>Ga0207971_100006_pt1 | contig 473691 bp, 429 predicted proteins | sample LakWasMet56_HOW8_2_FD_183890 | JGI IMG/M metagenome (GOLD analysis project Ga0207971, IMG submission 183890) | Freshwater sediment methanotrophic microbial communities from Lake Washington under simulated oxygen tension - Sediment Metagenome... | ecosystem: Environmental > Aquatic > Freshwater... | reverse complement strand
GAAGAGCAAGACGCCGATGCAAGCCATGAAAGAATGGCACCAATCGCACCCGCATTTGTTTAACAAGCGTCCTTATGATCGTCCGGGATGCGACACCTAAGCATCGCTTCGCGATGCGAAAGGGGGATGCCACCAGCGCGGCGGGGCGGCGCGGCCGGCTGAGGCCCTTGCGCGGTGGCCGCTGGTCTTGGACCGCGCCAGATTCTGCGTGCAGTGCGCAGGCATTGGAATGCCCGGACGCGGCGTTGGCAGGACATACACCCCCAGGCGCCAGTAAGTCACCCTAGCGCGCTTAAAGCTAAAATTCCAATGAAATTGGCCTCTAGCGCTTATGAGTAAAGCGCTAGCAGCTATCGTTTAAATAGTATTCTGGACGATGGGACAATGCCTCGCATGACCGCGCCAAACCCTTCCACCGCTCCGCAAACCCTCACCATCACGCGCCCCGACGACTGGCACCTGCATGTGCGCGACGGCGAGGCGCTGCTGACGGTGGTGCCGCACACGGCAGCCCAGTTTGGCCGGGCCATCATCATGCCCAACCTGCGCCCGCCGGTGACCACGGCGCAGCAGGCGCTGGAGTACCGCCAGCGCATCCTTGCCGCAGTCCCCGAAGGCAGGAATTTCCAGCCGCTGATGACGCTCTACCTCACCGACAACCTGCCGCCGAAGGAGATTGCCCGCGCCAAGGCGGCCGGCGTCGTCGCGGTCAAGCTGTATCCGGCGGGCGCCACTACCAACAGCGATGCGGGAGTGACCGACCCGCGCAAGACCTACCGTACGCTCGAAGCGATGCAGCGCGCCGACGTGCCGCTGCTGGTGCACGGCGAGGTCACCAGCCCCGACATCGACCTGTTCGACCGCGAAGCTGTGTTCATCGAGCAGCAGCTCATGCCGCTGCGGCGCGATTTCCCCGAGCTGAAAATCGTTTTCGAGCACATCACCACCCGCGAGGCCGCGCAGTACGTGCAGGGGGCCGGGCGCTTTACCGCCGCCACCATCACCGCGCACCACCTGCTCTACAACCGCAATGCCATCTTTACGGGCGGCATCCGCCCGCACTATTACTGCCTGCCGGTGCTCAAGCGCGAGGAGCACCGCCTTGCGCTGGTGCAGGCCGCTACCAGCGGGAGCGACCGCTACTTCCTCGGTACCGACAGTGCGCCGCACCCTGCGCATCTGAAAGAGCATGCCAGCGGTTGCGCCGGCTGCTACACGGCGCACGCGGCGATGGAGCTGTACGCCGAGGCGTTCGATGCCGCCGGCGCGCTCGACAAGCTGGAGGGCTTTGCCAGCTTTCACGGCCCGGCCTTCTACGGCCTGCCGCGCAACAGCGGCACCCTCAGCCTGGTGCGAGAGAGCTGGACACCACCGGACAGTTTTGCCTTTGGTGAGGCCGAGCTCAAGCCCTTGCGCGCCGGAGAGGCGCTGGCCTGGCGAGTGCAAGGCTGATATCTGCCCGCCCTGCCGATGGCCAGCCGAACGCGGCCTGCAGCGTTTTCCGATGTGGATTGGCAAGCCCCCTGGCTCGCGCCCTGGCGCGAGCTCGGCGTGCCGCTGGCGGGTGCCGTCGCCAGTGGAACACCGGTGCACGAGGCGTTGAACGCGGCCCAAGGCGCGCCGGTGGGTTTCGTGCCCCAGGCGGAGCTGCCGGCAGGTGTGGCCTATGAGCAGTTCATTTTCGACACCGGCTGCGTGCCCACGCGCAGCAACCTGCACGACTTCTTTAGCGGCCTGGTGTGGCAGCGCTTTGGCCAAGCCAAGCAGCGCTTGAACCAGCTACAGGCTGGTGCGATGGCGTTGCAGGGCGTGCGCCCGGTGCGGGGGCCGCTGCGCGATGCCTGCACACTCCTGGACGAGAGCGGCGCGCTGCTGCAAGCGCCGTCCGCTCTGTGGCAGGCGCTGCTCGCGCGCGACTGGCAGGCGCTGTTCGTTCAGCACCGGACCCTCTGGCGCAGCGCCCGGGTCACGCTGCTTGGCCATGCGCTGATGGAACAACTGGTTCAACCAAGAAAAGGGATCACTGCGCACGTACTGATTACGTACGATGCTATCAATTCAGAAGCAAATCAGGATTCCAGACTGGCGCAGCAACTCGATCCCGCGTGGCTCGCCACCAAACCATTTGTCCCACTGCCGCTGCTGGGTATCCCAGGGTGGTGGGCCGGCAACGAAGCGCCCGGCTTTTATGATGACGCCACGGTGTTTCGCCCGCCTCGCCCTTGAAAACGGCGCCCGGCGCCGCACCTTTCACAGACCTTTGCACGACTCTTTTGTGGAGCCCGAATGAAACGTATCGCCCTGTTTTTGATGACCAACCTGGCCGTGGTGGTGGTGCTGGGCATTGTGGCCAGCCTGCTGGGTGTCAACCGCTACCTCACGGCGAATGGCCTGAATCTGGGGGCGCTGCTGGGGTTCGCCTTCATTATGGGTTTTGGCGGTGCCATCATCTCGCTGCTCATCAGCAAGCCCATGGCCAAGTGGAGCGCGGGCGTGCAGGTGATCGATGCGCCGCGCAATGGCGACGAGGCCTGGATCGTGGAGACGGTGCGCGGTTTCGCTGAAAAGGCCGGCATCGGCATGCCCGAAGTCGGCATCTTCGAGGGCGACCCGAATGCCTTTGCCACGGGCGCGTTCAAGAACTCGGCGCTGGTGGCGGTCTCTACCGGCCTGTTGCGGAGCATGACACGTGAAGAGGTGGAAGCGGTGATTGGTCATGAAATCGCCCACATCGCCAATGGCGACATGGTCACCATGACGCTGATCCAGGGGGTGATGAATACCTTCGTGGTCTTCCTCTCGCGCGTCATCGGCTACGCGGTGGACAGCTTCCTGAACAAGAACAATGAAAATCGCTCAGGTCCCGGCATCGGCTACTACGTGACCACCATCGTGCTCGACATCGTGCTCGGCTTCCTTGCCGCCATCGTCGTGGCCTGGTTCTCGCGCCAGCGCGAATTCCGCGCCGACGCCGGCTCCACCCAACTCATGGGCAAGCGCCAGCCCATGATCAACGCGCTGGCCCGGCTGGGCGGCGTGCACCCCGCCGAACTGCCCAAGAGCATGCAGGCCATGGGTATTGCCGGGGGCATCGGCAAGCTGTTTTCCACCCACCCGCCGATTGAAGAGCGCATTGCGGCGCTGCAGAACGCGGGCAAGACTTAAAAAGTTACTTCACTTCCCGCAACAGGCGGATGCCCACCAGCGTGTAGCGCGTTTGCGGCGTGTTCCAGTTGCGGTAGGCGCAGCGCGCATACATCGCCCAGGTGTGCCAGGAGCCGCCGCGGCGCACGCGCACGTTCCCGTCGGAGGGGCCTTGCGGGTCTTGCGGGGACGATTGCGCGTAGGAGTCTTCGCCGTACCAGTCGGCAGTCCATTCCCAGACATTGCCCAGCATGTCGTACAGGCCAAAGGCATTGGGCCGAAAACTTCCCACGGGCGCGGTGAAGGCATGGCCGTCGTGGCCGCGCAGGGCCCGGTCCTGCCAGCGCGGCCAGAACACAGCGGCGTCGGCGTCGAACGTGTTGGCGGCAGCCAGCAGGCTCTGGGGATCGTCGCTGCCGGCATAGCGGGTGTTGGAGCCGGCCCGGCAGGCGTATTCCCACTCGGCTTCTGTGGGCAGGCGGTAGCGCACGCCTTCCTGCTTGCTCAGCCAGGCGGCCAGGGCCATGGCGTCGTTCCAGGTGACATTGAGGACCGGGTGTGTATCGTTTTGGACGAAACCCGGGTTCTGCCAGGAGTAGCGGGGATCGCGCCCCTCGAACGCATCACCGCGCCGCGTGGTGGCCGGGTCGTAGGTGGCGTTGTAGCCGTAGCCTCCGGTGCCATCGGCCACGGATTCGGGCACATACCCAGAAGCTTGGACAAACTGGCGAAATTGGCCCACCGTCACCTCATGCTGCCCCAGGTAAAACGCCCGCGCGATCCGAACCCGGTGCACCGGCGCCTCGTCACGCAGCTCGGCCAGACGGCGGCGTTCGTAGCGCGGAAAGGCCTGGGCCAGCACCTCGATGGGCTCGTCGCTGCCCATCAAAAATTCGCCGGCCGGAATACGCACCAGTCTCATGCCCAGACTGTTTTCAATGGCCTGCCCGGGCGCGTCGGCGTGCGGCAGCGCACAGGCTGAAAGCGCCGCAGCACACAGCAGGGCGGGCCAGAGGCGTCGGCGCATCGCCTGGTACCGAGCCATCAGGCGACCAGCCGGACCGGTGCGGGCTGGCCCAGCAGCGCACGCGCCACGGCTTCGCCCACCTTGATGCCGTCCACCCCCGCCGAAAGAATACCGCCTGCATACCCTGCACCTTCACCCGCCGGGTACAGACCCGCGGTGTTGGGGCTTTGCAGATCGGCATTGCGGTCGATGCGCAGCGGTGATGAGGTTCGCGTCTCCACCCCCGTCAGCACCGCATCGGGCAGATCGAAGCCTTTGATTTTCTGGCCAAACACCGGCAGCGCTTCCCGCAACGCAGCGATGGCGTAGCCGGGCAGGGCGAGCGCCAAATCCACCGGCCGTACGCCGGGCTGGTACGAGGGTTCGACGCTGCCCAGGGCGGTGGACGCGCGGCCGGCCAGAAAATCGCCCACCCGCTGTGCGGGCGCGCTGTAGTCGCTGCCGCCCAGCACATAGGCCTGGGCTTCGAGCTGGCGCTGCAGCACGATGCCCGCGAGTGGGTGCGCTGCGCCCGGGCGCAGCTGCTGCACGCCGTGGCTCGCGCCCAGCTGCGCTTCAAACGCAGCCGCGTCGCTTGGATAGTCGGCCGGCGTGATGCCCACCACCATGCCGGCGTTGGCGTTGCGCTCATTGCGCGAATACTGGCTCATGCCGTTGGTCACCACGCGGCCCCTCTCGCTGGTGGCGGCCACCACGGTGCCGCCGGGGCACATGCAGAAGCTGTAGGCGTCGCGCCCGTTGGCAGCGTGGTGCACCAGCTTGTAGTCGGCCGCGCCCAGGAGGGGATGCCCGGCGTGCCGGCCCCAACGCGCGCGGTCGATCAGCCCCTGCGGGTGTTCGATGCGAAAGCCGATGGAGAAGGGTTTGGCCTCCATGGAGACGCCGCGCTCGTACAGCATGGCGAAGGTGTCGCGCGCACTGTGGCCCAGGGCCAGCACCACCTGCGAGCTCAGCAGTTCATGCGTTTCGCCGCTTTCCTGATCGAGCACCTGCACACCGCGCAGCGTCCGCGCGCCTGCGCAGTCGTCCAGCAACAGATCCGTCACGCGCTGGCCAAAGCGTACCTCGCCGCCCAGGGCGATGATCTGCGCGCGCAGGCTCTCCACCACCTTCACCAGTTTGAAGGTGCCGATGTGTGGGTGGGCTGCGGTCAGAATTTCCTCGGGCGCGCCGGCCTGCACAAACTCCTGCATCACCTTGCGCCCCAGGTGGCGTGGATCCTTGATCTGGCTGTAGAGCTTGCCGTCCGAGAACGTGCCGGCGCCGCCCTCGCCAAATTGCACATTGCTCTCGGGATTCAGTTCGCGTTTGCGCCACAGCGCCCAGGTGTCCTGCGTGCGCTCGCGTACCGCTTTGCCGCGCTCCAGTACGACGGGCTTGAACCCCATTTGCGCCAGAACCAGCGCAGCAAAGATGCCGCAGGGGCCAAAGCCCACCACCACAGGACGGTCCGTCAGCGTGGCCGGCGCCCGGCCCACGGGCCGCCAGGCCATGTCGGGCGTGGGCTGGATGTGCGGGTGGCCGGCATGGCGCGCCAGCAGCGCGCGCTCCTGAGCACGGTCGGCCAGTTCCAGATCCACGATGTAGACGGCCAGCAGCTCCCGTTTGCGGGCGTCGAAACTGCGCTTGAAGACGGTGAGCCGTGCCATGTCGGCCGGTTGGATGCCCAGAACCGTGGCTGCGGACTGGATCAGCGCGGGCTCGGGGTTTTCTGCAGCGGACAGCGGCAGGCGGATTTCGGAAAGGCGAATCATGGGCGCGGCCCGTAGCGATCGGGCAGGTGCAGCAGGGGGCCGCATGATACGGCGGCGCCGGCTGTCCCGCCAGTGGATAGCGAAGAATTACCAAATTTGATAGCTATCAGCGCTTTACCAATAAGCGCTAGAGGCCTATTTCGTTGGTTTTTTTCCGTGCAACAACAACTCGGCTGTCGCAAGCGCCAGTGCCGCCAGCACCAGCGGCACAAAGTAGTACAGCGCCCGGTAGGCGAGCAGCGCGGCCAGTACGTCGGTCTTCGAGAGCGTGTCCATGGTCAGCAGCGCCACGCCCACCGATTCCAGCACGCCCAGACCGGCGGGCACGCGCAGCACCAGCCCGGCCACCGCGCCCAGCATTACGGTGGCGATGGCCGCCGGGTAGGCCACCTGGCCCTGCAGCACCACCCACAGCGCCGCGCCCATCAGCATCCAGTTGGCGCACGACACCACCACCTGCCACAGCGCCAGCGGCCAGCGCGGCAGGGCAAAGCGGTGTCCGCGCAGCGCCAGCGGCCGCCCCTCTCGCACCAGGCACAGCGCCAGGTAGGCCAGCGGAGCCAGGGCCAGCAGGGCGCCGCCCATGCGCCACTGCGCGGCGCTGGCGCTCCAGCCAAACACGGCCGGTGGCACCCAGAGCCAGGGGATGGCGGCTGCCAGCAGCAGGTAGCCGATCCAGTTGGTCAGGATGCTGGTGGCCACCACCTGGGCAATCGTTCCGGGTTCCACGCCGCGTCGGCTGTAGAGCCGGTAGCGTACGCCCACGCCACCAATCACCGAGCCGAGATTGAGGGTGAAGCCATAGCTGGTCATGGCGATGCCCAGCGTGGTGGCGCGACCCAGGGTGTGGCCGGTGACGTGCCGGCCGATCCATTCAAAACTGCCGTAGGTGAAGTGGCTCAGCAAGGCCAGCGCCGCGCCCGCCCAAAGCACACGTGCCGGAAGCGCCAGCACCGCCTGCCAGACGGCGGGCCAGTGCACGCTGCGCGCCTGGTGGGCGATGAGCGAGGCCACCAGCACGAAGAATGCGCCTGCCAGGCCGCGCGTCAGCCAGGGCCACCAGGGTTTTTGTTGCAATGAAGTCAGCCCCGCCCCCTGAGAAGCGCGCCGAGGTGCGCCGGTGCGCGCGGCACCGCGCCCGGGGCGCAAGCGCGACGGCGCAGTGGATGCGGTCGGCGCCTGGGGCGTGGTGGGCCTTGGATGCGCCATGCGCGGCTTTCCTTCAGACTGCGGCGTGCGAGCGCTCGGTCTCGCCGGCTTCGGCCTGCCCCGTCTCCTTGGCCGCCTGCGCCAGCGCAATGGTGGGTTCGTGGCGTGGCAGCCAGCCCACCCAGGTGGGAAACCAGCGCATCAGGTGAAACACCAAATAGCTGCGCAGCAGGCGCAGCCGCGCCCACCGGCTCTTCGCGGGCAACTCGATGCTGCGGCAGCTGTTGTCCATGAGATCGGTGAGCCGCTCGTGCAGGTGGGCGTTGAAGGGGCGGTCGCGGATGATGACGTTGGCTTCCAGGTTGAGCGCCAGGGAGAGCGGATCGAGGTTGCTTGAACCCACGGTGGACCACTCATCGTCCACCAGGGCCACCTTGCCGTGCAGCGGCCGGTCGCAGTACTCGAAGATGCGCACTCCCGCGCCCGACAAGTGCTCGTAGAGCAGGCTGGCGGCGGTCTTGACGATGGCCATGTCGGGCTGGCCCTGCAAAATCAGGCGCACGTCCACCCCGCGCCGCGCGGCGCGGCGCATCTCGCGGATGAAGCGGTAGCCGGGGAAGAAGTAGGCGTTGGCGATCACGACCCGCTGGCGCGCGCTGCGCAGCGCGATTCGGTAATGGCGTTCGATATCGCTCCTGTGGCGGTGGTTGTCGCGCGTGACGAAGATGGCGCCTGCTGCGCCAGCTTGCGGCAAGGTCTGGGGGTCGGGCGACTCTGGCGACTCGGGAACCTTCTGGCGCCGGTCGGTGTGCACCGCGCTCTGCACGAAGCGGTGCATTTGCGCGACGATGGGGCCACGCACCTGCACGGCGTAGTCCTGCTTGGCCTCGGGTCCGAAATCGGCCACATGGTCGGCCGAATAATTGATGCCACCGATGAAGCCCAGCGCGCCGTCGACCACCACGATCTTGCGGTGCATGCGCCGCAGCACATTGAGGCGCTGGCCAAAAATACGCTGGCCCGGATCGAAAGTGCGGAACTGCACGCCCGCCTCGACCAGATCGCCGACATAGCGCTCGGGCAGGTCAGGCGAGCCAAAACCGTCGACCAGCACATGCACACATACGCCCCGCTGCGCCGCGCCAAGCAGGGCGGCATGCAGCGCACGACCGATCTTGTCGTCGAACAGGATGAAGGTTTCCAGCCACACCTGGCGTTCGGCGGCCTCGATGGCGGCGAACACGCGGGGAAAGAAGTCTTCTCCGTTTTCCAGCAGCTCGAAGTCGTTGCCCTCCACCCAGCGGGTGGAGCGGGGGGCGCGGGCGCGATGGGTCATGCAAAAACCTCCATGCCTTGCGCGGGCCGTCGGCGGCCGGCTGCCGTCATATGCTGATCTCCGCTGCCAGCGGCGCATGGTCAGACAGCCGGTCCCAGGGCTTTTTTGGGAGCATCAGCGGTGAATTCACCGTCGCATCGCGCACATAGATGCGGTCCAGTGCCAGCACCGGCATGGATGCGGGAAAGGTTCGCTGGGCATGCCCTTGCGACTGCAGAAACACCTCGCTCAGACCCGCGCCGTCGCGCAGCACGCGGTGGGCGCGACCACGCCAGTCGTTGAAATCACCGGCCATCACCACCGGCTCGTGCGCCGGCAGCGAATTGATGAGGTCGCACGCCAGCCGCAGTTGCTGCTGGCGGTGCGATTCCTGCAGACCCAGGTGCACGCAGATCGCATGCAAGGGCTCCGTACGCCCGGGCGGCTGGACGATGCAATGCAGCATGCCCCGGCGTTCGGGGCCGCGAATCGAAATATCGTGGTTTTCGTAGTGAACGATGGGAAATTTGGAGAGCAGGGCGTTGCCGTGGTCTCCGTTGTCGTACACAGCGTTGCGCCCATAGGCGTGCTGGTGCCAGATTTCGTCGGCCAAAAATTCGTATTGCGGCACCTGCGGGAAGTTGGCAATGCGCTGCGCGTGGGCGCGGTGCGTGCCGTGCACTTCCTGCAGAAACACCAGATCGGTTCCCACGGCCCGCACCGCGTCGCGCAACTCATGCAGCACAAAGCGCCGGTTGAAAGTGCTGAAGCCCTTGTGGACGTTGACGGTGAGCGCCTTGAAGGCCAGGGGGGAGTCAGAGGTGGCAGGCATGCGGGCAATCGGTCCAAACCGCCGCGCGATCGCGCTGAATGCGCAGCGCTTGGGCGTTTAAGCCATTGTTCCGGGCGCTCCCTGCGCCTGCTGTAGGACGCTTGGCCGACGCTTTGTGAAGCGCAGCCAATACCTTGCTTGCGGCCTGCCCACTTCAGGTTGGCAAGAAACCTTCCACCGACAGGTAGCGCTCGCCCGTGTCGTAGTTGAAGCCGAGGATGCGGCTACCGGCCGGAAAACTGGGCAGCTTTTGCGCAATCGCGGCCAGCGTCGCACCCGACGATATGCCCACCAGCATGCCTTCTTCGCGCGCACTGCGGCGGGCGTATTCGCGTGCGTCCTCGGCGTCCACCACGATGGCGCCATCGAGCACGCTGGTGTCGAGGTTCTTCGGAATGAAGCCGGCGCCCAAACCTTGAATGGCGTGCGGGCCGGGTGGGCCACCGGAAATCACGGCCGAGCCGGTGGGTTCCACCGCAAACACCTTGAGATTCGGGAATTTCGCCTTGAGCACGCGCGCGCAGCCGGTGATGTGGCCGCCGGTGCCAACGCCGGTGATCAGCACATCCAGGCCATCGGGGAAGTCGGCGAGGATTTCTTTTGCCGTGGTCTCGGCGTGGACAGCGATGTTGGCCGGATTCTCGAACTGCTGCGGAATCCAGGCGCCGGGCGTCTGCGCCTGCAGCTCTTCGGCGCGGGCAATGGCGCCCTTCATGCCCTTTTCCTTAGGGGTCAGGTCAAAGCTGGCGCCATAGGCCAGCATCAGGCGCCGCCGCTCGATGCTCATGCTGTCGGGCATCACCAGGATGAGTTTGTAGCCCTTGACGGCGGCCACCAGCGCCAGGCCGATGCCGGTGTTGCCGCTGGTGGGCTCGATGATGGTGCCGCCGGGCTTGAGCGCGCCCGACTTTTCTGCCGCTTCGACCATGGCCAGCGCAATGCGGTCCTTGATGGAGCCGCCCGGGTTGGCGCGCTCGGACTTGATCCACACCTTCGCGTCCGGCCCGAAGATGCGGTTGATGCGGATGTGCGGCGTGTTGCCAATGGTTTGCAGAATGTTGTCGACCTTCATGGCGTCTCCTGAAAGGTTGGGTGGAAAAGCAGTGCCGTTTATTCTGAACCCATTGTTCTGCCGGTTCAGCCATATGGATATGCCGGATTGGCGGCCTTCCTGCTGCAGCGCTTGCTGTCCCAGGGCGCTAAGAACGTGTTCACGATCTCAGGGCTTGCGCCCGGTCATCAGAAACAGTGGATAGGCCCGCCCGTTGTGCTGCTGCAAGCTGAGGATGTCGCTGAACGCGATGTCCACCAAACCGGCTTGCTCGGCCAGCACACGCAAGCGGTCGGGCGCAAAGCCGAAGTGCTGCACGCCCTTCGCGGCGTTGGCGGCGTCGTCGCCGTGAAAGCTGCCGTCCTCCTGGTACAGGTCCACCAGGGCAATGCGCCCGCTGCTGTGCAGCGCAGCGGCAAAGGTGTGCAGGAGCGCGGCGGTGTCCGCAACGTGGTGCATCGCCATGCAGCTCACGATGGCGTGGTACTGCTCGGGCAGGCCCGCCGAGATGTCTTGCTGGCGCGTGGTGATGTTGGCAAAGCCCTTTTCATCCAGCACCTGCAGCATGGCGGCCGACATATCCAGCGCCGTGACCTGCGCCACCCGCGGCGCAATGGCGGTGGACAGCAGCCCGGTGCCGGCGCCGAAATCAAGCACATGGTCGCTGGCCTGCAAGGGCAGCTGCGCCAGCAGGCGCTCGGGTATGGCGGCCAGTTGCAGCGACGTGGGGCGCTGGTCCCAATCGCGGGCGGCCGTGTCGAAATGGGTAGTGGAGGGCGTGGTCATGGTTGCTGGGCCTCGAAAAGAGATGAACGGGGTGCGTGGGTCGGGGATAATCGCTCTCGTGAAGCGCGCCAGACCGCCGCTGGTGCAATCTGGGAAACCAGGCACTGGAGGAACGTCCGGACTGCACAGGACAGCGTAGCAGCTAACGGCTGCCCACCGTGAGGTGAGGATCAGAGCAACAGAGACGAGTCGAAGCAGGCTGCAAGCCACGGAGGGTGTTTCACCCGAAGCGGGCGGCGCCCGCTTCGGGTGAAACGGGCAATCTCTACGCGCAGCAATACCAAGTAGGCCAACGTTGATGTGGTTCCGCAGAGTTGGCGGGTAGGTAGCACCGAGCCGTGGTGGCGACACCCGGCCCAGAGTAATGGCGGTCACGCCCGGCCTTCGCAAGGAGGTTCGGGTGCACAGAATCCGGCTTATCGGCGCGCTTCACACTTTTATCGCGGTGCAGGCAGAAATTTCAGGGGAAATCGGCCTCCAGCGCTTATACGCATTGCGCTAGCAGCTATTTTTTCAATAGCGTCAGAATTTTTCCCACGCCTGCAGATAGCGCCACTGGCCCTCCGGCACCTTGGCCAGCGGCACGCGCCCGATGCGGATGCGCTTGATCGCTACCACGCGCAGGCCCACGGCCTCGCACATCGAAGGAATCTGCCCGGGGCGGATGCCCTTCAAGGCAAAGCGCAGCCGGGTTTCGTTCTGCCAGCTCACCTTGATGGGCGGCAGCGGCCGGCCGTTGAACGAGAGCCCGTGGCAGAGCTTTTTGAGCCCGTTGTCGGCAATCTGGCCCGCCACCTCGACGATGCATTCCTGCTCCAGCGACTCGATGTCCTCGGCCAGCTTGCGCGCGATGCGCTTGTCCTGGGTGTAGACCACCAGCCCGCTGGCCGGTGTGGGCAGCGGCGTGAAGCATTCCAAGGCGCGAAAGTGGCGCAGCAGCACGCGGGTGTCGGCAGCGTCGCCTTCCATGTGGGTGGACATTCCGATCAGGCTCAGCGCTGCAGGCGCGCCCTGGCTGCGGCTGCCGTGCGAGGCCGCAGCGGCGTCAAGCCCCAGGCCCGCTTCATAGCCCGGCGGCTTGTGCAGCAGCAGCGTCACGGGTTCGAGTGCATCGAGGCTGGCATCCTTGGCGAGCACCACTTGCTGCTGCGGCGCCACGCGGGCGCCAGGGACTTCGACCAGTGCCCCATCGACGCTGACATAGCCGCCTTCGATGTACTGCTCCGCTGCGCTGCGCGAGAGGCCATGCTCGGCCGCCACGCGCTTGGCGAGGCGCTCGGTGTTGTTTGGAGGGGTGGGGAGACTTGGCATGTTCAATGATTCAGTGCGCTATGCATCACTCGCTGCGTATAAAACTGGCGCGGCTTAAGCCAGCGGCCGCCGTGCAAGGGCCGCGCCGGCTGCATAGCGGCTCAGGGGGGTATCAATCATTCCCGGGCCCGAGTGCGCGAATGCGCTCGATGTGCGCCAGCAGCGAGCGCTGCGCCACCGGCCAGATGCGCGGGGGCACGTCGGCGTAGGCATGCGCCACCCAGTCTTCCATGCTGCCGCCGGGCAGGGCCTCCAGCGCGGCAATCACTTTCGCTTCGCGCGCCAGCCGGTGGGCCTTGAGCCGGGCAATCGCGCCGCGCGCATCGCCCAGCACGTAGCCGTGTGCGGGCAGGATGAACTCCACGCCTTGCTCGGCGCACAGCGCGTCCAGCCGGTCGAGCGAATCGAGGTAATCGGCCATGTTGCCGTCGGGCGGGTCAATTACCGTCGTGCTGCCGTTCAGGATGTGGTCGCCAGAAAACAGCAGAGCGTCTTCCACCATCAGCAGGCACAGGTGGTTGGCCGCGTGGCCGGAGGTGTACACCACTTGCAAAGTATGGGTAATTTCTCCCTCTAGCGCCTGTCCAGTAAGCGTTAGCAGCTCTCCATTTTGTAGCGTTCGCTCAGGCGTGAACTGGCTGTGCGCGCGCGCCGTGGGTTTTGAGGCCAGGCCCAGGATGGGCGGGGCGCCGCGGCCCGCTTGCACGCACAGCGCCTGCAGCGGCTGGCTGCCTGGCGAATGGTCGGGGTGCGAATGGGTGCAGACGATCATGCGGATGTCGCCGCTGGCTGCGCGCCAGAGTTTTTCCAGGTGCTGCGAATCGGCAGGGCCGGGGTCGATGGCGATGTAGCCCGTGGCCGGCTCGCCCACCAGGTAGCTGTTGGTGCCTGGGCCGGTCATCACGCCGGGATTGGGGGCGGTCAGGCGCTGCAAGTTCTTCAAAAGTGGCACCGGGCGCTCGCTTTGCCAGTCGAGCGGGTGCACGATCTGGCCATCTGGGCAGACCAGGGCCAGCTCGCCGTAGGGCATTTCGTCTTCCATGTAGCGCGCTTCCTTGCCCGTCAGCAGACCGGCGCGCGGGCAGCTGGTCCACAAGGGCGTGCCGCTGGCGCAGGCTGCCAGTACGGCATCGGCGCCGCCAAACTTCGCCAGGCGCTCCAAGGTGCGGATGGTCGGGAAGATCATGAAGAAGCTGCCCGCCGCGTGGCGTTCCAGCGCCTCTTGCGGGCGCACCCACACCGGCTCGAACTGCTCGGCCTCGTCGGCCACGGGCGTCTGGCCTTCGGGCATGCGGGCGATCAGGAAGGGCACGTCGAAGCGCCGCGGCAGGTCGCGGTCCCCCGTCCAGCGCGCCAGCACAAAGACTTCGTCGGCCGCCAAGCGCAGGCCCCGCGCGGCGCATTGTGCGGCAAACGGTGCGTGGCGATCGAGTGCAGCGATGTCGGCAGCATCGGCCGGTCGGCCATCGGCGTGGCGTGCCAGTAGGATGCCGAGCTCTTCAAAGCTCTCGCGGATCGCGGCGACGGCCTGCGTGAGCTGCTCATCCGACTGGCCGGGGCGGCGAGCGCACGCGGCGTGCGTGGCTGGGGCAGCGTCCAGCGCGTCAATACCGCCGCCCGGGAAAACGTAGGCACCTGGCGCAAAACTCGCCTTGGCAGAACGCCGCGTCATCAGCACCTGCAGCCCGCCTGGGGCGTCCGGCGCATCGCGCACAAGTAGAACAGTGGCGGCCGAAAGCGGCCGGACGGGTTCGCGCTGCGGGTGCAGCCACTGGGTAGGGCGGGTCATGGGGCCATTATCGAACCCGAAATCAGTCGCGCGCGGGAATCGTCAGGCCGCGCGCCACGGCGGGCCGGGCGACAAAGGCGTCGAGCACGCGCTTGACGTGCCGGAACTGCTCGAATTGAACCAGCGCGCCGGCCTCGTAAAAACCAATCAGGTTGCGCACCCAGGGGAAAGTGGCGATGTCGGCGACGGTGTAATCCTGGCCCATGATCCAGTCGCGGCCTTCGAGGTGCTTGTCGAGCACGCCCAGCAGGCGGCGCGATTCGGCCACGTAACGATCGCGTGGGCGCTTGTCCTCAAAGTCTTTGCCGGCGAACTTGTTGAAGAAGCCGAGCTGGCCAAACATCGGGCCGACGCCGCCCACTTGCCACATCAGCCATTGCAGGGTTTCGTAGCGGGCCATGGCGTCCTGGGGAAGGAAGAGGCCGGTGCGTTCTGCCAGGTACCAGAGGATGGCGCCCGATTCAAACAGCGCCATCGGCTTGCCGCCTGGGCCATTGGGGTCCAGAAGGGCCGGAATCTTGTTGTTCGGGTTGAGCGAGAGAAATTCGGGTGAATTCTGGTCGTTGGTTTCGAAATTCACCAGGTGCGGCTCGTAGGCCAGGCCGGTTTCCTCCAGCATGATGGACACCTTGACACCATTGGGCGTGGGCAGCGAATACAGCTGGATGCGGTCCGGGAAGCGCGCCGGCCATTTCTTGGTGATGGGGAAATCGCTCAGTAGCGTCATGTTCTGTCCTTTCCTGTCCGTTGCGATGCAATGGCAATCAGCCTAACCCGAACGCGGCAGCCGTGCCCGGCAGGGCGCCTGCACCCATAATTGCGGCCATGGAAATCGCATTTACCAAGATGCAGGGCGCGGGCAACGATTTTGTCGTGCTCGATGAAACCCAGCAGGCGTACCAGCTCTCGCCCGAGCACATTCGTTTTCTCGCCGATCGCCACTTTGGCGTGGGCGCCGACCAGGTGCTGTGCGTGCGCCCCGCGCCCGGCCCGGACGTCGATTTTGCCTACGCCATCTACAACGCCGACGGCGGCGAGGTGCAGCAGTGCGGCAACGGTGCACGCTGCTTTGCCCGCTTTGTGCGCGACAAGGGCCTCTCCAGCAAGGACAGCCTGCGCGTGCAGACGCTCTCGGGCACCATCGTGCTGCAGATCGCTGGCGACGGCGTCACGGTGGACATGGGCCGACCCGTGTTCGATCCGCTCCAGGCGCCATTCAGTGCGACCGGCCTGCAGCCAAAACCCGAAGGTGCCTGGCAGACCTGGCCGCTGACGCGCGAAGACCAGGGCCAGGAAACCCTGCTGTATGTGGCAGTGCTGTCCATGGGCAACCCACACGCGGTGCTGCTGGTGGACGATGTGGATACGGCGCCGGTCGCCGAAATTGGCCCTTTGATCGGCAACCACCAGCGCTTTCCCGAGCGCGCCAACGCCGGCTTCTTGCAGGTGGTGGATTCGCACCATGTGCGCCTGCGCGTGTACGAGCGCGGCGCGGGCGAGACGCTGGCCTGCGGTACTGGCGCCTGCGCGGCGGTGGTGGCGGGTATTCGCATGGGGTATCTGGCATCGCCCGTGCAGGTGCAGACGCTCGGCGGTGAACTCTCCATTGCCTGGAGCGGCCAGGCGGCCGACTCCGTTTTCATGACCGGCCCGGCCACTACGGTGTTCGAAGGCCACATTCAACTGCCCAAGACCCCATGAGCAACAGCGCCCAGTCCCCCATTACCGAAGACGACATCGCCCAATTTCTGGCCAACACGCCAGAGTTCTTCGAGCGCCACGCCGAAGTGCTCGCCAGCGTACAGATCGCCAGCGCCCACGGCCAGCGCGCCGTGAGCCTGCAGGAGCGCCAGGCCGAAATGCTGCGCGAGAAGATCAAGGCGCTGGAGCAGCGCGTGATGGAAATGGTGCGAAACAGCCATGACAACGAAGCCATTGCCGCCAAGGTGCACGCCTGGGGCTGCGAGCTGCAGCGCGTGCAGCACCCAGCGGAGCTGCCGCAGGCCGTGGTGCAGGGCATCGAGCGGCATTTCGACGTGCCGCAGACCGCCATCCGTGTCTGGGACGTTGCCTTTGAGTACACCGAGCACGATTTTGCGCAGGATGCAAGCGACGATGTGCGCGCCTTTGCCAGCTCGCTGACCATGCCGTTTTGCGGGCCCAACCTGGGGTTCGAGCCGGCCAGCTGGCTGCCCCGCGTCGCGGTGGAAGAGGGCGACAGCATGGCAGCACAGTCGCTCGCCCTGCTGCCGCTGCGGGGTGGCTCGATCGACAGCGCCACACCAGCCTTCGGCCTGCTGGTGCTGGGCTCGCCCGACGCCCAGCGCTTCGATGCCACCATGGGCACGGAATTTCTCTCGCGCATGGCCGAGCTTGCCAGTGCCGCGCTGCAGCGGTTGAGGTAGATGCCCCCTGAGTCGCCTTCGGCGCCTTCCCCCTCAGGGGACGCCACCGGTGCGGCGGGGCGGCCCTTGCACGGTGGCCGCTGGTCTGGACTGCGCCCTTTGCGTGGGCTTGTGGGCGGTGCATAGTGCGCATAGCGCTGAAAAACAAGGTGGCATGTCCATGACCGCAGCTTCGCCCCTGCCCTCTGAAGTCCTGCGCTATCTGGAGTATGTGCGGGTAGAAAAGCGCCTCGCCTCGCGCACGCTCACCCTCTACACCCTCGATCTCGAAAAGCTCGCGCAGTTTGCGAGCGGGGTGAATGTGCCGCTATTGCAATTGCAGCCGGCGCACATTCGCCGCTTCGTGGCGCAAATGCACGGCGCCGGGCGCAGCAGCCGGGGCATCGCACTTATCCTTTCGGGCTGGCGCGGGTTTTTTACCTGGGCTGCGCGCCAAGGGTTGGTGACCAGCAACCCGGTGCAGGGCGTGCGCGGCCCCAAGGCGGCCAAGCCTCTTCCCAAGGCATTGGGCGTAGACGATGCGGTGCGGCTGGCGGATTTCCACGCCGCCGGCGCCGACCCCTGGCTGGAGGCGCGCGACGCCGCCATGGTGGAACTGCTCTATGGCTGCGGCCTGCGCGTCGGCGAACTCGTCGGCCTGGACCGAACGGCCGGCAGCGATGCGGCGCGCGAAGGCCGGGGCTGGATCGACCTTCAGGCCGGCGAGGCACACGTACTGGGCAAAGGCGGCAAGCGCCGCAGCCTGCCCTTGGGAACGGCTGCGCGGCAGGCGCTGGCTGTGTGGCTGCCGCTGCGCGGCAGCGCGGGCGGGCCGGCGCTGTTTGTCGGTCAGCGCGGCACGCGCCTCTCCGCCCAGTCGGTCTGGAAGCGCCTGCGCCAGCGCAGCGGGCAGGCGGGTCTGAGCACACCGGTGCACCCGCACATGCTGCGCCATTCGTTTGCCAGCCATCTGTTGCAATCGAGTGGCGACCTGCGCGCGGTGCAGGAGCTGCTGGGCCACGCCAATATCACCACGACACAGGTCTATACCCGGCTCGACTACCAGCACCTGGCCAAGGTGTATGACCAGGCACACCCGCGTGCCCGACGCAAGTGAAGTTCTTGCGGCAAAGCAAAAGGCGTAGCGATGCCTTTCGTTACACTGCCGCGATGTCCGCCGCCCGCATGCATCGCATCCTCATCGCCTGGTCGGCGATGCTGGCGATCATGTTCGGCGCGCTGGCGCCCACCCTGGCCCATGCCCTGACCTCTGGCAGCGAACTTGGCGTGGGAATGGATGTCTGCGGCAGCACAGGCATGTTCCTGATGAATGCCGAGGCAACGCCGTCCGATGAAGATGGCTCAGCCGATCTACAGACTCGGCAGCAACACTGCCTCTGGTGCAGTTCGCATGCCTCCAACGTGGCTGTGCCCGTGCAGGCCATCGCCACGACACCCCTACTGCGCTGTGCCCAGGAAATGCCGCCCGCGTTCTACCGCGTGGGCTTCACGTCCGCAGTGTGGCGCAAAGCGCTTTCGCGCGCTCCCCCTCTGGCCTGAACGCTCGCCAAGGGGTCGCGAGCACTCTAGGTGCCCGCGCGTTGGGTTTGTCGCAGCATAGGGGGGCAGGTGCCTCAGCGCTCTATTTCTTTCATGTCCGATACCGGTCTGGGCCTGCACGGCGGGCGCCAGCGTGCGCGTGCGCTGATTTGTCGCGGACTGCTGGGGATCCTGCTGTTTTCGGCCTTCCAGGGTCTTCTGGGGGCGTTGCTTGTCTCGACGCTGGCCCTTGGCCCTGTCACAGAAGTCTGCACGCCACAGGGCATGCAGTGGGTGTCCATGGAAAGGGCGACCGAGAGCAAGGATGCCCCGGCTCCGATCCCGGGGTTGGCATCGACCTGCGTCTGGTGCATGGCCCATGTGGCCGTGTTTGTCGATTCTCCCGGGAGGTTGCCATCTCACATGGTGGCTGCACCAAAGGTGCTGCCGGGCCTCCATGGCGTGGATGCAACGCATTCTTCCGATCGCAGGGACAGGGTGCTGCTCATGGCCCCCATGCGCGCTCCGCCGCCCTGGCGGAGTTGAAACCTAGGAGCCTGTCGGACTTGGAAATCGTCGGCTGCAAATCGGCCGCAGCGGTTCATTTTTTACCGTCTTTTTGCCCCATAGCCGCGCTATGGGGCTGCAAATCCGGCAAAAACTGTCCTCGCTGGGGCCGATTTTCGCTATCGACGCTCCAAGCCCGACAGGCTCCTAGGCCGCTACCGGAGGTGCTCATGGTCCCCGGTGAAGCGCGTCTTTTTCGCCCGCATTGTTCGTTGGACTGAAGCCGTCGCCCGGTGCTGGGCATGGCGTGCGGGCGCGTCTGGTTCGTTCTGGGCGTTCTCTTCTATTCCTGTACCTGAATTCACAGAGGTTTTCATGTTGCGTCTTTCTTCCGTCAGTCTGGCCTGCCTGGGTGCCATGGGCCTGTGCCCACTGGCCTATGCCCAGCCCACCGATGCCCTCGGCCCCATCACCATCACGGGCTCGGCCATCGATGACCGTTTTTCCTCGTCGGCCACCGACCCGGTGTCCAGCATCACGATCTCGCGCAAGCAGGTGGAGGAGCAACACGCCAAGAACCTGATCGAAGTACTGCGCAGCGTCAGCGGCGTGACGGCCGATTTGCAGGGGGATGGCGAGACCGTCAAGATCAAGCTGCGCGGTGTCGAGAACCAGCGCTACATGGGGGAAAAACCCGGTGTGGCCATCATCATTGACGGAGTGCCCGTGTTCGAGCGCACCGGCAAGGTCAACATCGATATCGACAACATCGAGTCGATCAAGGTCATCAAAGGCAGTGCGTCCTACCTGTACGGCGAGGACGCGCTGGCCGGGGCCGTCGTCATCACCACCAAGCGGGGTGCGGGTCAGCAGGGCATCAAGGTTGAAACCGATGTGGGTTCCTCTGGCTACCGGCGCGCCACGGTTCGCGCAGGCTTTGCCATGGACGATGTGACGGGGCACATCCAGTACAGCGACCGCGACCAGGATGGCTATTACTTCATGTCGCGCACTTACAGCAAAACCTTTTCGGGCAATCTGAAGTACGCGCTGGATGCAAAAAGCGATCTGAGCTTTGGCTTCGAGAAGTCGGATCGCTTTCGGGACCGCGAAGGCAGTGTGACCGGCGAGACCAATGCCGCCAGCGACCCCCAGGGCGTCAACGGTGGGCGCGGCTACACGCGCAACTTCAACGTCGATCTGGGCCGCTACAACCTGACGTATTCGAACGACCTGGACCAGCGCTCCAATCTGCTGGCGGTGCTTTACCAGTACCAGGATGACACCCGCTTCTGGTCGGCCCCGATGCGCTACACGGCTGCGGGCAGCGCCACCACGGACATCAATGATTACTCCACATTGACCGACTACACCCAAGTGCAGCGCGGTCTGAAAACCGAATACCGTACCCGCTTCGACAAGCTGGCCCTGATGGGCGGGCTGGAGATCAGGCGCAACACCTTCGACAACCTGGACTCAGCGCTCAACAGCTACCGCTCGCGCCCCACAGGAGCGGTCACGCCCGCGGGCAGGGTGATGAGCGACGACTTCACCGCCGAGAACACCCGGGCACTCTACGGTGAGGCCAAGGTCGGTTTGACCGAAAATACTGTGGCCACCTTCAACCTGCGCCATGACCGCATTGGCGTGCGTTTCAATGCCTTGCCAGTCGCTGGCAACGGCAATCAAACCGTGCATGAGGGCAAGGATTTCGATGTGAGCAGCTATCGGCTGGGCCTCACACATGCATTGGACAAGGACACTTCGGTACATGCCGCCATCTCGACGGGCTTTCGCGCACCCACGGCCGAGCAGCTCTACCGGGGGCAGACCACCACCAACGCGCTGGTGCAGGGCAACCCCGACCTGAAGCCGGAAAAGGCCACAAGCTTCGAGATCGGCTTCAAGCACCAGATGCAACTGGCGGGCTGGCCGTCGAGCCTGAATGCCGCACTGTTCCAGGTGGATCGCAAGGATTTCATCCTTGACAGCAACGGCCAGTACGCGGGTACCAACAACCCGGCGGGCGGTGGTTCACAGTTTCGCAATATCGGGGGTGCGCGCAGCCGAGGGTTGGAGCTGGAGCTGCGCACCCAGCCGCACCGCCAGTGGTCGTTCGATGCGGCCTATACCTTCCTGGACTCCTGGTTCACCCGGTACGACAGCTACTACCAGACCTATGGGAACGCCAATGGCACCTATGTCGCCAATCCCACGGCAGCGCAGCGCGCCAACCCTGGCTTTTGGCAGAGCAACTTCACTGTGGGTCAGTTCAACAACACGGGCAAAAAGCTTCCGCGCACCCCACCCCACCAGCTCAATCTGCGGGTCAACCACACGCCGGCCCCCGGCTGGATGCTCAGCGGCGAGATTGACTTCAAGGGCACATCCTGGGCCGACGAAATCAATGAGGAAAAACTCCCCGGCCGCACCCTGCTGCACCTCACGGCGCAGTACAGCACCAAGATTTCTTCCTGGGCAGGGGCGCGCCTGAGTGCCTATGCCCGGGTGGAAAACGTGTTCGACAAGCGCTACTACGTCACCTCGCGCGGCTCGGGTGACTCCAACATGGATGGTCGCTACAACCGTGAAGACCCCTCCATTGTGGTGGATCCCGGTCGCGCCTGGCGCATCGGCCTGAACCTGCAGTTCTGAGGTGCCGCCATGAACAACTTCAAGACGCTGGTGGAGTGGGGCGTGATCGGCTTGCTGCTGGCCCTCAGCGCCTGGGCTGTGGCCGTCGCGCTGGAGCGCTGGCGCTTCTACTGCCAGGTCCAGGTGAACCGCTATGGCAGCCGTGTACGGCTGGAGACTGAGCTCACGCGCCGCCTCAACGTGATCGGCTCGGTGGCAGCCAATGCGCCCTACATCGGCTTGCTGGGCACGGTGCTGGGCATCATGCTGACCTTCGAGGCGCTGGGCCACAGCGGGGATATGGATGTCAAGACCATCATGACCGGTCTGGCCCTGGCCCTCAAGGCCACGGCCGTGGGCATTGGTGTGGCCATTCCCTGCGTGGGGCTGAACAACGCGCTGCGCCGCGTGGTGCGCGTCAAGCTCGCCGAGTTCGACGAAGCCCGGGGAGGGTAGCCATGGACGATGACGATATCGACTCGATCAACGTTGTTCCGCTGGTGGATGTGATGCTGGTGTTGCTCACCATCGTATTGACCACGGCCACCTTCGTGGTGACGGGGCGCATTCCGGTGGATCTGGCGCAGTCAGCGCAATCAGCGCCGGCCACGCCAGCGCCCGTGGTGCTCACGCTCACGCGCGACAAGCAGCTCTATCTCAATCACACACGGGTGGTGGAACTGGAGCAGGCGCTGGCGGCCTTCAAGCGCGACCAATCCGTGACCGTGCGGGCCGATGGTGCACTGGTGTTGACGGATTTCGTCGAGCTGGTGGACCGCGTGAAGGCGCTGGGTTTCCAGAAGGTGGCGCTGGAGGTGCGCCGGACATGACCGCCATGACATTGCCTGTGCCTGGCGGGCACCTGATGCGCCGCGACTGGCTGGTTTCCATGGTTTTGCATGGGGCGTTGTTGGGGGGTGTTTTCTGGCTGGCCGCCGTTCCTGTTCCCCAGGTGCAGCGCATCGACGTTACGCTGCGCTGGGCCGCTCCCGAGCCGGTGCCCCAGGACCCGCCGCAGGTGGAGCCGATTCCTGTGGCGCCGCCGCCTATGCAGGTTCCACGAGTGCGCCCGATCGAGCCGCAGCGCCCCAAGGTGCAAGCGCCCAAGCCCAGGCCTCAGGCGCCCGCCGAGGTGTTTGATTCAGCTCCATTGCAGTCAGAGCCTGCGGTGGCGTTGCCGACAGCGCCCGTGGCCCCTGCGGCTGCGCCAGTGCAGGCGGCGCCCGAGGCGGTCGCGTCCACTCCTCCGGCTCCCCGTGCGCCCACCGTAGCCGACGACCAGGCCTACCAGCAGTGGCGCACACGCCTGGAGCAGGCCTTGCTGCAAAGCAAGCGCTACCCCACAGGTGCGCGCCGCATGGGCCAGACCGGCACCGTGGTGGTCCACCTGCGCATTGCCGCCGACGGTAGTTTGCTGCACTGCATGCTGCACCACTCATCGGGGTTCAAGGTGCTGGACCAGGCGGCCGAACAACTGGTGCGCAGCGTGGCGCAGTCACTGGGTGCACAGGTGCCCCCAGGGCGTTCTGCCGACCTGCGCATTCCTATCGTTTACGAATTGACGGAGTCCTGAGATGCCGAGATGGATATGGATGATTGCAGTGCTGCTGTGCGCACAGGCGGCGCCGGTGATGGCGGCCGACAAGGTGGCTCTGATCAGCAGCACCATGGTGCTGGAGCGCAAATTCACGCTCATGCAGGAGGCCGCACGCGCCCAGGGCGTGGAGTTGGCTTGGACGCAGGTGGATGCGGAAGGCGAGAAGGGCGTGGCCCGCGTGCTCGATGGTGCGCGCATGGTGATCGTTGACGCACCGCGCAACGAAGACCAGGCCCTGGTCGAACGATTGGCCGGCCCCCAGATGCGCGCCGCGCGCCTGTCGGGGGTCAGCATCAACGTGATGAGCCCGCCTGTACGGCTGCGTTCCATGGGGCTGCCGCAGGCGCAGGCCCAGCGGGTGTTCGAGTACTACGTCGGCGGTATGCGCACCAACCATGAGCGCTTGTTCCAATATCTCAAGGCGGTGATGAACGGCAGCGATGCCAGCGCCGTGCTCCCACCAGTGGCTCTGCCCAATGGAGGCATTTACCACCCGGCCTATGACAAGGGGGTGTTTGCCGACCTGCGGACCTACCTCGCCTGGTGGCAGGCCCGCAAAGGCGGCGCCGCGTCGGACGTACCCGTGATCGGTATGGAGATGTCGTCGAGCTACCTGTCCGACGGGCAGACCCGTGTGCTGGACGAAACCATTTCTGCGCTGGAGGCACGCGGTGCGCTGCCGCTGGTGTTTTACCGCAGCAGCCGCGTGGCACGCGCCGTGGCCGATGCGCAGGGTGCAGTGGCGGCCCGGCCGGGGGGTGGTGGCCCCCCGGCCGGGGCAGGGGGGCGACCGGTGCAGACTTCGGACATTGCCGTCGGGGTGTACGCAGGGCCGGGCTTTCCCAATCCCAAGGAACTGGCAGCGGTGGAGGTGGACGAGCCGATCATCACGTTGGACGGCAAGGTGCTGCCCCAGGTGTTGCTGGTCAACACCTTTCTGGGCATCAACCCGGACGCGCGCAAGGCCTGGCACCGTGCCATGGGCGTACCGGTCATCAACATGCTGTCCTACCGCCAGGGCACGCGGGCGGAGTATTTGCGCGACACCGTGGGCGTGAGCAGCTTCAACCTGCCATTCTCGCTGACCAACGCCGAATACATCGGTCTGCAGGATCCGGTCGTCGTCAGCGCCAACGAGGGTGGTGAACTGGTTCCCATGCCCGAGCAGATGGACCTGCTCGTGGGCAAGGCCGTGAGCCTGGCGCGCCTGCAGTCCACACCCAACGCCGACAAGCGTCTGGCGCTGTTCTTCTGGAACCACCCGCCGGGCGAGAAGAACCAGGGTGCTTCCAACCTCAACGTGCCGCGCTCGCTGGAGCACCTGGTGCAGCGCCTGCGCACCGAGGGCTACCGCATCGACGCCACCACCGAGACGGACATCATCGCTACCGTGGCCACCTTGCTGCGCCCGGCGTACCGGCCCGGCACCCTGGGCGAACTCATGAAGACGCCGCACTGGGACTTCCTGCCCCTGGCGAGCTACGAACGCTGGCTCCAGGGCCTGCCCGCCGATGTGCGCCAGCGCATCACGGCCTTCTGGGGCGAGCCCACGAAAAGCCCCTGGGTGGTGCGTCACCAGGGGCAGCAGGGCTTTGTCATCCCGCGCATGAAGCTGGGCCAGCTGGTGGTGCTGCCCCAGCCCATGCGCAGCGAAACCGCGGCCGGCCACCACGACGAGAAAAAGCTCTTTCATGACACCAAGGTGCCTCTCAACCACTTCTACCTGGCCACTTACCTGTGGGCGCGCGAGCAGCACGCGGCGCACGCCATCGTGCACTTTGGCACCCACGGATCGCAAGAGTGGACGCCCGGCAAGGAGCGCGGCCTGTGGGCCTACGACGACCCCAACCTGCTGGTGGGCAACACCCCGGTGATCTACCCCTACATCGTGGACAACATTGGCGAGGCGTTGCACGTCAAGCGGCGGGGGCGCGGCGTGATCGTGAGCCACCAGACGCCCGCCTTTGCGCCCGCAGGCCTGTCAGATGATTTTGTGCGCATCAATGACCTGATCCGCGAATACCAGTCGCTCGACTCAGGCCTGGTCAGGGACAACAACCGCAAGCTCATCATTGCGCAGGCCGTAAAGATGAACATCCACAAGGACATGAAGTGGAAAGTGGCCGATTTGGAGCGCGATTTCGACAAGTTCTTGCGTGACATCGAGGATTACCTGGAAGACCTGGGCGCAGCCCAGCAGCCGCTGGGCCTGCACACCCTGGGGCTGGACGCCGAGCGCGCCCACCTCATCAGCAATGTGATGCAGATGCTGGGCCAGCCGCTCTACGAGGCCACGGGCGTGAAAAACGCCAAGGCAGCGTTCAAGGGGGACTACAAGGACCTGCAAAAATCGCCGCCCTACCGCTTCGTGGATGACTGGGTGTTCAGCGAGCGCCCGCTGCACGGGCTCGAAGACCCTGCATTGCGAGCACTGGCCGAAAAGGGTCGCCGCTTTCGGATCTCGCTGCGCGCAGACTGGGAGGTCGAAGGTGTGCTCCGGGGACTGTCGGCGCGCTGGATAGACCCCTCCTACGGCGGTGACCCGATCCGCAACCCCGATGCGCTGCACACCGGGCGCAACATGTACGGCTTCGACCCTTCGCGCATACCCACACGCGCGGCCTACGAGGCGGGCAAAGAGGCTGTGCAGGCACTGATCCTGTCCTACCAGGCCGAGCATGGCAAGTTCCCTGAAAAGCTCGCCTTCAGCATGTGGAGCACCGAGACGCTGCGCCACCTGGGCATGCTGGAAGCGCAGATCCTGTACGCCATGGGCGCCCGGCCGCGCTGGGACGAGGGCGGGCGCGTGGTGGGCATGGAGGTGATTGGGCTGAAAGAACTGGGGCGCCCGCGCATCGACACCGTGATTTCGCTCACCGGCCTGTACCGCGACCAGTTCCCCAACGTGATTGAGCGCTTCAACGAGGCGATTGCGCTGCTGGCGGCGCAGCCCGAGCCGCCCGAGCAGAACTTCATTCGCGCCAACACCGAGCGCATCGAGGCGGCCTTGCGCCAGCAGGGCGTGGTGGCGCAGGACGCGCGCGAATTTGCGCTTACACGTGTGTTTGGCAACGAGAGTGGCGACTACAGCACCAAGCTGACCGACGCGACGCTCGCCTCCAATACGTGGGAAGAGGGCGATGGCAAGCTCGAAAAGCTCTACCTGTCGCGCATGTCCTGGGCCTATGGCCCCAACACCGCGAACTGGAGCCGCAAGCTCACCGATCCTTCGGGGCGCGAGATCAACACCTACGCCGAGCACCTCAAGGGCACCAGTGCAGCGGTTTTCTCGCGTTCGTCCAATCTGCGCGGCCTGCTCGATACCGATCACCCGTTCGAGTACCTCGGCGGCATTTCCATGGCGGTCAAACACCTCGATGGTACGAGCCCGCAGCTGTACATCTCCAACATGCGCGACCCGAATCGGGCGCGCCTGCAAAGCGCCGAGAAGTTCATGGCCACCGAGCTGCGCAGTGTGTACCAGCACCCGAACTGGATGAAGGAGATGATGAAGGAGGGCTACAGCGGGACGCTGCAAATGCTGAACACCGTCAACAACTTCTGGGGCTGGCAGGTGATGGACCGCAACGTGGTGCGCGACGACCAGTGGCAGGAATTTCACGAAACCTACGTGAAAGACCGCTACCAGCTCGGCACCCGGGAATGGTTTGAAAAATCCAACCCTACCGCGCTGGCGCAGGTCGCTGAGCGCATGCTCGAAGCCATTCGCAAGGACTACTGGAAGGCCGACGAGCGCACTCAGCGTGAGCTGGTCGCCACCTACCAGGACCTGGCGGCACGCCACGATGTCCATACCAGCAACGAAACCTTCAAGGCTTATGTCGCCGAACTGGCACAAGGCTTTGGTATCGGTCCACAGCCTGCCGTAGCCGCCGCTGCGGCGGCCCCTGCTGCGCCCGCAGTACCGCGCCCGCAAGCCGAGCAAGAGCCGGAGCCCCCAGAGCCGCCACCCCCTCCTGCGCCGCCCTTGGTGCGTGGCCAGGAGCTGCGTGAGGTGCTGCGCGAAATGCCTTTGCAGCAGCTCATCTGGGCCTATGCCTGGCTGCTGGGTGCGGTGGTTCTCCTGGGCGTGGCCTGGCAGGGGTGGCGCGCCTACCGCTTGAGTCGTAATCCTTCCCTTGTTTCCCTGAAAGCCAACACATGAATGCCCTTGAAAGTTTCCTCTACGAGATCTCGAAGTTCTTCCTCACGCCGGTGCTGGTGCTGCTGTGCCTGATGTTCGTCTATGCGCTGTTCTGCCTTGGGCAACTGCTGGTCGAAACGGTGGCGCGCATACGCCGTCCGCATGGCCTGCAGCCCCTGCACCGCTACTGGCAGCGCCACGCCCACCTGGGTACCGATGGGCTGGAGCTGCAGGTGCTTAAACAATTGGAACTGCAGCGCATCGTCAGCCGCGTGGCGCCATTGCTGGGGTTGGTGGCCACCATGATTCCCATGGGCCCGGCCTTGGTGGCTGTGGCGGCGGGCAACACGCAGGGCATGGCGCAAAACCTGGTTGTGGCCTTTTCCGCCGTGATCGTGGCCTTGCTGGCCGCAGCGATCACTTTTGTGGTGCAGACGCTGCGCAAGCGCTGGTTGATGGAGGAGCTCAATGCGCTGCTGATTGGCCTGGACGCAGCGCCAACGGTTGCCCACGCGCAAGACCCCGTGCCCACGCGCGCCACGCGGGAGCTGGCCCATGGCTGATCACCGCCGCATGCGTATCGACATCCTGGGCGACTCCGACGAGGACGATCCCATTCTTAGCGTGGTCAACATCATTGACGTGTTTCTGGTGGTGATCGCAGTGCTGCTCATTGCCGTGACCGAGAACCCGCTCAACCCCTTTGCCACACAGGACGTGGTGGTCATCAAGAATGCGGGCAAACCCAACATGGAGATGCTGGTCAAGGAGGGCAACGAACTCAAGCAGTACCAATCCTCGGGCCAGATCGGCGAGGGCCAGGGCATGAAGGCCGGCGTGGCCTACCGCATGAAGGATGGCAGCATGGTCTACGTGCCCGAAAGCGGGAGCGATGCCCAGACCCGCTGAATCGCGCCAACATCGCCACCACGCAGGTCTACACCGGGCTTGATCACCCGCACCTGGCCAAGGCGTACGACGCCGCCCATCCGTGCGCGCAAGGAGACTGGCGGCTGAAGAACGGGGGGAGCCGCCGGGCCGTGCGGAACCAAGCTGGGGTGTGCCGCTCCGAGGAAGGGGCTGCCGCTTTCGACTGCCATGGAGCTGCTTTCATGCTGAACTGGATCAAGACCAACCGGGCGTTTCTCATCTTTTTGCTGTGCTTCGGTGTCTTTCGCACCGCCGTGGCCGACTGGAACCCCATTCCCTCGGGCTCCATGCGGCCCACACTTCTGGAGGGTGACGTGGTCTTTGTCAACCGCTTGGCCTATGACTTGAAGCTGCCACTGACCGACGTGGTGCTCGCCCGTCTGGGCGAGCCGCAGCGGGGCGATGTGGTGACCTTCTCGTCGCCGAGTGATGGCGTTCGGCTGATCAAGCGCATTGCGGCGCTGCCTGGCGACACGGTGGAGATGCGCGACGAGGTGCTCTACCTCAACGGCGAGGCCGCGCGCTACGACGCTCCCGAAGCAGTGACCGAAACCCTCGCCGAAATCGGTGCGCAAGTGCCTGCCACCCGTTGGACTGAGCACCTGCAGGGGCATGAGCGCCGGGTGCAGTGGCTGCAGGGCGTCACGGCGCACAGCAGCTTCGGCCCGGTGACCGTGCCCGAGGGCGAATACCTGGTACTCGGAGACAACCGGGACAACAGCGCCGACTCGCGCTTCATCGGTTTCGTTCCGCGCCATTTGCTCATTGGCCAGGCGCGGCGCGTGCTGGTGTCGGTGGATATCCTGAAGAATTGGGCGCCGCGTCTGGGCCGCATCGGCCAAGCGCTCTGATACTGTCTCGGCGGCGCGTGCGCACCACCCCGCGCAGCACGCGCTTGGTTGGGGAGCGCAGTTGCGCGACGACTGCACCATCATGAAAACCCTAGCCCTGCGCCCCGGCAAAGAGCGCTCCCTGCTGCGCCGCCACCCCTGGATCTTTGAAACCGCCATCGCCAAGGGCGGTGACGACAGCGGCGAGACCGTGCGCGTGGAGTCTCACGAGGGGCAGTTCCTCGCCTGGACTGCGTTCAGCCCGGCGTCGCGCATTCAAGCACGTGTGTGGAGCTTTGACGAGACGCAGCGCATAGATACTTCATTTTTTATAGCTGCTTGCGCCCGTGCAATAAGCGCTAGAGGCCGATTTGATATTTAAGGTGACAGCGTGCGCCTGGTGCATGGCGAATCCGACGGCCTGCCCGGGCTGATCGTGGACCGCTACGGCGACACCCTGGTGGCGCAGTTCACCAGCGCGGGCGCCGAGCATTGGAAAGACGTGATCGCGGACGCCCTCTTGCAGGCCACGGGGCTGGCGCGCCTGTACGAGCGCTCGGACGCCAGCGTGCGCCAGCTCGAAGGGCTCGGACGCCAGCACCGGCTGGCTGCGCGGCGGCCCGGCCCCCGGGGGCGAGGCGCCGCCGCTGGAGCTGGAGATCCACGAGCATCAGTGGCGCCTGACGCTCAACATCGCCGAGGGCCACAAAACCGGCTTCTACCTGGACCAGCGCGACAGCCGCAAGCGCTTTGCCGACTGCGTGCAGCGCTTGAGCCTGCGCCGCGTGCTCAATCGCGATTGCTATACCGGTGGTTTTTCCGTGGCCGCGCTGGCCGGCCAGCGCGCGGCCGGGGTGGAGGATGGCGCGGTGGTGTCGATCGATTCGTCCGGCCCGCCGCTCGAGCGCGCCCGTGCGCATGTGGCACTCAATGGTTTTGCTGCCGAGCGCGTCACCTTTCTCGATGCCGACGTGAACGCCTCGCTGCGCCAGTTTTTGAAGGACGGTCAGCGCTTTGATGCCATCGTGCTCGACCCGCCCACGTTTGCCCCTACGGCCGCACATGCCGAGCGCGCCGCGCGGGCGTACAAGGACATCAACCGGCTCGCGCTGCAGTTGCTGGAGCCGGGCGGGGTGCTGTTCACCTTCTCGTGCTCGGGCGGCATCAGCGCCGACCTGTTCCACAAGATCTTGGCCTCGGCCCGGGCCGACGCGGGCGTGGATGGGTACATCCTGGAGCGCCTCGGCGGGGCGCCGGACCATTCGATGACGTTGGAGTTTCCTGAGGGCGAGTACCTCAAGGGGCTGGTGGTGATGCGCAAACCCTGAGCTTGTGGGCCTGGCGGCGCCGGGGGTTTGACAGCTCCGCTACAGTCTCCAGATATCCCTGTTCCCTCACTGCCGCGGCCGCGGCGCCGCTTCGATTTCAAGGCTTTCCATGTCCCTCATTCCCGCCACCATCCTCACCGGCTTTCTCGGTTCAGGCAAAACGACCTTGCTCAAACGCCTGCTCAGCGAGGCCCACGGCCAGAAGATGGCCGTCATAGAGAACGAATTTGGCGAAGAAAACATCGACACCGATATTCTGGTGACCGAATCCAAAGAGCAGATTGTGCAGATGAGCAATGGCTGCATCTGCTGCACCATCCGCGAAGACCTGCGCGAAACCTTGCAGCTGCTGGCCGCCAAGCGCCGCAAAGGGCTGCTCGCCTTTGACCGCATCGTGATTGAAACCACGGGCCTGGCCGACCCGGGGCCGGTGGCACAGACGTTTTTCATGGACGAGGAAATCGCAGAAACCTATTTGCTCGACTCCATCGTTACCCTGGTGGATGCGGTGCACGCACCGCAGCAACTCGATCAGCGCCAGGAAGCGCGCCGCCAGGTGGGGTTTGCCGACCAGATATTCCTCTCCAAGACCGATCTGGTCAGCGCGCAGGACGTGGCTGATTTGACGCATCGCCTCAAGCACATGAATCCGCGCGCGCCAATCAAGGCCGTGCATTTCGGCGAAGTGCCGATCAACGAGGTGCTTGACCTGCGCGGCTTCAACTTGAACGCCAAGCTCGACATTGATCCCGATTTTCTGAAACCGGACGATGACCACCATGACCATGACCATGACCATGACCAAGAACACGGCGAGCATTGCAGTCACCCCTCGCACCAGCACAGCGGCGGCCACGATCATCGCCACGACGACGATGTCAAAAGTTTCGTCTACCGAAGCGCGCGGCCGTTCGAACCGGCCAAGCTGGAGGATTTTCTGGGCGCCATTGTCAATATCTATGGCCCGCGCATGCTGCGTTACAAAGGTGTTCTGAGCATGACCGGAACGGACCGCAAGGTGATCTTCCAGGGCGTGCACCAGCTCATGGGAAGCGACTTGGGCCCTGCCTGGGCTGAAGGCGAGGTGCGTGAGAGCCGTATGGTGTTTATTGGCATTGAGCTACCGCGCGACATCCTGGAACAAGGCCTGGAGCAGTGCCTGGCACCTTGAGAGCGAAGGGTCTCGGATTCTTGCCACAGCCCTGCGGCCGCGCATTTGTGGGTATTTGGCAACGCAAGCTCGGCTGCAAGCCCGTATCGCTACAATCGCGGCCCGGTGAACACCCGGGGGCTTCCTGCCCCTGGCCCGCGCAAGGCGCGACACCCCCCAGCACTGCGAGGAGACAGGAATTGAACGCTCACACCAGCAAACCCAAGCCGGCTGCCAAGGCAGCAACTACGGCAGCAAAAACCGCCGCTCCCAAGACGACGGCCAAGGCCCCTGTGAAATCCTCTGTGAAAACGACCGTAAAAAAAGAAGCGCCCCCTGCCGCCGCCCCGGCTGCCCCTGCCCTCGCCCCCGCCCCGGTGTCCTCGAGCGGCGTGTTGCGCAGTCCGCGCCCCTCGTCGCGGCTGACTCAGTTGACCGTGCCCTCCATGGCGCAGTCGGTGGCTTCTACAGCCGCCAAGTCCAGCTATTCCACCCCTGCGCCCTCGCAAGTGCAGATGGCAGTTCCCTTGGCTGCGCCGAAGAAGGACAGCAAGCTGGCCAACAACTGGAAAGCCAAGTCGGCCGAGGAATTGAGCGATGCCGAAATCCTCGCGATGCCCGATTCCGAATACATGAACGAAAAGCAAGTGGCGTTCTTCCGCCACAAGCTGGTGCTGCTCAAGCAGGACATGCACAACAACGCGGGGGAAACCACCGAGCATCTGCGCGAGGACACCGTGGTGGTGCCCGACCCGGCCGACCGCGCGACGATTGAGGAAGAGCACGCTCTGGAGCTGCGCACGCGCGACCGCGAGCGCAAACTCCTCAAGAAGATCGAGCAATCCATTGGCCGCATCGATGCCGGCGACTACGGCTATTGCGATGAAACCGGTGAACCCATTGGCGTAGGCCGCCTGTTGGCGCGCCCCACGGCAACGCTTTCGCTCGAAGCCCAGCAACGCCGCGAACTCAAGCAAAAAATGTTTGGTGACTAAGGGGCAGCTGCGCTCGTAAACTGTGTCTCATGAGCAAGGAAGAAACGCAACCCACCGGTCTGTTGTCCAAGGTTGTGCGCTTTGTTCGCAACCCCACGGTCAACTGGACCGATCTGGACTCGATTGAAGCCGATCGGGAGAGCCAGTACAGCAAGCAAATGCTCAAGGAGATGATCGAGCGCAAGCGCCGCAACGATTTCGTGCGTCGGCGCGAGTTCGATCAATTGCGCAAGCTCCGCCAGCGCGACGCCCTCACTGGTCAGCGGGTGGAAGACCCGGCTGCGCGGCCCTCTTTCTTTCAGAGCAGCCTGACTTCGCCCGACGATCGTGCGGTAACGATCAAGAAGATCGATGAGATCGAGGCGCAGATGTCGATGCAGTGGTGGAAGAGCAAGCAAAACTCCGATGCGCCCACCGAACCCATGGGCTTGCAACCGTCCCGGGCAGGCGATGCCCAGCGCGCGGACAGTCTGGCCGGTGGCATGGCCTTTGCACCGACAGCGCCGATGTCCTTGCCGGGCGGTTTGGAGCCAGGAGCGCCGGCCGCACCGCTGTTTGCCGATAACAGCATGTCCATCGCCGCTTTTGGCAGCGCCGCGCTCGCGCAACCGCAGGACCCTCGCCAACCCCGGACTGCGCAAGCGCCTGCAGTCCCCGAACTGGAGAAATTCGTGCACGAACCCGATCTTGAGGAGGCAGCCATCCGGTTTGCCAACGGCGATCAGGAAGGCGCCGAAGCTGGCTTGCAGGAAGTGTTGGCGCAGCACGTCGACGATGAGCCCGAGCAACTGCTTGAAATATGGATGACGCTGTTTGACCTGTACCGCGCCACCGGTCAGCAGGAGCGTTTTGACACGCTTGCCATCAGCTACGCGGCGCGCTTTGACCGCTCGGCGCCGCTGTGGTTTTCCATGCCCGCGCAATTGGGTCTGGAGGCAGAGCCGGTCGAGGCCGCCGCGCCCGCACGGCGCGACTTTGCCTGGAACGCGCCGCCCACCCTCACACTGCAGACGGTGGCGGCGCTGCAGGCCGCGCTCGGCCGGGCAGCCTCGCCCTGGACGCTGACCTGGTCTCGGTTTACCGCGGTCGACCCGGCGGCGGTATCGGCGCTGGCCACCGAATTCACTCGGTGGGCAGAGGAGAACGTACAAATCGTGTTTGTGGGCGTCGACCGCCTCCTGGCGGTGCTCGAAGCACGCACCCAATCGGGCGATCGGGCCCAGGACCCGGAATGGTGGCGCCTGCGGATGGCGGCGCTGCGCTTCATGGGCCGGCCGGACGAATTCGAGATGGTGGCGCTGGATTACTGCGTCACCTACGAGGTTTCGCCGCCGTCATGGCAGGCACCGCGCTGCGGCTACCGGGACGACGCAGGCGCCTCACCTGCCGCAGAAGCCGCGGGCGCAGGCGGCGTCGAGCTGATGGCCCGCGCCCAATGGAATGCGCCGGGCCCCAACGGTGAGCCCAGCGCCCCCGCACCTTTGGTTCCGGAAGCGCCAGGCCTGACAGGCCAGGTGGAGGGCGACGCCACGGCGGCGCTGGAGGCGCTGACCGTCCCCGCCGACCCCAAACAGCCGCTGCAGGTGCGTTGCGACCGGCTGATCCGCATGGACTTTCTGGCAGCTGGCTCGGTGCTCAACTGGACGGCGGAGCAGCAGGCCCACGGCCGTGTGGTGCAGTTTCTGAATCTGCACCGCCTGGTAGCGGTGTTCTTCAACGTGGTGGGCATCAATGAGCATGCCTGGGTGGTGGCCCGCAAAGATTGAGGCAACCCCCTGAGCGGCTGTGCCACTCCGAGCAAGCGCCAGAGGCGCAAGCCCTTCGGAGCCGTCCAAGCCTGCGCAGGCAGGCTTGGAGCTGCGGCCCTCAGCCCCTTCTCTCGCTTCGCGATGCGGGAAGGGGGACACCGCCAGCGCGGCGGGGCGGCGCGGCCGGCCTAGGCCCTTGCGCGGCGGTTGCTGATAGTCGGCAGCGCTCGCATCGTCGTGCGCTTGTAAAACGAACGGCTGCCCCCATCTGCCGGCCCTATGGATTCTTCAAACAATGCGCCGGTGTTTCATGGCACCACCATCCTTAGCGTACGGCGCCAGACGCCTGCTGGCATCCAGGTTGCCATTGGCGGCGACGGCCAGGTCACGCTGGGCAACATCATCGTCAAGGGGACTGCCCGCAAGGTGCGCAGGCTTCACCATGGCAAGGTGCTGGCGGGTTTTGCCGGAGCCACGGCCGACGCGTTCACGCTGTTCGAGCGCTTTGAGGCCAAGCTGGAGAAGCACCAGGGCCAACTGGTGCGGGCCGCGATCGAGCTGACCAAGGACTGGCGCACCGACCGCGTGCTGCGCCGGCTGGAAGCCATGCTGGCCGTGGCCGACCTGGAGGCTTCGCTCATCATTACGGGCAACGGCGACGTGCTCGAACCCGAGCAGGGCATCGTGGCCATTGGCTCTGGAGGGGCTTACGCCCACTCGGCCGCCAAGGCCTTGCTGCAGAACACCGAGCTCAGCGCCGCCGAGATCGTCAAGAAATCGCTGGAGATCGCCGGCGAGCTGTGCATCTATACCAACATGCAGCACACCATCGAGACGCTCTGAGCGCGTGTGCGGCAGGTACTATCAAATAAATAGCTGCTAACGCTTATCCATAAAGCGCTAAAGGCCAAAAATACCACTATTTTCATGTCTTCGATGACCCCCCAGGAGATCGTCTCCGAACTCGACCGACACATCGTCGGCCAGGCCAACGCCAAGCGCGCGGTCGCCATTGCGCTGCGCAACCGCTGGCGCCGCCAGCAGGTGGCGGCCGATCTGCGCCACGAAATCACGCCTAAAAATATTCTGATGATCGGCCCGACGGGCGTCGGCAAGACGGAAATCGCACGGCGGCTGGCGCGGCTGGCCGAGGCGCCCTTTGTGAAGGTGGAGGCGACGAAATTTACCGAAGTGGGTTATGTCGGCAAGGATGTCGACGCCATCATCCGCGATCTCGCGGAAATTTCCGTCAAGCAGCAGCGGGAGATCCACACCCGCAAGGTGCGCGCCCGAGCAGAAGACGCGGCGGAAGAGCGCCTGCTGGACGCCCTGCTGCCGCCCGCCCGCACTGGTGAGCCGAGTGAAGGCGGTACGGCGCGCCAGGTGTTTCGCAAGAAGCTGCGCGAGGGCGAGCTGGACGCGCGCGAAATTGAAATTGAGGTGCAGGAAGCGCGCCCGCAGCTTGAAATCATGGGCCCACAGGGCATGGAAGACATGGCCGAGCAGTTGCGCGGCATGTTCAGCCAGATGGGCCAGGAGCGGCGCCACAAGCGGCGCCTTGCCATTGCCGAAGCCCGGCGTTTGCTGATCGACGAAGAAGCCGGCAAGCTGGTCAACGAGGAAGAGATCAAGACCCAGGCCATCGCCAATGCCGAACAGAATGGGATCGTCTTCATCGACGAGATCGACAAGGTGGCCACGCGACAGGAAACCAGCGGCGCCGATGTGTCGCGCCAGGGCGTGCAGCGCGACCTGTTGCCTCTGGTGGAGGGCACTACGGTGTCCACCAAGTACGGCATGGTCAAGACGGATCACATCCTGTTCATCGCCTCGGGCGCATTTCATCTGGCCAAACCCAGTGACCTGATCCCCGAGTTGCAGGGACGGTTTCCGATCCGCGTCGAGCTCGAATCGCTGTCGGTGCAGGATTTTGAAGCCATCCTGATGGCGACGGACGCCTCGCTGGTGCGCCAGTACCAGGCCTTGCTGGCCACCGAAGGCGTTGCGCTGGAGTTCACCCCCGAGGGCATCACGCGGCTCGCGCACATCGCCTTCGAGGTCAACGAGCGCACCGAGAACATCGGCGCGCGGCGCCTCTCCACGGTCATGGAGCGCCTGCTTGACGACGTAAGCTTCGACGCCGCGCACCGCAGCGGGCAAACCGTGCACGTCGACGCTGCCTACGTGGACGAGCGCCTGCAGGCCTTGAGCCAGGACGAAGACCTCTCGCGCTTCATTCTTTGAGACACGGAGAGAAAAGTGGCACCAGGCCACTCGGCGCAGCGCTCAGATTTTACTTTCAGTGAATCCGCTAACTGCTTCATACACAAAGGTTTTCTGAAATTCAGAGGGTGAGGTCACGTCTAAGTCCTTGATTTCATTGCAAGAAGATGTTGCAAACCCCCTTGTTCCCCAGGCGTTTCCTGCTACAGTGCAAAAAAGTGCAATTAAGTGGTGAAAAGTGCCGTTTCCTGTTTTGGAGGCGACCACTGAGCCCAGGAACAGCAGGGGAATGGATTGGTCTTTCAAGGCGCTTCGTCGCTCAGTCTCGATGCCAAGGGGCGGCTCTCCGTGCCGACCCGGTACCGTGACGTGCTGAGCGCCGACGCCGCCGGCCAGCTCACCATCACCAAGCATCCGCACGGCTGCCTGATGGTGTTTCCCCGCCCGGAGTGGGAACAGTTTCGCGATCGCATTGCCCAATTGCCCATGTCCGCCCAGTGGTGGAAGCGCATGTTTCTGGGCAATGCCATGGATGTGGACATGGATGGCACGGGCCGGGTGCTGGTTTCGCCCGAGCTGCGCCAGTCCGCAGGCCTCACGCGCGACGTGCTGCTGCTGGGTATGGGCAAGCACTTCGAGCTCTGGGACAAGGCCACTTACGACGCCCAGGAAGCCCAGGCCGTGCAGGGCGAAATGCCTGACGTACTCAAGGATTTTTCATTTTGACCGCCCTGACGGCCCCCGCGCTGCAACACACCACCGTGCTGCTTGAAGAGGCGGTGGACGCATTGCTGGCCGATGCCACCGGCCGCGGCGATGGGCTGTGGATCGACGCCACCTTTGGCCGGGGAGGGCATTCGCGGCGCCTGCTCTCACGGCTGCCACCCGGGGCAAGGCTTCTGGCGTTCGACAAGGACCCCGAAGCGATACAAGAAGCAGCGCGCATCCAGGATGCGCGTTTTTCCATTCGCCACGCGGGTTTTCGCGATCTGGCGGATCTGCCCCCGCAGAGCGCCGCTGGCGTGCTTCTGGATCTGGGCATCAGTTCGCCCCAGATCGATTCGCCCGAACGGGGTTTCAGTTTTCGGTTCGACGGCCCACTGGACATGCGCATGGACACCACGCGGGGCCAAAGCGTGGCCGAGTGGTTGGCCGACGCGCCGGTCGAGAAAATAGCGGAGGTGATACGTGAATACGGTGAAGAACGGTTTGCTGGCCCCATTGCAAAGGCGATTGTTGCTCGGAGGCAGGAGCGCGGTCCTCTGGTCCGCACCGCCGAACTTGCCGATCTCGTGGCTGGCGCGGTCAAAACCCGCGAGGCAGGCCAGAACCCTGCAACGCGCACATTTCAGGCTCTTCGGATTTTCATCAATGCCGAGCTTGAAGAGCTGCAGCAGGCGCTAGCAGCCTGCCTGGCGGTTTTGGAGCCGGGCGGGCGGCTGGTGGTCATCAGTTTTCATTCGCTGGAAGACCGCATCGTCAAGCAGTTCATCGCGCTGCACTCCAAGCAGGTGTTTGACCGGCGCGCGCCCTTTGCTGCGCCGCGTGCCATGCAGTTCGAGGCGCTGGCACGGGTGCGTCCCAGCGCAGCCGAAGTTGCCGCCAACCCGCGCTCGCGCAGCGCGATCATGCGCGTTGCCCGGCGCACAGAGGCCTGAGCCGTGGCGCGCGTCAATCTCTTGCTGATCGTGTTCGTGCTGGGCAGCGCGCTGTACCTTGTGCGCACGCAGTACGAGTCGCGCCAGCTCTACACCGCGCTGGATCGCGCCCACAGTGAAATGCGGCGACTGGACACCGAGCACGACCGCCTGCAGGTAGAAAAACGCGCCCAGGCCACGCCGCTGCGCGTCGAAGCGCTGGCGCGCGCGCAGCTCAAGATGCGTTCGGCCACGCCTGCCATTACGCGCTACATCTCCCAGCCGCAGGTTGCTGCAGCCGGTCTGTCGGCCGGTCAGAACCCTGTGGCGCCAGCGCCTGCTGCCTCGGCAGCCGAAGGGCGCCCATGAGTCGCAGCGTGCGCTACACCATGAGCCCCTTGCTGGCGAGCAAAACACCCGTCTGGCGCAGCAAGTTCATTGTCGCCATGGTGGCGCTGGGTTTTGTGGCGCTCGGCGCCCGCGCGTCGTATGTGCAGGTCATCAACAACGCCTTTTTCCAGCGCCAGGGCGAGGTGCGCTTTGCACGCACGCTGGAGCTGCCGGCCAACCGCGGCCGCATTCTGGACCGCAACGGGTTCATTCTGGCGTCCAGCGTGCCAGCCGCCAGCATCTGGGCCATCCCTGAAGACGTCGAACAGGGAACGCCCGAAGCCCAGGCGCAGCTCAAGGAGCTGGCGCGCCTGCTCGAACTGCCCTATGCCACGCTGATAGCCAAGCTGGCCGACGATGACAAGACCTTTGTCTGGCTGCAGCGCCAGCTCGAATGGGACGTCGGTCAGAAGATCGCCGCGCTCAAGATCAAGGGCATCTATCAGCGCAAGGAGTACAAGCGCGAGTACCCGGAAGGCGAAGCTGCAGCGCATGTGGTGGGATTTACCAATGTGGAAGACAAGGGCCAGGAAGGCATGGAGCTGGCCTTCAACGATCTCCTCGCCGGCAAGAGCGGCTCGCGCCGCGTCATCAAGGACCGCATGGGCCGCGTCGTCGAAGGCGTGGGTGAAGACCTGCTGCCAGTGGACGGGCGCGACATGGAGTTGTCCATTGACAGCAAGGTGCAGTTCTTTGCCTACCAGAAGCTGCGCGATCAGGTCATCGCGCAGAAAGCCAAGGCGGGAAGCGTCGTGGTACTCGATGCGATCACCGGCGAAGTGCTGGCTCTGGCCAACTACCCCAGCTATGTGCCCGACAAGCGGCGCAACCTGAGCGGCGAGCAGTTGCGCAACCGCGCGCTCACCGACACCTTTGAGCCGGGCTCGACCATGAAGCCCTTCACTATTGGACTGGCGCTCAACAGCGGGCGCGTCAAGCCCAGCACGCTGGTGGACACCACGCCTGGCCGCCTGACGATCACCGGCTCGACCATCTCGGACACGCACAACTATGGCGTGTTGACGGTGGAGGGCGTGATCCAGAAGTCGAGCAACGTTGGCACCACCAAGATTGCCATGCAGATGCCGGCGCGCGAGATGTGGGAAACCTTCTCTGCCGCCGGCTTTGGCCAGAAGCCCCAGCTCAGTTTCCCCGGAGTGGTCAGCGGCAAGCTGCGACCCTACAAGTCTTGGCGCCCCATTGAGCAGGCCACCATGTCGTATGGCTATGGCCTCTCGGCCAGCCTGTTCCAGATGGCGCGCTCGTACACCGTGTTTGCGCACAACGGCCAGATCATTCCGGCCACCATGCTCAAGACCGATGTGCCGGCTGTCGGTGTGCCTGTGTTTTCGCAGCGCACCGCCGACGAAGTGCGCAAGATGCTGCAAATGGCCGCCGGCCCGGGCGGCACCGGCCAGAAGGCGCAGACCCTGGGCTATTCCGTGGGCGGCAAATCGGGTACCGCGCGCAAGCAAGTGGGCAAGGGTTACTCCACCACCAAGTACCGCGCCTGGTTCACCGGCATGGCGCCCATTGAAAAGCCGCGCATCATTGTTGCGGTGATGGTGGACGAGCCCAGCAATGGCGTGATCTATGGCGGTGCAGTGGCTGCGCCAGTATTCAGCGAAGTCGTTCAGCAGACGCTGCGCCTGATGGGCGTGCAGCCCGACATGGCGGTCAAACCGCAGATCGTCGCCGACGCCGTGGAGGAGCCACTGTGACGCGCCTACTGCACACCACCGCAGAGGCCCTGGCCTGGCTGCGCGAGCGCAGCACCGGCATGCTGCAGATCGACAGCCGCCGCATTGCGCCGGGTGACGCCTTCATTGCCTGGCCGGGCGCGGCTGCCGACGCGCGTGCGCATCTGTCCGATGCGCGCACGCGCGGTGCCAGCGCCTGCCTCGTCGAGGCCGTGGGCGCAGAGGCGTTTGATGTCGCGGGTACCGATGTGGCCTTGCTTGCAAACCTCAAAGCCGCCACGGGCGAGCTGGCCGCAGCCTGGTTTGGCTCGCCCTCAGAGGCCTTGCAAGTCGTGGCCTTCACCGGCACCAACGGCAAGACCAGCAGCGCCTGCTGGCTCGCACAGGCGCTATCGAATTGCGAGCTTCCTGCGCTTGCTCCATGCGCGCTGGTAGGTACTTTGGGCATAGGTTTCCCGGATGCACTGCAAGAAACCGGCCTGACCACACCCGACCCGGTGCGCTTGCAGCGCGGTTTGCGGGCCTTGGTGGATGCGGGCGCGAAATCCTGTGCCATTGAGGCCTCGTCGATTGGCCTGGCTGAGCACCGGCTGGCGGGCATGCGGATCGCTGTGGCAGTGTTTACCAATTTCACGCAGGACCACCTCGATTACCACGGCAGCATGGAGGCCTACTTGACGGCGAAGCGCGCGCTGTTTGCCTGGCCGGGGCTGCGCGCCGCCGTGCTCAACATCGACGACGCGGCCGGCGCGGACCTGCAGGCCCCGGCGAAGGCCGCTGGGCTGGACCTGTGGACGGTGTCGCAAACCGTCCCGGCGCGCCTGTGCGCACGCGAAATCGCGCTGGGCCCGCAAGGTCTGCAATGCCTCATCAGAGAGGGCGAGCAGCAATTGCCTCTGCAGACCGCGCTCATCGGCCAGTACAACATCTCGAACCTGCTCGGCGTGATCGGCGCCATGCGCGCGCTGGGCGTGCCATTGGATGCGGCTGTGCGTGCCTGCGAGCGCCTCGGCCCGGTGCCGGGGCGCATGGAGCGCCTGCTCCTGCCCGGCCAGCCGCTGGTCGCGGTGGATTACGCCCACACACCCGACGCGCTGGAAAAGGCCTTGCAGGCACTGCGTCCGCTGGCTCTGGCGCGCGGCGGCGCTCTGTGGTGCGTGTTTGGCTGCGGCGGCGACCGCGACGCCGGCAAACGCCCCCTCATGGGCGCCGCAGCGCAGCACCACGCTGATCGCGTGGTGGTCACCAGCGACAACCCGCGCAGTGAAGACCCGGTGGTCATCCTGCACCAGATCCTCCTGGGCACCATCGCCGGTGCCACGGTACGCGCCGAGCCCGACCGTGCGGCCGCCATTGCGCAGGTGCTGGCACAGGCTGCACCTGCCGACGTGGTGCTGATTGCCGGCAAAGGCCACGAGGCCTGGCAGGAAATCGCTGGCGTCAAGCGGCCGTTCTCCGATCTGGAACACGCCCGTGCCGCGCTGCAGCTTCGGGAGGAGGCGGTATGACGATGATGTCTTTGCAAAACGCGCTGGACTGGGTGCGCATCACGCAGCCCCAGGCACGCCTGGTGGGATCGCCCGCCACCTCCATCGCGCGTGTGCACACCGACACTCGCAGCCTGTTGCCGGGTGATCTGTTTGTCGCGTTGCGCGGTGAGCACTTTGACGCTCAGGCCTTTCTGCCGCAAGCTGCTGCGCAAGGCGCCGCTGCAGCACTGGCGCAGGGCGGGCTGGCGGCTGCCGGTTTGCCGGGCATTGAAGTGGACGACCCTCTGGCGGCTCTGGGCGCACTGGCCGCAGGCTGGCGGGCGCAGTTTGTGCTGCCGCTCATTGCCGTGGCGGGCAGCAACGGCAAGACCACCGTCACGCAGATGCTTGCCAGCATTCTGGCTGCGCAGGCGGGCGACGCTGCGCTGGCCACGCGGGGCAACTTCAACAATGCCATTGGTGTGCCGCTCACGCTGCTGCGACTGACGGCCGCGCACCGGCTGGCGGTGGTGGAGCTGGGCATGAACCATCCTGGCGAAATTGCAGAGCTGGCCGCTCTGACGCAGCCTACCGTGGCGCTGGTCAACAACGCACAGCGCGAACATCTGGAATTCATGCATACCGTGGAAGCCGTGGCGCGCGAAAACGGCGCCGTGCTGGCCGCGTTGCCCGCGTCGGGAACAGCCGTTTTTCCCGCCGAGGACGTTTTTGCACCGCTATGGCGCGAACTGGCCGGAACGCGCAGGACGATGGAATTTGGTCTGGAGCAGGGCGAGGTGCGGTGCACGCAAGCGGTTTGGCAAGGCGGCGCCTGGATGGCGACGTTCTCCACGCCGCACGGTCCGCTGGCATGCCAGCTGGCGGTGGCGGGGCGGCACAACCTGCGCAATGCGCTCGCTGCCACGGCCTGCGCACTCGCAGCGGGCGCGTCGCTCGGCGCGATCGCTCAGGGTTTGAACGGGTTTGCGCCAGTGTCCGGTCGCTCGCGCGCGCTGGCGTTGCAAGTCGCCGGCCGCGCGATCACGCTGGTGGACGACAGCTACAACGCCAACCCCGACTCCGTACGCGCCGCCATCGAGGTGCTGGCCGATCTGCCGGGACCGCGCCTGCTGGTGCTGGGCGACATGGGTGAGATCGGAAACAACGGTCCGCAGTTCCACGCCGAAGCCGGAGCGCAGGCGCGCGAGCGCGGCATTGAGCAACTGTTCGCTCTGGGGATGCAGTCGGCAGAGGCTGCGGCTGCATTTGGCATCGGCGCCCGCCATTTCGACAGCATGGACGCACTGCAGGTTGCGGTGCGCGCGGCGCTGAGCGACGTGGCCAGCGTGCTGGTCAAGGGGTCGCGCTTCATGCGCATGGAGCGCGTTGTGCAGGCGGCCACCGAGGCTGCGCCGCCATCGCCGTCCGATCGTCCCGCCCATGTCACAGGTGCCACATGCTGATGCAACTCGCGCAGTGGCTGCAGTCGCTTTCGCCCGATCTGGGGTTTTTGCGTGTGTTCCAGTACCTTACGCTGCGTGCCGTGCTGGCTGCGATGACGGCGCTGCTGGTGGGGTTGATCGCCGGACCGCGCGTGATTCGCCACTTGGCGGCGCTCAAGATCGGTCAGCCCATCCGCACCAATGGCATGGAGACGCATCACGTCAAAAGCGGCACGCCCACCATGGGCGGCGTGCTGATCCTGCTCTGCATCGCCATTGCCACGCTGCTGTGGGCCGACCTGACAAACCGCTTTGTCTGGATCGTGCTGATCGTCACCCTGGGTTTTGGTGCCATCGGCTGGGCCGACGACTGGCGCAAGGTGGTCTACAAAGACCCCAACGGTATGCGTTCGCGCGAGAAGTACATGTGGCAGTCCATCATCGGCTTGCTGGCCGCGTTGGCGCTGGTGTTCAGCATCTCCGAGGGGTCGAACCCCAAGGTTTTTCAGCTCTTTGTTACCTGGGTCCGTTCGGGATTTTCGGTGGACTTGCCGCCGCAGGCGGGGCTCCTGCTGCCATTCTTCAAGGAAGTCAGCTATCCGCTGGGCGTGGTGGGTTTTGTCACCATGACCTACCTGGTGATCGTGGGCTCCAGCAACGCGGTGAACCTCACCGACGGGCTGGACGGCCTGGCCATCATGCCGGTGATCATGGTGGGTTCGGCACTGGGCGTGTTTGCCTACGTCACCGGCAGCGTGACTTTCTCCAAATACCTGCTGTTCCCGCACATTCCCGGTGTGGGCGAGCTGCTCATCTTCTGCTCGGCCATGGCTGGCGCGGGGCTGGCCTTTCTGTGGTTCAACACGCACCCGGCCCAGGTGTTCATGGGCGACGTAGGCGCGCTGGCCCTGGGCGGCGCGCTGGGCACCATCGCCGTCATCGTGCGCCAGGAAATCGTGCTCGCCATCATGGGCGGCATCTTTGTCGTCGAGGCCTTGTCGGTCATGGCGCAAGTGGCCTGGTTCAAGTTCACCAAACGCCGCTATGGCGAAGGCCGGCGCCTTCTGAAGATGGCACCGTTGCACCACCATTTTGAGAAAAGCGGCTGGAAGGAAACGCAGGTCGTTGTGCGCTTTTGGATCATCACCATGCTGCTGTGCCTGATCGGTCTGTCGACCTTGAAACTGCGATGAACGACACGCCCGCGCTTCCGCAATACCCCGCAGACCCCGCCGAGCCCGTGCTGGGGGCGGCTGACCTGCCCCTGCAGGACGCCGCGCCAGCTTCTGCCGCGTTGCTGGACGCCGGGCCGGCGGTGCCCGCGCCCTTGAATGCGGCACGCGATGCGGCGGTGTACGTCGCGCGCATGTGGAGCGACATGCGCAGTGCCGATGCGGCGGCGCCCGACGATGCGGCGCCCGCTGCCGCCGATGCCCTGGCCGTAGCCGACGAAGCCGCTGTGCCCAGCGCCGCGCTGCCTGCAGATGCGGTGCGTGGCCTGCTGGCCGGGCGTTCGGTGCTGGTGCTGGGCCTGGGGATCTCCGGCCTGTCGATGGCGCGCTGGTGCGCGCGCTGCGGGGCCGAGGTCACCGTCGCCGACACCCGGGCCGAGCCGCCGCTGCTGGCGCGCCTGCGTGCCGAGCTGCCGCAAGCCCGGTTCGTCCCCGGCGCCTTTGATGCGGCGCTGGTGAGCGGCCCGGGCCTGCACGCGGTGCTGCGCTCGCCCGGCCTCAGCCCGGCCGAGATTGCTCCTGTAATAAGAGCTGCTAACGAATATGGGGTAAGCGCTGGAGGCGAATTAGGCTTGTATTCCGAGGCTCTGTCCGCGCTGCGCAGCGCCTGTGGCTACGCCCCACGCGTGCTGGCCGTCACGGGCACCAACGGCAAGACCACGGTCACCGCGCTGACCGGGGTGCTGGTGGAGCGCAGCGGTGCCAGCGTGGCGGTGGCCGGCAACATTGGTCCGGCCCTGCTCGATACGCTGGCGCAGCACATCGACGCCGGCACGCTGCCCGAGGTCTGGGTGCTCGAACTCTCGAGCTTCCAGCTGGACGCACCCGCGCCGTTTGAGCCCAGCGCTGCCACGGTCCTCAACCTCACTCAGGACCACCTCGACTGGCACGGCGATATGACGGCCTACGCTGCCGCCAAGGCGCGCATTTTCGGCAACGCCGGCCTGATGGTGCTCAACCGCGAAGACGCAGCGGTAATGCGCATGCACGCTGCGGCCAGCGCCGCAGCGTCGCCCGAAGCCGGCGTGCGCGGCAAGCCGGTCAAGCTGATTCCCCGCGACTGCATCACCTTTGGTGGCGACATGCCCCAGCGCCCGGGCGACTTCGGCATTGAGAACGTCAACGGCATGGCTTGGCTGGTGCGTGCCCAGGAGGCCGATGAGACGCGCAAGCGCAGCACGCGCCGCGCCGCCGCGGTGGAGGCTGAGCCTGAGGAATTGTTCATCCAGCGCCTGATTCCCGCCGACGCCCTGCGCATTCGCGGCCGGCACAACGCGGTGAACGCCCTGGCTGCACTGGCGCTGGCGCAAGCGGCGGGCTGTGCGCTCGGGCCCATGCTGTACGGCCTGCGCGACTACCGCGGCGAGCCGCACCGGGTGGAGTCGGTGGCGCTGATCGATGGCGTCGAATACTTTGACGACAGCAAAGGCACCAACGTGGGCGCCACCGTGGCGGCCATTTCGGGCTTGGGCGCCGAGCGCCGCGTGGTGGTGATCCTGGGTGGCCTGGGCAAGGGGCAGGATTTTTCGCCGCTCGCCGCGCCGGTTGCGCGCCACGCGCGGGCGGTGGTGTTGATCGGACGCGACGCCCCGCAGATCCGAGCGGCGCTGGAGGCCACCGGCGTGCCACTGTTGGGGGCAGGCGCGCTGGACGAAGCCGTGGAAGTCGCCGCCCAGCGCGCTGCAGCGGGTGACGCCGTGCTGCTGTCGCCCGCATGCTCCAGCTTCGACATGTTTGACAGCTACGTACAGCGCGGCGAGATGTTCTGTGCCATCGTGCGTGAGCGCGCCCTGGACGCTGGCCAGACCTTGGAGGGAGGGCTATGAGCACCGCCGCAACGCGCAGCAGCGGCCGCGTAGGCACTTGGCTGAGCGGGCTCAGGAGCCGCCGTGTCGAAGGTCTTCCGGTGCGCGCGGGCGGCATGGAGTACCGCCAGTCCAGCACCACGCCTGCCAGTGTGCTGGGTTTTGACCAGGCGTTGCTGTGGGTGGTGGTCGCGCTGCTCGCCTGGGGTCTGGTGATGGTGTATTCGGCCTCCATCGCCATGCCCGACAACCCGCGCTTTGGCAAGATTGCGCACACCCATTTTCTGGTGCGTCACATTTTTTCGCTGGTAATGGGCTTCGTCGCTGCGCTGCTCACCTTTCAGATTCCGATGGCGGTGTGGGAGCGCTACGCCCGTTCGCTCTTCCTGCTCTCGCTCTTGCTTTTGGTCGCAGTGCTGGTGCCGCATGTGGGTACCGTGGTCAACGGCGCGCGGCGCTGGCTGTCGCTGGGCATCATGAACTTCCAGCCCTCGGAACTCGCCAAGTTCGCCGTGTTGATCTATGCCGCCGACTACATGTGCCGCAAGATGGAAGTGAAGGAGCGGTTTTTCCGCGCCGTGCTTCCGATGGGCGCGGCCGTGGCGCTGGTGGGCGGCTTGCTGCTGGCCGAGCCCGACATGGGCGCCTTCATGGTGATTGCCGTGATCGCCATGGGCATCCTCTTCCTGGGCGGCGTCAACGCGCGCATGTTCTTCCTCATCGCCGCCGTGCTGGTGGCGGCGTTTTCCATGATGGTGATGATGAGCGAGTGGCGGCGCGAGCGCATCTTTGCCTACCTCGATCCCTGGAGCGAAAAGCACGCGCTGGGCAAGGGCTACCAGCTCTCGCACTCCCTGATTGCCATCGGGCGTGGCGAGATCTTTGGTGTCGGACTGGGCGGCAGCGTGGAAAAACTGCACTGGCTGCCCGAAGCGCACACCGACTTTCTGCTCGCCGTCATCGGCGAGGAATTCGGGCTCATCGGTGTGCTCGTGCTCATCGTTCTGTTCTTCTGGCTCACCCGCCGCATCATGCATATCGGCCGCCAGGCCATCGCCCTGGATCGCGTCTTCGCTGGTCTGGTGGCCCAGGGCGTGGCGATCTGGATGGGCTTTCAGTCCTTTATCAATATGGGCGTCAACTTGGGAGCACTGCCCACCAAAGGCCTCACGCTGCCCCTGATGAGCTTCGGCGGCTCGGCCATCCTGATGAACCTGGTGGCGATGGCAGTGGTGCTGCGGGTGGATTACGAAAACAAGCATCTCATGCGCGGAGGCCGCGTATGAGATGCTTGTTTCTGCAAAACAAACCCTGCAGTGCGCCAGCGCTGCGCACTGTGCAGCAGTGCATGCGCGGAGGCCGCGTATGAGCAGCAAGTGCGCACTCATCATGGCCGGCGGCACCGGCGGTCACATCTTCCCGGGCCTGGCCGTGGCCGACGCCTTGCGAGAACGTGGCTGGCGCGTGCATTGGCTGGGCGCCCCTGCGAGCATGGAGGCGCGGTTGGTGCCGGCCCAGGGCTTCGCGCTCGAGACCATTTCCTTTGGCGGTGTGCGCGGCAAGAGCGTGCTCACGCTGGCCCTGCTGCCGCTGCGCCTGCTGCGCGCCTTCTGGCAGGCCTTGGCCGTGGTGCGGCGCGTGCGGCCCCATGTGGTGGTGGGGCTGGGCGGTTACATCAGCTTTCCGGGCGGGATGATGGCCGTGTTGGCCGGCAAGCCGCTCGTGCTGCACGAGCAGAACTCCGTGGCCGGCCTCGCCAACCGTGTTCTGGCCGGTGTGGCCGATCGCGTGTTCACCGCTTTCCCCGGCGTGCTGGGCAAAGCCGAATGGATCGGCAATCCGCTGCGTGCGGCGTTTGCGCACCAGCCCGGCCCGGCCGAGCGTTTTGCCGGGCGCAGCGGCCCGCTGCGCCTGCTGGTGGTGGGGGGGAGCCTCGGCGCGCAGGCACTCAACGACGTGGTGCCCCAGGCGCTGGCGCTGTTCTCGCCGCATGAGCGCCCGCGCGTACTGCACCAAAGTGGCGCGGCGCAGATCGAACGCCTGCGCGCCAACTACGCTGCCGCGGGCGTCGAGGCCGAGCTCACGCCTTTCATTGACGACCCCGCCCGTGCCTTTGCCGAGGCCGACCTCATCGTCTGCCGCGCGGGGGCCAGCACCGTGACCGAGATTGCCGCCATCGGTGCTGCAGCGATCTTCGTGCCCTTTCCTTCGGCGGTGGACGACCACCAGACGGCGAATGCGCGCTTCCTGGTGGATGCCGGAGGGGGCTGGCTGCTGCCCCAGAGCGAACTGAGCCCCGAGCGGCTGGCCGATATGCTACGAAATATGGAGCGAACTGTGCTTATGAGTAAAGCGCTAGACGCCAAAAAGATGCAAAAAATGAATGCGACGGACGCCGTGGTGGCCGCCTGCGAGGAGCTGGCAGCATGAAGCACGCCATTCACCACATTCACTTCGTCGGCGTCGGCGGCTCGGGCATGAGCGGCATTGCCGAAGTGTTGTTCAACCAGGGTTACACCGTCAGCGGCTCGGACCTGGCCGACAGCCCTGCGCTGCGCCGGCTCCAGGCCATGGGCATCGTCACCCACCTGGGCCACGCTGCCGCGCACGTCGCAGGGGCCGATGCGGTGGTGACCTCCACCGCAGTGCAATCCGACAATCCGGAAGTGCTGGCCGCGCGCGAGAAGAAAATTCCCGTAGTGCCGCGCGCGCTCATGCTGGCCGAGCTGATGCGCATGAAGCAGGGTATTGCAATTGCCGGCGCGCACGGCAAGACGACTACCACCAGCCTGGTCACCAGCGTGCTGGCCGAGGCTGGACTCGACCCCACCTTCGTTATTGGCGGGCGCCTCAACAGCGCCGGCGCCAACGCCAAGCTGGGCGCGGGGGACTATATCGTGGTGGAGGCGGACGAATCCGACGCTTCCTTCCTGAACCTGCTGCCGGTGATGGCGGTGGTCACCAACATCGATGCTGACCACATGGAGACCTACGGACACGACTTTGGCCGGCTGAAGAAGGCCTTCGTCGATTTTCTGCACCGCATGCCTTTCTATGGAGCGGCCGTGCTGTGCATCGACAACGCAGCGGTGCGCGACATCCTGCCTCAGGTGTCCTGCCCTGTCACGAGCTATGGCTTTTCGGAGGAAGCCCAGGTGCGTGCGCTCAACGTGCGCGCCGAAGGCGCGCAAATGTGCTTCACCGTGCAGCGGCGCAACGGCGTCATCCTGCCCGACCTGGAAGTGCGGCTGAATCTGGCGGGAGAGCACAACGTGCAGAACGCCCTGGCGGCCATTGCGGTGGCGGTGGAGCTGTCCATCGACGACGCGGCGGTGCTGCGCGCGTTAGAGAACTTCCGGGGTGTTGGCCGGCGTTTCCAGAGCTATGGCGAGTTGCCTGCCGCGGGCGGTGGGAACTTCACGCTGATCGACGACTACGGCCACCACCCGGTAGAGATGGCGGCCACGCTGGCCGCGGCGCGCGGCGCCTTTGTCGGGCGCCGCCTGGTGCTCGCGTTTCAGCCGCACCGCTACACCCGGACGCGCGATTGTTTCGAGGATTTCGTCCGGGTGATCGGCAGCGCCGACGCCGTGCTGCTGACCGAGGTGTACGCCGCTGGCGAAGCCCAGATCGTGGCGGCCGACGGGCGCTCGCTGGCGCGCGCGCTGCGTGTGGCGGGCCGGGTCGAACCGGTTTTTATCGACGATGTGGCGTCCCTGCCACGCGCCATTGCCGAACTGGCGCAATCGGGCGACGTTGTCCTCTGTATGGGGGCTGGCTCCATTGGCAACGTACCCGCTCGCACCGTAGAATTGCTACAAAAAAATGAGCTTCCTACGAAGGAAACATAAGCGCCATGAGCCAGAATGATTTGAAAATCGACGCAAAGGGCCTGGGCAAGGTGGCCGTGCTCATGGGCGGCGCGTCGGCCGAGCGCGAGGTCTCCTTGATGTCCGGGGCCGGCGTGCTCGCCGCCCTGCGCTCGCGCGGCGTCGATGCCCATGCCTTCGACCCCGCCGAGCGCGACTTGGGCGAGCTTCGGAGGGAGGGTTTTGCGCGCTGCTTCATCACCCTGCATGGCCGCCACGGCGAAGACGGAACGGTGCAGGGCGCGCTGGAATTGCTGGGTATTCCGTACACCGGCCCCGGCGTTCTTGCGTCGGCGATCGCTATGGACAAGGTGATGACGAAGCGGATGTGGATCGCCGAGGGCTTGCCGACGCCGCGCTACCTGTGCCTGACGCCCGAGCAGCAGACGCTAGAGCAATTGCGCACCGTGCCCGATTCACTCGGTCTGCCCCTCATCGTCAAGCCGCCGCACGAAGGCTCGTCGATTGGCGTGAGCAAGGTGAGCGGGTATTCCGACATGCAGGCCGCCATCGCGCTTTCGGTGCAGTACGAGCCCGACGTGCTGTGCGAGGAATTCATCGAGGGCGAAGAGGTGACTTGCCCCGTATTAGGGACGGGCGCCGAGGCGCGTGCGCTGCCCGTGATCCGCATCGAAGCGCCGAACGGTGCTTACGACTACCAGAACAAATACTTTACCGACGTGGTGCAGTACCACTGCCCCAGCGGCCTGCCGCCAGCCGAGGAACGCGAAATCCAGCGTCTGGTGCTGGCCAGCTACCGGGCCCTCGGCTGTCGCGGCTGGGGCCGGGCCGACCTGATGATCCGAGCCAGCGACCGAAAGCCCTTCCTGCTGGAACTCAACACCTCGCCCGGCATGACCGGCCATTCGCTGGTGCCCATGTCGGCGCGTGCGGCTGGCCTGTCCTATGAGGACCTGTGCCTGGTGCTGCTGGAAGATGCGGGGCTGGATGCGCCTGCGGCCAAGCGGCCAGGAGGCGAGCAGTGAACACGCTGGCGGTCCCGCTCGACGTTCGGCTGATGAATCTGATGGCATCGTTGCTGTTTGCAGGTTGCGCACTGTCTGCCGTGGCGGCCGGGGCATGGTGGGCGCTGCGCCATCCGGCGTTTGCCATTGCTCGCATCGTCGTCCAAGGCGATCTGGCGCACAACAACGCGGTGACGCTGCGCGCCAATGTGGCGCCGCAGATTGCCGGAAATTTCTTTACCGTGAACCTGCGCAACGTGCGCAGCGCGTTCGAGCAGGTGCCCTGGGTACGCAGTGCCCAGGTGCGGCGCGAATACCCGCGCACGCTGCGCGTGCAACTGCAGGAACACCGCGCCGTCGCGCACTGGGGGCCCGAGTCGGGCTCGTCCATGGTCAACAGCGAAGGCGAGGTCTTCGAGTCCAACGGAGTGGACGCCGAACTCGACGACCTGCCCCGCCTGATGGGGCCGGTGGGTACGTCCGAGCAGGTATGGGCCATGGAGCAGGCGCTTTTGCCGGTGTTCGATCCGCTGGGCCTGGAGCTGAGCGGGCTTGAGCTCTCGGCACGCGGCGGCTGGCGCGCCAGCTTCGATGGCGATGCCGCGATCGAGCTGGGTAGCGGGACACCGCCCGAGGTGGTGCAGCGCACGCGCAATTTCGCAGAGACCCTCACACGCGTCGCGGCGCAGTTCGGACGGCGCGCAGATGCCCTGGAATCGGCCGACCTGCGCCACACCGGCGGGTATGCATTGCGCCTGCGCGGCGTCAGCACGGTGGCAGCGCAGGGCACGCCCCGCGCTGCCCGCACGCACAACTAAAGGCACCGATCTATGGCAAGAGAATACAAAGACGTCGTGGTGGGGCTGGACATCGGCACCGCCAAGATCATGGTGGTGGTGGCTGAGGTGCAGGCGGGTGGCCTGCTCAAGCTCGCGGGTCTCGGCGTGGCGCCGAGCAACGGCCTCAAGCGCGGGGTGGTGGTCAACATCGACGCCACGGTGCAAAGCATCCAGCAGGCGCTGAAGGAAGCCGAGCTGATGGCCGACTGCAAGATCCAGCGCGTCTACACGGGCATCACCGGCAGCCACATTCGCGGGCTCAATTCCAGCGGAATGGTGGCGGTGAAGGACAAGGAAGTCACGGCGGCCGACGTCGCCCGCGTGATCGAAACTGCCAAGGCCATCAACATCTCCAGCGACCAGCGCCTGCTGCTGGTGGAGCCCCAGGAGTTTGTCATCGACGGCCAGGACGTGCGCGAGCCCATCGGCATGAGCGGCATCCGGCTCGAAGCCAAGATCCATATCGTGACCGGCGCGCAAAGTGCGGCCGAGAACATCATCAAGTGCGTGCGCCGCTGCGGGCTGGAGGTCGAGCAGCTGATGCTCAATCCACTGGCCTCCAGCCAGGCCGTGCTGACCGACGATGAGCGTGAGTTGGGCGTGGCGGTCGTCGACATCGGCGCCGGCACCACAGATGTGGCCATATTCACGGGTGGAGCCATCCGGCACACAGCCGTCATTCCGATTGCCGGCGATCTGATCACCAGCGACATTGCGATGGCGCTGCGCACGCCCACCAAGGACGCCGAGGACATCAAGGTCGAGAGCGGCTACGCCAAGCAGTTGCTCGCCGACCCTGAGGCGCAGGTGGAAGTGCCGGGCCTGGGCGACCGTGGTCCACGGATGATCAGTCGCCAGGCCCTGGCCGGTGTGATCGAGCCGCGCGTGGAGGAAATTTTCACGCTGGTGCAGAACGTGGTGCGCGAGTCGGGCTACGAAGAAGTGCTCTCGTCGGGCATCGTGTTGACCGGTGGCAGCGTGGTCATGCCTGGCATGGTGGAGCTGGGCGAAGACATCTTCCTCAAGCCCGTGCGCCGCGGCATTCCCAAGTATTCCGGCGCCCTGTCCGACATGGTGGCGCAACCGCGCGCCGCCACCGTCATGGGCCTGCTCGAAGAGGCTCGCCTGGCGCGTATGCGGGGCTTCAAGGTGTCGCAGAAAACGGGATCAGTGCAGACCGCGTTTGGCCGCTTCAAAGATTTCATCGTGGGGAATTTCTGAGCATGCCCAATCCAAATTGTCGCTTGCGTCCGCACCCGCCGCCCCGAAGTCGCAGGGGTTGTGCCGGCCCGCCCCGAGGGCGATGGCGTCCGCCCCGAAGCTGTTTTCCCGTCTTGCCATTCATTGAAAACCCGTCAGCAGTACCAGGAGATACCACATGCCCATCGAAATGATCGAAGCCGAAGAATTCAACCAAGGCACCCAGATCAAGGTGATCGGGGTCGGCGGTGGCGGCAGCAATGCCGTTGAGCACATGATCGCCCGCGCCGTCCAGGGCGTGGAATTCATCAGCGCCAATACCGACGCGCAGGCCTTGATGCGCAGCTCGGCGCACCGCGTCATTCAGCTCGGTGAGAGCGGTCTGGGCGCCGGCAGCAAGCCTGAGAAGGCGCGCGACGCCGCAGAAGCCGCAGTGGACGACATCCGTGATGCGATCACGGGCGCGCACATGCTGTTCATCACCGCCGGCATGGGCGGTGGCACTGGCACGGGCGCGGCGCCCGTGATTGCGCGCATCGCCAAGGAAATGGGCATTCTTACTGTGGGCGTGGTTACCAAGCCCTTCCAGTGGGAAGGCGGCCGGCGCATGACCAATGCCGATAACGGCTTGGCCGAGCTGGAAGCGAACGTCGATTCGCTGATCGTGGTGCTCAACGAGAAGCTGCTCGAAGTACTGGGCGACGACATTTGCCAGGACGAGGCCTTCGCCCACGCCAACGATGTTCTCAAAAACGCTGTCGGAGGGATTGCAGAAATCATCAACGAGTATGGTCAGGTGAACGTCGACTTTGAAGACGTCCGCACCGTCATGGGTGAGCCCGGCAAGGCCATGATGGGTACGGCCACGGCCAGCGGCCCGGACCGCGCCCGCATTGCGGCCGAGCAGGCCATTGCCTGCCCGCTGCTCGAGGGCATCGATCTTTCGGGCGCCAAGGGCGTCTTGGTGCTGGTGACCGCGAGCAAAGGCAGCTTGAAGCTGTCGGAGTCGCGCCAGGCCATGAACTCGATCAACGCCTATGCCTCCACCGATGCCCACGTCATCTTTGGCGCAGCCTACGACGACACCCTGGGCGACGAGATTCGCGTGACCGTGGTGGCCACGGGTCTGGCGCGCCAGAACGCCCGTCGCCAGCCGATCTCGGTGGTGCAAGGGGGGCTGCGCAATGGGACGGATGGCATGGCCTACCACATGCCCGTGGCGGCAGGCTCGAGTGTGGGCACCGGTGCAGCGACGGCTACCGACTACGGCAACATGGCGGTGCCCAGCGTCTGGCGGACCAACCGCAATTCCGCAGCGGCGCGCGTGGATGCGCTCTCGTCGGGCGGAATGGATGATCTGGAAATCCCGGCCTTTCTGCGCAAACAGGCGGATTGATAGAGGGCATCCCCCTTCTCTCGCTTCGCGGGAAGGGGGCGACGCCAGTGCGGTGGGGCGGCCCTTGCGCGGCGTCTGTTGATATGGGGCCGCGCCGGTTTCAGGCGTTCGTGTCTTCTATCGGGGTCCTAGTGTCGTGAGTTGGAAGTAGGTTGAAAAAGTGAAAGCTGTCGAAATCGTCGTCAGGCAAGGCGCAAACCACAGCGATAGTCGGTGCTATCGCGAGGATTTGCAACGCTGCATGGCGGCAATTCTCGGCAGCTTTCTGAAATGAACTCCCAACTCAGGACACTAGGGGATCCTAGGAGGTCATGGGCGCCGCTACGCCGTTGGCCCATTAAAATTGCAGAATGCTCCAGCAACGCACCATCAAGACGCTGACGCGCGCCGTCGGGGTCGGTCTGCACAGTGGCCAGCGTGTCGAGCTGACGCTTCGCCCCGCCGCGCCCGACACCGGTATTGTTTTTCGCCGGATTGATCTGGCGCAGCCGGTGGACATCCCGGTGTCCGCCGAAGCGGTGACCGACACGCGCATGGCTTCAACCATTGGCGTAGGTGCCGCCAAGGTGCACACGGTGGAGCACCTGATGTCTGCCTGCGCGGGTTTGGGGCTGGACAACCTCTATATCGACATTACCGCCGAAGAGGTTCCGATTCTCGATGGCTCCTCGGCCTCTTTCGTATTTCTGCTGCAAAGCGCCGGTATCGAGCTGCAAAAACTGCCCCGGCGCTTCATCCGGGTGACGCGTGCGGTGGAAGTGCGCGAGGGCGAGGGTGCGCACGCCAAGTGGGCCCGGCTTTCGCCTTACCACGGCTTCAAGCTCAGTTTCGAAATCGATTTCGATCACCCGGCAGTGGATTCCACCGGGCAGCGCGTGGAGTTTGATCTGGGCAGCGGCAACTACAGCCGCGACATCGCACGCGCACGCACTTTTGGGTTCACGCGCGACGTGGAAGCAATGCGCGCGAGTGGTCTGGCGTTGGGCGGCGGCCTGGACAATGCCATCGTGATGGATGACTACAAGGTTCTCAATGCGGGTGGCCTGCGCTACGACGACGAATTCGTCAAGCACAAGATTCTCGACGCCATGGGAGATCTGTACCTTGTGGGCAAGCCCTTGCTCGCGGCCTACAGCGCGTTTCGCTCGGGCCACGCGCTGAACAACCTGCTGCTGCGCGAACTGTTGGCGCAGCGTGATGCCTGGGAAGTCATAACGTTCGACGACCAGCGCCAGGCACCCAGCGGTTTTGCGCAGCCCGTGCGGGCTTGGTGAGATGGGCATTGTTCGCGGCCTGGCCATTGTGCTGCTGCTCGCCTGTGCTGTTGCATTTGCCTTCTACGCCACCACCGGAGACCTTCGTTATCGGCGCTTGGGCCTCGTGATCCTGAAATGGACCGTGCTCGCGGGACTGGGCTTTTTTGCGGTGCTCTTTCTCGATCGCCTTCGGTGAAGTCGGTGGGCGTACACTCGCGCCTGCTCCGGGGTGTGCTGATGCACTGAGATGCGGGCGGTTTGATGAACAAGCAGACCAGCCAGCGAACCCGACGAACTTGATCCGGTTGATACCGGCGTAAGAAGAGCCGATCTTTCCCGCCTGGCCCTGCCTTGAGAGCCAGCGGACCTTCCTCCCAGCAGCACCCTCTGCGGGGCTGTGGGTTGTCAGATCACTCCGGAGCGTATGTCCACTCCTGGAGACCGATCATGAATGCCCCTGAACCCCTCGCCCTCGAGAAATTTGTCCGCTTGCTGGAAAGCGCCCGCGCGCCGTTTCCAGCGTCTCGCAAGGTCTATCTGCCCGGCCAATTGCATTCCGACCTGCGCGTGCCCGTGCGCGACATCGCACTCACCAACGGCGAGCAGGTCAGTGTCTACGACACCTCCGGCCCCTACACCGATCCGGAGGCGCAGATTGATGTGCGCAAGGGCCTCGCCAGCGTGCGCGGCGGCTGGATCGCCGCGCGTGGTGATACCGAACACTATGAAGGCCGCGCACCCGTGGCGCTCGACGACGGCCAAAAAAGCGAAGATGCGGCGCGCCTGGCCACCCTGCGCCAGGAGGCCGCCGCCTTGCAGCGCCAGCCGCTGCGTGCCAGAAGCGGCGCCAACGTCACGCAGATGCACTACGCCCGCAAAGGGATCGTCACACCCGAAATGGAGTACGTGGCCCTGCGCGAGAACTGCAAACGCGAGTGGATGGTGCAGTACCAGCAAGATGCAGCGCGCGAGCAACGTCTGGCGGGCAACCCGATGGGCGCCATGATTCCGAAGATCATCACGCCCGAATTTGTGCGCGACGAGGTGGCACGCGGCCGCGCCATCATCCCCGCCAACATCAACCACCCCGAAGTCGAGCCGATGGCCATCGGGCGCAACTTCCTCGTCAAGATCAACGCCAACATCGGCAACTCGGCGGTCACGTCGAGCATCGAGGAAGAAGTGGAGAAGCTGGTCTGGGCGATCCGCTGGGGTGCCGACAACGTGATGGACCTTTCCACCGGCAAGAACATCCACACCACGCGCGACTGGATCGTGCGCAACTCGCCCGTGCCCATCGGCACCGTGCCGATCTACCAGGCGCTCGAAAAGGTCGGCGGCATCGCCGAGGACCTGACCTGGGAGATCTTCCGCGACACCCTGGTCGAACAGGCCGAGCAGGGCGTGGACTATTTCACCATCCACGCGGGCGTGCGCCTGGCGTACATCCACCTCACGGCACAGCGGCGCACCGGCATCGTCTCGCGCGGTGGCTCCATCATGGCCAAATGGTGCATGGCGCACCACCGCGAGAGCTTTCTGTATGAGCACTTCGAGGACATCTGCGACATCATGAAGGCGTACGACGTGTCGTTCAGCCTGGGCGATGGCCTGCGCCCCGGCTGCGCCAGTGACGCCAACGACGAAGCCCAGTTTGCCGAACTGCACACGCTGGGCGAACTGACCCAGATCGCCTGGAAGCACGATGTGCAGACCATGATCGAAGGCCCCGGCCATGTGCCGATGCACCTGATCCAGGCCAACATGACCGAGCAGCTCAAGACCTGCCACGAAGCGCCGTTCTACACCCTGGGCCCGCTGACCATCGACATCGCTCCCGGCTACGACCACATCGCCAGCGCCATCGGCGCCGCCATGATCGGCTGGATGGGTACGGCCATGCTGTGCTACGTGACGCCCAAGGAGCACCTGGGCCTGCCCGACCGCGACGATGTGAAGCAGGGCATCATCGCCTACAAGATCGCCGCGCACGCCGCCGATGTGGCCAAGGGCCACCCGGGCGCCCGCTCGCGGGACGATGCGCTGAGCCAGGCGCGCTTCGACTTTCGCTGGCAGGACCAGTTCAACCTCGGGCTGGATCCGGATACGGCCCGGGAATACCACGACGAAACCCTGCCGAAGGACGCGGCGAAGGTGGCGCACTTTTGCTCGATGTGCGGCCCCAAGTTCTGCTCGATGAAGATTACGCAGGAAGTGCGTGAGTTTGCGGCGCAAAAAGGTGTTAGCGAAGCCGCTGCCCTGGCCCAAGGCCTGCAGACCAAGGCGGCGGAGTTTCAGCAGGGGGGCGGTGCGCTGTACATTCCACTGCAAAGCGTTTCATAAGCCATGGTGATGCCTCGCAATATTCTGCGGCGCGTATGTGATCAGAGGGTCTTTCCGGAGTTCGGTGGGCCTTCGTCTTGGCTATGCTTGAACCAAGTATGAATGTAAAAAATTGTTCGAGCTTGGATCATCCATCGAAGTTCGGGCCGGGAACCCCACAAGGAAATTCATGATTGCATTGGCAGGCAAGGCCACATCCATCCGAACGCGGCTGTATTTCGCCACGGTCTTCTCCTTGTTGTTGCTGGTTGGCGTGGGCTTGCTCGGCTATGTGGGGTTGGATCGGACCCGCGACACCGTGGCAGTGCTTTTCAAGCAGCACGTGCAAACGCTGACCGACATGTCCGATCTGCGTACCACGCTGGGGGAAATGCGGCGCGTCGAAAAGGACATCATTCTCAATTTCAACAACGCCGTCGAAGTGGCTTCGCAACGCGAGATCTGGGCCAAGACGTTGGCTTCATTGCGCACGCGACTGGCTGCGGTGCGCACCTTGAAGGCCGATGAAGCCAGCTTCACCACAGCCATCGACAAGACGCTGCAGGAAGTCAAACAGTACGAAGACGGGGTGTCGCCGGTATTTGCGCAAATCGAGGCGGCGCAGCTGGACGGCGCCGGGGGCGCCGCCTACGCTGACAAGTTCAAGGGCCATATGGAGGCCAGCGACGAGTTGCTCGCGGGTTTGTTCCAACAGGCACGGGCGCAGATGGACGAAGCCCGTGCAGGGGTCGACGCACGCGCCGCCAGCCTTTCTCTGGCCATGCTGGTGGCGGTACTCCTTGCGCTCGCCATCGTTCTGCCGCTGACGATCTTTACGCTGCGCTCTATCACGGCGTCGCTCGCCCAGGCGCGCGGCTTGGCCGAGCACATTGCGGCTGGCGATCTCTCGCAGGATGTGGCGCCGCGCAGCCAGGATGAGCTGGGCCAACTGGTGCTGACCATGGGGCGCATGCAGGAAGCCCTGCGCACGCTGGTGCGCCAGGTGCAGGAGGCGGCGGGCAATATCTCGACGGCCAGTGCCGAGATCGCCACCGGCAACATGGACCTGAGCCAGCGCACCGAGCAGACCGCAGCCAACCTGGAGGAAGTCGCAGCGTCCATGGACATGCTCACCGGCACGGTGCAGCACAACGCAGACAATTCTCGCAGTGCCAGCGCCTCGGCCACCGAAGCGGGAGCCGTGGCTGGGCGCGGTGGCGAGGTGGTCAGCCAGGTGGTCAACACCATGGAGCAGATCAGCACCAGCTCACGCAAGATTTCCGACATCACTGGCGTCATTGACGGCATTGCCTTCCAGACCAACATCCTGGCGTTGAATGCCGCCGTGGAAGCGGCGCGCGCCGGTGAACAGGGGCGGGGCTTCGCCGTGGTGGCCAGCGAGGTGCGAAGCCTCGCCGGGCGCAGCGCCGACGCCGCCAGGGAAATCAAGGCGCTCATCGGTGCCTCGGTGGGCCGCGTGGAAGACGGAGCGCGTCTGGTGGGCCAGGCCGGCCAGACCATGCAGGAGATCGTCGGCAGCGTGCAGCGCGTCTCCGGCATCATTGGCGAGATCAGCGCCTCCGCCGCCGAGGAACGCGACAACATTGAGCAGATTGGCCAGGCAGTGCGCCACCTGGACCAGATGACGCAGCAAAATGCCGCGCTGGTGGAGCAATCGGCCGCAGCCGCGCAATCGCTGCATGAGCAGGCCTCCAATCTCACGCGCGCAGTGAGCCAGTTCAAACTGGGCGATGCGGCTGCTTATTCCCATGCGCCCCAAGGCGCGGCCTATGGTGGGGTGGCCGCAGCCCCAGCACGTTCAGTGGCGAACGAACGCAAGCCGCTGCGTCTTGGATAGATCATGAACACGTTCTAAGCGCGTAGTGCGCCCATTGGCCGGGGGCAGGCGCTTCGCGCGGCCAGTGGAGAGCGCAGGGCGCCAGGCCGGCCCTGGCGCGCTCCCCCAGCAGCCATTGCACGCAGCGCGCCACGCCGGCGTGCGCAATCCAGACCACATCCTGGCCGGTTTGGCGGGCAGTTTCGCGTGCCTCGGACAGCGCATGCGCCACGCGAGCCAGCATGGCCGTCAGCGGCTCGCCCCCGCCGGGTGCGCAATGCGCCAGTTGCATCGCCCAGGCGTCGATCTCGTTGCGTGGCAGTTCGGCCCAAGGGCGACCTTCCCAGCGGCCAAAATCCATTTCGCGCAGGCGCGCGTCCGGTTTCAGGATCAAATCTGGGCGCAGCGCTTGTACTGCTTGTGTTAGCTGCTCACATCTTTGTAGCGTTGAGTGTTGTAACACCAGTGAGCTCGGCAATACGGCGGCGAGCTTCTGCGCGCATTGGGCGGTGGCTTGCGAATCGGCCGACAAATCCAGCTGGCCGTAGCAGGTTCCGGGCGGCGCCAGCACCGGCGCGTGCCGCACCAGCCACAGGCGGCGCACCGTCACACGCTGGCTCCGCGCACCAGTGGCCCCAGGGCCAGCGCCGCCCCGAGATAGAACCCGATTTCGCTCAACTGCTGGACCGCACCCAGACAGTCGCCGGTAAAGCCCTGCAGACGCTGCCAGAACCAGCGCGCCAGGAGGGCTGCGGCCAGTGCGCTGAATAACACGCCAAGCAGCACGAAGCCCAGACCTTCGCCCAGCGCAATGATCGCCAGCGGGAAAAAACACCATGCTGCTGCACCGGCCAGCTGGGATCGCGTGATCTGATCGGCCAGTGGTTTGCTCTTGGAGCGCGCGGTGTCACCTACATGCACCATGGCGCGCACCAGCAGCAGCGGCAGAAAGCGCGAGAACACATGCGCACCCACCAAGGCCGCCAGCGCCGGCGAGAGGCCGCGTTGACCGAGCAGGGCCAGCAGTCCCAGCTTGGTGAGCAGCGTGAGGGCGAGCGCCATGGCTCCAAAGGCGCCAATGCGCGAATCCTTCATGATGTCGAGTGCGCGCTCGCGCTCCTGGCTGCCCCCCAGGCCGTCGGCAACGTCGGTCAGGCCGTCCTCATGAAAACCACCGGTGAGCACCGCCGTGGCGGCTGTGCTCAATGCTGCCGCCACCCAGGATGTGGCGGGTGCCGGGCCGAGGCTCAGGTACAGCAGGGCGTACACGCTGCAGGCGCAGGCCGCTACCACCCAGCCGACACCAGGAAAGTGCGTGCTGGCGGCACGCAGCATGGACGGACTGAACCCTACCCACTCTGCCAGACGGCCCGTGATCGGAATGCGGGTGAAAAACTGCAGCGCCAGCAGGTAGTGGCGCAGCGCCTGGTGCACCGATGCTTCGAAATTCATAGCTAAAGATGCTTTTCAAGTAAGCGCTAGAGGCCAATTGTTCTTGAAATTCAGCCCGCGTCTACCCCTGACTGAAGGAACAGGCGATAGGCCGGGTTGTCGGTCTCCTCCACACAGGGGTAGCCCAGCGTGGACAGGAATGCGTCAAAGTCGTCGGCATCTTGAGCCGGCACCTGCAGGCCCACCAGAATGCGGCCGTAGTCTGCGCCCTGGTTGCGATAGTGAAACAGGCTGATGTTCCAGCTGGGCTGCATCAGGCTCAGAAACTTGAGCAGCGCGCCCGGCCGCTCGGGGAAGACGAAGCGCAGCAGCCGCTCGTCGCGCGCCAGTGCCGAGCGCCCGCCGACGAGATGGCGCAGGTGCTCCTTCGCCAGCTCGTCGTGCGTCAGGTCCAGCGCTTCAAAGCCGTGGCGGCTGAAGTTGCGCACCAGCTTTTCCGATTCGCCCTTGCCGTGCGCTGTCAGGCCGACAAACACGTGGGCGCGGGCCGCGTCGCTGATACGGTAGTTGAATTCGGTCACGTTGCGCGGGCCGCCGGGCAGCTCGCCAATCACCTCGCAAAAACGCCGGAAGCTCCCGCGCGCTTCGGGGATGGTGACGGCCAGCAGGGCCTCGCGCTCCTCGCCCACCTCGGCGCGTTCGGCGACAAAGCGCAAGCGGTCGAAGTTCATGTTGGCGCCGCACAGAATCGCTGCGTAGGTTTCGCCGCGCGTCTTGTTGCGTGCCACGTACTCCTTGATGGCGGCAACGGCCAAGGCGCCCGCAGGCTCGACGATGCTGCGGGTGTCGACAAACACGTCCTTGATGGCGGCGCAGACGGCGTCGGTGTCCACAGTCATGAACTCGTCGACGAGGTCGCGTGCGATGCGAAAGGTTTCCTCGCCGACCAGCTTGACCGCCGTGCCGTCGGAGAACAACCCGACCTCGGGCAGGGTGACGCGCTTGCCCGCTGCCACCGACTGCATCATGGCGTCCGAGTCGTTCATCTGCACACCAATGACTTTCACGTCGGGCCGCACCGCCTTGATGTAGTTGGCCACGCCGCTGATCAAGCCGCCGCCGCCAATGGCGACAAACACCGCATCGAGCCGCTGCGTACCGAGCTTTTGTACCTGGCGCAGGATTTCCATGGCCACCGTGCCCTGGCCGGCAATCACGTCGGGGTCGTCAAAGGGGTGAACAAAGGTCAGACCTTGCTGCTCCTGCAGCTGCACCGCATGCTGGTAAGCGTCGGAATAGCTGTCGCCGTGCAGCACCACCTCGCCACCCAGGGCGCGCACGGCGTCGATTTTCACGCCCGGCGTGGTGGTCGGCATGACCACCACGGCGCGCGTACCCAGCTTGTGCGCACTCATGGCCACGCCCTGGGCGTGATTGCCGGCTGAGGCGCAAATCACGCCGCGCTGCAAGTCGGCCGGCGACAGATGCGCCATCTTGTTGTAGGCGCCGCGCAGCTTGAAACTGAACACCGGCTGCTGGTCCTCGCGCTTGAGCAGCACCTTGTTGTGCAGGCGCTGGCTGAGCGTGCGCGCCAGATCCAGATCGGACTCGATGGCTACGTCGTAGACGCGGGCATTGAGAATTCGGGTGAGGTAATCGTGGGGGGTCAGAGGCTCGGTCATGGCGCGCAGCGGCAGGTGGCCCGATGCCGGCGGCGCAGGCACGGGGCCGCCATCATAGGCGGGGCCACGCGCGACGCGCTTTGCAAGAGGCCAAAAAAAAAGCCCCTGGCCGCAAAGCCGGGGGCTGAATCCATCCTTTTAAGGAGATGGAGGAGACAATCGTCGCGGAGCATCAAGGCTGAATTGCAGCCAGTGGCGCCTCGCATGCCTGCAGTGTAGCGCTTTATTTGTTGCAATGCAGCACGTGTGGCGCGGATTTTTTAGAATGTAGCCTCCAAAGCACAGCCGCTCAGCGGCACACAAGGAAATCAGATGGAATGCACAGTCAGCTGGACCGGCGCTGCGGGCACGCGCTCGGGCATGGGCTTCGTTGCCGAAACCGGCAGCGGCCACGTGATTGCGATGGATGGCGCGCCCGATCCGGCCAAACCGGAAATGGGAGGCCAGAACCTCGCGCCGCGCCCCATGGAGACCGTGCTTGCAGGAACCGGTGGCTGCACGGCCTACGATGTCGTATTGATTCTGCGCCGAGGCCGCCACGACGTGCGCGGCTGCAGCGTGCACCTCAAAACCGAGCGAGCAGCAGCCGATCCCAAGGTGTTCACCCACATTCACATGCATTTCACGGTGACAGGCAAAGATCTGCCATCCGTCGCGGTGGAGCGCGCCATTGCGCTGAGCCACGAGAAATACTGCTCGGCCAGCATCATGCTTGGCAAGACGGCGGAGATCACCACGAGCTTCGAGGTACTGGAAGGCTGAGGGCGAAGGAACCGGACGCTGCGAATGGTGTATTTGGCACACTCCTTGCACGTAGATACAAAATAGTTGGAACTTCTGAGGTCAACGCTGCGACAGAGAGGCCGGTTAGGAAGGCATGGGTCGGGCTGTTGCAGCAGGACAACGAATTGCCGGTTTGCGGCTGTTGAACCGTGAATTCCTTTGCGAAACCAGCCAGCCTCTGGTGCAATAGCAGCAACTTCCCCACCAGGAGGTTGGCCCGGGGAACCGGCGGGACTGTGCAGGTGCCACAACACCCAAGACCCCCCGTACCGGCGCCCTATGTTTAACCTTGGAGTAACTCGCAATGAAAAAATCCCTGATTGCCCTGGCCGTGCTGGCTGCTTCCGGCGCTGCCATGGCTCAGTCTTCCGTCACCATGTACGGTGTGGCTGACCTGTCTTTGGCCAAGGCCAATGGCACTTCGGCTCAAATGAGCGGCAATGGCGTGATGAACAACGGCAACAGCCGTCTGGGCGTGCGCGGTGTTGAAGATCTGGGCGGCGGTCTGAAGGCTTCGTTCAACTTCGAACAAGGCATCAACGCTGAATCCGGCGCTACCGACGCAGCTACGTGGCAGCGCAATGCCTATCTGGCTCTGTCGGGTGGCTTTGGCCGCTTCCAGATGGGCCGTTCGCTGAACCCCAGCTTCTGGGGCGTGGCAGCTTGGGAATTGACCGGTACGGCCAACTACTCGGCTGTGGCCAACCAGTTCGGCTTTGCCGGCGGCCCTTCGCGTAACAACAGCATGTTCATGTACACCACCCCCAACATGGGTGGTTTCAGCGGCACGCTGGGCTACATTGCTAAGCCTGACAACGGCGGCAATGCCAAGGTTGACGCAAACCTGATCTACGCTAACGGTCCTGTGGCTGTGGCTTTGTCATACTTCAAGGTCAACACGCAACCCAAGGGCCTGGCTCTGGGTGGTTCGTATGACTTCGGCATGTTCAAGCTGGCTGCTTCCTTGCAAGACGCTCCTGGCGCTTCCAAGGGCTTCACCATCGGCGGCACGGTTCCTGTCGGCCCCGTGGCTCTGACGCTGGACATCGCTCGTGAAAACGGCACCGGCATGAAGAACACCGACTTCCTGGTGGAAGCCAAGTACGCACTGTCCAAGCGCACCTTCGCCTACGCTGCTTACTACAAAGACGGCGATGCTGGCGGTGGTGTTTACAAGACCGGCGCCAAGAACTCCCTCGGCCTGGGCGTTCGCCACAACTTCTGATGACGCGCTGGCGTGAGCCAGCTTTGCATCGCAAGATTGAAAGCCGCAAACCTTCGGGTTTGCGGCTTTTTTGTTTGGGCGCTTTGACCCATGTGCTGCGTTGTTCCTTGCCGACGGCGCATGCTGTCAGCGGCACTGGGCCATGAAACACGGCTATCCTTGCAGCCATGATGCAGATCATTTTTTCGAGCTCCGCCGGGCACGGTGTGAAGGCTGCAACGGTGGACAGGATCTGACGCCCCAATGTTTGCTTTTGTGATTCGCCGCTTGCTGCAGGCCGTGCTGGTCCTGGTGGTGGTGGCGTTCATTTCATTTTTGTTGTTCCAGTACGTGGGCGACCCGGTGGTGTTTCTGCTCGGGCAGGACGCGCGCCCCGACCAGATTCGCGAGCTGCGCTCTGCGCTGGGGCTGGACAAGCCCTTTTTTGTGCAGTTCTGGCATTTTCTGGTGCATGCCGCGCAAGGTGAATTTGGCTTGAGCTTGCGCCAGGGCGCTAAAGTTTCACGCTTGATTGCTGAGCGCTTCCCTGCCACTCTGGAACTGTCGCTGGTGGCGGCCGTGCTGGCCTTGGTGGTGGGCGTGCCCATGGGCGTGTATGCAGCGCTCAGGCGCGGCAGCTTCCTCAGCCAGGTGTTCATGGGCTTGTCGCTGCTGGGGGTGTCGCTTCCCACCTTTCTGATCGGCATTTTGCTGATTCTGGTGTTTTCGGTGCAGCTGGGCTGGTTCCCCAGTTTTGGCCGCGGCGACGTGGTGCAGTTGGGCTGGTGGAGCAGCGGTTTGCTGACGCAGGGCGGCTGGCACCATGTCGTGTTGCCCGCCATCACCTTGGCGATCTTTCAGCTCACGCTCATCATGCGGCTGGTGCGCGCCGAAATGTTGGAGGTGCTGCGCACCGACTACATCAAGTTTGCCCGGGCGCGGGGCCTTTCAGATCGCGCGATCCATTTTGGCCATGCGCTCAAGAACACCCTGGTGCCAGTGATGACCATTACGGGCTTGCAGCTCGGTGGCCTCATTGCATTTGCGATCATTACCGAAACCGTGTTTCAGTGGCCGGGCATGGGTCTGCTGTTCATTCAGGCGGTCACGTTTGCCGACATTCCGGTGATGGCTGCCTATCTCTGTTTGATTTCCTTGATTTTCGTGGTGATCAATCTGGTGGTTGATCTGCTGTATTTCGTTGTGGACCCCCGCCTGCGTGTGGGGAGTCTGGGAGAGCGTTGATGTTGTCTTCCCACCGCCTCAAGGCCGGCGGCCGTGCCTTCGCACAGATTGCGCAGTTTCACCCCGAGCTGACCGCACTGCGTCGCGATCTGCATGCGCACCCCGAGCTGGGTTTTGAAGAGGTCTATACCGGCTCGCGCGTCAAGGAAGCGCTCAAGGTCTGCGGGGTGGACGAAATCCACGATGGCATCGGCCGCACCGGCATCGTCGCCGTAGTGCACGGACGCAGCACCGCCAGCGGCGCCATGGTGGGCTTGCGTGCCGACATGGACGCCCTTCCCATGGCCGAGCACAACGACTTTTCCTGGAAATCGTGCAAACAGGGCCTGATGCACGGCTGCGGACACGACGGACACACGGCCATGCTGGTGGGGGCGGCTCGCTACCTGGCTGCGACACGCGATTTTGATGGTACGGCCGTGCTGATCTTTCAGCCAGGCGAGGAGGGCTTTGCCGGAGCCCGCGTGATGATGGAAGACGGCCTGTTTGATCGTTTTCCTGTGCAGTCGGTATACGCCATGCACAACTGGCCGGCCATGAAACCTGGCACCGTGGGGCTGAACGGCGGCGCGATGATGGCGGCAGCGGACCGCATCACCATTCACATCACCGGGCGCGGCGGCCATGGCGCGCATCCTTACCAGACGGTGGATGTGGTGCTGGTAGCCGCGCACCTGATCACAGCGGTGCAAAGCATCGTCGCGCGCAATGTGCGGCCGATTGACAGCGCGGTAGTCAGCCTGTGCGCGATCCAGGCGGGTGATCTGGGGGCCTTCAGCGTGCTGCCGGGCGAGGCCACACTGGTGGGAACCGTGCGCACTTTTGACCATGAGGTCCAGGCGATGGTCGAGCGCCGCCTGCAGGAGCTGTGCAGTGCCGTGGGCCTGGCCTTTGGAGCCACGGTGGCGCTCGACTACCAGCGCATTTATCCGGCCACGATCAACACCGAAGCCGAAGCGCAGTTTGCCGGCGACGTGGCGCAGGCGCTGCTGGGCGCGGAAAACGTAGTGCGGGACCTGGAACCCAGCATGGGGGCAGAAGACTTCTCGTTCATGCTGCAGACCAAACCCGGTGCCTATTTGCGCATTGGCCAGGGCATGGGTGCGAGCGGTGTGGCACTGCACAACAGCCGCTACGACTTCAACGACGATATCCTGTCACTGGGCGCGGCCTTGCACGCCAGCCTCATTGAGCGCGCCATGCCTTTGCCTGTGGTCTGATGGCGCACGCGCAAATGGCCTTTCTTTCACTCCTGGAGACCTGCATGAAAAATACGAGACAACTGGTTGCCACTGCTTTGTTCGCCGCTCTGTCGGCAGGCGCGCTGGTGGGCCATGCGCAAACCATCCGCATTGCCAACCAGGGCGACGCGCTGTCCATGGACCCGCATTCCCTCAACGAGTCGCTCCAGCTGAGTACTACCAGCAACGTCTACGAGCCGCTGGTGGGTCGCAACAAGGATCTGAGCCTGGCGCCGGCCCTGGCCACGGCCTGGAAGCAGACGGCGCCCACGGTCTGGCGCTTTGAACTGCGCAAGGGTGTGCAGTTCCACGACGGTACGCCATTCACCGCCGACGACGTGGTATTCAGCTTCGCCCGCATGAAGGGCGACGGCTCCGACATGAAAGCCACGAACAGCGACGTCAAAGAAGTGCGCAAAATTGATGATCACACGGTGGAAATAGAGACTTTCGCGCCCCAGCCCATCTTGCCGGATGTGATTACAACGTCCTACATGATGAGCAAGAAATGGTGTGAGACCAACCAGGCGGTCACGCCGGTGGATCGCCGCAAGGGCATTGAGAACGCAGCTTCCTTCCGCGCCAACGGCACGGGCCCGTACCGCCTGCGTGAGCGCCAGCCGGGCGTGCGCACGGTGTTTGTGCGCAACGGCGCCTACTGGGGCAAGATTGAAGGCAACGCGACCGAGGTCATTTTCACCCCCATCGGCAACGATTCCACGCGCGTCGCGGCCTTGCTGTCGGGAGAAGTGGACGTAATGGAGCCGATTCCGGTGCAGGACATTGAGCGGGTCAACAGCAACCCTGGCACGCGCGCCGTCACTGGCCCCGAGTTGCGCACCATCTTCCTGGGCATGGACCAGAAGCGCGACGAGTTGCTGTACTCCAACGTGAAGGGCAAGAACCCGTTCAAGGACAAGCGTGTGCGCCAGGCCTTCTACCAGGCCATCGATATCGACGGCATCAAGAAGACTGTGATGCGCGGCGCCTCCAACCCGTCGGCGCTCATGGTTGGCCCTGGCATCAACGGATTTGACGCCAGCGTCAAGCGCTTGCCCTACGATCCTGCCGCCGCCAAGAAGCTGATGACAGACGCTGGCTACCCCGACGGCTTTGAAGTCACCATGAATTGCCCGAACGACCGCTACGTCAATGACGGGCGCATTTGCCAGGCAGTGGCGGCCAACCTTGCGCGCATCAACGTCAAGATCAAGCTGCTGGCTGAAACCAAGGGCACCTATTTCCCCAAAGTGCTGCGCCGCGACACCAGTTTCTACATGCTGGGCTGGACACCCACCACCTACGATGCCCACAACGCACTCGTTGCCTTGATGGTTTGTGTAGACGACAAAGGTGCGGGCCAGTTCAACCTGGGCGCGTACTGCAATCCCAAGGTGGATGAACTGGCGCAGAAAATCCAGGCTGAAACCGACAAAACCAAGCGCAACGCCATGATCAAGGAAGCCTTCGAACTGCATTCCGCCGACATTGGCCACCTGCCGCTGCACCAGCAGGCGCTGGCCTGGGGCGTGAGCAAGAAGGTCAAACTGGTGCAACTGGCTGACAACTACATGCCCTTCAAATGGATGAGCATCGAAAAGTGATGCTGGCCGCAAGCAGCGCGGGGCGTGTCCTGGCTGGGCGCACGGCGTGGCCATGACGGCAGCGTTGCGTCGCTGGTTCGACAGCGATCTGGTTCACAGTCTGCGCAGCTCTCCCGTCGCAATGGTGGCGGTGGTGGTTGCGCTGGTCTGCGTGTTTGCTGCCTTGTTTGCCGGCTGGGTGTCACCACACGATCCATTCAACCTTGCTACGCTTGAGCTGAGTGATGCCCGCCTGCCGCCCGCGTGGAGCGAACTGGGCTCGCGCAAATACCTTCTGGGCACGGACGACCAAGGGCGCGACATTCTCTCCGCCGTGATCTACGGTGCGCGCATTTCGCTGATCGTGGGTGTCGCGTCGGTGGTGTTGTCGGTGCTGGTAGGCGTCGCGCTGGGCCTGGTGGCGGGCTACCTGGGCGGTTGGGTGGACGGCGTGCTGATGCGGATGTGTGACGTCATGCTCTCGTTCCCCGCCATTCTGGTGGCTTTGCTGATCGCCGGTGTGGGGCGCGCGATGTTTCCCGATGCGCACGAATCGGTGGCCTTTGGCGTGCTGATTCTGTCGATTTCCCTGACCGGCTGGGTGCAGTATGCGCGCACCGTGCGCGGCTCCACGCTGGTCGAGCGCAGCAAGGAGTACGTGCAGGCCGCCCGCGTCACGGGCGTGCCGCCCCTGCGCATCATGCGCCGCCATGTGCTGCCCAATGTGATGGGGCCGGTGATGGTGCTGGCCACCATTCAGGTCGCCACCGCCATCATTACCGAAGCCACGCTGTCGTTTCTGGGGGTGGGTGCGCCCGTGACCTCGCCCTCGCTCGGTACGCTGATCCGCGTAGGCAACGACTATATTTTTTCTGGCGAATGGTGGATCACGGTCTTTCCCGGCGTGATGCTGGTGCTCATCGCGCTGTCCGTGAACCTGCTGGGCGACTGGTTGCGCGATGCGCTGAATCCGAGGTTGAGATGAGACACCCCCCTGAGTCGCTTCGCTCCTGGGTGCAGCCGTCAGAGGCGGCAGCCCTTCGGGGATGTCCAAGCCTGCGCAGGCAGGCTTGGAGCCGCACCCCTCAGCCCCCTCTCTTGCGCTATCGCTTGGAGGGGGGACGCAGCCAGCGCTGCGAGGCGGCCCTTGCGCGGCTGCCGCTGATCTGCGCCGCGCCAGTCGCTTGTGCGGTTGGTGTTCCTTAACGCAATGGATTCGTCGCGTGCCCCTGCTTGAAGTCAAAGACCTGGTGGTCGAATTCCCGCACCGGCGTGGCACGTTGCGGGCGCTGGACGGCGTATCGTTCGCCATCGAGCCAGGAGAAATTCTGGGTGTGGTGGGCGAATCGGGCGCTGGCAAGTCGCTGACCGGCGCTGCCATCATTGGCCTTTTGGAGCCGCCAGGGCGCATTGCCTCGGGCGAGATCTGGCTCGAAGGCCGGCGCATCGACCATTTGGGCCCCAAAGAGATGCGCCAGGTTCGCGGCCGCCATGTGGGCGCGATCTTTCAGGATCCGCTCACCTCGCTCAATCCGCTTTACACCGTGGGCCGGCAGCTGACCGAAACCATTCTGACGCACCTGCCCATGAGCCGTGCCGCCGCCCGCCAGCGTGCCATCGAGCTGCTGGCCGACACCGGTATTCCGGCGCCGGAGCAGCGCATTGACCACTACCCGCACCAGTTTTCCGGCGGCATGCGCCAGCGTGTGGTGATTGCCCTGGCCCTGGCGGCCGAGCCGCGCCTCATCGTCGCTGACGAACCCACCACGGCGCTCGATGTGTCGATTCAGGCGCAGATCATCCAACTGCTCAAGAGCGTGTGCGCCTCGCGCGGCGCCGCCGTCATGCTGATCACCCACGACATGGGCGTGATTGCCGAGACCTGCGACCGCGTGGCGGTGCTGTACGCCGGGCGTGTGGCCGAAATCGGCCCGGTGCACGAGCTCATCAACCACCCGGCGCACCCCTACACGGCAGGTCTCATGGCGGCCATTCCCGACATGAGCGAGGAGCGCGAGCGCCTGCACCAGATCGATGGCGCCATGCCGCGTCTGAACGCCATTCCACCTGGCTGCGCCTACCACCCGCGCTGCCCACAGGCCTTTGCACGCTGCCATAGCGAGCGCCCGGAGCTGCTCCCCGCCGGCGCCACGCAAGCAGCCTGCTGGCTGCATGCCAAGGAGGGCGCGTGAGCGCTTTGCCCACCCCACCGCTGGTGCAGGCCAGCGACCTGGCCAAGACCTTTGACGTCTCCGCGCCCTGGCTCAACCGCGTGCTTGAACGCCGGCCGCGCACGCTGTTGCATGCGGTCGATGGCGTCAGTTTCGAGATTGAGCGCGGCAAGACCTTGGCGCTTGTGGGTGAATCGGGCTGCGGCAAAAGCACTGTGGCGCGCCTGCTGGTGGGCCTGTACCACCCGACGCGCGGGGATTTTCAATTTGATGGGCAGGACGCGCACGCCGGCTTTGCGGGTGCGCAATCGCAGGCGCTGCGCCGCCGCATCCAGATGATCTTCCAGGACCCGTACGCCAGCCTCAACCCGCGCTGGCAGGTGGAAGACATCGTCGGCGAACCGCTGCGCGAGCACGGCATGGCGAGCGGCAAGACCGAACTGCGCGAGCGCGTCGGGGCGCTGCTGGAATCCGTAGGGCTGTCGCCGCTCGACATGGCCAAGTTTCCGCACCAGTTTTCGGGCGGCCAGCGCCAGCGCGTGTCGATTGCCCGCGCCCTGGCCACCGAGCCCGAGTTTCTGGTCTGCGATGAGCCTACGTCCGCGCTCGACGTGTCAGTGCAGGCGCAGGTGCTCAACATCATGAAGGACCTGCAGCAGCGCCGCGGCCTGACCTACCTCTTCATCAGCCACAACCTGGCCGTGGTTCGGCATGTGAGCGACGACGTGGGCGTGATGTACCTGGGGCGTTTGGTGGAACTGGCGGACAGGCGCAGCCTGTTTGCCACGCCGCGCCACCCCTACACGCGCATGCTGCTCGACGCGATACCCAAGATGCACGACACCGGCAGCGCGCGCACGCCGGTGCAGGGCGAAGTGCCCAACCCGCTCGCGCCGCCGCCGGGCTGCGCCTTCAACCCGCGCTGCCCGCACGCCAATGATCGCTGCCGCAGCGAGCGGCCGGCGCTACTGAGCCTGGGCGGCATCCGCATCGCCTGCCATGCCGTGGAAGAGGGGCGGATCTGAGAGAGTGTCGGAGTGCGAATTTACTCCTGAATAAATAGCTTATAACGCTTGCCCAATAAGCGCTAGAGGCCATTTTGACCAATATTTTTGAGCTTGACCGAGGACCTGCGTACGACACGAGCGTCCCTGTCTGCTACAACCCGTTATCCCCGTTTTGATTTGAACAGGAGACAGACATGAGCCACTTCACCCTCAGCAGCCCCGACATTCCCGCCGGCGGCAGCGTTCCCGCGCATTTTGAATTTGACGGCTTTGGCTGTTCGGGCCGCAACGAATCGCCCGCGCTGCACTGGAGCGGCGCGCCCGAGGGCACGAAAAGCTTTGCGCTCACGGTCTACGACCCGGATGCGCCCAGCGGATCGGGCTGGTGGCACTGGTTCGTGATCGACCTTCCTGCGGACACTGCCGCGCTGGCACCGAATGCGGGCGCCAAGGGCGGCGGGAGCCTGCCGCAAGGCGCGCGGCAGATCCGCAACGACTACGGCGCCTATGCCTGGGGCGGCCTGTGCCCGCCGCCCGGCGACAAGCCGCACCGCTACGTCTTCACGGTGCATGCCCTGGGCGTGGATCGGCTGGATATTCCGGACGATGCCTCGGCCGCACTCGCGGGGTTCATGGTGAACGCCAACACCTTGGCCAAGGCGAGCTTTACGTCCACCTACGGGCGCCCGGCGCAATAGTTCTTCGGCGTTTGGGGGCCGGAATCCGAAGCCTTGCATTTGGACTACGGCGGGGTATCGCGGGTATGAATGCTATGCTTGTTATAGCTTATAGCGTCCGTGGATAGTGCGCTAGAGCCCTAAAAAACTCCAAATTTCACGTATACCGCTTGGCGCGCAGGTTGTCCTTCATCTGCTTCAGTACGGGCTGCAGCGAGCTGCCAATGCGCAGCGCCACGCTGGTGGCCAGCACGTCGATGATGAGCAAGTGCAGCAGGCGCGAGACCATGGGGCTGTAGCGGTCGTAGCCCTCGGGGTGGTCGGCGGCCAGGTGGATCTGGCAGGAGCCCGCCAGGGGCGAGCCGCTGGAGGTGATGGCAATGGTGGTGGCGCCATTGCGCCGGGCGATATCGGCCGCGTCCATCAGGTCGCGCGTGCGGCCGGAGTTCGAGATGGTCACCAGGCAATCGCCCTTGCCCAGCAGCGTCGCGCTCATGACCTGAATATGCCCGTCGCTGGTGGCCAGCGAAGTCACGCCCAGGCGGAAGAACTTGTGCTGCGCATCCTGTGCAACGATGCCGGAATTGCCGGCGCCGTGAAACTCGATGCGCCCGCGCTGGCGCCAGGTCTCGGCCAGTGCCGCAGCGGCCCGGTCCAGCGCGCTGGTGCTGGCGGCGTTGCGGTACTGCAGGAAGGCGGCCACGGCGTTGTCCACCACCTTGACCAGCACGTCGCCCGTCTTGTCGTCCAGGTCCACGCTGCGGTGGATGAAGGGCACGCCTTCGCTGACGCTGCCGGCAAGCTTGAGCTTGAAGTCGGCCAGCCCGTCGTAGCCCATGCTGCGGCAAAAACGCACTACGGTGGGTTTGCTCACCTGGGAGCGCGCGGCCAGTTCGCGCACGGGCAGCCGGGCAAAGGCGCGTGGATCGGCCAGCACCAGCTTGCCTACGCGCTGCTCGGCCGGGGCCAGCGAAGAGAGGGACGCGGTGATACGGTCGAGCATGGGTGGGTGTTGGGTTTTAAGGGCGGCGCGCAAGGCCTCGCTGGCGCAATGTAACCGGGTTTCACCCCTTGAACGCCGCGCATACACTTGGCATTGATGACTTCCCACCGCTTTGCTTGTCAGGATCCCGCATGAACCAGCTCGACGCCCTCAAACAATTCACCACCGTCGTCGCCGATACCGGCGACTTCAAGCAACTGGCCCAGTTCCAGCCGCAAGACGCCACCACCAACCCCTCGCTGATCCTCAAGGCGGTGCAAAAACCCGAATATGCGCCGCTGTTGAAAGACACCGTCGCTGCTTGGCGCAGCCGTGCCATGGACGAGGTCATCGACCGCCTGCTGGTGCGTTTTGGGTGCGAGATTCTGGCCACCATTCCGGGGCGCGTATCCACCGAGGTCGATGCCCGCTTGAGCTTTGACACCAGCGCCACCGTCTCGCGTGCCGAGCGGATCATTGAGCTCTACCAGGCCGAGGGCTTGCACATTGACCGCGTGCTGATCAAAGTCGCAGCTACCTGGGAAGGGATTGAGGCGGCGCGCAAGCTCGAAGCGCGCGGCATCCATACCAACCTGACCCTGCTGTTCTCCATGGCCCAGGCCGTGGCCTGCGGCCAGGCCAAGGTGCAGCTCATCTCCCCGTTTGTTGGGCGCATTTACGACTGGCACAAGAAAAGCGCCGGCGCTGCGTGGGACGAGGCGGCGCGCGCCGGGGCCAATGACCCGGGCGTGCAGTCGGTCAGGCAGATCTTCAACTACTACAAGCATTTCGGCATTGCCACCGAAGTCATGGGAGCGAGCTTTCGCAACGTCGGGCAGATCACTGCGCTGGCGGGCTGCGATCTGCTCACGATTGCACCGGATCTGCTGGCCCAGCTCGCGCAGACCGAGGCGCCTTTCGCACGCGCGCTGGATGCGGATGCGGCAGGCAAGATGGAGATCGCAGCGGTGCAGTACGACGAGGCGGGCTTTCGCTATGCCCTGAACGAAGACGCCATGGCCACCGAGAAGCTGGCCGAAGGCATTCGTGCTTTTGCGGTGGATGCCATCAAGCTGGAAAAGCTTATCCAGGCAGCGTGAGGGCTGCGCCCGCAGGGCGATTGCCCATTCAGGTCAGGGGCAGTTTCAGCCCCGCCCGCAAACCATGTGGACGCACGGGCTCCGCCACGGCGCGGCCTCCGTGGCGCAAGGCGATTTCCTCGACGATGGACAAGCCCAGGCCGCAGCCACCGGCCTGATCGGAGCCGCGCCAGAAGCGCGAGAACAGATCGGCGAAGTGCTGCTGCGCCACCCCCGGTCCGTCGTCTTCCACCACCAGGTCGGCCCAGCCATCGGGGTTGGCCGAGACGCGCACCGTCACGGTGGCGCCAGGGCCTGCGTAATGCAGTGCGTTGTCGATCAGGTTGTTGAGGGCCTCGCGCAGCAGCAGCGGCTGGCCCTGCACCATGCGTTGCTCGTCGCCCTCGTAGCCCAGATCGGTGCCTTGTGCAAGCGCGCGGCCTGCCCACTCGCGGGCCACCTCGCGGGCCAACGCGGCGAGGTCGAGTGGCTGCATCTCCACGTGGGCCTCCGAGCGCGCGAGCTGCAGCAACTGGTGTACCAGATGGGCGCTGCGCCGGGCGGCCGAGAGAACTTTCTCCAGACGCTCGCGTACCGCCGGCTCCCGGCTCTCGTGCAGCGCCAGCTCGGTCTGGGCGATCAGTCCGGCGAGCGGCGTGCGCAACTGGTGTGCTGCGTCGTTCAAAAATCGCTTTTCCTTTTGCTGGCCACTTGCAACGGCTTCAAGCAACCCGTTGATGGTGCTGGCCAGCGAATGCACCTCCTGCGGCGCCGAGGTGAGCTCGATGGGCAGCAGCGGCTCGGCGCCGCCATGGGGCCGGGCCCCGGCCTGCTCGATCTGTGCTTCGAGCCGCTTGAGCGGCTGCAGGCCGCGCAGGACACCGGCATACACCAACGCGCTGAGCGCAAGGCCCATGAGGCCCATGGGGAGCAGCATTTGCGCCAGCAGCTCCTGTGCAATGCGCTGGCGTACGGCCAGGCTTTGGGCCACCTGCACGCGCAGGGTTTGGCGCGCCTGGGGCGTGCCGTAGTCCACGTCCAGCAGGGCGACGCGCACGGTTTTCCCGTCCAGGCGCGCCTGGTACAGCAGCGGCTCGCCCACACGCACGCTGACCGGCGGCGGGGGCGGCAATTGGGCATTGCCCAGCAGGAACTTGCCGGGTGGGGACGACACCATGTAGGTGATGCGATCGGCCGGATCCTGCTCCAGCAGGTCTTGCGCGGCCTTGGGAAAGTCGACCAGCAGTCCGTCTCCAATCGGTTTGATCTGCCGCGCCAGCCCGCGCACCGACTGCGTAAGCGTCTGGTCAATGCCTTTTTCGCCGTTTTGCAGCGCCAGCCGCCAGGCGAAAAATCCGCCCGATAGCCACAGCACCAGCTGCGGCAACAGCAGCCACAGCAGCAGTTTGCGCTTGAGCGAGACGCGGGAGATGGGCTGCATGGCGTCTAGGCCCAAACCGGATACCGCCGAATCGGCGCGGCCCGGCTTGCCCGAGGCACAGCGAAAAAGGCGCGGTGGGGCAGGCGCATTTCCGGCTTCAGGGTTTGGCCAGCATGTAGCCCAGGCCGCGAATATTGCGAATTGCCAAGCTGGAGGAGTCGAGTTTTTTGCGCAGGCGGTGCACGTAGACCTCCAGCGCGTTCGAGTTGAGCATGGCGGCGGCCTGCCCAGGCTCGGGTGGGCTGGCGCGCCATGCGGCCAGCACATCCTCGCGCGTGACCACTTCGCCGCAGCGCTGCACCAGCAGTTCAAGCAATTCCCACTCGCGCTGCGTCAATTCGAGTGGTACGCCACCCAGTGCAGCCGTCTGGCTGGCCGGGTCCAGCTGCAGCGGCCCCAGGTTGAGGCCTTGACCTCCCAATGCACTGGCGGAATGGACGAACGCCGGCTGGCGCGCGCGCCGCAGCATGGCCTGCAGCCGGGCCTGTAGCTCCTGCATGTTGAAGGGCTTGGTGATGTAGTCGTCGGCACCGGCATTGAGCCCGCGCACCCGCTCGTCCACGCCGTCGCGGGCGGTGAGGATGAGAACCGGCAAGCCCGCAATGTGACTGCGCACCCAGACCAGCAGCTCCATGCCGTCGGCTCCCGGCAGGCCCAGGTCGAGAATGATCCCGTCCACCGCACGTGTCTGCAGCGATGCGCAAGCCTCTGGCACGCTGGACGCGGTGCAGACGCCGTAGCCCTGCTGCTGGAGCTGCCCGGTCAATGCGTCGAGCAGCAGGGCGTCGTCTTCGACGATGAGAATCGTGAACATGGAATTGAGCATAGCTCTGAAATTTGCCCGGCGGCATCATCAGGGAAAGTACCAGGACAACAATTAATTATTGTAATTAAAGTACGGGCTGCGCTGATAGCGAGGGGCGTCGGCTCAAGAGGAAACCACAACATTCAGGAGACAACGGGTATGGGGAACATCACAAAGATCGCGGCAGCGACGATAGGCTTGGCGGCCGCCTTGTCCGCCAGCGCCGGCGAGGTGGAGGTCTTGCATTACTGGACTTCCGGCGGCGAGGCCAAATCGGCGGCCGAGCTCAAGAAGATCATGCAGGCCAAAGGCCATACCTGGCGCGATTTTGCCGTGGCCGGGGGCGGCGGCGACAGCGCCATGACGGTGCTCAAGAGCCGCGTGATCTCTGGCAATCCGCCGTCTGCCGCCCAAGTCAAGGGGCCCGCCATTCAGGAGTGGGCCGCCGAAGGCGTGCTGGCCAACATGAATGGCCTCGCCAAGGCCGAAAAATGGGACGATGCGCTGCCCAAGGTGGTGGCCAACGTCATGAAATACCAGGGCAACTATGTGGCGGCACCCGTCAACGTGCACCGTGTCAACTGGCTGTGGGGCAGTGCGGACGCGCTCAAGAAGGCGGGCGTGAGCGCCATGCCCACCACCTGGGATGCGTTCTTTGCCGCGGCCGACAAGCTCAAGGCGGCCGGGCTGATTCCGGTGGCCCATGGCGGGCAGAACTGGCAGGACTTCACCACCTTTGAATCGGTGGTGCTCGGGGTGGGTGGCGCCAAGTTTTACCAGGACGCCCTGGTCAAGCTCGACCCCAAGGCCTTGGGCAGCGACACCATGAAGCAATCGCTGGAGACCTTTCGCCGCATCAAGTCGTACACCGATCCGGCGGCACCTGGGCGCGACTGGAACCTGGCCACCGCCATGCTGATTCAGGGCAAGGCGGGCTTTCAGCTGATGGGCGACTGGGCCAAGGGCGAATTTCTGGCGGCCGGCAAGGCGCCAAACAAGGATTTTCTGTGCGCTGCTGCGCCGGGCACGGCGAACGCGTTCACCTTCAACGTCGATTCGTTCATTTTCTTCAAGCTCAAGGACCCGGCTGCGCAGAAGGCGCAGAGCGACCTGGCGAGCGCGCTCATGAGCAGCGGGTTTCAAGAGGTGTTCAACCTGAACAAGGGCTCCATTCCCGTGCGCACCGGGCAGAACATGGACAAGTTTGACGACTGCGCCAAGCTCTCCAGCAAAGACTTCACGGAAACCGCAAAGAACGGCGGCCTGGTGCCCAGCGTGGCCCACGGCATGGCGATTGCGCCCGCCACGGAGGGGGCCATCAAGGATGTCGTCAGCCAGTTCTGGAACGACGACAAGGTGAGCGTCGCCGACGCCATGAAGCAGATCGCGACCGCCGCGAAAACCCAATAAAACCGCACTAAGGGATTCCATCATGATGAAAAGAAGCCGCCTCACGGCGGTGGCTTTGGCCGCCGCATGCGCGAATGGCGCAATGGCAATGGACGTTGCAGGCTTTGAATTCAACGGCTACTCCCGCGGGGGACCGGTGTTCAACCACTCCGACGGCATCAAGGGAGGTTTGGCCCTGGGGGGCGATCTGCAGAAGTTTCGCCTCGGCAACGAGGGCGACAACGGCATTGAAATCAACCTGGCGCGCAGCTTCGAAACCAACGGCGTGAAGTGGAAAGTCGACTACATGCCAGCCAAATGGAACAGCGGCAAGATCGGCACCGAGCAGGCCTACGTGGAGATGAGCGGCTTCTCGTTCCTGCCGGAGGCCAAGTTCTGGGTGGGCCAGCGGCGCCTGCGGATTCAGGACGTGCACATCGTCGACAACTTCCTGATGAACTACGGCGACAACCAGGGCGCGGGCGTGACCGACATCCCGGTGGGCGGCATGAAGCTCGGCCTTGGGGTGTTCACGGGCGACAAGTTCGACAACAGCCTGCCGGACAACGTCAAGGCGCATCGGATCAACGCCGACCTTTCCGACATCGACACCAACCCGGGGGGCAAGCTGCGCGTGCTGCTGACGGCGGTGGGCGGCAGCGGCCAGGTGCACGGAGATTCGGGTTCCGGCATTTCGGTCTCGCACAACCAGGCCGATTTTCTGCTCAAGGGAATGAGCAACGCGCTGTTCCTGCAGACTTCGCGCGGCCATGCCCGCATCGACGGTGAATTTGAGTCGATTGACGGGCTGTCCGCAGGCAAGCGTGCGACGCGCATCGCCGATTCGATCACCTGGCAGAGCGGGCCCTTTGGTGGGCAGGCGCTGATGGCCTACCAGACCAACCGCTCCGATCTGGGTGGCCCGACCACCAAGGATTTCTCCCTGGGCGCGCGCGGTTCCTACGCATTTACCAAGCACTTCAAGGGGCTGGCCGAGGTGTCCACCACCACGCGCAAGGGCGCGGGCCCGGACCAGCGGCTGAGCAAGCTCACGCTGGCCGGTGCTTTGGCCCTTTCGGAAGACTTCTGGTCCCGCCCCGAGTTGCGCCTGTACGTAACCAAGGCGAACTGGAACCAGGCAGCCGCTGTGGCCAATGCGGGCAGTTTCGGCATGAATGGAAAAACTTCGCGCACGTTGGTGGGCGTGCAATACGAAGTGTGGTGGTAGTTCCGCTTGTCAATCAACCGATTGCTTTGTCGGCTTCGCTTAGCCAGTGCGATAGCACTGTCTGCGCTTCGCCTTCGCGTACTCGATTGATTGAGAACCGGACCAAGGAAGCTTGTGAGTTCGAGTTAGCTTTGTTCTTTGGGGGACACGCAGTGGGTGTCCCCCGTTTTTTTCCTTGCAGGTGTATGCAAATAAATCTCTGCGGCCATGAAGAATTCGTTTGAAACCTGGCTCCCCAAGCTGGTGGTCACGCCTGCCTTTGTCTTGGGCTTCGCCTTCATTTATGGCCTGATGGTCTGGAACGGTGTGCTGAGCCTGACGAGTTCGCGCATGCTGCCCAACTACGAGTGGGCGGGGATCGCGCAGTACCAGAAGCTCTGGGAGATGGACCGCTGGTGGGTGGCGCTCAAGAATCTCGGCATCTTTGGCGCGGGCTACGTCGGCGGGTCGCTGGCGATCGGGGTCGTGCTCGCGGTGCTGCTGGACCAGAAGATCCGCGCCGAAGGCGCTTTGCGCACGATTTATCTCTACCCCATGGCGCTGTCGTTCATCGTCACGGGGACGGCCTGGAAGTGGCTGCTCAACCCGGGACTGGGCATTGAGAAGATGGTCCGCGACTGGGGCTTTGCGGGTTTCAGCTTTGACTGGCTGGTCGATACCGACAAGGCGATCTACTGCGTGGTGATTGCCGGCATCTGGCAGAGTGCCGGCTTTGCCATGGCGCTCTTTCTGGCGGGGCTGCGCGGCATCGACGACAGCATCATCAAGGCGGCGCAGGTCGATGGCGCGTCGCTGCCGCGCATCTACTGGCGCATCGTGCTGCCGGCCTTGCGGCCGGTGTTTTTCTCCACGCTCATGGTCCTGTCGCACCTGGCGATCAAGAGCTTTGACCTGGTGATGGCGCTCACGGCCGGCGGCCCCGGCTACGCCACCGATGTGCCCGCCACCTTCATGTACACCATGTCGTTCTCGCGCGGGCAGATCGGCCTGGGCGCGGCCAGCGCGACCATGATGCTGGCCACCGTGGCGGCCTTGGTCATCCCCTACCTCTACAGCGAACTGCGGAACAAACCCCATGACCGCTAAGCCCCATCTTTTCCCTTTGGTGGGCCGATTGCTGGTCTATGCCGTGCTAGTTCTGGCCTCGGTATTTTTCCTGCTGCCGCTCTACGCCATGCTGGTCACCTCGTTCAAGGATGCGCAGGAAATCCGCGCCGGCTCGCTGCTCGCGCTGCCGCACTCACTGAACGCAGCCGCCTGGAGCACGGCGTGGTCCAGCGCGTGCACGGGGGTGGATTGCCAGGGCCTGCGTCCCTTCTTCTGGAATTCGGTGTGGATGGTGGTGCCGGCGGTGGCGATCTCCACCGTCTGGGGCGCGCTCAACGGTTATGTGCTCAGCCTGTGGAAGTTTCGCGGCAGCGACACGCTGTTTGGCCTGCTGCTGTTTGGCGTGTTCATGCCCTACCAGGTGGTGCTGCTGCCCATGAGCCAGGTGCTGGGCTGGCTGGGTCTGTCGAGTTCGATTGCCGGGCTGGTGCTGGTGCACTGCCTGGCGGGGCTGGCGGGGACCACGCTGTTCTTTCGCAACTACTACGCCGCAATCCCGAACGAGTTGGTGAATGCGGCGCGCATGGACGGCGCGGGTTTCTGGCAGATCTTCTGGCGCATCGTGCTGCCGCTGTCCACGCCCATCGTCATGGTGGCGCTGATCTGGCAGTTCACCAACATCTGGAACGATTTCCTGTTTGGCGTCGTGTTTTCGGGCACCGAATCGAAGCCGATCACCGTGGGGCTGAACAACCTGGCCAATACGTCCAGCAGCGTGAAGGCCTACAACGTGGACATGGCGGCCGCCATCATCGCCGGCCTGCCCACCATGGTGATTTATGTGCTGGCAGGGCAGTTTTTTGTGCGCGGCCTGACGGCCGGCGCAGTGAAAGGGTAGGAGCCTGTGATGCACTTTTACGTACCCGCGTTGGAGTCCAACCCTTCGGGAAAGCTGGGGAAAGGCCCGGCCACGTTGTTGCAGAACGCTTGCGGTATCGATACCGCGGCGCGTCCTGCGCCTAGTTGCCGGGCCTTTCCCCGGCTTTCGTGGGCACGTAAAAGTGCATAACAGGCTCCCAAACATGGCGTCTTCATTGGAGATTTGCGGCATCAACAAGCGCTTTGGCAAGGGCGACAAAAGCGTGGAGGTGCTGCAAAAGGTGGACATCCACGTTGAGCCGGGCGAGTTCCTGATCCTCGTCGGCCCCTCGGGCTGCGGTAAATCGACGCTGCTGAGCATCATTGCCGGGCTCGCCGAGCCGACCGAGGGCGAGATTCGCATCGCGGGCAAGAACGTGGTCGGCATGGCGCCGCGCGACCGCGACATCGCCATGGTGTTTCAGAGCTACGCGCTCTACCCGACGCTTTCGGTGGCCGACAACATCGGCTTCGCGCTGGAGATGCGCAAGATGCCCAAGGCCGAACGCAAGAAGCGTATTGACGAAGTGGCCGCCATGCTGCAGATCGGCCACCTGCTGGACCGCCGCCCCAGCCAGCTCTCCGGCGGGCAGCGCCAGCGCGTGGCCATGGGGCGGGCCCTGGCGCGCCAGCCGCAGCTCTTTTTGTTTGACGAGCCGCTGTCCAACCTGGACGCCAAGCTGCGGGTGGAAATGCGCGCCGAAATCAAGCGTCTGCACCAGGCCAGTGGCATCACCAGCGTGTACGTCACGCACGATCAGGTGGAAGCGATGACCCTGGGCTCACGCATCGCGGTGATGAAAGGCGGCGTCGTGCAGCAACTGGGCACGCCGGACGAGATCTACAACCGCCCCGCCAACACCTATGTCGCCACCTTCATCGGTTCGCCCACCATGAACCTGCTGCGCGGCGCGCAGACCGACGGGCAATTCGGCGTCCCGGGTGCGCTGCTGGATCTCAGCGCGCCGCAAGGCGGGAGCGAATGGCTGCTGGGCGTGCGGCCGGAGCACCTGGAGTTGCAGGACGACGCTGCGTGGCGCGGAGAGGTGAGCGTGGTTGAGCCCACGGGGCCGGACACCTACGTGATGGTGGACACCTCGGCCGGCAGCGTCACGCTGCGCACCCACGCACAGACCCGGGTGCAGCCCGGCGACCGCGTCGGCCTGAGCGTGGCGCCGGCCCACGCGCACTGGTTTGACGTGCGAACCGAAAGCCGCGCTGCCTGATACGGTTTCGCAGGTCCGTACACTGGCGGTGTGTTGAAATTTCAGGTAAAAACAGGCTCCAGCGCTTATTCCACAAGCGCTATAAGCTATTTATTTAATAGCGACGTGCCTTGGCCGGAGCCGGGGCGCGCGCTTCCTCTCTTATGCACCCTTCGCGCCTTCTTGCCGACATTGGTGGCACCAATATCCGCCTGGCCTGGCAGGCCACGCCCCAGGGCCCGTTCAATGACATCCGGGTACAGCCTTGCGACGACTACCCGAGCCTGACGGCGGCTGTGTCAGCCTACCTGGCGCAGGTACAGGTGCCGCAGCCGCGGGAGGCGGCGTTTGGCATTGCCAACCCGGTGGTGGGCGACGAAGTGCGCATGACCAACCACTCCTGGAGCTTTTCGCAGCGCGCCGTGCAGCAAGCCCTGGGTTTGCAGCGGCTGATCGTCATCAACGACTTCACCGCGCTGGCATTGGCGCTGCCCCAGCTCAAGCCAGAGTTGCTGCGCCAGGTGGGCGGCAGCCAAGCCGTACCGGGCGCGGCGGTGGCGCTGCTGGGGCCGGGCACCGGGCTTGGCGTATCGGGCCTGCTCTTTCCCCAGGGCTCCGGGCGGGGCGTGCCCTTGGCGGGCGAGGGTGGCCATGTGTCGCTCGCCGCCGAAACGGCGCAGGAGTTCGAGGTGGTGTCCCTGCTCAAAGAGCGCTATGGCCACGTGTCGGCCGAGCGTGCCCTCTCGGGGGCGGGTCTGGTGGATCTGTACCACGCCCTGCGCAAGCTCGGGCGCCAAGCTGGCAAAGAAGTGACCGATCCCGCCCAGGTCACTGGCCTGGCGCTGGAGCAGCACGAGCCCTTGGCGCTGCAGGCGCTGGACATGTTCTGCGGTTTTCTGGGCAGCGTGGCGGGGAATCTGGCGCTCACCCTGGGCGCCAAGGGCGGCGTGTACCTGGGCGGGGGCATCGTGCCGCGCCTGGGCCCGTGGTTTGACCAGTCGTCCTTCCGCAAGCGCTTTGAAGCCAAGGGGCGCTTCAGGGACTACCTGGCCAGCATTCCCTGCTGGGTGATCGATCCCGATGGCGCGCCGGCCCTGTATGGCGCCGCGCGGGCCTTGGACATGGCGGACGCTGCAAGCCGATAGGGCGGCGGGTACCGCTCACATCTCCTCGCTCCAGCAATGGCCGTCGCGCGCAATCATGGCGCTGGCTGCGCTCGGTCCCCAGCCGCCGGCCACATAGGGGCGCGGGCCGGCCGGATCGTTGCGCCAGTGCTGCAGGATAGGTTCCACCCAGCGCCAGGCCTCTTCCTGCTCGTCGCTGCGCACAAACAGGTTCAGGCGCCCGGCGATCACGTCGAGCAGCAGGCGCTCGTAGGCGCCCACGCGCTCGGCACCAAAGCGCTGGTCAAAGTCGAGGTTCAGATGCACCGGCGCCAGCGTGGGCTGGGCCTGGTCTTGCGCGGCGCTTTGGGCCAGCAGGTGCAGCTCCAGGCCGTCGCGCGGCTGCAGGTTGATCACCAGGCGATTGGCTGCGCCCAGCGGGGTCTTGAAAATGGGGTGCGGCACCGGGCGGAAGTTGATGGCAATGTGTGCGTCGCGCCCTGCCAGCCGTTTGCCGGTGCGAATGTAGAAGGGCACGCCCGCCCAACGCCAGTTCGAGATCTCGGTGCGCAGCGCCACAAAGGTCTCGGTGGTGCTGGTGGCTGCCACACCTTTTTCATGCAGGTAGCCGGGCACCGGTTGGCCCAGCGCCGTGCCGCTGGCGTAGCGCCCGCGCACCACGTGCTTCGCCAGCGTTTCGGGGGTCCAGGGCTTGAGCGATTGCAGTACCTTGAGTTTTTCGTCGCGGATGGCGCTGGCGCTGGAGTTGATCGGCGGCTCCATGCCAATGGCGCAGAGCAGTTGCAGGGCGTGGTTCTGCACCATGTCGCGCAGGGTCCCGGTCTGGTCGTAGAAGGCGCCGCGCGTCTCTACGCCCAGGTCTTCGGCAATCGTGATCTGGATGTTCGAGATGGTGTCGCGCCGCCACAGGGGCTCGAACAGGGTGTTGCCAAAGCGCAGCGCAAACAGGTTCTGCACCGAAGGCTTGCCCAGGTAGTGGTCGATGCGAAAAATCTGGTCTTCGTCCAGTACGCTGGCCAGCGTGGCGTTGATCGCGCGGTTGGACTGCAGGTCGTGCCCCAGGGGTTTTTCCAGCACCATGCGCGTCGTCGGGCCGTTCAGCCCCACCGCGCCGATCTGCTCGGCCACCGAGGTGAACAGCCCGGGGGCCGTCGCCAGGTACATGACCACGCAATCGGCCTCGCGCTCGCGCAGCAGCGCTGCCAGCCGTTCGTAGTCAGCGGACTGCGACAAATCCATGCGCAGGTAGTGCAGCATGGCGCCAAACTGGGCAAACTCTTCGTCGCTGGGCCGCTTGGCCAGCTCCACCCGTTCGGCCCGTTCGGCCATCAACTGTCGGTACTGGGTGTCGCTCAGATCGTCGCGGGCGACGCCAATAATGCGGCCACCCGCGGGCAACGTGCCGTGGCGAAAAGCCTGGAACAGCGCCGGCATCAGCTTGCGCCAGGCCAGATCGCCGGTTCCGCCAAACAGCACCAGATCGAAACTCATGGACACTTCCTTAGGGATGGAACGAAAAATTGTAATCGCGTTACATGAATATTTGGAAGTTCTTTGTGGATATATATTTGATGAAAAGTAATTAAGTTACATTCCTGTGCCCGGAATGAGCCCTCGCCCGATCCAAGGATTCCCCGATGCAACGTTGTGATCAAACCGCCGAATGGCCCCGTCTGCAAGCCCATTTCGATGCAGAGGGGTGTGCGCTGGACCTGCGCGAGGCCTTTGCGCGCGACACCCAGCGCTTCGCGCACTTCAGCCAGCAGGCTCCCGAGGTGTTTGCCGATCTGTCCAAGAACCTCTGGACGCGCGAGACCGAAGCGCTGCTGCAGCAGCTGGCCAGGGCCTCCGGCGTCACCGGGCAGCGCGACGCCATGCTGCGCGGCGATCCGATCAACACCACCGAGCAGCGCGCCGTGCTGCATACCCTGCTGCGCCGGCCCGCAGGCCTCACCTTGCCGGGCGATCGGCCGGAAATTGCCGGACTGCTGGCCGAGGTGCATGCCGTGCAGACAGCCATGCTGGACTTTGCCGAACGGGTGCGCGCCGACGACCGCATCACCGACATCGTCAACATCGGCATTGGGGGCTCGGATCTGGGGCCGGCCATGGCCGTGCGTGCGCTGGAGGCGTACCGCGCGCCGGGCAAGCGCCTGCATTTCGTCTCCAACGTCGATGGCCATGAGCTCCATGCCTTGCTGCGAGGTTTGCGGGCCGAGAGCACCGTGTTTCTGGTGACTTCCAAGACCTTCACCACCGCCGAGACCATGACCAACGCGCACTCGGCGATGGCCTGGTTTGCGCAGCAGGGCGGGCAGGACGTGGCCCGCCATTTCATCGGCCTCACGACCAACATCGAGGCAGCGCGGGCGCTGGGTATCCACACCTGCCTTGGTTTCTGGGACTGGGTGGGCGGGCGCTACTCGATCTGGTCGGCCATTGGGCTGGCGCTTGCCATTGCCATCGGCAAAGCCCGCTTTGGCGAGTTTCTGGCCGGGGCCCATGCCATGGACGAGCACTTTCGCACCGCGCCACCGCAAGCCAACCTGCCGCTGCGCATGGGGCTGCTGGACGTCTGGTACCGCAATTTCCATGGTTTCTCCAGTCGCTGCGTGGCGCCTTACCACGCCGCCCTGGGCCGCTTGCCGGCCTATCTGCAGCAGCTTGAAATGGAGAGCAACGGCAAGCGTGTGGACCGCAGCGGCGCGCTGCTCTGCGTCGACAGCGCCCCTGTCCTCTGGGGCGAACCCGGCACCAACGGCCAGCATGCCTTCTTCCAGATGCTGCACCAGGGTACGGAGGTGCTGCCGCTGGAGATCGTTGCCGTGCGCCAGGCCGACCACCCCTGGCCCGGCCACCACGAAAAGCTTCTGGCCAACGCCCTGGCTCAGGCCCAGGCCTTGATGGTGGGCCGCGCCAACGCGAACCGCCACCGCGAGTTTCCGGGCAACCGGCCCAGCAGTTTTCTGCTGCTCGACGCCCTGACGCCCCGCAGCCTGGGTGCGCTGCTGGCGCTGCAGGAGCACCGGGTCTTCGTCAGTGGGAGCGTCTGGGGCATCAACAGCTTTGACCAATGGGGCGTGGAACTCGGGAAGGTACTGGCCAACGATCTGGAGCAGCGGCTGCGCAGCGGAGATACGCAAGGGTTGGACGGCTCCACCGCTGGGCTGCTGGAGCGCTTGCGCGCAGAGTGAGCGAGTTTGTAATTTAGTTACTTAATTGCGCTTTCTCCATTAAGAAATAAGAGTGTTTTTTGGGCTTTTGGCTGGGTTCGCTTGAAGAAAAATGGTTATCAAGTTACATTCTTCGTTCCTTTTCAGATCGGAGCCTGCCATGCATCCCGTCGTCGCGCGCGTCACCCAGCGCATCGTTGATCGCAGCCGCGAGACCCGCGCCGCCTACCTCGCCCATGTCGACACCATGATTGCGCGCAGGCCGCCACAGGACCGCATGGGCTGCGCCAACCTGGCGCATGCCTACGCCGCGCTGCCCGGCGCCGACAAGCTCAAGGTGACGGTGGAGAAGGCGCCCAACATCGGCATCGTCACCGCCTACAACGACATGCTCTCGGCCCACCAGCCCTACCAGGGCTTTCCGGCGGTGCTGCGCGATGAGGCACAGCGCCTGGGCGCCACGGTGCAGGTGGCGGGCGGCGTGCCCGCCATGTGCGACGGCATTACCCAGGGCACGGCCGGCATGGAGCTGAGCCTGTTCTCGCGCGATGCCATCGCCATGTCCACCGCCATCGCCTTGTCGCACGACGTGTTCGATGGCGCCTTGCTGCTGGGCATTTGCGACAAGATCGTGCCCGGCCTGTTGATTGGCGCGCTGCACTACGGCCATCTGCCCTGCGTTTTCGTGCCCGCCGGCCCGATGGGCACGGGGATCTCCAACAAAACCAAATCCAAGGTGCGCGAAGACTATGCCCAGGGCAAGGTGGGCCGCCCGGAGCTGCTGGCGTCCGAGCAGGCCGCGTACCACGGCCCCGGCACCTGCACCTTCTACGGCACGGCCAACAGCAACCAGATGCTGCTCGAAGCGATGGGCCTGCATGTACCGAACGCCGCTTTTGCCCACCCGGCCAGCGCAGAGCGCGAACAGTTCACGCGCGATGCCCTTGCCACCGTGCTGAACATCGGCAAGCGCGGCGCGCGCTTCACGCCCATCGGCTACCTGGTGGACGAACGCTGCATCGTCAACGCCATGGTGGCCTTGCTGGCCACGGGCGGCTCGACCAACCACCTGATCCACTGGGTGGCGGTGGCGCGCAGCGCGGGGATTTTCATTGACTGGACCGACTTTGACGATCTGTCTGCGGCAGTCCCGCTGCTGGCGCGCGTCTATCCCAATGGCGACGCCGACGTGAACCAGTTCCAGGCGGCCGGTGGCCCGCCATGGATCCTGCGCGAGCTGCTGGACGCCGGGTTGATGCACGCGGACGTGCTCAGCGTGAATGCCGGTGGTATCCGTGCCGGTGCGAAGGCCGCACCTGCGGTCTCGGGCGACGAAGGCGTAGTGCGCACAGCGGCGGCGCCGTTCTCACCCACCGGCGGGCTGCGCCTGCTGCAAGGGCGCCTGGGCCGCGCCGTCATCAAGGTGTCTGCCGTGCCGGATGACCGGCATGTGGTCGAGGCGCCAGCGCGTGTCTTCGATTCGCAGGAGGCCTTGCTGGCCGCGTTTGATGCGGGCGAACTGCAAGGCGACCTGGTGGCCGTAGTGCGCTTCCAAGGCCCCCGCGCCAACGGCATGCCCGAACTGCACAAGCTCACGCCGCCGCTGGCCGTGCTGCAAGGCAAGGGCTTGCGCGTGGCGCTGGTGACCGACGGGCGCATGAGCGGTGCTTCGGGCAAGGTGCCCGCTGCCATCCACGTCACGCCCGAAGCGCTGGGCGGCGGACCGCTGGCGCGGGTGCGCGATGGCGACATCGTGCGCGTCGACGCCGATGCCGGCACGCTGGACGTCCTGGTGGGCGCCGAAGAATGGGATGCCCGCGCCCCCGCGCAGCCGAGCGCCCCGCCCGCGCACACCTTCGGACGCGATCTTTTCCACAACTTCCGGCAGAACGCAGCCGGTGCCGAACAAGGAGCCTGCACATGGCTTTGAAGACCCAGGATTTGCCCGGTTTCGGGCCTGTCATTCCCGTTATCGTGATCGAGCGCGAGGCCGACGCACTGCCGCTGGCGCGCGCGTTGCTCGCTGGCGGCGTGCGGGTGCTGGAAATTACCCTGCGCACGCCTGCCGCCCTGCCGGCCATCGAAGCGATTGCGCGTGCGTTGCCCGACGCCATCGTCGGCGCGGGCACGGTGCTGAACCCCGAGGATGCGCGGCGTGCCAAAGAAGCAGGCGCGGTGTTTGCCGTGAGCCCCGGCTACACCCACGCCGTGGGTGAGGCCTGCCGCGCACTGGGCCTGCCGCTGCTGCCCGGCGTGGCGACCTCGGGCGAAATCATGGCCGCCCTGGCGGACGGCTACGACTTTCTCAAGCTGTTCCCGGCGCAGGCCGTGGGGGGTGTCGGTTTGCTCAAAGCCTGGGTCAGCCCGTTTGGCGCCGTCGGCTTCTGCCCTACGGGCGGCATCACGGCGCAGTCGGCGTCCGACTACCTCGCGCTGCCCAATGTGCGCTGCGTGGGTGGCTCGTGGCTGACGCCACCCGATGCCGTGGGCGCAGGCGACTGGGCGCGCATCACGGAACAGGCGCAGGCAACGCACGCGATGCGTGAACAAAACCAGTGAAATATGGATCTAGCGCTTATCTAATAAGCGATTACAGCTATCTTTTAGATAGTAAATTTCTACACCAGTGCCATGCTGCATATCCCCGGTAAGCGCTAGCGCAAGCCATAAGGCGTCCAGGAAGTCAGGTAGCAACCCGCTTTGCGATGAAGCGGTTGAGGCGGTCGGGTGCCAGGCGGGTCAGGCGCATGAGCCAGGTCGCGAGCGAGCCAACGGGCCAATGCACCTTGCCGAAGCCGCCCCGGTACGTGGCGGCGGCCCAGAGGGTTCTGGCCACCTCCTCTGCGGTCAGCCGGGCGCCCAGTCTGTCCATGCTGCGGGCATTGATGGCGGTGAGCATGTCCGTTTGAACAAACATCGGCATGATGTCCATCACACGGATGCCATCGGCCTGCCATTCGACGTTCAGTGCTTCTGTGAGGCCTCGCACCGCACACTTGGTGGTGGAGTCCGTTGCCAGCGATGCCTGGCCGTACAGTGCCGCCGTCGAGGAAAGGTTGATGACGCGGGCCTGTGGCGTTGCTGCCAGATAGGGCTTGGCCAGGTAGCAGCCGTTGAGCAGTCCCTTGAGGTTGACATCGACCACGGCGTGGTGGCGTGCCAGGGGGTTGCTCTCGAATGGGCCCGAGATCAGGATGCCCGCGTTGTTCACCAGTACGTCAAGGCGCCCAGTGCGCTGGTGAAAGGCGCTGAGCGCCGCTTGCCATTGCTCTGGACAGGCCACGTCCAGTGACAGCGCCATCGCATTGTGGTCGCCCAGTTCCTCGCTCAAGGCCAGCAGACCAGCGCGATCGATATCGGCGAGGCCGACAAACCAGCCCTGACGACAGAAAAGGCGGGCGGTGGCACGGCCGATGCCTGCGGCGGCTCCGGTGATGAACAGACAAGGGCGAGATTCCATGGGGTCGTGCCGTTGTTTGAGGGATTGCGCGCCCCCTGAAAAGACCATGAACAGATTCTCAGGGCAGCACGGCACCAGCATTGAGGCGCAACTGCAGTGCATGGCTGTGAAAGACAAAAGCGGGCCTGGCGTGGTGCAGCCCCAGGGCACGCAAGCGCTGGGCCATGGGGTGGGTGCTGCTATCGGATACGGTGGCGCGCATCGATCCGGGTAGGCAGATGTGCGCCCCGCCCCGGGTGTTGACCAAGGTGCGAAGCAGCCCTGCGTTGTGGCGTGAATACAGGACCAGGTCCAGCAAGGGACCAGGAATGCCAGCGCCCGCCTTGCCGGAGAGGTGAAGCAGATCCTGGTGTGTGTCGGGGTCGGTGACCACCCCATCAAACTGGGAACCCTTGAGGGAAAAGGCTATCGGTGTCACGAACTTCGGATACCCCCAGATCTCGCGCCCGGCCGCACAGGCGGCAGGGGTCGTGACCGGCAGGTCCAGGATGCAGAAGCCAACGGGGGCCTTGTCCAGTGTGTTGAGCATGGACACCAGGGGGTACCGGGGCGCCTTGGTACCGCTGGGCACAACGGCAATGGCGACGCCGACCTCGTTGTACACGCCGATGGAGGTGTCCCGGTATTGGTAGAAGGCAATGCCTGCCAGCGCCTTGCCGCCCAGGGTGCGGACCACTTGCAGGCCCTGTTCTGCTACCAGTGCCTGGGCTTTGTTGCTGTCCACACGAAACAGGGCCATCATGACCGAGTTGTCGTAGTACAGGATCGGCATCTCCACCTTGCCCTCTGACGTCGCAACGGTGTTGCGCGGGTACTGAAAGAACAGGTCGCTCTGCCATTTGTGGTGCTGCATGTTCATACTCCTGCGGGGTGGTCAGGATCGAGCAGCTGGGGCTGCCAGTCTTCGATCAGGGACAGGCGGTTGATCTGGTTGGTGCCCTCGAAGATGCGGGTCAACCGGACGTCGCGGAAGATTTTCTCGATCCTGTTCTCATGCCGTGCACCATGGTCGGCGAGCAGGTCCATCGCCATTTCGCAGACGCGCTGGGCGCGATCGGTGGCGTGGAACTTGCACAGCGATGCATGGAGTTGCCGTGGCTTCCAGGCAAGGCGGGCTTCTTGCCAGACCAGTGCGCGCAACGCGCGGGTCTCGGCCACCATGGTGGCCAGGTGCAGCTGAACGTCCTGGTAGTGGATCAAGGCCTTGCCGCCCACCTTGTAGTGTTGGGCAAACTCCACGGCCGTTTCGGTGGCGGCCCTGGCAAAGCCAACCCCCATGGACGCCACAGGAATCCGTGAGGCGTTGAGGGTGGCGCGGTTCAGCACCCAGCCATTGCGCAACCCGCCGATGACGCGATCGGTGGGGACAAAGACATCGGACAATTCAATCTCGGCCGCCCCAGAGGCGCGCATGCCCATCTTGAGCTCCGTGCGGGCCACCCGGTATCCGGGGTCAGAGCAGTCCACATAGAAGCAGGTCCACGATTCCATTCCTTCGCCCTGCAGCGCAGCAAAGACGGTGGCCGTCTTTGCCAGATCGCCGCCACTGATGAAACACTTGCGGCCATTGAGCAGGTAGCCGCCTTTGGTGGGTGTCGCGACGACGCCGGGGTGGTAGGTCTGCGCACCGTGCCCGTCCTCCACGTCGGACCCGGCTGCGGGCTCGGTGATCGCGAACGCGATCAGCTGCGGATCGCCGCGCTCACAACTGCGGTAGACAGGGGCCAGGAGCTTCAGAATGTGCTGCACGCGCCCGGACAGGATCAAGGGCATGGCGCCGAGATGGTGTGCCGACAGCAGCAGCATCAGACCGCCGCAGCCACGGCTGAACTCTTCAACGATCAGGCAGCTTTGCCAGATCGGCGCATGCACCACAGTGCCCCAGGGCATTTTGCCCAGCGGGGCTGGCAAGAAATAGCTCAGCCACCCTTGTTTGCCCGCCTCGGACAGAATGCGGCGCGCGGTTGGATGGCATTCCCCGGCCTGCAGGTGCGGGGCCAGGTCCAATTCGTCTGCTGCGGACAGGATGTGTTGCTCGGTGAACGCTCTGGCGCGCTGGCGCTGACGGGCCAGCGCACGCGGCAGCCTGGCAAAGTCGGTTTGCCACAAGTCCTGTGCTGGATAGTCCGCCAGCATGCGTCCGATCAGCGGCAGATGGCGGAACTGCCAGCGCGGTGAGAGGCGGTGGTCTGCGGGCAGGTGCCCTTGAAGGTGGTCTGGCGTGTTCATGCGCAGGCTCCTGTCCAGCCCGCCAGGAAGGCGTGCAGGTCGCGTGTGCCACCCGAAGCGAGCTTGAGCATGTTCTGGTCACGGACCAGCTTCTCTGGCCCTGCGTCCCGCATGTAGCCGATACCGCCATGCACCTGCATCACCTGGTTGGCCGCATGGCAAAGCGCAGGGGCTATGTTGGCCCGCGCTGCCGCTACAGCGCCGGTATCGAGCGTATCGACCGGCTGTGCCAATGCAGTCAGCGCCATGTCGATGCGCTGCCGTGCGATCTCGATGTCGCTGAGCATGTGCTGCACGGCCGGATGCGCCGCGATAGCGCTGCCGCCCTGGCGACGGATTGCAGCGTAAGCGCGGGCCAGCGTCTGGCCCTGGTCCAGTGCGCCAGCGCCGATCGCCATCAAACCCAGCATGTCCAGCTTGAACAGGCGCGTGAACAGGGTGCGCGAGATTTCTGGCGCCATCGCGATGGCCGAGCCTTCCCCTGCCAGGTTGACAGAAAAACCCGCCAGTTCATCAAAGCCATGCTGCGCCTTCTCTGCGCGGACGCTCAGCGCTTGACGATCGACCAGCTGCCAGGTGACATGAACGCCCGCCCATACGGGCCAAAGCAGCAGCTTCCAGTCTTCGGGGGCATACAGCGTAGTGGTATGGGTGCGCCGATCGAGCCAGTCCGACAGCATGGCCTGGTCCGCAGTCTCCAGCGCGCCGCCTCGGAGCCACCGGGCGAGGCTGCCACGAGCGAGTCCATAGTGTCCGGTGGGGACCAACTGCAGACCCGTCAGGTCGTCTGCGCCCAGTGACTGGCCCAACTGGACCGCCACCCACCGGGCCAGCGCCAGGCGGTGCCAGGTGAATGCCACACCCGGGCTGGCTCCGGCAATGTGCCGGAGCGCTCCCGTATTGAACGCCATGGCCGGGGCTGTGTCGCAGTGTTCCCAGATGCCAAATCCGCTCTCTGCCGTCGATGGCGGCAAGATGCCCATATCAAGGGCTTCCCCCGTGAGCAGGGCCAGCTGGCGCCCATCAATGGGCCGATGTGGCCGTGCTGCCAGGTGGGCGATGCGCTCACGGGAAAAGCGGCCAAGCTCTTCCAGCAGGCGCTGCGAGTCCTCGGTATCCAGGTGCATCGGTGGGTGTCCTCAATGTGACCCGCGGCGGCAGGGTGTCTCGGTTCGTCCCGGGTCTTTGCCCATGGGATCTTTGACGCCAGATGCTAAGGACGGACAGGAAGCGGTGCTACATTCACAGAAGACAAAAAATCGATATTCAAGGACAGCCAGTTCCCAGGGGTGTGCTGAATGGTGGAATGGGATTTCACACGCAGTGTGACCAGCATGCGGTTGATGACCGAGTTGGGTGTCGAACACGGACTCTCGGCGCACGCCTGCCTGGCGGAAACAGGCGTCAAGGAGCAGGATCTGGCAAACCCCACCATGCTGGTGTCGGCCGGGCAGGAGTTGCGCCTGATCCGCAATTTGCTCAAACATCTGGGCACCGTCCCGGGGCTGGGTCTCCAGGCAGGACAGCGTTACCACTTCACGGCATTTGGCGCTTTGGGGTTTGCCATGGTCAGCAGCCCGAATGCCCGCAGTGCGCTGGACGTGACTCTGCGGTATTTCCAGCTCACCTTCGCGTTTACGCGCTTCCATGTCGAAGACCAAGGTGCTCAGACGCACATCACGCTGGACGAGTCCAGCCTGCCGGAGGATGTGCGGGCCTTCATCGTCGAGCGCGATGCGGCCGCCTTGGTGACCATACAGCGTGACCTGTTTTCGTCGCGTCCTGTCCTTCAGGGCCTGCGATTCACGCGCCGTGCGCCGGTTGATGCACAGGCGTACGCCTCTTTTTATGGCGTCGAGCCGGTATTTGGGGCTTCGTCGAACGTGGCCACCATGGACAGGTCGGTGCTGATGGAGCCTTTGTCTCAGGGCAATGCCCTGGCCTTCAAGGCCGCGCAGGCGCAGTGCTCCGACTTGTTGGAGCGCCATCGGTCAGGCGCCGGTCTTGCCGCAAAAGTAAAGAGCCTGTTGACCCGGCAGGGCGCAGGCATGCCCGGCATGGATGAAGTGGCCGACGCGCTGTGCATGACGCCACGGACCCTGCGGCGTCGACTGCTGGAGGAGGGCGCGACGTTTCTTCGATTGCGAGAGGAAGTGCGGCGTGCAACCGCCGAAGAGTTGCTGTCCGGCGGATCGTTGTCCGTTGAGAACATTGCAGACCATCTGGGCTATGCAGAGCCCACCTGCTTTATCAATGCCTTCCGGCGCTGGACCGGCGAGACGCCGCTGGTGTACCGCAAGGCGGTCCACCGGGCAATGCCGGTATCTGAGCGCGGGTTGTGAAATCTGGCGGGCTGGATACCGGTATGAAAATGGCTCTAGCGCATATTCATAAAGCATTTTATGCTATATGAATAATAGCTGATTGCCGCTACCAGCTGACCTGCACCCGCAGCCCACCCAGCGCCGGGCTGCGGTCCACCTGCAAGCGCAGGTTGTGGAGGCGGGCGATGCGCCGCACGATGGACCAGCCCAGGCCGCTGCCGCTCTGTCCCGTGCCAAGTACCCGAAAGAAGCGCTCGCCCAGCCGTGCCATCTCGCCATTCGTGAGGCCCGGCCCGCCGTCTTCCACGCACAGCCGGGCCGGGATGCCAGCGCTGGCGGCAGTTATGTGGACCTGCACCTGTGCACCGTCCGGGCTGTAGCGCAGCGCGTTGTCCAGGAGGTTGCGCAACAGCACGTGCGCCAGTGGCTCCGTCAGGTGGATATTCACTGGGCCGGGGGTCTGCAGCAGCACCTGCTGGCCACGTGCCTGGGCCGCAGATTGCAGATCTGCCACCACCATGTGCGCTACGCGCCCGAGATCCGTGGCCGCTGCATCCGGGGTGGCCGTCTCGGCGTCGAGCCGGGCGAGTTGCAAGAGCTGCTCCACCAGGCGGGTGGCACGGTCGCAGCCCTGCACGGTGGCGTCGAGTGCCGCTGCGCGCTCGGCGTTCTGCGTGGCGCCCTGGGCCACCTGGGCCTGCATGCGGATGCCGGCAATGGGCGTGCGCAGCTCGTGCGCGGCGTCCGCCGTGAACTGTCGTTCGGTGACCAGCAGCTCGGCCATGCGCGTGAACAAGTCGTTGAGTGCACTCACCAGCGGCAGCACCTCGGGCGGCACACCGGCCGAGGGCAGGGGCACGAGCGACTGCGGCTGGCGCACTGACACGGCCGCGCCCAACTGGCGCAGCGGGCGCACCAGGCCGCGCACCACCCACCAGATGCCCAGTGCCAGCAGGGGCAGCGCCAAGGCCATGGGCTTGAGCATGCCGACCACGCTGGCCCGCACGATGTCCTGGCGCGCCGACTGCTGTTCGCCGACAAGAATGTTCACATCGCCCTCGTGCCCCTGGGTGACGAACACGCGCCAGGACTTGCCCGCTGCCTGGCTGTCGGCAAAGCCGCGCCCCCTTTGATGGGTGAGGGGTTCGGTGGGCGCGTTCTTCGAGCGAGCCAGCAACTGGCCCTCCCGCCAGAGCTGGAACACCACATGGTGCTGGTGCTTGTCGAGGTCTGGGGCTTCATTCAACTGGTCTTCGTCCAATTCGTCGAGTTGCTGCAGGCGCAGCAGAGCGGCGGTCTGCGCCAGGTGCGCGTCGAGCAGGTCGCCCACTTCGTCCTGGGCCTTGTGCCAGGTCAGGGCGGCGGCGGCCGTCCAGGCCAGCAGCACCAGGCCGAGCACGGCCAGCAGCAACTGCGATTGCAGTGAGCGCGGGGTGCGGTCAGCCATCGTTTTCAGGGCATGCACCGAGGCTGGTGCGGGCGATCCGGTAGCCCACGCCGCGCACGGTCTCGATCAGCGTGGCGCCCAGCTTGCGCCGCAGGTGGTAGATGTGCACCTCCACCGCGTTGCTGTTGATCTCGCTGCCCCACTGGTACAGGCGCTGCTCCAGCTGCTCGCGCGAGAGCACGCGCCCGGCGTTGAGCAGCAAGGCGTGCAGCAGCTTGTATTCGCGGTTGGACAGTTCCACCGGCTGGCCGCCCAGCAGCACCTGGTGCGCGGCCGGGTCGAGCGTGACGCTGCCCACCGTCAGCAGCGTATCGCTCTGGCCGTGGGCGCGGCGCACCAAGGCGCGCAGGCGGGCGGCCAGCTCATGCAGATCCACGGGTTTGATGAGGTAGTCGTCGGCCCCCGCATCCAGCCCGGCAATGCGCGCGGGCACCGCGTCGCGGGCGGTGAGCACCAGCACCGGCGTGGTGTTGCGGCGTGCGCGCGCGCCCTGCAGCACGTCCATGCCGTCCTGGCGCGGCAGACCCAGGTCAAGCACGCAGGCCTGGTAGGCGCCAGTGGCCAGTTCGCGCTCTGCCGCCATGCCGTCGCGTACCCAGTCCACCGCAAAGCCGTGCTGTGCCAGGCCGGCGCGGATGCCTGAACCCAGCAGTTCGTCGTCTTCGGCCAGCAGGATGCGCATGGGTGGTTGGTCAGTCGTCGTGGTCGTAGCGGTGATTCTCGCTCCCGTGCTGCTGCGGCACCAGGGGCGCCGTCTGCCACTGCCAGGCCCAGAAGCCGAGGACGCAGGCCAGCACCAGGGCGGCGAGAAAGCCGTGGTTGTTCTTGGCGATGTCCGGCCCCTTGCCGGGCACCCGCCCGGTCAGCATGGGCAGCGCCTGGTTCTTGCGGCGCAGCAGGCTGAGCAATGCAATCAGGCCGATGTGCGCGAGCACCATTCCCAGCAGGGCATTGCCGAAAAATTCGTGCACTTCCTCCAGCCATTCACCGCCCCATTCGTCCCACACGGCGTAGCCGCTGAGCGTGAGCGGCAGCACCAAGGCCAGGATCAGTGCCACGGCCAGCGCCATCAGCAGGTGCTGCGCCGGCCTCCAGGTGGCTTGCAGAGCGCTGGGCGAACGCACGGCAACCGCGTTTTGAAGCCATTTGGGCAGGCCGCGCAATTTGCCCCACAGCACCGACAGCCGCACCGGGCGCGGCCCGACCAGTCCCCACAGGAGGCGCGCCACCACCAGGGCGGCCAAGGTGTAGCCCAAGGTGACGTGCACCAGCCGCCAGCGCTCGCCGTCGGCCGTGAGGTAGGCGGTGGTGAATGTGAACGCCATGAGCCAGTGCAGCATGCGCGTGGTGGCGTCCACCACGCGTCGGCTGGGCGCTGGAGCCGGCGTTGCGGTGGCAGGGGAAAGGGTATTGCTCGTCATGGAAGGTCTCACTTCGGAATGCGGACGCGGTCGTCGTCAAAGTCACCCCGGTCTGCGCGCGTGTGGCAGGCCATGCAGTTGGCGCGGCTGCCGACAGCGGTGCGCTGCCACACGGCGGCGTCCAGCTCGCGGTGCTTGCGCTCGAACCAGGCCGAGCGGGTGATGCGGTCTTGCGGGGGCTGTTCGCGCACGCGCTTGTAGGTGCTGGCGTGCGCCTCCAGCCAGGTGCCGATCTGGCGCACCAGGGCCGGGTCGAGCGAGGCGTCGCTGCCGTAGTGCTGGTCCAGCCCGCTCAGCATCCGCGTCCACGAAGCGGCGGGCAGCATGCCCGGTGGATAGGCCATGTGGCAGGCGGCGCATTCCTGGCGGTAGGCCGGCAGCATGCTGTCGGCGGGCATGGCGCGGCTGTCGGCCAGCGCGGCGGACGCGGCGCTGGCCAGCGCCAACAGGACGGCGGCAGGACGCAGCAGCGGGATGAACGCGGTCATGGCTTGTCCTTGGGGTGGAACTGAAGCAGCCAGGCCAGCATGTCGGCCTTTTCGGCAGCCGTGCACTCGCGGCTTGCTACGTCCTTGCAGTTGCGGCGGAACCATTTGTCCACTTTGGCGGTGTCGGTGAAGCGCTCGGGATTGAACATGGGCGCGAATGGGGTAATCGTCTTGCCGGTGGAAGCGTGGCGCATGGCCGTGGTCGGTGGGTTGCCGTGGCACGACGCACACGACCATTCGCCGCCGTGGCGGCTGGTGAAGAACACGCGCCCGCGCTCGGCGCTGGCGGGCGCGCCTGCGGCATCGCTCCAGCGCTGCATCTGCAGGGCGGCGGTGGTGTCGGCGGCGTGCGCCAGGGGCAAGGTGCAGGCCAGCGCCAGCAGCGCGGCCCGGGCGGTCGGGAGAAAGCGGTGTGAGAAATGCATGCCGCCATGGTGCGAGGCGGGCATGAAGATTGGCTTAACGCGGGATGCGCCCCGCGTTGTGGCGAATGGCAGACAAAAAACTAGAGAAAATCGGCTTTAGCGCATATTTTTAAAGGACTTATAGCTATCAAAATAAAAGCAAAAAGAGAAGCGAGATGGCTCTGAGATCGGCAAGCGGAGTCGATGAGAAGCGGGGCGATACGGGCACGGAAGGCCCTATCATGGCGCGGGGCAATCGCCCAGAAATCCAACCATAACCAGTCAAGAGAGGAACCGCACCATGAATTTTATGCAGGCCATTCAAAGCTGCCTGAGCCAGTACGCGACGTTTTCTGGCCGTGCATCGCGGTCTGAGTTCTGGTGGTTCTTCCTGTTCCAGATACTGGCACTGATTGTCTCGGGCATGCTGGGCGACGTGGCCTACAGCATTCTTGCCTTGCTGTTGCTGCTGCCCGCGCTGGCCGTGGGTACGCGCCGTCTGCACGATGTGGGGCGTTCGGGCTGGTGGCAGTTGCTCACGATCACAGGTATTGGCTATCTGGTGCTGCTGTATTGGTTCGTCCAGCCCAGCGAAGCAGAGGCCAACGGCTACGGCGAAGTCTCAGCAGCCTGAACGAAAAAACCCGCAGGCCCTGAGACCTGCGGGTTTTGTGAAACGCTGAGGCGGAGCACGCTCCGCCCCGGGGCACAATTACATGCCCATGCCGCCCATGCCGCCCATGCCACCCATGTCGGGCATGCCGCCGCCAGCGCCGCCTTCGTCCTTCGGAGCCTCGGCCACCATGCACTCGGTGGTGAGCATCAACGAGGACACCGAAGCGGCGTTCTGCAGTGCGGTACGCGTCACTTTGGTGGGGTCCAGAATGCCCATCTCGATCATGTCGCCGTAGGTGTCGTTGGCGGCGTTGAAACCGAAGTTGCCCTTGCCGGCCAGGATGGCGTTGACCACCACGGAAGGCTCGCCACCAGCGTTGGCCACGATCTCGCGCAGGGGCGCTTCAATGGCCTTGAGCACCAGCTTGATGCCGGCGTCCTGGTCAGCGTTGTCGCCCTTGATCTCGCCAGCCGCTTGCTTGGCGCGCAGCAGCGCCACGCCACCACCGGCCACGATGCCTTCTTCCACCGCAGCGCGGGTAGCGTGCAGAGCGTCTTCGACGCGGGCCTTCTTTTCCTTCATTTCGACTTCGGTGGCAGCGCCCACCTTGATCAAAGCCACACCGCCGGCCAGCTTGGCCACGCGCTCCTGGAGCTTCTCGCGGTCGTAGTCGCTGGTGGCTTCTTCGATCTGCACACGCACTTGCTTGACGCGTGCTTCGATGTCGGCAGCCTGGCCTTCACCGTCGATGATGATGGTGTTTTCTTTGCCCACTTCGACGCGCTTGGCCGAGCCCAGGTCGGCCAGCGTGACTTTTTCAAGCGTCAGGCCGACTTCTTCAGCGATGACCTTGCCGCCCGTCAGGATGGCGATGTCTTCCAGCATGGCCTTGCGGCGGTCGCCAAAGCCAGGGGCCTTGACGGCGACGACTTTCAGGATGCCGCGGATGGTGTTGACCACCAGCGTTGCGAGCGCTTCGCCTTCGACGTCTTCCGAGACGATGAGCAGCGGACGGCCCGACTTGGCCACGGCTTCGAGCGTGGGCAGCAGGTCGCGGATGTTGCTGATCTTCTTGTCGTACAGCAGCACGAAGGGGTTTTCCAGAATCGCGGATTGCTTTTCGGGGTTGTTGATGAAGTAGGGCGAGAGGTAGCCGCGGTCAAACTGCATGCCTTCGACGACTTCGAGTTCGGATTCCAGCGACTTGCCGTCTTCGACGGTGATCACGCCTTCCTTGCCGACCTTGTCCATCGCATCGGCAATGATCTTGCCAATGGTTTCGTCCGAGTTGGCCGAAATGGAGCCGACCTGGGCGATTTCCTTGCTGGTGGTGGTGGCCTTGGAGGCCTTCTTCAGCTCGGCGACCAGGGCCGTGACGGCCTTGTCGATGCCGCGCTTCAAGTCCATCGGGTTCATGCCGGCGGCCACGTACTTCATGCCTTCGCGCACGATGGCCTGGGCCAGCACGGTGGCGGTGGTGGTGCCGTCGCCAGCGATGTCGGAGGTCTTGGAAGCAACTTCCTTGACCATCTGCGCGCCCATGTTCTGCAGCTTGTCTTTCAGCTCGATTTCCTTGGCCACGGACACGCCGTCCTTGGTCACGGTGGGGGCGCCGAACGAGCGCTCGAGCACCACGTTGCGACCCTTGGGGCCCAGGGTGGTCTTGACTGCGTTGGCCAGAATGTTCACACCTTCGACCATGCGTGCGCGGGCTTCACCGCCGAAAACTACGTCTTTTGCTGCCATGTTGGAGCTCCTGAATATGGATTAAATACGGTCCCAGCGCTTATTTATGAAGCGCTGATAGCTATTGAATAAATAGCGTTTGAATTACTTTTAGCTTCGGCCGGGGCTTTGCCCCTTAACTTGGCTGCGCCAAGTGAGCCTGCGCTGAAAATAAATCGCGATTTATTTTTCGACGACGGCAAAAAGGTCGTCTTCTTTCATCACAAGCAGTTCGTCGCCATCGACCTTGACGGTCTGGCCGCTGTACTTGCCAAACAGCACGCGGTCACCGACCTTGACGCTCATCGCAATGCGCTCGCCGTCTTCGTCGTGCTTGCCCGGGCCCACGGCCAGCACTTCGCCCTGGTCGGGCTTTTCGGCGGCGTTGTCGGGAATGAAGATGCCCGAGGCGGTCTTGGTTTCAGACTCGATGCGCTTGACGATCACGCGGTCGTTCAGGGGGCGAAGGTTCATTGCAGTACTCCTGGTTCAAAAAATGTGCCTGGAAGGCGAAGCGCCTGCAGGGCAGGCGCTCGGTATTCAGTCCGCGCAGGTTGCTAGCACTCGCATCGGACGAGTGCTAATGATAAGGGCATTTGCCCGAGTTTCAAGGGCTGGCACTGCGCGATGGCGGTGGCTGCCGCCAATGGACCCATCCCGCCAGCACCCTCCGGGCCGCTCTCGGCAGCAGTAGGCGCGCGGATCGACTCCTGCAGGAGGTTGCGGCGGCCGGGCCATGGCGCTGGGCCGTCAGCCGCGCTGGCGGTACATCAGCGCATCGAGCTGCAGACTGCGAATCTGCGTGGCTGCTTTTTGCGCGTCGGCCTCGCTGGCAAACGGGCCCACGCGCACGCGGGTGCGCTCGCCGTTTTTGGTACTGAACGTTTGGCGGAATGCCGGCAGCCCGGCATTGAGCAGCTTGGCCTGGGCTCGGCGCGCGTTGGCCTCTTCGGCAAACAGACCGACGTTGAGGTAGAAGCCGGGTGCACTGCCGAGCGCTGGCGGCTTGGGTGTTGTGGCGGGCGCGGGTGTGCTGGCCGTTTCCCGCGGGGCCGCCGCTGAGCTGGCGGGTGTGGAGGCCGAAGCGGCAGCGAGGGCAGGGGAATCCATCGAAGTCGGCGCCTTGGGTGCGGTTTTCTCGGTGACGCGGCGCTTGGCGGGTGCTGCCGGCGCTTTCCTTGCTGCGGGCGCTGCGTCTTCAGAAGACGCGCTGGCCGTAGGGGGAGCAAGCGCCGCGGCCGGGCTGCGCTCGCTCTGCGTCGGCCCCGGCGTTGCCACATCCGGCACGCGCGTGGGTCCCGCGCCGCCATTGCGCACGCTGGCCTGCGCCGGAGCAGTTTCGTCGGCTTTCGGTGGAGTCAAGTCTTCAGGCGCCGACGCCGCCACCGTCGCGGCACTGGCGGGTATCGCGCGTGGTTCGGCCCCAAGCGTCGGAGCCGAAGCGGGCACGTTGGCCGGCAAAACCATTTTGCTGGCGCTCTGCACCGGACCAGACGCTACCTGCGCGTCGGTCGGGCGGCCTGCACGCCAGTCGCCCTCGGGCACCCACAGCCAGGCGGCGGCGATGGTTACAAAAAGCACCCCATTGGCCACAGCAATCCAGACCAGACGCCGCCAGCTACTGGCCTGGCGGGCGAGCAAGTTGCAGGCTTCGGGAATGCTGTGCGCCGCCACCAGGGCGCGTGCCATGCGCTTGCGAATTTCGCTGTACAGCAGCGCGTCGCCAAACAGGCCGGGCAGCACGATGGCAAACAGGGCAAAGGCCGCGATCAGCCCCCATTCCACCTGTTCGGGCCAGTGCAGCAGCGGGCGGCCCACGCCAAAGATCAGCAGGGCCAGTCCTTCCACCAGGGCCACGTAGACCAGGGCCGCCGTCCACAGGTGGTGCAGCAGCATCCAGTTGAGCGTGGCCAGGCTGGCGGCGAGGTTCCAGCCCACCGGCGCCCGTCCCGCCTGGTCAAAGCCTTCAAACAGCGCCAGGTAGCGCGGCTGCTGCACCGGGCCGAGCGCGGCGCGGTAGAGCGCATTCACGGTGCTGCCGCTCGCGGCCTGTGATGGCGCCTGAGCGTCTGCAAAGAGGCTGTGCGTGGGCATGCGGCATTCTGGCATGGCAAAGCCCTGTTGTGAACGGGGAAATTCCAAGCCCAATCGGCCTCCAGCGCTTTGTGGATATGTGCTGTGCGCTATGAATGCGGGAGCTTGGCGCGTTCCGCCCCGGTTTCCCATGCAGGTTCCGCGCTGCCGCCTGCGCCGCTGGCGGCTTCGCTTCAGAATGCAGGCTTACCCGATTGCCGGAGATTGTGATGGCCACCCCCCTCAAAATTGATTTCGTTTCCGATGTGTCCTGCCCCTGGTGCGTCATCGGGCTGCGCGCGCTCGAGCAGGCCGCCGAGCGCCTGGCCGGTGAGGTGCAGTTGGACCTGCACTTCCAGCCGTTTGAGCTCAATCCGCAGATGGGGCCAGAAGGCCAGGACATCGGCGAGCACCTGCAGCAGAAATACGGCGCGTCCGCCGAGCAGCGCGAAGCCACGCGCGCCGCCATTGCTGCGCGCGGTGCCGAGTTGGGTTTCACCTTCACGCCCGGTGCGCGCGGCCGCATCTACAACACCTTCGACGCGCACCGCCTGCTGCACTGGGCCGAGCTGCAGGGGCGCCAGCCGGCGCTCAAGAACGCCTTGTTCAAGGCCTACTTCACCGACGGAGAAGACCCGAGCAACCACGAGCTGCTGGTGCGCTTGGCGGGCGATGTGGGACTGGATCTGGCCGAGGCGCGCACCCTGCTGCAGTCAGACCGCTACGCGACCGAGGTGCGTGAGCGCGAGCAGTTCTACCTGCAACAAGGCATTCACTCGGTGCCGGCCGTCATCGTAAATGACCGCCACCTGATCCAGGGTGGCCAGCCGGTCGAGGTGTTTGAGCAGGCGCTGCGGCAGATTGCGGCGGGGCAATAAGACCAGCCTTTGGCGTGGGAAGAACGGCATCGCGCGGCCCTGCCAGGTCCAGCACATCCTGCACAAGCGCCACAAATTGCTCGCGTCCATGCGGGCCTGTTTGCTGAAATCCGACGAATGCGAGGCAGGCGAGCCGGGCGAAACGATCAATCTCGGCCTTGGCCGTATGAGGAAACATGGCGTGCCCGAGTCGCTGGACAAATTCGAGCCGGCTCGCGTCGGTGTGCTCAAGCACAGCGCGCACATTGCGGTCCTTCGCGGCCCAGGCCCGAATGGCAACTTCCCGACCGGGTTGCAGGCGACCGGCCACCGACAAGTAGCGCTCCAGGCTGAGCCGGGGGTTCTTCTCGGCGCGGGCGTGGGCAATGACTTCGTCTGTGTAGTCTTCCCGCCAGCGCACCAGCAGCGCGTCGACAAAGTCGGCGCGGCTGCGGAAGTAATGATAGAAAGAGCCGCGCGTTACATTCAAACGCCGCGCGATTTTTTCTGCGGAAAGATGGGTGTATCCGAACTGGTCCAGCATCTGGAAGCCAGCCTGAATCCAGGATTCGCGAGAAACTTTTTTCATCTGGTTCCCAACATACAGGCTGTGTATGGTGCCAGGGCGGGCTCTAGAGTTCGTGCATGTCAAATTTAACTCAGGCTGCAAGCCCGCCCAGCGCGCGCGTCCTCGTGGTCGGAGCCGGTATGGCGGGCTTGGCTGCGGCGCAGTCGCTGCACCAGGCAGGGTTTCAAGTGCGCGTGCTTGAGCAGGCGGACGCTGTCGGCGGGCGGGTGCGCAGTGAAGCCTTTCACGGCCGCGTCATCGAGGGTGGCGCCCAGTTTCCCTCAAGCGGTTATCGCCACATGCCTGCGTTGCTTGAACGGGCAGGTATGGCGGGTCTGGTGGAGAAGACTTCTCCCTGGGCGGCATTCGAACGCCATGGCCGTCTGTACAGAATTCATCAGAAGCGCCCCAGCACGTTCGTGACAAGCGGCTTATTGAGTGGGCGCGAAGGCGTGCGACTCATGGCGGGCTCACTCCCCTTAGCGCTTACCGGGCGCTGGCGCGATCGGTCGAGCTACGCCGCGTTTGCAAGTCTGGATACCGAGGAAGCGGTGCCGTGGTGCAACCGCAACATGGGGCAAGCTGCGACCGACCATCTTTTGGAACCGACCATCCACGGGTTCTATTTCCACACGCTGCAGCAGACCTCGCGGGCACTGATTTCTGCTGTCATGTCGTTCCGCAATGCGGAAGCCTTGGCGATCAGAGGAGGTTGGAGCCGCCTACCGCGAACCATGGCGGCCGAGCTGAATGTGCAGACGGGCGCCAAAGTCGAGGCTTTGGTTGACCTGCCAGAGGGTGTGGAGGTGCATCTTGGCGATGAGTGCATCAAAGCCGATTGGGTGGTGCTGGCCGTACCCGCGCCCGTCGCGAAGCAACTGCTGACAACGCCCAGCGTGGTGGAAAGCAGCGTGGTACAGACAGACTACTCGGCCGCGGTCCATGTTGCTCTCGGCATGCATCCTGGCTGGCGAGTCCCCGGCAATTTGGAGGCAGTGCATGGGCTCTTGCTGTCGCCTGGAGCGCACGCAGGGACCGCCCATTCTGTGGCCTCCATGGTCGTCGAGTCGGCGCGACTGCTGGTGCCGCAGGCACCGGAGGTGCTGACGGTCATGCTGGGAGACGGCGGTGCGCGACAGCACGCCAACGACCCTGATACGTCGGTTATCGAAACAGCGGTGCGGTGGCTTGAGGCTCGCTGGCCCGGCATTTCTAATGCAGTTGTGAGCCACCGGGTGCAGCGCTGGGCTTGTGCGGAACCGCTTTCCCCAATGGGCCGCGCCCGCGCGATTGCGCAATACCGCTGCGAGCTGGCGCCGCATCGCCGAATTGTTTTGTGCGGCGACTACATGGGCATGCCATGGACCGACGGAGCCGTGGAGACGGGATTGTGGGGGGCGGAACGCATTCGCCGTCTGGCGCTGCAGGCGAAGTGAACCTGGCGCGATCGAGTTCGACGGATCAATTTCCAATACAGGAGTAGTTTCGATGGAGAACCCTATGTACGTTGCGGGCGCAGTTCTGCTCACGCTTATCGGCGTGATTCACAGCGTTCTGGGAGAGGTACTTATCTTCTCTCGCATGCGAATCAAAGGGATGGTCCCGACAAACGGTGGCAACGTGCTGAGAGAGAGGCATGTGCGCATCCTCTGGGCCACCTGGCATGTCGTGACCGTGCTTGCCTTTCTGGTCGCAACGATTATCACTAGCCTGAATACTGCGCAGTCGAGCGGACTGCCGGGAGCCTGGGCGGCGGAGATCGTCGTCGTCGCATTGCTCGCGAGTTCAGCATTGGTTGGATTCGGCACAAGGGGACGTCATCCGGGCTGGGCTGGCTTGCTCGCAGTAGCAGTCTTGGTGGGCCTGGGGACCTATGCACAGTGAACCGGTTTCCGTTGAGAATCGAAAAAATCCTGGTTCTGGGCAATTTGCTGGCCCATTCGACTTTGCGCAAAAACGGCTGGCTGTAGGTGCTTTGCTGCTGCGCACGACCTACCGCCTTGCACCCGACGCCAGTCTCGGTATGTTCCTGCGGTTTCTCTCAAGGCCCCGACTTCGAGAGGAAATTCCCGATGACCCGCGTTTTCGCATTGGGTGGAAACGCGGCAGCCTTCCATTCGAAACAGGAACGCTCATGGTTTTTGAGCCTCTGGAGACACAGGGATGTGCACGGATTCTGCTGGTTCATGGCTGGGGAGGCAGCTCGGCGCAAATGAGGACCGTTGCGAAGGTGCTTGTGGAAGCGGGGTTCTGCCCCACGCTTGTCGATTTGCCCGCCCACGGAAAAAGTAGCGGCCATAGAAGCGGCATGGCACAGTTTTCACGGGTCTTGTTTGCGTTGCAAGCCCGGTTCGGTCGGTTTCATGGTGTGGTCGGGCACTCGGCGGGCGCGCTTGCATCTGCCCACGCCATCACGCGCGCACTGGCTGTCGACCGACTGGTCCTGATATCTCCGCCAGAGTCGCCCTCACGCATGGTGCAGAGCGCTGCGGTCGCTTTCGGTCTGCCGGACTCATGGTCCCACCGCATGGTGGAGCGTTTGAGTCACCAAGGAGGCGTCTGTTTCTCTGAATTTGAGTTGGAAAGGATGGCAAGGCAGATATCCTTGCCCACTTTGATTGTTCACGACGAGGGTGATCGGGTGGCCCCGGTATCGAGCAGTCGACGGATCGCGGCTTTATTTTCCAGCGGTGAGCTGTTGGTCACCGACGGGCTGGGCCACCAGCGGTTGCTACACGATGGCGAGGTTTCGTCGCGGGTGCTTCACCACATGACCAAGAACCGCACGCCCTCGCCGCGATCACAGCATCGCCACGCTTGAGCACCGTCTGGCCACGTCAGCGAAGCTGTATGGGTGTAAAAGCAAGCGTTGATGCAAAGCTATGAAAAATACAAACATATCAAATTGATAGCTGCTAGCGCTTACTGGGTAAGCGCTAGAGGCTGTTTTTGCCTAAAACTTGGCGAGCGCTTACTTGTCGAGCGGAATCGGCGTGGCGCGGTCTACCGGGACGGCGGTGATGCTGTTCTGCGGCGAGCCATCAATCAGCTTGTCCGAGTAGCTCAGGTAGACCAGGGTGTTGCGCGGCGCGTCCACCATGCGCACCACGCGCAGGCGCTTGAAGAGCAGCGACATGCGTTCGGAGAAAATTTCCTGCTGCTGGCGCAGTGGTTTGGCGAACGAAAGGGGTCCGGTCTGGCGGCAGGCGATGGACGCCTCGGCCCGGTCTTCGGCGAGGCCGAGCGTGCCCTTGATGCCGCCGATGCGGGCGCGTGAGACGTAGCAGGTCACGCCCGCAACCCCTGGGTCGTCATAGGCCTCGACAAGGATGTCGTGGTCGCGGCCCAGCCACTGGAAGGCGGTGTCCACAGAACCGATTTTTTCGGCCGCGTGGCCGGCCATGGCGCTGGTCAGCGACAGCGCCGCGATGGCTGCGCGCAGCAGGTGGGTGAATGCGGTAGAGCGGTTGCGGTTCATGCTGCCCTTAGGTTTCTGCGCAGCGGCGCGCCAGATGCGCCAATGCTTCTTCGACCTGGTCCACCAGCACCAGGCACAGGTCGCCGGGCGCCAGGCGCGCCAACGCGGTGTCGATGGCGATGAATTCGCCGCGAATCTCCTCGACATGCTGGGTCCGCCCGGCGCCGGCCAGGCCTTCGCGCAGCAGGCGCATTACCTCGCCGTCGGCGCGGCCGCGCTGGGCGGCGTCCTGGTACAGCAGCACGTCGTCAAAGGCGGCGCCGAGAATGACGGTCTGCGCGCGGATGTCCTCGTCGCGCCGGTCGCCCGCGCCGCTGATGACAACGCTGCGGCGCTTGGCCGGCAGTGCATTGACGGCGCCCACCAGGGCGCGCATGGCGTCGGGGTTGTGCCCGTAGTCGGCAATGACCGTGGCGCCTTTGAAATCCATCAGGTTGAAGCGCCCGGGCGCGTTGTCGCTGTCGTTGACGAAACCGGAGAGGCCGCGGCGGACCGTCTCCCACGACAGGCCCGCGCCCCAGGCGGCGGCCACCGAGGCCATGACGTTTTCCACCTGGAAAGCGATCTTGCCGCTGCGCGTGATGGGGACGTCGCGCAGATGAATGGACTCACGCCACGAGCCCTCGGCGGCAACCACCGAATCGCCATCGACATAGACCGAGCGGTTGCCCTGGGCGCGGTGCGTGGCCATCACCGGGTGGTGGCGGTCGGCGGCGAAGAAGATGATCTTGCCGGGGCAGGCCGGCGCCATGGCAGCGACGATGGGGTCGGCTGCATTCAGCACCGCATAGCCATCGGGCGCCACGTTCTGCACGATGACGCGCTTGAGCACCGCCAGGTCTTCCACGGTGGTGATGAAGTTCAGCCCCAGGTGGTCGCCTTCGCCAATGTTGGTGACCACCGCCACGGTGCAGCGGTCAAACCCCAGGCCTTCGCGCAGGATGCCGCCACGCGCGGTTTCGAATACTGCTGCATCCACCTCGGGGTGCAACAGCACATTGCGCGCGCTTTTGGGGCCACTGCAGTCGCCGCTCTCGATCTGGCGGCCGTTGACGTACACGCCATCGGTATTGGTCATGCCTACCCGCAGGCCCTGGGCGGAAAAGAGGTGGGCAATCAGGCGTGCCGTCGTGGTCTTGCCATTGGTGCCGGTCACAGCCACCACCGGAATGCGTCCGTCGCTGCCCGGCGGGAACACCAGATCCACCATGGCCTGGCCAATCGCGCGCGGCTTGCCGTACGAGGGCGCCAGGTGCATGCGCAGGCCGGGCGCGGCGTTGACTTCGACAATGCCACCGGCTTGCTCTTCGATGGGGTGCAGCACGCTCTCGCAGACCAGGTCGACGCCGCAGATGTGCAGACCCACCATTTGCGCGGCCGCCACGGCGCGCGCCGCCACGTCGGGGTGCACATCATCGGTGACGTCGGTGGCCGAGCCGCCAGTGGAGAGGTTGGCGTTGTTGCGCAGGATGATGCGCTGGCCCTTGGGCGGGACCGAGTCGGGCGTCAAGCCTTGTGTGGTGAGACGCGCTACGGCAATGTCGTCAAGGCGGATCTTGGTGAGCGGTGTGGCATGGCCCTCGCCCCGGCGCGGGTCGAGGTTGACCAGGTCCACCAGTTCGCGCACGGTGTGGATGTCGTCGCCCAGCACCTGCGGCGGCTCACGCCGCGCGGCGGCCACGAGTTGATTGCCCACCACCAGCAGGCGGAAGTCGTGCCCGGGCAGAAAGCGCTCGACCATGACCTCGCCGTATTCGGCGGCCACGCGAAAGGCTTCATCGAGTTGCGCGCGCTCGGTGATGTTGACCGTGACGCCCTTGCCCTGGTTACCATCCTGGGGCTTGACTACCACGGGCAGGCCGACATCGAGCGCCACGGCCCAGGCTTCGTCCACGGTGGCGGTGGGCCGCCCCATGGGCACGGGGACGCCGGCGGCGTGCAGCAGGCGCTTGGTCAGATCTTTGTCCTGCGCGATGGATTCGGCCACGGCGCTGGTCGCATCGATTTCGGCGGCCTGGATGCGGCGTTGGCGTGAACCCCATCCAAACTGCACCAAACTGCCCTGCGTGAGTCTGCGCCACGGAATACCGCGTGCGGCCGCCGCCTCAACGATGGCGCCGGTGCTGGGGCCCAGGCGCTCGTCCTCGTCGAGCTCACGCAGCGCCGCCACCACGGCGTCGCAGTCAAACGTGCCGCCGCACTGCGCGGCGGCAATCAGTGCCTGGGCATCCTCAAAAGCCTTGCGGCCCACGGCCTCCTCGGTGTATTCGACGATGACCTGGAAAACACCAGTCTCTGGCGTGTGCGCGGTGCGGCTGAAAGTCACCGGGCAGCCCGCCTGTGCCTGCAATGCGAGCGCGGCCGATTGCAGCACGTGGGCCAGCGTGATGTCGCTTTCGCTGCCTTCGGGCAACAGCGCGCCAATCGCAGGGAACAGGGCGCGCAGCCGGGCTTCAAAGCCGGCCATTTGCGACACCGCGCATTCGTCCGCCGTGCACCGCACGATGGCTTCGATGGCGGTATTGCGGCTCCAGAGGTTGGGGCCGCGCAAGGCCCGGGTACGGGAAACTTCCATGGAATCTTTCGGACGAAGTGGGTTTCAGAGCGGAAGAACCGGAACGCGCAGCGCGCCTGCGCCTGCCGCAGCGGGTTCGAAGGTCTTGACGCCAGCGGCAATCAGGTCGGGAGCAATGTCGAGCGCCCAGGCCGCACCAATGGCGGCCAGCAGCGCCGGTACGGGCACGGGCGCGTCGCCGTGGCCCTGCGTCAGGCGGTCGAGCGCGCCCAGCGACTTCTCGCTATGGCCCTGCACCAGCAGCACCTGGCCGCCCTGCAGCAGCACGGCGCGGCCCTGTTCGTTGGCACGGTGCGCCGCCAGCAAGGCATTGGCCGGGTCGGTGGAGGTCAAGACCACCGCGCCGTCGCACAGGCGGGCGAGTTCCGCCACCTCGGGTTCGTCGGCATTGAGCACGGCCGCGCCGCTGGCCAGCACCACGTCCACCTGGGTGCGCAGCACGCGCGGCATCTGGTCCCGCGCATGGATGTCGAAGGGCGCCAGCGCCTCCCAGCCGTCCATGTCGGTCACCACGCCCACGCTGCATCGGTCGTAGGCCAGGCCATCTTGCAGGATGGTGTGGGCATCGTTTTCAATCACGGCGGCCTGCACCATCTGGCTGGTCAGCAGGCGCCGAGCGCCCTCCCAGTGGGCGCTCGGGCGGGTATCCACGCAGCGCTCGTTCAAAAACAGGCCCTGGCTGCAGGCCAGGCCCGTGTAGCGCCCGCCCAGGTGCAGGAACCAGGCCACCAGGCGCGCAATGCTGGCGCTGGCGCGCGTTCCCGCGACACCCACAATGGGAATGCGGCCGGCGTGGTCGCCCTCTGCGCCGTCTTCCACCAGCGGGAAAAGGTGCTCGGCAATCGCCTGGCCTACCGGGCGCGGCGCGCCAACGGCCGGTTTGAGGTGCATGAGCAGGCCCGGGCCCGCGTTCACTTCGACAATGGCGCCCCCTTGGGCGTGCAGGGGCTTGCTGATGTCCTGCGCCACCATGTCGATGCCGGCAATGTCCAGGCCCACCACCTTCGCCGCCAGCGCGGCGATGTAGGCCACTTCGGGGTGCACGTCGTCGGTGCAGTCCACGGCGACGTTGCCGTTGCGCTGCACCACCACCTGGCGGCCGGCGACGGGTACCGAATCGGCCGTCAGGTCCTGGCGCTGGAGTTCGAGCTGCACGGTGACCATGGCGCGTGGATCAATGAGGTCCAGCGGATATTCTTCTTCATAACCCCGGCGCGGGTCGGAGTTGAGCTGGCTGTCGATCAACTCGGCCACGGTGTTGCGGCCATTGCCGGTGACGCTGACCAATTCGCCGCGCGCCGCCGCCGCCAGCTTGCCGCCGACGATCAGCAGCCGGTGCTCGTCGCCGGGAATGAAGCGCTCGACCATGACCTCGCTGCCTTCGGGCTCGGCCACGTGCCACGCGGCCTCGATGTCCTCTCGTTTGCGCAGGTCGAGCGTGACGCCGCGTGCGTGGTTGCCGTCAGACGGTTTGACCACCACTGGCAAGCCGATGTCCTGGGCAGCCTCCCATGCGGCTTGCGGGCTGTCCACCACCTGGCCCTCGGGTACTGGCACGCCGCAGGCCTTGAGCAGGCTCTTGGTGAGGTCTTTGTCGCTGGCGATGCCCTCGGCAATGGCGCTGGTGAATTCGGTCTCGGCCGTCCAGATGCGGCGCTGCGCTGCGCCATAGCCCAACTGCACCAGGTTGCCGTCGTTCAGGCGGATGTGCGGAATGCTGCGGTCGGCCGCTGCAGTGACAATGCAGGCCGTGCTGGGGCCAAGATAGCGGTCGTCCACCACCGTGCGTACGCGCGCCACTGCGGCGCCCACGTCAAAAGGCAGGTCGTTGACGGCCGCCATGAGGAGCGCGTGGCCTTCTGCCAGCGCGCTGCGCGCCACCTGCTCCTCACGGGCCCGAAACACCATGCGATAGACGCCGTGCTGGCTGGTAGAGCGCGTCTGTCCAAAGCCTGTGGGCATGCCGGCCAGGTTGAGCAGTTCGATGACGATATGCTCCAGCACGTGGCCGCACCAGGTGCCCTCCTGCAGGCGCTGCAGGAAACCGCCGCGCTCGCCGACGCCGCAGTGGTGCTCAATGAGCGCAGGCAGCCAGGTGGTGAGACGATCATTGAAGCCCGCAAGCTGGTGCGAGGGGTGGCCTTCAAGAGCCCCCAGGTCCAGCCAGACCTCCAGCGCGGGGCGGTAGGTCCAGATATTGGGGCCACGCAAATAGTTGATGCGCAGAAGTTCGATGTCTTTGAAGGGTGTCATGGGGCGCTACAGGGAGGGGGCGAATAGTTGTGAAAAAAGTAAGACTGCCCCACGGTGGCAATGACCAGAAAACAAAATGGCAAGCATACCGTTGCCAGCGCTGCGCGTGTTTGGGTGAAAATTCGCCTGTTGCCCGGCGTTGCCGGGTCTGCGCATTTCGCGCCTATTCCAATCAAGATGCAACATAACCACCGTGCGGCCGATCTGGGCGCCGCGCCCCGTTTTTCTGACGCCGATCTGAACGAACGGCTTGTCTCCAATGAAAACGTGCTCGCCACGCTGGAGGTTGACCTCAGCGAAGCGCTGCAGTTCGCCCGTGGCCTGCTCGCGCTGACCGATCAGCGCCTGATGGCACGCCACCACGACGGCGAGTGGCGCGAGTGGACGCTGGAGCCGGGGCTGGGCCTGCGCCTCTTGGACCATGGCGGTGTGGGCACGCTGGAGCTTCACGACGACATCCAGCGCATCGCTCTGTGGCGCTTCACCCTGGCGCAGAACCCCGTAGCGCAGCGGCTGCTGCGGCAGTTCGAGCAGCGCATCGGGCAGATCGTGCGAGGCGGCTGGGAAGCGCGCGAGGCCGAGGATGCGGACGCACTGTGCCCCGTCTGCCAAAGCGAACTACCGCCCGACGGCGAAGAGTGCCCTGTCTGTGCCCGCGCACAACCCGCGCAGACTTCTACCTGGGTTTTGCTGCGCCTGTGGCGCTTTGCGCACCCGTACCGCAAGCAGCTGGCAGCCGGGTTTGCGCTCACGCTGGCGTCCACCGCCGCCACGCTGGTGCCGCCCTACCTGACTATTCCGCTGATGGACGACATCCTGATCCCGTTTCAGAACGGGCAGAAGATCGAAACGGGCCTGGTGCTGCTCTACCTGAGCGGGCTGCTGGCGTCGGCGCTCCTGGCCTGGGGGTTGGGCTGGGCGCGCACTTACATTTTGGCTCTGGTGTCCGAGCGCATTGGCGCGGACTTGCGCACCACGACCTACGAGCATTTGCTGCGGCTCTCGCTCGACTACTTCGGCGGCAAGCGCACCGGCGACCTGATGTCGCGCATCGGCTCCGAGACCGATCGCATCAACGTGTTCCTCTCATTGCATGCGCTCGACTTCGTCACCGACGTGCTGATGATTTTCATGACGGCGGCGATCCTTTTCTCGATCAACCCTTGGCTGGCGCTGGTCACGTTGGTGCCGTTGCCGTTCATCGGCTGGATGATTCACACCGTGCGCGACCGGCTGCGCACGGGCTTCGAGAAGATTGATCGCGTGTGGAGCGAGGTGACCAACGTCCTGGCAGACACCATCCCCGGCATCCGTGTGGTCAAGGCCTTTGCGCAGGAAAAACGCGAGGCCCAGCGTTTTTACGACGCCAACCAGCACAACCTGCAGGTCAACGACAAGCTCAACAAAACCTGGTCCCTGTTCACACCCACAGTCTCGCTGCTGACGGAAATCGGCCTGCTCGTGGTCTGGGGCTTTGGTATCTGGCTGGTATCAAAAAGCCAGATCACCGTGGGTGTGCTGACAGCCTTCATCGCCTACATCGGGCGCTTCTATGGCCGGCTCGATTCCATGAGCCGCATCGTGTCGGTCACCCAAAAGGCGGCGGCCGGCGCCAAACGCATTTTTGACATTCTGGACCATGTGAGCAACGTCCCGGAGCCGGCCAACCCGGTGCGCATGGAGCGCGTGCAGGGCGCCATCGGCCTGCGCGGGGTGGGGTTCCGCTATGGCAGCCGCGCCGTCATCAAGGGCCTGGACCTGGACATCCGCCCTGGCGAAATGATTGGCCTGGTGGGCCACAGCGGCTCGGGCAAGAGCACGCTGGTGAATTTGATCTGCCGCTTTTATGACGTGACCGAAGGGACCATTGCGCTCGATGGCACCGACATCCGCCGTTTTGCGGTGACCGACTACCGGCGCCACATCGGCCTGGTGCTGCAGGAGCCGTTTTTGTTCTTTGGCACCATTGCCGAGAACATCGCCTACGGAAAACCCGAGGCCACGCGCGCCGAAATCGTGGCGGCTGCGCGCGCCGCCCATGCGCACGAATTCATCCTGCGCCTGGCGCATGGCTACGACTCGCTGGTGGGCGAACGCGGCCAGGGGCTCTCGGGCGGTGAGCGCCAGCGCATCAGTATTGCGCGGGCCTTGCTGATCGATCCGCGCATCCTGATCCTCGACGAAGCCACTTCGGCTGTGGATACCGAGACGGAAAAAGAAATTCAGAAGGCGCTGGACAACCTGGTGCAGGGTCGCACCACCATTGCCATTGCCCACCGCCTGTCCACCTTGCGCAAAGCCGACCGACTGGTGGTGATGGACCGCGGCGAAATTGTCGAAGTTGGGCCCCACGACGCGCTGATGGAGCGGCAGGGCGCCTACTGGCGCCTGTACGAAGCCCAGGCGCGGCGCGCCGAAGAAGATGCGCAGGCCGCAGGCGTGCTGCCCGAAGGCGCGCTGTCCCATTCCGCCCACCCCGCAGGCCAAGTATGAACACGCATTCTGATTCCATGAAGCCGCAGCTGCGGCGCGACGCGCATGGCCGCCTGGTGCTGACCCTCGCCGACGGCAGCGAGCACAGCGGCGTGCAGCCAGTGCGCGCCTTTCCGATTGCCGCGCCGCAGGAAGGGCTTTCGCTGCTGGGCCAGGACGGGCACGAACTGCTGTGGGTCGCGCATCAGGCGGATCTGCCCGCAGGGCTGCGCACGCTCGTCGACGAGGAGCTGGCGATGCGGGAGTTCTCGCCGACGATCACGCGCCTGGTGTCGGTATCGAGCTTCTCCACACCCAGCGTCTGGCAGATAGAGACCGATCGCGGCGACACCCAACTTACCTTGAAGGCGGAGGAGGACATCCGTCGGCTTGCCGGGCGCACGCGCCTTTTGATTGCCAGCGGCGAGGGCGTTCAGTACCGCATTGCCGACACCGAAGCGCTGGACCGAACATCGCGCCGGCTGCTGGAGCGATTTCTGTAGAGGCTATCGGGGGGTCTTAATAGGGATAAACCCTTATTTTTGGCATGATTCGTCGAAAAGGGGTTAAGTTCCCCTTCATATCGCCGAAATGAACGTACGAGATGGGAGTAGCCCATCTCCGCTCTTTCAGCCTACCGAGGCCACTGCCATGCAACTGCCACCTGTTGACCGATCGACAAGCTGGCGTCCCCAGGGCGCCGATCTGTACTCCACCGGGGCGTCCGGAGCAGTGCCGGTGCGCCCCATCAATTCGGCCAACCCGGTCGAGTCCATGGATCGGCTGGGTGAGGGCGCTATCGTCAAAACGCCGGAAAAACCTTCGGCCGCCGACAAAGAGAATCTCGACTGGACCGAAGTCAAGGAAAAAAAAGAGATTGAAAAGCCGGCTGAGCCGCCCAAAGAGCCTATCTACAAGCAATTGATTGAATTCATCCAGTCGATGTGGCGTGCCAGCGGCAGCGCCATCGAGCTCGCTCAAGACGTCAACAAAGTGACCTTGGCCGAGCGCATGGCCCAGCAAGCCAAGAACGAGCCGCTGACCTATTCGGACCCCAAGGTCAAGCGCACGTCCGGCCTTTAAGATCGTGAATACGTTCTAAGCCGCCCCCGGCAGACTGCGCACATGGCCAGCGGGCACGTGGCGCGCGGCCGAGCTGACATGGCCGGTTTGGTCGTCAAAGAAGAAGTCGGGTTCGAATTCGCGCAGAAACGGCCCTTTTTCCAGCCCGCCAAGAAACATCGCCTCGTCCACCGCCAGATTCCACTTCATCAGCGTGTTGATGGCGCGCTCGTGCGCTGGCGCGCTGCGCGCCGTCACCAGCGCAATGCGCAGGCGCATGCCCGAGGCATCGCCCTGCTGCTGGAGCTGGTGCAAGGCGGCCAGCAGGGGCTTGAAAGGCCCGTCGGACAGCGGCAGTGCGGCTTTGCTGGTCTCGTGCGTCACAAAGGCTTCCAGTCCCCCTTTTTGGTACACGCGCTCGGCTTCGTCGGAGAACAGCACGGCGTCGCCGTCAAAGGCAATGCGCAGCTCATTGGGGTAGTTGATGCCGGCGGCTACCGATTCGGTGAGCACCCGTGCAGCAGGAAAACCCAGTTGCAGCGCTTCGCTCACATCGCGCTCGTTGGCTGAGAGGAACAGATGCGCCCCCAGTGGGCGCAGGTAGCGAAACGGATCGCGCCCCTGGGTGAACACGCCGCGCTCCAGCGCCAGGCCTTCGTTCTGCGCTGAGCGGAAGATGCGCAGCGCGGTCACCGGGTCGTTGCGCGACAGCATCACCACTTCGACGCGTTGCACCGCGCCGGCATTGAATGCCAGGAGCTTGCGCACCAGCGGAAACGCCACGCCTGGCCGCGCCGGCACGGCCAGGCGCTCCTGCTGCAGCCGCATGTAGGCGCGCGAATCCTGCGCGTCGAAGACGCGGTTTTCTTCCTCAAAGTCGAACAGTGCCCGCGAAGAGATGGCGACCACCAGTTTGTCTTGCAGGCTGACGGGCATAGGCTATTTGACGAACTGGTTGAGCTGAATGATGGGCAGCAGCACGGCCAGCACGATCAGCATGACCACGAGGCCCATGGCGACGATCAGCAGTGGCTCAAGCAGCGTGGCCAGGGCCATGGCGCGGCGCTGCACTTCGGCCGAGAGCTGCACGGCAGCGCGCTGCAGCATGAGTGGCAGTTGGCCGGTCTGCTCGCCCAGGCGGGCAAACATGGACAGCAGGCCGGGAAAGCGCTTCTTCTGCGCCAGCGCCGAAGCCAGCGGCGCGCCCTCACGCACCTGCACCAGCGCGTCCAGTGCGTCGGCGCGCATGGCGCGGTTGTTCAGCGTTTCGGCGGCCGCCTGCAGTGCTTTCAAAATGGGCACGCCAGCGCCGGCCAGCATGGCCAGGGTGCTGGCAAAGCGTGCCGCGTTGTAGCCGCGCGCCAGTCGGCCCACCATGGGCAGGCGCAGAAAAACAGCGTCAAATTTTGAACGAAATTCGTCTTTAGCGTAGGCCAGACGGGCGCAGATAGCTCCAATAACTATAGCAATCAGCATCCACAACCCGTAGTTGCGCACCACGCTGCTGATGCCCAGCATTGCCACCGTCAAAAAGGGCAGGGCACGTCGCGAGCCGGCAAACACGCCCGCCACCTGCGGCACCACGTAGCTGACCAAAAAAATCACAATGACGATGGCCACCACCGTGACGATGGCAGGGTACAGCGCCGCGCCCACCAGCTTGGCCTTGAGCGCCTGGCGCTCCTCCAGGTCGTCGGCCAGGCTTTCAAGCACCAGGCCGAGCTTGCCGCTGTGCTCGCCGGCGCCAATCACGGCGCAGTAGATGTCGGAGAACTCGCGCGGGTGCTGGGCCAGCGCCCGTGCAAAGGACGCCCCGGCATTGACTTCGGCGCGCAGCACGGCCACCAGGTGGCGCTGGCGTTCGTCGTCGGTCTCTTCGGAAAGCGCCGTCAGCGCGCGCTCCAGCGTGAGGCCGGAGGAGACCAGCCCCGCCACCTGTCGCGTCCAGATCGCAAGCCCTGTGCTGCCAAACACCGGCCGCTGCAGCCAGCCGCCAGCGGTGCGCGTGCCGTCTGCCGCCTCCGATTGCGCGGCGGGCGAGACCGCGAGCGGAACCAGCGCCTGCGCCCGCAGCTGACTGCGTGCGGCCTTGGCGTTGTCGGCTTCCAGCATGCCAGTGCGTGTCTGGCCCTGGGCGTCAAGGGCTTCAAAGACAAAGGCGGGCATCGGCGGTATGAGAAATTGGCATCGGCCGCAATGGTAGCCGCTGCACACTGGCTGGCTGCAGCCGCGCAGTCCACAATGGACCGCAAGCCTCGGCGCTTGGTCCGGGGCCGCAAGGAGTTCCCATGTTGAAAGACAAAGTCGCATTGATCACTGGCGGTTCCTCGGGCATTGGCCGCGCCGTGGCCCTGGCCTGGGCGCGCGAGGGTGCCAAAGTGGTGGTCTCGGACGTAGACCGCGGCGGTGGTGGGGAAACGGTAGAGCAGGTCCGCGCTGCGGGCGGCGAGGCGATCTTCATTGCCGCAGACGTGGGCAAACCCGAAGATTGCGAGGCGCTGGTTCGGGGCACGGTGGAGAAGTTTGGCCGCCTGGATATCGCCTGCAACAACGCCGGCATTGGTGGCCCGCAAGCGCCCACGGCCGACTACCCGCTGGATGGCTGGGCGCAGGTGATTGGCATCAACCTCTCGGGTGTGTTCTACGGCATGAAATACCAGTTGCCGGCCATGCTGAAAAACGGCGGCGGCGCCATTGTCAACATGGCGTCCATTCTGGGCGCTGTGGGTTTTGCCGGAGCCCCTGCGTACACCGCTGCCAAGCATGGCGTGGTGGGATTGACCCAGGCGGCGGCGTTGGAGTACAGCGCGCAGGGCGTGCGCATCAACGCCGTCGGACCGGGCTTCATCCACACGCCGATGATCAGTGCGCTGGAAGACAACCAAGCGGTCAATGACATGCTGGTGGCCGCCCACCCTATTGGCCGCCTGGGCCGCGCCGAGGAAGTGGCCGAACTGGTGCTGTGGCTCTCCAGCGACAAGGCCTCGTTTGTGACGGGTTCGTACTACCCGGTGGATGGGGGCTACCTCGCGCGCTGAAATTCAAGTGAAATTGGCCTCTAGCGCTTATTGCATATACGGTGACAGCTATATTTATAATAGCGTTTTGGTTTCCGTGTCCTGCAGTTGCGCGTGGGCGGCTGCGGCAATGTCGAGCGAGCGCAGGCGCAGTGCGGGATCGTAGATGTCGCACACCAGCATCAGCTCGTCGGCCTGCGTGGCCTGCAGCAGCGCCGCAAAACCCTGGCGCACGGTCTCGTGCCCGCCGATGACGGCCGCCGCCAGAAAGTCGTCGATGGCGGCGCGTTCCTGCGGCAATAGCTGCTCGGCCAGGCCGTGGACTGGCGCGGCCAGTTTGCGCCGCTCGCCCTTGAGGATGCCCAGCACGCGTTGAAAGGTGCTGCTGGCGAGAAACTGTGCTTCGTCGTCGGTAGGCGCGGCGATCAGCGGAACACCAATCACGACATAGGGCTTGGGCCACTCGGCCGAGGGTTTGAACAGATCTCGATACAAATCAATCGCCTGCAGCAGCAGACGCGGCGCAAAGTGCGAGGCAAAGGCATAGGGCAGGCCCCGTTCGGCCGCCAGTTGGGCGGAAAACAGGCTGGAGCCCAATAGCCAGATGGGCACCTGGGTGCCAGCGCCTGGCGTGGCGATCAGGCGCTGCCCCGGCTGTGCGGGCGCCAGCAGGCGCTGCAGCTCGGCCACGTCGCGCGGGAAGTCCTGCTCGGTTTCCTGTCGATCGCGGCGCAGGGCGCGCATGGTGAGCGGGTCGGTGCCGGGCGCACGGCCCAGGCCCAGATCGATGCGGCCGGGAAACAGTTCGGCCAGTGTGCCAAAGGCCTCGGCGACGACGAGCGGTGCGTGGTTGGGCAGCATGACGCCGCCTGATCCCACACGCAGGGTTTGCGTGCCAGCGGCGATGTGGCCTACCAGGACGGCTGTCGCCGAACTGGCAATGCCCTCCATGTTGTGGTGCTCGGCCAGCCAGTACCGGGTGAAGCCCAGCGCTTCGGCATGGCGGGCAGTGGCGAGGGCGATGGCAAGTGCGTCGCGCACGCTGCCGCCTTCGCGGACGGCAACGAGATCGAGCATGGAAAGGGTGGAGTGGGCAGTCATGGTCACATTCTGGCGGGCCGGCGCATTCGGGTCTCAGGATGGGGGAATGTCCCTGTACAGCAGCCGCAAGAGATGTGTATCAAAATGCGTAACACTGTGATCTTTTCAGACCGCGCCCTCGGGCGCCCCAGCAGCGAGTACCGCCATGGGTTTTTTCAGCAGAATGTTCAAGCTGCGCGAGCAGAACCCCGACAGCCAGGAAACCACCTGGGCGTTCGAGGACAACGCGAGCGAACTCGTGCTCGACGCGGACTATGCACGCACCCTTGCGTCCGAATTTGACATCGATGCGGCCATTGTCTCGCACGAAGACTGGAAGCGACGACTGCGCCAGCAGCTCAGCGGAGAGATCGACACGCCCATCGACCTGGAGCGCCTGCGCGACCCCAAGGGCTGCCCGCTGGGCCAATGGCTGGACGGCCGGGGGCGTGAGCTGCTGGGCAAATACCCCGCCTTTGAAATTCTGATGGCGCGCCACGCCTACTTTCATGCACAGGCCGCAGAGGTGGTCGAACTCAGTCGGGCGGGCGAATACGACCGCGCGCTGCATGTCTTTCACGGCGGCTACCGCCACGCGTCCAACCAGGTGATTTTGCTGCTCAAGGAATTGAAGCGCAGTCTGGGGCGGTAAGACCACGTGAGCACGGGCAGGGTTCTTGGGCGGGTGCTGGTCGTGTGTACGGGCCAGGCCGTTCCCTATGCCCGCGGAGCGCGCAGCGCCATCGCCAAGCAGGCCCGGACGGGCCCTGTTTTTTGCGGCGTCCTGGGCCTGGCCGGTGACGAGCAGGGCGATTTGCGCGTGCATGGCGGGCCCGACAAGGCGGTACACCACTACGCCAGTGAGCATTACGCCGCCTGGCGCCAGGAACTGGGCGTGAGCGCCGTGCTTGATGCGCCTGCCGCATTTGGAGAAAACCTGCACAGCGTCGGCCTGACCGAAGCCGATGTGTGTCTGGGCGATCAAGTGCGCATCGGCGAGGCGCTTCTCGAAGTCTCCCAGGCGCGCCAGCCCTGCTGGAAGCTGGGCGAGCGATTGGGTCGCTCCGACATGGCCAAGCGACTGCAAAACTCGCGCCGTACCGGCTGGTATTACCGGGTGCTGGAAGAAGGCGCCTTGTGGGCTGGTGCCGAGCTGGTGCTGCAAAAGCGTCCCCACCCGCAGTGGTCCCTGGCGCGCCTGCTCGACATGCTCTACCGCCCCAGCCTCGATGCAGCCGAACTGCGCGCCGCCCTGGCCTTGCCGCTGCCGCCGAACTGGGAGCGGGTGATTGCGCGCCGGCTCGACAGCGGCGCAGTGGAAAGCTGGGCCTCGCGGCTGGATGGCCCTGCGCAGACCTAGTCTTTCGCCTTGGCGTGCTCGCGCAGCCAAGCGGCAAAGGCTGCTTCGCTGAGTTCACCTGAGGCGACGGCGAGCATGGTGATCACGCAGTCGGCATCGCTCGCGCCAAGGTGGTAGCCGTTCAAGCGTAGGAACAATTCAGCGGCAACAAAACCTGTGCGCTTATTGCCGTCGATGAAAGGATGGTTGCGGGAAATGCCGTAGCCGTAAGCAGCGGCCAGCGCGAACGCGTCGGGCGCGGCGTAGGCGAGCAGGTTGGCGGGGCGGGCCAGCGCTGAATCGAGCAAGCCTGCATCGCGCGTACCGGCACTGCCGCCATGTTCGGCAAGCTGTGCTTCATGCACTGCAACGATGACGGCGCGATCCAACCACAGGAAGTGGGCCATGCGCGGGGCCTATTTGGCCAGTTCGTGCAATACCGCGCGCCGCTCGCGCATGATCTCGCGCGCCAGTTTCATCTGGGCTTCGAAATCGGGGTTGTGCGTGGTGATGCGCAAGCCGTCAGGCGAATCGGTGACGTAGAGTTCGTCGCCCTTGGTCAGGTCAAGGCGTGTCAGCAATTCTTTGGGAAAGATGGCGCCGACTGAATTTCCAATTTGGGTGAGTTTGAGCGTATGCATAGCGGTGCTTCAAAGTTATAACGTATGTTATGCCTTTGCGTGCGCTGTCGTCAACGAGATGGTCAATCCCGCGTCACTCTGAGCACTTCCTCCCGGCTGGTGACGCCCGACGCAATCAGGCGCTCGCCGTCCTCGCGCATGAGTTGCATGCCGCCCGCCAGGGCCGCGGCGCGCACGTCGGCCTCCGACGCCCGGTTGTGGATCTGCGCACGCAGCGCGTCGGTGGTCACCAGCAGCTCGAACAGCCCCGTGCGGCCGCTGTAGCCCGTCTGGCCGCAGGTATCGCACCCCTGGCCGTGGCACGCGGTGCAGGTTTTGCGCACCAGGCGCTGCGCCAATACACCAAGCAGCGAGCTCGACAGCAGGAAGGGTTCCACCCCCATGTCGGTCAGGCGGTTGACGGCGCTGGCGGCGTCGTTGGTGTGCAGCGTGGCCAGCACCAGGTGGCCGGTGAGGCTGGCCTGGATGGCGATCTGCGCCGTCTCGAAATCGCGGATCTCGCCGATCATGATCACGTCCGGGTCCTGGCGCAGGATGGCGCGCAGGGCCTTGGCGAAGGTCAGGTCGATCTTGGCGTTGACCTGGGTCTGGCCGACACCAGCGAGCTCGTACTCGATCGGGTCTTCCACCGTCATGATGTTGGCCTGCGCTGCGTCCAGCCGGCCCAGCGCTGCGTACAGCGTGGTGGTTTTGCCTGAGCCAGTCGGGCCGGTGACCAGCACGATGCCGTGGGGCTGCCGAATCAGGCCCTCGAAGCGCGAGAGCGTCGGCCCCTGCATGCCCACGGCTTCGAGCGTGAGGCGGTTTTCGCTTTTGTCGAGCAGGCGCAGCACGGCGCGCTCGCCGTGGGCGCTGGGCAGGGTGGAGACGCGCACGTCGATGGCGCGCGTGCCCAGGCGCAGGCTGATGCGGCCGTCCTGTGGCAGGCGCTTTTCCGAAATATCGAGGTCGGCCATGATCTTCAGGCGGCTGATCAAGGCCGCGTGCAGCGCGCGGTTGGGCTGCACCACTTCGCGCAGCGTGCCGTCCACACGAAAGCGCACGCTCGAATGGCGCTCGTAGGGCTCGATGTGGATGTCGCTGGCGCCGTCGCGCGCCGCCTGCGTGAGCAGGGCGTTGAGCATGCGGATGATGGGCGCGTCGTCGGCGGCTTCAAGCAGATCTTCGACGGCCGGCAGCTCCTGCATCATGCGCGAGAGGTCGGCGTCCGATTCCACCTCGCTGACCACGGTGGCGGCGCTGGACTCACGCTGCGAGTACGCCGCGCTGATGCGCTGCGCCAGCGTTCCGGCGTCGAGCGGCTGCAGGTGCTGCACCGGGTACTTGCGCAGCACTTCGCTCAAGGGGCCCGGTTGCGGTGCGGGGCCGTGCCAGAGCACGAGCTGCTCGCCTTCGGCTTCCAGCAGCAGCTGCGCACCGCGCGCAAATGCATAGGGCAGGGGGTAGGCCATCAGTTGCCTGCGGGGAAATCGGGCTGCGTGACGATGTTGCTGCGCGCAGCAGCGGGCCGTGCGGGCAGCGGCGGCAGCAGGGGCGCGCCTGATACGGGTCGCAGCAGCGTACTGGGTTCGGGTTGACTGACCTGTTGCAGGGCGCGGATGGCCTCGTAACGGTCCATCATGAGGGCGTTGCTGGTCGCGTTGTCGCGCACGACGATGGGCCGCAGAAATACCATCAGATTGGTCTTGCTGCGCGAGCGGCTTTCGCTGCGAAACAGATTGCCGACGACCGGGATGTCGCCAAACAGCGGGACCTTGTCTTCGCCCGAGCTGTAGGAGTCCTCCAGCAGGCCGCCAATGACAATGATGTTGCCGTCGTCCACGACCACATTCGATTCGATGGCGCGCTTGCTGGTGGTCGGGCCATTGGGGTCCTTCAGGGTGCTGGCCTCGATTTTTGAGACCTCCTGGTAGATCGCCATCTTGACCGTGCCGTTTTCGCTGATCTGTGGCCGAACTCGCAACACCAGGCCCACGTCCTTGCGCTCGACGGTGGTGAAGGGGTTCACTGTGCTCGTTCCTGCGCTGGCGGCATACGAGCCGGTGACGAAGGGCACATTGTTGCCGATGATGATGCGCGCCTCTTCGTTGTCCAGCGTCATCAAATTGGGGGTGGAGAGCACGTTGGCATCGCCACTGTTCTGCAGGAAATTGGCCAGCGCGCCCAGGTAGTACTGGCCGTTGATGCGCGGCGCCAATGCCAGGTTGAGGCCCTTGCCCAAGGTGCCCAGGGCGGTGGCGGCAGCGGTACTCGAACCGCTGGCCAGCGCCCCCGTGATGTTCACGATGTTGGCGCCCGACTGGCTTGAGTTGGTGCCGATCACACCGATCGTGCCGTCGCCCTGCTTGCCCAGGATGCCCTGCCACTGGATACCGAATTCGGCCAGCTTGCTGGCGGTGACCTCGACGATCAGGCTCTCCACCAGCACCTGCGCACGCCGGCCGTCGAGCTGGTCGATCACGGTGCGCAGTTGGCGGTATTGCGGTTCCGGTGCTGTGATGATGAGCGAGTTGGTGGCCGGATCGGCCTGGATTTGCCCGCCAGTGGACGGCGCCGAGCTGCTGGCTCCGCCCAGGTTGCCACCACCGGTACCCAGGCCGCCTCCGCTGGCGCTCGCCATGCCCGAGTTGCTGGCCGAGGCGGTATTGGTGCCGGCCGTGGCGGTGCTCAGGCCGCTGATGTTGCCCGTCGGGGCGCCGGTGCTGCTGCTAGCGCTGGCGCTCGCGCCTGAACCTCCGCCCGCCGCCATGGCGGCGCGCAGCGTGGTGGCCAGTTTGGTGGCGTCCGCGTTCTTCAGGTAGACCACATGGATGTTGCCGTTGGCCGCGCTGCTGCCCGGTGCAGGCGCCTGGTCGAGCTTTTGTACCAGCGAGCGCACCTGGGCCAGGCGCGCAGGGTTGGCGGCGCGCAGGATCAGCGAGTTGCTGCTGGGGTCGGCCAGCAGCGTGGTCTTGAAAGAGTTGTCCGTCTGTCCCTGCGCGGCGCCCGGGGTCGCCCCGGCGGCGGATGAAGTTCCCCCCTCGATCAGGCGCGCCACCAGGGGTGCGAGGTCGGAGGCGATGGCATTCTTCAGCGGAATCACTTCAACGTCGCTGGCGTTGGACATGTCCATCGCGGCGACGATGCGGCCCAGGCGGGCCAGGTTGTCGGCGTAATCGGTGATCACCAGCGAGTTGTTGCCGGGGTTCACGTTGATGGTGTTGTTCGGGCTGATCAGCGGGCGCAGCACCGGCACCAGGTTGGCGGCGTTCTCGAAATTGAGCTTGAAGATCTGCGTGACGATCTGCCCGCCCCCTGCAGCGGCTGGCGCACCGCCCTGCCACACGCGCACGCTGCTGCCCTGGAGCTTGCCTTCCGCCTCGGGCACCACTTTGTACAGGCCGCTCGTCTCGACCACCGTGTAGCCCTGCAGGCGCAGCGCCGCCAGGAACTGCTCGAAAGCCGCTGCCGGCGTGACCGCACGCTCGGTCACCAGATTGAGCTGTCCCTTGACGCGCGGGTCCACCACCACATTGCGCCCGGTGATGGTGGCCATGGTGCGCGCCACGGCCTCGATGTCGGCGTTGGCGAAGTTCAGCGTGACCGGCTCGCCCGGGCGCACGCTTTGCGGGTTGGGTGTGGCCGCGTTTTGAGCATAAATTTGGCCTCCAGCGCTTATCAGTAAAGCGAAAGCAGCTATTGAAATAATAGTGCGATGCAGATGGTGCGGAGTGTACTGAGCGGGGCTGGACATAATTTTTGCGGTGTTAGCCGAGCGAAATGAGTGAGCGCGCGCCCACGCGGCGCCCGATGATGTTGAGCAGATTCGAGAGCGCCGGCTCGCGCCCCGGCGCCGCCTGCGCCTCGCCGGCAAAGCGCAGGCGCTGGCCCACCCATTGCCCGTTGCCCGAGAGCTGCAGCGCACCCGCCAGGGTCGAGAGCTGCAGTGTCGGCGCTTCACCTCCAGCCAGCGCCAGCCGGTAGCTGCCCATGGGCCGCAGCGTGGACAGGCGCGAGGACACGCCCAGCGCATCGAGCTGGGCCGATCCGCGCAGCACCACGCGGCCGCGTACCGATTCGATCACCAGGCCTTGTGTCTGCAAGGCCAGCTGGCCCTGCAGCTGCAGCGTGTTCCAGGGCGTTCCCAGGCCCGTCAGCACGGCGGCCGGCCAGCGGCTCTGGCCGTCGGCCAAGGCCAGGCGCAGGCTCCCCCAGCGCGGCTGCACCTGCAGGTGCAGGGGCACCTGCGTGCAGCAGTCGGCCGAAAGTTCGGCCTGCAGCCCGCTCCAATTCGGACGCAGGCGCCAGTGCACCCGTCCCGGCAAGGCGGTCGCGCTTTGGCTGTCGCTCCCGCCTGCCAGCACCAACTGGGCCGAGCCGTTCCAGACGCTGCCGCGCGCTGCGGCCAGTTGCAGCTGCGCGCCGCTGGCGCGCTCCACGCCCGCGGCCATCCAGTGCGCGGGCAGCGCCGCGAGCAATGCGCCGCCGCCGCCCAGCAGCGCACCGGCGAGTGCCCAGCCCCAGGGTGCGTACGCCGCACCCGGCGCGCTGCGGCGCCGCAATGCATTGGACGCACGCGGGCTTGAGCGGGAGAAGGGGCTGGGGGCCATGCAAAGAGTGTGCGGGTCTATCGCGGGGGCAGGGCAAACACGATGGCACCATCCCAGCGCGCTTCGCCTGCAGGGGCCGTTTTTTGGGGCGCTGCGCCAACTACGGGCTGGGCCGGCGGCTTGGCGCTGCTGCGTGTCAGGTGGGCCTCTACCGGCACGCTGCGCGCATTGCCACGCACCTGGGCCAGCCACGGGGCGATGGCCGCAGCGGACACGCCTTGCAGGCCAACGGTGGCGCGCTCGCCCATCCAACTGACTCGCGCGCCGGACCCCAATGCCGCCGTGGCGCTTTGCAGACCACGCTGGGCCTCGGCCTGGCTGGGGCGGGTGCTGGCGTCGGCTTGCAGCAGGCGGGCCTCGGCGGCCAGCGCCTGCATGCGTTCGAGTTGCGCGTCCAGCGCGGCATGGCGCGCGGGCGCCTCGCGCAGGGTGCGCAGGGCGGGTGCCAGCAGCAGCCACCACGCAAGCGCCGCAGCCACCAGCAGCGCAGCGGCGAGCACCAGGCGGCGTTCGCGCGGGGCCATGGCGTCCCAGCGGGCGCGCCAGACGGGGTGGATGGCGTTGGGGGTGCTGGGCGTGCTCACTGGGAAACCTCCGTGCAGCGCCGTGCGGTGCACGCTGGGTTGGGGCGGTTCGGCACTGCGCTCATGGCTGGCCCGCCAGGCGCAGCCACAGGCTGTCGTTCTCGCTGCTCAATTGGTAGGTTTGTGCCTGCAGAGCATTGCCTGCCGTGGCCTGTGCTTCGGCCGAGAGCGCCAGGCCCCGCAGTTGCAAAGCGCCCGGGCTGTAGTCGATGGCACTGGCGCTGCCCTGTGTGGCAAGCGTGCTGCCCGCGGCCGCCAGCATGGGTTCCAGGTCTGCTGGCGCCAGGGCACCGCTGGCCTGGCGCAGCAGCGCCAGCTCGCGCTCCATTTGCAACGGCGGATCGACCACCACCTTGACTTGGGGGAAGGCGGTGGTCAGCGTGCTTTTCACCGCCGCCTGCTTGGTGGTCAGCGCCGAGCGCTCTTGCCAAGCCCAGGCGTTCAAACCCACGACTTGCGCGAGGACCAGGACCGCACCGGCCCAGCGCGCCGCGCGCCACTGGGGCGCCTGCAGCAGCGCACCCAGCAAGCCCCCCGCTTTGCGCATGGCGCGGGTGCGGCCCGAGCTGGCCAGATCGAACTGCGCCAGGTCCCAGCGGCCGCGCGCGGCCTGCAGGGCGCGTTCGCCGGCGGAGACGAGCGCCACAGGCCGGCCCAGGGTCTGCTCGGCCAGGCTGGCCACAGCGCTCTCGCTGGTGGCGGTGATCGGTTCGTCGTCCTGCGCCTGCGCGGGCAGCAGCGCCAGCGCAGCGGTCGCGAGCGGCAGCACGGCCACCGCGCCCTCGGGCGGCAGGCCAGTGGCCAGTACCAGCGGCGCTTCGGCGGTGCCGGTGAAGTGCAGGGCGGGGGGGCTCGCACCGGGCGCGATCTCGGGCACCACGCGCGCCACCGGGCGGCCTGCCGCCTCCAGGGCCTGCAGCGCGCCGCGCAGCCAGGCGCGGTCGCAGACCGCCACCCAGGCGCTTGCACCAGCCGCTGCGCCTGGCGCAAGCGCAAAGTGCAGGCGCGCAGGTTCGTCAAGCACCTGGTCTTCCAGCAGACCTTCGAGTACGGCGCGCATGCGCGGGCTGTTCAAGGCGACGCCAGGAGGCAGTTGCACGCGCTGCCACGACAGCGCCTGTGCCGGCACCAGCGCCACCAACTCGCCCGCAGCCCGACCGCTGGCGGGCAGCAGTGCGGCGCTGGCGTGGCCGTGGCGGGTGGGCTGGTGGCCGTCCTGGCTCAGCACATAGCTGTATTCAGGGGCGGGCGCGCCGGTGGCCAGAGGAAGGGTGAGGACAAGAATGCTCATGGGCGAATTTCGCGGGCCATTGTAGGGGTGCGCTCAGCGCGTTGCGGCTGGCGCAAGGTCAGCTACGCGGGTGCGCCAGACGGTGCTGACCTGGGTGCCGATGCGGTGCACCAGCGAGCGCTCCTTCACGGCCGCGTCGCCCAGGCGCAGTTGGCCTTGCACTTCAAAGTAGTTGCTGCCCACGCTGACTTCGGTGGGCGAGAGTGGGGATTGCGTGCGCAGAAGGGCGCGCACGTCGTCGAGTGAGCGAAAAGGCCGCGTCTCGCGGGCCGTGGCCAGCGTCTCCGCCCCGGCGCGGTCCAGCCCGTCCATGGCAGCCTGCAGCACTTCGGGGCTGGCGGTATTGAGGTTCACGGGAGTGCGCTCTGGCAGCACGGTGACATAGGGCGCCAGCAGCGCCGCATTGGCTGCCGACAGCCCCAGCCATGGCAATTGCTCGACCTGCTGGGGCATGAGGGGGGCGTCGTCGCCCTGCGCCGCCTCAGGGGCCGTTGCGCGACCCAGCGCCTGCTCCAGCGTCTCCAACTGGGTAGCGGGCAAGCCGAGCTGCGAAAACAGGCGGGCAAACTGGGCGTGCGCCGCAGGTTGAACGGCCCCGCTGACCACCAGGCTGCTCACGTTCAGTCGCGATTGCAGGTCGATGATCCGGCCCGACAAAAACGCGTCCTGGGTGTCGGTGCTGGCATCGTTCTGTGCGGCACCGTCCTGCGCGGCGAGAAAAGTGGACAAGCGGGCTTCTCCCAGCGGTACGGCCCAGGGCTCGGCCAGGTGGTCGCCGCCACCGGCGCGTGCATCCTCGTGCAGGATCAGACGGGACCAATCCAGGGCGCCGATCAGAATCCAGGCCGACTGGATGCGCGCGCGCTCTGCCGTCTCGATCTCGATACTGCGCCACTGCTGCCACATGGCGGCTGCGGCAAAGGTCGCCACCAGGGTCACGGTGAGCATGGCGGCAAGCAGCGCCGCGCCGCGCGTGCGCCCTGGTGTGGCGGAGGGCTTCATGATTTGCCGCCCCCATTCAGCGGGTTGACCCAGTCGCGCGTCAGGCGCCCGGCCAGGGCGTCGTTTGGCCCCAGATCAAGCTGCAGGCGGATGCCGTCGGGCACCAGGGCCTGCGCCTTGGCGGCGGGGCTCGCCTGGCCCACGCTTTGTGCTGTGGGCGTGCCGCTGCTGGAGAGCGGATTGCTCCAGGCATTGCCGCGGAAGTAGAAGATTTGCCAGCCCGCCAGCGGCAGCAGCGCCACTTCGCTTCGCCGCTCGGCGTCGCCCGGGCTGCGCGCCCACACGGCGGCCTGGTCCCAGGCGCGCTGCCAGTCGCCACGCGTGGTCACTGGCGCCGATTGCCAGCGCAGCCATTGGGTGGTGCCCGCCACCTCACGCTGGCTCCAGGCCACCACCAGCGCACCTGCGTCGCCCCCCGCGCTGCTGCGCCGCGTCATGCGCAGCGCCTGGCCGTCCCAGTCGATTGGCGTGGTGTAAGGCAAGGCCACCAATGCGTCCAGATCGGCGCCCCATTGGCCCAGCGCGGCCTGCAGCGTGAGCAGGGCGTCGCCCCGCGCCTTGGTCTGCTGCTGGGTGCGCACCATGCTGTCGATGCCGCGCCAGCTCATCAGGGCCATCAAGCCCAGCAGGGCAATGGCGATCAGCAGCTCGATCAGCGTGAAGCCGCGCGGGGAATGGGATCTGCGCCGGTTCAACTTCGCCCCACGATGGTCGAGAGCCGCAGCACCGGCCCGCTCTGGCTGCGCACCTGGGCGTCGACACGGCGAAAGCTGGGGTTGGGCGTGGGCCGCACGACCAGCGTCAGGTCAAAGCGTTCGCTGGCCTGTTCGCAGTCTTGCACGCTGTCGCCAATGGCGGGCATCTGGCGCGACAGGCGCACCGCCACCAGCGCGTTTTCAGCGCACAAGTGGGCCAGCATGACTTCGGACTGGCGCTTGGCGTTGTGCACCAGCGCACCCGTTGCCTGGCTGCCCGCCAGCAGCGCAATGGCCACGATGCCCAGCGCCACCAGCACCTCGATCAGCGTAAAGCCGCGCGCCGGGGGACGGCGATAGTGCTTCATGGCGCGCCCAGCACGGCAAAAGGCCGCAGGCCATCGGTGCCCACCTGCAGGCGGCGCTCCGGGTGGCTGGCCTGGCTCAGCACCACGGTTTGCGGGGGAATCAGCGGCTCTGGGCCCAGCAGCAGCGGGGCCAGAACGAAGGCGCGCGTATTGGAGTCCAGCCACTGCGTGGGCAGGCCGCTGCTGGCTGGCAAACCGTCAAAGCGAAACCCGCCCTGGATCAGGCGCCAGCGCACCGGCACCCCGGCCGCCCGCGACTTGGCCCGCGCGCCTTCCAGCAGCGCCGCCAGGCGCTCGGCCTCGCGCTCCAACTGGGTTTCGGACGGATCGCGCAGCACCAGCGACACCCCGGCCGTGGCCAGGGCCATGATGCTGATGACGAGCAGCAGCTCGAGCAGGGTGAAGCCCCAGTTCTTCCGCCGGGCCGCCCCAAGGAAGAACGCCGCCCCCTCGGGGGGCAGCGACCGACACGCAGTGCGGGAGCGTGGGGGCAATGGGTCTTTCCGCCGGGCCGCCCCAAGGCAAAACACGGCTCCCTCGGGGGGCAGGAAGCGACACGCAGTGGGCGACCGTGGGGGCACGGTTTCTCTACTGCCAACTGCCAATGTCCGCATCCTTGCCTTCGCCTCCCGATTGGCCGTCGGCGCCAAAGGACATGACGTCCACCTCGCCTTTGATACCAGGGCTCAGGTACTGGTAAGGCCGCCCCCAGGGGTCGTTGGGGAGCTTTTCCAGGTACGGCTTCCAGTTGATGGGCGGCGGGCCGGAGCTGGGGCGCGCCACCAGCGCCTGCAGGCCCTGCTCGGATGTCGGGTAGCGCTGGTTGTCCAGGCGATAGAGCTTGAGCGCCTGCATCAGGTTGGTCACGTCGGTGCGCGCCGCCGTGCTGCGCGCGTCGTCGGCGCGGTCGAGCACGTTGGGGACGATCAGTGCGGCCAGCACGCCGATGATCACCAGCACCACCATCAGCTCGATCAGGGTGAAACCGGCAGCGAGGCGCCGGCGTGCGGTTCGGGCAAGGTTGAGGGCGAGGGTCATGAATGTTGGGGCGGGGCGCAAGCGGCGCCGGGTTGCGTGGTGCGCTGAATGATAATCGTGCGATGAGCCGCCTTACCCCCAGCCCCTGGCCCGTGCGCCTGACCACGCTTGCGCTGTGGGCGCTGGCGGCCGCCAGCGCGGTGTTCTGGGGTTTGCGCCTGAGCACCCCGGCGTCTCTGCCAGCAGCCCCTGCCAGCCCCGCTGCTGTCGCCGCGCCGGATGTGCAGGCGATGGCCCGGCTGCTGGGTGTGCAGCCCAGCGCCGCAATGGCTTCGGCGCAGCCTGCCGCAGGCAGCCGTTACACCCTGGTAGGCCTGCTGGCGGGCCAGGACGGTGCCAGTGGCGCAGCCTTGATCGCCGTGGCCGGCCAGCCAGCCAGGCCGTATCGTGTGGGCAGCGCGGTGGATGGGGATCTGGTGCTGCAGAGCCTGGATGCGCATGCAGCCAAGCTGGGCCCTGCAGGTGCACAAGCGACACTGACCCTATCGGTGCCGACGAGCCCATAAGGTCCGCTGGCAGCACCACCGTGTGTTGCGCGGAGCCGGGCGATTCAAGCTGACAGCGGCAGTTGGCCGCCGCGATGGCGGTCCGCTTTTGTATGGAGGCGCTTATCGGTCTGCCCGCACCACGCGCGGCGTGACTGGGCGCATGGAACATCCTTGGCCGGCCTTGTGCTTGCCGATGCATTCCATCTCCGGCACGTGCAGCGAATAGAGTTTGTGCTTTTTTTGGTGCGGCTGGGTGGCGAGCACGCTCGGGGGCCAAGCGCTTCACCAACGACGCAACCACGCCAAGCACGGGCAGCACCAGCATCCCGCCCGTGCGCTTTAACCTGGGCGGTTTCAGCCGTGAAGTGCAACACCGGTCAACCCGTAAGGTGAGTGGATGCAAATGCCTTCCTTCTCCTGATATCTTCGGCCCTTCAGATTAAATCAATTGCTCTCATAGTAGTAGCAACGAATGAAGCACCACAAGCGCTAGAGCCCAATTTACCTTCAAATTCCACACCGCAGGCGGACGCACAGGTGCGTTGGCAGCGGCATCAACCTCCAAGCCACCGGCCAGACTGCCTGGCAATGGGCCTGCAGCACCTTCGTCCAGGGGTTGAGTGAAGTCCGCGCCAAGGTTTTTGTGCTCGTGGCGCCCCTCTTGCGTCGAGCCATCTTCACCCGAGATTGTCCATTGGGCGCACCTGCGGTGCTGTTTGGGTGCAGGCGGCGCATTGGTGGCTGCTTTCGTCTTTCTTCGTTGTCCATAGCCCAAGCCATGGACGCCTCAGTCAGGCCATCACCAGCTCGCCACTGCATCCGCCTGCCCTCCAAACCCTAATGAACAATCTCGGTTCAACAGGCAAAAGTCCAACGGGTGAGCACCATCTACGTATACTGTGTATTCGTACAGTTATTTGCTCCTCCCGTGCCCGCCCTCCCGCTTTGGTCCCAAGACGCACCGTCTTCGCCGGACCGTTCTCTCCCCATCGCATCTGGCTTCGACCGGCGGGTGCTGCCCACCCGCGTGGCGCAAGCGCTTTGGCGGGGATCGGAGATGGGTGGCATGGATGCGCCTACCGTGGCCACCGGGTTTGCTGCTTTGGACGCAGAGCTGCCTGGCGGCGGGTGGCCAACGCACAGCCTGAGCGAATTGCTGCTGGCGCAGGCAGGGCAGTGCGAATGGCGCTTGCTCGGGCCCGCCTTGCCAGCGGTGGTGCAGGGCGGTGGCCGCATCTACCTGATTGCGCCTCCCAAGCAGCCCCATGCCGGCGGGTTGGCGCAGTTGGGTCTACCGGCAGCACAAGTGGTCTGGATCGATGCCACGGCGCCCGCAGACAGGCTCTGGGCCACGGAGCAGATCGTCAAGTCCGACCCCGCAGGCGCCATCCTGGCGTGGTTGCCGCAGGCGCGTGCGCAGCAACTGCGGCGTCTGCAAGTGCACGCGCAGGGGTGCAGCGCGCCGGTGTTTCTGTTTCGTCCGGCGCTGGCCCTGCGCGACGCCTCGCCGGCACCGCTGCGCGTGTCGGTGCATCTGGAGGCAGGGTGGTGTCTAGGGCTGCGCATTCCCAAGCGCCGCGGCGTGCCGTTGGACGAGGTTCTGCATTTGGCAGCCATGCCCGCAAACCTGGTGTCCGCCATTCCGCCGCGGTTGGTGTCGATTCCCGCACCGGCTGGTGTACGTTGGTCTCAGGTCGTTCCAGATGCTCGGACATTGGGCCGCGCTGCTCCCCATCCCTTTGCCCGGCTGCCCATCGCCCATTGATGCGCCTTCGCTGGGCATCTGGGCGCTGCAGTTCACGCCTCGGGTGGCCCTGCTGGAAGAAGCGGTGGTGGCAGAGGTGGGCGCCTGCGCGCGTCTGTTTGGCGGCATGGAGCCGCTGCAGCGCACCGTGCAAGCGCAGGCCGGGGACATTGGTGCCCGCCTGGCCTGGGCGCCCACAGGCAGCGCCGCGCTGGCTTTGGTGCGCCAGGGTCAGCGCGATGGTTTTGCCGCGCCGCTGGCGCAGATTCTGGATGCCCTGCCGCTCGCCAGCCTGACGCCAGTAGCCCGCCACGGCGCCACGCTGGAGCGCATGGGCTGCCGTACCCTGGGCGACGTGCGCAAACTGCCGCGCGGGGGGCTGGCCCGGCGCTTCGACAAAGCCTTGCTTTTGGCGCTCGACCAGGCCTATGGACTGCGCCCCGAGGCCTACGAATGGGTCGTGCTGCCCGAGAGCTTCCATGCGCGCCTGGAACTGATGGCCCGCGTCGAGACGGCTCCGGCGCTGCTGTTTGGCGCCCGCCGCCTTCTGGTGCAAATGGCCGGCTGGCTGTCTGCGCGCCGTCTGGGCGCCACGGCCTTCACTTTGCGCTGGCGCCACGACGCCATGGGGCCCAAGAATGCCGGTGCGGGCGGCGAGATCACCATTCGCACCGCGCAGCCGACGCAGAACGTCGAGCACTTTGCCCGCCTGCTGGGCGAGCATCTGGACAAACTGCGTCTGCTGGCCCCTGCGGGAGAGATTGAACTGCTCGCCTCTGAGGTTGCGTCGGTGGTCGAAAACAACTGCTCTTGGCTGCCCGATGGGGTCTGCAAGGGCGCGTCCGTGGAACTGGCGCTCGAACGCATTGCCGCGCGGCTCGGGGAGCCCTCTGTGCGCTGCCCGGCGCTGACGCCCGACCACCGCCTGGAATGGATGCAGCGCTGGGAGTCCCGCAGCCCGCAGCGCACCCGGCGCAGCGAGCCGCCCTATGGCCTACCCCTGCCCACCTGGATTCTGGACGCGCCCTTGCGCCTGGCCGAGCGCGAGCACCGGCCCATCTACCAAGGCCCCTTGCAAATGCTGCTCGGGCCGGACCGGGTGGAAGGCGGCTGGTGGCACCGCAGCGCTGGTGATGGTCATTGCCATGGCGGGGACGAAGAGGCGCTCAATGTGCAGCGCGACTACTGGCTGGCTTTGAGCCCGCACGCAGAACTGCTCTGGGTGTTTCAGCAGCGCCTGGCGGGGGACCAGATAGCCTGGTTTCTGCACGGGCACTTTGGATGAAGGAGCGCCGCATGCCAACCCCGTATCCCTTGCCCGACTATGCAGAACTGCGCTGCATTTCCAACTTCACTTTCCTGCGCGGTGCCAGCCGCCCCGAGGAGCTGGTCGAGCGCGCAAAAGCTCTGGGCTACCGGGCCCTGGCGATCACCGACGAATGCAGCATGGCCGGCGTGGTGCGTGCGCATGTGGCCGCCAAGCAGGCAGGGCTTTCTTTGGTTCTGGGCGCGCAATTTCTCGTTCAGGCCAGGCATGGGGACGAAGCGCCGTTCACGCTCGTGTTGCTGGCCTGCAACCTCCATGGCTACGGCAATCTGTGCGCTTTCATCACCCAACTGCGCCGCGCCTCGGAGAAAGGAACCTACCGTCTCACGCTGGACGACATGGCGGGCAGCGATCTGCGGGACTGTCTGGCGCTCTTGTGCCCCGAGCGCAGCGCCAGTGCGGCACAACTCGAAGCCATGGGCCGCTGGGCTCTGGCGCAGTTCACCGGCCGCTGCTGGATCGGCGTGGAGCAGGTGCGCCAGATCGACGACGAGCTGTGGCTGCACCGCATGCGCGAGCTTTCTGCCTTGACGGCGCTGCCCCTCGTGGCCGTGGGCGACGTGCACATGCACGTGCGCTCGCGCAAGCCCCTGCAGGACGTGCTGACTGCCACGCGCCTGGGCAAACCCCTGACCGAATGCGGCCACGCCTTGCAGCGCAGCGCCGAGCGGCATTTGCGCAGCCGGGTGCGCCTGGCGCAGACCTTTTCTGCCGATCTGCTGGCCGAGACCCTGCAGGTGGCCAAGCGATGCAGTTTCAGCCTCGATGAACTGCGCTACCAGTACCCCGACGAGGTGGTCCCGCCCGGGCATACGGCTGCCAGCTATCTGCGCCAGGCCGTTTATGAAGGCGCTGGGCGGCGCTGGCCGGCTGGCATTCCCACCAAAGTGCAGGAGCAGATCGAGCATGAGCTGGATTTGATCTGCGAGCTGCACTACGAGGCGTACTTTCTCACTGTGTACGACATCGTGGCCTTTGCGCGCTCGCGCCACATCCTGTGCCAGGGGCGCGGCTCGGCCGCCAACAGCGTGGTGTGCTACTGCCTGGGGGTGACCGAAGTCGACCCGGCGCGCATGTCGGTGCTGTTCGAGCGCTTCATCTCCAAGGAGCGCAACGAGCCTCCCGACATCGACATCGATTTCGAGCACCAGCGGCGCGAGGAAGTCATCCAGTACCTGTACAGCAAGTACGGACGCGACCGCGCTGCCCTCACCGCCGCAGTCGCCACCTACCGGCCGCGCTCGGCGATCCGCGATGTCGGCAAGGCCCTGGGTTTTGACCTGGCCACTGTGGACGCCATTGCCAAGGGCCAGCAGTGGTTCGATGGCAAGCAGATGCGGCTGGAACGCTTTGACGAACTGGGAATGGAAGCCGGGTCGCTGGCCGTGCGCCAGCTCATTGCGCTGACCGGCCAGCTCATTGGCTTTCCGCGGCACCTCTCGCAGCACACCGGCGGCTTTGTGCTGACCCGCGATCTGCTGTGCCGCATGGTGCCGGTGGAGAACGCTTCCATGCCCGAGCGCACCGTCATCCAATGGGACAAGGACGATCTGGACGCAGCGGGCCTCCTCAAGGTGGATGTGCTGGCGCTGGGCATGCTCTCGGCCATCCGGCGTGCGCTGGACTTCATCGGCCTGCGCCGGGGCTACGACTTCGGCATGCAAGACATTCCCGCAGAAGACGGCGCCACCTACGACATGATCTGCAAGGCCGACACCGTGGGCGTATTCCAGATCGAGAGCCGGGCGCAGATGAGCATGCTGCCGCGCCACAAACCCCGGTGCTTCTACGATCTGGTCATTCAAGTTGCCATCGTGCGGCCCGGGCCCATCCAGGGCGGCATGGTCCATCCCTACCTCAACCGGCGCCAGGGCAAGGAGCCGGTGACCTACCCCAGCAAAGACCTCGAATTGGCCCTGGGCCGCACGCTGGGAGTGCCCGTGTTTCAGGAGCAGGTGATGCAGGTGGCCATGCTGGCGGCAGGCTTCACGCCTGGCGAGGCCGATGGCCTGCGCCGCTCCATGGCGGCATGGAAACGCAAGGGCGGGCTGGAGAAGTACTACAGCAAGATCGTCGATGGCATGGCGGCGCGCGGCTACGAGCAGGCCTTTGCCGAATCGATCTTCGAGCAGATCAAGGGGTTCTCGGAGTACGGGTTTCCCGAGAGCCATTCGGCCAGCTTTGCGCTGCTGGTCTATGCCTCGTCCTGGATCAAGTGCCACGAGCCCGCGGCCTTCCTTGCCGCTCTGCTCAACAGCCAGCCGCTGGGCTTTTATTCCGCCAGCCAACTGGTGCAGGATGCGCGGCGCCACGGCGCCCTGGTGCGGGCCGTCGATGTCATGTACAGCGATGTCGAATCGTCGCTCGAAGATTTGCCCGACACACCGGCGGTGCGCCTGGGCCTGCATTTGGTCCATGGGCTGCGTTCGGCCAGCGCCGAGCGCATCGTGCTGGAGCGCGCCAAGGCGCCGTTTGACAGCGCCGAAGACCTGGCACGCCGCGCCCTGCTGGAGCAGCCCGAGATGCAGAAACTGGCTGCTGCCGGCGCCCTGCACAGTCTCGCGGGCCACCGCAGACAGCAAGTGTGGGAGGCCGCAGCGCTGTATGCCCCGCCCAAGCTGCTGCAGGACGCACCAATCGACGAAGACGATCTTGAGCTTGCGCCCGCGCCAGAAGGCGAGGAAGTGCTGTGGGACTACCGCGCTACAGGGTTGACGCTGCGCTCGCACCCCATGGCGCTGCTGCGCCCCCGGCTGGAGCGCTACCGACTCAAGACCTCGGAAGAACTGCGCCGCACACCCAATGGACGCACCGTGCGCACGGCTGGCATCGTCACCGTGCGCCAGCAGCCGCAGACGGCCAACGGGACCATTTTTGTCTCCATTGAAGACGAGCATGGCGCCACGCAGATCATCGTTTGGCGCGCCGTGCGCGACGCCCAGCGGCAGGTGCTGTTGGGTGCACGCCTGCTGGCCATCCAAGGGCGCTGGCAACGCGAAGGCGAGGTGTGCAACCTGATCGCAGAGAAGCTGGCCGATCTGACGCCGCTGCTCGGGCGCTTGGCCACCGAGAGCAGGGATTTCCGGTGACAAAGGGCTGCGGGGCTGTCTGGTGCCCATGCGGGCGTTGCCGGACAGGGGCGTGTGATTACGACGTTCTGGTGGGGCGTGCAAGCAAGCCCAGAAAGCTGTCAAGGATGTGGAAATGGTCGTCGAAGAACTGGTCTTCCAGCGCGGCCAGGTCCGCAATGGGCAGCCACTGCGCGAGCGCAGCGTCGTCGTCTGCGCGCACCTCGGGCGGCAACTGCTCGCCCAGATCGAAATGATGCACATGCGTGATGGTGCGGCCGCGCTGGCTGCGCGCTGGGTGGGCAAAGACGCGCACCTCCCGCAGGACGGCCGTGAGCGCGCTGGCCGGCAGCGCGCAATGCGTTTCCTCGGCCAGTTCCCGCAGGCAGCTTTGCAGCAGCGTCTCGTGCACGTCGATGAAGCCGCCGGGCAGGGCCAGCAAACCTTTCCCTGGGCTGTGACCACGACGGATCAAGAGGACCTGATCGCGCGCGCGCAGCAGGGCGTCCACGGTGACGAAGGTGGGCGGGTAGGGCGCGCCCGCCCAGGCTGCCCGGCCATCGCGCAAAGCGCGCCATTCCTCTTGCAGGGCGGCAAAGGACGGCGTTTGGGCGAACCGCTCCAGCAGGGCGTAGGTAGCGGGGGGGATGTCCGCCGCCAACACCCCCAGCGCTGCGGACAGCGTGGCAGGCGTAGCGCTGAAATAGGCGTCGCGGATGGCGGTGGCGTCGATGCCGCCCTGGCGCTCCATGCGGATCAGTTCCCAGCCTGGGAAGGCGTCCAGGTAACTGCTGGTGGTGTCCTTGAAGTGGCCCACAAGACCCCTGCGCTCTTGCGGTGCGGTGTGGCGCGCGATGGCTTCGCGCACGGCGTCCACCCAGATGGCCTCGTTGTAGTAGTCCCGCACGGGCAGCACGGTGAGACGTTTGCCATCGTGCCCGGGCAGCGCGCCGCGCAGCATGGCTTCGCGCTCTTGCCAGGTGAAGGGGTTCCTGGGCGAGCGTGGCTGGTGCGCTGAACCGACAACGACGATGGCGCGCTGCGCGCGCGACAGCGCTTCCCGGAGCAGGGCGACGTGGCCGGTGTGGACGGGCTCAAAGCGGCCGATAAGAATGGCAGTGTCGTACATGCTTCAAAAAAGTGAGCTGCTGGCGCTTGTGCATCCAGCGCCAGGATAGATTTTTAACCAAAAATGGCGGACGTGGCTTTGAGGAGGTCCCATCGCTTGAGCGCGCCCGCGCACAAGCCCGCAGAGCGCCGGGGAGAAATCTGTGGCACAAACGCCTACTCGATGCCCTGCTTGTTGCTGCTTGCCAGCAGCGTGCGCGGGCCATCAACAAAAACAAGGGAGATCCATGTCTTTGCGGCTCAAATTCAACCTGGTGCTGGCGAGCGTGCTGCTCGTGGCGGCCGCCTCTGCGGGGCTTTATGTGCATCGCTTCCTGCAGGAAACTGCCATCGAGGAGGTGCAGCACAACTCGCAGATCATGATGCACGCGGCCCTGGCGATCCGCGACTACACGACCGAATTGGTCAAGCCGCATCTGGACGTGACACTGAACGAAAAGTTTCTTCCCCAGACGGTTCCTGCGTACGCCGCCACCGAGACGCTGCGGCGTTTGCAAACCCGCTTTCCGGGCTACGAATACAAGGAAGCCGTGCTCAATCCCACGAACCCGAATGACCGGGCCAACGAATGGGAGGAGCGTGTCATCAAGGACTTCCGTGAAGGGCGCGCGGACCCCAGGAAGGAAGTGACCGGGGAGGTGGGCGAGGGCATGCACCGGGCGCTGTACGTGGCCCGCCCCATCACCATCAAGCAGCCCCAGTGCATGGCTTGCCACAGCACACCGCAGGTGGCGCCCGCGACCATGCTCAAGGTCTATGGCGACAAGAACGGTTTTGGCTGGAGCATGAACGAGACAGTGGGCATCCAGGTGGTGCAGGTACCGATGTACTTCCCGCTGGAGAAGGCGCTCCAGACCTTCTACACCGTGATGGCAGCGTTGCTGGGCAGCTTCGTGTTGCTGTTCGTAGCGCTCAATCTCTCGCTCTCGTCGCTGGTGATTGAGCCCATGGCGCGGCTGAACCGCAAACTGGAAGACCTGGCCACCAAGGACTTCCTCACCGACCTGGTCAACCGCCGCCGTTTCTTTGAACGCCTGGAGGCCGAGATGGCAGAGACCCGCATCAACAAGAGCAGCTTGTCGGTGGTGATGTTCGATATCGACTTCTTCAAGCGCATCAACGACACCTATGGGCATGACTCGGGCGACATCGTGCTCAAGAGCACGGCGCTGCGTGTGCGCGAGCTGCTGCGCTCGTCCGACTGCGCAGCGCGGTTTGGCGGTGAGGAATTCATCATCCTGCTCAAGGAAACGCCCGAAGGCGCGGCGATGGCCATGGCCGAGGCGGTGCGCGCCCGCATTGCGACCGTGCCGTTCGATGCCGTGGGCCATGTGAGCGCCAGCTTCGGCGTGGCCATCTGGAACCACGTGGAAGATGCGCATGCGCTGATCAAGCGCGCCGACACCGCCCTGTACGTGGCCAAGTCGAGCGGTCGCAATTGCGTGGTGCAGGCGCAAGAGGCGGTCTGATGGTTGCGATTGGGCTCGCCACGGCCCAGTAAAGCCGTGGCAGTCGTCGACTTGCCAGTGTCGCGCGTTTGCGGCTTACCTCAGCGCCTTGCGTGCAGCCCCCACGCCAAGCACAGCAAGAATGATGAACAGCACGGCAATAGCCAGGAAGATGAAGAAAAGTATCTTGGCGATGCCGGCCGCGCCCGCTGCGACACCGGTGAAACCCAGCGCACCGGCAATCAGCGAGACGATGGCAAAAATGATGGCGTACTTAAGCATATCGTTCCCCTTGAAGGACTCCGCGCGCTGCGTGGCGCGGCATGTCTTCAAAGGTAGCCGGACGCCCTGCCAGGCGCCGTGGGAAGGAGGACGGTGCTGATGTAGGACGGGTCGGAAAACTGCGCTCTCGCGCAGCGGGCTTACAGCCCAGCCGCAGCCCGCAAGGCTGCGGCTTTGTGGTCTCCGCTCACATTGCTGCGCAATATGAGCTTCACCCCAAAGCCCAAGATTTGCTCCCCAAATGCTGGTCTTACAGCCCAGCCGCTGCACGCAGCGCTTGGGCTTTGTCCGTGCGCTGGCTTCGGCCGGGCCTTGCGGCCCTTCACATCGGCTGCGCCGATATGAGCCTGCGCCGAAAGCCAGCCAAGTTCGCTGCGCTCGTCAGCCTTGTCCGTTTTTGGTCTGCGTTCACATCGCTGCGCGCTATGAACTTCGCCCGCTCACGGCAACTGCGCTTGCGCGCAGCGGGCTTACAGCCCGGCCGCAGCCCGCAAGGCTGCGGCTTTGTCGGTGCGCTCCCAAGTGAACTGGGGTTCGTCGCGGCCGAAGTGGCCGTAGGCGGCGGTTTTTTCGTAGATGGGGCGCAGCAGGTCGAGCATCTGGATGATGCCCTTGGGGCGCAGGTCGAAATGCTCCTGCACCAGCTTGGCCAGTTGGTCGTCGGGGATGACGCCAGTGCCCTCGGTGTAGATCGTCACGTTCATCGGGTGAGCGACGCCGATCGCGTAGGCCACCTGGATCTGGCACTGGCGCGCCAGGCCAGCAGCGACGATGTTTTTTGCCACATAGCGGGCGGCGTAGGCCGCGCTGCGGTCCACTTTGGTAGGGTCTTTGCCGCTGAAGGCACCGCCGCCATGTGGGCAGGCGCCGCCGTAGGTGTCGACGATGATTTTGCGGCCCGTGAGGCCGCAGTCGCCCTGCGGACCACCGATGACAAAGCGGCCGGTGGGGTTGATCAGGTATTTGGTCTCTGCCGTGAGCCACTCGGCCGGCAGCACCGGGCGAATGATCTCTTCGCGAATCGCCTCGTAGAACTCGGGCTTCATCTTGTCGCCCAGGCTCATCTCGGGCGAATGCTGGGTCGATAGCACCACGGTGTCGATGCTGTGCGGCTTGCCATCCACGTAGCGCAGCGTGACCTGGCTCTTGGCGTCGGGGCGCAAAAAGGGCAGGCGCCCGTCCTTGCGCAATTGCGCCTGGCGCTCCACGAGGCGGTGCGCGTAGTAGATGGGCGCGGGCATCAGATCGGGCGTTTCGTCACAGGCGTAGCCAAACATCAGGCCCTGGTCGCCAGCGCCGGTGTTCAGGTGGTCGTCTGATGCATGGTCCACGCCCTGGGCGATGTCGATGCTCTGCTTGTCGTAGGCGACGAGCACGGCGCAGCCTTTGTAATCAATGCCGTATTCGGTGTTGTCGTAGCCGATGCGTTTGATGGTGTCGCGCGCCACCTGGATGTAGTCGACATTGACGCCTGGCTTGGCCGTAATCTCGCCTGCCAGCACCACCAGGCCGGTATTGCAAAGCGTTTCTGCGGCTACGCGGGCGTTGGGGTCTTGCGCAAGAATGGCATCGAGAATGGCATCCGAAATCTGGTCGGACACCTTGTCGGGGTGGCCTTCGGAGACGGATTCGGAAGTAAAGAGAAAGTCGTTCGCCATTTGAATAAACTCCTGTGCTGGCTGGTGGGGCGTTGCCCGCAGCCTTTGGAAGCTCTGGCGAACGCTTTAGCAGTCTTGTTTAACGTCGCTCTGCAAGTTGCTCATTTAACTCAGCGACCGCATCATTTTAATGCCTGTTCTCGTACGCCTTCTGGCCCATATCCCTTTGCGCTTCATGCATGTTCTGGGCGCCCTGCTTGGTTGGCTGGCCTTTCTGGCATCGCCCACCTACCGGCGCCGCTTCCTTGCCAACGCGGCGCGGGCGGGCTACCGCTTTGCAGAGGTGCGCGCCGCGGTGACGCAGGCGGGGCGCACGGTGGCCGAAATTCCGCGCCTCTGGTTTGGTGCAGTGCCGGACTGTGCACTGGTCAACGAGGGCCTGGTGGCCGAGGCCTATGCGGCAGGGCGGGGTGTGATCTATTTGAGTCCGCACCTGGGCGGCTTCGAACTCTGCGCGCAGGACGCCGCGCGCCGCTGGGGCGATCTGTATGGGCCCATTACGGTGCTCTACCGTCCCGCCCGACAAGCCTGGCTGGCCCGCATGATGGAAACGGCGCGCAACCGCCCGGCGATGCAGGCCGTGCCAACCACGCTGGCCGGTGTGCGCCTGATGATCAAGGCGCTGCGCCGAGGCGAGGCCGTGGGCCTGTTGCCCGACCAGGTGCCGCCCGACGGGTTGGGCGTGTGGGCGCCGTTCTTCGGGCGCGACGCCTACACCATGACGCTGGCCGCGCGCCTGGCGCAGCAGACCGGCGCGCAGGTGCTGATCGTCTATTGCGAGCGGCTTCCCAAAGGCCGGGGTTTCGTGACGCATTTCGAACGCCTCGATGCGCCGCTGGCGGACGACGCGGTGCTCGCCGCCACGCAGATCAACCGGGCCATGGAGTGCGCGATTCGCCAGTGCCCCGAGCAATACCTGTGGGGCTACGCGCGCTACAAGCGTCCGCGCGGGCAAATGCCGGCGGGTGCGGCGGCGGAGGGAGTGGCATGAGTGGAAGGATGGGGGTGGCGCTGATGCGCCTGCTGGCCCATGTGCCGCTGCCGCTGCTGCGCGCGCTGGGCTGGCTCATTGGCGAGGTGCTGTTTGTGCTTGCAGCGCCGCGCCGGCGCGTGGCGCTGCGCAACCTGGCGCTGTGTTTTCCGCACGAAGATGAGCGCACGCGTCGGCGCTGGGCGCGCCAGAGCTTTGTGGCCTTCTGCCAGTCGTGGCTGGATCGCAGTTGGCTGTGGTTTTCCCCGCGCGAGACGGTGCTCAGCCGCGTGCGCCTGACGGGGGCGCTGGAGGAGCTGGAGGGCGACGCGCCCACTATCATCTTTGCGCCGCATTTCTACGGCATGGACGCGGGCGGCTCGGCGCTCACCCTGCACACTCCGCGCGCGTTCACGTCGATTTTCTCGGCGCACCCCAACCCCGCCGTGGACGCGTGGTTTCGCAACGGCCGCCAGCGCTTTGGCGACGTGCGCATGCTCAACCGCAAGGACGGTGTGAAGCCGATTCTGTCGAATCTGCGCAAGGGCGGCCTGCTGTACCTGCTCGCTGACATGGATTTCGGTCGCAACGACTCGCTTTTTGTTCCCTTTTTTGGTGTGCCCGCCGCCACCGTGCCCTCACTGTCCCGTTTTGCCCGGTTGGGGCGTGCCAAGGTGATCGGTATGGCGACCCGGCTGGTGCCTGGCGGCTATGTGGCCGAGATCACCCCGGCGTGGGAGCACTACCCGACGGACGATTTGGCGGCCGACACGGCGGAGATGAACTGCCGGCTGGAGCAATGGATTGCGCCCGAGCCCGGCCAGTACTACTGGGTGCACAAGCGTTTCAAGACGCGGCCCGAGGGTGAACCGGGCCTGTACTGAATTTCTCTATACTAGATATAGAGTCAAATAGGCCACTAGCGCTTATTCAGTAAGCGTTTGAAGCTATCCTTTTGATTGCAGGAAATCGGTCAATTCCGCATTCACCCGTTCGGGCTGCTCGTGCACCAGCCAGTGCGAGGCGTTGGGAATCTGGTGGATTTCCAGATCTGGAATCCAGGCCTCCAGCCCGTCCAGAAGGCTGGGAAGTAAAGCGAAATCGTCCATGCCCCAAAGCAAGCGGGTTGGCACGTGAATGGTGCACATGCTGTCAGGCATTTGTACGGTCTGCACACCCGAGTCGCCGGCGCGCGGCGGGCGCAAGGGCGTGGCGCGGTAGTAGTTGCAGGCACCGCGCAGGCCCTGCTGCCACAGGGCGCGATATTTCGCGCGCTCTGCTTCTGTGAGCCAGGCGGGCGGTTCGCTTGCAGTGTTGCTGAAGAAGCCAAACAGGCGATGGAAGTCGTCCTCCGCGAGCAATGCCTCGGCATCGTCGCGGCGCAGGAAATGCATGTACTGGCTGGCCGCTTGCTGCGCAGCGCTCTGCTGCAGCTCGCGCACAAAGGCGCCGGGGTGGGGCGAATTGACGATCATCAGGCGCCGCATGCGCTCGGGCTTCTGGTTGGCCAGGTTCCAGGCCACGGCGCCGCCCCAGTCGTGCGCGACGAGGCATTCCACTGCGCCAGCCGGGCACAGGGCCGCGATCAGCGCATCGATGTCTTGCACCAGATGGCGTGGGCGGTAGGCCTCGGCACCCGGCGGGCTGCTGGAGGCACCAAAACCACGCAGATAAGGTGCCACGCAGTAGTAGCCGCCATGCTCGGGTTGGGAAAAATGCGCGAGCTGCGCGTCCCAGATGAAGGCGCCCTCGGGGAAACCGTGCAGAAACAGGAGCACCGGGCGCGCCGGATCGCCGCAGACGCGGCCATCGAGCGTGATGCCGTGGGGCAGGGAAATGCTGCGCGCAGAGATCACATATGCTCCTGATAGATGAGCTGCCAACGCTTATGGGATAAGCGCTAGAGGCCAATTTTGATCAAAATTTCTGGCGCTCAACCCGCGGGGGCGGCGGGAACCACTGCGCCGGCCTCTGCCTGTGGATGCGCCCACTGCCACAGCAGCAGCGCGGCCTCGTCCACGCCCTGCTTTTTCAGTGCAGAGAACATCCTCACCTCGCCGCCGCCGGTTTGCAGTCGCGCAATCGACAGCGCCTTGGTTTGCTCGGCGCGGGTGAGCTTGTCGGCCTTGGTCAGCAGCACGAGAAATTTCAGGCCGTCTTCCACACGCGGGCGGACGACTTCGAGCAGCGCTTCGTCCAGGCCCGTCAGGCCCAGGCGCGGGTCGCACAGCAGCACGATGCCGGTGAGGCTCTCCCGGTGCACCAGGTAGTTCACCATCACCTGTTGCCAGCGCATCTTGTCCGAGCGCGACACCGCCGCGTAGCCATAGCCGGGCAGGTCGGCCAGCACCGCGTCGGTGGTGTTCTGGCGCCCCAGGGAGAACAGGTTGATGTGCTGCGTGCGCCCCGGCTTCTTGGAGGCAAAGGCGAGCTGCTTTTGTTGCGTGAGTGTGTTGATGCACGAGGATTTGCCCGCATTGGAGCGCCCGACGAAGGCGATCTCAGGCACCTCCACCGTGGGCAACTGGTGCAGTTGGGCCGCCGTGGTCAGGAAGCGCGCGGTGTGCATCCAGCCCATCGCACTCTTGGCGTCGGCGGTGGGCGGAAAGGTGCCAACACTTTGTGCAGGATCAGAAACGGTCATGAAGGGCGCCGGTGGGGTTGGAGCGGCATTGTAGAATCGCCGGGTTTCGCGCCACCTAACAAAGTCCCCCGTCATGAAGATGCTCGCCTCCCTGTTCATGGCTGCCGCGCTGGCAGCCCCCGCTCTTCCAGCCCTGGCGGCCGATGCACCGGCGCCAGCACCCGCGGCCGCAGCAGAAGCCCCAGCAGTAGCCCATGCGGCGGCACCGGCACCGGCCGCCAAGCTCGACCTGGCCAAGGGCGAAGCGAGCTTTTCGCAGGTCTGCGTGGCCTGCCACGCGGCGGACGGCAACTCGATGATTCCCGCGAACCCCAAACTCGCGCAGCAGCACCCGGAGTACCTGGTCAAGCAGTTGCAAGAGTTCAAGTCAGGCAAGCGCGCCAGCGCCATCATGCAGGGCTTTGCCTCCATGCTGTCCGATGAGGACATGAAGAACGTTGGCTGGTGGCTCGCTTCCAAGCCCGCCAAGGAAGGCTTCGCCAAGGACAAAGATCTGGTGAGCCTGGGCGAGCGCATCTACCGCGGCGGCATTGCCGATCGCAATATCGCCGCCTGCGCGGGCTGCCACAGCCCCAATGGCGCCGGCATTCCGTCGCAGTACCCGCGTCTGTCGGGACAGCATGCGGAGTACACCGCTGTCCAGCTCAAGGCCTTCCGCGACGGCGTGCGCACCAACAGCGCGCAAATGACCGGCGTGGCCGCCAAGCTCAACGATCGCGAAATCAGCGCCGTAGCCGACTACATTGCGGGCCTGCGCTAAATTAAATTGGTTCCCAGCCGCGCGCCGGGAACCATTGGCAGGCAACTAACCCCAATGCGGGCGGGTCCATCTCTACGGTGGGTCCGCCCGTTTTCACTTGGCGCTGCATACTCCCCCTCATGTCTGATATCACCCAAGGCGTTCGCATCCAGAGCGCGCCGCAGCCGCTGCGCCGCGCCGTTGAGCTGCTCTCGTCGATGCGCTTTGCGATTGCACTGCTGACGGTCATCTGCATTGCCTCGGTCATTGGCACCGTGCTCAAGCAACACGAGCCGATCGTCAACTACATCAACCAGTTCGGGCCTTTCTGGGCCGAGGCGTTTCTTGCGCTGCAGCTCAATGCGGTCTACAGCGCGTGGTGGTTTTTGCTGATTCTGGCGTTCCTGGTGACCAGCACGTCGCTGTGCATTGCCCGCAACACGCCCAAGATCATCACGGACCTCAAGACCTACAAGGAAAACATCCGGGAACAGAATCTGCGCTCCTTCCACCACAAGGCCGAAGCCCAGCTCGTCGGCGACAGCGCGGCGGAAGCCCGGCGCATTGGCGGGATGCTATCGGGCGGTGGCTGGAAAGTGAAGCTGCAGCAGCGCGACACCGCTGCCGGCCCCGGCACTGGCTGGATGGTGGCGGCGAAGGCCGGCGCGGCCAACAAGATCGGCTATATCGCTGCGCACAGCGCCATCGTGCTGGTGTGTCTGGGTGGTTTGCTTGATGGCGACATGATCGTGCGTGCGCAGATGTGGCTGGGCGGCAAAGCCCCCTACGCTGGCGGCGGCCTGATCTCCGAGGTCAGCCCCAAGCATTGGCTGAGCGACCGCAACCCGGCCTACCGCGGCAATTTGGTGGTGACGGAGGGCACGCAGGCCAGCACAGCGATTCTGAGCCAGTCCGACGGCATCCTGCTGCAGCCGCTCCCGTTTTCGCTGGAGCTGAAAAAATTCGTCGTTGAATACTATTCCACGGGCATGCCCAAGCTGTTTGCCAGCGACGTCGTGCTGCACGACCGAGAGACCGGAGAGGCGACTCCGACGCGCATCGAAGTGAACCACCCGGCCAACTTCAAGGGCATCGAGATCTACCAATCGAGCTTCGATGACGGAGGCTCGCGCGTCAAATTGACCGCCATGCCGCTGGGCATAGGGGGCAAGCCGTTCGAGATCGATGGCGTCATCGGGGGCAAGTCGCAGATTGTCGAAGGTGCGGGCGAGCGCGCGCTGACGCTGGAATTCACCGGTCTGCGCACCATCAACGTCGAAAATTTTGGCGGCGAGAGCGATGGTGCCGGCGGTTCCGGCGCCGATGTGCGCAAGGTAAATCTGCGCAGCACACTCGATTCGCACCTGGGCGCGGCCAACAACACGGTCAAGTCCAAAGAGCTGCGCAACGTGGGCCCCAGCATTGGCTACAAGCTGCGTGACGCCTCGGGTCAAGCGCGTGAATACAACAACTACATGCTGCCGGTGGACTTGGGCGAAGGCGGCGTTCCGGTATTTTTGCTGGGTGTGCGCGAGAACCCGTCCGAGCCCTTCCGGTATTTGCGCGCTCCGGCGGACGACAGCGGCAGCCTCGACGGTTTCGTCCGACTGCGCCAGGCGCTTGCAGACCCCCAAGCCCGCGAGGCTGCGGTGGCTCGCTACGTCAAGCAGGCCGTCGAGCCGGGCCGCACCGAACTGGCGGCGCAGCTGCAGCAGTCGGCCGAGCGCGCGCTCGGCTTGTTTGCCGGCTCCGGCGCGCCGCAGGGCATGGTGAATGGCAAGCTCGATGGAGGTCTGCCCGCCATTGCGCAATTCATGGAAGACAACGTGCCCGAGGCCGAGCGGGCGCGGGCTGGCGAGGTGCTGGTGCGCATTCTCAACGGCACCCTGTTCGAGCTGGCGCAGATCACGCGCGAGCGTGCCGGCTTGGCCCCGCTCAAGTCCGACGCCAGCACGCTGGGCTTTATGACGCAGTCGGTGATGGCGCTCAGCGACGTGCAGGCCTATCCGGCGCCGCTCGTGTTTGCCCTTAAGGATTTCACGCAGGTGCAGGCCAGCGTTTTTCAGGTGGCGCGTGCCCCGGGCAAGAAAGTGGTCTATCTGGGCTGTGCCTTGCTGATTCTGGGCGTTTTCTCCATGCTCTACATCCGCGAACGCCGCGTTTGGGTGTGGCTCGTGCCGGAAGGGGCGGGCAGCCGGGCCATGATGGCCCTCTCGACGAACCGAAAGACCATGGACGGCGACCGCGAGTTCGCTCAGCTTACGGACAAACTCATTGGGGTAGCACCCACAGGAGGCAAGGCATGAATACGGCCACAAGCACCGCGTCGAATGCGACCATTTCCCTCAATGAGGGCATGTTTTCTCGGCGCAACTGGTTTGACTGGTTGTTCGCCGCGATCGTGGCCGCGGGCGGCTTGTTCGCCTTCCAGCGCTACGCAGCCTACATGGATGTGTACGAAAAAGGCATCCTGCTGGCGGCGGTTCCGTCGCTCGTGGCGCTGGGCTGGTTTTGGCGACCGCTGCGCACGCTGATGCTGGTGGTGGCCGCTGCAGCCTTGCTCGCCATTGCGTCCTACCAAATCGACGGCCAGGGGCAGCTGGCGCGGGCCGAATCGGTGTTCTGGCTCAAATACTTTCTCTCCAGCCAGTCGGCGATTTTGTGGATGTGCGTGCTGTTCTTCATGAGCACCGCCTTTTACTGGCTTGGCATGGCCTCGCGCGGCGAGGGTGCCACGCTGTCGCTGATCGGCTCGCGCCTGGCCTGGGTGGCGGTGGGCATGGCGCTGATCGGCACCATGGTGCGCTGGTACGAAAGCTATCTGGTGGGTGTGGACGTGGGCCATATCCCGGTCAGCAACCTCTATGAAGTGTTTGTGCTGTTCTGCTGGATCACCGCGCTGTTCTACCTGTATTACGAGCAGCACTACAACACGCGCGCACTCGGCGCTTTCGTACTGCTTGTGGTCAGCGCCGCTGTGGGATTTTTGCTTTGGTACACGGTGGCGCGCGAGGCGCAGGAGATTCAGCCGCTGGTGCCGGCGCTCAAGAGCTGGTGGATGAAGCTGCACGTGCCGGCCAACTTCATTGGTTACGGTACGTTTGCCCTCTCGGCCATGGTGGCGTTTGCCTATTTGATCAAGCAACAAGCGGGGGAAACGCGCTGGACCAAACTTGCGCCGCTGGGCGTACTGGGCCTGGTGCTGTGCTTTGAGCCCCTGGTCTTCCGCCAAGGCGCGGGGCAGAGCAACCTCAGCTTCTGGATGGTGTATTTCGGCGTGTCCACGCTGGCGGTGGGCGGTATTTTGTTTGGCCGCCGCCGCATCGCTGCCAAGCTGCCGCCGCTCGAACTGCTGGATGACCTGATGTACAAGGCGATTGCGGTGGGCTTTGCCTTCTTTACCATTGCTACGGTACTCGGTGCGCTGTGGGCGGCCGAAGCCTGGGGTGGCTACTGGAGCTGGGATCCCAAGGAAACCTGGGCCTTGATCGTCTGGCTCAACTACGCCGCCTGGCTGCACATGCGCATGATGAAGGGCCTGCGCGGCACGGTATCCGCCTGGTGGGCGCTGGTGGGCCTGGTGGTCACTACCTTTGCCTTCCTGGGGGTCAACATGTTCCTGAGCGGCCTGCACAGCTACGGTGAGCTGTAATTCCATTTTTTAATCAAACGATTACTTTGTCGGCTTCGCTTCGCCAGTACGCTTGTACTGTCTGCGCTTCACCTTCGCGTACTCGATTGATTGAAAAACGGAATAAAACGTCAGGCACCGCGCTGCAGCGGCGCCCGTGAATCCAGCGGGCGCCCGGCTGCGTACTCCTTGTGAGCGGCTCGCCCGCGTCGCCACGCGGCACTGGCGGGCGCACTAAATCTTTCGGTTGGCTGTAACCTTGGTGGTGGGCTCGCCGAATTACAACCACAGTGCAAGGTGCACCTGGCATTTTTCAGGTGACGCTGTCACGCAACGGAAATGCTTCGCATTTCTGGCCAGCTGGAGTTTTTATGTCCATTTTTCATCGCAATGACGGGTTTGTGCACCCGGTTCCTTCCGAGATTACGCCGCAGCGCGTGTACGAAGAACGGCGCATGCTGCTGCGCGGCTTGGCGACAGGCGCTGCCGGCGCCACCTTGGCCGCCTGGGCCGGGCGGAGCGCACTGGCGACGGCAGAGCATCCAGGCAAACTGGCGGCGCTGCCTGGCGTGGCCTCCAAGGTGCTGGGCGCGGTCTCCATGGAAAAGGCGACTTCGTATGAAGATGCCACCAGCTACAACAACTTCTATGAGTTCGGCACCGACAAATCCGACCCGGCGCGCAATGCCAACACGCTCAAGACGGACCCTTGGAGCGTGAGCGTCGAGGGCTTGGTCAAGAAGCCGGGCAAGTTCAGCCTGGACGAACTGCTCAAGCTCTCCGCTCAGGAAGACCGCATTTACCGCCTGCGCTGTGTCGAGGGCTGGTCCATGGTGATTCCCTGGGTGGGTTACTCGCTGGTCGAGCTGATCAAGCGTGTGGAACCGCTCGGTGGCGCGAAATACGTGGAATTTGTGACGCTGGCCGACAAGGTCACCATGCCGGGCGTGAATTCGCGCGTGCTGGAGTGGCCGTACGTCGAAGGCCTGCGGCTGGACGAAGCCATGCACCCGCTGACGCTGCTCACTTTTGGCATGTACGGCGAAGTGCTGCCTAAGCAGAACGGCGCGCCGGTGCGCATCGTCGTACCTTGGAAATATGGGTTCAAGAGCGCCAAGAGCCTCGTCAAGATTCGCTTTACCGACAAGGAGCCGGCGACAGCTTGGAACAAGGCGGCTGCCCAAGAATACGGTTTTTACTCCAACGTGAACCCCGAGGTGGACCACCCGCGCTGGAGCCAGGCGACGGAACGGCGCATCGGCGAAGGCGGCCTGTTTGCCAAGCGCCGCAAGACGCTGATGTTCAACGGCTACGAAGCCCAGGTCGGCCAGCTTTATGCCGGCATGGATTTGAAAAAGAACTTCTGAACGGTTGCAGCACCATGAAAAAACTGCTGATGCACCGCGCCGCCAAGCCGGTGCTCTTCATCGTCTGCCTGCTGCCGTTTGCCTGGCTGTTTTATGCGGCGGCGGCAGACCAGCTGGGCGCCAATCCGGCGGAAGCCTTGATTCGCAGCCTGGGCGACTGGACGCTGCGCTTTCTGTGCATTGTGTTGGCGGTCACGCCGCTGCGGGTGATGACGGGAACGCCGGCGTTGGCGCGCTTTCGCCGAATGTTCGGCTTGTTTGTGGCGTTTTATGCGTTGATGCACCTGCTCTCCTATGTCGCCTTCGACATGGAGTTTGACGCTACCGAGATCGCCAAGGACATCGCCAAGCGGCCCTTTATTCTGGTGGGGTCACTCGCTGGCGTTCTGCTGGCGCTGATGGCGGCCACTTCGTTCAACCGCGCCATCAAGACTCTGGGCGCGGTGCGCTGGCGCCGCTTGCACCAAAGTGTGTATGTGGTGGCGGCGCTGGCCATCCTGCACTTCTACTGGATGCGCGCTGGAAAACACAATTTCGCCGAGGTGGCGGTGTACGGGGCCATTCTGGCCAGCTTGCTCGGCTGGCGGGTCTGGGAGGCGCAGCGCAAGCTCCGCCTGGGCGCGACGCGTCCTGGGCGGGCAAAGGTCGGAAGCGCGGCGATACTACAAAAAAGATAGCTTCAAACGATTGCCTAATAAGCGCTAGAGGCCTATTTTAGTAATAATTTTGCCAGGCCAGCGCGCGATTCCGCTCAGTCCTCTAGCAGGCGCTCGGCGCGCATCATGTCTTGCGGGGTTTCGCGCACGCGAATCAGTCGCGCCTCAGCGCCATCCACCAGCACCTCGGCGGCGCGCCCGCGCGTGTTGTAGTTGCTGGCCATGGACATGCAGTACGCCCCGGCCGACAGAACTGCCAGCCGATCGCCCTGCTGCACCGCAAGCTGGCGGTCGCGTCCCAGCCAGTCGCCGCTCTCACACACCGGACCCACCACGTCGTAGGTACTCGTTTCAGCGGCGCTGCATTGCACAGGGACAATGGCATGAAAGGCTTGGTACATGGCTGGACGCGGCAAGTCGTTCATGGCGGCGTCGACGATGCAGAAGTTCTTTTCCTCGCCCGGCTTGAGGTACAGCACCTCGGTCACGCACAGGCCGGCGTTGCCCACCAGGGAGCGTCCGGGCTCGATGATGAACTGGCGATCGCCAAAGCCGCGTGCGTCGAGCTTGGCCAGTAGTTCCTGCCACAGCAGGTCGGCCGCAGGTGGCGTGTCGCCGGCGTAGTCGATGCCCAGGCCGCCGCCGAAATCAAGGTGCTCGATCGCAATGCCTTCGGCCTCGATCTGCTCCACCAGATCGAGCAGGCGGTCCACCGCATCGGCAAAGGGCCGGACTTCGGTGATCTGCGAGCCGATATGGAAATCAATGCCGGTCACATGCAGGCCCGGCAACTGCGCGGCGCGCCGGTACGTGGCCAGGGTTCGCTCGTGCGCGACGCCAAATTTGTTGCCTTTGAGCCCCGTGGAGATGTAGGGATGCGTTTTGGGGTCCACGTTGGGATTGACCCGAATGCTCACGCGCGCCGTGTGGCCGCTTTTGGAGGCAACGTCGCTCAGAACTTCAAGCTCGGCCTCGCTCTCGACGTTGAAGCACAAAATGCCGGCCTCCAGCGCTTGAAGCATTTCCGCGCGCGTCTTGCCCACGCCCGAGAAAATCACCTTGGACGGATCGCCACCAGCGGCGAGAACCCGTGCCAGCTCGCCGCCGGAAACGATATCGAAGCCACAGCCCTGTCGGGCAAAAAACTGGAGCAGTGCGAGAGAGGAATTGGCCTTCATCGCGTAGCAGACGTGGAGCTTGCGGCCCGCAAAGCCGTTGCGATAGGCTTGCAAGGCGTCCGTCATGGACGCTGTCGAGTAGGCGAACAACGGCGTGCCATAGGTGCGGGCCAGGTCTGCAACGGAGCAGTCCTCGATGTACAGGTCGTCACCGCGGTACGCAATGTGCGGGCGGCCGGGAAGCTGGGAGGGGGTCATGGGGGTGAAGAGGCGGGTGGGCGAGGCAAAGGAGCCGACAGAGCGGTCGGAAGAAGGGTTTGAGGCAGGCTGGCGCGCTGGCTAGCCGCCGCCTCAGTCGGCAGAAACAGCGGTCCACGCTGCCCGCAGGCGGCGAGCACCGCCCCGCTGGCAGCAAGGACTAGCGTCCTGACTAGAATTTGCCGGGCAATCAATATCAACATGCGGAAATTGTAATGACCGACCTGGATTACGCGGATCGCGCCGAGCAATTGCTGCTGGCCATTGAGCAATGTGTGGACCTTATCAACGAGGCCACCGATGCCGACATCGACAGCCAGCGCAGCGGCGGCCTGATCACGCTGGTGTTTGCCAATGGCAGCCAGATCGTAGTCAACCAGCAAAGGCCCTTGCACGAGATCTGGCTGGCATCGCGCTCCGGTGGATACCACTACCGCTTCGATGGGCTGGTCTGGCAGGACACCAAGGGCGCAGGCGAATTCTTTGACGCTCTGAGCCGCGACGCCAGCGAGCAATCGGGTCTCGTGCTGCGCTTTCACGCTTGAGGCCGGCGCTGCGCGCGCTTGGCGACGCGCCGACACGTTGGAAACGTCAATTGCGAAACAGATCCAGAATTTTGTTGCGCTCCTCGGGCGCTGGCGCCTCCTGCGGCGCCACGCCCGACCCTGTGCCCCGATCTTCCAGCCCCACACTCGCAACGCCGGCATTGCGGGCATATTCGTCGTAGAACCATTCGCCTCCGACATTGACCACGCCTGCGGGCACGGTAGGCTCCATGACCGGGACCCCTTTGAGTGCCCGTTCCATAAAGCTGATCCACACCGGCAGACTGAGACCGCCGCCCGTTTCGCGGCTACCCAGGTTCCGTGGGGTGTCGTAGCCTATCCAGGTAATGCCCGCGACGGTGGGCTGGAAGCCAGCGAACCAGGCGTCCCAGGCGTCGTTGGTGGTACCGGTTTTGCCGTACAGGTCCGGGCGCTTCAAGGTGGCCTGGGCCCGCGCTGCCGTGCCTGAGCGTGTGACCTCCTGCAGCAAACTGTCCATGATGAAGGCATTGCGTGCGTCGATGGCGCGCGGGTTCTGCTCTGTGGGGACCGGAGTGGTTTCTGAAATGGTCCGACCCTTGAAGTCTGTCACCTTGGAAATGAGCCAGGGATTGACACGAAAACCGCCATTGGCAAAAACCGAGTACGCGACTGCCATCTGCATGGGCGTCACTGAACCCGCTCCAAGAGCCATGGTCAGATAGGCTGGGTGCTTTTCTGCATCAAAACCGAAGCGTGTGACCCATTCCTGCCCATAGCGCGGACCGATCGCCTGGAGAATGCGGATGGACACCATATTCTTCGAGCGCGCCAGGGCGGACCGCATGGTCATAGGACCGTCAAATTTTCCGTCGTAATTCTTGGGCTCCCACGGTTGGCCGCCGGTGAACCCCGAATCGAAGAACAAGGGCCCGTCGTTGATCACGGTGGCCGGCGTGAAGCCCTTTTCCAGCGCGGCGGAATAGATAAAGGGCTTGAAGCTGGACCCTGGCTGACGCCAGGCCTGCGTCACGTGGTTGAACTTGTTCTTGTTGAAGTCAAACCCGCCCACCAGTGCCTTGATGGCGCCGCTGCGCGGATCAAGCGCAACGAACGCGCCTTCCACTTCAGGCAACTGGGTCACTTCCCAGCCGTCCTTGTCGGTGCGTGCTACGCGGATGACGGCGCCCCGCCGCAGTTTGATGTTAGGAGGTGCCTTGTCGCTCAGACCCGACTGGACCGGCTTCAATCCATCGCCGGAGATCTCAATGGTGTCCCCATTTCCGCGAACGGCAATCAGCGTGCGCTTGTTCACCTCAAGTACCACCGCTGAAAGCACGTCGCCATTGTCCGGATGGTCGGCCAGTGCGTCGTCAATGGCGTCGTCAATGTCGTTAGGGTCTGTGGGCAGCTCGATGAACTGCTCGGGTCCGCGGTAATGCTGGCGCCGCTCAAAGTTCATGATGCCGCGGCGCAGAGCGCTGTAGGCCGCATCCTGGTCGCTGGCGCTCAGTGTGGTGTAGACATTCAGGCCGCGTGTGTAGGCCTCGGCGCCATACTGCGCAAAAATGAGTTGGCGGGCCATCTCCGCCACGAACTCTGCATGCACGCGTGTGCTGTCTTGCCCAGTGTGGATGTGGATGGATTCCTTGCGCGCCGCAGCGGCCTCGGCCGAGGTGATGAATCCGTTCTCCTCCATGCGGTCGATGATGTATTGCTGGCGAATGCGAGCCCGCTTGGGGTTGCTGATCGGGTTGTAGGTTGAAGGCGCTTTGGGCAAACCGGCAAGCATGGCGGCCTCTGCAACGGAAATTGATTTCAGAGGCTTGCCAAAGTAGGCTTCCGAGGCCGCCGCAAATCCATATGCGCGGTTGCCCAGGTAAATCTGATTCATGTAGACCTCGAGAATCTGATTCTTGGAAAGCAGATGCTCAAGTTTGAAAGTAAGTAATATTTCGTAAATTTTGCGGGTAAATGTTTTTTCAGAGGACAGATATACGTTGCGTGCGACCTGCATGGTGATCGTGGAGGCGCCCTGGCTTTTGATCCTTCCCAGGTTGGCCAGCATCGCCCGAAGCATGCCTTTGTAGTCCACGCCACCGTGCTCGAAGAAGCGCGTATCTTCAATGGCCAGAACAGCATCCTTCATCACTTTGGGGATCTCGGCGATTGGGGTGAGGTTGCGACGCTCTTCCCCGAATTCACCGAGCAGTGCGCCCTCGGAGGAGTAGATGCGCAACGGAAGCTTGGGGCGATAGTCCGCCAAGTCAGAAATATCGGGAAGATTGGGATAGGCAAAAGCCAAGGCAACTGCTATTACCAGGGCCAAGGCCAGAGCGCCTGCCGCAGCCAGACCGAGCAACCACATCAGAATGCGCAGAGGCCACTTCCACCAGGGAGAAGAGGGCGACGAGGCCACTTTTGGCTTCGGGGACGAGGGGTCTTTGGGGGTGGACGGCGGCATATCGCTCCGGCATGAAATGAGCCGGCATTATAAAAATCCGGCCACGCGCGATGGCGCGCATTGGAAACCGGTGGAGGGAGGTTTTAAGTATCTGCCAGGAAAAAAGCAGTTTCGGCCAAGCAGCTCGGCACGCTGTTCCGTCTGCTTTTGACAACGCTCTGAAGTTGCGACATCCGGAAAACTCTTTGCCGGAGAAGTATCTTACTGCTAGCATTCATGTGAAATGTGAAGTTTTGTTGTCTCACATTCACAACTACAAGGGGGCATCTTGATCTCTACGGGTTCCTTGTTCGGTCGCCAGTCTGCGCCGCTGCTGGGCATTGACATCAGCTCTTCCAGCGTCAAGTTGGTGGAGCTAGGGCGTGACAAATCGGGTGCCTGGGTTCTTGAGCGCTGTGCGATCGAGCCCCTTGAGCGTGGCTGGATCACGGATGGCAACATTGAGAAGTTCGACGAAGTTGCTGACGCTCTCAAGCGCGTTGTAAAAAAGAGCGGAACACGCACCAAGCAGGTTGCACTTGCGTTGCCGCCGTCCGCCGTCATCACCAAGAAAATTTCCCTGCCTGCCGGCATGAGCGATCAGGAGCTTGAGGTACAGGTTGAGTCAGAAGCCAACCAGTACATTCCCTTTTCGCTCGACGAGGTAAGTCTCGATTTCTGCGTGATGGGCCCGAGCAAGAATGCTCCGGGCGACGTCGACGTATTGATTGCGGCGTCGCGTCGAGAAAAAGTTCAAGACCGTCAGGGCCTGGCAGAAGCTGCAGGGCTGAAGGCGGTCATCCTGGATGTCGAGTCGTATGCCTCGCGCTTGGCGGCCAGTCGTCTCATTGAGGCCTTGCCCAACAAAGGCGTCGATTCCATGGTGGCCCTTTTCGAAGTGGGCGCCTTGACGACGAGCATGCAGGTCATTCGCAATGACGAAGTTCTCTACGACCGAGATCAGGCTTTTGGCGGTGCTCAACTTTCGCAACTTATCGTCAGGCAGTATGGATTCTCGGTGGAGGAAGCCGAGAACAAGAAGCGCAGCGGTGACTTGCCTGAAGACTACGCAAGCGCAGTCCTGCGTCCTTTTGTTGAGAGCATGGCACAGGAAATCGGGCGTGCATTGCAGTTTTTCTTCACCAGTACGCCACACAACCGTGTCGACCGAATCCTTCTGGCAGGGGGATCTTCTCCCTTGCAGGGTCTGCCGGAGGCGGTGACGCAGCACACAGGTTTTCCATGCAGCATCGTCAATCCGTTTGAGGGTATGGAAATGTCCAGCAATGTGCGCATCAAGAAGATGGTTCGGGAGGCTCCGTCCTATCTCACGTCCTGTGGCCTTGCGATGCGGAGGTTCATGCAGTGATTCTCATCAATCTGCTCCCGCATCGCGAAGTGGCGCGCAAGCGCCGTCGCGAGGCATTCCAGGCAACCATGTTTGCCTCTTTTCTCGTGGGTTTGCTGATTGCTGGCCTCATCTATTGGTGGTTTCAAATGATGATTGAGCAGCAGCAAGCCAGAAACGGCTTTCTGCAGAGTGAAATCAAGGTGCTTGAAAGTCAGATCAAAGAAATTGCCGGTATTGAGGAAGAAATCGCTTCGTTGCGCGCACGACAGAAGGCAGTCGAAGATTTGCAGGCCGACCGAAATCTCCCCGTGCATTTGCTGAGCGAACTGGTCAAGCAATTACCCGATGGTGTATATGTCACGTCCTTGAAGCAAACCAACCAACAAATAGCAATGCAGGGCATGGCGCAGTCGAACGAACGTGTGTCCGAGTTGTTGCGTAATCTGTCCAATAACACGCCATGGCTTTCCAAGCCCGAATTGGTGGAGATTACGGCTGCCAAGGTTGCATTGACTCCGCGTGATGAGCGGCGCGTATCCGCGTTCAATTTGCAGTTCACTTTGAAGCGGTCTAGCGATGCAAAGAAAACCGAAGGCGACGCTGTAAGTGTGCCTCCGGCCGGAAACTGAGCCATGGCCAAAAAGCAAAAAAACTCCATAGATACCGCGGCCCTGCAAGAAACCTTGCAGCGTCAGTTTCGCAATCTCGATACCAGAGATCCTTCCCTTTGGCCGCCGTTGCCACGCTATCTGCTATGCATTTTTATTGTTGCTGCTGTAGTCGTTGCTCTTTGGTACGTTAAGCTTACGGACTATCGTGACGCACTTGACTCTGAGCGCGCCACAGAAGTGACACTTCGTCAAGATTATCAGACTAAACTGAACAAAGCAGTTAGTCTGGATTTGCTCAAGAAGCAGCGCGAACAGATTCAACAATACGTGATACAGCTCGAGAAGCAGTTGCCAAGTAAAGCGGAAATGGCTGCCTTGCTCTCTGATATTAACCAAGCGGGTATCGGGAGAAGTCTGCAGTTCGAGCTCTTCCGTCCAGGGCAAGTGATTGTTCGCGACTATTATGCAGAACTTCCAATCGCTGTTCGCGTCACTGGAAAATACCACGATATGGGCGCTTTTGCTGCCGATATCGCTAATCTGTCTCGAATCGTGACACTTAACGAAATAGCAATTACTGCCGGAGACAAAGGCGGTCCGAACCTGATCATGGATGCAACCGCGCGCACCTTCCGCTATTTGGATGCGGATGAAATTGAAGCACAGCGCAAGGCAGTTCAGGGGGCGCCGAAATGAAGCTAAGTCATGCCGCTGTTTTGGGTGTTGCGGTAGCACTCCTTCTGGGGTGCGATTCGTCTGGCGAGGCGGAACTGAGGGATTGGATGGCGCAGGAACGCGCGCAAGCACAGCCCCATGTCACGCCGATCACGGAACCCAAGCAGTTCCAGCCGCAACAATATGCAGTTCAAGGCGAACTTGAGCCATTCAGCCTGCAACGCCTTACCCAAGCCTTGCGTCGTGATTCAGCGCAGGTGGCATCCAATGCGGCGTTGATCGCGCCTGAGTTGGCCCGTCGCAAGGAACCGCTGGAAGCGTATCCTCTCGACGCAATGGCTATGGTGGGGAGTTTGATGAAGGCCGGAAAGCCGACTGCCTTGCTGAAGGTCGACAATTTGCTTTACCAGGTGGGGCTTGGTGAATATCTGGGCCCCAATTATGGGCGCATCACAAAAATCACAGAAACTGCTGTACAGATGCGTGAAATCGTGCAAGACGCCACAGGCGACTGGATAGAGCGCACGGCATCGCTTGAGCTGCAAGAGGGGGTCACCAAATGAAGCGGAAGAATTTTAAAATGAAGAACCTGATTCGAGGTTTTGTGCTCGCGACTGCTGCTGCACTTGCTTCCTCCTTCGCATTTGCACAAGGTGCTATTAAGTCCGTTACTGGATCGCTGCAAGGCGGCGCGGAGGTCCTGCGAATCGATTTTACGCAGCCGCTCCCGGCGCTGCCGACGGGGTTCGCGACGCAATCGCCAGCCCGCATCGCGCTCGATTTCCCAGGTACGTCCAATGCGATGGGGAAATCTCTCATCGAAATTAATCAAGGCAACATAAAATCAGTGAACGTTGTTCAGGCTGATGGACGTTCGCGTGTGGTTTTGAATCTCAAACAGGCAACGGCCTACCGGGCAGAGCTACAAGGCGATGCCTTGATGGTCGTTTTGGCACCCGTGGCATCAAGTGCAACGACTCCAGCCCAGACGGAGGTCTTCGCCGAATCCGGCACCTTGGACGTCCTGCCTATCAAAGACATTGATTTTCGCCGTGGCCCCGATGGCTCTGGTCGCATCGTCGTAGCCCTTGCGAGCAGCCAGGTGGGTGTCGATCTGCGCCAGCAGGCCAAAACCCTTACGGTTGATTTTCTTCGCTCTTCGCTCGCTGAGGGGTTGAGGCGCCGACTCGATGTGACGGACTTTGGCACGCCGGTACAGAAAATCACGACCACCGAGGATGGTGATCGCGTACATATGGTCATTGAACCCATTGGCGAATGGGAGCATAGCGCGTACCAAAGTGACAACCAGTTCGTTGTCGAGGTTCGCCAGAAGAAAATTGATCTCAGCAAGCTTACGCAGGGCCCCGGGTACAGCGGAGAAAAGCTGTCGCTGAATTTTCAGAATATTGAAGTCCGTTCTTTGCTGCAGGTGATCGCCGACTTCACGAATTTCAACATCGTCACCTCCGATACGGTGACTGGAGCGCTTACTTTGCGGCTGAAAGACGTTCCATGGGATCAAGCTCTGCAGATCATCATGGATGCCAAGGGCCTTGGAATGCGCAAGAATGGCACCGTTCTCTGGATCGCACCCAAAGACGAAATCGACGATCGCACCAAGAAGGACTACGAAGCCGTCTTGGCAATCGAAAAGCTCGAACCATTGAAGACGCAGGCGTTTCAGCTCAATTACGCCAAGGCTGTGGATATGGTCACCCAACTCACCACCAGCGCTTCCGGCACGACAGGCGGGACGAATACACGCTTTCTATCGGAGCGAGGCAGCGCCATCGCCGAGCCGCGTACGAATCAGCTTTTCGTAACCGATACGAGGAGCAAGATTGAGGAGGTACGCAAGCTGCTGGTTTCTTTGGACGTTGCGGTTCGCCAGGTATTGATTGAAGCGCGCATTGTGGAGGCACGGGATTCCTTTGGGCGTTCTCTCGGCGTGCGTCTGGGCGGAAGTGACCTGAGGGCCAATCGGGGCGGGCAGGGTGGCTATGCCCTGGGCAGCGACAACCGGGTGGTGTTTGGAAGCAGCTATAGCAATAGCGTCGCCAGCAGCGGCGCAGGTGGAACGACAGACCCCACCGGCAGCTTTGTCAATTTGCCTGCGCAGCTCTCAGGCGGTGATGCTGTAGGCAGCTTTGCGCTGTCCATCTTCAATGCAGCTGCCAATCGATTCCTCACCTTGGAGCTTTCGGCACTTGAGGCAGACGGCAAGGGCAAGATCGTATCCAGTCCCCGGGTGATTACCGCTGACCAGACAAAGGCACTGATCGAGCAGGGTACGGAATATCCGTATTCCGTCACCGCACCCAACGGAGCGACCACGATTGCTTTCAAAAAGGCCGTGCTCAAGCTGGAAGTGACGCCGCAGATCACGCCTGAAGGCGATATCATCCTCGACCTTGACATCAACAAGGACAGTCGCGGTGAGACCACCTTGCAAGGGGTAGCCATCGATACCAAGCACATCGTCACCCAGATTCTGGTCGAGAACGGCGGAACGGTAGTTATTGGTGGTATTTTTGAAATGGAAGAAACCAATCAAGAAAGTAAAATCCCTTTCTTGGGCGATGTCCCGGTGATGGGTAATCTCTTCAAGAGCAGGACCAAAGAATCAACGAAGCGTGAAATGCTCGTTTTCATCACCCCCAAAGTGATTTCTGATCGCGGCCCAACGCGTTAATTTAGGTGAAGTGAGGTAAGAAATGAAAAAACTTATTGGAATGACCGCTTTGGCAATGTCTGCATTGCTTACAGCATGCGGCGGCGGCGGTGGAAGTGCCGGAAGCAGTGCTTTGCCATACAGCATCTCTTTGAGGGCGGAAAAGACACAATTGCCGTTGAACATTTCGAACCAAATTGCAGGAATTAGCGCATATTCGCCTTTTACTACCACTCTTTATGTGGATGCGCGTGAAGGCAATAGCCCAATTTTGGGTGGAACGGGAATTTTCGGCTGCAACGTTGCGGGTGGCTTGGGATCTGGTGCACTTTACTATCTCGATGGTAAGGATGAACACATGGTGGAGGTGGACGATGGCAAGGGAGGAAAAATCAAGGTCCCCGGTGCTTATCGTAGTATCGTGCTTGATTCCAACGCTGGCGGTAATTCGTTCCATTTTCACGCTGGGAACATAGCCGGGACGGCACGGATTACCTGCGCCGTCACGAACCCAGCGGATCAATTGGTGTCCAGCGCGAGCGTTGATATTGTGGTGGGCGCGGCGACCGGCAAACCTGCCAGCGTAACCGTGACGACGCGCGGTCCCCGCTATTTGGGCACCAGCACCAACACCTTCGATTTGCCGAAAAGTGTCGCTATCAGTGCAAAAGTGATGGACGATGCGAATCAGCCGGTTCCGAACCCGTCCGGAGCTAACTTGAAGGTTCGTATCCGTCCATTCGGTGCATCTGCAGGTGCGCGCCTGCTGGTAGGTCAGCAATCAGGGGATGAAGTTCAGGTCAGCACCATTGGTGGGGAGGGACTCTTTTCGATCTCCAGTGGCCCAACTGCGGGTGTCATTCTTCTTGAGATGACTGCAGATCGTTTTGATAATAACGTCAGCAACGGCGTGCAAGACCCTGTGATGCAATTGATGGCGATCAGCGTGAACAAGGCCATTAGTACAGTAGCTCTTTCGATCACGGATACTTCCCTGACGGTAACGAATGGAATGGCATACTCGTTTGCTTTGACCGCGCAGGGGGGCTTGCCGCCATATGCCTGGACGAGCAGTGCCCTACCGAGCGGGCTCAATTTGAGCAGTGACGGCGTCATTTCCGGGGTTCCCACCGCCCCGAAGGGTACCTACAACGTCGTGGTGACTGTGGCCGATGATACGGGTGCGTCATTGAGCAAAAACCTGACCATCAAGGTCGAAGGTGAACTGGCGATTGACGGCTGCAGCAGCGATGTCAGTGCGCCGTGCGCCTTGCCGGGTGGAACAGTGGGTGACGGCTATTCGCATACGCTCTCCTTCTCGATTGGCGATCCTGCGGTTCCCGTCGTCTGGAGCATCACCGGCAACCTGCCCCCAGGCCTTGTGCTCGCGGCGGATGGAACCATTTCGGGTACTCCGACCACGGCAGGTACCTACACCTTCATCGTGACGGCCACACGCGGCACCCTGGTGGTGCGCAGGCAGGTCTCGATCGTGGTCGGTTGACGTATAAGGCAGGGCGGGGATTCACCTAGTTCCGTTCTTGCCCCTTTTTTGAGCTTCGATCACAACAGCCCCTTGGATAATGTCCAAGGGGCTGTTTCTTTTGTTCTCGACTGGGCGCTTTGTCCGTCGTGGTCGACAGGGGCGCTGGCAGGATCAAGTTGCGCGACCTGCTCCAAGCCCTATTCCTTGGCAGAGAGCCGGTGCCATCACGCATTCACCCATTTCTCATGATTTCTCTCATTGGCATGCCCGGATGTGGCAAGACGACAGTCGGGCGGCAACTTGCGCGGCGGCTGCGTACGGTTTTTATCGATTCGGACCGTGTCATCGAGGAGCGCATCGGTTGCTCGATCAGGGAACTCTTCGAGCGCGAGGGGGAGGAAGCCTTCCGCGCCGTAGAGGAAGCCACGCTGGACGATCTGACGAGAACAGGCGGCGGCGCCGTGCTCTCCACCGGTGGCGGTGCGGTGCTGCGGCCCGCCACGCGGATGCGTCTGCGCGAGCGGGGGCAAGTGGTCTACCTGCACGCCTTGCCCGACGACATCTACCGGCGCCTGCGGCATGACACTACCCGGCCGTTGCTGCAGACCAAAGATCCCTTACATCAATTGCGTAGCCTGTACGCACAACGCGACCCGCTCTATCGCGAAACCGCGCACTTCGTCATCGAAACTGGGCGGCCGTCTGTTGCTACCCTGGTCAACATGGTGGTCATGCAGCTTGAGCTGGCAGGCGCCCTGAACGCCGGGGCGCTAGGCGGGGCCACCCAGCCAACCCCATTGAACGAAACGTCAACAGACTATTGACCTCCCTACAGTGGATGGATGGCTCACTGGCGCCGCTTGCCTGCTCTACACTCGGATCGAAATGACCATTGCATCAGAATCCGCAGATGTGGACTCGGCAACCGCGGTTGCCGAACTGCCAGCTCGCTCCACGCAAAATGACGCTCCGCAAATTGTGCGCATCGGTTTGGCTGAGCGCAGTTATCCCATCGCCATAGGCACACACCTATTTTCCGAGGCTGAGGCTTATGCTTCATTGCCCCAGGGACATTGCGCGTTGATCGTTACCAACACCACGGTCTCACCACTCTACGCGGGGCGCCTGGAAAGCGTCCTTGCTGCCAGCTATTCGCAGGTGCACCGCGTGGTGCTCCCGGATGGCGAAGCACACAAAACCTGGCAAACCCTGAACCTGATCTTCGATGCCCTCCTTCAGCACGGCTGCGATCGCAATACCGTGCTGTTTGCCCTTGGCGGGGGCGTGGTCGGCGACATGACGGGGTTTGCAGCTGCAAGCTATATGCGCGGCGTCCCATTTGTGCAGGTGCCCACCACACTGTTGGCGCAAGTGGATTCTTCCGTGGGCGGCAAGACGGGTATCAATCACCCCTTGGGCAAGAACATGATTGGTGCGTTTCACCAGCCGCTGCTGGTGGTCTGCGATCTCGATACGCTCGATACTTTGCCTGCGCGTGAACTCAGCGCGGGGCTGGCCGAAATCATCAAGTACGGCCCGATTTACGACATGGACTTCATGGCTTGGCTGGAAGGCCATATCGATGCGCTGCGCACGCGCGACCGCACGGCCTTGGCGTATGCGGTGCGCCGCAGCTGCGAAATCAAGGCAGCGGTGGTCGGCGCAGACGAGCGCGAAGCCGGGCTGCGCGCGATTCTCAATTTCGGCCACACCTTTGGCCACGCCATCGAGTCCGGGATGGGCTACGGTGTGTGGCTCCATGGGGAAGGCGTGGGCGCGGGCATGCTGATGGCGGCGGAGCTCTCGCACCGGCTCGGTCTGGTGGATGCCGCCTTCTGCGCGCGCCTGCAGGCGCTGGTGGCGCGCGCCGGGCTGCCAGTGCGGGCCCCGGTGCTGGATGCCGGCGACAACGCAGGCCGGTATCTGGAACTGATGCGTGTCGACAAGAAGGCCCAGGCCGGTGAAATCCGTTTTGTGTTGATCGACGGGCCGGGCAAGGCCGTGCTGCGCAGCGCGCCCGACGCTTTGGTGCGCGAGGTGGTGGATACATGCTGCGCGCCGGCCTGAATCGTGCTGAGCGAAGCCTGCGATGTGGCGGCACATATCACTATATTTTCAGGAGCTGTCAGCGCTTACTGCATAAGCGCTAGAGGCCAATTTGACTGATATTTTGGCTCTGGCGCCTCATGCCTGTCATGCAGCCGCTTCTCGCGGCCGGCGCCACGCCGAAGCACCGGCGCCCACACGCTCGGACTACCAGCGCGACCGCGACCGCATCGTTCATTCCTCGGCCTTTCGAAGACTCGTCTACAAGACACAGGTCTTCCTCAACCATGAGGGGGATCTGTTTCGTACCCGACTGACGCATTCGCTGGAGGTCGCGCAGCTGGCGCGCTCGGTCGCGCGCTCGCTGCATCTGAATGAGGACCTGGTGGAAGCCATTGCCCTGGCACACGATCTGGGCCACACGCCCTTTGGACACGCAGGGCAAGACGCACTCAACGCCTGCATGCAAGCCTACGGCGGCTTTGAGCACAACCTGCAGAGCCTGCGTGTGGTGGATGCGCTGGAGCTGCGCTATCCGCAATTCGCCGGACTCAACCTCACCTATGAAACCCGTGAGGGCATCCTCAAACACTGTTCACGCAGCAACGCCGAGTTGCTCGAAGCGCAGGAGCCGGGTGGCGTCGCATCGCGCTTTTTGCTGCGACAGCAACCGAGTCTGGAGGCGCAACTGGCCAACCTGGCAGACGAAATCGCCTACAACGCCCACGATATTGATGACGGTGTGCGCTCCGGGCTGATTACGCAGGAGCAATTGGCCGAGGTGCCGCTGTTTGCGCGCTACCGCAGCGAGGCCCTTGATGAGTTTCCCGGGCTGGACGCCCCGGCCACTGAGCGCCGGCTGCTCTACGAAGCCATTCGCCGCATGCTTAGTGCACAGGTCTACGACGTGATCGCCGCGACGCAGCAGGCCATCGCTTGCGCAGCGCCTGGCGATGTGGATGCGGTGCGCCGCGCCGGCCCCCTGGTGGGGTTCGGACCAGACATGCGGATGCAGTCGCAGACCCTCAAGCGGTTTCTGTTCGACAACCTCTACCGGCATCCACAAGTGATCGAGACCACCGATCGGGCACAGGTGGTGGTGCGAGAGTTGTTCGACGCCTTCCTTGCTGCGCCGCACGCCATGAAGCCAGCTTACGCCGCCCGCGCTGCGGCTGCGCCGCCTGGACACGGTGCCCGCGTGGTGGCCGACTTTATTGCGGGCATGACCGATCGATTTGCGGCGGCCGAGCATGAGCGCCTGACGGGGCGCCGGCTGCTCCCGTAGGTCGGCCAGCCCAGAGCCCGCCGAGCGGACGCCGGCGATCAGGCCGCAGCGGGACCTTGCTCGCGCGCAAAGGTCACGACATGATCGGCCTGCACGCGAACGCCAATCCATTCCCCTACGGCGTGGTCGTGGTGGCTGGGAACATGGGCTTGCAATTGCTGGCCGTTGGCCAATTGAAGCGTGTAGAGAAACTCCGAGCCCCGAAACGCCTTGCGCAGCACGCGCGCCTGGACCGGCGAGCTGTCATCGTGCACGATGTCGTCCGCCCGCAGCAGCACATCGCATTCCCCATTGTCGTAATAGGAGGGCAGCGGGCAATCGGTCAGATTTTCCAGCGTTCCTAACGCCGTCCGGACGGCGACACCGCCTGCACTTTGCTCCAACCAGGCAGGCGCAAAGACCCCGTGGCCGATGAAGTTCGCGACAAAGCGTGTGGCGGGGCGGTGATAAAGCGTGTACGCATCGTCCCATTGCTGCAGCGCGCCCTCCTGCATGACGCCAATCAGGTCGCCAATCGCAAAGGCTTCGAGCTGGTCGTGGGTCACAAACAGCGCCGTGGCGCCGGCCGCCTTCAGAATGCCGCGCATTTCGTGTGCCAGGCGTTCGCGCAGCTCCACGTCCAGGTTGGAGAAGGGCTCGTCGAGCAGCATCAGCTTGGGGCGCGGCGCGAGCGCCCGTGCCAAGGCCACGCGCTGCTGCTGCCCGCCCGAAAGTTCGTGGGGATAGCGCCCCTCGCTGCCCGACATTCCAACCAGTGCCAGCACCTCGGAAATGCGCTCGGCCTGCGCCCTCTGCGCCATGCCGTGCAGACCAAAGGCGATGTTGCGGCCCACGCTGAGGTGCGGGAACAAGGCGTAGTCCTGAAACACCATGCCAATGCGCCGCTCTTCGGGCGGCACGTTGTGGCCGGGGCAGCTGACACAGGCTCCGCCCAGCTGCACCTCGCCGCGTTCCACGGGGGCCAAACCGGCCACTGCGCGCAGCAGCGTGGTCTTGCCGCAGCCTGATGGCCCGATCAACACGCCAATGCTCCCCGCTGGCAGGCCCAGACTGACCCCCCGTACCGCCGGCTGGTCCTGACCGGGGTAGCGCACATCCAGATTCGAGAGCGTCAAATACATGCAGGTATTTTATGTTTGTGAATGCGTAAAATTCTCATTTACCTGCCACGGTGCCGAACTGGACCAGTTCCGCATGCAGTTCTCTCCTTTTATTCCCATCTTGCTCACTCTCCGCACGGCCTTGCGCCATCTTCCTTTGTTCGCCTTGGCTGGTGTGCTGTGCCTGCCTGTGCTCGCTTTGCTCGGTGCCTGGTTGCCGGGCGTTGATTCCAATGCGCCTCTGCCTGTGCTCAAGGCCATGGCGCAGACCGTGCTGCCGGGCTACCTGTGGACTACGCTGTGGCTGGCCATTGGTGTGGGTGTGGGCGCTGCGCTGCTTGGCACAGCCGCTGCCGTGGCGGTGACACTGTTTGATTTTCCCGGCCGTCGCAGCTTTGAGTGGTTGTTGCTGTTGCCGCTGGCCATGCCGGCCTACGTGACGGCTTATGCGTACACCGATTTTCTGCAGTTCAGCGGCCCGCTACAGACCTGGGCGCGCGCGGCGTTTGGCCTGGAAGGCCGCCTTTTGCCCGAGGTGCGCAGCCTGGGCGGCGCCGTATTGGTGTTCGTGGTGTCGCTTTACCCCTACGTGTACCTGCTGGCACGTGCAGCGCTGGCAGAGCGCATAGCGCCCCTGATGGAGGCGGCGCGCATGCTGGGCGCGCCGCTGGCCCGCCGGATTGCTGCAGTGGCACTGCCGCTGGCGCGCCCGGCCGTGGCTGCGGGTGTGGCGCTGGCACTGATGGAAACCCTGGCCGATTTTGGCGTGACCAGCTATTTCGGCATTCAGACCTTCAGCACCGCCATCATCAAGGCCTGGCTGGCGATGGACGATGGCCGAGTGGCCGCGCAGCTGTCCACCATGTTGCTCGCCCTGGTGCTGCTTTTGCTTTGGCTGGAGCGGCGGTCGCAGAGTCGCTTGCGTTTCAGCGCGCGCGGCGCGGGGGGTGCGGCGGTTTCGTTGCCCAGGGCATTGACTGGCTGGCCAGCGGTGTTGGCGGGCACCGTCTGCGCCGTGCCGGTCTTCCTCGGCTTTGTAGCGCCAGTGGCCTTCATGCTGCGTCCTCTGGCTGCCGATTGGTCGGTACTCCCATGGCAGCGGTTTCTGGAGTGGGCATGGAACAGCGTGCGGCTCGGCGGCATCACGTCGGCCCTCGCGCTGGCCGTGGCCTTGGCGCTGGGGTTTGCACTGCGACGTACCCCGCACGGCCCTGTGCGCGCTGTGGTGCGCCTGGTGGGTGCAGGCTATGCGGTGCCGGGGGCGGTGATCGTAGTGGGCGTGCTCCTGCCGGTTGGCTGGTTGCAGCAGCAGTTTCCCCACCTCGGCGTCGGGGCCTTGGTGACCACCACGGCGCTGGGTATCGTCTGGGCCTATCTGGTGCGGTTTTCCGCTGTGGCCCTGCAAAGTGTGGAGAGCGGCTACGCGCGCATCCCCACCAGCCTGGACGAGAGCGCGCGCCTGCTGGGAGCGGGCAGCATGCGCGTCGCGGGCGAACTGCACTGGCCGCTTCTCAAGCGAGCCGCAGCGGCTGGGGCCCTGCTGGTATTTGTCGATGTGATGAAGGAACTGCCTGCCACCATGGTTTTGCGGCCCTTCAACAGCGATACCCTGGCGGTGGTGGCGTACCAGCTTGCGCGCGACGAACGGCTGGGCGAAGCGGCGCTTCCATCCCTTGCCCTGGTGCTGGTAGGGCTGGTGCCCGTGCTGCTGCTGAGCCGGGCGCTGCGCAGCCGCTGACAGCGCGCGGCTGGCCAAGGCATGCCGTCAGAACAGTCTATGTTTGAATTTTGATGCGAATCGCGCTAACCTCCCACCCCTTGCTGCGCAGGTGGGCTTCCAGGGCGGGTTGAAGCTGGCGCAATTTGGCTGCGGCCGAGCTGCCTTTGACCAGGATGCACCAATGGGTCCCATCAATCGGGCCTGCACGCACCGATGTGCGCAGCGCAGCAGGAATCAAAGGCTCGATGGCGCGCAGCCGCGCGCTCGAGTCCTGCACCAGGGCCGACAGCTGAGCCAGCATGGGCGCCTCATCGGCGGCTTGCTGAAGGGTCACGGCATGGTTGCGGCGGTGCATCAATGGGCGGGGTCCAAGCGGAAAGGCGGTCAATGCAGCTAATTATCATGGACGCGCGTCTTGCGCGAAGCCGGGCCATTACGCTCTCCGGGCCGCGCCTGCTGCTTGCCGCGCTGGGCCTGGCCCTGCTCTTGATGTGCATGGCCGCTGGCCTGTACCACCTGGTTTTCCTCAAAGGAGCGCGCGAAGGCTGGCCCGTGGTCAGCGATCTGGTGCGCCTGGTGGCGCGGGACGACACGGCACAGCGCGAGCGCTTCCTGCGCCAGAACATCGACGCGATGGCCCGCAAGGTGGGGGAGATGCAGGCACGCATGGTGCAACTTGAATCGCTGAGTGACCGTATTTCGGGTTTGGCAGGTGTTGCGCTGCCGAGCAACGGCAGCGGCAAGTCCGGTGCAGCGCCGGGCCGGGGCGGGGTGCTGGTGGCAAGCCGGCCGCTCAGCCTGGAAGACTTGCAGCGCACGCTCGATGATCTGGAGCAGCTGAGCGGCCAGCGAGTGGATTTGATGACGGTGATGGAGTCGCGCCTCATGGATCAGCACCTGGCCAAACACATGATTCCCACGCAGGAACCTGTGCCGGGCAATGTGGTCGGCTCGGGGTTTGGCTGGCGCATCGACCCCATCACCGGCAGTTCGGCGCTGCACACCGGGCTGGATTTCGCGACCGCGCAGGGCTCCGACATTCTCGCGGCGGCGGGCGGCGTCGTGGTGACTCAGGAATTCCACCCCGCCTACGGCAACATGGTGGAGATTGACCACGGCAACCAGGTGATCACGCGCTATGCACACGCCTCCAAGGTGTTGGTGCGGCGGGGAGACCTGGTCCGCCGCGGACAGAAGATCGCCGAGGTGGGAACCTCAGGCCGGTCTACGGGGCCGCACCTGCACTTCGAGGTCTGGGTCCAGGGCGTGTTGCAAGATCCAAGGAAATTTCTGGCCGCAGGCGATGCCGCCACCCGGACCAAGGGCGCACGCGCCGGCCCTTCGCTCGGCACAGCTGCAGCCAGTGCGGTGGCGCGCAGGTAAAATCGCTTTTTTCGAGCCCGAGCGTCGAGGGCATGCTTGATTGCTTGCACTCCCCGAATCCGGCCTCATCTGACCCACTTATTCACAGGGATCACGGATTTTTCGCGCACTTTCGAGTGCCGCGACAAATCCATGTCTGCATGGCCACCAACTTCCTCACCAAAATTTTCGGCAGCCGCAATGACCGCCTGCTCAAGCAATACCGCAAGACGGTGGCACGCATCAATGAACTCGAGCCCACCTACGAAGCGCTGAGCGACGAGGCGCTTCGCGCCAAAACAGACGAGTTCAAGGCCCGCGTTGCAGGCGGCGAGCATCTCGATACGCTGTTGCCCGAGGCCTTTGCCGTAGTGCGGGAAGGCTCCAAGCGCGTGATGAAGATGCGGCACTTCGACGTGCAGCTGGTCGGCGGCATTGCGCTGCATTTTGGCAAGATTGCCGAGATGCGAACCGGCGAGGGCAAGACGCTTACGGCGACCCTGCCCGTGTACCTCAATGCGCTTGCCGGCAACGGCGCGCACGTGGTGACGGTCAACGACTACCTTGCCAACCGCGACGCGCAGTGGATGGCGCGCCTCTACAACTTCCTTGGCTTGAGCGTAGGCATCAACCTGCCCAACATGCCGCGCGAGGAAAAGCAGGCCGCCTACCGTTCCGACATCACGTACGGAACGAACAACGAATACGGCTTTGACTACCTGCGTGACAACATGGTCTACGAGGCGGGCGACCGGGTGCAGCGCGGGCTCAACTACGCCATCGTTGACGAAGTCGATTCGATCCTGATTGATGAGGCACGCACGCCGCTCATCATCAGTGGCCAGGCAGAAGACCACACGGCGATGTACATCGCCATGAACAAGGTGGTGCCGCTGATGGTGCGCCAAGAGGGTGAGGCCGACCCGCGTACCGGTGAGGGCGTGATCAAGCCGGGCGACTTCACGGTGGATGAGAAGACGCACCAGGTCTTCCTGACCGAGCAGGGCCACGAGACAGCCGAGCGCGTGCTGGCCGACCAGGGCCTGATTGCCGAAGGCGCGTCGCTCTACGACCCGGCCAACATCACGCTGATGCACCATTTGTATGCTGCGCTGCGTGCCAACCATTTGTACAACCGCGACCAGCATTACGTGGTGCAAAACGGCGAGATCGTCATCGTTGACGAATTCACCGGCCGCCTGATGGCAGGCCGACGCTGGAGCGAAGGTCTGCACCAGGCCGTGGAAGCCAAGGAAGGGGTGGAGATTCAGGCCGAAAACCAGACGCTGGCCTCCATCACGTTCCAGAACTACTTCCGCCTGTACAACAAGCTGGCCGGCATGACTGGTACGGCCGATACCGAAGCCTACGAATTTCAGGAAATCTACGGCCTGGAAACGATGGTCATTCCGCCGAACCGGCCCAGTCGGCGGGAAGACCAACTTGACCGCGTGTACAAGACTACGCGCGAAAAGTACGAGGCTGCGATCACCGATATCCGTGAATGCCACGAGCGGGGCCAGCCGGTGCTGGTGGGCACCACGTCGATCGAGAACTCTGAAATCATCGATGAAATGCTCAACAAGGTGGGCTTGCCCCACCAAGTTCTCAACGCCAAGCAGCACGCGCGTGAAGCCGACATCGTGGCCCAGGCTGGGCGCGCCGGCATGGTCACCATTGCCACCAACATGGCGGGGCGCGGTACCGACATCGTGCTTGGGGGCAATGTAGAGAAAGACGTCGCTGCCGTGGAGGCCGACGAGTCGCTGGATGCTGCGGCCAAGCAGGCGCGCATCGTGCAGTTGCGGGCTGAGTGGGCGGTGGAGCACGAGCGCGTGAAGGAGCTGGGAGGCCTGCGCATCATTGCCACCGAACGCCACGAGTCGCGTCGCATCGATAACCAGCTGCGCGGCCGCTCGGGCCGCCAGGGCGATCCGGGTTCCTCACGTTTCTACCTGAGCCTGGACGACGCGCTGATGCGCATTTTTGCAGGCGACCGCGTCAAGGCCATCATGGATCGGCTCAAGATGCCGGACGGCGAAGCCATCGAGGCAGGCATCGTCACGCGCAGCATCGAATCGGCCCAGCGCAAGGTAGAGGCGCGCAACTTCGACATGCGCAAACAGCTGCTCGAGTACGATGACGTCGCCAACGACCAGCGCAAGGTGATCTACCAGCAGCGCAACGAGATTCTTGACGCCAGCGCGCTGGACGACGTCGTCGGCGCCATGCGTGAGGACTGCTTCTCGGACTTGGTGCGGGCTCATGTGCCGGCAGAATCCGTCGAAGAGCAATGGAACCTGCCCGCATTGGAGAAGGCGTTGCGCGAGGATTGGCAGTTGGACCTGGATCTCCAGAAGGAGGTCGAAGGTTCGAGCTCAATGACCGACGAGGACATCCTTGAGCGCGTGCTTGCAGCTGCCAACGAAGCCTTCGCGGCCAAGCTTGAGGCGGTGGGTAGCGAAAACTTCACCCAGTTCGAACGGGTAGTGCTGCTGCAGACTTTCGACTCGAACTGGCGCGACCACCTGAGTTCGCTTGACTATTTGCGCCAGGGCATCCATCTGCGCGGCTATGCGCAAAAGCAGCCCAAGCAGGAATACAAGCGCGAAGCCTTCGAGCTGTTCCGCCAGTTGATCGACATGGTGAAGAACGAAGTCAGCAAGGTGCTGATGACGGTGCAGATCCAGTCGCCCACCCAGCTCGACGCCGCCGCCGAAGACATGGAACAGCGCGCCGAGAACATCGCCAACGTGACCTACAGCGCCCCGAACGAAAGCGGCGACGCCGAAACCACGGTGGACGAGCGTACGTTGCGCGTCCAGCAGAAGGTGGCAGCTGGCGGCCGGGTGGGGCGCAACGACCCCTGCCCCTGTGGCAGTGGCAAAAAATACAAACAGTGCCATGGCAAACTGGCCTAGAGCATACGGAACAACTCCCTGAGCGGCTGCGCCGCACGGTGCGGCCTCCAGAGGCGGCAGCCATTCGAGACTTTCCAAGCCTGCGCAGGCAGGCTTGGAGCCGAGGCCCTCAGCCCCTGAAGGGGGATAACCAGCGGGGCGGCGCGGCCGACCCAGGCCGTTGCGCGGTGTGCGCTGGCAGGGGTCGCGCTCTCTTATTGGCTGCTTGGCCCATGTTTTGCATTTTCGAAGGATGAAGACCTATGCCCGTGAATCTCTCCGCTCCCCTTGCATCCGACCTTCACCCCATTGCCGGCATTCGTATTGGCACCGCAGAAGCGGGTATCAAGAAGCTGGGGCGCAAAGACCTCACCGTCTTCCTGCTTGATGAAGGTGCGGCGGTGGCCTGCGTGTTTACGCAAAATCGCTTTTGCGCGGCTCCGGTGCAGGTGGCGCGCGAGCACCTTGCGGCTGGCAGCGTCATTCGGGCCTTGGTCATCAACACCGGCAATGCGAACGCTGGCACCGGTGCCGACGGCCTGGTGCGCGCGCGGCGCACCTGCGCCACCGCCGCGCAGCAGTTGGGCGTCGACGCAGCGCAGGTGTTGCCCTATTCGACCGGGGTAATCATGGAGCCGCTGCCGGTCGAGCGCATCGAGGCCGGCTTGCCGCGCGCCATCGCAGATGCAGCCCCGGCGCAGTGGGGCAACGCGGCGCTGGCCATCATGACCACCGACACCGTGCCCAAGGCTTTCAGCACCCAGCTCGACATCGGCGGGGTCCGCGTGTCCATCACCGGCATCTCCAAGGGCGCGGGCATGATCCGCCCCAACATGGCGACCATGCTGGGCTTTTTGGCCACCGACGCCTGCGTCGCGCCTGCGCTGCTCCCTGGCCTGGTGCGCGAGCTGGCGGAACAATCCTTCAATCGCATCACCATCGACGGTGACACCTCGACCAACGACTCATTCACGCTGATTGCCACGCAGCGGGCCGGGAACGCTGAGATCACCTCGCTTGCCAGCGCCGAAGGCCAGGCACTGGTGGCGGCTCTCGCCGGGGTGGCGCGCCGGCTGGCGCAGGCCATCGTTCGCGACGGCGAGGGTGCCACCAAGTTCATCACGGTGCAGGTGGAAGGTGGTGCCAATGGTGAGGAATGCCGCAAGGTGGCTTACGCCATTGCGCATTCGCCACTGGTCAAAACGGCGTTCTTCGCCAGCGACCCCAACCTCGGTCGCATTCTGGCGGCGGTGGGCTATGCGGGTATTGCCGATCTGGACCAGACGCTGATTGACCTGTACCTCGACGACGTTCTCGTCGCACGCCAGGGCGGACGCAACCCCGACTACCGTGAAGAGGACGGCCAGCGCGTCATGCAGCAGGCGGAAATCACGGTGCGTGTGCTGCTCGGACGGGGCGAGGCGCGCGAGACGGTCTGGACCTGCGACCTGAGCCACGACTACGTGAGCATCAACGCCGACTATCGCTCTTAATTAGATAGCTGTATCCGCTTATGCAGTAAGCGCTAGATGTCGAAATGAATCAAAATTTGGATCGCCTGATCGCCCGCGCTGAACAATTGATGGCGCGCATTGAATCGGTGCTGCCGCAGCCGCTGACGGCGCCCGACTGGCAGGAGGCCATTGCCTGGCGCTACCGCAAACGCGCCAGCGGCCACGGCCGGCTCGAGTCGGTACGCCATGTCGCCGCCATGCAGTTGGCGGATTTGAAGGAAATTGACGGCCAGAAGGAAAAAATTCAGCGCAATACAGAACAGTTCGTGCGCGGCGTACCAGCGAACAACGTGCTGCTCACGGGCGCGCGCGGCACCGGCAAAAGCTCGCTGATCAAGGCCTGTTTGAACGCCTATGCGCCTGAGGGGCTGCGGCTGATTGAAGTCGACAAGGCCGATTTGACGGATTTGCCTGATATCGTTGACGTGGTGGCCGGGCGCAGTGAGAAATTCATCGTATTTTGCGACGACCTGAGCTTCGAGGACGGCGAGCCAGGCTACAAGGCGCTTAAATCCATTCTTGACGGCTCGGTGGCTGCTGCCACGCCCAATGTGCTGATCTACGCCACCAGCAACCGGCGTCACCTATTGCCTGAGTACATGCGCGAGAACCTGACGTATACGCATACCGATGACGGTGAGGTGCATCCAGGCGAAGGCGTGGAGGAGAAAATTTCGCTCTCCGAGCGCTTCGGCCTGTGGGTCAGCTTTTACCCTTTCAGTCAGGACGAATACCTGGCGATTGCCGCGCAGTGGTTGTCATCGATGGGCGTGAACGCGGCTGATATTGCTGCAGCGCGGCCCGAGGCGCTGGTCTGGGCGCTGGAGCGCGGCTCACGCAGCGGCCGTGTGGCCTATCAGTTCGCACGAGACTACGCTGGGCGCCGCAGTGATTGATACGCGCACGCGCACCGAAGTAGCCGTTGGCATCTTGAGCCGTGAGGATGGCGCGTTGTTGCTGACCAGCCGGCCCGAAGGCAAGGTCTACGCGGGGTATTGGGAATTTCCTGGAGGCAAGCTGGAACCGGGCGAAACGGTGGAGCAGGCGCTGCGCCGCGAGCTACAGGAAGAGCTGGGCATCGTCATCGGGTCTGCGCAGGTGTGGAAAGTGACCGAGCACGACTACCCGCATGCGCTGGTGCGCCTGCACTGGTGCCGCGTCACAGCATGGACGGGAGCCTTCGAGATGCGCGAGGCGCAGCAAATGTGCTGGCAGCACTGGCCGATCGCAGTGCGCCCGGTGCTGCCCGGTGCGCTTCCGGTGCTGCAGTGGCTGGCGCAGGAACGGGGTCTGGAATTCGATCCGGAAATACTACAAAAAAAGTAGCTGCTAGTCCGCTCTGGTATTGCGCTAGAGGCTTATTTCACTCTTCATTTGTATGTGGATCACCATAGGGCGCATCGTCCGGAGAATCCTCGGTGGGCATCCGAAATTCTTCGCTGGCCCAGGCCCCCAGATCCCGCTGCCGGCAGCGTTCGCTGCAAAACGGGCGCCAGGGGTTGGCCGGGCTGTAGAGGCTCTTGCCGCCGCAGGCAGGGCAGCGTACCTGGCGGGTTTGTGGTTCTGGGTTCAATTCGGCGCCCCGATCAGGCACACAGCGTGAGTTCGAAGCTGGTGTCCTGTGTGCTGGGTACCGAAGCAAAGCCCGGCTGAACCTGCATCAGGCGCACCGACACCATCAGGCGGTTGCCGCTGATTTCGGGCACCAGATTGAGGGCAGGATCAATGCGCATGCGCAGCAGCTGAAAAGTGCGGCCCTGGGGCAGGGTTTGCTGCAACTGGCCGTGCTCGGCCACCACCTTCTGCGGCACACCCGTGTCGCGAAGCAACCGAAGCAAAAGCAAGATTGCCTCGGCCAGGGGCGCCAGTGCGCTCGCCCAGCCACCCAGTGCATGCTGGCGTTCGGCGGCCGGGCGGTATTGCCAGGCTGAGTAGGAAGGCAGGTCAAAACCGCAAGTGCCACCGGGAATCCCGACGCGGCTGCGAATCGCCATCAGCCACTCGTTTTCGGTGAGTGTCTGCCCAGCTTTACCGATTTGCGCATTCAAGGCCACAAAGCACGCATCAAGTTGCGCTACCACGCCGTCGAGTGCGTCGATGGAAATCGAAGGGTTTCCACGGTAGCTGTCGAGCTGGTGTTTTTGCTTTTCCAGATCCTTGAGCACATCGGATTTGAGATCGGCCCGAGCGGCGACGTCCATTACTTCAAAAATGCTCACCAACGCAAAATGATGGTCCAGAGCATGTTCGCGAGAGATCAGCGCGCCGAGTCGCAGAAACAGATGTTCGAGGCGCAAATAGGTGCGGATGCGCTCGTTGAAGGGGTATTCGTACAGGATCACGCGGCCAGATTCCTTGGGGAGCAATGGGTGGAGGAGGCGCTCTCGGATGGCGGGCCGGTTTCGGCCAAATCCACAGGAATCATAGCGCGAAGCATTGTGCGAGCGTTCGCGTCTTGGCCGCCAGCTCGGACAAAGACAGGCCGTCGTTGAAGACTACCGCGTCTGCCACGGCGCGCCGCTGCGGGCGACTGGCCTGGGCATTGATCACGGACTGCACCTGCTCGCGCGTCATTGCGCTGCGCTGCATCACGCGTTCAATCTGTGTTTCTTCGAGACAATCGACCACGATGATCGCGTCGACTTCGCGCGCCCAACGGCCTGATTCCACCAGCAGCGGGATGTCCAGCACCACCAGTTGCGCGCCTGCCAGCTCAGCGGCAGCGGCGCGTTCGGCGATGCCGCGCAATACGATCGGATGAACGATAGCTTCCAGCCGCGCGCGGGCTGTGAGATCGGAAAACACCAGGTTGCGCATGCGAACGCGGTCCAGCGCACCCTGCGCATCCAGAAACTCCAGTCCGAAATTGTTCGCGATGGCTGAAGTCGCCTCGCCATGACTGGCCGTGCTGGCGCGCGATAGAGCATCTGCGTCAATGAGCACGCCACCGCCTGCAGCGAGAAATGCGCCGACGGTGCTTTTGCCGCTGCCGATTCCGCCCGTGAGTCCCAGGCGGCGCGCGAGCGCTGCGTGACTGCTCACAACCCGAAGAGTCCCAGAATCGCGTTTTGCACGGTCTGAGGGCCCAAAATCAAGGCCGCGAGTCCGGCGCCCACCAGAAACGGTCCAAAGGGTACATAGCCACCTTCGCGCAAGCGGCTCGCCACTTTCATGGCAATACCGATGCAGGCGCCCACCACGGAGGCCATCAAGATCAATGGGACCAGTGCAGGCCAGCCGAACCAGGCGCCCAGGGCGCCGAAGAGCTTGAAATCCCCATAGCCCATGCCTTCCTTGCCGGTGGCCAGCTTGAAAGCCCAATAGACCAGCCAGAGGGACAGGTAGCCTGCGGCAGCACCTACCACCGACTGAAGGAGTGGCACCTCGATTGCACCAGCTGCTGACGCCAAAATTCCGGCCCACAACAACGGCAGCGTGAGGTTGTCAGGCAACAGGGTGGTGTCCCAATCGATAAAGGCCATGGCCACGAGCATGGCGCAGAAGAATGCCCAAATTGCCCCCGTCGCGGTCAACCCGAAGCGCTGTGCGCAATAGACGAACAATGCCCCCGTCAACAGCTCGACCAGTGGGTAGCGCATGCTGATGCGCTTCCCGCAAGAAGCGCACTTGCCGCGCAAGCCCAGATAGCTGAAAACCGGGATGTTCTCAAACCAGCGCAGTTGGTGTCCGCAAGCCTGGCAACGCGAGCGCGGCACGAGCAGATTGAAAGGCTCTGAAGCGGCTACCGCAGAGCCGGCAGCGCCCTGCGCAGCACGGGATGCAGCATAGTCAGCGATTTCTCGCTCCCATTGCCGCTCCAGAATGCGGGGCACCCGATAGATGACTACGTTAAGAAAGCTGCCAATAAGCAAACCGAAGACGCCCGCAACCGTGGCGTTTAACCAGACCTCAGCCGGCATCAAATAACCTGGCCCAGCTTGAAGATGGGCAGGTACATCGCTACCACGATGCCGCCGATCAGGGTGCCCAGGAACACGATGATGATGGGCTCCATCAGGCTGGAGAGCCCTGCAACCATGTCATCGACCTCGGCTTCGTAGAAGTCGGCGGCCTTGCCTAGCATGTGATCGATGGAGCCCGATTCTTCGCCAATGGCGCACATCTGCAGCACCATGGAAGGGAAAACATTGGTGTTGGTCATTGCCGCCGTGAGACTGGTGCCGGTAGATACTTCCTGTTGAATCTTGTCGGTAGCCATCGCGTACACCGCATTGCCGGAGGCGCCGCCCACCGAGTCCAAGGCCTCCACCAGCGGTACGCCGGCAGCAAACATGGTGGAAAGCGTACGCGTCCAACGCGCAATAGCGGACTTTTCAATCAAGACGCCAAAGATCGGAATTTTCAGCATCATGCGATCCATGAATATCTGCATTTTTTCGTTGCGTCGCCAAGCCTGCATGAAGAAGTAAAAACCGCCCCCAAGCACGCCAAAAATCAGCCACCACCATTTGACGAAAATTTCGCTGATCGCCATCACGAAAAGTGTGGGAGCCGGAAGGTCTGCGCCAAAGGAAGAGAAAACCTCCTTGAACGCAGGGACCACGAAAATCATGATCACTGTGACCACCACAAAAGCGACGATGACCACAGAAATCGGGTACATCAGTGCCGAGCGAATCTTGGATTTGATGGCCTCGGTTTTTTCCATGTACTGCGCGAGGCGGTCGAGCAATGCCTCGAGAATACCGGCCGCTTCGCCCGCCTCCACCAGATTGCAATAGAGGCTGTCGAAGTACATGGGAAATTTGCGGAACGCGCCGTTCAGCGACGTGCCAGTCTCCACATCGCTTCGGATATCGTTCAACAGCTTGCCCACGCTCACGTTGGCGTTTCCGCGTCCCACGATGTCAAAGGCCTGCAGAAGCGGTACACCGGCCTTCATCATGGTGGCCATTTGGCGCGTGAACAGTGCGATGTCCTTTGGCTTGATCTTGCGGCCAGAGCGCATCTTGCGCTTCTTGATTTTCACCGGCAGAACGCCTTGGCGCCGCAAGGTCGCCTGAACCTGGTTCTCGCCCAGAGCGCGAATCTCGCCACGGACGATTTTTCCGTTGCGGTCCTTGCCTTCCCACTCGTAGACGTAGTCTTTCGTACCCCGTGCGGATGCTGCAGTCGCCATTGCGTTCCCTGGTGATTGATTGTTAGAGGTTCGTAACCGCAAGGACTTCCTCAAGGGAAGTCACGCCGAGCTTGGCTTTATGGAGGCCAGATTGACGCAATGAGCGCACCCCTTCTAGCTTGGCCTGCGCAGCGATTTCAAGCGCGCTGCCATCGCGCAGGATAATGCGCTGAATTTCTTCGGTCACAGGCATCACCTGGTAAATACCGAGCCGCCCCTTGTAGCCGTTATTGCAGGCCGAGCAGCCAACCGGCTTGTAAGGAACCCAGGAGCCGTCAACCTCTTCTTCTGCATATCCGGCGTCGATCAGGGCTTCATGCGGAATGTCGGCTGGCTCCTTGCACATGGGGCACAGTTTGCGCGCCAAGCGCTGGGCCGTGATTAGTATGACGCTGGATGCGATATTGAACGGCGCAATCCCCATGTTACGCATGCGCGTAAGTGTTGTGGGCGCGTCATTGGTGTGCAATGTGGACAACACCAAGTGGCCGGTTTGTGCCGCCTTGATCGATATGTCGGCAGTTTCCAGATCGCGAATTTCACCCACCATTATGATATCGGGATCCTGGCGCAAAAAGGATTTGAGGGCGACGGCGAACGTGAGCCCTGCCTTCTCATTCACGTTGACCTGATTCACACCTGGAAGATTTATTTCCGACGGATCTTCGGCCGTCGCGATGTTGACGCCGGGCTTGTTCAGCAAATTGAGGCAGGTATAAAGCGACACGGTTTTACCCGATCCGGTCGGCCCTGTAACCAAAATCATCCCATAAGGGCGCTCAATGGCTTTGAGCAGGCGTTCTTTTTCTTCCGGCTCGTAGCCAAGGGCCTCAATTCCCATTTTTGCGCTGCTGGGGTCCAGAATGCGGATGACGATCTTTTCTCCGAAAAGCGTGGGCAAGGTGCTGACCCGAAAATCGATCACCCGGTCCGGACCCACCTTGAGTTTCATGCGCCCATCCTGCGGAACGCGCTTCTCCGAAATATCAAGCCGGGAAATCACCTTGATGCGGGAGGCAAGCTTGTCCTTGATGGCGATCGGAGGCGAGGCAATTTCGCGCAGTTCGCCGTCCACCCGAAACCGCACGCGGTAATGGTGCTCGTAGGGCTCAAAATGCAGATCAGAGGCCCGCATATTGAATGCATCGAGCAGCATTTTGTGTAGAAATTTGACGATGGGCGCGTCTTCTACGTCCCCACCCGAAGTGTCTGAGGAGTCAGAAGCCTCCTCAATCGCGACATCTTCAAACTCAAAATCGCCTGCGCCCGCGTAAGCGTCCACTGCCTCGTTGGCTGATTTGGTGTTGGAGTCGATGAGCCGGGCGAGCTTGTCGTATTCGGCAATGACCCAATCCACGCCCATCTGCGTAGTGAATTTGATTTTCTCTGCGGCTTCCTGGTCCGTGGGGTCCGCAGTCGCAACGATGAGGCGATTGTTGCGTTTGCTCAGGACCAGGACGCGGTAAGCCTGACAGATTTTTGCATCCAGCAGATCACGCGGCAGGCGAAGCGGATCAATGGCGTTGAGATCAAGCAGCGGGGCGCCAAAGATGGAGGAGACCGTGTGCGCCAGTTCGCTGGGCGAAACGGCGCCAGTGCCTGTGACTTCGGCGATGAAGCCCGTACGCGAGGCCTGCGACTTTCGAAAAATATCTTCGGCCGCCTTCTGAGTCAGTTTCCCCGCAGAAATCAATGCCCTGCCCAGCCCTGGCAAGGCTATTGACGAAGCGTCTTTTTGGGCAATATCAACAGCAGCCATGAAGAGCGGGAGTCCGGTAGAAAATCGACAATCATCCTATCATCGCTGATCGGTCTGGCTGTGTAAATTGCTGGCATCCCGCATGGCTGCATGCATTGGCGCAAGAAGCACAAAAAACGCCCGGTCGCTTCCTGTGCGAGGGCGTGGAAATGGGTAAAAAATTTTGGTCGGGGTGAGAGGATTCGAACCTCCGGCCTCTACGTCCCGAACGTAGCGCTCTACCAGGCTAAGCTACACCCCGAAGTGGTTTCTGGCGTGGGCACTGACTCAAGTTCGGCGCCCGAGAAGCTGAGCCGCCAATTGTACCAAACAGGACTGGTATTCACTGCTTGTCAGGGAGCTGATGGATGCGATGGCGCGCTCTGCTTCAGCCGCCGCGCAGGCACGTGCAACTTCCAGTGCACCGGTGTCACGGACGATGCGCACGATCTCTTCGAGTTGTTCGGTCCTGCCATGCTCGATGGCGCTCTTGATGACTTCGCTCTCAGCCGCGCTGGCGCGTTGCATTGCTGCAATCAGAGGGAGTGTGGCTTTTCCCTCTCGCAAGTCGTCGCCCAGGTTCTTTCCCATTTCAACGGCTGCGCCGTCGTAATCCAATACGTCGTCAATGATCTGGAATGCCGTGCCCAGAGCTTGACCATAATTGGCGCACGCCTGTTCGATGGTGGCATCGCTCTTTGCCAAGATGGCAGCGAGCCGGGCGCTGGCCTCGAACAATTTCGCAGTTTTGGAGCGGATCACATGCAAGTAACTCGTTTCGTCGAGCGAGGCATCGTGCATGTTCATCAATTGCAGAACCTCCCCCTCGGCGATGACGTTGGTGGCGTCGGCCAGGATCTGCATGATGCGCATCTCTCCCACGTCCACCATCATCTGGAACGCGCGCGAATAGAGAAAATCGCCGACGAGCACGCTGGCGGGGTTACCAAAGGTTTCATTTGCTGTGGCGTTGCCGCGACGCAAAGTAGATTCATCCACCACGTCGTCGTGCAGCAGGGTCGCGGTGTGGATGAACTCCACCACTGCTGCCAGCGTAAATCGCTCCGGCCCTCGAAACCCCAGTGCGCCGCACATCAAGAGCAAAATAGCGGGCCGAAGTCTCTTGCCCCCCGCCGCAATGATGTATTGCGAGACTTGTCCAACCAAGGGCACGGCAGAGTCGAGGCGCTGCGCAATCACCGCATCGACGCTGCGCATGTCCTGCACAATCAAAGTGAGTGGAGGGGGCGTTGCAGGCGCCGATGCGGGGCGGCCCGGGGCTATCAGGGTGGGGGTTGCAGACACGGCTCGATTATAGAAAAGGTGGATCGGCGTAGCGCCTAATTGGCGCTGAGCCTGCGCTTGCAGGCCCGAGTTGGGAGGCGCGGGTAAGCGCAGCGTGGCCGGAAGCAAGTGGGCATGATATAGTCTTAGGTTCTGCGGAAATCCTTCTGCGGAAAATTCGTGGGAGGCGGCCTGCTGCCTTCGCTATCAGACTCAAGAGGTCAACATGTACGCGGTCATAAAAACCGGGGGCAAGCAGTATCGCGTTGCTTCCGGCGAAAAAATTAAAGTAGAACAGATTGCTGCGGACGTAGGCCAGGAAATCGTGATCGACCAGGTTCTGGCCGTCGGAAACGGCGCTGAACTCAAGGTGGGCACGCCCCTGGTGTCCGGCGCCACCGTGACAGCCACTGTGCTGGCACACGGCAAGCACGACAAAGTGCACATCTTCAAGATGCGCCGTCGCAAGCACTATCAGAAGCGCCAGGGCCACCGCCAGCAGTTCACTGAACTGCAAATCGGCGCAATTGCTGGGTAATCCGGCCGGCTAACCAGGAAGAGATGTCATGGCACAGAAAAAAGGCGGCGGCTCTACGCGAAACGGGCGCGATTCCAAGCCCAAAATGCTCGGTGTGAAGGCTTTCGGCGGCGAACTGATCAGCGCAGGCGCCATCATCGTGCGTCAGCGCGGCACCAAGTTCCACCCCGGCTCTAATGTCGGCGTGGGCAAGGACCACACCTTGTTCGCCCTGGTGGACGGCCATGTGTCGTTTGCCGTCAAGGGTGCGTTGTCCAAGCACACGGTCAACGTGACTGCTGCAGCCTGAAGCGCACGCTTTCTTTGCAGTCCAAGCCCCGCTGAGTCGGGGCTTTGTTTTTTGCGGCGTGCAAAGTGTTCGCAGCCGCTTTTGTACACTGGATTCCCCATGAAATTCGTCGACGAAGCCTACATTGACATTGCCGCGGGCGACGGTGGCAATGGCTGCGTGTCGTTCCGGCACGAGAAGTACAAGGAATTCGGTGGGCCCAATGGAGGTGACGGTGGGCGTGGCGGCCATGTGTTTGCCGTGGCGGACCCCAACCTCAATACCTTGGTAGATTTTCGCTATGCGCGTCGGCATGAGGCCAAGCGCGGCGAACACGGCATGGGCTGCGACATGTTTGGCTCGGCGGGCAGCGACATCACGCTCAAGATGCCCGTGGGCACCATTCTCAGCGATGCCGAAACCGGTGAGGTCTTGTTCGAGTTGCTGGTGCCCGGTGAGGTCATCACCATTGCCAAGGGGGGCGACGGCGGCTTTGGCAACATGCGCTTCAAAAGCGCCATCAACCGTGCGCCGCGCCAGAAAACGCCGGGTTGGCCAGGCGAGAAGAGAAACCTCAAGCTGGAATTGAAAGTGCTTGCCGATGTCGGCCTGCTCGGCATGCCCAATGCCGGCAAGTCCACTTTCATTGCCGCAGTATCGAATGCGCGGCCCAAGATTGCCGATTACCCGTTCACCACGCTGCACCCCAATCTGGGCGTGGTGCGTGTCGGGCCTGAGCAGAGTTTTGTAGTGGCCGACATCCCCGGCCTGATCGAAGGGGCCTCGGAAGGCGCGGGGCTCGGGCACCAGTTCCTGCGCCACTTGCAGCGCACGCGGCTGCTGCTGCATGTGGTTGATCTGGCGCCGTTTGACGACGCGGTGGATCCGGTCGCGCAGGCGAAGGCCATCGTGGGCGAGCTCAAGAAGTACGACAGCGCCCTGTTCAAGAAGCCGCGCTGGCTGGTGCTGAACAAGCTGGACATGGTGGCGAGCGACGAGCGACGTGCGCGTGTGGATGATTTCGTCAAGCGTTTCAAGTGGAAAGGGCCCGTGTTCGAGATTTCGGCGCTTACCCGTGAGGGCTGCGAGTCACTGATCCACGCCATTTATGCGCACGTCAAGGCGCAGCAGGTGGCAGAGCAGGCGCCCGTAGAAGAACGCGACCCGCGGTTTCCCGAAGACAAAGATGGGCATACCAGTTGATTTGCTATCGTATATATAGCTAAATTTACTTATGGAATAAGCGCTAGAGGCATAAATGGCTATTGAAAGTTCCCAGATACTGTGCAGCGCGCGTCGCATCGTGGTCAAGGTGGGGTCGAGCTTGGTGACCAACGAGGGGCGAGGGCTTGACGCGCAGGCCATTGGTGAATGGGCGCGTCAGTTGGCAGTGTTGGTGAACGGCCAGGCCGGCTCTGCGCGCGAAGTGATCATGGTCTCCAGCGGCGCCGTGGCCGAGGGCATGAAGCGCCTGGGCTGGAGTGTGCGCCCACGCCAGGTGCACGAACTGCAGGCGGCGGCGGCCGTGGGCCAGATGGGCCTGGCACAGATGTACGAAACCAAGCTGCGCGAGAACGGCATTGGCAGCGCGCAGGTACTGCTCACCCACGCCGACCTGGCTGATCGCGAGCGCTACCTCAACGCGCGCTCCACCTTGCTGACCTTGCTGCGCCTGGGCGTCGTGCCAGTCATCAACGAAAACGACACCGTCGTCAACGACGAGATCAAGTTTGGCGACAACGACACCTTGGGAGCGCTGGTTGCCAACTTGGTGGAGGCCGACGTGCTGGTCATCCTGACCGATCAAAAGGGTCTCTTTACCGCCGACCCGCGCCATGACCCTGAGGCCAAATTCGTGCACGAAGCACACGCGGGGGATCCTGCGCTGGAAGCCATGGCGGGGGGCGCAGGCTCAAGCATTGGACGCGGCGGCATGCTGACCAAAATTTTGGCCGCCAAGCGCGCAGCCGGTTCGGGCGCTTCCACCGTCATTGCCTGGGGACGCGAGAACGACGTCTTGATGCGCCTGGCATCTGGTGAGGCCATCGGCACGCTGCTGGTTTCGCAGACCGCAAAGAAGCAGGCGCGCAAGCAATGGATGGCTGATCACCTTCAATTGCGCGGTGCGGTGAGCGTTGATGCCGGCGCGGCGGCCAAACTGTGCGCCGAGGGCAAGAGCCTGCTGCCTATTGGCATGACCGGCGTGGAAGGTGATTTTGCCCGTGGCGACGTCATTGCAGTGCATGACCCGCAAGGCCATGAGATTGCCCGTGGCCTCGCAAACTATGCAAGTGGCGAAGCCCGGCGTCTGTGCCGCAAGCCATCCAGCGCCTTTGAGCAATTGCTGGGGTATGTCGCGGAGCCCGAGATGCTGCACCGCGACAACCTGGTGCTGACCGGGCGCTAAAGAAGCGCTGCGCGTGGGCCGCGCAGCGTCCGATCAGCGTGGGCTGCCCGCCTGCGGCGTACCGTCGTCTTGCAACTCGTTCGACGCGCAGCCACTGGCCGTCTGAGGATCGGGGTCGAAGCTGGCGCCGGGTGGCAGTTCCACGCCCGGATGCACCAGCATGGTGCCGGTTCGGTGCAGATGGCTGTTTGCAGGCTCGGCATCGCGCGCGCGCATGCCGCTGCGCAGATAGCGGTTGCGTTGCTCGTGCCGTGGCACAAAACGGGAGAGCTCCGTCAGCGCCATTTCATAGACGCCGCGTTTAAACTCCACCACCACGTCCAGCGGCACCCAGTACTCGTTCCAGCGCCAGGCGTCGAACTCCGGGTGGTTGGTGGCACGCAGGTTCAAATCCCAGTCGTGACCAACCAACTGAAGCAGGTACCAGATCTGCTTTTGTCCCTTGTAATGTCCCCGCGCATCGCGGCGGATGTACCGGTCAGGCACCTCGTAGCGCAACCAATCCCGGGTCCGAGCCACCACGCGGACGTGGTTGGGGTGCAAGCCGACTTCTTCGTGGAGTTCCCGGAACATCGCCTGCTCGGGCGATTCGCCGCGGTCTATGCCGCCTTGCGGAAACTGCCAGCTGTGGGTGCGTATGCGCTTGCCCCAGAACACCTGGTTTCTCTGGTTGAGCAGGATGATGCCGACGTTCGGCCGAAAGCCGTCCCGGTCAAGCATAATCGAACCCCAAAATCTTAAAACTGCGTCCATTATGCACGGCACTTGCCTGCTGCGGCGACCAGGGCGCGCGCAGTCTGTAATGTTCCGATGAAAGCTTCTCAGTTCTTTATTTCCACGCTCAAAGAAGCGCCTGCCGACGCCGAAGTCGCCAGCCATCAGCTCATGACGCGCGCCGGCCTGATCAAGAAGCTCGGGGCGGGCATTTACAGCTATATGCCCATGGGGCTGCGCGTGATCCACAAGGTAGAAGCCATCGTGCGCGAGGAAATGAACCGCGCGGGTGCCGTCGAGCTGAGCATGCCGGTAGTCCAACCTGCCGAGCTGTGGCAGGAGACCAAGCGCTTTGAGACCATGGGCCCCGAGTTGCTGCGCATTCAGGATCGGCACGGCCGCGACTATGTGGTGCAGCCCACCAGCGAAGAGGTGGTGACCGACATCGCCCGCCAGGAACTGCGCAGCTACAAGCAGCTACCGCGCAACTTCTACCAGATTCAGACCAAATTCCGTGATGAGCGCCGTCCGCGCTTTGGCCTGATGCGTGGGCGCGAGTTCACCATGAAAGACGCCTACAGCTTTGATCGCGATGTGGATGCTGCCAAGGCGAGCTACCAAGTCATGGCCCAGGCCTATCGGCGCATCTTTGATCGTTTCGGGCTGCGCTACCGTGCCGTGGCGGCCGACAGCGGCGCCATTGGCGGCGATTTGAGCGAAGAGTTCCAGGTGATTGCCGCTACCGGCGAGGACGCCATCGTCTATTGCCCCGGCAGCGAGTACGCCGCCAACATGGAAAAGGCTGAGGCACTGGCGCCAGCGGGGCCGCGCCCGGCACCCGCCCATTCCATGGCCAAAACACCGACGCCGGGCAAAGCCACCTGCGCCGATGTGGCTGCGCTGCTGAATGTACCGTTGCAGAACACCGTGAAATCGCTGGTGCTGGCGACCGACGAGACGAACAAGGCCGGAGAAATCGTCCGCAGCCAGGTCTGGCTGCTGTTGCTGCGCGGTGACCACGACATGAATGAGATCAAGGTGGGCAAGCTGCCGGGTCTCGACGCGGGCTTTCGCTTTGCCACGCTGGCCGAGATCAAGGCGCATTTCGGCTGTGAGCCGGGCTACCTGGGTCCTATTGGGCTGCTCCAGCCCGTGCGCGTGGTGGTGGACCGCGAAGTGGCGGTGATGTCCGACTGGGTGTGTGGCGCCAATGCGCCCGATTTCCACTGCACCGGCGTCAACTGGGGGCGCGACCTGCCCGAGCCCGAGTTGGTGGCTGATCTTCGCAACGTCGTGGCGGGCGATGCTTCGCCCGACGGCGCTGGGCCCTTGGCCATTGAGCGTGGCATCGAGGTCGGCCACGTGTTCTACCTGGGGACGAAATACAGCCGCGCCATGAACGCCACCTTCCTGGGCGAAGACGGCAAGCCTGCGTTTTTCGAAATGGGCTGCTACGGCATCGGCATCACCCGCCTGCCGGCGGCGGCCATTGAGCAGAACCACGACGAGCGCGGCATCATCTGGCCCGACGCGATTGCGCCGTTCACCGTGGTGCTGTGTGCGATCACGCCCGACCGTTTTCCTGAAGTCAAAGTGGCGGCGGAGCAGTTGTACGCCCAACTGCTTGCGGCGGGCGTTGACGTCATCCTCGATGACCGCGGTGAGCGCCCCGGCGCCATGTTTGCCGATTGGGAGCTGATTGGCGTGCCGCACCGCGTGACAATTGGCGACCGAGGCCTCAAGGAGGGCCTTGTCGAATACCAGCACCGGCGCGATACTGGTGCGACCAAAATTGCACTCACAGACATTCTGGCCCACCTGAAGGGCCAACTGAGCAAATGAACACGGGAGTAACACGCCGCAATTGCCTCGCGGCAGCGCTGCCTGCGCTGGTGCCGCTGGGATGGGCTGTGCCCGGCGTGGCCCATGCCGGTGGTCAGGTTGAAGAGCCCCTGATGGATTCGGTGCGCACGGCGCTGAGCTCCGCTGTGGCGTTCGATGGCCCCCCTGAGCCCGAGTTTGCGACCACGCAAGAGCGCATTCTGTACGTGCGCTGGCTCGCCACCATGAGCGACCGCCTGCGCCGGCGCAAGCTCGATTGGGAAGTGCGGCGTGATTTTCTGCAAACCGCGTGGTACGAGAGCCGCCGCGCGGGGCTGGATGTAGCGCTGGTGCTGGGTCTTGTGCAAGTGGAGAGCGCGTTTCGCAAGTACGCCGTCTCCAGCGTCGGCGCACGCGGCTACATGCAGGTGATGCCTTTCTGGACGCGGGTGATTGGAGACGGCGATGCGGGCAAGCTGTTTCACATGCAGACCAATTTGCGCTTTGGCTGCGTCATCCTGCGCCACTACCTGGACCGCGAGCGTGGCGACCTGTACATGACCCTGGGGCGCTACAACGGCAGCCGCGGGCGCTCGCCGTATCCCAATGCTGTGTTTTCTGCACAGCGCAACTGGCAGTTCGACGGCCGCCTCGCGGGCTAATCGGCGGCGACCGCACTTGGTGCGCTGCCGGAAGGCACGCGCGAGACCATGACCTGGTCGATACGGTAGCTGTCCACGTCCAGCACCTCAAACTTGTAGCCGCCCCACAGCACGCTGTCGGTGCGGCGCGGCACGCGGCGCAGCATCACCATCAGAAATCCGGCCAGGGTTTCGTATTCGGAATCGTGCGGCAGTTCGTCAAGGCTGAGCGCATGGCACACGTCTTCGATGGGCGTGATGCCGTCGATGAGCCAGGAATCCTGGTCGCGCCGCACGATCTGCTCTTCGTCAAACGGCGATACCAGGTCACCCATCACCGTGCTCATCACGTCGTTGAGCGTGACCACGCCCACCACCAGGCTGTATTCGTTGACGATGACGGCGAAATCCTCATGCGCCTGCTGGAACTGCTCGAGCACCTCCGAGAGCGTGAGCCGGTCCGGCACGATCAGCACCTTGCGCACCAGGCTGTCGTCGGCAAGCGAAATCGGCTGGTTGTTGAGCACGCGCTGGAACAGGTCTTTGGCGTCCACGTAGCCCACCACGTGGTCGATGTCGCCTTCGCACACCGGGTAGGTGGAAAACGGCTCGGCAGCGATGCGCAGGCGGATCACGGCGTCGGCATCATCGCGGCGGAAAAAGGCCACGCGCTCGCGCCGCGACATGGCGCTGGAGACGGTGCGTGTATCGAGTTCGAACACATTGGTGATGACCTGCTGCTCGCGCGCCGCCAGCACACCGGCGCGCGCGCCGGCTTCCATCATGGCGAGCACGTCGTCCGAGGTGATGCGGTCATCGCGCAGCGAAGACAAGCCCATCAGACGAAATAGGGCGTCGGCGCTGCGGCTGTAGAGCCACACCAAGGGTTTTAGGAAGGCCATGCAGAACGACATGGGACCCATCAAACGCACCGCTATCGGCTCGGGGTCCGCCATGCCCAGGCGTTTGGGGACCAGGTCGGCAAACAGGATGAAGAGCGAGGTAATCAGCAGGAACGAGCTGAAAAATCCGAGGGTCTGCGCGGTTGTCTCGGGCAACCAGCGAGAAAAAAGGGCGCCAAAGCCCGGGCTCAGGGCGCTCTCGCCCACGATACCGCCCAGGATCGCCACCGCGTTCTGCCCGATCTGTACCACGGTGAAGTAGTCGCCAGGCTGCTCTTGCAGGCGCAGGACGCGTTCGGCGCGTGCGTCGCCATCGTCGGCCAATTGGCGCAGCCGCAGGCGCCGTGAGGCAGCCAGAGAAATCTCCGCCGCCGAGAAAAATGCGCTGGCGGCGATCAGAAGGGCGATGAAAAGGAGTTCTTGCAGCATGAAACATGGGCGCCATGGGCGGGTGTCCGAGTTTAGGGGGCAAGCAGGCATCCACTAACCCCATTGCGCTGCGGGCGCAAAAAAGCCGCCCGCAGGCGGCTCGATTGGGGCGTGCAGTGGATCAGCGGTCCAGCGTCTGCTTGAGTTCGCCCGATTCGTACATCTCCATCATGATGTCCGAGCCGCCAATGAATTCGCCTTTGACGTACAGCTGCGGAATCGTGGGCCACTGGCTGTAGTCCTTGATGCCCTGGCGAATTTCGTCGTCGTCGAGCACGTTGACGGTGGTGATGTCCTTGGGGTCGACTTCGCAGGCTTTCAGGATCTGGATGGCGCGGCCGGAAAAACCGCACATCGGAAAGCTGGCCGTGCCTTTCATGAACAAAAGCACGTTGCTGGATTTGACGAGGTCGTCGATGCGTTTCTGGGTGTCGCTCATAGGGGGCTCCAAGATGGTGGCCGCGTGGGGCCGGTGGGGGTAGCGGTGATCGGGGGGGATTATTTCACTCTCGGGCGTCTTGCGCCCGAGCAACGCCCTATGCCGGCCAGGTCATTGCGGGTTTGCACCTCCTCAAAGCCTTGGGTACGCAAGAGCGTTTGCACGGCCTCGGCCTGGTCCCAGCCGTGCTCCAGCAGCAGCCAGCCGCCGGGCACAAGGTGGGTGGGCGCTGCCGCGGCGATGGTGCTCAGATCGCGCAGGCCGTCGGCGCCCGCCACCAGAGCGGCCAGGGGTTCGTGCCGCAAAGCGGGCAGGTGGGGGTCGCGTTCGGCAATGTAGGGCGGGTTCGAGACGATGAGATCAAAAGGGCCTGGCACCGCGCTGAACCAGTCGGACTGGGCGAACTGCACCGGCAGGCGCAGCCGCTCGGCGTTGGCGCGGGCCACGGCCAGGGCGTCTGCGCTCGCGTCCACGGCAAGCACGGTGGCATCTGGGCGCGCATGCGCGAGCGCCAGGGCGATGGCGCCGCTGCCCGTGCCCAGGTCCAGCACGCGGGGCGCGGGGTGCCCGGCCAGGCGCTCCAGCGCCCAGTCCACCAGGGTTTCGGTGTCGGGCCGGGGGTCGAGCACGCGTGCGTCCACCTGCAAGTTGAGGCCGTAGAAGCCCTTCTGGCCGGTGAGGTAGGCCACCGGCTCGTCAGCAGCGCGGCGGGCGCACAAGGCAGAGAAATGCTCGTATAGCGTGCCGGTCAGCGTATCGCCCCCATGCGCGATCAGCCAGGCCCGCCCTGCGTCCGGCTGGCCCAGCACGTGTAGCAGCAGCCATTGGGCGTCGATGCGCTCCAGGCCCTGCGCCTGCGCCCAGGTCAGCGCGGAAGTGACAGTATTCGCTATATTTTGCATAGCTGTTAGCGCTTATTGGTAAAGCGCTAGAGCCCTATTTCATTCAAATTTCCAGTGCCGAACACCCGTTGCGGGTCTACAGCGCGCCGATCTCGAATTCTTCCAGCAGCTCGGCCTCGCGGGCGTGCGCCAGCGCCTGCAGCACGTCGCCCAGATCGCCCTCCATCACCGCCAGCAGCTTGTACAGCGTGAGGTTGATGCGGTGGTCGGTCAAGCGCCCTTGCGGGAAGTTGTAGGTGCGGATGCGATCGCTCCGGTCGCCACTGCCGATCAGGCCCTTGCGCTCGGCGGCCTCCTTGGCGGCGCGCTCGCTGCGCTCTTTTTCCTGGATGCGTGCCTGCAGCACCTGCAGCGCCTTGGCCTTGTTGGCGTGCTGGCTGCGGCCGTCCTGGCATTCGGCCACGATGCCGGTGGGCAGGTGCACCACGCGCACGGCCGAATCGGTCTTGTTGATGTGCTGGCCCCCGGCGCCGCTGGCGCGGAAGGTGTCGATGCGCAGGTCTGCCGGGTTGAGTTTGACGGCCTCATGCTCGTCCGGCTCGGGCATTACGGCCACCGTGCAGGCGCTGGTGTGGATGCGGCCCTGGGTTTCGGTGGCAGGCACGCGCTGCACGCGGTGGCCGCCGGATTCAAAGCGCAGCGTGCCGTACACGCCCGCGCCGCCGGGGCCGCTGCCGCCTTCGCCTTCGATGCGCAGCACGATTTCCTTGTAGCCGCCGAGTTCTGACGGGCTCTCGCTGACCACTTCGACGCGCCAGCCCACATTCGCGGCGTAGCGCGAGTACATGCGTGCCAGGTCGCCGGCAAACAGTGCCGATTCGTCGCCGCCGGCGCCGGCGCGTATTTCAAGGAAGGCGTTGCGCGCATCCTGCGGGTCTTTGGGCAGCAGCAGGCGTTGCAGTTCCGCCTCCAACGCAGGCATTTCGGCCTCGGCAGCGGCAATCTCGTCCTGCGCCAGTTCGGCCATGTCGGGGTCGTCCAGCAGGCCGCGTGCCGATGCCAGATCGGCCTCGCACTGGCGGTAGCGGGCAAAGCGGCCGGCAATCTGCGTGACTTCGGCGTGCTCACGCGAGAGCGTGCGGTACTGGCCCATGTCGGCCATGATGTCTTCGCGCGAAAGCAGGAAGTCGAGCTCCTCCATGCGCCGGGCATAGCGTTCGAGCTGGTTCCTGAGAAATGTTTGCATGCGCGAAAGATCGTTTAGCTACCAGAAAGATAGCTATAAGCGTAGGCCCAATAAGCGCTACAAGGGGGTTTTGCTTTGAGAGCGCAGAAACAGGCGCGAAGCGGTGCGCGCTGTTTGATCGCGCGCCTCGGCATCGCTGGCGCGCAGCTCGGCCATGGTGCCGTGCAGCATCTTGCGCGAAAGCCCGCGCGAGAGCGCCTCCAGCACCGCGTCCACGTCCTCGCCCCGGGCCAGCCGGCGGCGGGCGCGGGCCAGTTCGATGGCGCGCCACTGGTCGGTCTGCTCCTGAATCTGCCGGATCAGTGGCACCACGCCATGCTGCGGATCGCGCTGGTCCATCCAGTGCATGAAGCTTTGCACGCCGGCGTCGATGATCACTTCGGCCTGCTCGACGGCGGCCTGGCGGCTGGCCTGCGCCGTTTGCACCACGCTGGCCAGGTCGTCCACGGTGTAGAGGTAGACGTCGCGCAGCGCCTTGACTTCGGGTTCGATGTCGCGCGGCACCGCCAAATCGACCATGAACATGGGGCGGTGGCGGCGTTTCTTGAGTGCCCGCTCGACAGCGCCCAGGCCCACGATGGGCAGCGTGCTGGCGGTGCAGCTGACGACGATGTCGAATTCGTGCAGGCGCTCGGGCAGGTCGGCCAGGCGCAGTACCTCGGCGCCAAAGCGCGCGGCCAGGCGCTCGCCGCGCTCCAGCGTGCGGTTGGCAATGGCGATGGATTGCGGGTTGCGCGCAGCGAAATGCGTGGCGGTGAGCTCGACCATTTCGCCGGCACCGACAAAAAGCACCTTGGTTTTGCCCAGGTCTTCAAAAATCTGGCTGGCCAGGCGCACGGCAGCCGCAGCCATGCTGATGCTGTGGGCGCCGATTTCGGTGGAGGTGCGCACTTCCTTGGCGACGGCAAAGCTGCGCTGGAAAAGCTGGTTGAGCGTCGAGCCCAGGGCGCCCGCGCTCTCGGCAGCGCGCACGGCATCTTTCATCTGCCCCAGGATCTGCGGCTCGCCCAGCACCATGGAATCGAGCCCGCTGGCCACGCGGAAGGCGTGGCGGGCGGCCGGGCCGTCTTCCAGCACGTACGAGTGCGAGCGCAGCAGGTCGGTGCTGACGCCGCCGCTCTGCGCCAGCCAGCCCAGCGCGTGGTCCAGTGCAATCTGGTCTCCGGCGCAATACACCTCGGTGCGGTTGCAGGTGGAAATGATGGCCGATTCAATGCCGCGATGCGGATTGGCAGCCCCCAGGGCGGTGCGCAAACCGTGCAGCGTGGGGGCAATCTGGTCGAGCGCAAACGCAAAACGACCGCGCAAATCGATTGGCGCGGTGTTGTGGTTGATGCCCAAGGCCCAGACAGACATAGCGAGATTATAAAATCGCTAGCTCTTCAACGCCTATCGGTCTATGTAAGAGTCTTGACTTGCGTCATTTCTATGGATTTTTTGTCGGCCCTCAACCACCTGCTCAACTTTGTTGCCCCTGCGCTGGCCGTGCCGCTGCTCCTGTGGCTGCCTGCGCGGTTGGTGCTGGGTCGGCCCGCCGGTGCGCCGCCCTGGTGGATGCAGTGGCTGGTGCAGGCGGGCGTCGGTACAGGCGTGCTCGTGGCTGGCTTGGTGCTGTTTGGGCGTGACGGCAAGATGCTGAGCTACGCCGCCCTGGTGCTCACATGCGCGAGCTGCCAATGGGCCCTGCAGCGCGGCTGGCGGCGCTGATCTCGCTCGGCGTCAGGCCGCTGGGCTGAACAGGTCCACGCGGTCGGTGATGATACCGTCGGTGCCCAGCGCCAGCAGCGCATCGGCCGCCGTCGCGTCGTTCACCGTGTAGCTCAGCGCGCGCAGCCCCAGGGCGTGCGCCTGCGCCACGAGCCCAGCGTCCCAGAGCGTGTAGCGGCAGATCAGTGCCACACAACCGAGCTCCTGGGCTTGGTCGAAGCAGCCCTCCCTCAGGCTGTCGAGCAGCAGGGCGCGGGGCAGCTTGGGTGCTGCGGCCATGGCACCGGCCAGCGATTCGGTGCGGAAGGACGAGAGCAGTGGCGCGCAGGCCGCATCTTTCCAGAGTCGCTCGGCATGCTCGGCCACCACGCGGCCGGTCTCTTCCTCTTGCCCCGGCGTGGGCTTGATCTCGATGTTCAGATGCAGTTGGTTGGCAAGGCAAAAGCGCGCCACGTTTTCCAGCGTGGGCAGGGGCTCACCGGCCCAGGCACGCCCCAGCCAACTGCCGGCGTCGAGCTGCCCGAGCTGAGCGAAGTCCTGCTCGCCCGCCATGCCGCTGCCGTTGGTAGTGCGCTCGAGCGTGCTGTCGTGCAGCAGGAAGGGCAGGCCGTCGAGGCTTAGTTTGGCGTCGCACTCGAACATGCGGTAGCCGTACTGCGCACCCAGGCGGAATGCCGCCAGGGTGTTTTCAGGTGCCAGTTTGCCTGCGCCGCGGTGCGCGATCCAGCGCGGGTAGGGCCAGGGTGTCGTCATCTTGGTGCTGCTTTCATTTGTTGCTCTGCCGGCTGACTTTGAAACTGGGGCGGCCGATGCCAGTAGCCGCCGCGCAAGGGCCGCCCCGCCGCGCTGGCGGCGCCCCCCTTCCCGGCGAAGCCGAGAGAAGGGGGAAGGCGCGAAGCGCCTCAGGGGGTGTCACTTTCTCTTCCCGCTGGCACCATCGAAGGCGTGGATGCGGCCCGCGCGCGGGGTGATGTGGATGCGGCTTCCGGGCGCGGGCGCGTGGCTGCCTTCTTCGACACGCACGATCAGCCCTTCGCCGTTCAGGCGCCCGTAAATCAGGCGCTCGGCGCCCAGCAGCTCCACGGTCTCGACTTCCACGTCCCATCCGCCCTCGGATGTGACATCCAGGTGCTCGGGACGGATCCCCAGCAGCGTGCCTTCTCGAACACCCGGCGCCTTGGTCAAAAGGTTCATCGGCGGCGAGCCGATAAAGCTCGCCACAAAGGTGCTGGCCGGGCGGTGGTAGACCTCTTCGGGCGTGCCGAACTGCTCCATGTTGCCCGCGTTCATGACGATCATGCGCTGCGCCAGCGTCATGGCCTCGACCTGGTCGTGCGTGACGAACAGGCTGGTGATGCCCAGCTCGCGGTGCAATTTCTGAATCTCAAGCCGGGTCTGCGCGCGCAGCTTGGCGTCCAGGTTGGAGAGCGGCTCGTCAAACAAGAACACCTGCGGCTGGCGCACGATGGCGCGGCCCATGGCGACGCGCTGGCGTTGGCCGCCGGAGAGTTCGCGGGGCTTCCTCTCCAGCAGGTGGCCGAGTTCGAGAATTTTCGCCGCCTTGTCGACGCGGGCCTTGATCTCGTCCTTGGGCACCTTGGCGATCTTGAGGCCGTAGGCCATGTTGTCAAACACGCTCATGTGCGGGTACAGGGCGTAGTTCTGGAACACCATGGCGATGTCGCGCTTGGCGGGTTCCAGGTTGTTGACCACCTTGTCGCCAATGAGAATTTCGCCGCCGGTGACTTCTTCCAGCCCGGCCACCATGCGCAGCAGCGTGGATTTGCCGCAGCCCGATGGCCCCACGATGACGACGAATTCGTGGTCTTGGATTTCGGCGTTGACTCCGTGGATCACCTCGTTGGCTTTGGGCCCGATGCCGTAGCGTTTGACAATATTTCGGAGCGTAATAGAAGCCATTTTGCTATTGTGTTGGTAGCTGTTAACGCTTACGGGTAAAGCGCTGGAGGCCGATTTGATCTTATTTTTCAGTATCGACCAAGCCCTTGACGAACCACTTCTGCATCAGCACCACCACGAAGGTGGGCGGCAGCATGGCAAGGATGGCGGTGGCCATGGCGATGTTCCAGTCAATGGCCGCGTCGCCGCCACCGGCCACCATGCGCTTGATGCCGATCACCACCGGGTACATATCTTCACTGGTGGTCATGAGCAGCGGCCACAGGTACTGGTTCCAGCCGTAGATGAATTGGATGACGAACAGCGCCGCGATCGAGGTTTTGGAGAGCGGAACCAGCACGTCCCAGAAGAAACGCATGGGACCCGCGCCGTCCATGCGCGCCGCTTCCACCAACTCATCGGGCACCGTCAGGAAGAACTGGCGGAACAAAAAGGTGGCGGTGGCGGACGCAATCAGCGGCAGCGTGAGGCCCGCGTAGCTGTTGAGCATGCCCAGGTCCGCCACCACTTTGTACGTGGGCAGGATGCGCACTTCCACTGGCAGCATCAGCGTGACGAAGATGGCCCAGAAGCAGAGCATCTTGAACGGGAAGCGGAAGAACACGATGGCAAACGCGGACAGCAGCGAAATCGCAATCTTCCCCACCGTGATCACCATGGCCGTGACAAAGCTCACCCACATCATGTGCGCCACCGTGGTGTTGGAGCCCAGCTTGCCGGAGCCGAGCAGCGCTGCCCGATAGCTCTCCCACATATTGCTGCCCGGCAGCAATGGCATGGGTGCCTGCACGATTTCCTGCGCGGTGTGGGTGGAGGCAATGAAGGCCAGATAGAGAGGAAACGCGACGATCAGCACGCCGATCAGCATGACCGCGTGCGAGAGCACAGTGAGCCAGGGGCGGCGGTCGATCATCAGTACTGCACCTTTTTCTCTACGTAGCGGAACTGCACCACCGTCAAGGTCACCACGATGACCATCAGAATCACCGATTGCGCCGCTGAGCCGCCCAGGTCCAGCGCCTTGAAGCCATCCTGGTACACCTTGTAGACCAGGATCGAGGTCGATTGACCCGGGCCGCCCTCGGTGGTGGCGTCGATGATGCCGAAGGTGTCGAAGAAGGCGTAGACGATGTTGATCACCAGCAGGAAGAAGGTGGTGGGCGAGAGCAGCGGCAGCTGAATATTCCAGAACCTGCGCAGCGGGCCGGCGCCGTCGATGGCGGCCGCCTCGATGAGCGATTTGGGAATGGACTGCAACCCCGCCAGAAAAAACAGAAAGTTGTAGGAAATTTGCTTCCACACCGAGGCCATGATGATCAGCGCCATCGCCTGACTGCCGTCCATCTGGTAGTTCCAGTCAATGCCCAAAGCGCGCAAGCCAAACGTGGCGACGCCAATCGACGGCGAGAAGATGAACACCCACAACACGCCCGCAATCACCGGCGCCACGGCGTACGGCATGATCAAAAGCGTTTTGTAGACCATGGCACCGCGCACGATACGGTCGGCAAAAATGGCCAGCACCAGCGAGATGCTGATGCCCAGCCCTGCCACCATTACCGAGAACCAGGCCGTGGTTTTGAACGAGGCCAGATAGGTGGGGTCATTCCACAGTTGAATGAAATTCTGAAAACCCACCCATTCGGTGGACAGCCCAAACGCGTCTTGCACCTGCAGGGACTGCAGGACGGCCTGGCTTGCAGGCCAAAAGAAGAACACGCCAATGATGACCAGCTGGGGCAGCATCAGCGCCCAGGGCAGCCATGCGGATCGGAAAAGAACACGTTTTTCCATGGGCACTCAGAAAAAAGAGACGCCCACCGAGGCTTGTACGCCTGCGGTGGGCCGACCGAAAAAGTAGAGGGGCGGCCCGCTGCAGGGGCCGCTCCGCAGTTCGCGCGCCGAGCGGGCGCAGCGGCTTATTTTCCTTTATTGGCTTTCTCGAAACGAATCAGCTGCTCATCGCCGCGGCTCACCATATTGGAGAGGGCCTGTTTGGCCGTCTGCTTGCCTGACCAGACGTTCTCGAATTCTTCGTCCTCGATGGTGCGAATCTGCACATAGTTGCCCAGGCGAATACCGCGCGACTTGTCGGTGGTTTTGCGAATCATCTGCTGCACGGCCACGTCGGTGCCGGGGTGGTCCTTGTAGAAGCCCGACTTTTCGGTCAGGTCGTACGCCGCCAGAGTGATAGGCAGATAACCGGTGCGCTGGTGGCTGGCTGCCTGCACCTTGGTTTGCGACAGGAAGTCGAAGAACTTGGCAACACCCTTGTACTTTTCGGGCGTCTTGCCGGCCATGACCCACAGGCTGGCGCCACCAATCACGGTGTTCTGTGGCGCGCCCTTCACGTCGGGGTAGTAGGGCAGGGGGGCCAGGCCGTAGGCGAACTTGGCGTTCTTGGCCACGTCGCCGTAGAAGCCAGAGGAGGTCTGGATCATGGCGCACTCACCTGCGGTAAACGACGCCTGGGCCTTGGAGCCGCGGCCTTTGTACACAAACTCACCGTCTGCCGCTGCTTTGGCCAAGTTCTCGATATGGCGCACGTGCAAGGGCGAATCAATCTTCATGCGGGCATCCATGCCAGACATTCCGTTGTTCCTGGTGGCGAACTCCACGTTGTGCCAGGTGGAAAAGCTCTCCAGCTGGGTCCAGCCCATCCAGGCCAGCGTCATGGGGCAGCTGTGGCCGCTGGCTTTGAGCTTTTTGGCTGCTGCAAACACTTCAGGCCAGGTGGCAGGTGCTTTGTCGGGGTTCAGACCGGCCGCTTTGAAAGCGTCCTTGTTGTAATAAAAAACGGTGGTGGAGCTGTTGAACGGGAAGCTCAGCATCTGGCCATTGGGCGCGGTGTAGTAACCGGCCACTGCGGGAATGAAGGATTTGGGATCAAACGCCAAGCCGGCGTCGCTCATGACCTTGCCCACCGGCACGATGGCGCCCTTGCTGGCCATCATGGTGGCGGTGCCCACTTCAAACACTTGGAGGATGTCTGGCGCATTGCCCGAACGGAACGCGGCGATGGCGGCCGTCATGTTCTCGTCGTAGGTGCCTTTGAAGGTCGGAATCACCTTGTATTCGCTTTGGCTGGCGTTGAATTGGCTGGCCAAATCGTTGACCCATTCATTGTTCACGGCGGTCATCGCGTGCCACCATTGAATTTCGGTCTGGGCGAGGGCCGCAGAGCTGCCTATCAGGGCCAAAACGGCGGCGGCGAGCGATCGGAATTTCATGAAATGGGCTCCTTGCTGAAGTGAAAACGCTGATCCTGGCTTGCATTTGTGACCACTGTGTGTCGCAACCCGGGAGGACATTGCTTTTTAACCAGCGTTTGCTTGTTGGAATAAGCGGGTTAACCCCGTGCGGCTGTCTCGAATATTCCCAGGATGCAGGTAGTGCCAGCCGCGCAAGGACTTTGATGTTGCGCCGCAACATGGTACGGTTCGAGCTTCTTTTCACTCGCCGGCCCGATCCGTTGACCCATGAGCGCTGTTGCCCCTACTTCCCTCGACAAAAGCAAGATCAAGTTTCTGTTGCTCGAAGGCCTGCATCCTTCCGCACTGGAAGTGCTGCGCAGGGCCGGCTACGAGCAGATCGACGCGGTGTCGGGCGCCTTGCCGCAGGACCAGTTGATTGAGCGTATCCGCGACGTGCATTTCATTGGCATTCGCTCGCGCACGCAGCTGACGGCCGAGGTGTTGTCGCACGCCAACAAGCTCGTCGCCATTGGGTGCTTTTGCATCGGAACCAACCAGGTGGACCTGAACGCGGCGCGTGAGCGCGGCATTGCGGTGTTCAACGCGCCGTATTCCAACACCCGCTCGGTGGCCGAGCTGGTGCTGGCCGAGGCCATTTTGCTGCTGCGCGGCATTCCGGCGCGCAATGCGGCCGCGCACCGGGGCGGCTGGCTCAAGTCGGCCGACAACGCGTTCGAGACGCGCGGCAAGACGCTGGGCATCGTCGGCTACGGCGCCATTGGCTCGCAGCTCTCGGTGCTGGCCGAGTCGCTCGGCATGCACGTGATCTTCCACGACGTGATCGCCAAGCTGCCGCTGGGCAATGCACGCCAGGTTGGCAGCTTGCACGAGCTGCTGGGCGCGAGCGATGTGGTGAGCCTGCACGTGCCCGAACTGCCGTCGACCAAATGGATGATTGGCGCCGCCGAGATCGCAGCGCTCAAGCCTGGCGCAATCTTCATCAATGCTGCGCGCGGCACGGTGGTCGAGATCGAACCCCTGGCCGAGGCGTTGCGCGCCGGCCGCTTGCTGGGCGCGGCGGTCGACGTGTTCCCGGTCGAGCCGCGCAGCAACAAGGACGAATTCGTCAGCCCGCTGCGCGGCCTGGACAACGTGATCCTCACGCCCCACATCGGCGGCTCCACGCTGGAGGCGCAGGCCAACATCGGAGTCGAGGTGGCGGAAAAGCTGGTGCGCTACAGCGACAACGGCACCTCGATCAGCTCGGTCAACTTCCCCGAGGTGGCGCTGCCGGCCCAAAAGGGCACGCACCGCATCCTTCACGTGCACCGCAACGTGCCGGGGGTCATGTCCGAGATCAACCGCGTATTTGCCGAGAACCACATCAACGTCGCCGCCCAGTACCTGCAGACCAACGAAGCCATTGGCTACGTGGTGATGGATATTGATGCGGCATCGTCCGAGCTGGCGCTGCAAAAGCTCCAGCAGGTGCCCAACACGCTGCGCTGCCGCGTGCTGTTCTGAAGCTCTGGGCGAAGGGACGCGCCGAGAGCTGACTCTAAAGGGATTGGGCGCAGAAGGCGCCGACCGGCGCCGCGTCTCTAAAATCGCGGGTTCCCGGGCGCCTGTGTGCCCACAGGCTGCCACCCATCCCAGGTTCTCCCGAATGAATGCTCCCACCGCGTTGGCCACCTTGATGGCGCAACCCCCTCAGCCCGTGCGCCTGCGCGAGATCCCCTACAACTACACCAGCTTCTCCGACCGCGAGATCGTCATCCGCCTGCTGGGCAGCCGCGCCTGGGACACGCTGTTGCAACTGCGGCGCGAGCGCGACACCGGCCGCTCGGCGCGAATGCTCTACGAGGTGCTGGGCGATATGTGGGTGGTGCAGCGCAACCCCTACCTGCAAGACGACCTGCTGGGCAGCCGCGAGCGACGCAAGCAACTGGTGCAGGCGCTCGACCACCGCCTCTCTGAAGTGCACAAGCGCCGCCAGCCCGATGCCGGGCCGGAGCGCGACGCGCTGGTGGGCGAGCTGCTCGCTGCGGCCACCGCCGCGGTGCGCCGGTTTGACGCCTCGTTTGACGCCGCAGCCCAGCTGCGCCGCGCCACCCGGCGCACGCTCTCGCGGCTGACGGCCAAGGACAATATCAAGTTCGATGCGCTCTCGCGCGTCAGCCATGTGACGGATGCGACCGACTGGCGCGTCGAGTACCCCTTTGTCGTGCTCACCCCCGACACCGAGGCCGAAATGGCCGGCCTGGTCAAGGGCTGCATCGAGCTGGGCCTGACCATCATTGCGCGCGGCGGCGGCACCGGCTACACCGGCGGCGCGATTCCGCTGACCGACAAAAGCGCCGTCATCAACACCGAAAAACTCGAAGCCATGACGGCAGTGGAAATGCGCCAGCTGCCGGGCGTCGAGGGCACGGTGGCGACGGTCTGGACCGAGGCCGGCGTGGTGACCCAGCGCGTGGCCGACGCCGCCGAAGCCGCCGGCTTTGTGTTTGCCGTGGACCCGACCAGCGCCGAAGCCTCCTGCGTGGGCGGCAACGTCGCCATGAACGCTGGCGGCAAGAAGGCCGTGCTCTGGGGCACGGCGCTCGACAACCTGGCCAGCTGGCGCATGGTGACGCCCGACGCGCAGTGGCTGGAAGTGACGCGCGTGGGTCACAACCTGGGCAAGATTCACGATGCTGAAGTGGCCAGCTTCGAGCTGAATTACTTCGAAGCCGACGGCAAGACGCCCGTGCGCAGCGAGCGCCTGGACATTCTCGGCAAGCGCTTTCGCACCGAGGGCCTGGGCAAGGACGTGACCGACAAGTTCCTCGCCGGCCTGCCCGGCATCCAGAAGGAAGGTTGCGACGGGTTGATTACCAGCTGCCGCTGGATCGTGCACCGCATGCCGGTGCACACGCGCACGGTCTGCCTGGAGTTCTTTGGCAACGCCAAGGACGCCGTGCCCAGCATCGTCGAGATCAAGGATTTCATGTTCGCCGAGCAAAAGCGCTCGGGCGTGGTGTTGGCCGGCCTGGAGCACCTGGATGACCGCTACCTCAAGGCGGTGGGCTACGCCACCAAATCCAAGCGCGCTGGCCTGCCCAAGATGGCGCTGTTTGGCGACATTGCCGGCGACGACGCGGATGCCGTGGCGCGCGTCACCAGCGAGGTCGTGCGCATAGCCAACTCACGCAGTGGCGAAGGCTTCATCGCCATCAGCCCCGAGGCGCGCAAGAAGTTCTGGGCCGACCGCAAGCGCACTGCGGCCATCAGCCGGCACACCAACGCCTTCAAGATCAACGAAGACGTGGTGATCCCGCTGCCGCGCATGGCCGAGTACACCGACGGCATCGAGCGCATCAACATCGAGCTCTCGCTGCAGAACAAGCTGGCGCTGTGCGATGCGCTGGAGGACTTCTTTGCCCGCGGCCAGCTGCCGCTGGGTGCAGCCGGCCAGGACGCGGGCGATGCGCTTTCGCCCGAGATGCTGCAGGAGCGCGTGAACGAGGCGCTCGATGTGGTGCAGCAAGCGCGCACGCTGTGGAGCCAGTGGTTGCAGGGGGTGGAGGCGCTGTTCCCGCAGTTGCAGGACCACAGCTTGCGGGCGAGCTGGAAGACGCAGATCCTCGCGCCCCTGCGCGGCATCTTTTCCGGCGATGCCTTGGCCCCCATCCTGGCCGAGTGCATTGCCATTCACCAGCGCGTGCTCAAGGGCCGGGTCTGGGTGGCTTTGCACATGCACGCGGGCGACGGCAACGTGCACACCAACATTCCGGTCAACAGCGACGACTACGCCATGCTGCAGACCGCGCACGCCGCTGTGGGCCGCATCATGCGGCTGGCACGCAGCCTGGGCGGGGTGATTTCGGGCGAGCACGGCATTGGCATCACCAAGCTCGAATACCTGAGCGACGAAGAGCTCGCGCCCTTTGCCGACTACAAGCAGCGCGTGGACCCACAGGGCCACTTCAACAAAGGCAAGTTGCTACGAAATAAAGAGCTGGAAGCGCAATCAGGACAAGCGCTGGAGGCCGATTTGGCATCCAATGTGCGCCATGCCGACCTGAGCCACGCCTACACGCCCAGCTTTGGCCTGATGGGGCACGAATCGCTCATCATGCAGCAGAGCGACATCGGCGCCATTGCCGATTCGGTGAAAGACTGCCTGCGCTGCGGCAAGTGCAAACCGGTGTGCGCCACGCATGTGCCGCGCGCCAATCTGCTCTATTCGCCGCGCAACAAGATCCTTGCCACCTCGCTGTTGGTGGAGGCCTTTCTATACGAAGAACAGACCCGCCGCGGCATCAGCATCCGCCACTGGCAAGAGTTCGAAGACGTGGCCGACCACTGCACCGTCTGCCACAAATGCCTCTCGCCCTGCCCGGTGAAGATCGACTTTGGCGACGTCACCATGAACATGCGCAACCTGTTGCGCAAGATGGGCAAGAAAAGCTGGCGCCCGGGCAACGCGCTGGCCATGACCATGCTCAACGCCACCAGCCCCGAGAAAATCAAGCTGCTGCGCGCCGGCATGGTGGGCGTCGGCTTCAAGGCGCAGCGCATCGCCGTCGATCTGCTGCGCAAGGTCAGCCGCAAGCAGACTGCGCACCCGCCCGCCACCGTGGGAGCTGCGCCGATCAAGGAGCAGGTGATTCACTTCATCAACAAGAAGCTGCCCGGCGGCCTGCCGAACAAGACGGCGCGGGCGCTGCTCGATATCGAAGACAAGGACTACGTCCCCATCATCCGTGACCCGCAGGCCACCACGGCCAGCAGCGAGGCGGTGTTCTACTTCCCCGGCTGCGGCTCCGAGCGGCTGTTCAGCCAGGTGGGCCTGGCCACGCAGGCCATGCTCTGGCACGCCGGTGTGCAGACCGTGCTGCCACCGGGCTATTTGTGCTGCGGCTACCCGCAGCGCGGCAGCGGCCAGTTCGACAAAGCCGAGAAGATGATTACCGACAACCGGGTGCTGTTCCACCGCGTGGCGACCACGTTGAACTACCTGGACATCCAGACGGTGGTGGTCAGCTGCGGCACCTGCTACGACCAGCTGCAGGGCTACGAATTCGACAAGATCTTCCCTGGCAGCCGCATCATCGACATCCACGAATTCCTGCTGGAAAAGGGCATTACCTTGCCGGCCGGGCAGGGCGGCTACCTGTACCACGAGCCCTGCCACAACCCCATGAAGCTGGGCGACTCGATGAAGACCGTCAAGGCGCTGGTGGGCGACAACGTCATCAAGAGCGATCGCTGCTGCGGCGAATCGGGCACGCTGGGCGTCACCCGCCCCGACATCTCGACCCAGGTGCGCTTTCGCAAGGAAGAGGAAATCAAGAAGGGCGAGGCACTGCTGCGCGCCAACGGCAGCGTGGCGCCGCAGGCCAATGTGAAGATTCTCACCAGCTGCCCGAGCTGCCTGCAGGGCCTTAAACGCTACGAGGACGACTTGCAGAACGGCCTGCTGGAGGCCGACTACATCGTCATTGAAATGGCCAAACAGATTCTGGGCGAGCACTGGCTGCCCGAGTACGTGCAGCGCGCCAACAGCGGCGGTATCGAAAGGGTGTTGGTATGAGCCAATCGTCATTTGGCTGTGCGCTGTGCGCGCAAGACGGCGGCGCCCTGGTGTGGCACAGCGCCAAGCTGCGGGTGGTGCACGTCGGCGAAGACGGCTTCCCCGGCTATTACCGTGTGATCTGGAATGCGCATGTCGCCGAACTCTCCCAGCTGTCCGACGAAGAACGCACCGAGTGCATGGACGCGGTGGTCTGCGTCGAACGTGCGCTCATCGAACACCTGGCGCCCGCCAAGGTCAACCTCGCCGCCCTCGGGAACCAGGTGCCGCACCTGCACTGGCACGTGATTGCGCGGTTTGAATGGGACACGCACTTCCCGAACGTCTTCTGGGGCGAACCCCAGCGCGCCAGAGACCAAGACAAGGAGGCGGCGGTTCGCACGCACCTCGACGCCGTCAACGCGCAGATACGGGGGTATTTGGCAAAGGGTGAGGCGCCGCAAGCGGATTGACCGGCAGCGCGGGCGCTTACGGTGGTGCGACGGCCATATGCAGGCACGACCGGGTTGATTGCGCAATTGCTGTATGACACGGGCATGCGTTTGCTCGAAGCGCTGGGCTTGCGTGTCAAAGACGTGGAGTTTGCGCGGCGTGAAATTGTGATTCGGGAAGGCAAGGGCTACAAAGACAGGGTGACGGTGCAGCCCGAAAACCTGATCGGCCCCTTGCAGCGGCAATTGCAGAAGGTCAAGGCGCTGCATAAAAATGACCTCGAAGCCGGTTTTGGCCGCGTGTATTTGCCGCATGCGCTGGCTGTGAAATTCCCCTATGGGACGTCCGGATCGCCGCTGGGCGTGGCAATACCTGTTTCCTTCCTCGGTTCACGCGGTGGATCCGCGTCCCGATGCCACCACTGGCGCGCAGATCGAGCGCCGCCAACCCATCTACCCAGAGTCGGTGCAGCGTGCCGTGCATGAGGCGGCGAAGCTCACGCAGATCGACAAGCCGGTGAGCCCGCATGTCCTGCGCCATTCGTTTGCCACGCATTTGCTGCAAGCGGGCTACGACATTCGCACGGTGCAAGAGCTGCTGGGCCATGCCGATGTGAGCACCACCATGGTCTACACCCATATGCTGAACAAAGGCGGGCGCGGCATTTTGAGCCCGCTGGGTGCTTTGTAACCACCGGAGCACAAGGGTTCCTGTGCCCAGTGCGTGCAGGCCGCCACAGGGGGGATGGGACAATGGCGGCCCGTTTTGACAATTGTTTTCCCACAGGACTTACGCAAAATCGTTCCAGCGGCGTTGCTCTTCCTTGCCGTGCGCTTGCACTGTCTGCGTCAGAGCGCCTTGCTGGGACAATTTTGCGTAAGCCCTTTCCCATAAGGAAATCTCCATGGCAGGCCTCAAACCCGGCGCCCCCACACCCGATTCCATCACCGTCCACAGCCAGTCCCGCGTGTTGGAAGTGGAGTTTTCCGACGGCGCGCACTTTCGCCTGCCGTTTGAGCTGCTGCGCGTGTACTCGCCCTCGGCCGAGGTCATGGGCCATGGCCATGGGCAGGAGGTGCTGCAGACCGGCAAGCGCGATGTCGTGGTGTTGGAGCTGGCCCCGGTGGGCAATTACGCCGTGCAGCCGAGCTTTTCCGATGGTCATGCCAGTGGCATCTTTTCGTGGGATTACCTCTATGAACTTGGCGCGCGCCAGGCTGAACTGTGGGCCGATTACGAGGCCAGGCTGGCAGCGGCAGGGGTGGACCGCGATACCCCCATGGCCCCCAAAAGCGCGTCCAAGGGCGTGAGCAAGACGAAGACCAAGAGCACCCAGGGCTGCGGCGGGCACTGATTCGCGCTCGGTTGGTGGCAGATTTGCCACTGTTTTGCTATCGTTTTAGAAGCTGCTAGCGCAATATCCATAAGCGCTAGAGCGTGGTTTCGCTTAAATATCCGATATCCCACGCATTTAGAGGGTTGCCCTGCAAGCGGCTAGCATTCCCCCCATGAGCACTACACATTTTGGTTTCGAGTCGGTGGACGAGCGCGACAAGGCGCGCCGCGTGCGCGGTGTGTTCGATTCGGTGGCGTCCAAATACGACGTGATGAACGACTTGATGTCGGGTGGCCTGCACCGCGCGTGGAAGGCCTACACGGTGTTGGTCGCCAACCTGCAAGAGGGTCAGCGCGTGCTGGATATTGCCGGCGGCACGGGCGATCTGGCGCTGGCTTTTTCCAAGAAGGTGGGCGAGCGCGGCCAGGTGGTGCACACCGACATCAACGAAGCCATGCTGCGCACCGGGCGCGACCGGCTGATCGACGCGGGGGTGGTCCTGCCGAGCACCGTCTGCGACGCTGAGCAACTGCCGTTCCCTGACGGACATTTTGATCTGGTCAGCGTGGCCTTCGGTCTGCGCAACATGACGCACAAGGACGCTGCCCTGGCCGAGATGTGCCGCGTGCTCAAGCCGGGAGGCAAGCTGCTGGTACTGGAATTTTCCAAGGTGGCCAAGCCGCTGTCCAAGGTGTACGACTGGTACTCCTTCAACATCCTGCCGCGCATCGGCCAGTTGGTGACGGGCGACGCCGACAGCTACCGGTATCTGGCCGAGTCCATCCGCATGCACCCGGACCAGCAGGCGCTCAAGGCGCTGATGCACAAGGCCGGGTTTGGCCATGTCGATTGCCACAACATGACAGCCGGCGTGGTGGCCCTGCATGTCGGAATCAAATGTTGATAAGTACGAGTTTTAAGGAGATAGCCATGAAGAAATTCCTCCCGGCCCTGATGGCCCTGATGCTGCTCCTGTCGTTTTCCGAGGCGGAAGCCCGGCGCATGGGGGGCGGCAAGTCCTTTGGCCGCCAATCGAGCAACGTGACGCAGCGCCAGGCGACACCGCCGGCGGCAGCGCCCGGTGCCCCGGCTCAGAACGCCAACGCCGCCGCCCGCCCTGGCACGCCGCCGGCCGCCGCCGCTGCGCCCAAGCGTCCCTGGGGCGCCATGCTGGGCGGCCTGGCCGCGGGTCTGGGGCTGGCCTGGCTGGCCAGTTCGCTTGGCCTGGGTGCCGGCTTTGGCCAGGTCCTCATGTTTCTGCTGTTCGGCCTGGCGGCGTTTGCGCTGTTTCGCGTGCTGCGCTCGCGCGGCAAAAGTGCAGCCTCGCCCTTTGCTTTCCAGGGTGCGGGGGGTGCCACCCCGGCCAGTGCGCCGCTGGCGCGCGAATACAGCCCCGACAAGGTAGGTAACGACGCGTCGGCGCGCCCGTGGGAGCGCAGCAGCATGGCGTTTGACGCCCAGCGCAATGCGGCCAGCGGCAACGGCTCGATCATTGGATCGGCGCTGGCGGGCTCGCAGAACTGGGGTGTGCCCGAAGGCTTTGACACGGCGGGTTTTCTGGAGGCTGCCAAGCGCAACTTCATCACGCTGCAGTCGGCTTGGGACCGCTCCGACATCGCCACGCTGCGCTCGATGATGACCGACGGCATGGTCGACGAAATACGCGGCCAGCTCACCGAGCGCGAAACTCACCGCGGCGACCAGCCCAACCACACCGATGTGGTGATGCTCGAAGCCCAGCTTCTGGGTATCGAAGAACTGGGCGACGCCTACATGGCCAGCGTGGAATTCTCCGGAATGATCCGTGAGGAGCCCTCGGCCGGCCCCAGCCCGTTCCGCGAGGTCTGGAACATGACCAAGCCCCGCAGCGGCGGGAGCGGCTGGCTGGTGGCGGGCGTACAGGCGCTGCAATAGGGCGCAATGGTGGCGTGGGGCGTTGTCCCCGCCGGCACATTGCCATAATCAGCGGCTATGGTTACACAGTCTCCCTTTTCCTTTCTTGACGGCGTTTTCGAGCGCATCGCGCAGGGGCCGCAGCCCCCGCAGTGGCTGGTGCAGGAGGCGCAGCAGCGCCTTGTGCTGCTGATCAACCATGTGCTGATGCAGGAGCGCGCCGCTACGGAGCGCTTGGTGCCGCGCAGCGGCCGCGTGGTGCGCGTGCAATGGCGCCAGTTTTTCGTGGCGCTACAGGTTACGCCGGCCGGATTGTTCGATCTGGCCGCGCCCTCGGCCACGCCCGACTTGCACTTTGAAGTCACAGAGGCTTCGCCCCTGGGCCTGGCGCAGTCCGCGCTGCGCGGCGAGCGCCCGCCAGTGCGCATTGACGGCGCCGTCGATTTTGCGAGTGACCTGCAGTGGCTGGCGGACAACCTGCGCTGGGACATCGAGGACGATATGGCGCGCGTGATCGGCGATGTGCCGGCGCACACGCTGGTCAGCGTGGCACGCAGCGCTGCACAGGCGCTGCGCGGCTTTGTGCGCAGCGGCGCGCGCGGCGCGAACGCCGTGGCGCCCTGGTCGGGCACCGGTCCGCTGCCATGAAGCGGTTTTTCCGCGGGGCCACCATCGTCTGGGTGGTGCTGCGCTACGGGCTCGACGAACTGGTTCTCACCAGTTTCCAGAAGCCCTGGCTGCGCCTGGTGGCGCGCATCGTCTCGATCGGTCGCGACCTGCGCGCGCCGCGCGGCCAGCGCCTGCGGGAAGCCCTGGAGCGCCTGGGGCCGATCTTTGTCAAGTTTGGTCAGGTGCTCTCGACGCGGCGCGACTTGATGCCGCCCGACATCGCCGATGAATTGGCCATGCTGCAGGACCGGGTGCCCCCTTTCGACAGCGACATCGCAATTGCCACCATTGAGCGGGCGTTCCGGCGCCCGGTGGACGAGGTCTTTGTCAGTTTTGATCGCGTGCCCGTGGCCAGCGCGTCCATTGCGCAGGTGCACTTCGCCACACTGCGTGCGCGCGATGGCTCGCTGCACGAGGTGGCGGTCAAGGTGCTGCGGCCCGGCATGCTGGAGGTCATTGAAAAGGACCTGAGCCTGATGCGCATGATGGCCGGCTGGGTGGAGAGCCTCTCCGCCGACGGCAAGCGCCTCAAGCCGCGCGAGGTGGTGGCCGAGTTTGACAACTACCTGCACGACGAACTCGACCTGGTGCGCGAGGCGGCCAATGCCGCGCAACTGCGGCGCAATATGGAAGGTCTGGGATTGGTGGAGATCCCCGTCATATTCTGGGACTTCTGCCACCCCGAAGTGATGGTGATGGAGCGCATGAACGGCGTTCCGATCAGCCAGGTGCAGCGCCTGCGCGATGCCGGGGTCGACATTCCAAAATTGGCACGCGATGGCGTGACCATCTTTTTCACCCAGGTGTTTCGCGACGGTTTCTTTCACGCCGACATGCACCCGGGCAATATCCAGGTGAGCCTGGAGCCCGCCACGTTCGGGCGCTACATCTCGCTCGATTTCGGCATCGTCGGCACGCTGACCGAGTCGGACAAGGAATATCTGGCGCAGAATTTTGCGGCCTTTTTCCGGCGCGACTACAAACGCGTGGCCGAACTGCACGTGGAGAGCGGCTGGGTGCCTGCGAGCACGCGCGTCAATGAGCTCGAAGGCGCCATACGCACTGTGTGCGAGCCTTACTTCGACCGGCCGCTCAAGGAAATTTCGCTCGGCATGGTGCTGATGCGCTTGTTCCAGACTTCGCGGCGATTTCAGGTGGAGATTCAGCCGCAGCTCGTGCTGCTGCAAAAGACGCTGCTCAATATCGAGGGACTCGGGCGCCAACTCGATCCCGAGCTCGACCTCTGGAGCACCGCCAAACCGTTTCTTGAGACCTGGATGCTCGAACAGGTGGGTCCGCAGCGCTTTCTGCGTGAACTGCGCGCCGAAGCGCCGCACTTTGCCAAGTTCCTTCCTGCCCTTCCGCGCTTGCTGCACGACAGTCTGCAGCGCCGCTCGCACGATGCGCAGCAGCGCGAACTGATCGCGCTGCTCAAGGAGCAACGCCACACCAACCGGCTGCTTCAGGTCATTGTCTATTGCGGTATCGGCTTTGTCCTCGGCTTGGTGGTGGTGCAGATGATCGTGCGAGTGTCGCTGTTTCACTGAGATCGTGCCAAGGCATCGGGAAAGCAGTCCCGCAAATTTTCGGATAATGCGCGGCGTTTCCCTGCCCACCGCCCATTCCCGGAGCCGCACATGCTGCTGACCTTCATTGCTTTCTATCTGCTGGTTTCCATCGCCATCGGCCTGTACGCGGCAAGGCGCGTGCATACCACGGCGGACTACGCTGTGGCCGGGCGCAGCCTGCCGCTGCCGGTGGTGATTGCCACCACCTTTGCCACCTGGTTTGGCTCCGAGACGGTGCTGGGCGTGCCGGCGCGCTTTATCGATGGCGGGCTGGGCGCAGTGGTGGAAGATCCCTTTGGCGCGTCCATGTGCCTGGTGCTGGTAGGCCTGTTCTTTGCGTACCGGCTCTACCAGAAGAACCTCATCACCCTGGGCGACTACTACCGCCAGCGCTTCGGGCGCAACGTCGAAGTGATCTGCTCGGGCATCATCATCTTCAGCTACCTGGGCTGGGTGGCGGCGCAGATCACCGCGCTGGGGTTGGTGTTCAACCTGCTGACGCAAGGCGCGCTGTCGGTCACCGTCGGCATGGTGCTGGGCACGCTCATCGTGCTGGTCTATACGCTGTATGGGGGCATGTGGTCGGTGGCGCTCACCGACTTTGTTCAGATGATCGTCATTGCCGGGGGCCTGATCGCCATTGCCTGGTTTGCTGCTGATCTGGCGGGCGGCGCGGGGCGTGTGGTGGAGTTTGCCGCAAGGGAAGGGCGCTTCTCATTGTTTCCAAAAGGTGGCGGCGCCAAGGAATGGACCTTTTTTGTCGCTGCCGCCATCACCATGATGCTCGGCTCGATTCCGCAGCAGGACGTATTCCAGCGGGTAATGTCGTCCAACAGCGCCTCCACGGCGCGGCGCGGTCCGGTCATTGGCGGCGTGCTCTACCTGCTGTTCGCCTTTATTCCCATGTTCGTTGTTGCGGCGGCCGTGCTCATCATGCCGGAGGCGGCCGGCGCGCTGCTCAGGGACGATCCGCAAAAGCTGCTGCCGACGCTGGTGCTTGAGCGCATGCCGGTGGCGCTGCAGGTGGCGTTCTTTGGCGCACTGCTGTCGGCCATCATGTCCACGGCCTCGGCCACGCTGCTTGCGCCTTCCACCACTTTTGTCGAGAACATCCTGCGCAACCTGCGCCCCGGCATGAGCGACGCGGTCACGCTCAAGGCCATGCGCATTTCCGTGCTGATTTTCACGGTGTGCGTGCTCATCTACGCCATCACCATGCAGGGCACCTCGATCTACGAATTGGTCTCAGGCGCCTACCAGGTGCCATTGGTGGGCGCCTTCGTGCCCTTGGTGTTTGGCCTGTACTGGCGCCGCGCCAGCACCCAAGGTGCACTGCTGGCGGTGGCCCTTGGCATAGGCGTGTGGCTTCTGTTCGTCGCCAGCCCGGTGCTGTCCGAAGCGTTTCCGCAGCAACTTGCCGGACTGTTGGCGGCGGTGGTGGGCATGGTGGGAGGCTCGCTGGCGCCGCAGTTTGTTCCTGACCACAAAGGCCAAGTGCACCATTACGCTGGCACTGCGCCACAGGCAAATTGAAACGGTTTGGGGCTGCTGGTACCCCGTCTTCCATTGGGGGGCTTGTATTGGGGGCCGCCGCCTATAATTGAAGGCTTTGCACCTTCACACCCGCCAGCCCGAATCCATGCCTATCTATGCCTACAAATGCGGCGCTTGCGGCCACGCCCGAGACGTTCTGCAAAAAATGTCGGACCCGCTGCTGACGGTGTGCCCGGTTTGCGGGGCTGAAGCCTTTTCCAAGCAGTTGACCGCTGCCGGCTTTCAACTCAAAGGCTCGGGCTGGTACGCCACAGATTTCAAGGGCGCTGGCGCGCCTGCGCCGGCGTCGGAAGCTGGCAGCGAGGCAAGCACGGGCAGTGGTGCCGCCAAGGACGGTGTTGCGTCGACACCATCCGCAGATGCTGGCAAGGCCAGCCCTGTTGCAGCTGTGGTTCCAGCCCCCGCTCCGGCAGCCGCCACTTCGAATCCCACCACCAAGGCGGACTAAGGTTTTGCCCCCTATGGCTGCCCTGCGCAAATGGTTCTTCACCGGTCTGCTAGTGATCGTCCCTGGGGCGATCACGCTGGCGGTGCTCAACTGGCTGGTCGGCCTGCTCGACCAGACGCTCCTGATCTTGCCCGTCGCCTGGCATCCTGACCGCCTGCTCGGTTTTCACTTGCCGGGCTTCGGCGTCTTGCTCACGCTGATGATTTTGCTGGTCGTGGGCGCTACCACCAGCAATTTCGCCGGACGCAAGTTGGTGCAGTGGGGCGACCGGCTGGTCAGCCGCATTCCGGTGGTGCGCTCCATCTATTCCAGCGTCAAGCAGGTCTCCGACACCTTGTTTTCCGAAGGCGGAAACGCTTTTCGCACCGCAGTGCTGGTGCAATGGCCACGCGAAGGCGTATGGACGGTCGCTTTCGTCACCGGTGCGCCGGGCGGTGAGGTGGCAGCCCTGCTGCGGGACGAGTACGTCAGCGTGTACGTGCCCACCACGCCCAACCCCACGGGCGGTTATTTCGTGATGCTTCGCAAGAGCGATTGCATCGAGCTTGATATGGGCGTCGATGCCGCCCTGCGCTACATCGTCTCCATGGGCGTCGTCGTGCCGCACGAACCGGCTGCATCTTTGCCCACCTGATTTTTCTCAATGCGCCCGCGGCGGCGCCGGAAGTTTTGCCATGGCCATGCGTTCCCACTATTGCGGTCTTGTGACCGAAGCCCTGCTGGGCCAAACCGTCACCCTTGCGGGTTGGGTGAACCGCCGACGTGACCATGGCGGTGTGATTTTTATTGACCTGCGTGACCGAGAAGGCTCGGTCCAGGTGGTCTGCGACCCCGACCGTGCGGACATGTTCGCCACCGCCGAAGACGTGCGCAACGAGTTCTGCGTGCAGGTCAAGGGCCTGGTGCGAGAGCGCCCGGCCGGCACCACCAACGACAACTTGAAGAGCGGCAAAATCGAAGTGCTGTGTCATGAGCTCAAGGTGCTCAACCCCTCCGTGACGCCCCCCTTCCAGCTCGACGAAGAGAACTTGTCGGAAACCACGCGCCTCACGCACCGCGTGCTCGACCTGCGCCGCCCGTACATGCAGAACAACCTCATGCTGCGCTACCGCGTCAGTATGGAGGTACGCAAGTTCCTCGATACGCATGGTTTTGTGGACATCGAAACGCCCATGCTCACCAAGAGCACGCCCGAGGGCGCGCGCGACTACCTGGTGCCCAGCCGTGTGCACGACGGCCACTTCTTCGCGCTGCCCCAATCCCCTCAGCTCTTCAAGCAGCTCTTGATGGTGGCTGGGTTCGACCGCTATTACCAGATCACCAAGTGCTTCCGTGACGAAGATCTGCGCGCCGACCGCCAGCCCGAATTCACTCAGATCGATATCGAAACCTCGTTCATGGACGAGCAGGAAATTCGCGACCTGACGCAGGAGATGATCAAGACGGTTTTCCAGAACACACTGGACGTCGACTTGGGCGAGTTCCCGGTCATGACCTACCAGGACGCCGCCTACCGCTTCGGCTCCGACAAGCCCGACCTGCGCGTCAAGCTCGAGTTCACCGAACTCACCGACGTCATGAAAGACGTGGATTTCAAGGTGTTCTCGGGCGCGGCCAACATGAAGAACGGCCGCGTGGTCGCGCTGCGCGTGCCCGGCGGCGCGCGTGAAACGGGTGGCCTCTCGCGTGGCGAGATCGACGGCTACACCGAGTTCGTCAAAATTTACGGCGCCAAGGGCCTGGCCTATATCAAGGTCAACGAATTGGCGAAGGGTCGCGATGGCCTGCAGTCGCCCATCGTCAAGAACATTCACGACGCCGCGATTGCCGAAATCCTGAATCGCACCGGCGCGCAGGACGGTGACCTGCTGTTCTTCGGTGCCGACAAGGAAAAGGTCGTCAACGACGCCATCGGCGCGCTGCGCATCAAAATCGGTCACAGCGAATTTGGCAAGAAGAACGGCCTGTTCGAAGACCGCTGGGCACCTCTGTGGGTGGTGGACTTCCCGATGTTCGAGCACGACGAGGAAAATGGCCGCTGGGTTGCCGTGCATCACCCCTTCACGGCGCCGAAAGATGGCCACGAAGACTACATGGTTACCGCGCCCGAGAAGTGCATCTCCAAGGGCTACGACATGGTCCTGAACGGCTGGGAGATGGGCGGCGGCTCGGTGCGTATCCACCGCGCCGACGTGCAGCAAAAAGTGTTCGACGCCCTCAAGATCACACCCGAAGAAGCGCAGCAAAAGTTTGGCTTCCTGCTCGACGCCCTGCAGTACGGCGCGCCGCCGCACGGGGGTCTTGCCTTTGGCCTGGACCGCATCGTCACCATGATGACGGGCGCCGAGTCGATCCGCGACGTGATCGCCTTCCCCAAGACCCAGCGCGCGCAGTGCCTGCTGACGCAGGCACCGTCGCCAGTCGATGAGAAACAACTGCGCGAGTTGCACATTCGCCTGCGCAATCTGGATGCGGTCAAGGCGGCATGAACGGATTGAACCGATTCCAAGGGAACGCTTGAATCGATGGACCCCGAGAGCGGCAGGAGCGTTTTGTTCCTGCCGCTTTTTTAATGGAAGAAGCACCCTACACATGCAAACCCGTGCAATCACCTGGCTGGCCGTGGCGCTGGTGGCCGCGCTGGCTGCCTGCGGCGAAAAGAAAACCGAACTGGGACAGGGCGGTTCGGTGGTAACGGGGTCTGCGGGCCCGCAGGGCGCGCAGAACGCAGCGCGGGAGCTGCTGCGCTGTGACGCGCCCGTGGCCACCCTGGCGCTGGCCGAAAACCCGAACGGTTATGTGATGGGGGCGGGCTACCAGTTGCCGGCGTCGCCTGTCCCCTTGATCAAGCTGCTGGCGCAGCAGAGCGGCTGCTTTCGGGTGGTGGACCGCAACGCGGGCTTGCGAGGCACGATCCAGGAGCAGGACCTGAAGGAGTCGGGCGTTCTGCGGCAGAACTCCACCCTCGCCAAAGGCAAGGGCTACGAGGCGCAGTACACGTTGACGCCCAGCCTCACGTTCAGTGAGCAGGATGCGGGGCGGGGCTTGGCGGGCGTGGTGGCCATGATCCCGGTACTGCGTGATATCGCTGGGCTGGCCGGGCTGGTGGAGCAGGTCAAGTTCAAAGAGGCGCAGACCGCGCTGCTGCTGTCGGACAACGAAACCACCGAGCAGGTGGCCGCTGCTACGGGATCGGCACGCACCACCGACCTGGGCGTAGGGGGGCTTGTGTTTGGCAAGCTCGGCGGTGCTGCGGGCGCCGGCTGGAGCAACACCAACGAGGGCAAGGTAATTGCTGCGGCGTTTCTGGATGCGCACAACCAGCTGGTGGTGCAGGTGCGCGCTCTGCAGGCGAGGGCGCTTCCGCCGCCTGTGCCCACGGCGCGCGGTACCACTGGCTGAAACGATGGGGGCCGATGGCGTGCAGGTTTTCAAGATACCGGAGTCGGTGCTGGTGGTGATCCATACGCCTGCGTTGGACGTCCTATTGCTCTCCCGCGCAGACTGGCCGGACCACTGGCAATCGGTCACCGGCTCCAAGGATTTCGCCACCGAATCGTTCGAAGCAACGGCGATCCGCGAAGTGCGCGAAGAAACCGGTATCGATGCAAGGCTTCCTGGCCATGTGCTGACCGATTGGCAGCACGAAAACGAATACGACATCTGGCCGCGCTGGCAGCACCGCTATGCCGATGGGGTGGTGCGCAACCGCGAGCGGGTCTTTGGTCTGTGCGTACCGGCAGGCACACCCGTGGTGCTCAGCGCTCGCGAGCATCTGGCGGCGCGCTGGTTGCCTTGGGCGGATGCGGCAGAGGCGTGCTTTTCAAGAACCAACGCGCATATGTGCAGGGAACTGCCAGCCCGCGTTGCCGCGCTCAGAGCGCGTTCTTAGCCTATCTCTGCGCCCGTTGCTGCTGGCTTGGGTGCCAGCGCAGCCGGTGCTGCGGGCGTGCGAGCGCGCAGCGAAAGGCCGCCAGGGGCGCGCTCGCCCTCGCCGCCCAGCAAGGCGCGCGGTTGGGCCGTGCCGCACTGGGGGCGCAGGGTGTCGATGCGGGCTTGCAGTTGGGCGGCGTTTTCAATGCGTGCACTGTGGCGCGTGAGCACCTGTTGGGCCAGTTCGAGCAGCTTGGTATTGCGGCTGGTTTCTGCGTGGCCCAGCAGCATTTCCACCGACTCGGCGGCGCCTCCTTTGAGGCTTTGGGCAACGGCCTGCTCGGCCAATTGGTTGATGACCGGCAGGCAGGCACGCAGTTGTTCTGCAAACGCAGTATGCGAGCCGCAGGCGCTTCCAAGCAACTGGGCCAGAGCCCGTGTGTGAGCGTAGCGCATACCAATCTTTTGCATCCAGCCCTCGGCCTCTTCCAGCGTGATCGAGGTGGTGGCCAGCGTTGCGATGAGTGCCGCCAGATTGCAGGCTGCTTCAAAATCGAAATCCGGCTGTGCAATGTCGCGTGCCATGTCGCGCACCGCGTCCACCGCGTCTGAGAATTTGCGCTGAGCAATCGATTGCAGCGCAGCCGTCACGCGCACGAAGCGCTTGATGCGCAAGCTGTCGCTGTGGCGTTCGAGCGCACGCCCAAAGTCGGCCCGGCAGCGATCGAGCCCCTTGGTGTCGCCTTCGTCAAAGCAGCTGAAGGCAAACAGCACCAGCGACTGGTAGTCAAACAGCTTCGAATCAATGCCCAACTGCACGGCGCGGGAGAGCGCGCTGCGCGCTGCAGCACGTTCGCCCAAGTAGTACGACATCAGCCCGAGCTTTTGCACGCGCACCAGCGAATCGGGGGTCAGCGACACGGCCAGGCGGTAGGTTTCCAGGGCCGCCTCGAACTGGCCCTGTTCGATTTGCGCGCGGCCCAGCACGTCATAGGCGTCGGCAAAGCTCTCGTCCTCTTCGATCAGACCTTGCAGCGTTGCGGCCGCCTGCGCGTTCTGGCCGCCTTCGATCTGTGCGCGCGCGACGCCCAGTTTGGCCCAGGGCAGAGCGCGTGCGGCGATGACGGCTTCGAACATCTTCTTGGCTTGTTCGTGACGCCCCAGGCGCAGCAGCAGCTCGGTGCCGATGCGTGCTGCGTACAGCCAGTAGGGGCCGCGGTTGACAAACCGCTCCACGCACAGCCCAGCGGCCATTTCGAAGTCTTCTGCCTCGATGGCCTCGAAGATCGCGCTGAGATGCTCCTTGCGTTTGCGCGCCAGGCGCAACCGTTCAAACAGTGCCGACGGCGCAAACGGCTTGAGCAAATAGCCGTCCAGCGCCGATTCCGCAGCCTCGGCCACGCTCGCATACGAGGCCTCGCCCGTGACCATGAAGAACACGGTGGAAAAAGGCAGCAATTTCGCGCGCCGCAGATCGTCCAGCAAGGTCTGGCCGGCGTTGTCCCTGTCGCTGAACGATTGCTCGCAAAGGACGTAGTCGAACGTCATGTGCTCCAGGCGGTTGCGCGCGTCATGGATGCGGTTGCACTGCGTCACCCTGCTGATGCCATACGCCCGAAGCTGCGCCGCCAGGATGCTGCGCGAGGTGGCATTGGCGTCGATGACCAGCGCGACATAGTCGCGCGTTGCTTTGGGTGAGGCGGCAGCCATGTGGAAAGGTTTTGACGCGTGGCGCGGGTTTCCGCGTGTCGGAGTGTAAGTACAGCGGAAAAGTGGGACGATAGGTGCGGACCCGCGAGTTTCGCGCCTGCGCCACAATCGGCGCATGGATTCTCCGTCGCTGCTGCGTGTTGCCACCTACAACATCCACAAAGGGGTGCAGGGCTTTGGCCCGGCGCGCCGGCTGGAGATTCACAACCTGGGCCATGCCGTGGAGCAGCTCGACGCCGACATCGTCTGCCTTCAGGAGGTGCGCAGCCTCAACCGCAGCGAAGCAGCGTATTTCGATCGCTGGCCCAAAATACCCCAAGCGCAGTACCTGGCGCCAGAGGGCTACGAGGCGGTCTACCGTACCAACGCTTTCACCAAGCATGGCGAGCACGGCAATGCGCTGCTGACGCGCTGGCCGGTGCTGGGGCACCAGCACGAGGATATCTCCGACCACCGCTTTGAGCAGCGCGGACTGCTGCACGTGGAGATCGATCTCGGCGGTAGATCGGTGCATTCCATCGTGGTCCATTTGGGGCTGATCCCGGGCAGTCGATTGCGCCAGGTGCAGCGTTTGCGCCAGTTCATCGAGCGCGAGGTCCCGGCCGACGCGCCGCTGGTGGTGGCTGGCGACTTCAACGATTGGGGCCTGCAGGTCAAGCGCGCTCTGGCGCAGATCGGACTGTCTGAGTTCGAGCACACAGCGTTTACCTATCCGGCGCGCCTGCCCATCGTTCAGTTGGACCATATCTATGTGCGCGGCCTTACCCCGATGGGCGCGCATGTGCCGCAAGGGCGCATCTGGTGGCGCATGTCGGACCACCTGCCGCTGGTGGCGGAGTTTCGTCTTTGAGCCGTGGCACGCGCAATTGAGCTCGTTCCAGGGCACAGCGTTGCCTTGCTGCAGGGCGCGCAAGAACTGTTTCCTGCACTGGTGCAGGCCATGGACGCTGCCACGCGCAGCATCTATTTCGAAACCTACATCTGTGATTTCACAGACTCCGGGGCCCGTATCGGCGAGGCGCTGGAGCGCGCAGCCCAGCGCGGCGTGCGGGTGCAGTTGCTGGCCGATGGTTTTGGCACGGGCGAGCTCGCTCCGGTCTGGCTGGAGCGCCTGAGCCGCTCGGGCGTGCAGTACCAGGTGTTTGCGCCGCTGGGGTTCCTGGGTCTGCTGCTGCCCCAGCGCTGGCGGCGGCTGCACCGCAAGCTCTGCGTGGTGGACGACGCGCTGCTGTTCTGCGGCGGCATCAATCTGCTGGATGACTGGTACGACCCCAACCATGGCCGGCTGCAAGCGCCGCGCCTGGACTTTGCCGTGCAGGTACGCGGACCGATTGCCCAACAGGCCAGCGCGACGATGCAGATGGTCTGGTGGCGCATGCAGGCGGCCAGTGCCGCGCGCTCGCACCACCTCGACGCAGCGCGCCAGGCGTTGAAAGCGGCGCAGCGGGTCAAAAAGCAGGGGACACGACGAGACCCGGCCCAAGGCACTGCGCTGGGCGGCGTGCGCGCCGCGCTGCTGCTGCGCGACAACCTGCGCAACCGCAGTGGCATCGAGCGTGCCTACCTGCGCGCCATTGCGCAGGCGCGCGTGGAAGTCATCATTGCCAGCGCCTATTTCGTTCCTGGCCGCAAACTGCGCCGCGCGCTGGTTCATGCGGCGCAGCGCGGCGTGCGCGTGCGCCTGCTGCTGCAGGGGCGCTACGAATACTTCTTGCAGTACCACGCGGCCCGTCCGGTGTACGGAGCCCTGCTCAAGGCCGGTATCGAGATCCACGAATACGCGCCGAGCTTTCTGCACGCCAAGGTGGCGGTCATCGACGCCGAGGGTACGTACCCCTGGGCCACCGTGGGCTCGTCCAACCTTGATCCGCTCAGCCTGCTTTTGGCGCGCGAAGCCAATGTGGCGGTAGCGGACGGCGAATTTGCCTGCACGCTGCGCGCGCGCCTGGTGGACGCCATGGAGCATGCCGGCGAGCAGATCGACAGCGCCGCCTATGCTGCACGGCCCTGGCGCGCGCGCGTGCTCGATCGTTTGGCGTTCGTGCTGGTTCGCACGGCGCTGTGGCTTACAGGCAAGGTTTACTGAGTACAGCGCCAGATGGATAGTTTGCTATTTAAATAATAGCTGTAAGTGCATACAGATAAAGCGCTAGAGGCCAAAAAACCCTGAAATGCAGGCGCTCGACTTCGCTGGTACCATTCGCCAATGCACCGCTCCGACATTGCCGAAATCAAGCCCAATGCCCAGGATGAGGGCGTTCCCGTCTCCGTAAAGATTCGCGAACGCATCGTTGCAGCGCGCAAGCGGTTTCATGCCAACGACAACATCGCGCAGTTCATCGAGCCCGGCGAGCTGGAAGCCTTGCTCGACGAGGTCGAGATCAAGATGCAGGGCGTGCTCGACAGCATGGTGATCGACACCCACGGCGACCACAACACGCAGGCCACCGCGCGCCGGGTGGCCAAGATGTACTTGAGCGAAGTCTTCAAGGGCCGCTACGTCGAGTCGCCCTCGATCACCGAATTTCCCAATGCCGAGCATCTGAACGAGCTGATGATCGTCGGCCCGCTCACGGTGCGCAGCGCTTGCAGCCACCACCTGTGCCCGGTGATCGGCAAGATCTGGATCGGCGTCATGCCCAACGAGCACACCAACGTGATCGGCTTGTCGAAGTACGCGCGCCTGGTCGACTGGGTCATGGGCCGCCCGCAAATCCAGGAGGAAGCCGTGGTGCAGCTGGCGGACCTGATCATGGAAAAAACCCAGCCCGACGGCCTGGCCATCGTCATGGAGGCCAGCCACTTCTGCATGTCCTGGCGCGGCGTGAAAGAGATGGACAGCAAGATGCTCAACTCGGTGATGCGCGGTGTGTTCCTGAAGGACGCCTCGCTGCGCCGCGAATTCCTCTCCCTCATTCCTGGAAGGCACTGACATGTTGGTACGCCTGCTTTACGCCAGCCGCGCCGTCGACAATTCGCCCGAAGCCATCGACGCCATCCTCACGCAATCGCGCGAGCACAACCCGGGTTCCGGCATTACCGGCATCCTCTGCTACGGCGGCGGCGTGTTTCTGCAGGCCATTGAGGGCGGGCGCTCTGCGGTGAATGAGCTCTACGGCCACATCCAGCGCGATGTGCGCCACAAGGACGTGGAGCTGCTGCACTACGAGGAGATCGCCGAGCGGCGCTTTGGCGGCTGGACCATGGGCAAGGTCAACCTCAGCAAGATCAACCACTCGATCTTGCTCAAATACTCTGAAAAACCCGAGCTCGATCCGTACAGCGTTTCCGGCGCCGTGTCGTTTGCCCTGCTCGAAGAGCTGATGGCCACGGCGTCCATCATCGGCCGGGTGTAGAGCAGCTGGTGCTGCTGATCGGCTGCGACTTCAGCAGCAGCCCGAGCCGCCGCAAGCGCATCGTGCTGGCCCTGGGCGAGCGCCGCGGCGCGGCCGTCCGGCTGCATTCGCTTGAATCTTTCGATAACTTGTCGGCCTGGGCCGCCTGGCTGGCCGAACCCCGCGCCTGGGTGGGTGGCTTTGATCTACCTTTTGGTCTGCCGCGCGAACTGGTCTCGCATTTAGGCTGGCCGACGGACTGGTTGGCTTGCATCCAGCACTACGCCGGCTTGGGCCGGGACGAGATTCGCAACCAATTCGCTGCCTTTTGCGCTGCGCGCCCGGTGGGCGGCAAGTTCGCCCACCGCGCCACCGATGGCCCCGCAGGCTCGAGCCCGAGCATGAAATGGGTCAACCCACCCGTCGCTTTCATGCTGCACGCCGGCGTGCCGCTGCTGCTGCAAGCGGGGGTGCACCTGCCGGGTCTGCACGCGGGCGACCCGGCGCGCGTGGCGCTGGAGGCCTACCCCGGTCTGTTGGCACGCGAACTCATCGGCCGGCGCAGCTACAAGAGCGACAGCCGCACCGGGCAAACGCCCGAGCGCTTGATTGCGCGCAAAGACCTGCTGACTGCGCTGGAGGCGGGCCGTACGCGCCTGGGCCTGCGCCTGCAACTGCGCCCGGCGCAGGCCGAGACCCTGGTGCAGGACGCCAGCGGCGACCGCCTGGACGCCGTGCTGTGCCTGCTGCAGGCCGCTTGGGGCGAGCGCCGCCATGCCGAAGGCGACGCGCTGTACGGCCTGCCGCCCGCGATGGACCCCTTGGAAGGCTGGATTGTCACGGCTTGAAACTTCGGTACGGCACAGCGTTCATGGGCGCTGCGCACAATCGGCGAACGTCTTTGAGGGCCACGCATGAACAGCAAGCCGAGATCCAATTGTGTCCAGCGCCTGGCGGCACTGCTGTGTCTCGCCATCGCCGGGCTCGCCCCTGCCGCACATGGCGGCCCGCTGCGCGAACGCCTGCAACAGCGCGCGCTGCAGGCGCAGCCCTGGGACGACCAGGCGGACAGCAGCCGCTCACAGCCGGCACCGGTTCTGCCGGCCGGCACCCGCGTGCTGCGCGACCTCGCCTATGGGCCGGATCCGCTGCAGCGCATGGATGTGACCCTGCCAGCGCACGCCCAGGCGGCGCCGGTGCTGTTTCTGGTGCACGGCGGCGGCTGGAGGCGGGGCGATAAGACGCACGACCGGCTGATCGACCACAAGCTCGCGCACTGGCTGCCGCGGGGCGTGGCAGTGGTGTCCATCAACTACCGGATGCTGCCGCAGGCCGCGCCAGACCTGCAGGCCCAGGACGTGGCGCAGGCACTGGCCTGGGCGCAGCAGCAAGCGCCCGGCTGGGGGGCTGACGCCGGGCGCTTCGTACTCATGGGCCATTCGGCCGGCGCGCATCTTGCGGCATTGGTGGCAGGCGCGCCGCAATGGCTGCGCGCCGCCGGGGCGCGTGCGCCGCAGGCCCTGGTGCTGCTCGACAGCGGCGCGCTGGACGTGCCGCAGATCATGAACGGGCGCCATGCGCGCCTGTTCGATCAGGCCTTTGGCAGCGACCCGGCGTACTGGTTGCGGGTCTCGCCCCTGCAGCAGTTGCAAGCGGCCTTGCCGCCCACGCTGCTGGTCTGTTCGTCGCCGCGCCACAGTTCGTGCACGCAAGCGCAGGCGTATGCGCGCAAAAGCCTGGCGCAGGGCGGGCAGGCCGAGGTGTTGCCGCAGCCACTTTCCCACGGGCAAATCAATGCGCAATTGGGGCAGGCAGGCCCGTATACCGAGGCGGTAGACGGATTTCTGCGCCGCATTGCCGGCTGGACCGAGCGATGAGTCGCAGCACGTTCCTGGCTGCGTGTTGCGCCTTGCTGCTGGCGCAGCTGGCCTGGGCCGCGCCTGCTCCCTGGTACTGGTGGCGCAGCAAGGTGGATGGCGCGCGCCTCTGCGCTCAGATATCACCGGGTACGGGCTGGGAGCGCGATGGCGGGCCGTACCAAGGCCCGGGGTGTGCGCCGAAACCGCGTGTCTTCGTCGTTCCCATGCGCTGACGCACGCTGCAAAAAATCGGTTGTACTGCTCCACAATAGTGCTTTTGCTCCGCCCGATTCGCCATGCCATCCCTCGACACCCTGCTTGCCTTCTTTGGTGTTTCGCTGCTGCTGGGCATCACGCCCGGCCCCGACAACCTGTTTGTACTGGTGCAATCGGCCCAGCGCGGCTGGCGCGCCGGCATGGCGGTGGTGGTGGGGCTGTGCGCAGGCCTGGTGGTGCACACGGCGGCCGTGGCGCTGGGGCTGGCAGCGCTGTTTGCCGCCTCGGCTACCGCGTTCACGGTGCTCAAATACCTGGGTGCGGCCTATCTGGCCTGGCTGGCCTGGCAGTCGCTGCGCCCGCGCCCTGAGGCAATGCAGAACGCGGCAGACCCCGACAGGGCACCCAGCCCCTCCGAGCGGCCCGCCGCCAGCGCCTGGCGCATGGTGGGGCGCGGCATGGTGATGAACCTGACCAACCCCAAGGTGCTGATCTTTTTCCTGGCTTTTCTGCCCCAGTTTGCCAACCCCGCTCTCGGCAATGTGGCGCCGCAGATCATGCTGCTGGGCGTCGTCTTCATGCTGGCCACGCTGCTGGTGTTTGGCGCCATTGCCGTGTTCTCGGGCACCTTTGGCACGCTGCTGCTGCGCTCGGCGCGCGCGCAGCGCTGGCTCAACCGGGCGGCCGGCGTGGTGTTTCTGGGCCTGGCCGTGCGCCTGGCGACGATCAGCCGCGCCGCGACTTGATGCTATTGGGTTGATAGCTGCTTGCACTTATTGGATAAGCGCTAGGGGGCCTCTGTACGAATCGCGTGGCAAGTGGGCGCTGCGGATCGGGATGAGCTGCAAGGCGCAAACCGCAGCGATAGCCGTAGCTATCGCGAGGATTTGCAACGCTGCAGATCGCCCGAGGCCGCAGATGCACACGGCGCGACGATTCGTGGAGAGGCTCCACAGGCTCCCTAGAGCCTATTTTCATCAATATTTTCTACCCTGGTGGCTCGGGCCAGGGGCGCTGCGCCCCGCGCAACTGCTCGAAGGCCCGCGCCACCCGCAGCACGCCCAGGTCGTCAAAGCGGGCGCCGGCAATCTGGAGGCCAATGGGCAGGCCCTCGTCGCTGTAGCCGCAGTTGATGGAGGCTGCCGGCTGCTCCGACATGTTGAACGGCACGGTGAACGCAATGTGCTCCAGCGCGCGCAGCGGGTCGTCGGTCGGGCTGGCCAGCTCGGCGGCAAAGGCAGTCATGGGTGCGACGGGCGAGAGCACATAGTCGAATGCGCTGCAGGCCGCCACGGTGGCCACGCGTGTCGCGTGGAACTGATGGGCAGCGTGGAACACCTCGGTGCCCGAGAGGCCCGCAGCGCTGTCGGCCCAGGCCTGAATGAAGGGCAGCACGCGCGCTTTGCGCTCGGGCGGCAGGGCGGCCATGTCCAGGTGCGAGCGCATGCGCCAGAACTGGTCCATGCCGGAGAGCATCTCGGGCGCGAGGAACGGCTGCATGGGCGTGACGGTGGCGCCGGCGCTCTCGAAAAGCCGGGCCGCCTGCGCAATGGCTGCGCGCACCTGCGGGTCCACGGGCAGGCCGCAGCCGGCGTCCAGCAACAGACCAATCCGCAGGCCCCGCAGGTGCTCCGGGCTGCGCTCGAAGTCGTGCCAGGCAATGTCCTGCGGCGGGAGTTGCATGCTGTCGCGCGCATCGGGCCGTGAGAGCACCGCCAACATCAACGCCGCGTCTTCCACGCTGCGCGTCATGGGGCCGGCGGCGCGGCCGGTGTAGGGCGGGTCGATGGGAATGCGCCCCAGACTGGGTTTGAGCGAGAAGATGCCGCACCACGAAGCCGGCAGGCGCAGCGAACCGCCAATGTCGGTGCCCACATGCAAGGGCCCGTAGCCGGCAGCCGCCGCGGCGCCCGCACCCGCGCTGGAGCCGCCCGGGCCTTTGCTGAGGTCCCAGGGGTTGCGGGCGAGCGCGTGAAAGCTCGACAGTCCGGAGGAGAGCATGCCGTAGTCGGGCATGGTGGTCTTCGATACCAGCACCGCGCCGGCTTCGCGCAGGCGCGCAGCGGGCGGCGCGTCGGCCAGTGCCGGGAACAGCGGCGCGGCGGCGGTGCCCAGCGGGGTCGGATCGCCCTGCGTGGCGAGGTTGTCCTTGAGCGTCATGGGCACGCCGTCCAGCGGCGAGAGCGGGGCGCCGCGCTGCCAGCGCGCTTCGCTCTCGCGCGCCTGGGCCAGCGCCAGCTCGGGCCGCAACAGCCAGGTAGCGTGCAGGTGCGGCTCCCAGCGCTCGATGCGGGCGAGCACCGCCTTGGCTACGTCCACTGGAGAAAACGCGCCAGAGGCGTAGCCCTTTGCGAGCGCTCGGGCAGACAATTCATGCAACTGGGTCACTTAGCTTCCCTCGATAAAAATGAGCGCGCTGCGGTTGATTCTGGCGCGCACTAAAGCCAGCGACCGCCGCGCAAGGGCCGCCGATGCCTTGGTGTACGGGCGCTGGCGGTGTCCCCCTTCCCAAATCGCGCAGCGAATTGAGAGAAGGGGGATGCGGCGCAGCCGCTAAGGGGGTTGTCGTTATGACGCCCAAGACAGCGCAGAGAGGTCGTTGACGAAAATCGGCATGTCCTTCCACAAGCCGCGCACGCGCTTGTTGGCCACCGTCACCCATTGCGGTTGGTACAAAAAGGCATGCACGCAGTCGGTGGCGATCAGGCGCTGCGCCTCGCCCAGCAGGCGCGCGCGCTCGGCGGGCCGGGCGGTGTGCTGGATTTTGTCGAACAGCGCGTTGAATGCGTCCGAGTGGTACTGCCAGTAGTAGTCCGGCTTGGCGAAGTTGCCCAGGTCAAAGGGCTCGACGTGCGAAATGATCGTCAGGTCGTAGTTCTTGTTGCCGTAGGTGCCGGAGAGCCACTGCGCCCATTCCACGTTCTGCAGTTTGGCGACGATGCCCACTTGCGCCAGCTGTTCGGCAATGATTTCGCCGCCCTGGCGCGCGTAGGGCGGTGGCGGCAGCGTCATGGTGAGTTCAAGCGGCGTGCGGATGCCGGCCTCTTCCAGCAGGCTTTTCGCCTTGGCCGGGTCGTAGGGATTGATGCCGGTGGTATCCACATAGCCGAAGGCGCCGGGAACGTAGTGGCTGCCAATCGGCACGCCATAGCCCTCGGCGGCGCCCTGGATCACGGCCTTGCGGTCGATGGCGGCGGCGATGGCGCGGCGCACGCGCACATCGGTGAGGGGCTTGCGCCCGTTGTTCATGGCCAGAAGGGTCTTGGCGCGCGAACCGCTCACCACCACCTGGTAGCGCGGCTGGCCCTTGAACTGCGCCACGCTGCGCGGCGTGACGCGGGCAAACACGTCTACGTCGCCCGCCAGCAGCGCCGCCACCTGCGCCGCCGGGTCGGAGATGAAGCGGAAGGTGGCGCGCGCAATCTGCACCTTCTTGGCATCGCGGTGCCCGGGCCAGCGCTCCAGCGTCACCGAGGCGCCGCGCCGCCACTGCGCGAGCTTGTACGGACCCGTGCCGACGGGTTGGGTGGCGTTGCTGGCGGCGCTTTTGGGCTCGACCATGATGGCCGTGGCCTGGCCGAGCACGAAGAGGAAATCCGGGTCGATGTCCTCGTTGATCAGCACCACGGTGTGCTCATCGACCACATGCGTGCTCACCTTGGCATAGCTGCGCTTGTCCTTGTTGGTGCTTTTGTCGCCGCCGGCACGGTCAAGCGAGAACTTCACGCTCTCGGCGTTGAAGGGTTCGCCGTTGTGGAACTTGACGCCCTTGCGCAGCCTGAAGGTGGTGGTCTTCAGGTCGGGCGAGACCTCCCAGCTCTCGGCCAGCAGGGGCGAGACGCTGCCGTCGGCGTTGATTTTGGTGAGCGACTCGAAGACGTTGTAGTGCACCACTTCGCCAATCGACGAAGCGGCGTTGGCGGTCGGGTCGAGCCCTGGGGGTTCGAGCGTGAGGGCGAGCACCATGCGCGCGCCATCGTCCTTGGCCCAGGCGGACAGCGGGCTGGCGAGCGGTGCAGCGGCCAGCGTGGCGGCCAGGGCGGTGCGGCGGTTCATCATGGGGCGTTCTCCGAAGGCGGCAAAGAAGGCTTTTGTACACCAGATGGCGCAATTGGCATCGCTGCCACCAGAGCACGGGTATACGGGTGGGTCGGCGATTGAAAGAGCTGCGCGGGCGGCCCCTGCTCGACGATGCGGCCCTGGTGCAGCACAGCCACCTCGTCGCACAGGTGGTTCACCACGGCCAGGTCGTGGCTGATGAGCAAATAGGTCACGCCGAAGTCGCGCGCCAGCTGCTGCATCAGGTTGAGCACCTGCGCCTGCACCGAGACGTCGAGCGCGCTGACGGGCTCGTCGGCCACGATGGCGCGCGGCCGCGTGATGAGGGCGCGCGCAATGGCGATGCGCTGGCGCTGGCCGCCAGAAAATTCGTGCGGGTACTGGTCCAGCGCCTCGGCGCGCAGCCCCACTTGCTCAAGCACCTCGGCGGCGCGGCGGCGCTGCTCGGTGCGGGTCGTGTCGCCTTGCGCAGCGAGGGGCTCGGCGACGGTGCGGGCAATGCGCTGGCGCGGGTCCAGGGCGCCAAACGGGTCCTGAAACACCATCTGGATATGGCGGCGTGCGCGGCGCAGTTCGCCCGCGCCCATCTGTTGGGGGTCCTGGCCGGCCCACAGCACGCGGCCGCTGCTGGGCACGTCGAGCGCCATCACCAGCCGCGCCAGCGTGGACTTGCCCGACCCCGAGGCGCCGACGATGCCCAGGCTCTGCCCCGCGCGCAGCGTGAGGTTGACATCCTGCAGCGCCGTGACCTGTGGCCTGGGCTCCCACAGCTGCGTGCGTGGCAGGGCGTAGTGGTGCGCCAGCTTGTGCACCTGGAGCAGCGGTACGCCGCCATTTTCGTGCTCAAAATGGCCTCCAGCGCTTACTGCATAAGTGCTAGCAGCTATTTTTTCAGGAGTAATCACGCTCATGGTGTATTGCCTGCCATGGCTTCTGGCCGGATACAGCGCACGCGGTGGCCATGGCCCAAATCCACCGCTGGCGGCCGCGTGGCGTGGCAGGCGTCGAGGGTGAAGGCGCAGCGCCCGGCAAAGGGGCAACCCGGCGGCAGCGCATGCAGCGGTGGCACGTTGCCAGCAATGGTCGGCAGGGGAGGGCGCAGCGCAGCGCGGGTGCCCGCGTTGCTGCCTAGGAGCCTGTCGGACTTGGAAATCGTCGGCTGCAAATCTGCCGCAGCGGTCCATTTTTCACCGTCTTTTTGCCCCATAGCCGGGCTATGGGGCTGCAAATCCGGCAAAAACTGTCCTCGCTGGGGCTGATTTTCGCTTTCGACGCTCCAAGTCCGACAGACTCCTAGCACCGGGCGCGCGGCGAGCAGGCCGCGCGTGTACGGGTGGGCCATGCGGGTGAAGACCTCTTGCGTCGGGCCGGCCTCGACGACGGTGCCGCCATACATCACCAGCATGTTTGTCGTGTGCTGCGCCACCACGGCCAGGTCGTGCGAAATCAGCAGCAGCGCCATGCCGCGCTCGGCCACCAGTTCACCCAGCAGGGAGAGAATTTGCGCCTGTACTTCGGTGTCCAGCGCCGTGGTGGGCTCGTCGGCCATCAGCAGGTCCGGCCCGCAGGCCAGCGCCATGGCAATGCAGATGCGCTGGCGCTGGCCGCCCGAAAACTCGTGCGGGTAGCCGTCCATGCGGCGTGCGGCGTCGGCAATGCCGACGCGTTCGAGCAGCGCGCGCGCCTCGTCCCGTGCGCGCCGCCGGCTCCAGCCGCGGTGGATGCGCAGCGGCTCCGCCACCTGGTCGCCCACGCGGTGCAGCGGGTTGAGCGCGGCCATGGGTTCCTGAAACACCATGGCGATGCGGTTGCCGCGCAGGGCGCACAGGGCGGCTTCGTCCAGCCCTACCAGTTCCTGCCCGGCCAGGCGGATGCTGCCACGCACGCTGGCGCTCTCGGGCAGCAGGCCCATCAACGCCAGCGCGGTTAGCGACTTGCCGCAGCCCGACTCGCCAATCAGGCCCAGCGTACCGCCGGCAGGCAGCGAGAAATCGATACCGCGCACGGCGTCCACCGTGCCGTACGGGGTGGCGAGGGCGATGCGCAGGTCGGTGACTTCAAGCAATGGCAGCTGCATGGTGCTCTTTTCTCGTCTCATCACCGGAGCCCGGCTTGCGCACAGCTGTGCCGAGCCAGCGGGCGCCGCGCAAGGGCCGCCCCGCCGCGCTGGCGCCGTCCCCCTTCCCGCTGCACGCAGTGCGGCGAGAGAAGGGGCTGAGCGCCGCGGCTCCAGGCCTGCCTGCGCAGGCTTGGACGTGCGCGAAGAGCAGCCGCCTCTGGCGGCCGCACGGAGCATGGCAGCCGCGCAGGGAGTTGTTCTTCATCTTGCCAAGCGCGGGTCCAGGAGGTCGCGCAGGCCGTCGCCCAGCAGGTTCAAGCCCAGCACCGCACACGCAATGGCCGCACCGGGCCACACGGCCAGCAGCGGTGCCTGGTACATCAATGTTTGCGCATCGGCCAGCATGCGGCCCCACGATGGCTGCGGCGGCTGCGTGCCCAGGCCCAGGTAGGACAGCGCCGCCTCGGCCAGAATCGCCAGCGCAAACTGCACGGTGGCCTGCACGATGAGGGCGGAGGCGATGTTGGGCAGCACATGCTCCAGTGTGATGCGGAGTATCCCCTTGCCGCAGGCGCGCGCCGCCAGCACGTATTCGCGCGACCACACACCGAGCGCCCCCGCGCGCGCCACGCGGGCAAACACCGGGATGTTGAAAATGCCAATGGCCACAATGGCGTTGACCAGCCCCGCGCCCCAGGCGGCGGTGAACAAGATGGCCGAGAGCACCGCCGGGAAGGCAAAGCTGAAATCGGCCAGCCGCATCACCAGTTCTTCCACCCAGCCACGCCGCGCGGCGGCCAGCAGGCCGAGCGCGGTGCCCACCACCAGCCCGATGCCCACGGCCACCACGCCGGCCAGCAGGCTGCTGCGTGCGCCCACCAGCAGCAGCGAGGCCACATCGCGGCCAAAGGCATCGGTGCCCAGCCAGTGCGTGCCGCCAGGCGGTGCCAGGCGCTGCGCCATGTCCATGGCGTAGGGCGACCAGGGCGTCCACCACAGCGACAAAAATGCCGCGCCCAGCACCAGAAGCGCCAGCAGGCCACCCGCCAGAAAGCTCGGGTGGCGCAGCGCGCGCTGCCAAGGGCGGTGGGGAAGGGCGCGGCCGCTCATGCGGCGCGGCGGGCGAGCCGCGGGTCGATGAACGCGGCCAGCACATCCACCGCGAAGTTGACGACAACCACCATCGTGGCGAGCAGCAGCACGCAGTTGCGCACCACGATGAGGTCGCGGTTGGCGATCGACTGGAATACCAATCGCCCCAGGCCTGGCAGGGCAAACACGTTCTCGACCACGATGGTGCCCGCCAGCAGTCCGGCAAATTGCAAACCCATCACGGTGAGCACGGGCACCAGTGCGTTCCTCAGCACATGGCGCCACAGCGCGGCGCGGCGCGTCAACCCCTTGGCGCGTGCGGTGCGCACGAAATCCTCGCGCAGCACTTCGAGCAGTGCCGAGCGCGTGATGCGCGCCAGAATCGCTCCCTGCACCACGGCCAGCGCCACAGCGGGCAGCAGCAGGGCCTGCAGCGCCGGCCAGAATCCGCCGCCCTCCTGGGCCTGCCAGCCCGGAAAACCACCCGCCGGAACCCACTGCAGGCGCACCGCAAACAGCAGAATCAAAAGAATGGCGAGCCAGAAATTGGGCACTGCAATGCCCAGTTGCACCAACGCCATCACGCCGGTGTCGCCCGCGCGGTTGTGGTGCGCGGCGGCAAACATGCCCGCGGCAAGGGCCATCGCCACAGCCAGCGCCATCGCGATCAGCGCCAGCGGCACGGTGACCGCGAGGCGCTCGGCCACCAATTCGCCCACGGGGCTGCCGTAGGCATAGCTCTCGCCCATGTCGCCGTGCAGCAGGCCTTGCACCCACGTGCGATAGCGCTGCCAGGCGGGCTGGTCGAGCCCCAGCTGGCGCGCCAGCTCGGCGACGGCCTCGGGCGCGGCGTCCGGCCCCATCATGGTTTGCGCGGCGTTGCCGGGCAGCACATCGAGCACGACAAACACCACGGCGGACGCGGCGGCGAGCGTGAGCAGCAAGGTGACAAAGCGACGCAGAAGGAACAGGCGCATGGGAAAGGTTGGGTAGGGGCAAAAACCTCCACGCCGGTCAGCTTAACGGCAAAGCCAGTACGTGCGGTAGTGCGTTGGCCTGCGCAGGATAATCAAGGCTTTGCGGGCAGCGCGATGCCCGGCATCACCCACGGAGTGCGCAATGGCCTTGAGGATCACCGACGAATGCATCAACTGTGACGTCTGCGAGCCCGAATGCCCGAACGAGGCGATCACCATGGGCGAGGAAATTTACGAGATCGATCCGCACAAGTGCACCGAGTGCGTGGGCCACTTCGACCAGCCGCAGTGCGTTGAGGTCTGCCCAGTGGCCTGCATTCCGGTGGACCCGCAGCATGTGGAGAGCCGGGAAACGCTGTGGCAAAAATTTCAGCGCTTGCAGGAGGCTCAGACATCCCCCTGAGGCGCTGCGCGCCTTCCCCCTTCTCTCGAATCACTGCGCGATTCGGGAAGGGGGACGCAGCCTGTGCGGCGGGGCGGCCCTTGCACGGCTGCCACTGGTTTGGACCGCGCTCGTTGCAACCAGCAAGCCCGAGAATTTCGGGGTTTTGCCCATGGGCCATGGCCCATCGACCACGGTGATAAAACGCGCGCTCCGACCCCAATCCCGGAATACCAGGCGCGGCGTTGACCGGAACCGACCACCGCGCAGAATTTTTGGAGAAAGTAGCCTCCAGCGCTTATTCCATAAGCGCTAACAGCTATCAAAAATATAGCTTCAAGCGGGCTCTACCGGCCGCGGCGGTTTGGGTCTGGGCGGCTTGGTGGTGTGAATTTGCTGCGCTGCCTTGTCCATATCGGCCGCCAGCAATGCAGGCCAGGCCTTGAGCGAGTGGGCAATGCTGTCTTCAATGAGGGTGCGCTGCTCCAGCGGCGGGCGTTTGAGCACCCAGCCGGCCACGTCCGCCCGGTCACCCGGGTGACCAATGCCGATACGCAGCCGCCAGTAGTCACCGCTGCCCAGCTGGGCGTGGATGTCGCGCAGCCCGTTGTGGCCCGCATGCCCGCCACCGCGCTTGAGTTTGGCCTGGCCGGGTTGCAGGTCGAGTTCGTCGTGCACCACCAGGATTTCTTCAGGCGCAATCTTGAAGAAGCGCGACAGTGCTGCTGCCGACTTGCCCGAGAGGTTCATGAACGTCTGTGGCTCCAGCAGCCACACCGGTTGGCCCTGGACCGTGGCGCGCGCCGCCAGGCCCCAGTAGCTGCGTTCGGGCACCAGTTGCACCTTGAGCTCGCGCGCCAGCGCTTCCACCCACCAGAAACCCGCGTTGTGGCGCGTGGCCTCGTATTCCGGACCAGGATTGCCCAGGCCCACCACCAGTTTGATCATGAGTGAATTATCCGTGGACCAGCAGCGCAGCCGAAAACGAAAACGGCCCACGCAAGGTGGGCCGCTCTTGGCAGCAGACCGCAGACAGCCTGCAGGCGAGAAGTGATTACTTCTTCTTGCCCTTGCCCTTGGCAGGAGCGGCGTCGGCAGGAACTGCATCGGCGGCAGGCGCTTCCTCGATGACCAGCGGAGGGATGGCCGTAACCACCACCGGGTTGTTGGCAGAACCCTTCGTCACGGCGCTCACGCCCTTGGGCAGCTTGATGCTCTTCAAGTGCAGCGACGCGCCCTTCTTCAGCTCAACCAAGTCCACGGTGATGAATTCGGGCAGGTCGGACGGCATGCAGCTTACGTCCAGCTCGGTCACCACGTGGTTCACCGTGCACTTGTCCACCTTCACGGCGGGCGATTCTTCGGCATTGGTGAAGTGCAGTGGCACCTTCATGTGCAAACGGGTCTTGGCGTCCACGCGCTGGAAGTCCACGTGCAGCACGAGTTGCTTGAAGGGGTGGTATTGCACGTCACGCAGCAGCACCTTGCTGGTGGTGCCAGCCAGTTCCATCTCGAGCACGCTCGCGTGGAAGGCTTCCTTCTTGAGGGCGTGCCACAGGGCGTTGTGGTCCAGCTCGATGGCTTGCGCCTCGGCCGTGCCACCGTAGACGATGCCGGGCGTGCGGCCCGAATTGCGCAGACGGCGGCTCGCACCCGTACCTTGCTTGGCGCGCTCAAAAGCGACGAAGTTCATAGATATCCTTGACATGAGGCGCACCGCGACCAGCGCTGCCTCCGGTTGGCAAAAAAAGGCCGCCCGACGGGCCGCCCTGCTACTTGCCTCGGCTCAGAAAAGATTTTCCTGGTCCGAGAACAAACTCATCACCGAGTCGCCGCGGGCAATCCGCTGGATCGTCTCGGCGATCAGCGGAGCCACGGAAACCTGGCGGATCTTGGAGCAGCCGCGGGCGGCTTCGCTCAAGGGAATGGTGTTGGTCACAACGACTTCGTCCAGCGACGCACCCTGGGTGATGCGTTCGATGGCCGGGCCCGAGAAAATCGGGTGCGTGCAGTAGGCGTAGACCTTTTTGGCGCCGCGCTCCTTGAGCACCTCGGCCGCCTTCACCAGCGTGCCCGCCGTATCGATCATGTCGTCCATGACGACACAGTTGCGGCCTTCGATTTCGCCGATCACATGCATCACCTCAGACACGTTCGCCTTGGGGCGGCGTTTGTCGATGATGGCCAGATCGCAATTGAGTTGCTTGGCCAGCGCACGGGCACGCACCACGCCGCCCACGTCGGGCGAGACCACGATCAGGTCGTGGTAGTCGCGCTGGCGCAGGTCGCCCAGCAGTACCGGGGAGGCGTAGATGTTGTCGACGGGGATGTCAAAGAAGCCCTGGATCTGGTCGGCGTGCAAGTCCATGGTGAGCACGCGGGCCACGCCCACGGCCTGCAGCATGTTGGCCACCACCTTGGCGCTGATCGGCACGCGCGTGGAGCGCGGGCGGCGGTCCTGCCGGGCGTAGCCGAAATAGGGGATCACCGCGCTGATGCGCTCGGCCGATGCCCGCTTGAGTGCGTCGACCATGATGAGCAGTTCCATCAAGCTGTCGTTCGTCGGGGCGCAGGTGGACTGCACGACGAAGACATCGCGTGCACGCACGTTCTGCTTGATTTCTACGGTGACTTCGCCGTCGGAGAAGCGGCCCACATGGGCAGCGCCCAGGCTGATGCCGAGATGCTGTGCAATTTCAGCGGCAAGCTGCGGATTCGCATTGCCGGTGAAGACCATGAAGTCGGGGTGGTTGGCCTGCATGAGCGTCCCAGCGATTTTGAAAAAAATGTCCTTGCGCGATCAGGACTTTGGCAGGGGAGAAAGGATTCGAACCTTTGCATGCTGGAATCAAAATCCAGTGCCTTAACCAGCTTGGCGACTCCCCTACACCGGTGTACAACCACAAGGATTGCACACCAAAAACTCATCCCGATGCCCAGCCTGCCAGAGGATGAACCATCAGGTTGTCGCAGACCTTGAGCTGCCATGCGCCGGGGGGCGCGGGCAACTCGACATCGTGCGGCAAAGCAGCAAACACAGCGCTTCCAGAACCCGTCATTCTGCCATGCAATCCGAGCGATTCAAGCCACAACAGGGCCTGCGATATCTCGGGGCACAGCACTTCGGCGATGCTCTGCAAGTCGTTTCGGCCAAAGCCAAAGTGGTCTGCAGCAAAGCCTGAGATTGTAGCATTGCCGAAATAATCCAGCGCAGACAATCGAGAAAAAATTGCGGGCGTCTGCAAGCCAGCCGTTGGTTTGAGCACCACAAAGCGCTGTTGCGGGACGCTCGCTGTGCCGGTCAACGCAGTGAGCTGCTCGCCAATGCCCTCCACCCAGGCATTCGTCCCTCCCAGAAAAAATGGCACATCGGCGCCAAGCGGCGCGGCCAGGGCCATCAGCTCCGAACGGGTCAGCCCGAGCTGCCACAGGCGGTTGAGCGCAAGCAGCGTGGTGGCCGCGTCGGACGATCCGCCACCCATGCCAGCCTGTTCGGGAATGCGTTTGACCACTCCTACGTGCGCGCCCAGCGGGCACCCGCTCGCCACTTGGAGGGCACGTGCCGCGCGAACGATCAAGTCATCCTGGGGCAGCGTGCCCGCAAGGTCTTCGCGACTGATCTGGCCATCGCGGCGACGTTCAAAGTGCAAGGTGTCGCACCAGTCAATCAGCATGAAGGCCGACTGCAGAAAGTGGTAGCCGTCGGCACGCCGACCGGTGATGTGGAGAAAGAGGTTTAGCTTTGCGGGCGCGGCAACGTCGTACAGGGCTTGCATGGTGCGCTCAGCGATCCAGGGCAATGCGCAGTGTGGCGCGGGGCAGTGGCGCGGAGCGAACGGCCGTCAGTTGCCCGTCGCTCAGGCGGCTCAGGTCCGCTTGCCAGCCTGCGGCTGTAGTCGCATCGCCATGCAGCCAGGCAAACAGGGCCTGCACCGGAATGGCGCTGCCCAGCGCCTGCTCCAGCAGTTCGTCAAGCGAACTCGCCATGCGCTCGCCCTGAGGCGAGCGAAGCTCAGCGTGGCCGGGCGCCCATTGCAGCTCAGCGAGCACGGTGCCGAGCGGGGTGCTGAGAGTGAGGCTGCCCTGCGTGCTGCTGCCTTGCAGGGCAAAGACGGCGGAAAACGATTGCTTGGCCTCGCCCTCCACCGAAAGCGCCATGCGGCCGTCCCAATGGGTGGCGGCAGGCTGCAGTACAGGCGCCCGTGGCGGCTGCGCGCAGCCGGCAAGTAGCGCAAGGAAAAATGCGAGTAGCAGTGCTCCCGTCTTATGCAGCCCACCTGTCGCCACGACTGGCACCGAGACCGGCGTCAAGGCTGCACGCCCAGGCGCTTGAGGGTTTCGCGCAGCGTTTCGTTGTCGGCGTTGCTGCGCAGACCTTCGCTCCAGATCGCCCGAGCGCGATCGCGCTCGCCCGCGCTCCACAGCACTTCCCCATAGTGCGCCGCGATGTCCGCATCCTTGCGAACGGCAAAGGCACTTGCAAGCAATTCGAGCGCGCGTGCAGCGTTGCCGGCGCGATATTCCACCCAGGCGAGGCTGTCGGTGATGAACGGGTCGCCGGGCGCCAAGCGCAGGGCCGTCTCGATCAACTTGCGCGCTTCGTCCAGGTGAATTCCGCGTTCGGCAAACGAATAGCCGAGCGCGTTGTACGCGTGGTGGTAGTCGGGCTTGGCGGCAATGAGTTTGCGCAGCAGCCTTTCCATGGTGTCGAGATCGCCGGTTTTCTCGGCGAGCATGGCCTGGTCATAGATCAGGTCGGCGTTGTCGGGCGACTGTTTGACGAGTTCTGATTGAAGTGCGAAGGCATCGGCAAAGTGGCCGGTGTCGCGCAGCAATTGCACTTCGGCGGCCTGCTTGCGCTGCTCGGCTTCGGGCGTGGCTGCGGGGAGGCTCTGGATCAGCGCCCTGGCATGGGCGAGTCGGCCCTGACGTGCCAGCAGGGAGGCCCGGCGCACCTGTACGTCAAAGCGCGTGCTGGCGTCGTCAATGCGCGCCAGCCAGTCTTGTGCTTCGTCCAGCTTGCCGCGCTTTTCAGCGATTTCCGACTGCAGCATGTAGGTCTGTGCCGTGGCTGCACGCTGATCGGGCGAATCTGCAGCTTCGCCCGAGGCTTGGGCGTAGCGGACCAAAGACGCTTCTGCGCCGTCGAGTTCGCCGTTCTGCACTTGCAAGGCCGCACGGGCCAGCCAGGGCTGGGCGAGTTCGGGATGCTCCCGCGTCACTGACTCCAATTGGGCCAGCGCCAGGGAATAGCGCTGCAGCTCGAGCAGCACGCGTGCATACGTCATCTGTAGCTGCGGTGGCCTGGGGGTGGAAAATGCTTTTTTCACCAGATCATCGGCGCCGGCCACCTTGGCTTCGAGAAGATCAAGCGCAAAAAGGGCGGCGTCGTCTGCCGCAGGGTCCAGGACAAAAGCTTGCTGCGCCGACGCCATAGCCGCCGCGTTGTCGCCCGAGAGAAGCTGCATGCGCCCAGTGGAAATGCGCGCCGCAGGCGCCAGCGCAGGATCGGTGTAGTAAGTGCTCAGTGCCTCTGAGACCACCGAGGCAGCCAAGGCCTTGTCGCTGGCGCGCCGGTACAAAAGTGGCAGCGACAAAATTAGCGTCTGCCGTGCTTGTGGATTGGCCGTATCGAGGAACTTCCTGAGGGGGCCAGCGGTTTCTGCAGTGCGGTTGAGCGCCAGAAAAATCTGCAGCAAGTAGCGCTGGGCTTGATGCGATTCGGGCCAGGCGGCTTCCCAGGCGCGCACGGAGCTCAGCGCCGCCTCGGCCGAGCGCGACTGCAGGGCAATGTCTGCTGCCCGCTGGAACAAGGCCTCGTCGCGACCACGTCGCGCGGCTTCGAGCATGAGTGCGTATCCGGCTCCCGGGTCGCCAGCGCGAACGCTGAGTTCCCCGAGAAAGATTTCGTAGAACAGTTCGGCATCAAGCTCTGAGCTGCGCGCTTCCTGTGGGCTCGCGGTGGCTTCGGGCAGTGGTGCGACGGGAGCGACGCTCTGCGCCTGCACGGCACCAGCCGTCAGTGAGAGGGCCAGCAGCGGGGCCGCCAAGAGGCGTGGAGAAAGGAGCATCGGGTCATAATAATCCATGCAAAACCTTTGCTCACGCACGCGCATTCATGCCTGAGTTGCCCGAGGTGGAAGTCACGCGGCGCAGCTTTTCTGCGCGCATCGCCGGGGCTACCGTGCTTGGTGCCTCTTTGGGAAAACCGCTGCGCTGGCCGCTGGGCTGCCAGCCTGCCAGCTTGGAGGGGCGTCTGGTTACCGATGTGGAGCGAAGAGGCAAATACCTGCTGCTTCATTTCGATCGGGGACTGCTGCTGCTGCATCTTGGCATGTCCGGCAGTCTTTCCTTCGCACTGGAACTCCCCGCCATGGGGCCACACGATCACTTCGATTTGCATACCGATCGCGGTCATCTGCGTTTGCACGATCCACGCCGTTTCGGCGCTGTGGTGTGGGCGCCCGACAACGATGCGCCGGTGCTCCACAAGTTGTTGGGGCACCTGGGGATGGAGCCGTTGTCGCAGGAATTTTCCCTTGTGCGCTTTGCAGCTGGGCTCAAGGCCAGCCGCTCGATCATCAAACAGGTGCTCCTGTCCGGCCGTCTGGTCGTGGGCGTAGGCAATATTTATGCGTCCGAAGCGCTGTTTCGGGCCGGCATCCGGCCGACTACGCTGGCAGGCCGCATCGGGCCAGTTCGTGTCGCGCGCCTGCACGCAGCCATTGTCGCGGTGCTGGAGCAGGCAGTGAGCCTGGGTGGCAGCACATTGCGTGACTTTCAGTCGGCCGATGGGAGCGCCGGGCATTTCCAACTCAGTGCAAATGTTTACGGACGCGCTGGCGCGCCCTGTCATACTTGTTCGGCACCGATCAAAATGCTGCGGCAAGGCCAACGCAGCAGCTTTTATTGCCCTGTTTGCCAGAGACCGTGACGCGAGCACGCAACGTTCCAATGAAGGAGTGCGCGCAATCAGGACGATGCACTATATTTTGACGACGCATCCCGCGTTGCAATGACACTCGGAAAACCACAGTGGGCCCCTCTTTCAACGAGCAATTCGAGCAGCACGATGCATGGCGGCGCGATTTTGCGCGCCGTTTGCGGCAATTGGCCGAGTGGTTGTCGTCTCACGAGCTGATGGACGATTCTGTGCGCGAAAGACTGCAGCGGCTTGAGGAACAAGTACGCACAGACAAGATCATGGTTGCGTTTGTGGCGGAGTTCTCGCGTGGTAAATCCGAGCTGATCAACGCGATTTTTTTTGCCGGCTATGGGCGCCGCATCATGCCCGCCAGCGCAGGGCGAACCACAATGTGCCCTACCGAGTTGGGGTACGAGGCGGCGCTGCCGTCTTCGCTGCGACTTCTGCCTATTGAAACCCGATTGCTTCCCAAGGGCTTGTCCGAATGGCGCGCGACGCCCGAGCGCTGGCTGGAAATCGCACTCGACGCGAACGATGGCGAGCAAATTGCCGCAGCCATTGGCAAGGTGGCCGAGACCGAGCGAGTGAGCGTGGACGACGCGCGTGCTTTGGGCTTCTGGCACGACGAGTTGCCAGAGGAAAACCCCCCCCAGACTGCAGAGGGGCTGGTGGAAGTGCCCAAGTGGCGCCATGCCATCATCAATCTGCCGCACCCTCTGTTGCAGCATGGCCTTGTGATTCTCGATACCCCAGGGCTGAACGCCGTGGGTGCAGAGCCGGAGCTCACGGTCAACCTGATTCCCCAGGCCCACGCGGTGGTGTTCATCCTCGCTGCCGATACTGGAGTTACGCGGTCCGATCTGGCCATCTGGCGCGAACACCTTATTGATACGGCCGACAGCGCTGAAGCCCGCCTGGTGGTGCTCAACAAAATCGATACCCTGTGGGACACGCTTAGCTCGGCTCACGAAGTGCAGACCCAACTGGAGCGCCAACGCCAGAATTCTGCAGAGACGCTGGGAGTGTCCCCCGAGCAGGTTCTGCTGGTATCCGCCCAGAAGGGCTTGGTGGCCAAAATCTCCTGTGACGACATCATGCTGGAAGCCAGCGGTCTTCCCGAGTTGGAGGATGCCCTGGCCGAAGGCATCATGGGTCGACGCCAGAGCATTCTTCGCTCTGCCATCGGCGTAGCCCTGGCCGGCGTCAGTTCGGAGACTTCGCGGATGCTCAACATCCGTCGGCGTGATCTGGACGACCAGATGATCGAACTGGGGAGCCTGCGTGGAAAGAACATCGCTGTCATCTCGGCAATGCGCCAGCGCATCGAGCAGGAGAGCGAAGAGTTTGGACACTGTGCGGCCAAGATCCATGCCGTGCGTGCAGTGCACCTCAAACTGCTGCGCGAGATTTTTGAGCGCTTGGGAGCCAAGGCGCTAAAGGGGAAACTTGCTGGTTTGACGCAGGCTCTGCGGCAAAAGGGCCTGAAGCTCGGCGTCAAAAAGGCGTACGCTGAAACTTTTGAACAATTGCGCAGCGTGCTCGATCATGCGCAGGCCAGTGCTACCGAAATTCATGCCATGCTGGCGGGGACCTTTCGCCAGTTGAATGCGGAATTCGGTTTTTCGCTGCAAGTTCCGCCGGTGTTGCAACTGGATCAATTCATGCTCGATCTGGTGCGCATCGAGCGAGGGCATGTGCAGTACCTTGGCGTCGGCAATACCCTGAAGCTGGTCCAGCCTGAATTCGCCGAGCGCCTTGCACGTGCCTTGTCTACCCGCCTGCGCGCGGTGTTTGAATCTGCGGCCAACGATCTGGAATTGTGGAGCAACTCCGCCACGGCGCAGTTGGACGCGCAATTGCGCGAGCGCAAACGCAGCTTCAGCCGGCGCATTGAGGCGGTGGATCGCATCCAGGCTGCGGCATCTGGACTGGAAGAGCGCATCGCCGAGATCGAAGACGGGGAACGCTCGCTCGACAGCCTGGGCCTGCGTTTGCAAAGCCTCACCGAATCGCTGCTTACGTTCTCCGAACGCGCGCCCCACTTGGCCTTGCCCGAACCTGCATGAAGAGCGACTGGAGCGTTGCCGACGCCGTGGTGCGCTGGCAACGAGAGCACGGCCGCAGCGCCTTGCCCTGGCAAAACACGCGCGATCCTTACCGGGTGTGGCTCTCGGAGATCATGTTGCAGCAGACCCAGGTGGCTACGGTGAAGGGCTACTACGCCCGCTTTCTGGAGCGCTTTCCTGATGTGCGCGCTCTCGCCGCCGCGTCCGAGGACGCGGTCCTGGCCCTGTGGAGCGGTCTTGGCTATTACAGCCGCGCTCGCAATCTGCACAAAGCGGCGGGTGTGGTCGTCGCGCAGCACGGCGGAGCCTTTCCGCGCACGGCGGCTGAGCTTGCCCAGCTTCCCGGCGTGGGCCGCTCCACGGCAGGCGCGATTGCTGCCTTCTGCTATGGCGAGCGCGTGCCGATTCTGGATGCCAATGTCAGGCGGGTGCTGGCCCGCTTTCTTGCCTTCGAGGAGGATCTTGCCCGCGCCTTAAGCGAGCGCGTGCTGTGGAAGAGGGCCAGCGAATTGGTGCCAAAGAGCGCGCTCGACATGCCTGCCTACACGCAGGGTTTGATGGACCTGGGTGCAAGCCTGTGCACGCCGCGACGCCCCTCGTGCATAGTGTGTCCGCTTGAGCCAGCGTGCGCAGCGCGGCGCAGCGGTGAAACGGAGCGTTTTCCCATCCGCTCGCGCACGGTGCTGCGTAAGCAGGAAACCTGGTGGCTCTTGGTGCTGCGTGATCAGGCGGGGCGCACCTGGCTGCACCGCAGGCCGGCGCCGGGTATTTGGGCTGGGCTGTATTGCACACCAGTATTTGGCGACGAGGCGGCACTTGTGGAGCATGCCGCACGCCTCAATGCACACTCCTACGAGTCGCTGGCGCCCGTGCGTCATGCGCTGACCCATCGCGAGCTGGTGTTGTGCCCGGTGCGCATTTTGCTTCCCCAGTCTGTTCACCTGAGCGAAGCGGAGGGGGCGTGGTTTCAGGTTGACGAACTGCTCGCCATCGGTCTTCCTGCGCCGGTTCGAAGCCTGTTCCTGAGCGGGGTGTGAGGCGAATCTTTTGTGCTGTCGCCGTTACGCGAAATCACCGCGCGTCGAGTTCCCTGTGGCGCGTCACGATGGGCCACCGACTGGCGAAGCGCTCGGTGAGTCGTTCCACAAGATAGACAGACCGGTGCTGACCCCCCGTGCAGCCAATGGCTACGTTGACGTAGCTTCGGTGGTTCTGTACCAACGCGTCCAGCCAGTCCGTCAGAAATTTCGCGATATCACCTTCCATGCGTGCCGCTTCCGGTACGGCCCGCAGAAATTCTATGACCGCCTCGTCTTTGCCGGTCAGATCGCGCAATTCGCTTTCATAGTGGGGATTGGGCAGCATGCGAACGTCAAATACGTAGTCTGCATCCAGTGGCACGCCGCGCTTGAAGGCAAACGACTGAAATACCAGCGAAAGCGAATTCAGCGGCGCGCGCATCATGCTTTTGACATAGCCCTGAAGTTGTGCAGCCCGGATCGTGCTGGTATCGATCACCTGAGCGCTTTCCCGCAGATCGGCGAGCAGTTCGCGTTCGAGTTCGATCACCTGGACCAGGCTTAAGGGGCTCTCGCGCAGCAAGCCGTCCGTCAGTGGGTGCCTTCTGCGCGTTTCGGAAAATCTGCGCACCAGGGTGTCTGTGTCGGCATCGAGAAACACCGAATGCACCGTACACCCCTGCTCGCGCAGATCTCGCAGTTTGTCGGGCACCGTGGGAAGTGACGTGCGGCTGCGAACGTCCATGGCAATTGCCAGGCGATTGCCATGGTGGGCATGTTCCAGTGCGACGAAGCTGAGCAATAGCTCGGGAGGAAGATTGTCCACACAGTAGTAGCCGGCATCTTCGTAAGCCCGCAGCGCCACGGACTTTCCGGAGCCCGACATACCAGTGATGAGAACGATTTCGACGGCCATGTCTTACTCCGCTGCATCCTGTCGCTGGCTTTGTCCGAGCATCTCGCGCGCGTGTGCCAGACCTGCGCGTGAGGGTTTTTCCCCGCCCAGCATACGCGCCACTTCTGCGAGGCGCTCATTTCCCTGTGCAGAGAGCACGGTGCTACTCGCTCCTTGAGATGTTTTAATTTTTGACACCACCAGGTGGTGGTCTGCACAGGCCGCAACCTGGGGCAAATGGGTCACGGCAAGCACCTGCCGCGTGCGCCCGAGCTGCTGCATGAGCAAGCCGACTGTCTCTGCTACGGCGCCACCTACGCCCGCGTCCACTTCGTCAAAAATGAGGGTCTCCGCGCTGCCCATGGCACTGGTGGCAACCGCGATGGCCAGCGCGATGCGTGAGAGCTCCCCTCCCGAGGCGACTTTGCCGATGGCGCGTGGTGTTTGGCCGCTATGTCCCGCGACAAGAAAATCAATATCGTCCAGGCCCGCAGGGCCGGGCTGCGCAGAGGGTGTGATCTGCACAACAAACTGCCCGCCTTCCATTCCCAGTTCTTCCAGGGTGGAAGTCACTGCCTTTGACAATCGGGGTGCGGCTGCCTTGCGTTCCTGCGTCAGCGTCTGTGCTGCCGATGCGTAAGCAGCGTGCCTTTGGCGCTCCCGTGAACTGAGGGCTTCGATATCGTTGCCCGCATCCAGTGCCGCCAGTTGAGCCTTCCACGCTGCGAGCATTTCTGGCAAATCTTCAGGCGCGCGTTTGAAGCGGCGGGCCAGCCCCAGCCAAAGCGCCACCCGCTCGTCCAGATTTTGCAGTTGCTCAGCGTCCAGCGCATCGCGGCGCAGGTAGGCATGCAGGCCACGCAGGGCTTCGTCGGTCTGCGCAAGGCCTTCGGCCAGAAGCGCGCTGATTTCACGAAAATGTGGCTCGAGGTGCTCCAGCGCACTCAGGGCTTGCAATGCTTGTGTCAAGGCGGATCGTGCGCTCGCCTCCTCATCCTCCAGGTGGTTGGTGGCCGCCTGGGCAGCGTCCATCAAAGCCTGCGCGTGGCCCAGCCGATTGTGTTCCTCGTTGAGAGGCCCCCATTCCCCCGGTTTGGGCGCCAGCTTTTCGAGCTCGGCAATCTGCCACTGCAGGCGCTCGCGCTCCACGCCAGCCGACGCCTGCGCTTCGCGCGCCGCTTGCATCGCCTGCGCAGCTGCACGCCAGGCGGTCCAGTTCGTCTGCACGGCCTGGGTGTCAGCGTCAGCATATGCGTCAAGCAATGCGCGGACGGCACCGCTTTGCATTAAGTTCTGCCAGGCATGTTGGCCATGAATATCCAGCAAAGCCGCACCCAGTTCGCGCAGCTGGGTTGCCGTGGCCGGTATGCCGTTGATCCAGCCCCGGCTTTTTCCGGTTGTGTCCACGGTTCGGCGCAGCAGCAGTTCGCCTCCTGCGTCGAATCCACCTTCGGAAAGCCAGCTTTGCACGTCGACGGGAGGGACGAATTCAGCGCTCAGGTCAGCCCGCGCAGCACCCTCGCGGACCAGACCGGCGTCTGCGCGAGCGCCCAAGATCATCTGCAAGGCATCGATCAGAATGGATTTTCCAGCCCCCGTCTCACCCGTGAGGGCAGTAAATCCCGATTCGAAATCGATCTCCAGTGCTTCGACGATGACGAAATCGCGCAGGGTCATGCGCTGCAGCGGCATGGTCAGGAGCCTCCTTCGTTCCAGCGCAGCTTTCGTCGCAAGGTATCGAAATAATTCCAGCCACGCGGATGCAGAAACCGAACGCAATAGTCTGAGCGTCGCACCAGAATGCGGTCCCCCCGGTTAAGCGATGCAAGGGACTGCATGTCAAAGCTCGCGCTGGCGTCGCGTCCGTTCACCAGCTCAATGGCGATCTCGGAGGTATCGGAAAGAACAATGGGGCGGTTCGACAGCGTGTGCGGTGCAATGGGTACCAGCACCCACCCCGGAATGGATGGATGCAGCATCGGCCCTCCCGCCGACAGCGCGTAGGCTGTGGAACCGGTAGGCGATGCGACGATCAAACCGTCGGCCCTCTGATTGGCAACGAAGTGACCATCGACCTCGACACGCAGTTCCACCATGCCCGACGTGGCGCCGCGATTCACCACCACGTCGTTCATTGCCAGGGCGTCGAAAACGCACTCGTCATCGCGAAGCACCTGACCCTGGATCAGAGGACGCCGGTCTTCTTCGAACGCGCCATGCAGCATGGGCGTCAAGGTGGTTTCGAAATTCTCCAGCGGAATGTCGGTGACGAAGCCCAGACGCCCCTGGTTGATGCCGATCAGCGGCGTACCAAAGGGGGCCAGCTTCCGACCAATGCTCAGCATGGTGCCGTCGCCGCCCACCACCAGTCCCAGATCGCACGCGGCTCCAATACCCTGTGGGTTCAGGGCAGGGTAGCCGGAGATTCCGCTGCTTTGCGCTGTCTCGGACTCCAGCGACACCCGACACCCCTGCGATACGAGAAAAGCCGCGATCCGTTCGAGCACGTCGCGTGAGCCTGGCGCCACCGTGCCGGAGGCAGCGTGGTGGTACTTGCCGATCAACGCAACGTGGCGAAATTGAGGGGTCATTACGAAATTACATCACTAAAATGATTGCATGCTCGATGCCCGTGCCAAGTTGTTGCTCAAAGCGTTGGTCGAGCGCTATATTGAAGATGGCCAACCCGTGGGATCTCGCACCCTGTCTCGTGCGAGTGGACTGGAGCTGTCGCCCGCGACCATACGCAATGTCATGGCGGACCTGGAGGATCTGGGGCTGATTGCGAGCCCGCACACATCGGCTGGACGCATCCCCACTGCCAAGGGATACCGCTTGTTCGTGGACACCATGCTTACGGTGCAGCGCGAGCACATCACGCCGCATTCGCTCGCTGCCGAGCAACCACAGAAAGTGATTGCCAATGCCGCACATTTGCTGTCCAGTCTCTCCCAATTCGTTGGCGTGGTCATGGCGCCGCGCCGGACTTCGGTATTCCGTCACATTGAATTTCTGCGCCTGTCCGAGCGGCGGGTGCTGGTCATCATCGTCTCGCCTGAGGGGGACGTGCAAAACCGCGTCATATTCGCGCAGAGCGATTTTTCGCAGGCGCAGCTCACTGAGACGGCCAACCACCTCAATAGCCACTACAGCGGCCTTGCGATGGAACAGGTGCGCGAGCGCGTGAAGAACGAAGTGGCTTCGTTGCAGGGTGAGATTGCGCAGCTTATGCAGGCGGCCGTCAATGTCGAGGGCGAGGGGTCGCAGGAAGACGAAGTGGTCATCTCGGGCGAACGCAACCTGCTCGCCGTGAGTGATTTTTCCAAGGATATGGGCAACTTGCGACGCGCCTTTGACATGTTCGAGCAAAAGACCCAGCTGCTGCGATTGCTCGATGTGTCGTCGCAGGCAGAAGGCGTGCGCATTTTTATCGGCGGCGAGAGCCAGGTGGTTCCGTTCGAAGAGCTTTCGGTGGTGAGCGCGCCGTACGAAGTGGATGGGCAGGTGGTGGGCACGCTGGGGGTGATTGGGCCGATGCGCATGCCGTACGACAAGATGATTCAGATTGTCGATATCACCTCCCGGCTCGTCTCCAACGCCTTGAGCCACCGCACCTGAGCCCTACAATGGCGCCCGGACGAATGGGCTCATGTCCGGTTCGCGGGGGGCGTTAGCTCAGTTGGTCAGAGCAGAGGACTCATAATCCTTTGGTCGTTGGTTCAAGTCCAACACGCCCTACCACCCCGTTCTGCGGCCGGCTGCGTCGACTGCCAGGCACCCAGGTAAAATCTCACGCAAAGACCGCTGTCCCGGCGGTCTTTTGCTTTCTGCCATCGGGACCATGTAGAGGACTACCATGTACAAAAACCTCGCTGCCGCACTCGCGGCCGCTTGTTTTATTTCTCCTGTTTTTTCCCAACCGTCTGTGGCGACCAAGGCGCCCGGCGCTGAAGCCGTGAAAGTCGGTTTCGTCTATGTCTCGCCAATTACCGAGGCAGGCTGGACGAGGCAGCACGACGAAGGCCGCAAGGCCGTGGAGGCAGCGCTGGGGCAGCGTGTGAAAACCACCTATGTGGAGAATGTGCCTGAGGGCCCGGACGCCGAGCGTGTGATCCGCGATCTGGCGGCTACGGGCCACAAGATCATTTTCACGCCCAGCTTTGGTTACATGGAGCCCACGCTCAAGGTAGCGCAGGATTTTCCGGACGTGAAGTTCGAATCCATCACCGGCTACAAGCAGGCGCCCAACGTGGCGACGGCGAATGCGCGTTACTACGAAGGGCGCTATCTGGCGGGCATCGCTGCGGGCCGAATGAGCAAGACCGGGGTAGCCGGCTATGTGGCGGGTTTTCCCATTCCTGAGGTGCTGCAGGGCATCAATGCCTTCACTTTGGGCATGCGCTCGGTCCATCCGAAGGCCCTGGTGAAAGTGGTGTGGCTCAACGTCTGGTTCGATCCACCCAAAGAGCGCGAAGCAGCCATGGCGCTGTTCAATGAAGGCGTGGACGTGATCGCCTTTCATACCGGATCCACGGCAGTGATGGCGGCAGCCCAGGAGCGCGGCAAGCTGGCCGTGGCCTACCACTCCGACATGCGCCGTATCGGGCCGGACGCTCAGCTGGTGGCCGTGACGCACCAATGGGGGAACTACTACACGGCGCGCGTTCGAGCTGTGTTGGACGGCAGCTGGAAGAGCGGCAATGTGTGGGGTGGCGTGCGCGAGGGGATGATCCGGGTGGGTGATTTCGGGAGCAAAGTGCCGCCGGCCGTGCAACAGGAAGTGCTGGCTCGCCAGAAAGACATTGCCGCGGGTTCGCTCCTGCCTTTTCGAGCCACCAGCGCCGCAGTGCGCGACAACGAGGGCCATGAGGTCATTCCACGCGGGCAGAGCTTGAGCGATGCGCAGATTCTGGCCATGAACTGGCTGGTTGAGGGTGTCCAGGGCAAGCTGACACGCTGACCCTACTGTCGTCAGGCCCAAAGGCTGGACTGGTCAACGGGGGCCTGCGCGATTAAAATTTTCGGCTGCGCTACCGCGCAAGAGGGGCAGCACTTCACCACCCGGACGTGCTGCTTCACCCGAAAACCATGGCGCGACACGATCGCGCGCGGAGACCGTGGATGACATCGCACACAGCGCTCAAGCTGCATGTGCCCGAGCCGACTGGGCGGCCGGGCTGCAAGACCGACTTTTCCTTTCTTCGCGTCTCGCCTGCTGGCGCAGTACGCAGGCCTTCCCCCGACTCCCCCGCTGCCGAAACCGCCGACCTGGCCAACAGTTTGGTGCGCGTGCTGGGTGATGACGGCCAGGCCGTAGGCCCCTGGGCGCCAGCCCTGCACCCCGAGCGCCTGCGCCGCGGCCTGCGGGCGATGATGAAGACGCGCATCTTTGACGCCCGCATGCTGGTGGCGCAGCGCCAGAAAAAGCTCTCGTTCTACATGCAGTGCCTTGGCGAAGAGGCGATTGCCGTGGCCCATGCGCAGGCACTCGAAGACGGCGACATGTGCTTTCCCACCTACCGCCAGCAGGGCCTGCTGCTCTCGCGCGACGACATCTCCATGGTGGAGCTGATCTGCCAGCTCATGAGCAACGAGCGCGATCCGCTCAAGGGCCGGCAGTTGCCGGTGATGTATTCGTACAAACGCGCGGGTTTCTTCTCGATCTCGGGCAACCTTGCCACCCAGGTCATCCAGGCCGTGGGCTGGGCCATGGCGTCGGCCATCAAGGGCGATACCAAAATTGCGTCGGGCTGGATTGGCGACGGCGCCACGGCCGAGGCCGACTTTCACACCGCACTCACCTTTGCCCATGTGTACCGTGCGCCGGTCATCATCAACGTGGTCAACAACCAGTGGGCCATTTCCACCTTCCAGGCCATTGCCGGCGGTGAGGGCACCACGTTTGCCCAGCGCGGCGTGGGCTGCGGCATTGCCTCGCTGCGCGTGGACGGCAACGATTTCCTGGCCATCTACGCCGCCTCGCAATGGGCGGCCGAGCGGGCCCGGTCCAACAACGGCCCCACGCTGATCGAGTGGGTGACCTACCGCGCCGGGCCGCATTCCACTTCGGACGACCCGTCCAAATACCGCCCGGCCGACGATTGGCAGCGCTTCCCGCTTGGCGACCCCATCGAACGCCTCAAGCAGCATCTGATTGCTATTGGCGAATGGTCCGATGAGCAGCATGCAGCCGCTCAGAAGGCTCTAGAGGCCGAGGTGATCGCGGCGCAAAAAGAAGCCGAAACCCACGGCACCCTGCTCGATGGCCGCGTGCCCAGCGCCGCGACCATGTTTGACGATGTGTACAAAGAAATGCCGGAGCACCTGCGCCGGCAGCGCCAGCAGTTGGGGGTTTGAGCCATGGAAATGCAAGAAAAAAACCAGGCAACCCAGACTGAAGCGGTGCCCATGACGATGATTCAGGCGCTGCGCTCGGGCCTGGACGTGATGATGGAGCGTGACAGCAACGTCATCGTCTACGGACAGGATGTGGGCTACTTCGGCGGCGTGTTCCGCGTGACCGAGGGCCTGCAGACCAAATACGGCAAGTCGCGCTGCTTTGATGCGCCCATCTCGGAGGGCGGCATCGTCGGCACGGCGGTGGGCATGGGTGCTTACGGGCTGCGGCCGGTGGTGGAAATCCAGTTTGCCGACTACTTCTACCCAGCGATGGACCAGATCGTGTCGGAGGCAGCGCGCCTGCGCCATCGCTCGGCGGGCGACTTCACCGCACCCATCACCATCCGCATGCCCTGCGGTGGCGGCATCTATGGTGGGCAGACGCACAGCCAGAGCCCCGAGGCCATCTTCACGCATGTCTGCGGTGTGCGCACGGTCATGCCGAGCAACCCGTACGATGCCAAAGGCCTGCTGATTGCCTCCATCGAGAACGACGATCCGGTCATCTTCCTGGAGCCCAAGCGCATCTACAACGGCCCGTTCGATGGCCACCACGACCGGCCGGTGGTTCCCTGGTCCAAACATGAAATGGGCAAGGTGCCCGAGGGCTACTACACGCTGCCGCTCGACAAGGCGGCGGTGTTCCGCCCCGGCCAGGCGGTGACGGTGCTGACCTACGGCACCATGGTCTGGGTCTCCGAATGCGCAGCGCGCGAGACCGAAGTGGACGCCGAGATCATCGACCTGCGCACGATTTGGCCGCTGGACCTGGAGACCGTGGTGGCCTCCGTCAAGAAGACGGGCCGCTGCGTCATCGTGCACGAGGCCACGGGCACCGGCGGCTTTGGCGCCGAACTGGCGGCGCTGGTGCAGCAGCACTGCTTCTACCACCTCGAAGCCCCCATCGAGCGCGTGACCGGCTGGGACACCCCCTACCCGCACGCCCAGGAATGGGCCTATTTCCCCGGGCCAGAGCGCGTAGGTGCAGCGCTCAAACGCGCAGTGGAGGCATGACCATGGGAATTTACGCAATCCGCGTGCCCGATATTGGCGAGGGCATCGCCGAAGTGGAACTGGTGACCTGGCACGTACAGCCGGGCGACATGGTGGCCGAAGACCAGTCCATCGCTGATGTGATGACGGATAAAGCCACGGTGGAGATTCCCTCGCCCGTGGCGGGCAAGGTGCTGGCATTGGGCAGCGCCGTGGGTGACACCATTGCCGTGGGCTCTGAGCTGGTGCGGCTGGAGGTGGAAGGCGCCGGAAATTTAAAGGAAAATTCGGCTCCAGCGCCCGTCCATCAAGCGCAAGTAGCTCCTGTTTCGATAGCGAAAAACAACCCGCCCGCAGCCGCACCGACCCAGCCCGTGGCTCCGGCGCAAATTGCCTCCGTGTCCTCGCGCCCGGGCGCAGCGCCGCGCAGCGCGCCTGCCGTGGCGCGTGCCGCAGGTGAGCGCCCACTCGCATCGCCTGCCGTGCGCCAGCGTGCGCTGGATATGGGCCTGGAACTGCGCTACGTGCACGGCAGTGGCCCGGCCGGGCGGATCCTGCAGGGCGACCTGGACGCCCATGCGGCCGCAGGGGGCCAGGTGCAGGCCCAAGGCCCTGCGGGTTACGCCGAGCGCCATGGCGAAGAGGCCATCCCCGTCATCGGCCTGCGCCGCAAAATTGCGCAGAAGATGCAGGAGTCCAAACGCCGCATCCCGCATTTCAGCTACGTCGAGGAAATCGACGTGACCGAGCTCGAAGCCTTGCGCGCCAAGCTCAACCAGCTGCACGGCGCCACGCGCGGCAAGCTCACGGTGCTGCCGTTCCTGGCACGCGCCATGGTGCTGGCGCTGCGCGAATTTCCGCAAATCAACGCCCGCTACGACGACGAGGCGGGCGTGGTCACACGCTACGCCGGGGTCCACCTGGGCGTGGCCACGCAGACCGAGGGCGGGCTGATGGTGCCGGTGCTGCGCCATGCAGAAAGCCTGGACTTGTGGGCCTGCGCGGCCGGTATTGCCAGCGTGGCCGAGGGCGCACGCAGTGGCAAGGCGGCGCGAGACGCGCTGTCAGGTTCCACCATCACCCTCACCAGCCTGGGGGCGCTGGGCGGCATTGCCAGCACGCCGGTCATCAACCACCCCGAGGTGGCCATCGTCGGCGTCAACCGCATGGTCGAGCGGCCCATGCTGCGGGGTGGTCAGGTGGTGGGCAGGCTGTTGATGAACCTCTCCTCCTCGTTCGACCACCGCGTGGTCGACGGCATGCACGCCGCGCAATTCATCCAGGCCATGCGCGCGCTGCTGGAAACCCCGGCCCTGTTGTTCGTGGAGTGAGGCGATGACGAAGGAAATTACAACAAAATTGCTCGTCATTGGCGGCGGCCCCGGCGGCTATGTGGCCGCCATCCGCGCCGGCCAACTGGGCATTCCCACCGTGCTGGTGGAAGGCGAGCGCCTGGGCGGTACCTGTTTGACCATTGGCTGCATTCCCTCCAAGGCGCTGATTCATGCGGCGCATGAGTTCGAACGGGCGCAGCACCAGGCGGGCGACTCGCCTCTGGGCATCCGAGTGCAGTCGCCCAGCCTCGACATCGCGCAGACCGTGCGCTGGAAGGACGGCATCGTCAACCGGCTCTCGGGCGGGGTCGGCGCGCTGCTGCGCAAGGCCGGGGTGCAGGTCATCAAAGGCTGGGCGCATATTGAAGATGGCAAGACAGTGCGGATCGAGCCTGCGGATGGTGAAGCTGTGCGCATGCACTGTGAGCATTTGCTGCTTGCCACCGGCTCGGAGCCGGTTGAGCTCCCCATGCTGCCCTTTGGCGGGCCAGTGGTGTCTTCGACGGGTGCGCTCTCACCCGAAACCCTGCCGCGCCGCCTGGTGGTGGTGGGCGCGGGCTACATCGGGCTGGAGCTCGGCATGGCCTACCGCAAGCTGGGCGCTGAGGTGGCGGTGGTCGAGGCGGCTGAACGCATCCTGCCCGGCTACGACGAAGAACTCACGCAGCCCGTGCTCGATGCGCTGGAGAAGAGCGGCGTCGTGCTGCACCTGGGCTGCAGCGTGCAGGGCTTTGATGAAAAACACGGCGTGCATGTGCGCAGCGCCCGCGCCGACGAATTCGCGCTGCCTGCTGACCGCGTGCTCGTTGCCGTGGGCCGCAGGCCGCGCAGCACCGGTTTTGGCATGGAGTCGCTGCAACTCGACATGGCGGGGCGCTTTGTAGCGGTGGATGCGCAGTGCCGCACCTCCATGCGGGGCGTTTGGGCCATTGGCGACCTTGCGGGCGACCCGATGCTCGCGCACCGTGCCATGGCGCAGGGCGAGGTGGTGGCCGAAGTGATTGCGGGCAAAGCACGCCGCTTTGAGCCCATGGCCATTCCCGCCGTCTGTTTCACAGACCCCGAAGTGGTGGTGGTGGGCCGCACGCCGGGAGAGGCGCGCGCCGCCGGGTTCGATTGCATCGACGCCGCCTTCCCCTTTGCGGCCAATGGCCGCGCGATGACGCTGGAAGCCACCAAAGGCTTTGTGCGCGTGGTGGCGCGGCGCGACAACCACCTCATCGTTGGTTGGCAGGCGGTGGGGCAGGGTGTGGCGGAACTGGCGGCAGCGTTCACGCTGTCGATTGAGATGGGCGCGCGGCTGGAGGACGTGGCTGGGACCATTCACGCCCACCCCACGCTGGGCGAGGCGGTGCAGGAGGCAGCGCTGCGCGCGCTGGGGCACGCCATACATATCTGAGTGCGAGCAGTATCGGTAGGGGCTTATGGCCCCGTGCGAGGCTGGCGCTAAGCTTGTCACCCATGCACATCTACCGCTCGGCGCTGCTGCGCTTTGACGATCAGGGCGCGCCCCTGTATGACGAAGACGGCCTGCTCGCCATGGCCCCCGATGCCGAGGGCCGCCAGCGCGTGCAGGCCGCTGGTGCCTGGCAGGCACTGCACCGCCAGTTCGCCGGCCAGCGGGTCACGCACTTGCCTGGCCGCATCATCGCGCCGGGTTTCGTGGACATGCACATCCACTTCCCGCAGACCGACATCATCGGCTCGCCCGCCGAGGGCCTGCTGCCCTGGCTGGAGCAGTACACCTTTCCCGAAGAGAGCCGCTTTCACATGGACGCGCATGGCGCGCAGGTGGCTGAATTTTTCGTCGATGAACTGTTGCGCAACGGCGTGACCACCGCGCTGGCCTTTGCCACCTCGCACCCGCAGTCGGTGGATGCGCTGATGGCCGAGGCGCAGCGCCGCCATCTGCGCCTCATCTGCGGCAAGGTGCTGCAAGACCGCCACTCGCCCGACGGCGTGCGCGACGCCACCGAGCAAAGCCTGCTGGATTCCGAAGACCTGATTCGCCGCTGGCATGGCGTGGACCGGCTGGGCTACGCCATCACGCCGCGCTTTGCGCCCACCAGCACCACCGAGCAACTGCGCGGTGCGGGCGAACTGGCGGCGCGCCACCCGGACGTGTGGATCCAGTCCCACGTGGCAGAAAATCTGGACGAAGTGCGCTGGGTGCGCGAGCTGTTCCCGCGCTCGCGCAGTTACCTGGCGGTGTACGACGACTTCGGCCTGATGCGCGAGCGGGCGGTGTACGCGCACTGCATTCATTTGGACGAAGCCGACCGTGCGCTGATGCGCGAGCGGCAGACCGCCGCCGCCGTCAGCCCGACGAGCAACCTGTTCCTCGGCAGCGGCTTCTTCGACTTTGCGCGCGCCGACGCAGCCGGTTTTCGCTACGGCCTGGCGAGCGACGTGGGCGGTGGCACGAGTTTTTCGCCCTTCCAGACCATGATGGCGGCCTACTACGTGGGGCGTGAGGGCCAGACCAAGCAGGGCGTGTCGCTGCCGCCCTCCACGCTGTGGTGGCGCCACACGGCGGGTGCGGCAGAGGCGCTGGGCCTGGGCGGTGTGATCGGCAACCTGCAGCCAGGCTGCGAGGGCGATTTCGTCGTGCTCAACCCGCAGGCCACGCCGCTCCTGGCGCGCCGCACGGCGCAGGCGCGCAACCTGGAAGAGCTGCTTTTCGCGATGATCGTGCTCGGCGATGACAGGCTGATTGAAAATACAGTAATTTCTCAAGCAAAATAGGGCTCCAGCGCATGTTCCATAAGCGCATCCAGCTATCGAAACCATAGTACCTGCCAAGGACCCCAGCGATGAGCATCAAAAGCGACAAGTGGATTCGCCGCATGGCGGAGCAGACCGGCATGATCGAGCCCTTCGAGCCCGGCCAGGTGCGCGAGGTGGCGGGCCAGAAAATCATCAGCTACGGCACCAGCAGCTATGGCTACGACATCCGCTGCGCCCCTGAATTCAAGGTCTTCACCAACATCCACAGCACCGTGGTGGATCCGAAAAACTTCGACGAGAAAAGCTTTGTCGATTTCCACGGCGATAGCTGCATCATTCCGCCCAACAGCTTCGCGCTGGCGCGCACCATGGAGTACTTCCGTATTCCGCGCAACGTGCTGACCATCTGCCTGGGCAAAAGCACCTATGCCCGCTGCGGCATCATCGTCAACGTCACGCCGTTTGAGCCCGAGTGGGAAGGTTACGTGACGCTGGAGTTCTCCAACACCACGCCGCTGCCGGCGCGCATCTATGCGGGCGAGGGTTGCGCCCAGGTGCTGTTCTTCGAGAGCGATCCGGACGACGTCTGCGAAGTTTCCTACAAAGACCGCGGCGGCAAGTACCAGGGCCAGGTGGGCGTCACGCTGCCCAAGGCCTGATCCCGCCATTTCTGGCGGTGGCCTTCCCGGGTGTATCAGCGCGCTGATTGCCTGGGCGGGTGGGATCGAAGAGGCGCCTGCGCTCGCGGCACTACGGGGTCATGCGCACGCGGTTGCGGCCTGCTTGCTTGGCCGTGTAAAGCGCCTCATCGCTGCGTTGCAGCAGGGCGGCGCGCGTGTCCTGGAGGTTGCGCAAGCTCGCCACCCCAGCGCTGAGCGTGAGTTGGCCCACGTCCGGGTCTGCCGTCGCTGCCACGGCATCGAGCAGGGCTTGCGCCACTTTCATCGCCCCTGCCGTATCCGTGCTTGGGAGCAGGGCGACAAATTCCTCTCCGCCCACGCGCGCCACGATGTCGCTGGCGCGCAGATGCTCGGGTAGCAGACGCGCCAGACGCTGCAATACGGCGTCGCCCACGGCGTGACCGTAGCGGTCATTGATGCGCTTGAAATGATCGACATCGAAGGTAACCACGCTCAGCGGCTGCAAATTGCGGGCGGCCAGCGCCAGTGCAAAGCCGATATGCGCCTCAAATCCGCGGCGGTTGAGCAGTCCGGTGAGCGCATCGGTGCGTGCCTGGCGGTCCAGCTCCTGGTTGGCCTGTTCGAGTTGCTGCGTGCGCAGGCGCACCTGTTCTTCCATTTCGTCGTTGGCTTGCAGCATGCGCGCGGTCATGTGGGCCATCGCGCTGGAGAGTTCGAAGACTTCGCGGCTGCTGCCGCGCAAGGGAATGGCCGCCTCGTGCGCGCCGGCGTTCACGTTGCTTGCGGCGCGGGCCAGGTTTTGCAGGTCTTCGCTCAGGCGCCGGGCCAGCAGCCAGCTCAGCAGCGCTGCGATGCCAGCCGCAGCCAGGCCGACGAGCAGGGCGCGGCGCACCACGCCTGTACTGCGCGCATAGGCCTGTGCAATGGGTTGGCGCGCCACCACCTGCCAGCCCAGGTTGCTGACGCTGTTGTGAGTCGGGAGCTGCACGTTCGCGCTGAGCGCCCGCTCGCCGTCCAGCCAGTCAATCACCTGGGGGCTGCCCTTCGCAGCATTCGTTGCCGGAGCGCGCTGCCCGGCCTGCGAGAGCGCCTGCATGCGCTTGGCAGGCGCGTAGATCGGCGCTCCTTCGCGATCGAACACAAACACTTCCAGTCCGGCGCGCGCTGCCTCCGGCGCGATCAAGCTTTCAATCACGTCGCCGGTCCATTCCCAGCTGCCGTGCATGCCCACGACGCCGACGAGCCGCCCGTCGACACGCACCGGAGCCGAAAAATCGACAAATCGGGCCGGCTCCGCGCCGGGCGGGCGCTCCAGCAGGCTGCCAAGCAACAGCGCCTGCTGCACGTCGCCAACGAATGGGCCTTCCAGGCCCTTCTGAAACCAGGGTCTGGCGGCCACGCTTTGCCCCACCAGCAGTCCTCCTGTCGCGGCGATCACCTTGCCCTGGGTGTCGGCCATGCCCACCCATGCGGTGTGCTGCTGGCGCGCCTGCGTGCGCATCAACATGTTTTGTACCTCGGGGCTGCCAAGCCCTTTGCGCCACACCATTTCAGCGTCGGCAAGAACACGCGTCTGAACGGCACGTTCGTGCAGACCATCGGCCAGGGTTCGGGCCGCATTGCCAGCGATCAGTTGCAGGGCGCGTCCGGCCTCGCGCTGGGCATCGCGCTGAATCCATTCACCAAACCCCAAGGCCACGAGAACGACCGTGGCTGCGACAAGCGCACCAAACAACAGCGCAATCTGCGTGCGAAGGCTGTATTTGGCGAGCATGGAGAGGTACATAGCGCTTCGAGGGTGTTGTGCCCTTTTAACGCGTCTGCGGAGCACTGTACACAGCGTACGCCGAACCGGCGCAGTCGGCTTACAGTCCACGGCCCGCCTTGGCACTACCATCGGCGCAGCCGGGCGTTTGCCCGCACAGGAGAAAAGCATGCGATGGGAAGGCAACAGAGAATCCGACAACGTTGAAGACCGTCGCAGCAGCAGCGGGGGCTTGGGCGGGTTTGGCGGGCGCAGCATTGGTATTGGCACGATCGTCGTTGCGCTCATCGGGGGCTGGGTACTGGGCATCAATCCCCTGACACTGCTGGGTGTGCTCAGTGGCGGCGGCGCGCCCGCGCAGGTGCAGGTGCAGCAGGGCCCGGCGCAGCGGCCGCCGGCCGACGACGCGACGGCGCGCTTCGTCTCCACGGTGCTGGCCGATACCGAAGATGTGTGGACCGATCTATTCCGCCAGCAGGGTGGCAGCTACCGGGATCCGCACCTGGTGCTGTTTCGCGGGGCCACGCCCACGGCCTGCGGCACCGGTCAGGCGGCGATGGGGCCGTTTTACTGCCCTGGCGATCAAAAGGTCTACATCGATCTGGATTTTTACGACACCCTGCGCCGCCAGCTCGGCGCGCCGGGTGACTTTGCCCAGGCCTATGTGATCGCACACGAGGTAGGGCACCATGTGCAGAACCTGCTGGGCATCAGCGAGAAAGTCGACCAGCAGCGCGCACGTGTGAGCCAGGCGCAATACAACCAGCTGTCGGTTCGGCTGGAGCTCCAGGCCGACTGTTTTGCGGGTGTCTGGGCGAACCACGCCCAGCAGGCGCGCCAGATTCTGGAGCAGGGCGACGTAGAAGAAGCCATGAACGCGGCAGCCAAGATTGGTGACGACGCCTTGCAGCGTTCGCGCGGCGGCGCGGTGGTGCCCGAGAGCTTCACCCACGGCACCAGCGCCCAGCGCCAGCGCTGGTTTGATGCAGGGCTGCAAAGCGGCAGCATGCAGCGCTGCGACACATTTTCCGCACGAACGCTGTGAGAAGCGGTAGGTCCACCAGCAGGACATCGGGCCGGTCCTGACACAGCGCCGCCGACCCCGGCTCATCCATGCCGAATGCACTTTCTCGCCCTTTGCGCCGCCGCCGTGCGGGGCCGGGCCATGCGGAAGCGGCGCCGCAAGGGGCAGCTCCGCCACCCTCGGGGATGGCTGCGGCCTGGTCGGCTGCGGCCGTTACCGTGCCACACGCCGTGGGGCTGGGGCTGCTGGCGTTTGCGCCCCTGGCGGGTGACTACTCTCTGGCTGCGCTGGCCCTGTGGTCGGCCGCACTCCCCGGTCTGTTGCTCACCCTGGCGGCGCCACGTCCGGGCGTCGTGTATGCGCCCACCACCGTGGTGGCGCTGCTGTTTGCCGCTGTGCTGGCCACCGCTTATGGAGCGGCGCCCAGCTTGGGACTGAGCGCGCGCCAGGTACTCGCCGTCAGCGGGGCGACGGTGGCGCTGGCCTTCGTTTTTCAGTGGTTGCTGGGGGTCCTGCGCATGGCGTCCGTGGCGCGTTTCCTCCCGATTTCGGTCACGCACGGCTTTGCTGCCGGGGTGGGCCTGTCGATGGTGGCAGGCCAAGTGCGCAGCGGCTTTGGCAGCGGGTCGCTCGCGGATGTGCGCATGGGCTGGCACGCATTGGCAGCGCTGGCCGTGGTGGGGCTCGCCTGGTGGTTGCGTGGGCGCTGGCCCCGCACGCCGGGTTTGCTGACGGCGGTGGCCGTGGTGGCGCTTTGCGTGGCGCTCGCCGGACTGTGGGGCATGGGCCTGGGTGCGGTGTTCGTTGCGGCGGCCCCGCCCAGTGCGTTTGCCGGGCCGCTGTGGCCCGACTGGAGCGGGATTCCCTGGCTGGCGCTGGCAGAGCAGCATGGCCAGGCGCTGGTGGTGCTGGCGCTGCTGATGGCGTTGGTCAATAGCCTGGAAATCATGGTCTTCAACCAGGAACTGGAGCTGGACCACGGGCTGCGCGGCAACGCCAATGCCGCGCTGCGCCGCGAGAGTCTGCTGGGCATGGTGTGCGCGCTGGCCGGCATGATCCCGGCGTCCACCAGCGCATCGCGCTCACGCATCGTGCTGGCCCAGGCCGGGCCTGTACTCCAGGCGCCTCGGGCGCACGCCGCCATCATGTTGGGCGTGGCCTTGACCGGCCCCTGGTGGCTGCACTGGGTGCCCATGGCCTGCCTGTCTGGCGGGCTGGTACTGGCCGGGATGATGCAGGTGCCGCGTCTGATGTGGTCGGTCCAGTACGCCCGCAGCTCGCGGCCTACCTGGGCGCAAAGCTGGCTGGTGGGCCTGGTGTTTGCCGTGCTGGGTGGGGTCGGAGCGCTGGTTGCCGGCTTGGTGGTGGCTACCTTTGTGCTGCTGCGCGATTCGGCCGCCAAGGTGCTGCGCCACGTGCGGCTTGATGGGGAGCTGCGCTCGCGCCGCCTGCGCCGCGCCGCCTCGGACGGTTGGGTGACCCCGCGCATGAACCAGGTGGCGGTGTTCGAGTTGCAGGGCGTCATGTCGTTTGGCGTTGCTGCGCACATGTCTGAGCAAGTGCGCCTGCGCCTGCTGCCGCGCCACCGCTGGGTGATTCTGGATGCAGGCCGGGTCCCCGCGTGGGACAGCACCGCCTTGGCGCAGCTGCGTGCCTTGCTGCGCGACCTCGAAAAGCAGGGCATCGCTGCCGCAGTGGCCGCGCTCGACGAGCTGACGGCGGCGCACGTCGGCGAGGGCGTGCGCACTTTTGCCGATCTGGACCGCGCCCTGGAATGGGCCGAGGTGGCCATTCTTGCCCAGCGCCCGATGGACCAGCGCCCCCCGCGCGGTGGCAGCGACCCCTTGGGCGAGATTGGCGAGGGCATGCACCGCCAAGCCCGTCTGGCTCTGGAAGCCTTGCTGCTGCCCCTGGCGGTTCCCGCGCAGGGCGTGGTATTCAACGCAGGTGACAGCGATCGGGATCTGCTGGTGGTCGTCTCGGGCCATATCACTTTGAGCACGCAGTGGCCACCCGAGCGCGGCCTGCGCTTGGCCACCGTGGGGCCGGGCATGGTGTTTGGTGAGATGGCCTTTCTCAATGGTGCTGCGCGCAGCGCCAGTGCGGGTGCTGAGCGCGGCACCGCGCGGCTGATGCGGCTGCCGCGCGACCACTTCGACGGCTGGGCACGCCAGTACCCTGAAGCCGGCCTGATCCTCATGGAAAACCTGGCCCAGATGGGTGCGCGGCGCCTGGCGGTGACCACGCGGCAGTTGCGCTCCGTGCTGGAGCAATAGGCAACCCAGGAGGATCGAAGCGCCCCAAAAAGCGCAGTTTCAGGAGCAGCGCAGCGTCCAGAGTCACCAGTCGGGGGCAAAAGAAACCCGTTTCGGCCTCGCAGTGCGACAATAGCAGGCTTAGGCAACGCTGAACAAGCCCCTCGCGCACGGCGCATCCCTGGCTCGGGACGGTCTGCGGCGTTGCAAATCCTCGCGATAGCTGCGGCTATCGCTGTGGTTTGCGCCTTGCGGCCCATCCCGATCCAGGGCGCGCCGCATCGCGCAGACTTATTCAGCGTCGCCTTAATGACCAGTTCCTTTTCGAATCTTTCGCTGGCCGAACCGCTGGCGCGTGCCGTGGCCGAAATGGGCTACGAGTCCATGACTCCCATCCAGGAGCAGGCCATTCCGGTGGTGCTCACGGGCCAGGATGTGATGGGCGCCGCCCAGACCGGCACCGGCAAAACCGCCGCATTCTCCCTGCCGCTTCTGCAGCGCCTGCTCAAGCACGAAAGCAGTTCCACCTCGCCCGCGCGCCATCCGGTGCGCGCCCTGGTGCTGCTGCCCACGCGCGAACTGGCCGACCAGGTGGCGCAGCAGGTTGCGCTGTACGCCAAATACACCAAGCTGCGCAGCACCGTGGTGTTTGGCGGCATGGACATGAAGCCGCAGACGCTGGAGCTGAAAAAGGGCGTCGAGATCCTGGTCGCCACGCCTGGCCGCCTGCTGGACCACATTGAAGCCAAGAACGCGGTGCTCAACCAGGTCGAATACGTGGTGCTAGACGAAGCCGACCGCATGCTCGACATCGGCTTTCTGCCTGATCTACAGCGCATCCTGTCGTATCTGCCCAAGCAGCGCACCACGCTCTTGTTCAGCGCTACTTTCTCGCCCGAAATCAAGCGCCTGGCGGGCAGCTATCTGCAAAACCCCGTCACCATCGAAGTGGCGCGGCCGAACGAGACGGCCTCCACCGTCGAGCAGCATTTCTACAGCGCAGGCGACGACGACAAGCGCCGCGCCATCCACCAGGTGCTCAAGACGCGCGGCATCAAGCAGGCATTCATCTTTGTCAACAGCAAGCTCGGCTGTGCCCGCCTGGCGCGCAGCCTGGAGCGCGAGGGCCTCAAAACCACCGCGCTGCACGGCGACAAGAGCCAGGACGAGCGCCTGAAAGCGCTGGAGTCCTTCAAGAGCGGCGAAGTCGATCTGCTGGTCTGCACCGACGTGGCCGCGCGCGGCCTGGACATCAAGGACGTGCCGGCGGTGTTCAACTTTGACGTGCCGTTCAATGCCGAAGACTACGTGCACCGCATCGGCCGCACCGGCCGCGCAGGTGCATCGGGGCTTGCCGTCACGCTGGTCTCTGGCAGCGATGCGCGCCTGGTGGCCGACATCGAAAAGCTGCTCAGGACCAAGATCGAGATCGAGGCCATCGAGTACGACAACGAGCGTCCGCAGGGCCGCTTCAACGACGGCCGTCGGGTCTGGAACGAGGCGGAAGACGGCGCAGGTGCAGCGCGTGCAAGCCATGGCGAGGGCGCCGGTGCCCCACGTGCTGCGCATGGCGACCGCGCTGGGCGTTCGCGTGGCGGTTTTCGGCCCACGCCCGTCTCGCGCGACCCTTTCTTCGACAAGCCCTACGAAGCGCCGGCAGAGAGCCAAGCGCCCGGCTGGGAGGCCACGGCGCGCCCAGCGCGCAGCGGCAGTTCGCCCAACATCAAGCAGCGCCGCAAGGTGGCTGCGCTCTTCAAGTCGCCACCCGCTCCTGAGCCAGTCAGCGAGAGCTGATTTCAAGGAAAAATGGCCTCTAGCGCATATCTGATAAGCGCTAGCAGCTATAGAGTTAATAGCAGTCAACCCGGCTGTTGTGCCTGCGGGCAGGCCACCTGCAGCCATTCGCGCTGCTCCAGCTGGGTGCCAAAGCGCACGGCGCTCAGACAGCCGCCCCAGACACAACCGGTATCGAGCCCCAACAGGTCGCTGCGATCAAGCTTGCCGAGCGTGGACCAATGCCCAAAGGCCACCAGCGTGCCGGCGGTGCGCCGTCCCGGCACTTCAAACCAGGGCAGCAGCCCGGGTGGCGCGGTCTCTGCCGATTCGTTGCTGGAAAAATCCATGGCTCCATCGGGCGTGCAAAAGCGCAGCCGCGTCAAGCCGTTGACGATCACGCGAAGCCGCGCGCTTCCCTGCAGTGCATCGTCCCAGCGGGTGGGGCTGTTGCCGTACATCTCGCGCAGAAACGGCACATGGCCGGCGCCGCGCAATGCGTGCTGCACTTCATCGGCCAGGGCCAGCGTCTCTGCGCTGCTCCAGCCGGGCAGCACCCCGGCGTGGACCGCAAGCACAGTCCCGCCACCGTGCCCATGGCTGCGCGCCAGCGGCTGCTCGCGCAGCCATCCCAGCAGCAACCCCCGATCGGGGGCCAGAAGCACCTCGGCCAGCGTGTCGCGCCGCGAAGGCGCGCGCACGCCGGCCGCTACCGCGAGCAGGTGCAGATCGTGGTTGCCCAGCAAACTCAGCAGGGCACCATCGGCGGCCTTGCAGCGGCGCAGCACGGCGAGCGAAGCCGGGCCGCGGTTCACCAGATCGCCCAGCAGCAGCGCGGTATCGCGGCTGGCCGAAAAATCGATCTGCTCCAGCAGGCGTTCCAGCGCCTCATCGCAGCCCTGCAGGTCGCCTATACAGTAAAGTGCCATCGTGTCCTTGCCTTCTTCGGTTCCATGAATTTTCTGATCATCGCGCTGTTAACGCTGCTTAACGGCGCTTTTGCCATGTCGGAATTGGCGCTTGCATCGAGCCGAAAGTCCAAGCTCGTGGCCATGGCGCAGGCCGGAGACAAATCCGCCCAGGCGGCGCTGGTGCTTCTTGAGAACCCTACGCAGTTTCTCTCTTCCGTGCAGGTGGGCATCACGTCGATCGGCATGATCAACGGCATTCTGGGCGAAGCCGCCTTCAGCGATTCGCTGGCGCACTCGCTGGTGCGTTGGGGCCTGCCCGATAGCGCGGCCAGCATCACGGCCACGGCGGTGGTGGTCACCATCATCACCTTCATCACCATCGTGTTTGGCGAGCTGGTGCCCAAGCGCATTGGACAGCTGTATCCCGAATCCGTCTCCCGCCTGATGGCCCGCCCCATGACCTGGGTGGCGCGCGTGGCGCGGCCCTTTGTGCGCTTGCTCGCCCTCTCCACCCAGGGCGTGCTCAAGCTGCTGCGGGTGGACAACGACGCTGGCCGTGCGGTGACAGAGGAAGAAATCAGCGCCAGCCTGGCCGAGGGGCGCGACGCGGGCGTCATTGAGCACCACGAACACCAGATGGTGCAGAACGTTTTTCGCCTGGACGACCGCAACCTCACCTCGCTCATGGTCCCGCGCAGCGACGTTCAATGGCTTGATGCCGGCCATACCGTGGCAGAAGCTTTGCAGCACGCAAGCAGCGCAGGCGAAAAGGGGGCGCATTCGTGGTATCCGGTCTGCCGGGGTTCGCTCGACGATGTCGTGGGCATGGTCGGCATTGCGCGCCTGCTCGAACTTGGATGGCAGGCGCCGGGCCTGATTGGCGAATATGTGGAGCCGGCCGCGTATTTGCCTGAAACACTCACCGGAATGGAATTGCTGGAGCAATTTCGTGCGCGCCGGGCGCGCCTCATATTTGTGGTGGACGAATATGGCGTGGTGCAGGGAATCATGACGCCGCGCGATTTGCTTGAAGCGATTACCGGCGAGCTCAAGCCCGACGCTGCCATGGACGCCTGGGCCGTGGAGCAGGCCGATGGAAGCTGGCTGCTGGAAGGCCAGATGCCGATTGAAGAATTGAAGGCGCGGCTGGATATATCCGATCTGCCGGACGAAGACCGCGGGCGCTACAACACCCTGGCCGGATTATTGATGGCCGAATGGGGCAGTTTGCCCGACGCAGGCGCCCGCATTGTCTGCGCGGGCTGGATATTCGAGGTGTTGGCGCTGGAAGGGCGGCGCATTGATCGCGTGCAGGCTTGGCGTCAGGCGGCGCAGGGCCCGGAACAGCAGTAAGCCCCCATAGGCGACCCGTCATTCCGCCAATAAGTGTCCGCGCGGGTTTTCGTGAAGAATTGTTCCAAAAGAATCCTGCAATGCACCATTTCGGTGCGTAGGATAAAAACAAATGAATGAAAAGAATTGGCTGCAGTGTCTGCACACGGCTGAAAACTTGTTTCTATAATGGGCCTCCCCTCAACCCATCCATTCCAAAGACCATGCAAAGCTACAAAGAGCTCGTAAAGCAGCGTGAAGCGCTGGACCAACAAATCAATCAGGCGCGACAACAAGAGTTGGCCGGTGCCGTTTCTCAGGTGCGTGCGCTGGTAGCCGAATTTGGTTTGACCGCACAAGACGTATTTCCGAGCGGCCGTGCGCGCAGTTCCAGCAGTGGATCCAAAGTGGCGCCAAAATACCGCAATCCGGCCACCGGCCAAACCTGGACGGGCCGGGGCAAGGCGCCGCGCTGGATTCAGGATCAGAATCGCGATCAATTCGTCATCTAGCTTTGATTTTCACGCCATGCGGCGTGCACACATAAGTCCGCTGCGGCGGACTTATGTATTTCTGGGCTCCACATTGCTGTTTTGCGGGCGGGCTGCATACCCCTGTCGCCTGCGGCCTGCCGCCAGCCAATTGCACGCATGGCCCTGCACGCTGCCAGAATGGACGGGTTGTCGCTTTACACAGGAGAGTCCCATGGCCAGCACCCCACGCCCCGCACGACATGCTTTTGCTTCCACGCTCAAGCGATTCAAGACCGCATCGGGCAAGGAGGGGCAGTTCTATTCGCTGCCCGCATTGGCACGGCAGTATCCGGGAATCAAGCGCCTTCCGATGTCCATTCGCATCGTCCTTGAATCGGTGCTGCGCAATTGCGATGGTCGCAAGGTGGGCTCGGAACACGTGGCCGAGCTCGCCCAGTGGGCCCCTCAGGCGCCGCGCACCGAAGAAATCCCCTTTGTCGTCTCGCGCGTCGTTTTGCAGGATTTCACTGGCGTACCGCTGCTGGTGGATTTGGCCGCCATGCGCAGCGCCGCCGTGCAATGCGGCAAAAGCGCCCGCAAGATTCAACCACTGGTGCCGGTGGATCTGGTGGTGGACCACTCCATCATGGTCGACTACTACGGCAAGAAAAGTGCGCTTGACCTGAATATGAAGCTTGAATTCCAGCGCAACCGCGAGCGCTATGAATTCATGAAATGGGGCATGCAGGCGTTTGACACTTTGGGCGTGGTTCCGCCGGGCTTTGGCATCGTGCACCAGGTCAATCTGGAATACCTGGCGCGCGGCGTGCACAAGAACAAAGACAAGGTGTACTACCCCGACACCCTGGTCGGCACCGACAGCCACACCACCATGATCAACGGCATTGGCGTGGTGGGCTGGGGCGTGGGCGGCATCGAAGCCGAGGCGGCCATGCTGGGCCAGCCGCTCTACATGCTCACGCCCGACGTGGTGGGCGTGGAACTCACGGGGCGCCTGCGCGAAGGCGTCACCGCCACCGATCTGGTCCTCACGGTCACCGAGCTGATGCGCAGCCACAAGGTGGTGGGCAAGTTCGTCGAGTATTTTGGCGAGGGCACGCGCTCACTTTCTGTGCCTGACCGCGCCACCATCGGCAACATGTCGCCAGAATACGGCGCCACCATGGGCTTCTTCCCGGTAGATGAGAAAACCATCGACTACTTCCGCGGCACCGGCCGCACCAAGGCCGAGATCGAGGCGTTTGAAGCCTACTTCCGCGCCCAGGGCCTGTTTGGCGTACCGTTGGCGGGGGAAATCGACTATTCGGAGGTAGTGCGGCTGGACCTCTCCAGCGTCACCCCCAGCCTCGCCGGCCCCAAGCGCCCGCAGGACCGTATCGAGCTGGGCAAGGTCAGCACGCAATTTGCCGACCTCTTCAGCAAACCCAACGCCCAGGCCGGTTTCAACCGCCCGGCCGAGTTGCTGCACACGCGCTTCCATATTCACTCGGGCGAGCCATTGGGAGGCGAGCCAACGCCGCAAGAGAAGCCCACGCCTGACGGAGCCCCGCGCCATCTGCTGGAGATGGAAGCCAACAAGCCCACGCTCGCCGCTGCGCACTCGGAAACCCACACGGCGATCGCGCGCGCGCCCGACATTACGGTGGGCAATGGCGATGTGCTGATCGCCGCCATCACCAGCTGCACCAACACCTCCAACCCCAGCGTGCTGCTGGCTGCCGGCCTGCTGGCCAGGAAGGCGGTGGAGGCAGGGCTCAAAGTCAAGCCGCACATCAAGACCTCGCTGGCCCCGGGTTCCCGCATCGTCACCGAGTACCTTACGGAAACCGGTCTGCTGCCGTACCTGCAAAAGCTCGGTTTCGACGTGGTGGGTTATGGCTGCACCACCTGCATTGGCAACTCGGGCGACCTGACCACCGAGCTCAACGAAGTGATCACGCACAACGACCTGATCTGCTCTGCTGTGCTGTCGGGCAACCGCAATTTCGAAGCACGCATCCACCCCAACATCAAGGCCAACTTTTTGGCCAGCCCGCCGCTGGTCGTGGCCTACGCCATTGCCGGCACCGTGCTGACCGACCTGATGACCGAGCCCGTGGGCCAGGGCAAGGGCGGCAAGGATGTGTACCTGGGCGACATCTGGCCCACCAGCGACGAAGTGCAGGCGCTGATGAAGTACGCCATGAAGGGCAAGGCCTTCCGTGAAAACTACGCGCGCATTGCCACCGAGCCGGGCAAGCTGTGGGCGCGCATCAATGGCGGCACCGGCATGACCTACGAGTGGCCCAAGAGCACCTACATTGCCGAGCCGCCATTCTTTGCCGATTTCATTGCAAAAAATGGAGCAACCAAGGCAGGCGCAGCAAGCGCTGGAGGCCAAAATGAGCCCAAACTTCCCAACGTGCTGGGCGCACGCATCATGGCGCTGTTTGGCGACTCCATCACCACCGACCACATCTCGCCCGCAGGTTCCATCAAGGACAGCTCGGCGGCTGGTCAGTGGCTGCTGCAGCATGGTGTGATGAAGCAGGACTTCAACAGCTACGGCTCGCGCCGTGGCAACCACGACGTGATGATGCGCGGCACCTTTGCCAACGTGCGCATCAAGAACCTGATGGTGCCGCCCACGGCGGATGGCTCGCGCGAGGAGGGCGGCATCACGCTCTACCAGAACGACGGCCCGCTGCAGGGCTCCAAGATGTTCATCTTCGACGCCGCCATGCAGTACATGGCAGAGGCGACACCCACCGTGGTGTTTGCTGGCGAAGAGTACGGCACGGGTTCGAGCCGCGACTGGGCGGCCAAGGGCACGCAGCTCTTGGGCATCAAGGCCGTGGTGGCGCGCAGCTTCGAGCGCATCCACCGCTCCAATCTGGTCGGCATGGGCGTGCTACCGCTGCAGTTCAAGGGTGACGATTCCTGGGAGTCGCTCGGGCTGGAAGGGAACGAGCGCATCGACGTCCTGCCCGACCCCGCACTCACGCCGCGCAGCGACACGCGCCTGGTGATCCACCGGGCCGACGGCTCGCGCAAGGAGGTGCTGGTCACGCTGCGCATCGATACCCCCATCGAGATCGACTACTACCAGGCCGGCGGCATCCTGCCCTTCGTGCTGGGCCAGCTGCTTGAAGTTTGAGGCAGTGGCAGGCATGGCAGCGGGCGTGGTGGCGTGCCAGGTGGCCCGAGTGCGCGAGCGCCGCGCATGAGCGAACAGCTTCTCGTTGCGGGCGGCGGCATCGGTGGCCTGGCGGCTGCGCTGGCGGCCACCCATGCCGGCTGGGACGTGCGCTTGTACGAGCGCGCGTCGGCTTTCAGCGAAGTGGGCGCCGGCATTCAGCTGGGGCCCAACAGCGTGCGCTGTCTGCAGGCCTGGGGGCTGCAAAAGCCGTTTCAGGCGGTGGCGGCGTTCCCTGAGCGCCTGCAGGTGCGCAGCGCCCTTAGCGGGCAGCCGCTTGCCGAGCTGGCGCTGGGGGCTGCGGCCATTGCACGCTACGGCGCCGCCTATGGCACCGTGCACCGCGCCGACCTGCATGCGCTGCTGCTCGAAGCGCTATTGAAACGACCCTCGCTGCACTTGCACACGGGTGTCGCCATCGACCGCTTTGCCGAGGCAGACGACAACGTGGTCCAGGTGCGCACCGCCCGGGGCCGCGAGATCGAAGGCGACGCCTTGGTCGGCGCAGACGGCTTGTGGAGCACGGTACGCGCCCAGCTGCTGGGCGATGGGCGGCCGCGTTTTTCGGGCCACCTGGCCTACCGCGCGCTGGTACCGCAAGGGGGCTTGCCAAAGCGCATGCGCACTGCTCAGGTCACCGCCTGGCTGGGCCCACACCTGCATGCGGTGCAGTACCCGGTGCGCCGGGGTGAGTTGCAGAACCTGGTGGTCATCGTGCACGGCGAGGCGCCCGACGACCTGCAAAACTGGGACCACAGCGCCAATGCCGCCGATTTGCAAGCGGCCTTGGCCGGCACCTGCAGCGCGCTGCAGGACGCCATCGGCGCCGTCGCCCACAGCCGGGGCCAGTGGCGCCTGTGGCCGCTGTGCGACCGGCCGCCTGTGCGGGGGCCGACGGACATGGCACGCGGACTGGTAGCCCTGCTGGGCGACGCCGCCCACCCCATGCGCCCCTACCTGGCCCAGGGCGCCGGGATGGCGATCGAGGATGCGGCCGAGTTGCAGCGTGCGCTCGCCATGCACGACGTGGAGGTTTCCCTGCGCCTGCGCCGCTACGCCCTCAACCGCTGGCAGCGCAACGCCCGTGTGCAGGCGCGCTCGGCGCGCAATGGCCGCATCTTCCACGCCACCGGGGTGCTGCGCTGGGGGCGCGACGCGGCGCTGCGCACGTTGGGGCCGCGTTTGCTGGATCTGCCCTGGCTCTATGGCGACAGCAAGGACCTCTGATTTCGCGGCGCGACGTTGGCAGCGCACATTTGTTTTGGGAATGGAATCAGCGCTGCGCCGCCAGCCAGCGCTCCAACCGCTGCACGCCCTGCACCAGTCTCCCCACGTCCTTCGAAGCAAAGCACCAGCGCAGCCAGCCCTCTGCTTCGGGGCCGAAGGCAATGCCGGGGGCCAGGCCCAGGCCGGCCTCGGCCACCAGGCGCTTGGCCAGTTGCAGCGAATCGCTGTGGCCGGCAATGCGCAAAAAGGCGTACATGCCGCCCGGCGCCGCACTGGTCTGCACGCCGGCAATAGCCTGCAAGAGCGGCACCAGCGTGTCGCGGCAGCCCTTGAGATGGGCCACGATGCGCGGCGTGATGGACTCGGTCTGCTCCAGGGCGGTCAAGGCGGCGCGCTGCACGAACACGGGAGCGCATGAGGTGTTGAACTCCAGCAGCTTGCCCATCTGCGGCGTCATTGCCGCCGGCATCGTCAGCCAGCCCAGGCGCCAGCCGGTCATCAGGAAGGACTTGGAAAAGCTCTGCACCACCACCAGCCGGTCATCCGCATTGGCAATGTCGAGAAACGACGGCGCCGCGCCCAGGGCCGTGTCTCCGGCGTAGTACAGGCGCTCGTACACCTCGTCCGACAGAATCCAGGTGCCGGTCTCGCGGCAGCGCGCCAGGATGGCCTGCTGCTCGGCGCGCGAGAGCGTCCAGCCCGTTGGATTGTTGGGGGCGTTGACCACCAGCAGCCGGGTATGGGGCGTGATGGCCGCCAGCAGTGCGGGCAGATTGAGCGTCCAGGCGCCGTCCGCCTGGGGCTGCAACGCCACGCAGCGCAGGCGCGCGCCCAGAATCAGCGGCTGCGCCGTGAGGTTGGGCCACACCGGGGTGACGGCCACCACCTCGTCGCCCGCATCGATCAGCGCCTGCATCGCCAGCATGAGCGCGTTGACGCCGCCCGAGGTGATGGCGATGCGCTCCACTGCCACCGGGCCGTGCAGCAGGCTGGCGTAGTCGGCCACCGCCTGGCGCAATTCGGGCAGCCCCAGGTTGTGCGAATAAAAGGTTTCGCCCGCTTGCAGCGATGCGATGGCCGCCGCGCGCACCGCCTCGGGCGTGCCCTCGTCGCTTTCGCCGAACCAGAACGGCAGCACGTCGCCGCGCCCCATGCCGGCGTTGGCCACTTCACGGATTTTGGATTCTTCGAGGTTCAGAATGGCTTGGCGCATGGGGATGGGCGTGCGTATGGGGGAATCAAGCAGAGGGCCAGATCGTAGCGACAAGTTTGCCGGGCGACGCTTCAGGCCCGCGTGGCCGTGGGCGCCGGCAATAGCCAGAACGCCAACGCCCCGGCCACCAGCAGCGCCGCAAGCAGGCCGAATACCGCCCGGTACGGCTCCACGCCATGGGCTTGCGCCACCGCAGCCGCCACGCCCGTCAGCCACTGCGCCAGCGCCACGCCCAGAAACATGGCCATGGTGAACACCGCCATGGCCCGGCCGGTGAGCGCTGGCGGGTAGGCCGAGCGCACGTCGGCGTACTGCAGCACGATGTAGCCCGACAGGAAGCCCACCAGCAGCGCACCGCCGATGTCCACCCAGCTGTGCTGCACCAGCGCCATGGTGGCAAAGATCGCGCCCACCAGCAGCGTAAACCCAATGATCCAGCCGCGACGTCGCTGCGGGCCGGGGTCCGCGCGCCCAAACAAGGCCGGGCCCACCAGGGAGATCAGCGACACCAGCAGCGCCACGTTGCCGCTGGCGACCAGGCTGAAGTGATGCCGCTCGATCAGCACCGGCCCCAGCCACAGGCCGCGCAGCGTCAGGAAGCCGGCATAGGTCACCAGCGCCAGCAGCAAAATGCCCACGGTGTGCGGCAGCAGAAACAGCGCGCCATAGCTGCGCACCGCCACGCCCACCGATTCGCCCGGCGGCGCGCCGTGCCCCGCGCCCTCGGGTTCGTGCACCAGCCAGGCAATCAGCAGCCAGGCCAGCACGGCCAGGCCTGCCAGCACCAGAAAACCCGCGCGCCAGGACCACTGTGCCACCAGCCACGCCAGCGGCGTGCCGGTAAACAGCATGCCCAGGCCGCCCAGACCCATCGCCAGGCCCGAAACAAACGCAAACTTCCGGGGCTCGAAATAGCGGGCAACAAACACCGTGCACACCAAGAACGCCGGCGCGCAGCCCAGGCCGATCAGCACCTGGCCCAGCAATACCGCGCCGTAGCTCGGTGCCAGCGCCGACAGCAGTGCCCCCACGATGGTCAGCGGAGACGCCGCCAGCACCGTGCGCCGCACGCCATAAAGGTCGATGCCGATGCCCATGAACATCTGCATGCCACCAAAGGCAAACGCAAAGGCGCCGGCAAACAGCCCCAGGGCTTGCGGCGAGAGGCCAAATTCGCCCTGCAGCCCGGTGGCGATGATGGCGGTCACGGTGCGAAACGCCTGGCTCAGCGAAAACCCCGCAATCAGCGCCAACAGCATCACCCAGCGCCGTGCCAGCACAGGCGCCGCAGTGGCTGGACAAGTGCCTTGCGGCGTTGACGGGGTCATTTGGGGAGCGGACATAGGGTGCTGTCTTGAAGACTACACCGTGGGACTTGCTTGTGCTGTCGCGGCTGTATCACTATTGTTTCAATAGCGGTCTAGGCAATATGGATAAGCGCTAGCGCCTATTTTGTGCTAACTTTTCGTGCCCCCCGCCTCCTGCGGACCGTGCTGATGCAGCAGCGGCGACTCCGGCAGGTAGCGAAACGCCGTCGAGCCCAGCGCCAGCGCTGCGGCAATTGTCGTCATCACGGCGCGGTAGGGCTCGACCCCGTGGACTTGCGCCCAGCCGGCCACCCAGCCGGTGAGCGACTGCATCAGCGCCACGCCCAGAAACATGGCCATCGTGTAGAGCGACAGCGCCCGGCCGGTCAGGTCCGGTGGGTAGGACGAGCGCACATCGGAATACAGCAGCACCCCATAGCCCGAGAGCACCGAAATCGCCAGCACCAGCGCCAGGTTCAGCACCGCGTTGTGAGCCAGGCCCACGCCCAGGTACAGCACCGAGATACCGAGCGAAAAATTCACCACCCAGCGGCGCCTGCGCGTCGGGCCGGGGTCGATGCGGCCAAACAGCGCCGGGCTGAAGAGCGAAATCAGCGACATCGCCACCGCCATGTTTCCTGCGTCCACCAGGGTGAAACCGTAGCGCTCGATCAGCATCGGCCCGATCCACAGGCCGCGCAGCGCCAGAAACGAGGCGTAGGCCACCATGCCCAGCAGCAGGATGCCCAGGGTGTGTGGCAGCACAAACAGTGCGCCAAAGCGCCGCACCGCCGTGCTCCAGTGCTCGCGTTCGGGCGCCGGGCCGGCGAGGTCTGGCTCGTGCACGCGGCGCCAGATCAGCAGCCAGGCCAGCGCCGACATCACGGCCAGCAGCACGAACCCGCTGCGCCAGCCTGCGCGCTGCACCAGCCAGGCCAGCGGCGTTCCGGTAAACAGCAGCCCCAGTCCGCCCACGCCCATGGCAATGCCCGACACAAAGGCAAAGCGTGCGCTGGGGAAATGCCGGGCGATGAACACGGTGCACGCCAGAAACGCCGGTGCGCAGCCCACGCCAATGAGCAACTGCCCCAGCATCAGCCACGGATAGTCGGGCGCCCAGGCCGAGAGCGCCGCGCCGACGATGGTCAGCGGGAACGCGCTCAGCACGGTGCGGCGCAGGCCGACCAGATCCATGCCGATGCCCATGAAAAACTGTGCGACACCGAACGACAGGCCAAACAGGCCGGCAAACGCGCCCAGCGACGCAGGGGCCAGGCCAAAGTCGTGCCGCAGGCCGGTGGCCATGATGGCGGTGACGGTGCGGTAGGCCTGGCTCAGTGCAAAGGCCGAGAGCAGCGCCAGCAGCATGAACCAGAGCGTGGTGGAGGTGGGAGGCGTCGGCTCTGTGTCGTCGGGCTGTCGGCTTGGAGGTTGCGGCATGTAATGAGCCTACACGCAGACTGGGACGGTGGCTGTCACGAGCGCGAGCGGCGCAGCCTGCATGCCGCCCTCAAAGATCCGTCCGCAGCGCCCAGATTTCGGGAAACAGCACCACGTCGAGCATCTTGCGCAAATAGCTCACGCCCCCCGTGCCTCCCGTGCCGCGCTTGAAGCCGATGATGCGTTCCACCGTCGTCACATGGCGGAAACGCCAGAGTCGGAATGCATCTTCCAGGTCGGTCAGCTCCTCGCCCAGCTGGTACAGGTCCCAGTGTTGCTCGGGCTGGCGGTAGACCGTGAGCCAGGCCTGCTCGACGGCGGCATCGCTGACGTAGGGCTGCGTCCAGTCGCGCTCCAGGTGGCTGGCCGGCACGGCAATGCCGCGGCGCGACAGCAGGCGCAGGCATTCGTCGTAGAGCGAGGGCGCCTGGCAGGCCGCCCGCACCTGGGCGAGCCGATCGGCGTGGTGGGCATGCGGTTGGAGCATCGCGGCGTTCTTGTTGCCCAGCGCAAACTCGATGCAGCGGTACTGGTAGCTTTGAAAACCACTCGACTGGCCCAGATAGGGGCGAATGGCGGTGTACTCGGGCGGCGTCATGGTGGCCAGCACGTCCCAGGCGTGCACCAGCTGCTCCAGAATTTTCGATACGCGCGCCAATTTCTTGAAAGCGGGCGGCAGCTCGTCCTGCGCGATGTGTCGGATGGCGGCGGAGAGTTCGTGCAGCATCAGCTTCATCCACAGTTCGCTGGTCTGGTGCTGGACGATGAACAGCATCTCGTCGTGCGCCGGCGAGAGCGGTTTTTGCGCGCCCAGGATGGCGTCGAGCTGCAGGTAGTCGCCATAGCCCATGCGCCCCTGAAAATCAAGCTGGGCGTGCTCGGCCTGGACGATGGATTCGGGCGTGGCGCCAGCGGCATCGCCCTTGGGTTGCGGCGTGTCGGATGAAGAGAAAGGGCAAGAAGTCATTTAAGTCACCGCGTTGATTTGCTTGAATTCCGGGCGTTGCCATTCGGCAGTTTCCAGTACCTGGCGCAGGTGCTCCACCGCATGCCAGACCTCTTCAAAGCCCAGGTACAGGGGCGTGAAGCCAAAGCGCAGGATGTCTTGGTGGCGCGCGCCGTCGCCTTTTCTGAAGTCACCAATCACGCCGCGCGCAATCAGGGCTTGCACGATGGCGTAGGCCCCGTCGCCCCTTGTGAGGCAGACCTGCGATCCGCGTGCGGCATGGGCGCGCGGCGTGGCCAGGCCCAGTCCGTGTCCCGCGCAGCGCTCTTGCACCAGCGCAATGAACAAATCCGTCAGCGCCAGCGACTTGGCCCGCAGCGCGGCCATGCCGCCGAGCTGCTGCGCGGCGCCAAATACATCCAGGCCGCATTGCAGCGCCGACAAGCTCAGGATGGGCTGCGTGCCGCACAGGTAACGGCGGATGCCGGGCGCGGGCTGGTAGTCGGGCGTGAAGGCAAACGGCGCGGCATGGCCGAACCAGCCCGAGAGCGGTTGCCAGAACCGGTCGGTGTGGCGCGGGTGCACCCACACGAAGGCGGGCGCGCCGGGGCCGCCGTTCAGGTACTTGTAGCCGCAGCCCACGGCAAAGTCGGCGCCGGCAGCGTGCAAATCCACGGGCACGGCGCCGGCGCTGTGCGCCAGGTCCCACACGCACACAATGCCCCGCGCGTGCGCCGCCGCGGTCATGGCGGCCATGTCGTGCATGGCGCCGGTGCGGTAGTTCACGTGCGTGAGCATCAGCACCGCCACGTCGTCCTGCAGGGCGGCGGCGATGTCCTCGGGTTCGAGCAGCACCAGCTCCAGGCCACGCTCGCGGCACAGGCCTTCGGCAATGTAGAGGTCGGTGGGGAAGTTGCTGCGCTCGCTGAGCAGCTTGCTGCGCGCCGGCGCGTCGGCCCGGACGATGTTGAGCGCCGCGCTCAGCACCTTGTAGAGGTTGATGGAGGTGGTGTCGGTGCACACCACTTCGCCCGGCCCGGCGCCAATCAGCGGCGCAAGCTGGTCGCCCAGGCGCTGTGGCAGATCGACCCAGCCGGCGTCGTTCCACGAGCGGATCAGGCCCTGCGCCCATTCCTGCTCCACCACCTCGGCCACGCGGGCGGCAGCGGCTTTGGGCGCGACGCCCAGCGAATTGCCGTCGAGGTAAATGACGCCGCCCGGCAGCGTGAAGTGCGCGCGCAGGCTGCGCAGCGGGTCTTGCGCATCCAGGGCGCGGCAGTCTTGCAAGGTGGTCATATTTAAAAACACTTTCATTTTGATAGCTGCTTACGCTTATGCATCAAGCGCTAGAGGCCAAAAAGATTGTTATCGTTAGCACTCAGAGATACTCTTACGGATTGAGGTTTGGGATGCAGGCTGCTCCGGTAGCGCCGACCCCAATGCCTGCGCTGCCTTGCATCCGGCGCCAATGCTTGCGCCGTGCTCGTTCCGACGCCCAGGGCCGAGCGCAGCGATGGCCCGAAAGGATGTTGGGCCCAATCCCCTCTGGCCGTGCCGAGGAGCACAGCTTCAGGCGGATCAGGGCCGCGCGCTGTTTGAGCCGCAGGCGAGTTTGCGCGGACCCCGCCTGAAGCGCGCACCGCAGGTTGCCCCGCAGCGCAGCGAAGGGGACACGGACAGCGGGGTCGCCCTTTCTTTGGTACCTTTCTTTCGGCGACGCGAAAGAAAGGTACTGCGCCGCCGGGCGCACCCCCCGGCTCCCGCCCTGGAAAAAAGCAAGCTGCCAACCATGAGAATTCGAGCCGTTGGCGCTTCTCGGCCGTCAGGCAGACGGAGCCAGAAAAACAAAAGAGCATTTCAAACCAACGCGCGCAACACCGCCCGCACCGGCGAAGCATCCGCACTCACCAGCCTGAGCGGCAGCGCAATCAACTCGTAATCTCCCTCGGGCACCTCGTCGAGCACCAGGTTTTCCAGCACCCGCAGCCCCCGGCGGCGGATGACCTGGTGGCTCTCCAGGGTCTTGCTGTCAGCCGGGTCGATGCTGGCGGTGTCGATGCCCACCAGCTGCACGCCCAGGTCGGCCAGGCGCTCGATGGTGCCCGGCGCATACGCAGCCAGTTGCGCGTCCCACTGCGTGGGCGCCCTGGCGTAGGTGCGCACCAGCACCCGCGGTGGCAGATCGGTCAGCGCATGCGCAAGGTGGCGCCATTCGATCAATGGGCCGCAGCCGATCGCATGGATCACTCGGCAGGGGCCAAGGAACGGCTCCAGCGCCACGGCGCCTATGGCCGCGCCCGTTGCGTCGTAGTGCAGGGGCGCGTCGGCATGCGCGCCGACATGGGGCGAGAGCGTGATGGCGCTCACGTTCACCGGGCAGCCCGGCGCGATGGTGGCGCTCCACTGCTGCTGGTAGGGCGTATCGCCCGGAAATACGGGCGACTGCGCGCCAACAGGCGGGGAAATATCCCAGAGTGGTCTGTCGCATGGGCTTGGCATGGCACGAAGTTAGCGCGCTGGCGCCGCCGTGGTGTCGGCTGGATGCAACAGTTCGCCAAATCTCTGCCCCGAACCGCGTGCCCGCCAATTGCGCCAGCGCAAACACCGGTCAATGGCCCGGCAAGACCATGGACAAAATTTGCCCTGTGTGGCGGGGAACTTAGTAAAATGAGAACTATTCCTATTGTCTTTTCGGAAAGCCACCGTGACCCAGATGCCTCCCAACAATGCGGCCACCCGAGCCGCCGTCGAATGCAGCCTGGCCGATCTGTCGCTGCGCACCGACGCCTGGGTGCACGGCCTGCGCATGGACGCCGAGCACGAAGACCAGGATCTTTTGCTGCGCCTGGTGGAAATTGGTTTTCTCCCTGGCCAGCGCGTCAGCGTCGTCGCCCGCGCGGTAGGCGGCGGCGATCCGCTGGCCGTGCGCGTGGGGCGCAGCACCTTTGCCCTGCGCCGACGCGAAGCCGCGCTGGTGCGCGTGGGCGCAATGCCGCCCCCATCCCTTTCGCGGCCCGGTGCGCAATGAAGGACGCCCAGTGAGCGCCACCGCCTCTTCATCGGGTGTGCCGGCCGGCCTTGCGCCGGACCAGCTGGCCTTGCTGGGCCACCCCAACAGCGGCAAGACGGCGCTGTTCAACCTGCTCACCGGCAGCCGCCAGAAGGTGGCCAATTACGCTGGCGTCACCGTCGATCGCAAAGAAGGCGTGCTGGTCACCCCTTCGGGCAAGCGCTTGCGCGTGCTCGACCTGCCGGGCGCCTACAGCCTCAATGCGCTCAGCGCCGACGAAGCCGTCACGCGCGACGTCGTCACCGGCCAGCGGGCGGGCGAAGCCTCGCCGCACCTGCTGGTCTGCGTGGTCGACGCCACCAAGCTGCAACTGGGCCTGCGCATGGTGCTGGAGACGCGGGCCATGGGCCTGCCCATGGTGCTGGCGCTCAACATGAGCGACGCCGCCCGCCGCGCCGGCATTCACATCGACCGCGAAGCGCTGCAGGCCGAGCTGGGCATGCCGGTGGTGGAAACCGTGGGCATCCAGAAGGGCGGGGCCGCCGAGCTGCTGCGTTTTCTGGATGGCTGGAGCCCGGTCGCCGAACTCAAACCTCTGCCCTGGCAGCCGCACGGCCTGAAGCAGGTGCTGCAGACGCAGGTGGAGGTGCAGCGCATCCTGCGCCTGGCGGTGCAGGAGCCCGAAGGCCTGCTGCGGCGCGACGACGCGATCGACCGCGTGGTCTTGCACCCGGTGTGGGGCATGCTGCTGCTGGCCGCCACCATGTTTCTCATGTTCCAGGCGGTGTTCAGCTGGGCCCAGGTGCCCATGGACGCGATCAACGGCGGGGTCGATGGCATCGGCCAGTGGGTGTCGGCGCATATGGCGCAAGGGCCGCTGCGCAGCCTGCTGGTGGACGGCATCATTGCCGGCGTGGGCGGCGTGCTGGTGTTTTTGCCGCAGATCCTGATTCTCTTTTTCTTCATCCTGGCGCTCGAAGATTCCGGCTACCTGCCGCGCGCCGCCTTCCTGCTCGACCGGCTCATGGGCACGGTGGGCCTCTCAGGCCGCTCGTTCATTCCGCTGCTTTCGAGCTTTGCCTGCGCGGTGCCCGGCATCATGGCCACGCGCACCATCACGCACTGGCGCGAGCGCCTGGTCACCATCATGATTGCGCCGCTCATGACCTGCTCGGCCCGCCTGCCGGTGTACGCGCTGCTGATCGCCGCCTTCATTCCCTCAAAAACCGTGGCCGGGGTATTCAACCTGCAAGGCTTGGTGATGTTCGCGCTGTATGTGGGCGGCATTGCCAGCGCCATGGGTGTGGCGGCGGTGCTCAAGCTCTGGCGCGGCAAGGTGCGGCCCACGCCGCTCATCATGGAACTGCCGGCTTACCGCTGGCCCAGTGCGCGCAGTCTGGCCGTCGGCTTGCTCGAACGCGCCAAGATCTTTCTGCGCCGCGTCGGCGGCATTATTCTTTCGCTGACCGTGCTGCTGTGGTTTCTCTCCACCTACCCGGCAGCGCCCGCGGGCAGCGAGGGGCCGGCCATTGCGTACAGCCTGGTCGGCCGCATGGGTTCGTGGCTGGAAGTGGTTTTTGCGCCCATCGGCTTCACCTGGCAGATTGCCGTGGCCCTGGTGCCCGGCATGGCAGCGCGCGAGGTGGTGGTGAGCTCGCTGGGCACGGTGTATGCGCTTTCGGCCCAGGGAGACGACAGCACCGCCCTGGGCGCGCTGATTGCGCAGCAGTGGTCGCTGGCCACGGCGCTTTCGCTGCTGGTGTGGTTCATTTTTGCGCCGCAGTGCCTCTCCACCCTGGCCACGGTGCGGCGCGAGACGGGTTCGTCGCGCCTGGCCCTGGTCATGATGGTGTACCTCTTCGCCCTGGCCTATGCGGCCAGCTTCATTACCTACCGCGTCGCCCTGGCGCTGGGGGGATAGACATGTGGCAAGACCTTGGCGTTGCGGCCGTCGTTCTGGCGGCGGTGTGCTATGCCTTCTGGTACCTGATGCCTGGCGCCCTGCGCCGGCGGCTCGCGGCCATTCGGCCGGAACTGGGCAAGTCGCCATCGTGCTCCTCGGCGTGCAGCAGCTGTGGTGGTTGCGCGCCCAAGTCGGCGGCCGACGCCGGCGCTGGCAAGCCTGTGCAGATCGTGCGCCAGCGCTGAGCGCGCCGGTCCAGCTCAGGCTGCCTTGCCGCTACTGCTGCTGCGCAGCCGGCTGGGGGCCAGCGCGTTGTTCTGCTCCAGAATGGGGTAGGCCACCGAACACAGCAGCGAGTTGATGCGTTTGAAGTCGCTGATCAAATCAATGTGCAGCGAACTCGTTTCCATGCTGGCCACCGAACGGTCCTGCAGGCGCACCAGGTGCGCGGCGGCGTAGTCGCGCTCCAGCTCGCGAAAGCGCGTTTTCTCTTCCAGCAGCTTCTTGGCGTCGCGCACGTTGTCGTTCAGGAACACGCTCATCGCCAGGCGCAGGTTGTCGATCAGGCGGGCGTGCAGGTCGTTGATTTCTTCCATGCCGGCCTCGGAAAACTTCAGTCCGCGCTTGATCTTCTTGTCCTCAATATCGATCAGCACGCGCTCGATGATGTCGCCCACCTGCTCCATGTTGATGGTGAAGCCCATGATGTCCGTCCAGCGCCGCCCCTCCTTTTCATCGAGCGCCTCGCGCGAGATTTTCGTCATGTAGTACTTGATGTCCGAGTACAGGCCGTCCACCGTATCGTCGAGCTTGCGCAGGTCTTGCGACAGCTTCAGGTCGGCCGTGCGGATCACGGTGTGGATGCCTTGCAGCATGGTCTCCACCACATCGGCCTGGTGCAGCGCCTCGCGCGCGGCGCACGAGATCGCGAGCGACGGTGTCGCCAGGGCCGAGTTGTCCAGGTGGCGCGGCCGCGTATCGGTCGGGCTGACCTGCTCGGGCGGCAGCAGACGCTCCACCAGCGCGGCAATGGGCTTGGTAAATGCAATGCAGGCCACCGCCATTACCGCGTTGAAGGCCAGATGGAACAGCACCACCAGCGTGGCATCGTCGGGTACGTAGGGGCGCACATAGCGCAGCCACGGCCCCACCAGCGGCGCCATGATGACGACGCCGGCCATCTTGAAGAGCAGGTTGCCCAGCGGCACCTGGCGCGTTTCCACACTCGAACGCATGGTGGTAATCACGGCCAGCAAGCCGCTGCCCAGGTTCGCCCCCACCACCAGCCCCAGGCCCACCGCCACCGGCACACCGCCCGAGCCCACCAGCGTGGCGGTCAGCAGCACCGTGGCCAGGCTGGAGTACGACACGATGGACAGAATGGCGCCGGTAGTGATCTCCAGCATCAGGTCGCTGGTGAGCGCGCCCAGCAAGGTGCGAATGGCGTCGGATCGGGTCAGTTCCCGCGCGGCGTCGTTGATCAGGCGCAGCGCCAGCAGCATCAGCCCCAGGCCAATGAGCACCCGGCCGATGCGCCCGGCCGTGGTGTCCTGGCGCGACACGTAAAGCACCACGCCAACAAAAATGAACAGCGGCGAGAGCCACGAAAGATCCAGCGAAAACAGCACCGCCATGATGCTGGTGCCCAGGTCGGCCCCCAGCATCACCGCCAGCGCGGCCGACAGGCCCATCAAGCCCTGGCCCACAAAGGACGAAACAATCAGCGCGGTGGCGGTGCTCGACTGCACCAGCGCTGTGACGCCCATGCCCGACATGGCAGCGGTGAACGGCGTGCGCACACTGTGGGCAATCATTTGCCGCAGGCTGGCCCCAAACACACGCAGGATGCCCGTGCGCACCAATTGGGTGCCCCACACAAGCAAGGCCACAGCGGCCAGAAGGTTCAAAAGATGTTTCATCGGAGAACCGGGCACTATACGCCGGAACGCAAAATTCATAGCAGCGGGTGCCGGGTAGGCGCACTGGCGGGGCTGCGATTTCCTGATTATTTAGCTGCCTCAGACAAAGATTGGAGAGCGCCATTTCGCACAGGGCGGGTGCCGGGATGTGCGCCCGGCGGCGCAGTAACTTTTTTCATGCCGAAAAAAGTCACCAAAAAAAGCCCACCCTGCTGTCTGCGACCCCTTCGCTGCGCTGCGGGGCAACCTGCGTCGGGGCACTTGCGGGGTGCGCCGTGGAACTCACTTCGCTGCTGTGCAGCTGCGTTCAGACAGCCACGGCGAGCGAGGGCCTGTTGACACTGTGCAAGGGGATCGCGTTGCCCCGCAAAGGGGCTGTATGCAAGGCGCACGTGCGCGGCAAGGCTGGTGCCTTGCAAGCGCGGGCAACGCCGCAGACGGCCCCTTTGCGAGGCAACCCGAAGGGAAGGTCACCAGAGCCCGCCCCTCGGCGTTGCGTTCCTTGAGCGTGCGGACGCACGCGCTGCGTCGCGCGCCTTGATGGACGGGCTCTGGTGACCTTCGCGACCCCTTGCACAGTGTCAGCAGGCCCTGCCAACGAAGCATGCGCGCACCAGCGCGCATGCCACCCCGCAAGCACCCCGCCGCAGGCGCATCCACAAGGGCGGGGAACCACACGGGCCTTTGCTGCGCTCGGCCTCGGGAAATGCAACTTCGGTCCACAGCGACGCGTATGTCTTTTATTGGGCCGAGCGCAGCAATGGCCCGTAAGGATGTCTGAGCCCTTGTGGCCGTGCCGAGAAGCGCAGCGGCGGGCGGATCAGGGCTCGCGTCTGTTTGAGCACCGCAGGTGCGAGTTGAGCGAGACCCCGCCCGGCGGGAGCATCGCAGGTTGCCGCGTGCGCAGCACGGGGTCACGGACAGCAGGGTCGCCTTTCTTTTGGCATCTTTTCTTTGGCGACGCAAAGAAAAGATGCTCGCCCGCCGGGGCGAGACCCGGCATCCGCCCTTCGCCACGATGCGCGATCCGACAGTTGCGCTGCGCCCCAATACCTGCGTCGTGCCAATGCCTGCGCAGCGCTTCTCGCTCACCCTCCAAACAACCGCCGGTACCAGGGTCTGCTGCTTGCCTGGGCTTTGCCATTCACCAGGCCGGGCACCGCAGGCACTGCACCGGGTTCCAGGTTGTCGAGCACGGCCTGGGGCCGGCCCAGAACCATGCGGCGCGCTTCCTCCTTGCCCATGCATTCCACCAGCCGGGTCACGGCTTCGTCCATGCGCGGGTTGCGGGCCTTGGTGTTGTGGGCGTCGCTGGCCACCACCGCCACCAGGCCGTCGTCCAGAAAGCGGTCGCTCCAGTAGCGCGCGCGCTTGCCAAAGCGCCCGGTGATCGAGCCCGCCGTGATCTGCATCCAGGCGCCGCGCTCGGCCAGGCGCACGAAGGTGTCGTAATGGTCTTCAATCCACGTCAGGCGCTCGGGGTGGGTCACCAGCGGCACAAAGCCCGCCGCCATGATCTGGAACACCGATTCCTCAAAATGCGGCGGCGCCACGTGGTGCGAAGGCTCCAGCAGAAAGTAACGCGAGTTGTGCAGCGTGGGCACGCGTCCGCTCTGCAGGCCTTCCAGCAGCTCGGGCACCAGGTGCGCGTCGGCACCGCGCGTGAGCTTGAGCGCAATGCCGTTGGCATCGAGCTCGGCCTGCAGCTTCTTGATATGCCCGGCAATGCCCGCGCTGTCGTTCATGTACAGGCCGGGGTAGATGTGCGGCGTGCACGCCATGATGGTCGTGCCCGCATCCACCGCCTGGCGCGCCATCTCCAGCGACATCTCCAGCGAGCGCGCGCCGTCGTCAATACAGGGCAGAAGATGGGAATGCAGATCGATCATTGGACAGGATCGGCCGCGCGTTGGCGCAGCTCGAAGTCGTCAAAATACATCACTCCGGCCATTCCTGCTCGCGCCTCCCAATTGGCCGTGGCTTCGAGTTGCAGACGGGCCGCGCCTTCGCACTCGGCCGGCATCTCGAAATCCAGGTCAAACGACTGCCATTGCTTCTGCGTCTCCACCAGCGCCTCGGTCTGCGCAAAGCGCTCGCCCCCTGCGGCGCAGCGCAGCGCCCACACCAGGCCTTCGCGCGTGCGCAGGCGGTCGCTCATGTAGCGCCCGGTGAACCGAAAGCGGCTCCCCAGCAGCACCAGCGGCTGGCTCACCAGCGGCTGGGGCAGGGCGGCGCGGCCGGTCATTTCCACCTGCAGCATGTTGCCGGCGCGGGGAGATGCGGACACCTGCGCCACCTGCACGCCCACCTTGCCGGCGCGCTGCTGCGGCCAGGCCCAGTCAAAACCGCGCTGGCTGGCCCGGCGGTCAAAACCGGGGTTGTACAAACCGTCCTGCACCTGGCCCAGCACCGCCACCCACAGTGCATAGGCGTCAAGCCAGTAACCCGCTTGCTTGAGCCGTTCCACCTGCCCCAGGGCGGTAGGCAGGCGCACCACGCCCAGCTTCCAGCCCTCGTTCACAAAAGGCTGCAGCAGCTCGACGGACACCTGCGCGCTCAGCGAGGCCAGCACCGCGTCGAGCCAGCGCGACTGCGCCGTCAGCTGCGCGCGCACCGCGTCCTGCGTGCTGGGCTCCAGCATCAAGGCCACCAGCGGCGCACGGGCGCTGGTTTCGCCGCGCTCCACCAACAGCGTCAGCGCTTTGGCCGCGGCTTCGTAATTTTCTGCCTGCATGCTGGCATTGGCCTGCAGCGTCAGCGCCCGGTTGTCGTGCGGGGCCAGTTGCTGCAGCCAGGGCAGCAGCGGCGCGGCGAGCGTGTCGTCCTGCGCGGCCAGGTTCTGTGTGAGCCAGAGGTAGGCAAAGCTGTCGCCAATGTTGCGCTCCAGGTGCTGCACCTGCTGCGTGGGCGTGGTGGTTTCCAGGTGGCCCGAGCTGTAGTCGCTGCAGCCTTGTTCAAATGGCCATTCGGCCAGCCAGCAGCCGCGCTCGATCTGTTGGGGCCAGGCCCAGGCCCACAGGGCCAGCAGCAGCGCCAACCACAGTCCGATCCAGGCGGCACGCGCCAGGTTTTTGCCTAAGAGTCTGTTCATGGTCTTTTCATGGAGCCCGTTGCCCCACCCAGGTGGTGGCTGCAAGGCGCAAACCGCAGCCGGGCTGGTGGCCCGGCGAGGATTTGCAACGCCCCAGACGCCGCCTGGGTGGGGTAACCCTTCGGGCAAGGCAGCAAAACGCCGCACTCAGCGTTGCCCGCCTTGTCCAAGCCGCCAGCATGGCCTGCGGCGTGCGCCTCGATTGCGGCGTTTTGCTGCCTTGCGGGCTCCATGAAAAGACCATGAACAGGCTCTAACGTCATTCGGTCTCCACCAATTCCAGCCGCGACATCGCCGTGCCTTCGGGCATGCCAACAAAATGGGCCGCAAGCCGGTAACGCACGGTGGTGGTGGCAGCGGTCTGCGGGTTGCTGGCGGTGACCTGTACGGTTCCGCGCAGCTCCAGTGCGCTTGGGCGCGGCGATTCAGACAGGGTCAGCAAGGTGACTTTCAAACGGGGGTATTCGCGCCCCAGGCGCAGGCCGGGCGCCAGCAAATTGCCCTTCACATCCATCTTGCGCAGCAGCTCCTGGGCCCGCTGCGCGTCTTGCGGGCGCTCGAGCGTGGCCATCAAGTCCCGCAGGTACTGGGTGGCGCCGGGGGCGTCCACGCTCCATTGCGCTGCTTGCGCTGGCGCGGCGGCGGCAGGGGGCGGGCTGGGCGCCGCAGCTTGCGCAGGCGCCACCGTAGCGGGTGCTGGTTGGGGTGCGGGTGCCGCAGGCGGAGCGGGCGGGGCTGCGGCAGCAGGCGCTGGCGCACGCACGGGGGCCGCTGCCGGCATGGGTGGGGCCGCTGCCGCCGGCAAGGGGCGGGCTGCGGCAGGCCAGGGCTCTGCGGCGACCGGGGCGGTGGTGTCATGGTCGGCGCGCGCCGCCGTGGGCATGGGAGCGGGCGCCGCCCGGGACTGCACCTGCGCCTGCATCTGCACTTGCGCCACCGTCACATCGTCCGGCGCGGGGCTGGGCTGGGCACGGGGCCAGGGCGGCGCGGCCACAGCCGGTTGATCGCTCGCCAAGCTGTCTGCCACGCTGCCGGCCAGACGGGTGCTTGCATCGGCTCTGTCCGAACTGTCCCGTTGGCGCGGGTTGGCGCGCCCGGGGTCGGCTGGCAAGGGGCGGGTAGCAGGCCAGGTGTTTCGCGTGTCGCGCGACAGTTGCAGGCCGGCACTGTCGTACAAGTCGCCATTTGCTGCAGTCCAAGCCTGCGCTGCGCTGCTTGCCGGTGCGGCGCCGGGCTGCCCAGCCCGCGGTCGCTCAGCGGCCTGCGGCTTGGTGGGGCGGGCCGCATCGGGCTTGGCCGACGCGCCCGCGGGCGCCCGCGCCACTACCAGCATGGCGCCGCCCGGCGTGTCGTTGGCCACCCAGGCCAGCAGCGCCACCACCAGTGCGCCCACGCCCGTGGCCGTCAGCAGCAGGCGCGCCTGCAAGGGGTAGCGCGCCCACAGCGCGCTCCAGCTTTCGCCGCCGCCGAGCCGCGACTTGGATGCCGCCCAGTGCGCTTCGGGCTTGCGCGCAAAAGGGGCGCTCGCAGCGCCCGCCACCGGCGGCGCGGTGCGCCAGCGCGGCCAGGCTTCGTTTTCCAGCTCCTGGTCGTAGCGCTCGCGCAGCGCCGGGTCGGCCAGCACCTTCTGGGCCCGGTTCACCAGGCCGGCGGCATTGGCGGGCAGGCCTTCCACCCCCATGTCGGGGTGGGTCAATCGAATCAGTGCGCGGTAGCGCGTGCGCAGCAGCTCGGCATCCACCGGGCCTTGGGGCAGGCCCAGAATCTGGTAGTGGTTGTTCTCGGGCGCAAAGCACGCGCGCTGGATAAACATCACCGCGGCGGCCTTGATCTCTTGCGCCTGCGCTTGCAGACCTTCGGGCACGCGCCCCAGCGCCCACAGCGCCAGGGTGTCTATCTGTGCATGCAGCTCGGCGGGCTCGCGCAGGCGCAGGGCGTAGCGCCCCGGCGTGCGGCCAAAGTCCAGCAGAACCCGTGCCAGTGCGTTCTTGGGCATGCGCGTCGCCTCAAGCCTCTGCGTGCAGGACGGGTGTCAAGTCGCCGTCAGCGAAGGCTCGGTGCGCGTGCCTGCGCCGGCCGCTGCGCCGGCCTTGGGCGGCGAATCCACACCGTAGCCGTAGTAGTTGTCGTAGGTGTAGTAGGCGGTGTTTTGCGCCGTGGTCTTGGTCAGCACCACGCCGCAGGGCATTACACCGGCCATGCGCAGGCGCCGGAAGGCGTCTTTGATGTGGCTCTTGCGCGTCTGGCTGGCCTGCGCCACGAACAGCACCGAATGCACCTGGTTGCCCAGCACAATGGCGTCGGCCAGGCCCAGCACCGGCGGCCCGTCGAAAATGATGTACTGCGCGCCGCGCACTTCCAGCAAATCCATCAGCTCGCCCAGGCGCGGGCCGGTCAGCAGGTCCACCGGGCTGGGCGGAATCGGCCCGGCGGTAATGATCATCAGGTTGTCGATGGCGCTCATGCGCGTGATCTCGCCCGGCTTGCCGTGGCCCGAGAGGTAGTTCGACAAACCGGCCGTGTTGGGCAGGTTCATGTACTTGTGCACCGAGGGGTTGCGCATGTCGGCGTCCACCAGCACCACCTTGGCGCCCATCTGCGCGAAGTTGATGGCCAGCGCCAGCGCCGTGGTCGATTTGCCCTCGTTCTTGGTCGTGCTGGTCAGCACCAGGCGGCGCGGTGCGCCATCTGCCGTCGAGAACTGCAGCGCCGTGCGCACCGAACGGTAGGCCTCGGCCATCTGCCCGCGCGGGTCTTCGTGCACCAGCAGCGCCAGGCTGGCAACCTTGGCGTTGTCCTTCACCTTGGGAATCACGCCCAGCAGCGGCACCTGCAGCAGCTTTTCTACCTCGTCGGCAAACTTGATCGAATCGTCCATCGACTCCATCAAAAACACAATGCCCAGCCCCAGCACAATGCCGGCCAGCAGGCCAATGGCGGCGTTCAGCGCCAGCTTGGGCTTGTAGGGGAACAGTGGCACCTCGGCCTTGTCCACCACCTGAATGTTGTTCGTCTCCACCCCGCCGGCCACACCCACTTCTTTCACCTGCTGCAGCAGGCCGTTGTACAGCTCGCGGTTGGTGTCCACCTCGCGCTTGAGCAGGTTGAAGTCCACGCTGCGGTCCTGGGCCGACATGATTTCGGAGCGTGTCTGCTGCAGCCGGGTGCGAATCAGGTTCTCTTGCCGCTTGGCCGTTTGCGCCTGGTTGCGCACCGAAGCCAGAATACTCTGCACTTCGGCCTGGATGCGCTCGTTGAGCTCGTCCATCTGCCCGCGCAGTTGCTTCATCTTGGGGAAGTCGTCTTTGTAGACCTTGGCCGCCTCCTGGTAGGCCTGGTCGAGCTTGCTCAGTTGGTCCTTGTAGTTTTGAATGGTCACGCTCTCAAGCACCTGGCGCGCGGTGTTCGGCGCCGTCTTGATGGCCTCGTAGTCCGATTCGGTCTTGATGACTTCCTGCTCGGCCTTGGTCAAAGCCGTGGAATATTCGGTGAACGTCTGGTTCAGTACGTTGGTTTTTTCGTCCAGCGTGAGAATGTTTTTGCTGCGCGCGTATTCGTTCAGCTTGCGCTCCGATTCTTCAAGCCGCGCCTTGGTCAGGCCCAGCTGCGTTTCCAGAAAGGTCTTGGCGTAGGACGACGAATCCATGCGCCGCTCCAGGTTCAGCGCAATGAACGCGTCGGTCACGCTGTTGGCAATGCGCGCCGCCAGCTGCGGGTTGGCATTTTCCACCTGAATATTCAACATGCGTGAATTGCGCACCTGCTCCACCTTGACGGTGTTTTGAAAAGCGCTGATCACCCCTTCGCGGTTCAATCGTTCTGCGTTGTTGGACGACGGATCGCGAATCTTGCCGTAGCTGTCCTTCATGCGTTCCAGCAGGCTCCCCGCCATGGCCTTCCAGCCCGTGGCCTCAGGCGCGTCTGCGTCGCCTTCCGCCACGGCCGGCGCATCGCCTTCGGCTGTAGCCTCGGTGGGCATGGGTAGGCCCTGGCGGTCCAGCCGCAATTCGTCAATCACCCGCTCGGCCAGCACCCGGCTTTTGAGCAGTTCCAGCTGGGTGCCCATGCCAGTGCGGTCGTCCAAATCCTGTGAGGCATCGGCATCCTGCCCAAACTGCACCACGCGCGCGGCGCGCTTGTCCACCTGCACCGTGGTGGTGGCCAGGTACAGCGGCGTCTTGATAAAGCTCAGCAGCACCGCCACCAGCAGGCCGGCGATGGCGACGGACAGGAGCAGCCCCTTGTGCTTGACCACCATGCGCCAGAGGTCGCGCAAATCGAGCAGGTCATCGTCATCGTCTGGTGTGGCCCCGTGCGCGGGCATGGGCATGCCCAGCGCGTGGTTGCCGCGCAACTGCAGCGCATGCGAGGGTGCGGGGCCGCGGTGCGGGGCGGGCAGATTTTCAGGCTCGGGCGTGTTGGGGTCTTGGGTCATGGCGCGCAAAAAGTGGCATCAGGGCGGCGAGCCACCCAGGGCGCTCGCGAAGCGAGCGGGCTTCAATTGGGGGTTGCGATATTGCGGTAGCCGGAAGCAAACGGGTTGAGCGTATCGATGATGTCGCGGAACAGCGAGTCGCGCAGCGTGACGCGGGATTCCACCCGGTTGACTACCACCACGTCGTCGTTCTGCAACATGGGGTCGAGTGCCTCGCCCTTGCGAATCTTGAGCACATCGTACTTCTGCGAAACGCTCTCGCCCTCGGGCGTTACGCGAAACAGCATCACGTTTTCCATGTCGGCCAGCTGGCCGCCACCGCCCGCCATGGCCAGCGCGCGCAGCAGGGTGATCTGCCCTGTCAGCGGGTACACCCCCGGCTTGGTCAGCGCGCCATCAAGCGTAATGCGCTGCGTGGTGAACTCTTTCACAAAAATGGAGACCTGCGGGTCCTGCAAAAAATTCTTGCTGGCGTACTGCAGCGCTACCAGCGCTTCGGCGTCCGATGGGGTCAGGCCCGCTACGCTGATGGTCCCAATCAGCGGCATGGCAATCTGCCCGCTGGTGTTGACGCGCACCGTGCGCTTGAGCTCACTGACGCCAAACACTTCAATCTCCAGCAGATCGCTGGGCGTGATCTTGTAGTCAGAGTCAAGCGCGCTGGGCACGGCGCCAGCCTCCTGCAGCTTGCGCGCTGCGGCATCCAGGCCAGGCGCCACCTTCGCCGGCTTGGACGCAGAAGTTTCAGTGCGCAGGGCCACGCCTTCTTGTGCTGCTGCGGGCAAAGCCATCAGCGTCCAGCCCAGCGCGACGGCAGTCAACAAGGCGGGCAGAGGGCGAGGGAACGAAGCGAAATGGGGCATGAGGGCAGAAATCTTGGGGCCAAAAGCGGCAGAGGGCAAGCAGCGAAGTATAAATCGCGGACGCCAGGATGCGTTTACAAATTGACACGGTTCGCCCCCCCATGCACAGGCACCAGCTTGTCAGTGGCACTGTCTAGAATGTCTTTCCGCTGCGAGTCTCCGAGTCTGCAGATTTTTTCTCCTTTTCCTGCTCTCCTTTTCCTGCCATTGGCAGATTCTTATGAACCTTACGGAAGCGCGCATCGCCATCGTCGGCCTGGGTTACGTGGGTTTGCCGCTCGCTGTTGAATTCGGCAAGCACCGCCCCGTATTGGGCTTTGACATCAACACTGCCCGCATTGCCGAACTGCAATCGGGCCACGACAGCACGCTGGAAGTGGAGCCGCCCCAGCTTGCCGAAGCCAGCCAGCTCCAGTTCAGCAGCCATGCCGCCGACCTGAACGCCTGCCAAGTCTTCATCGTCACCGTGCCCACCCCGGTGGACCAGGCCAACCGGCCCGATCTGACGCCCCTCATCAAAGCCAGCGAAACCGTGGGCAAGGCACTCAAAGTGGGCGACGTGGTGATTTACGAGTCCACCGTGTACCCCGGCGCCACCGAGGAAGTGTGCGTGCCGGTGCTGGAAAAAACGAGCGGCCTGAAGTTCAACCAGGACTTTTTTTGCGGCTACAGCCCCGAGCGCATCAATCCTGGCGATAAAGTCAATACCCTGACCAAAATCAAGAAGATCACCAGCGGCAGCACACCCGAAGCGGCGGACGCGGTGGATGCGCTGTACCGCCAGATCATTGCCGCCGGCACCCACAAAGCCAGCAGCCTGAAGGTGGCGGAGGCCGCCAAGATCATCGAAAACATCCAGCGTGACGTCAACATCGCTCTGATGAACGAGCTAAGCCTAATTTTCGCTCGCTTGGGGATAGACACGCTGCAGGTGCTGCAGGCGGCCGGCACCAAATGGAATTTCCTGCCCTTTCGTCCCGGGCTGGTTGGAGGGCACTGCATCGGTGTGGACCCGTACTACTTAGCCCACAAGTCCCAGGAAGTTGGCTATCACCCCGAGGTCATTCTTGCAGGCCGGCGGGTAAACAACAACGTCGCCACCCACGTCGCCGATCAAACCGTCAAGCTGATGTTGCGTAAGGGCCTGCCCGTTCTGGGCAGCCGCGTGCTGGTGCTGGGCCTCAGCTTCAAAGAAAACTGCCCAGACGTGCGCAACACCAAAGTGGTGGACGTCGTGCGCACCCTGCAGGGCTACAACACCCAGGTCGATGTGTATGACCCATGGGTCAGCGTGGCCGAGGCGAAGCACGAATACGGTCTGCAATGCCTGGCCGACATGCCCACCCCTGATACAGGCCAATACTCCGCCATCGTGCTGGCTGTTGGGCACCGCCAGTTTGTAGAGCTGGGCGAAACTGGCATCAAGGCTCTGGGCCAAAGCGGCGCCGTGCTGTTTGACGTCAAGGGCGTCCTTCCGCTGGGTTCGGCCGATGGGCGGCTGTAAAACCGCACAACTCAGGCAAGCGCATGAACTATCTGAAAAATGATTAAAAACAGCCTCTAGCGCTTTCCCAGTAAGCGTTAGTAGCTATCAAAATTAGCAAAAATGCAAGAGCCCACTGCCTACCAAACCTTGCAGGCCCAATTGCGCGCCACCCCGCGCATCTGGCTTGTGACCGGCGCGGCCAGCTTCATTGGCAGCAACCTGCTGGAAACCTTGCTCAAGCGCGATCAGCCCGTGGTGGGGCTGGACAACTTTGACACCGGCCACCAGCGCAACCTGGATGAAGTGCAAACCCTCGTCACCCCCGCGCAGTGGGCCCACTTCAGCTTCATCCAATGCAACATCCGCGAGCTGGCCGACTGCCAGCGTGCCTGCGAGGGCATTGACCACGTGCTGCACCAAGCCGGGCTGGGCAGCGTGCCGCGCCGCCTGCAGGAGCCCATCACCACCAACGCCGCCAACATCACCGGCTTTGTCAACATGCTGATGGCTGCGCGTGACGCCAAGGTTAAAAGCTTCACCTACGCCGCTAGCAGCAGCACCTATGGCGACCACCCCAGCCTGCCCAAGGCGGAAGATGCCATTGGCAAGCCGCTGAGCCCCTACGCCGTTATCAAATATGTAAACGAGCTGTATGCTGAAGTGTTTGCGCGCTGCTATGGCTTCAGCACCATTGGCCTGCGCTACTTCAATGTGTTCGGCCCCCGCCAAGACCCTGAAGGCGCCTACGTCGCTGTCATGCCCAGGTGGATTGCCAGCCTGATCAAAGGCGAGACGGTCTATATCAACGGCGACGGCGAAACCAGTCATGATTTCTGCTGTATTGCGAACGTAGTGCAAGCGAACCTGCTGGCCGCGACGTCGCAAAGCCCCGGCGCGTTGAACCAAGTCTACAACGTTGCCGTGGGCGAGCGCACTACCTTAAATGACCTTTGCGCGCAGTTACACCGGAATCTGCAGCTGTGCTACCCGCACTTGGCCGGCGCCCAGCCCGTGCAACGCGACTTTCGCGCGGGCGACAAGTGCGCCACAGTCTGGCTGACATTCGCAAAGCGCAGAGTTTACAGGGGTACGCGCCTACGCAGCGCATCGGCGAAGGGCTGGCACTCGCGATGCCGTGATACGTCGAGCAGCAAATATGACAAAAATTCCCAGTTGCGCACGCCCATTAAGTGTTACCAGCTATTTAAATCATAGTAAATGAAGTTCGTTCCTGGGTTTGGCCGGCAAAAATGGCGTCCCAATGTAGTTAGGTAGTCGCACAAAGTAAAATATGAAGAATCACACGCTAACGCATGTCCGTGCTGTGCAATCGGCTCCAAAAAGGTACTGATTGATGTAGGTCGCCAAGCGCAGCGCGTCATTGCCTTTCCGAACATGAGCCAAGTACCAGCGCTTTCCGGCATGGTTCTCGCAGGCTCGGGTCGATTCCGTATATTGGCTGCTGACTACTAGCTGATGACGTGGACCAACCCGTGCTGGCCCGTGACGCAAAACTTGGCGCCCTGATGGTGACAGGGACATGCATTTTATTTAAATTAACTTTCAATGTCAAAAATACTAATTGCTGGCGCAGGCGGCGCACCCTCTGAAGGGGTTATTAAGTCCTTGCTTATAGGCAAAAAAAAGGAGACAGTAATCGGAATTGGTTCCGAGCCACTTGACTTAGTTCTGTCGCAGGCCAGTAAGAAGTTCTATATCCCTTACGCTAACTCACCAGCGTACAAAGAGCGGCTATTGCAAATATTAAATTTGGAAAAGCCCGATTTGGTGCATTTCCAAAATGACTTAGAAATATTCCATGCCTCGTTGATTCGGGATGAAATTTTGGCCAGCGGCACAAAGTTGTATATGCCAGAGCACGACGTAATAGACACTTGCGTGCATAAGTACAAGTCCTACCTAGCTTTCAGGAACGCTGGCGTGCTTGTGCCCCGCAATATTATGATCAATAACGAAGAGAATCTGCGCGAGGCTTTCGCCGTTCTGCGCGATGACGCAGGAAAGATATGGCTGCGCGCATCTTCTATTGGAGGTGGAGGTAAGGGGGCGATACCGACCAGCGACTATACACTAGCTAAGGCTTGGATTGATCATTACAACGGTTGGGGAGATTTCGTTGCGGCCGAAATGCTTACGCCAAATACGGTTACATGGCTATCCATCTGGTACGAAGGTGAATTGGTAGTAGCGCAGTCCCGAGAACGTCGCGGCTGGACCCATGGAAATCGGAGTATTTCTGGTGTCACTGGAGTAACAAAGGTCGGAATAACTTGTGAAAACGAACAAGTTACAAAGATTGCTATTGACAGCATCAAGGCAATTACGTCTAAACCGCACGGAATTTTTGGTGTCGATATGGCCTACGACAGAAACGGTGTGCCGAATCCGACTGAAATAAATATATCCAGATTCTTTACGACTGTCCTGTTTTTCACCGAGGCGGGTTTGAATATGCCAGAAATATTTAAGGATATCGTCCTGTATGGGGAATTTCCGCAGCTGGAAAAGAAGATCAATCCGCTCCCCAACGGGTTGCTTTGGTTGCGCGGCATGGATGTAGTGCCGCGCTTGATGCCGCAGGATGCGGTCGCGCAAGAGATTCAGTTCACATGAATATGGTTATAACGGGGACCTCCGGCTTTATCGGGTCCCGCCTGTTGCAGGCCGCACGCTTTGCCTACGGTGCTGGCGTGACGGCGTTCAGTTCACGCCCGACCGAGGGTAGCCACATCATCTACAGCGGTGAGCTTGGTTTCGGCCTAAACCCTGCCGAGCTGGCCCTGGTGGAAGAGGCCGAGGTGCTGATCCACGCTGGTGCATTCATTCCAAAAAGCGGCGCCGAAGCCAACCGACTTGCAGGCTGCAACGGCAACATCACGTTCACGGAAAAACTGCTGGCTCTGCCTTGGGAAAACCTGAAGAAGATCGTCTTTCTTAGCACCGTGGACGTGTACGCCAATGTGAATGGCACCATCTGCGAAGATACGCCTACGATGCCGGCTTCGCTGTACGGGCTGTCCAAGCTTTATGGCGAACGCATGGTAAACCTGTACGCGACCGAGCGAGGGATCATGAGCCAAGTGTTACGAATCGGCCATGTGTACGGACCTGGCGAGGAGAAATATGCAAAGGTGCTGCCTAGGTCCATTAAGAACATCTTGGCTGGTGAACCCGTTGAGCTTTGGGGCGATGGCAGCGAAATTCGAAGCTTCATCTATGTAGATGACGTGGTTACAGCCATTTTGCAGGCGGTCAATTTGCGCAAGGATGTAGGCCCTATCAACGTGGTTGGTGGAGTTGCTGTTTCAATACGTGCGTTGCTAGACCTACTCATCGCGGTCAGTGGTAAGCCTGTTGAAATTTCCGAAAGAGAATTTGGCGGAGTCAAGAGAAACTACATTGTTGACAATGCCAAAATGCGTCAGCATCTGTCGCCTGCCGAGACTGCCCTAAGTACCGGCCTGAAGGCGGAATACGCTTACATGACGGGGCTAGCGTGAACATTGTTTTTGATCTCGATGGTACTCTGATCGATTCGAAATTGCGGTTGTACCGTTTGTTTCAGCATCTCGCACCAGACTCTTCGTTTTCCTACGAGCAGTACTGGGGTTTTAAACAAAAGCGAACCTCGAACGAGACAATACTATCGTCCGAGCTTGGTTATGGGCAAGACCAGATCGCGCGATTTGTTGTGCAGTGGATGGCATTGATAGAGTCTCCACAGTATCTGGGGCTAGACAGCAATTTTATAGGTATCCATACCACCCTTGAAGCCCTGCAAAAGCAGGCGGACTTATATGTGTGTACCGCCCGACAATTTCGCCACCCTGCTCTGGTCCAGCTTACAAATCTGGATTTATCTCAGTATTTCAAGCGGGTATTGGTTACTGAGCAAAGGCATAGTAAAGAATCATTGATCGCTACCCATGTCGCCGGACTCAGTGCGAGCGACTGGTTGTTGGGAGATACTGGCAACGATATACAGGTTGGCAAGTTTTTAAACATGAAGACGTGCGCTGTACTCACTGGTTTTCTGAGTAAAGAGATTTTGCAAGTTTATGAACCGGATTTGATTCTTGAATCGGTGAACGAATTTTCAAATGCGATCTATTAATGGAAAGGCGCCAATGACTGATTTTCATAAATCACCAATGAAAAATAAGCTGAACTCGCACGTCATGTCTGATCATGAAAGAGATTACTTCAAAAGTCGTGGGGTGACTCTTATGGGTAAGGTGCTGGTGCTAGGCAGGCTGCCAATTATTAAAAACGAATTTGGAAGCCTACTGGAAATCGGAAATGACACCATATTAAATTCTGATAATGAAAACTCAAACACGCCAATTCCAACAGGGGTAAAATTTGTAGTCGGAAAAAATTCTATGATAAGGATCGGCGATAACTGCGATTTGAATGGCGTCGCAATCACGGCTTATAAATCAGTGCTCATAGGCAACCGAGTTCAAATAGGAGCAGGGGGTTTGATAATTGATACGGACTTGCATCCGATAAATTTAGATGAGCGTCGTAAACAAATTCTTGGCCAAGCTTTCGCTTTTGAACAAGTGTCGAAATCCGAAATCGTCATCGAAGATGATGTGTGGATTGGTTTTGGCGTCATAATTCTAAAAGGTGTGCGCATTGGCAGAGGAGCAATTGTGGGTGCGGGCAGTGTGGTAACCAAGAACGTTCCGTCGGGTGCTACAGTGGTGGGCAACCCTGCTAGGGCCACGAAATGAAGATAAGGTCATTAGTATGAAATACAGCATTGATGCATGCCAGATAGTTTCATTACCTAAAATTTCCGATCCGCGTGGAAATCTAACATTTATTGAGGCTGGCAGCCATATTCCATTTGATATTCAGCGCGTGTATTACCTCTACGACGTACCCGGTGGTGCCGAGCGTGGCGGCCATGCGCACAAGGACTTGCATCAACTCATCATTGCCATGTCGGGCAGCTTTGACGTGGTGCTGGATGACGGTAAAGATAAAAAACGAGTCCATATGAATCGGTCATACAGCGGGCTGTATGTTTGCCCCATGATCTGGCGCGAGTTGGACAACTTTTCGTCTGGCGCGGTGTTAATGGTGTTGGCCTCCAACAAGTATGACGAAACCGACTACTACCGCGACTACGCCGACTTCATGCGCGGACGCTGGCAAGCATGAACATCCCCTTTCTGGATCTGCGCGCGGCTTACCTAGAGCTGAAACCCGAAATTGACGCGGCAATCGCCCGAGTTTTGGCGAGCGGCCATTACATCCTCGGGCCCGAAGTCGAGGCTTTCGAGGCCGAGTTTGCCGCCTACTGTCAGGCACAGCATGCCATCGGCCTGGCCAACGGGCTGGATGCACTGCACCTGGCCCTGCTGGCCATGGATGTGAGGCCGGGCGACGAAGTCATCGTGCCCAGCAACACCTACATCGCAACGTGGCTGGCCGTCAGCCAATGCGGCGCCGTGCCCGTGCCGGTGGAGCCTAATGCGCGCACCTACAACATCGACCCGGCGCTAATTGAAGCGGCCATTACGCCAGCTACCCGCGTCATCCTGCCAGTGCACCTGTATGGTCAGCCGGCTGACATGGACCCCATCCTTGCCATCGCCCGCAAGCACGGTCTGCGCGTGCTCGAAGACGGCGCGCAGGCCCACGGCGCGCGCTACAAGGGCCGGCGCTTAGGCGCACATGGCGATGCCGTAGCTTGGAGTTTTTATCCTGGTAAGAACCTCGGCGCTATGGGCGACGGGGGCGCGGTAACCACCAACGACCCACAACTGGCCGACCGCCTGCGCGTTCTGCGCAACTATGGTTCGCGCGTGAAATATGTCAACGAGGTGAAGGGCTACAACAGCAGGATTGACCCGTTGCAGGCCGCCATTCTGCGCGTGAAGTTGGCGAATCTCGATCAATGGAATGCTCGACGTCGTGCTATTGCAAAAAGGTATCAGCAGGGCTTGGCCGATAATTCGATTGCATTGCCATATGTCCCGGAATGGGCTGAACCCGTATGGCATCTTTATGTCTTGCAACATCCCCATCGAGATGCTCTGAAAAAGGCGCTTAGCGACGCAGGTGTCGACACATTGATTCACTACCCGATTCCGCCTCACAAGCAGTTAGCCTACCAAGAGTTTGCTGATAGAAAATACCCAGGAGCGCTAAGCTTAGCCGAGAAATTAATAAGTTTGCCAATAGGGCCGCATTTAAGTATTGAAGATGCCGATCTTGTTATCAATGAGATAAATAGTAATAATCTTCTTAAAAACTTAAATGAATAACAAGGCCAAATCAAGAAATCAACTTTTGGATGCGTCTTTGCTTACGGCATTTGCATCATTTATCCTTATGATAGTTGGTTTTTTGAAAAATAAGGTAGCAGCCGTACTGCTAGGGCCTATAGGTTTTGGCCAGATATCTCTGCTGCAAAATCTGTTAACTACAGCATCAACACTTATTTCGGTTGGTACACAAAATTCAGTCCCGCGCCAAATCGCTAGAAATTTGGGTAACGATAAACTTGCCAGTCGATCAGTACGATCCGCAATCGCAATATTCTTAATTCTCTCAATTGCAGGATTGATTTTAGGGTACTTGGCGGCATTAAATTTAAATAAGTTTGATTTCTTTAAAAATGTTTCAATTGACGAATTTCAGTTCGCATTTGGAATTTTCCTCTTAATTTTGAGCGGCGGCTTGCTTTCAATATTAAATGCCACTGGACGAATAAGAGAAAGCTCCATTGCGAATGTAGTTGGCGCCGCAGCGGGTGCATTAATTGGGGTATTTTTCCTGTGGAAATTAAGTACAGATGGAATCTTGCTATTTTTGCTTGCGCCTGCCTTATTTGTAACAACTTTCTGCGTAATCAAACTCAGACATGTTTTTCTCGCAGTTAAATTTAAAATAGAAGAAATCGATCTACTTGAGATCAAGGAGGCATTCTCCCTGGGTCTTTCCTATCTTGGCGCTGCCCTGATCGCCACACTCACTCAATTGGCTGTAAGAGTTTTGGTGAGTGATCGCTTAGGGGAAACTAACCTAGGACTGGTTAGCGCAGGTCTCGCAATTTCCGGATCATATATGGCTGTCATTGTGAGTTCAGTCGGGACAAATTTTTTTCCAAGACTATCACACGCAATTCATGATAAAAAGAAATCTGGCGAATTGATAAGAGAGCAGATTTCAATTTGCCTTTCGATTGGATATTGGATTCTTTTATTCTGCATCTCCGTTCCTAGCATTGTCATTAGTTTGCTATTTTCCAGAGAGTTTAGTCCAGCGGCCCATTTAACACAATACTTTGTGGTGGCAGATTTTTTTAAGGTTTTATCGTGGATTTTTTCTTATGCCATCTTAGCAAAAGGATTTGGACGGCTCTATTTTCTAAATGAATTATTTGGCTCCGTAATTTTTATCCTAATAATTTACTATTTCCTTGAAAAAATCGGATTAAACGCTGTTGGATGGGCTGCTATCGCGCGATATGCTGTAGGTTTCTTGATATCGTATATTTACTGCAGACGCCAGTTGAATTTTGAATTTGGACGCAGGCATGCAGTTAGCATTTCATCTAAGGCGACGCTCTTGGTTATTGTGATGATTGGGGTGAGTTTTCAGTATGCTTATATAGGCTATTTTGGCGTCTTGGTCGCAGCCGCCTTTTCCCTCGGGTTCATCCAAAAAATCTGGGATAGAATAATATGACCATAAATAAATAAATTAACTAATAGGGCGCTAAATTCACATCGTCAGGCATTAATTTCTCTATTTTCGTCTTTTCTTATTGGCTTCGACGACATGTATCAGCTAAATATGGGCTAGATAATATTACGCGAAATCTTCCTCGTCATTGAGATCTATAACGGCTGAGGGCGATCGATTCGTTGTTAAAAAGCAGCCGTGACGAATTGATAAATATGTGCAATCTACCTGGAAAATCTAAGAGACAAGAACTCGAGCCGAATTCCGTTATGAAGATGTATTTTATATATAGCAGCCCTTATCCTCGAATTTCCGGGCACACTGCGGCTGACAGGCGTGTGCGAGATCTGCTTAGAGGCTTAGTATTTGCCGGCATAGACATATCTTTAGCGACGCCAAGATCACACGATTTTATGGTTGATAAAAGCCATATAGAGGATTTTGAAATCCTCCGATTTGGCAAAAAACTAAACAGACATTTATTTTGGCTTGAGCGAATATCTTTTTGGGTGGAGCTGGTATATAAAGCAACTGCTAAAAATGTTGAGGGGATATTTTTCTACAATACCAAAATTGACTCGATTGTTCCGGCAATTTTTCTTAAGCTGATTGGTAAGAAAATATTTTGGGAGATTTGTGACTATCATAGTGATTTCTCAAAAAATGTTACCGCCAGACAGAGGATGGCAAGAATTTCCGAATTGATCTTTTCTAGACTAAGTAATGAGATATTCGTAATTTCTAGATTCCTTCAAAGATATGTTAAAAGCATTAATAAAAAGGCGTCGACGACCATAGTTCCAATTATTGTAGACACCGATGAATTTATCAATTTGCCATTCTCTAGTGAAATAAGAAGGAAACACAGAATCCTCGATGACGAAATTATTATTTCGTATGTGGGAGGTATGTGGAAACACCAGGGCGTTAGCAATTTAATATTAGCCTTTAATGAATTGGTCAAAGATGGAAAGAAGATCAAGTTGCTGATTGCCGGAAACTATATAAAATCGCAGTTCCATGATGATGTGAAGGCCATAGTAAAGGAACTAGATCTAACTAATCATGTCATCTTGCCTGGATGGGTATCAACCAAAGAGGTTCAACAAATTTTGGCCGAGTCAGATATTTTAGTCGTTAGCCAGTTAGATGAGGATTTTACCAATGCGGGGTTGCCAACCAAATTAGCGGAATATTGCGCAGCAGGGAAAGCAATTATTGCCACTGATGTAGGCGATATCACTCTATATCTTAAACATGAATATAACGCCTACGTATGCGGACCAAGCAGCGTGTCGGAAATTGAAGATAGTATTTCAAGGCTGATCGCTGACGACAAGTTAAGACAATATATTGGAACGAATGCAAAAAAGTTAGCAGTTGAGAAATTTTGCTATAAAAAAATAGGCATAGAGATAGCCAGAGTAATTAGATAGCTATTGCCCTGGATAATTTCAGAACTGAAGCCGGCGCGCTAAACTGCTTTGCCTGAGCGGTTTTTGGCAAGAATTGATACGACCCTTGTAGCTGAATAGGACTTGCAAGTCATGCTAAATACTCTGTACAAGAACGCACGCACCACGATGGCCAAGGGTACCGATATCGCCGTCAGCGTAGAAATATCTAGCGAGTTGGCTTATTGCCGCGGCATTCTCGGTCAGTTGGTCGTCAAGTGGAGGAAGCACCAGGTTTTTAGTGAGTGCTTGCGCGCAGCCCATAACCTACAGACCGCACGCACGGCCGGCAGTCGTGGGTCGCCTGCGTCGCATCCTGATGCAGCCACTGGCTCACTTGCTGGCGGTAACAATGGGATTTCTCAGTGCCCATGTTTCGAGCGCAGAGCTCGGTCGCTACTTGCGTCGTCATACAGTGGGCAATCTCAAAACCACCAAGCCAAAAATGCTCAGCGAGGCCTAACCAGGAGAGTTCCACTTTGTCTACATGGATGTGAACTACCTCTGGCAAGGCCTGCGCGATCATGATCCACAAATTGGTGAGCGACAACGGTAAGGCGTTCGGAAATCACTTGTTCGCCGAAAGTGAGCGCAAGGCCAGTGCCAACCCTAAGTTTGATTACATATGCCAGGCGCTGGGCATCGACCAAGGGCTGACCAAGGCCAAGACGCTTGGAACCAATGGAATGGTTGATTTCTTGTATGGGCGCATTGCCGAAGTTCCTAAGACACATTGGTTCAGCGGAGACCAGAGCATGCAGTGCACCTCGATGTGGTCCTTTAAGACCGCAGCTTCTTGTCGCCCAACTCCAACGGAAAATGCCGACTAGTGCTTTGAATGACTGGAAAATGTCTGCCAGCCCCCGTTTAGACATGTGTATATTGAGTCGTCTAGAATTCAACAGACAGCCAAGATGGAACTAAATTGTCTTACTTTACTACACTGTTAATAGTAATAATATTATTTTATGGAATCTACAGAAGAAACCATAAGCTAATATTTAGTTTGTGCATTCTTTCTCTATTCGCTGATAATTTCAGAACCAATATAGGTCCAAGCCTTTTGTTGGTAAATTCAATTGGCTTCTTAGTTACTCCATTTCTAATTAGAAAAAGTGTCTTGTTAGATCGGAAAGTTGGAAAATTGTTGAAGAGTTTCTATATTGAATTTGTCTACCTAATTTTTCTTGGAATTATATTTGGATTTGTATTTCCGTGGGCGGATTACACTGGGGATCGACTGTGGACGCAGACGGCTCCTGGGAGAACAGTAATTTCGCTCGTTCGATATGTAAATGAATTTATAATTCTTTACTATTTTTATTGGTTATTCAAAGAAAAGAAATTAGATTTTAAGGCTTTTGTTCAGATTATTGCCGTAGTTTCTATATTAAGTTTTTGGGTTGGATTCGCAGACTATTTTATTGGTTACAGAATAAAATCTATATTCTTCTACGTTGAAGACAATTTAAAAGACAGATTTCTTGGGATGAATGGGGAGCCGAAGTTGCTTGGTAGACAGGGGGCTGTTGCTTATGGCATTATCTTGTATTATATATTGAAATACAAATCAAATTGGCTCCTAAATTTTGCATTATTTACAAATGTTTTGGCAGTAATTCTGAGTTACTCTGCAACTGGGTTGGTTATATTTTTTGCGGTTAACATTATAATAATCTATTCATTGGGGAAAATTAAATACATTCCATTGCTGACAATTTTTCTAATGATATTTTTCGCGTTGTTGCTTCAAATTGATTTCATTCAGCAAGTAACTTTCCCAAAAATTGCCGGGGCAGTATTTGGTGTTGAACGAACCAATTGGTCGATGCCCATTGTGGAGGGCGAGCCCGCCTTTTTTTCGCGCTTTGATGTCTTTGATCGACTTGGGCTAATTTTCCTGTATAAAAATCCTTGGTATATTCTCTCAGGGGTGGGCCCTAATCTAATTAGCCTGCCGGCGAGTGACTATATTCCTACATGGATCACGTTCTATGAAGCTGGTCGAATCGACAGTGTACCAAATTTTATGCCTATCAACATTATCGCTAGAAGTGGGTTATTTGGCTTATGTCTTTTTTCATTAGGGGTATCTAGAGTGTTGCGATTTATAAGGGAGCGCTCTAATCGAGATGCTGATGTTATTTTTTGGATCGGTATTGTATTTTCATTAATATATTTTAGCGTGTTATTTTACGCATTTGCGGGTATTGCAATAGGACTAAGCAGTGCCAAGAATAGTCCTAAGCGAATTGAGATGTAAATTTAATTTACTGAAAATATCGATGGCTGAAACCAAAAGAGATATAGGAGTAGGGATGATGATGCCTCCAGATATAAGGGCTGAAATTCAGCATTCGATTTTAGTCATAACCTACAATCAGCAGAATTATATTCGTGCGACATTGCAGTCTTTGGTTAACCAATCTATTCAGCCATTCGAAATTATAGTCTTGGACGATTGTTCCTCTGACGGTAATTGGGATATTATAATGGAGTTTGCAAGAAAATATGCAAATATAATAAAGCCATATAGAAATGAGACGAATATTGGGTTGCAAAGCAACCTGAAAAAAATCAAAACACTATATACTGGAAATGTTGTTTCTTATTGTCCTGGCGATGATTTTCTTGAGATCGATGCGGTTAAGTTAATTAATGAGGCATTCGTTGCTATGGATATCGATCCATCAATAGAACCCGGGTTGGTTGTGGCCAACTCAATCCATCTTTACCCTGATGGTAGGAGAATATTATGGAATAATTATATCGAGAGAGATAAACCATTAATAAAGAGTAGATTGCGTTATTCTCTGAGCTACCGTAGCGTTGGATTTAGTCGTGCACTGAACTTACTTGTGCCGTCAGAATCAGATATTGTAGAAAAATCCCCTGGTGTTGGGCTATCCGCGGATTTCATCAAAGGATTCGAGGAGGTATTGCTTGCGAAGCACATATCTTTCATCGATTATCCGGCCGCCGTTTATCGTTTAGGTGTTGGTGTTACGAGTGGAGAAAGTAGTCGTGAAAAGTGGATTGTGCATCAAAATGTCTATAAGGATATATCTCTCAGATATAATGAGAGATTCGATAGAAAAGACAAAGATTTTATAAAATTCATAATTTCGGCAGATGAATTGAAGATAAATCCAAGTCCTGGAAATTTCTTGCGGGCATTTTATCTGCTCGTTTTAAATATAGGCAATTTTGGCTTTAACAACCCGCTCGTACGGAATTTGCATTATTTTGTCCCTGCTAAGTTTGTCGCTTTTTTGAAGTGGAATATATATCCGCTTTACTTAAAGATTCGAACGCAGAAAGCAATGAATGTGTGGTAAACCTTCTATATTAATTTTATATCCGACTTATTTGCCGGGCTATTTGGCTGGTGGGCCTGTTAGGTCGATATCTAATCTTGTAGAGCGTCTGGGTGATAAATTCAACATAAAAATATTAACCCTTAATATCGATAAAGGCTCTAGCCTACCATATCAAAACATAGATCCTCATATATGGAATCGTGTCGGTAAGGCTCATGTGAAATATTTAGATTTTCGCAAATCCCGTTTTTTTTATTTTTCGGTGAATGCGGTAATTAGGGAGGTTGATATAGTATATCTTAATGGCTTCTTTGACTCCGTTTTTACATTTAAGGTTCTATTGTTAAGTAGGTTTGGATTTTTGCCTGGAAAGAAAATAATTTTAGCTCCGCGTGGTGAATTCTCCGAAAATGCTTTGGCTTTGAAGGCATTAAAGAAGAGATGCTATATCAGATTTGTGAAGCTATTCGGTCTTACAAAAGATATAAATTGGCACTTATCTTCTCAATTCGAATTGGTTGATTTAAGTAAAAGTTTTAATGAAATACATCGAGATAGAATTTTTGTTGCAATGAATTTGACGCCGAATCCAGCTGAAATTCTGCCTTCTAGGAAAGTGAATGGATTTGATATCTCTCTTAAGCTTTGTTTTTTGGGGCGGGTATCTCCAATGAAAAATATTGATTTTGCAATTGAGGTCCTGCGATTAGTGAAGTCCAGAGTTATTTTTACTATATATGGGCCGATAGAAGATCTTGATTATTATGCTGATTGTTGTGCTTCAATTAGAACCTTGGGTTCCAACATAGAATGTCGATTTGCAGGAAGGCTCGCGCCGGAGTCAATTCGTTCTGAGCTTTCGCTTCATGATCTATTTTTTCTTCCTACTCGAGGTGAAAATTATGGACATGTCATCTATGAAGCGCTGCTAGCTGGATTGCCAGTGTTAATAAGCGACCGCACGCCTTGGACGCAGGTCGTCGAAAATCATGTAGGATGGACATTTTCCCTTGATAGTCCAGAGCCTTTTGCAAACCTCATAGATGAGTTTTCCCAGCTGAGTGCTGAGCAGATCTATGCTTACTCTCTTCGAGCGTATGAATTTGCGAGGCAGCGTAGTGAAGTTGATGATTCAGTTGTATTAACTGAAAATATGTTTTTAAATGTGGTTAAATCTATTAAATAATATGTTTGGTAATAAATCCTTATTGATTACCGGTGGGACTGGATCTTTTGGAAATGCTGTTCTAAATAGATTTCTTAATACGGAAATCGCCGAGATCCGAATTTTCAGCCGCGACGAAAAAAAGCAGGACGACATGCGGAAGCGCTATAACAGCGCCAAGCTCAAGTTCTACATAGGCGACGTGCGCGATGCGCGCAGCGTGCAGCAAGCCATGCGTGGAGTGGATTACGTTTTCCACGCCGCTGCGCTCAAGCAGGTGCCCTCGTGTGAGTTCCACCCCATGCAAGCGGTACAGACCAATGTGCTGGGGACTGAGAATGTGCTGGAGGCGGCCATTGCCGCAGGTGTCAAGCGCGTGGTGTGCCTCAGCACCGACAAAGCCGTCTATCCCATCAACGCCATGGGCATCAGCAAGGCGATGATGGAGAAGGTGATGGTCGCAGCCAGCCGGAATTTGGAAGGCACGGGCACGGTGATTTGCGGCACGCGCTACGGCAACGTGATGGCGTCGCGCGGTTCGGTGATTCCGCTGTTTGTTGAGCAGGTCTTTGCTGGGAGGCCCATCACCGTGACCGACCCGGCCATGACGCGATTCATGATGACGCTGGCCGATGCAGTGGACTTGGTGTTGTATGCCTTTGAGCATGGCAACAACGGCGATATCTTCGTGCAAAAGGCCCCAGCGGCTACGGTGCAAGTGCTTGCGCAGGCCGTTTTGGCGCTGATGGGCCAACCCGATCACCCGGTGCACATCATGGGCACCCGCCATGGCGAGAAGTTGTATGAAGCCCTGCTCAGCCGCGAGGAAATGGCTTGTGCCCAGGATATGGGCGACTATTTCCGTGTGCCGCCTGATAGCCGTGATTTGAATTACGCCAAGTTTGTGGAGGAGGGCCAAGCGCGCCTTACACAGAGTGCGCATGGGGAGGAATACAACTCGCACAACACCACCCGGCTCGATGTAGAGGGCATGAAGGCACTATTGCTCAAGCTCGACTTCATGCAGCGCATTGCCCGTGGCGAGCGGGCGGCGGCAGAGGATTAAGCGTATGACCCAAACGGTGCTTATCACTGGAGCCGATGGCTTTGTTGGCAAAAACCTGCAATTGCATCTGGCTGAGCGCAAGGATGTGCAAGTGCGCTGCTTTACCCGCAGCCACTCGGTGGCCCAATTGCCCGAACTGCTGCAAGGGGTGCATTTTGTGTTTCACCTTGCGGGCGTCAACCGCCCGCAAGACCCGCAAGAGTTCGCCGAAGGCAATGCCGGGCTCACGCAGGCACTGTGCCAGGCGGTGAGCGCTATGGTGGCCGCTACCGGCAAGCGGGTGCCGGTGGTGTATACGTCGTCCACCCAGGCGGCGCACGCCAACCCCTATGGGCAAAGCAAGCGTGCGGCAGAAGATGCATTGCTTGCCCTGGCCGCCAGCCACCAGGTGCCGGTGCATGTGTTTCGCTTGCCCAATGTGTTTGGCAAGTGGTGCAAGCCCAACTACAACTCGGCCGTAGCCACGTTTTGCCACAACATGGCGCGGGGTCTGCCGATTCAAGTGAACGACCCGGCGGCGCCGCTGACGCTCGTGTATGTGGACGACGTGATTGCGCGCTTTATTCAATTGTTCGATGGTGCCGATGGCGCTGTGGATGCCGACGGCTTTGCCACCGTGGCACCACAATACACCACCACGGTGGGCGCGGTGGCAGAGCAGATTCAGGCCTTTGCCGACAGCCGCGCGACGCTGATGACCGAAAGGGTGGGCACGGGCCTGGTGCGTGCGCTCTATTCCACCTATGTCAGTTACTTGCCGGTAGTGCGGTTCGCCTACCCCGTGCAGCAGCATGCCGACCCGCGCGGCGTGTTTGTCGAAATGCTCAAGACGCCCGATTGCGGGCAGTTCAGCTACTTCACCGCGCACCCCGGTATTACGCGCGGCGGGCATTACCACCACACCAAGACCGAGAAGTTTCTGGTCATCAAGGGCCAGGCGCGCTTCAAGTTCAGGCACATGCACACCGGCGAGACACACGAGCTGCTCACCAGCGGCGACAAGGCCGAGGTTGTGGAAACGGTGCCCGGCTGGACGCACGACATCACCAATATCGGCCAGGATGAAATGGTCGTCATGCTGTGGGCCAACGAGGTGTTTGACCGCGCCCGGCCCGATACCTTTGCTTGCCCGGTGTAGGCATTAAATCGGCCGCTAGCGCTTATCCATATTGCGTAACCAGCTATAAAAAGAAGAGTCAATTGATGAAGAAGCTCAAAGTCATGACCGTGGTCGGTACCCGGCCCGAAATCATCCGCCTATCGCGCGTGCTGGCGCGGCTTGATGAGCATTGCGAGCATGTGCTGGTGCACACCGGGCAAAACTACGACTACGAACTCAACCAGATCTTCTTTGACGATTTGGGCATTCGCAAGCCCGACCATTTCTTGAACGCAGCCGGCGGCAGCGCCGCGCAGACCATTGGCAACATCATCATTGCTGTGGATGCAGTGTTGGCCGATGTGGCGCCCGATGCCCTGCTGGTGCTGGGCGACACCAACAGCTGCATGGCGGTGTTGCCCGCCAAGCGGCGCAAGGTGCCGGTGTTCCACATGGAGGCTGGCAATCGCTGTTTTGACCAGCGCGTGCCGGAAGAAATCAACCGCCGCATCGTCGACCACACGGCCGACATCAACCTCACCTACAGCAGCATTGCCCGCGAATACCTGCTGCGCGAGGGCCTGCCGCCCGACATGGTGATCAAAACCGGCAGCCCCATGGCCGAAGTGCTGGCGCATTACCGCCCGCGCATTGATGCCTCTAGCGTGCTGGGCCGCCTGGGGCTGGCCGAAGGGCAATTCTTCGTGGTCAGCGCGCACCGCGAAGAAAACATTGATTCCGACCTGAACTTTGGCAAGCTGGTGCAGGTGCTCAACACCGTGGCCGAGCAGTACGGCCTGCCGGTCATCGTCTCCACCCACCCACGCACGCAAAAGCGGGTGGATGCGCTGGGTGCCCAGTTTCATGCCAAGGTGCAGTTGCTCAAACCGCTTGGCTTTACCGACTACAACCGGCTGCAGTTGTCCGCCAGGGCTGTGCTGTCCGACAGCGGCACCATCAACGAGGAATCGTCCATCCTCAACTTCCCCGCACTGAACCTGCGTGAGGCCCACGAGCGCCCTGAGGGTATGGAAGAGGCCGCCGTGATGATGGTGGGCCTGGAGGTTGATCGCGTGCTGCAAGGTCTCGCAATCTTGGAAGGCCAGCCGCGCGGCGAAACGCGGCTTCTGCGCCAGGTGGCCGACTACAGCATGCCCAACGTGTCGGACAAGGTGTTACGCATCATTCACAGCTACACCGATTATGTGAACCGCGTGGTGTGGAAGAAGTACTGAAGCGAATGTCTTCGCCACGCCGCATTCGGGTGCTCCTGCTGACGCAGTGGTTTGACCCGGAGCCGACTCTAAAAGGAATGGTGATGGCTCGTGTACTGCGGCGCCAGGGCTTTGACGTCGAGGTGGTCACCGGCTTCCCCAATTACCCCGGCGGCAAGCTATACCCCGGCTACCGCATCAAATGGCTGCAGCGCGAGGTGATCGATGGCGTGCAGGTTACGCGTCTGCCGCTGTACCCCAACCACGACCAATCGGCCATCAAGCGGGTGCTCAACTACGCCAGCTTTGCCGCGTCGGCGCTGGTGTATGGCCTCTTTATGGCAAAGCGTGCCGATGTGATGTACGCCTACCATCCGCCGCTCACGGTTGGCATTGCGGCCAGCCTGATCCGGCTGCTGCGCCGCATTCCGGTGGTGTACGACATTCAGGACATGTGGCCCGATACCTTGCGGGCCACCGGCATGCTGAACAACCCCCAGGCCTTGCGCATGGTGGCGGCGGTGTGCCGCTGGGTGTACCGGCGCGTGGACCGCATCGTAGTGCTGTCGCCGGGCTTCAAGCGCTTGTTGGTGGAGCGCGGCGTGCCGGCCGCCAAGGTCGATGTGATTTACAACTGGGCCGACGAGGCTGCGCTGGCCGCGCCCGCCGGCCAGTTGCCAGCGGCGTTTCCTGACCCTGATCGATTTCGCATTCTGTTTGCCGGCAACATGGGCAAGGCCCAGGCGCTGGGCACCGTGCTGGACGCGGCCGCGCTGCTGCAAGAGCGGGGCTCGCGCGTGTGTTTTGTCATGCTGGGCGGTGGGGTCGAGCTGGCTCCGCTCAAGGTGCAGGCTACCCGGCGCCGACTGAGCAACGTGGTCTTCCTGCCCGCCGTTCCCATGGCCGAGGTGGGCGCCTATCTGCAAGCCGCCGATGCCTTGCTGGTGCACCTGCGCAAAGACCCGCTGTTTGAAATCACCATTCCTTCCAAGAGCCAGGCCTACATGGCTGCCGGCAAGCCGTTGCTGATGGCGGTGGATGGCGACGCGGCTGATCTGGTGCGCCAGTCTGGCGGCGGCGTGGTGGCGGAATCGGAAAACGCAGCAGCCCTGGCGGAGGCCGCCGATGCTTTAGCCAACACCGCACCGCAGGCGTTGGCTGCCATGGGCAAACACGCGCAGCAGTTTTACGCCCAGCATCTTGCGCTCGCCGTCGGGGTGGGGCGCTTTGGCGAGCTGTTCCGCCGGTTGGCGAGCGAACCCAACAAGCCGTCACAGTGAAAAATATTTGGTGTTTTATGCCTCTAGCGCTTATCCAAATTGCCTAAGTAGCTATTTTTAAATGGCAACCCCGTTGATACATGGCTCCCTCTGGCCCTTTGATGGCATCATGATGCAATCGCATCATGATGCGTTAAAATCAAATCCAATCTTGGCAAGGGGACCAGTTATGCGCACCACAATCGATTTGGACTACGACACCTTGGTGGCAGCCAAGGAAGTTGCCCGCATGGAAAACGTCAGCCTGGGCAAAGTCATCTCGCGCCTGGTGCGCCAGGCACTGACCGGTGGCGCGGCTCAGCAAGCCGGCAACGTGCCGGAGGCAACGGCGACGGCAACGGGGTTCGTCCCGTTTGCGCCGCGCGGCGCGGTGATCAGCAATGGGCTGATCGACCGGTTGCGCGATGCCGAGGGTGTTTGACCCCATGCGCTCCCTGTTGGACGTCAACGTTCTGATCGCACTGCTGGATGCCGGGCATATGCACCATGCGCGCGCAACGGGCTGGCTGGAGCAGGAGATTGTCCACGGCTGGGCCTCGTGCCCCCTTACGCAAAACGGCTGCCTGCGCATCATGGCCCAGCCAGCGTATCCACACGCATTGCCCTTGTTCGCGGTCGCCAGCCGCCTGGCCCAGGCCGCAGCGCATCCGGCGCATACTTTTCTACCCGATGACTACAGCCTGCTGGACGCGGACCAACTGCACTGGCAACACCTGCTTGGCCATCGGCAAATGACCGACAGCTACCTGCTCGGCCTTGCCGTGCGCCACCAATGCCGCTTTGTCAGCTTCGATGCCAAGCTGAACCTGAACGCCGTGCCGGGCGCGCAGCCAGAGCACCTATTCGTCTTGTAACGCGCCGCATGGCACGCGTTTAATGCATACAGTTGTTGACCGAAGCGCATGCGACATCATCAAACCCCGCACCATGACGAATGCGCACGGCCGCCATCGGGATTTGCTGACATAGCCTTGGAAGCAAGCCAAAAATTAGCACGTTCCAGCTAAAATATAGCAATGTTCATCGCCTCCGCGCTCTTCTCTGACAGTCAGTCACGCGTGTATGCGTGGCTGTTTGGGCAGCCTGAGCGCACCTACCACTTCAGCGAGTTGCTGCGCCTTACCGGCTTGGGCAGTGCTTCCTTGCAGCGAGAACTGCGCCGCTTGGCTGAAGCGGGACTGGTGCGTTCAGAGCGCGTGGGCAATTTGCGTTGCTATGTGGCCAATGCGCAAAGCCCGGTGTTTGACGAGCTGGTGGCGCTCACTCGCAAGGCACTGGGCACGGTGCCGCTGCTGCGCGCTGCATTGGCGCCATTGCAGCCGCGCTTGCAAGCGGCGTGGGTCTATGGTTCGGTGGCGCGCCAGGCCGATAAGGCTGACAGTGATGTAGACATCATGCTGGTGGGCAATGACCTGCTGCTGAGCGAGGTGCTCGATGTGCTGGTGCCGCTGGAACCGCAGCTGGGCCGGAAAATCAATCCCACTTGCTATACGCCACTTGAGTTTGCACAGCGCCGGGCCGAGCCCGATTCTTTTGTGAACCGGGTGTTGCTACAGCCCACCCTTGCCCTGATCGGAGATGCCGATGGCGTTGAGCCCGCTGGATAACCTAGTGCGCATTGGCCAGCTCAAGGCCGAGCCACGCAATGTGCACGAGGCAGCGCGCCTGCTGGCCATGGCCGGCACACGTCTGGCCGACGCCCGCCTGGGCAATGTTTCGCTGGAGGGGCGTTTCACCAGTGCCTACAACCCTGCCCAAGCGGCCGCCCTGGCCGCCTTGCGCTGGCAGGGCTACCGCAGTGAAAACCGCTACACCGTGTTTCAGTGCCTTGCCCACACTGTAGGCTGGCCGGCCAATCGTTGGCGGGTGTTGGATGTCGCGCACCAAAAGCGCAATTTGGCAGAGTACGAGGGCTATCTGGATGTGCACGAATCCACCGTGGACGAGCTGTGCGCGATCGCCGCCCAATTGATTGTCGACGTACAAACCAAGGTGGACACCCATTGAACCTCTGCCTCCAAACGCCCCAATGAAACGCATTTTTGACTTTACAGCTGCCTTGATGGCCCTGCTGCTGCTATGTCTGCCACTTGCAGTATTAACGCTGCTGGTGCGCCGCAAGCTGGGCCACCCGGCGTTCTTTCGCCAGGTGCGCCCTGGCCTGGATGGCAAACCGTTTGAGATGGTCAAGTTCCGCACCATGACGGACGCGCGTGGGCCGGGTGGCGCCTTGCTGCCCGATGCCGACCGGCTCACGCCCTTTGGCCGGTTTCTGCGTTCCAGCAGCCTCGATGAGTTGCCCGGGCTGTGGAACGTGCTCAAGGGCGACATGAGCCTGGTGGGCCCCCGACCCTTGGCGATGGCCTATTTGTCACTCTATTCGCCCGAGCAGGCGCGGCGCCACGACGTGCGCCCCGGCATCACCGGCTGGGCGCAAGTGAATGGTCGCAATGCCATCACTTGGAAAAGAAAATTTGAATATGATGTCTGGTATGTGGAAAACCACAGCTTCATTCTTGATCTAAAGATATTAATATTGACGGTTAAAAAGGTGGTCGCTAGAAGCGACGTGATGGCTGACGGGCAGGATCAGGTTGAATCATTTAATGGCAAAAATTGATCGTTGATATGAGCATTGAAACGATAGGCGCGCACTTTTCTTGTATTGTGGAAAATAGAAGGAATTTGCCGCCGGGAAAATATGCATACGAGTCAGCTCGCTCAGCTCTGTATGCATTGTTAAAATCTATGGAGATCAAGCGAATCCATGTGCCCAATTACATTTGTGAGGCTGTGCCAGAAGCCATATTAAAAGCCGGTGGCTCGGTTATAAAATATCCAATTGGCAGCGATTTCAAAAGCGATGGCGTTCTGGATATACAGCCAAATGATTTGATTCTGCTTGTCAACTATTTTGGCTTGACGCATGAGGCGGTACTCAGCCAGTTGAGCCATCTGCCAAAGGATTTGGTCATCGTCGACTCCTCTCAATCCTATTTTCAAGCCTCCTCTGATTGTTTGGCGACTATCTATTCCGCGAGAAAATTCATTCCTGTAGCTGATGGGGGCTTTGTTAGTACAGTTCGCATGCTCGCAACGGAAGAGTCTGACGACAATACGTCAATTGATCGATACCAATATCTTATGAAGCGGGCAGTTGGCGAACCGGAGCTTTCAAGAGAACTCTATCTCCAGGCAGAAAATAGTTTGGAAAATGTAAATCAAAGGAAGATGTCAGCGTTTTCACGACAAATCATAGAGACTGCAGACCTTGATTTCATAGCAAAAAAACGGCGCGATAATTTTCTTGCGTTCAATGCCCTCTCGTCAATAAACAGACTTGATTTTACACTTGGAGATCAGGTGCCATTATGCTATCCCTTAATGGTAGAAAATGGCTCGAAACTGCGCCAAATGCTTTTAAGCAATCGAGTGATTACGCCGAAGTATTGGCCGAATATTACACCTCTCAATGATTTTGAAATGACTTTGTTAGAGGATGGCGTCTTTCTTCCGGTCGATCACCGATTGGGAGTCGAGCATATTATGCGTATTGTCGATATTGTGAGAAATTTTTCTTGACAGAGAGTTTTATGAATATTCTAGGAAAAAATATAATTCTAAGAGCTATTGAAGAGCGAGATTTGCCGCAGTTACAAAAATGGGCAAATGATCCATCGATTCAGAGTATGCTCGGCGGCTGGCACTTTCCCGTTAACGAGCAGGATCAACATAAATGGTTTGAATCCCTGAGTGTTGGCTCGACAAACCAGCGATTTGCCATAGAAACTCCAGATATGGGACTAATTGGAACCGCTAATCTAGTTTCCATTGATTGGCAGAACCGTAACGGATTTCACGGCATGTTGATTGGTGAAAGGGAGATGCGTGGAAAGGGCTATGCTTTGGACGTCGTGATGACCTTGATGCGCTTTGCTTTTGAAGAGGTGGGGTTATATCGATTAGATACTGATATAATAGAATACAACGCAGCATCCTTGAAATTATACTTGGAAAAAAGTGGCTGGAGAAAAGAGGGGATCAAGAATGGATGGTATTTTAGAAGAGGACGGCGGTGGGATAAGGTGATCCTTGGCGTAACAAAAGAGAACTATGAGGAGCACTGTAAATCAACTGGATATTGGGAAAATTAATGTCCATTTTGGTTGATGTGGTTGCTGATAAGTCCGAGTGGGGAGTTGTGCTCGCCCAACTGGGGGGGCACGATTTTGTACATACTTTTGATTTTCACAGAGCAAGCCAGGAGAACGGGGAGGGATTGCCGCTCATGTTCGTTGCACGTGATGCAACGGGAATTCCTGTAGCAAGTTGGCAGATCTTACAGCGAGATATTCCTGGGACGGCTTTTTTTGACTTTACCAGTGTGTATGGTTATGCGGGCCCAATACTGAGCAAAGATGTGGACGGTAAATTGGTGTTGAATGCTATTTGGGAGGAAATGCGACATTACGGTGCCGTTTCACTCTTTTCAAGAATGCACCCACTTTTCATTGAGCAGATCTCGGACGAATCATTGAGAGGCCAAAGGCTGAGTGATGTCGTTGTCATTGATGTAAAAAAAGTGGCGAATGTATTGGCAGCGTATCGTGGGAGCCATCGGAGAGAAATTGTCAATTCCAAGAAAATTGGGATGTCGATAGATATCGATTATAAATGTCAATATTTGGATGATTTTATTGATATATATCGAAGATCTATGTCTGACTTGGGCACCTCGGAATACTACTATTTCAGTGATGCTTATTTCGATGCAATGAAAAATGCAAGTAATTTTAGATCCATTATTTTTTTTGCTGAGTTGGATGGAAAGAAAATTGCAACCTCTATGTTCATAGTGACTGGAGATATTATGCAATACTATTTAAGTGGCACGGTTTCGGAATATAGAAGACTTGCGCCATCCAAACTGATTATTGCTGGTGCCCATGAGCTGGCGATGGGTCTTGATATTAAGAGCTTGGTATTGGGCGGTGGTGTTGGGTCTGCTCAAGATGCCTTGTTCAAATTTAAATCTGGTTTTTCGAAAATAACAAAACCTTTTTACATCCAGAAGAAAATACTGAATGAGGCTGTGTATAGTCGTTTGTGTTCCGATAGGTCGATAGATTGCAATCAGATCTCATTCTTTCCAGCATATAGAGCTTGACTGTCATGCTCCACACACCGTTTTCTCCCTGGCCCAGCTTCACCGCCGAAGAGGCCGATGCCGTGCGCGATGTGCTGCTGTCCAACAAGGTCAATTACTGGACGGGCACCGAGTGCCGCAGTTTTGAGGCGGAGTTTGCCGCCTGGGCCGGCGTGCAGCACGCCGTGGCGCTGGGCAATGGCACGCTGGCGCTCGATGTGGTCCTCAAGGCCCTGGACCGTGGCCGCTACCAACGTGGTGCAGATGGACGACGTGCAGATGGGTGTCGGCGCGGTGCTCAGCCCCTTAGTCACGCTGACCAGCAATGTACGCATTGGCAAGCACTTCCACGCCAATCTCTACAGTTATGTCGAACACGACTGCGTGGTGGGCGATTTCGTCACCTTTGCGCCGCGCGTGCACTGCAACGGCAATGTCGTGATTGAAGACCATGCTTACATTGGCACGGGTGCCATCTTGAAGCAGGGCCAGCCGGGCAAGCCGCTGGTCATTGGCCGGGGCGCCGTGGTGGGCATGGGCGCGGTGGTAACCAAAAGCGTGGCAGCCGGCGCTACGGTAGTCGGTAACCCGGCAAGGGCCATGGGCTGATGCGAGGGTGCAGCCGTCGTTTATACTGCGTTTAAACATGTTGCTTGCCCCGGGAGTTTTACCATGACCGACGCCACCGTTCTCACACTCAAGCATTGGGGCAATAGCCTGGGGGTGCGCTTGCCCGCTGCCATTGCCCGTGCGGCACGGCTGCAGGCGGACCAACAGGTACAGGTGCGTGTGGACGAAGGCCGCGTGGTCATCGAGCCGCTGGCCGACGCGCCCTTGACACTGTCGCAGCGGCTGGCCCGTTTCGACCCCCAGGTGCATGCAGGCGAAGCCATGGCGACGGGGCAGTCCGTCGGGGTAGAGGCGTGGTAACGCGATCGCGTGCGGCGGCCGCTGCACTGCCTTGGGTACCCGAGCGCCAGCAAGTCATCTGGATCGATTGCAATCCACAGGCCGGGCGCGAGATGCGTGACGTGCATCCCTTTCTGGTGCTGTCGCCCCGAGCGTTCAACGACCGTACCTCCCTGGTGATTGGCCTGCCGATGACGACGGCGCCGTACAACGCGGGCAATCCTTTCGCTGTACAGGTGGGCACGGCCAGCGTGCGCAAGGCAGGCGCTGGCAGCTTTGTGCTGTGCCACCAACCCAAATCATTCGACTGGCGCATGCGCGGTGGCAAGCCGCATGGCGGTATGCAGGTGTCAGACGACGCTTTTGCGCAAGTGCTGCTCGTGTTGGGCCAGATCATCCAACTGGGATGATGCTTCTGGCAAAGTCCTTTCATGTTTTTATGCTGAACACCTCTTTTTCCCCCTGGCCCAGCTTCACCACCGAAGAGGCCGACGCCGTGCGCGATGTGCTGCTGTCCAACAAGGTCAATTACTGGACGGGCACCGAGTGCCGCAGTTTTGAGGCGGAGTTTGCCGCCTGGGCCGGCGTGCAGCACGCCGTGGCGCTTGGCAATGGCACGCTGGCGCTCGATGTGGCCCTGAAGGCGCTGGGCGTTGGCTCCGGCGATGAGGTGGTGGTCACGCCGCGCACCTTCATGGCCAGCGTGTCGTGCGTGGTCAACGCGGGCGCCACGCCGGTGTTTGCCGATGTGGATGCCGATTCCGGCAACCTGTCGGCCGCCACCATTTCCAAGGTGCTTACGCCGCGTACCAAGGCGGTCATCGTGGTGCACCTGGCCGGCTGGCCTTGCGATATGGACCCGATCATGGCGCTGGCCGCGCAGCATGGCTTCAAGGTGATTGAAGATTGCGCCCAGGCGCATGGCGCGCGCTACAAAGGCCGCAGCGTGGGCAGCATCGGCCACGTGGGCGCCTGGAGTTTTTGCCAGGACAAGATCATGACCACAGCGGGCGAGGGCGGCATGGTCACGACGAACGATGAAGCCCTGTGGCGCGCCATGTGGGCCTACAAGGACCACGGCAAAAGCTACGCAGCGGTGTACGAGCGCGATCACCCGCCGGGTTTCCGCTGGGTGATCGACAGCTTTGGCACCAACTGGCGCATGCTTGAAGTGCAGGCCGCCGTCGGCCGCATTCAGCTGCGCCGCTTGGCGCAGTGGACGGCGCAGCGCGCGGCGCATGCCGAAGCCATTTGGGCCGCGTGCCGTGGTTTTGCTGCCGTGCGTGTGCCCGACTTCGCTGCTGCAACCACGGCGGGCAGCGTGCACGCGCACTACAAGTGCTACGTGGTTGTGCAGCCCGAACATTTGGCGCCGGGCTGGAGCCGTGACCGCATTGCCGAGGCCATCAACGCCCAGGGTGTGCCCTGCTACCAGGGCTCGTGCTCCGAGGTGTATTTGGAGAAGGCCTTTGACGGCACGGGCTGGCGCCCGGCAGAGCGCCTGCCCGTGGCGCGTGCGCTGGGCGAAACGAGCCTGATGTTTCTGGTGCACCCCACGTTGACCACAGCGGAAATCAATCGCACCTGCGCGGTGGTTCGCCTGGTGCTGGCCGAAGCCGGGGGCGTGGCTGCATGACGCGGGCTCTGCTCATGGCTCGCATTTTTTTTGGCTTGGCGCTGCTCGTTACCCTGGTATGCCTGTTGGCGCCCGCCAGTGCGGTATTGGCCGCCAAGGTGTGGGCGGCTTCGTGGCTGCCCATGGCTGCGGCGCTGGACGCTGCGGACGCCACAGAGTGGTCCGACAAGCTGGTGCACGCCAGCCTGTTTGTCGTGCTGGGCTGCCTGGCCGCGCGCAGTTGGCTGCAGCCCGGCCAGCGCTGGCGGGTGGTGCTGGCCTTGCTGCTGCTGGGCGGGCTGACCGAGGCGCTGCAATCCGTCATTCCCGGCCGCAGTGCCTCGCTGGGCGATTGGTTGGCTGATGCGCTGGGGCTGGCACTGGGCTGGATGTTGTGGCAGCCCGTACCGGCGCCGCGCGGCGCGGCTGCAGCGGTGAAGCTCGTTCCCCTGCAATCCAAATAGAAGCTTCGCCATGCAGACGAACACAATCTTCCGCTCGTTTTTGGCCCTTCCGCGCCCCGTCAAGCGCCTGTTGGCCGTGCTGCACGATGCGTTTTTCAGCGGTCTCACCGTATGGTTTGCCGTGTGCCTGCGGCTGGAGCGCTGGGCCGTCTGGAACCCTTCCTACACACCGGCCGTGGTGGGCGCTGTGGGTTTGGCGTTGCCGCTGTTTGCTTATTTCGGGCTCTACCGGGCGGTGTTTCGCTATGCCGGCTGGCATGCCATGCTCAGCCTGATTCGCGCCATTGCCGTCTACAGCCTGGCGTACATGGTCATTTTTACGATCATTGGCGTGCCCGGCGTGCCGCGCACGGTCGGCATTGTTCAGCCCTTGCTGATGTTTTTGATGGTGGGCATCAGCCGTGTGGGGGTGCGGTTTTTTCTGGGTGACATGTACCGCCGCATGCTTGGGTATGGCAGCCTGCCGGGCGTGCTGATTTACGGCGCGGGGTCTGCCGGGCGGCAGTTGGCGTCGGCCCTGCGCAGTGGGCGCGAGCAGCGTGTGGTGGGCTTTGTGGACGACGACGCGCGCCTGCACGGCCACACGGTGGATGGCCTGCGTGTGTACGGGGCGGACCAGCTTGCCGTGCTCATCACCAAGCAGCACGTGGGCCATGTGCTGTTGGCCATGCCCTCGCTGGGCCGCAAGGAGCGCAACGCCATCGTTCAAGGCATGCGCCCGTACCCGGTGCATGTGCGCACGCTGCCGGGGGTGTCCGAGCTGGCCTCGGGCAAGGTCACGCTCAAGGATGTGCAGGAGCTCGACATTGCCGACATTCTGGGGCGCGAGCCGGTGCTGCCCAATGGCATCTTGCTCAACCGCAATGTGCGCGGCAAGGTGGTGCTGGTGACGGGCGCGGGCGGCTCCATTGGCAGCGAGCTGTGCCGCCAGGTGCTCAAATGCGCGCCGGCCTGCCTGCTGCTGGTCGAGATGAACGAGTTTTCGCTGTACCAGATCCACCGCGAGCTCGAAGACGCGCTGGCCGCAGCCGACGGCATGTCGCCCGAGCTGGTGCCGCTGCTGGGTTCTGCGCAGAACGAAGAGCGCATGGGCGCCATCATGGCCGCCTGGCGCCCACACACCGTGTACCACGCGGCCGCGTACAAGCATGTGCCGCTGGTGGAACACAACCCGGTGGAAGGCCTGCGCAACAACGTGTGGGGCACGCTGGTCTGCGCCCGGGCGGCGGCGCGCCATGGGGTGCAGAGTTTTGTGCTCATCAGCACCGACAAGGCCGTGCGGCCGACGAACATCATGGGGTCCAGCAAACGCATGGCCGAATTGGTGGTGCAGGCCTTTGCTGCAGGGCCCCCGGTGGCCGGGCCGGCGGGCGGGGCGGGAACCTGCTTTTCCATCGTGCGCTTTGGCAATGTGCTGGGCTCGTCGGGCTCGGTGGTGCCGCTGTTTCGCCAGCAGATTGGGCAGGGCGGCCCGGTGACGCTGACGCACGCCGAGGTTACGCGCTACTTCATGACGATTCCGGAAGCGGCCGAGCTGGTGGTGCAGGCCGGGGCCATGGCCGGCGGCGGCGAGGTGTTCGTGCTCGACATGGGCGAATCGGTGCGCATCATTGATTTGGCCTACCGCATGGTCGAGCTCTCAGGCATGCGCGTGCGCGACGCGGCCTGCCCGGACGGCGAAATCGAGATCAAGGTGACCGGCCTGCGCCCCGGAGAAAAGCTGTACGAAGAGCTGCTGATTGGCAACAACCCGCAGCCCACTGCCCACCCGCGCGTGATGAAGGCCAGCGAGGCCTTGCTGCCCTGGCCCGCGCTGGAGGGCGAACTCGCCGCGCTGGACGCCGCCATGACGGCGGGCGACATGGCCACGGTGCGCGGCATGCTCCAGCGCCTTGCGGGCTATGCACCCACAGGGGAAGAAACGGGTTCGCTGCTGGCCGAGCGGATGGCGCGCACCGAAGGGGAGGATTCGTTTTTTGGCCAAAACGACGGCGTGCGGGCTTGAAAAAGAAATGGGGTCAGACTCCAATTTCTTCAAAAAATCGGAATCTGACCCCAATTCTTTTTTCTTCGGACTTCCGCAAAATTGTCCCAGCTAGGCCTTCCGACGCAGACAGTACAGGCGTACGGCAAGGAGGAACAACGACGCTGGGGCAGCTAGGCATTCCGACGCAGACAGTACAGGCGTACGGCAAGGAGGAACAACGACGCTGGGGCAGTTTTGCGCAAGTCCTGCTTCTTTTATTCCTGCACGCAGTAGAAGCCGCCATCCTCAAAGGGAAACCCATCGACGCTGAGCGCATGCGGGTGGTAGCCGGCGGGCACAAAGCGCTTGCCGCTGTGGTTGAGGGTGGCGCAGTAGGCGCGGCCAGTGGCCAGCATGTTGGCCGGCACGGGGCCAAAGGCTTCGGGGTGATCCCATCGCTTGAGCCCCTGCACGGTCATGACGAGTTGCGGCGGGTTGGGCGACGGGCTGGCGCCCGGCCCGGCGGCGCAGCCGGGCAGCAGAGCGGCAAGCAGCAGGGTGGTCCAGAGTGCCATCGAAGGGCCGATGGGGCCCAGCGCAGCACGCAGGGCGAAACGCCCTGAAACCTGAGCGCGTCTCATGCCTTGGTGCGCGGCGCATCGAGCGGCCGCAGATAGACACCCAGCAAAAACGCCGCAGTCAGCGCCAGCGCCGGAATGTGCATGTTGAATTCCACCGTGCTGTGTAGCAGCAGGGCCAGCGCGCCCAGGCCGCAGTAGGCACGCAGCGCCAGTTCGCCCGACAAGCGGCGCTCTGCCCGGTACGCGCGCACCAGCCGCACCAACTGCGCCACCACCAGGGCAGCCACGGCCAGCGCCAGCAGCAGGCCGGGCAGGCCCAGCTCCATCAGCAACTGGGCGTAGTCGTTGTGTGCGTACTCAATGTAAAACAGCGAATCGGCCGCCTGAAAACGCGGAAACACCGATTCAAAGGTGCCGGCGCCGCTGCCCCAGGGCCAGAAGGCGCGGGCGCCGTCCAGCGTGGCAGCGGTGAAGTTGTTGCGCGTCTGGGCGTCGAGCTGCACCGTGGCGGTGTCCAGCCGCTGCCCCACGCGTTCGGCGCCCACAGCGGCCAGGGCCAGCAGGGCAAACACGGCGGCGGCCACGGCCAGCAGGGTTTGCTGTTTGCGGCTGAGTTTGCTTTTGAGCTTGACGATCAGCAGCAAGGTGCACGGCAGCAGCACCAATGCGGCCGACAGCAGGGCGCCGCGCGAAAGCGTGGCCAGTGTGATCACCAGCAAGGCAAAGCCAAAAAACAGCCACAGCGCACCCGCCCCGCCCAACTGCGCGCCGCGGTGGTGGGCGGCCGCGCGCGCAGCCCGCCCGCCCGTGCCTTCGGCCAGGCGATAAAACCACAGCGGCATCAGCATGGCGAGAAAATCGGCCAGGTGGTTGCGGTTTGCAAAGCTGCCGACAAAGCCGGTGGCGCTGTCCGCGCCAAAATACAAGGGCGAACTCGCGCCCATCCAGAACTGCAGCACTGCCAGCAGCATTTCGAAGGCGCCCACCACCAGCAGCACCACCAGGCATTTTTCGACGAGCGAGCGCGGCAGAAACAGCGCCGCCAGCAAGGCGGCCAGCGCCGGAATGCCCGACAGCAGGGCGGTGAGCGTGGCGTCGGGATTCAGGCTGAGCGGCAGGTCTTGCGGCGCACTGCCGCCCGCCGCCGCCAGGGCATCAAAATACAAGCCCCGCCCCGCCAGACTGGCCCAGCTACCGGCAGACAGCGGCACCAGCTGCAAAAAGCCGAGCCACAAGGGGCTGCTGGCAACGAACAGCAGCAGCAGCGCGCTCCACAGCGGCATGACGGCGCGGCGCTTTTCACGCCGCTCTGCGGTATTGCCTGCCGCGCCAAACAGGCGGTCAAAACTGACCGAGCCCAGCAGCACAGCCAGCAGCAAGGCGCTCAGCAGGAGCAAGCCGACCAGCGCGATCTGCCGATTTCCGCCGCGCAAGACCGGCGCCAGCCCCAGCAGCGCGCACGCCAAAAAAAACACCAACCAGTGACTAAGCTGGTTGGTGTTGGAGCGGATGTTGCGAGTGGACGAGGCCAATCAGCTACCGCTGGCTTTTTTGTTGGTTTGGCTGTTGGCTGCGACGAGGCCCAGACCAAATGCACCGAAACCGGCCGCAGCGCCGAAGCCGGCGCCACCCCCCGCGCCCGCGCCGCCTGCGCCACCTTGCTGCTGAGTGCCCGTGCCCAAAGGCGCCTGCGCCAGACGCGTGGTAGCAGCCAGGCTTCGGACGGAAGCAATCGACTGCTCGCACGTCAGTTTCGAATTCACGGTGTAGTGCTGGCTGCCCATCAGCGAGACGATGCAGCCATTGGCCAGAGCGACCGTAGCCATGCCCTTGCTGGAGACCAGCACAGTGCTGCCTTCAGCCAGCGGCATGCCGCTTTTGGCCTGGGCCACAAAGCCCTGGCCACCAACGCTGACGTTGCCAACCACGTTGTCCAGCGTGCCGACGCTGGAAGCGGCTTGCGCGCCAAAGGCGCAGCAGGCGAGAACGGCAATAGCGAGTTTTTTCATATCTCTCTCCGGGGTGACGGTTTGGTAAAGGTTATATCACAGACGCAGGATGTGTAGCGAGAGGGCGCAGCGAAAATATTGTGACCAATGGCGTGCAGGCAACAGCGGTTCGCGCCATATGCCGCCTACCGAGCCCGCCGCACCCGCAGCAATTCGTCCAGCACCAGGCAAATGGCGCCCAGGGTGATCGCCGAATCGGCAATGTTGAACGCCGGAAAATGCGAGCCCGCCCAGTGGAAGTCCAAAAAATCCACCACATAGCCGTGCAGCAGCCGGTCCACCACGTTGCCAATGGCGCCGCCCAGGATGCTGGAGAGCGCAAACGCAAACAGCCGCTGGCCCGGGTGGGCGCGCAGCTGCCAGACGATGAACAGCGCCGCGAGCACGCCAAAGCCGGTGAACAACCAGCGCTGCCAGCCGCCGGCCTGCGCCAGAAACGAGAACGCCGCGCCGGTGTTGTGCGCCCGCACGATGCTGAAGAAACCGGTGATGGGCGTGGCGTCGCCCAGCCGGTAGGCGCCGAGGATGAGCGTCTTGGTCAGCTGGTCGATGATGAGAATGAACACCGCCCAGCCGATCCACGGCCAGAAGCTGCCAGCGGCGCGCGGGGCAAAGTTGCTGCGGGCCATCAGGCGTGCACCCGGGTTTCGCCCGCGCCAAAGAGGTTGCTGTTGCAGCGGCCGCACAGCGTGGGATGCTGGGCGTCGTGCCCCACATCGGCGCGGTAATGCCAGCAGCGCTCGCATTTTTGGTCTAAACTGGCTCCAGCGCTTATCTGTATTGCATTACCAGCTATTAACTCAATAGCAGACGTGATGAAGACGTACTTCAGATCGTCGCCCAGGCTGGCCAGCAGCGCGTGGTCTTCGGGCGCTACGGTGAGCTGTACCGTGGCCTGCAGCGACGCGCCCACGGTGCCGGCGGCGCGCAGTTGCTCAATCTCCTTGTTCACCAGATCGCGGATTTCGCGAATGCGCGCCCACTTGGCCAGCAGCCCGTCGGCCGGTTCGCCCAGCGCGGTGTACTGCTCCATAAAGATGGAGTCGCTGCTGCCCACGATCTTCCAGGCCTCTTCGGCGGTAAACGAGAGGAACGGCGCCATCCAGCGCAGCATGGCCTGGCTGATCTGGTACAGCGCCGTTTGCGCGCTGCGCCGGGCCAGGCTATGGGGCGCGGTGGTGTAGAGCCGGTCTTTCAGAATGTCGAGGTAGAAACCGCCCAGGTCTTCCGAGCAGTACAGCTGCAGCTTGGCCACCACGGGGTGAAACTCGTACACCTTGTAGTGGGCCAGGATGTCGGCCTGCAGCTCGGCGGCGCGGGCCAGGGCGTAGCGGTCGATCTCGATCAGTTGATCCAATGGCACCGCATCGGTGGCCGGGTTGAAGTCGCTGGTGTTGGCCAGCAGAAAACGCAGCGTGTTGCGGATGCGGCGGTAGGCGTCCACCACGCGGGCGAGGATTTTCTCGTCGCCGGCAATGTCGCCCGAATAGTCGCTCGACGCCACCCACAGGCGGATGATTTCGGCGCCGAGCTTCTTGTTGATGTCCTGCGGGTCGATGCCGTTGCCAAGCGATTTGCTCATCTTGCGGCCCTGGCTGTCCACCGTGAAGCCGTGTGTCAGCAGGCCCCGGTAGGGCGCGCGGCCTTCCAGCGCGCTGGCCAGCAAGAGCGAGCTGTGAAACCAGCCGCGGTGCTGGTCGTGGCCTTCCAGGTACAGGTCGGCCTCGGGGCCGCTGTCGTGGTGCGCGCCGGCGTGCGAGCCGCGCAGCACGTGCTGGAAGGTCGAGCCCGAGTCGAACCAGACTTCGAGGATGTCGGTGCTTTTGGTGTAGTTGGGCGCATCGTCAAAACCCAGGATTTCTTCGGTGGTGACGCGGCTCCAGGCTTCGATGCCGCCTTTTTGCACGATGTCGGCCGCCTGGTCCAGGATGTCCATGGTGCGCGGGTGCAGTTCGCCCGAATCCTTGTGCAAAAAGAACGGAATGGGCACGCCCCAGCTGCGCTGGCGCGAGATGCACCAGTCGGGCCGGCCGGCAATCATGTCGTGCAGGCGCGCCTTGCCGTTCTCGGGGTAGAAGTGGGTTTGCTCGATGGCCTTGAGGGCTGTCTGGCGCAGGGTTTCGGGGGCTTTGTCTTTGGTGAAAACGCCTTCGCCCTCATCCATGCGGATGAACCACTGCGCCGCAGCGCGGTAGATCACCGGCGTTTTGTGGCGCCAGCAGTGCGGGTAGCTGTGGCTGATGGTCTCGGTGCCCAGCAGGCGGCCAGCGGCTTGCAGCGTGTCGATGACGACCGGGCAGGCTTTCCAGATGTTCAGGCCGCCAAACAGCGCCAGCTCCGGCGCGTAGCTGCCGTTGCCCTGCACGGGGTTGAGGATGTCGTCCGTGGCCACGCCGTGCGCGACGCAGGAGTTGAAGTCTTCCACGCCATAGGCAGGCGACGAATGCACGATGCCGGTGCCGTCGCTGGCGGTGGCGTAGTCGGCCAGGTACACGGGCGAGAGCCGCTGGTAGCCGTGGCTGCCGTCGTCGCTGGCCACGTCGTACAAGGGGTGCTCGAACTCCAGGCCAGCAAGCGCCTTGCCCGGCGCCAGGGCCAGCACCAGGCCTTCGAGGCCCCAGCGCGCCATGCAGCTTTCCACCAGCGACTCGGCAAGAACCAAGACACCGCGGGCAGTATCCACCAGCGCGTAGGTCAGATCGGGGTTGAGGTTCAGCGCCTGGTTGGCGGGAATCGTCCAGGCGGTAGTGGTCCAGATGACGGCGAAGGCGTCTTTGGTCAGCGCGCTCAGGCCAAAGGCGGCGGCCAGTTTGGCGGAATCGTGGGTCTTGAAGGCCACGTCCAGCGTCTGGCTTTTTTTGTCCTGGTATTCGATTTCGAACTCGGCCAGCGATGAGCCGCAGTCAAAGCACCAGTACACGGGTTTCAAGCCGCGGTAGACAAAACCGCGCTCGATCACGCGCTTGAAGGTGCGGATCTCCTCGGCCTCGTTTTCCGGGTCCATGGTTTTGTAGGGGTGGTCCCATTCGCCCAGCACGCCCAGGCGCTGGAAATCCACCATCTGCTGCGCGATCTGCTCGGTGGCGTAGGCGCGGCCCTTGGCCTGCATGTCGTCGCGCGAGAGCTTGCGGCCGAATTTCTTTTCAATGGCGTTTTCGATCGGCAGACCGTGGCAGTCCCAGCCGGGCACGTAAAGCGCATCAAAGCCTTCCAACTGGCGCGCCTTGACGATCATGTCCTTCAATATCTTGTTGACCGCGTGCCCCATGTGGATCTGCCCGTTGGCGTACGGCGGGCCGTCGTGCAGGATGAATTTGGGCGCGCCGCAGCGGGCCGCACGCAGGCGCTTGTACAGGCCTTCGTCGTTCCATTCCTTGACCCAGCCTGGCTCGCGCTTGGGCAGGTCGCCGCGCATGGGGAACGGCGTGTCGGGCAGGTTCAGGGTTTTGCGGTAGTCCTGCGCGGGCGCGGGAGCAGGGGAGGTGGAGGCGCTGGGGGAGACGTCGGACATCGCGGATTCTCGTGAACGGTGGTGGCAGGCGGGGCGCGGTTGAGGAATCGCCGGGACGCCAGGAAAGAGGGGCCTTGGAGGCGCACAGAGCCGTGCGCGGGCGCTTCAAATTCGGTCGCGCGTGGTCTGGCGGCGGGTCTCTGCGTGGGCAGCGAACCAGGCGCGGGCGTCGGCGCAGTCGCGGGCGATGCCGGCCGTCAGCGCACCCAGGCTGTCGTACCTGAGTTCGTCGTGCAGTTTGTGCATCAGTTCCACGCGGATGATTTTACCGTAGGCCCCCTCGGCGCCCAGGTACGCTGGCCATTCGAGGCAATGGGTTTCGAGCAACACGCGCCCGCCATTGACATCGCGTGGGTCGAGCGAAGGCCGAATGCCCAGGTTGGCGACGCCCGGCAGTGCCTCGGCAGCGAGGCCATGCACCCACACGGCAAAGATGCCGCTGGCGGCAGGTTTCCAATGGGCAAAGCGCAGGTTCAGCGTACGAAACCCGTCGCCCGCGCCACTGCTGGCTTCGCCCAGTGCCCGGCCCAGCTTGCGCCCATGCACCACGTGGCCGGAAATGGCATACGGGCGGCCAAGCAGCTGCGCCGCGTCGTCCATGCGGCCGGCCGCCAGGGCGGCGCGCACCTCGGAGCTGGACACGCGCACCGGCTCGGCCGCGTTGGTGGAGGCCTGCGGATAGGTAATCTCGTAGGAATTCATGCGTGCGACGTCGAAACCGCGCTGCTGCCCCGCTTGCGCGAGCAGGCGGTAGTCGCCCGCGCGCTGGCGCCCAAAACGGAAATCGTCGCCGACGAGCACATAGCGTGCACCCAGGCCACGCACCAGGACGTCGTTGATGAATGTTTCTGGCGTCTGCCCGGCCAGGGCGGCATCAAAGCGCAGTACCACGGTTTGCTGCACGCCAAAGCGTGCCAGCTCGGAGAGCTTGTCGCGCAGCGTGCCGACGCGCGCCGGGGCCAGTTCGGGCTTGTGCAGCGCAGCGGCAAAGTAGTCGCGCGGATGCGGCTCGAAGGTCAGCACACAGCTGGGCACGCCGCGCTGCGCGGCTTCGGCGTTCAGCAGTGCCAGCATGGCCTGGTGGCCGCGGTGCACGCCGTCGAAATTGCCGATGGTCAGTGCGCAGGCCGGGGCAATGGCCGGGTGATGGAAGCCACGAAGAACAAGCATGGTATGTTTTTAATAGCAGTTGGCGCACACAGGGCAAGCGCTGGCCCCGTTTCTGCGTGCTTGGCGTATATTGTGACGCAGTCGCCCCGCTGCGCCCGCGCAGTGTTTGGGGCGCCCGCTTGCCCCGTTTCCTGTGCATTTTTGAAGGAGGCTGCTCGTGAAAGTGTTGAAGCTCTCGGCCCAAGGCCTGCCCCAGTCGTGGATATCGCTGGAACAGGCCGCTACCCACTACGCTGCCGGCGACGTGCGCTGGGAGGTGGGGGGCGAGGTGGCGCGCTTTCGCGGGGGCAACAATGCCGTGACGGGGCTGCAGTCGGTCATCGTCATCAACAGCATCATCGGCACGCGCGGCGTACCGCGCACCAACCCCTTTGGCATCCGCCCGGGCCTGACCAATACCAAGCTTTTTGCCCGGGATCGCAATGTGTGCGCCTACTGCGGCGGCCTGTTTCATGAGGTCGATCTGACCCGCGAGCACATCGTGCCGTTTGCCAGCCACGGTGTGGACCACTGGATGAACGTGGTGACCGCCTGCCGCGCCTGCAACCACCGCAAAGGCCCGCGCACGCCCGAGCAGGCGAACATGCCGCTGATCTATACGCCCTACGTCCCCAGTCTGTGGGAAGACTTCATCCTGCGCAACCGCCGTATCCTGGTGGACCAGATGGAGTTTTTGATGGCGCATGTGCCCAGGTCGTCGCGCCTGCTCGGCTGAAGGGGAACGCGCCTGGGGATAGGGCGTGGCGTCAGTACGACTTGGGAAGTCCGAGCCCCTTTTCGGCGATGTGGCACAGCGCCATTTCCTGCGTCACCGGCGCAATCAATCCGAGCACACTTTCGCGAAGGCCGCGTTCCACGTGGTATTCCTTGGCGAAACCAAAGCCGCCATGGGTGCGCACGGCCCGGGTAGAGGTCTCGAAGCTGGCTTCGGCAGCGAGGTATTTGGCAGCGGTCGCTTCGACGCCGCAAGGCAGGCCAGCGTCGTACAGCCAGGCCGCTTTCCACATCATCAACTCGGCAGTCTGAAGCCGCATCCAGCATTCCGCCAAGGGGTGCTGGATGGCCTGGTTTTGTCCGATGGGACGCCCGAACACCACGCGTTCCTTGGCATAGCCCACCGCCCGCTCCAAGGCGGCATCGCCCGCGCCCACGCAAGAGGCTGCGACCAGAATGCGCTCAGGATTGAGGCCGTGCAGCAGGTATTTGAAGCCCTGGCCTTCCTCGCCAATGCGGTCCTCGGCGGGGACTTCCAGTCCGTCGATGAAGAGTTCATTGGAGTCGACGGCCTTGCGCGCCATTTTTTCGATGGGGCGAATGCGCACCTTGGAGCGATCCAGGTCGGTATAAAAAAGCGTGATGCCGTCCATCGGGCGGGCGCATTCTTCGATGGGCGTGGTGCGGGTGACCAGCAGGATTTTGTTCGCCTGCTGGGCCGTGGATGTCCATACCTTTTGCCCATGCACCAGATACCGATCGCCTGTGCGCCTGGCAAAGGTTTTGATGCGCGTGGTGTCGGAGCCGACGTTGGGTTCCGTCACGCCGAAACAGGCGCGATCCTCGCCGCGAATCAGGGCGGGCAGCATGCGCTGCTTTTGCGCCTCGGTTCCGAACACCACCACCGGCTGGGGACCAAAGAGATTCAGGTGAACAGAAGACACCGCGGCAGAACCCAGGCGTCCGATGGTCTTCATCACCATGGCAGCGGCGGCGATTCCCTGGCCTGCACCCCCGTATTCGGTCGGCATCGTCACGCCAAACCATCCTCCTGCGGCGATGGCGTTGCAGAACGCGGTGGGCCATTCTCCGTCGGTGTCGCGCTGGAGCCAGTAATCCGCGTCGAAGTTCTTGCAGATGGCGGCAACGGCCTCCTGAATGGCCCGCTGGTCGTCCTGCTCAGCAAAGTTCATCTGAAACTCCCGTTTTGCTGGGCGTGCCCACCGGGGCAGCCGACCCCATCGCGGCCCGCGGATTGCCGGCTGCGGCAGGACAGGCGCAATGCGTGGCGCCCTTGGCCAGGTTTCAGGCAAACACTCCAGCGGTTTCCTGCATGCGGCTGGACACCTCACCCAAGTAGTGCAGTGTGTCGCCAAACGTCATTTCCATCTGCGTGAGCTTCTTGAAGTAGTGGCTGCCGATGTACTCGTCGGTCACGCCAATGCCGCCGTGGAGTTGCACCATTTGCTGGCCGACGTAGCGCATCGATTGGCCCAGCTGCACCTTGGCACGCGCCATGGCAGTGCGGCGTTCGCCTGCGGGCGCGGCGAGCTTGAGGCTGGCGTAGTAGCTCATGGAGCGGGCCAGTTCGAGCTGCATCTTCATGTCGGCGACGCGGTGGCGCAGCGCCTGGAAGCTGGCGATGGTGACGCCGAACTGCTTGCGCTGGTTCATGTAGTCCACCGTCAGCGCGACGGCCTTGTCCATGACGCCCACGGCTTCGGCGCACAAGGAGGCAATGCCGGTGTCCACGGCCAGTTCCAGCGCGGCCAGGCCGTCTTTCGTGACGAGGGTGGCGGGCGCGTTGGCGAACTGCACTTCGGCGGCGCGGCTGCCGTCCTGCGTGACGTAGCCCTGGGCGCTGACCCCACTGGCTGAGCGTTCGACGAGGAAGAGGGCGATTTGGCCGTCCAGTTGCGCGGGCACGAGGTAGGCGTCTGCCTGGTCGCCCGCCGGTACTATGTTTTTAGTAGCTGTGAGGGTATATCCAGACTGCGCTGGAGCCGATTTTGCCTCACATTTTTCAAGTGCGTAGCGCGCTTTGCGCTCTTGCTGCGCCAGCACCACCAGGGCTTTGCCGCTGGCAATGCGCGCCAGCCAGGCTGCTTGCAACTCGGCCGGTGCGTACTGCGTGAGTACGCTGCTTGCGATAAAGGCGTGTGCCAGGGGTTCGAGCACCATGCCGCGGCCGAGTTCTTCCATTGCCACCATCACGTCGATGGCGCCCTGGCCCAGGCCGTCGTGTGCCTCGGGCACGGTCAGCGCGGTAAGCCCGAGTTCGGCCAGTTCGCCGTAGGCCGCGCGGTCAAAGCCGCCGGCCGCCACGATGCTGCGGCGGCGCTCGAAGGTATAGCCCTTGTCCACCCAGCGGCGCACGGCGTCGCGCAGCGATTGCTGGTCGTCAGAAAAATCAAAATCCATGTTCTATCTCCTTAACCGAGAACAGTCTGCGCCACGATGTTGCGTTGCACTTCATTGCTGCCGCCGTAAATGGTGGTCTTGCGCAGGTTGAAGTAGGTCGATGCCAGCGGCGCATTGGCCACTTCGCCGCCAGGGAAGTCGCCCTGCCAGCCGGCCTGCATGGCTTCCTCGATGAAGGGCAGGGCAAAGGGCCCAGCGGCCAGCATCATCAGTTCGGCGTAGCGCTGCTGGATCTCGCTGCCCTTGATCTTGAGCAGGCCGGCAATGTCGAGCGAGTTCTTGCCCGACTTTTCAGCCGAGAGCACGCGCAGTACCAGCATTTCCAGCGCCACGATGTCCACTTCGAGCAGGGCGATCTGGTCGCGCAAGCGCTGGGCATCGGCACCGCCTTCGGCGGGGTCCCACACGCCTTCGCGCTTGGCGATGCGCTTCAAACGTTCGAGCTCGCGCTTGCTGCGGTTCACGTCGGCGATGTTGGTCCGCTCGTGGCTGAGCAGGTGCTTGGCGTAGGTCCAGCCCTTGTTTTCTTCGCCAATCAGGTTCTCAGCCGGCACTTCGACGTTGTCGAAGAACACCTCGTTGACCTCGCACTCGCCGTCGAGCAGCTTGATCGGGCGCACCGTGACGCCGGGCGACTTCATGTCCAGCAGCAGGAAGGAGATGCCGGTCTGCGGCTTGCCTTCTGTGCTGGTGCGCACGAGGTTGAACATCCAGTCGCCGTACTGGCCCAGCGTGGTCCAGGTCTTCTGGCCGTTGACGATGTATTTGTTGCCCACGCGCTCGGCGCGGGTCTTGACGCTGGCCAGGTCCGAGCCCGAGCCCGGTTCGCTGTAGCCCTGGCTCCACCAGACTTCGCCGCTGGCGATGCCGGGCAGAAAGCGCTTTTGCTGCTCGGCGTTGCCAAACGCCATGATGACGGGTGCCACCATCACCGGGCCGAAGGGAATGATGCGCGGCGCGCCAGCCAGCGCGCATTCTTCTTCAAACAGGTGCTTTTGCACGGCGGTCCAGCCGGGGCCGCCAAATTCCTTGGGCCAGCCAAAGGCCAGCCAGCCTTTTTTGCCAAGAATCTTGGCCCAGTTCTGCATATCCTCCCGCGTCAGGCGCAGGGCGTGGTGTACCTTGTGGGCGATGTCCTTGGGCAGATTGGCCTGCACCCAGGTGCGGACTTCTTCGCGAAAGCTTTGTTCTTCGGGGGTAAATGCGAGATCCATAGGGCTTGTCTCCAGTGAGGTCGCATTTGTAGCACGGTCGTTCGTTTTAGGCCTGTCCGGGCGGCGACATGGGCAGGCCCAGTTCGCTGCAGAGCCGCTCCACCATGGTTTGCAGCTGCGAGACCTGGGCTTCGAGCTGCGCTACGCGTTCGCCCAGCGCGCCCGCTTGTGGAGTGGAAAGTGGCTGCGACAAGTCCACCGGGCCGCACAGCAGGTGCATCCAGCGCGACTCGCGGGCGCCGGGCGCGCGCGGCAGCAGGACGGTCAGCGGCCCGCCTTTTTCTTCGGAGCGTTCCTGCAATTCCTCAAGGAACGCTTCGACGGAGGACACATCGGCAAAGCGGTACCAGCGCTCGGCATTGGTGCGCAGCTCGGCTGCTGTCTGCGGGCCGCGCAGCATCAAGAGGCCCAGCAGCACGGCGGACTGCTCGGGCACGCCGATGCCGCGCTGAAAGTTGTGCTCGTAGCGCGTGGTGCGGCTGCCACTGCCCTCGAAGACGAGGCCGGCGCTGCGCAGCTGCTCCAGCGCCGCCAGCACCTCGGCGTCGCTCAGTTGCATGACTGGCTCGCGCGTGGTCTTCTGGTTGCAGCCCGCGACCAGGCTGGTGAGCGAGAGCGGGTAGCTGTCGGGCACGGTGCGGGCTTTTTCCATCAGGGTGGCAAGTACGCGGGCCTCGATGTCGGTCAGTGGCTGGGTCTGGGCGTCAAAAGGCATGGCGGGATAATCTGGGAGATGAAGAACATCGTGATTCTGATCTCTGGCGGTGGCTCCAACATGGCGGCCATCGTGCGCGCTGCCGAGCGGGAAGACTGGGAGCGCAGGCTGGGCGTGCGCGTTGCAGCGGTGCTGAGCAACCGGGCAGACGCAGGCGGCCTGGCCTTTGCGCAGGCGCGCGGCATTGCGACGCAGGTGCTGGACCACAAGGGCTTTGATTCGCGGGAAGCCTTTGATGCGGAGCTGGCGCGCCGCATCGATGGCTATGCGCCCGCTCTGGTGGTGCTTGCCGGTTTCATGCGCATCCTGAGTCCCGGTTTCGTAGACCACTACCTTGGGCGTTTGCTCAATATCCACCCCTCGCTGCTGCCGGCCTTTCCCGGCCTGCACACGCACGAGCGCGCGCTGGCGGCGGGATGCAAGTTTGCGGGTGTCACGGTGCACCAGGTGACGAGCGAACTCGATGGGGGCCCTATCCTGGAGCAGGCTGTGGTGCCCGTGCTCGCAGGGGATACGGCGCAGACGCTGGCCGCACGGGTGCTGACGCAGGAGCACCTGATCTACCCGCGTGCGGTGCGACGTTTTTTTGGGAAGCACACGTGAATGTGACAATCGCCGCATGCATCCCAACGCCCTTATCGACGCCTGCGCGCAGCTTGTGCGCCTCGCACTCACTTTTGAGCACCCTGCCGACGCGGTGGTCTCACGCTTTTTTCGCGACAACCGGGGCCTGGGCCAGCGTGAGCGCGCGGCTCTGGCCGAAACGGTCTACACCGTGCTTCGCAAGAAGCTATTGTTTGACCACATGGCGCCTTCGGGCTCGGGCCCGCGCGAGCGGCGCATGGCGATTCTGGGCTTTGCCCATTGGCAGGACGAAGAAGCGCGGCGCAGCAACCCGCAGGCCAGGCACGGCGCGCGCGACTTTCTGCGCGGTGCGCTCAGCGATCGGGAACAGCAATGGCTGGAGCAGTGCGACGCCGTGCAACAAAGCGATTTGCTGGAGCGACACCGCCACAACCTGCCCGAGTGGTTGGTGGCGCCGCTCAAGGAGCAGCTGGGCGACGCGTTCTGGCCCGAGGTGATGGCCATGTCGCAGGGCGCGCCGCTGGACCTGCGTGTCAATGCTTTCAAGGAAAAACGGCCCCAGGTGCAGGCGGAGCTTGCGCAAGCAGCAATCAAGTCTGAAGTGACGCCGTATTCACCCTGGGGCCTGCGGGTGGTGGGCAAGCCCCAGCTTTCGAAGCTGCCCGCCTTTGTGCGGGGTGCCATTGAGGTGCAGGACGAAGGCTCGCAGCTCCTGGCCTTGCTGGTGGACGCCAAGCGCGGCGAGATGGTGGTGGACTTTTGCGCCGGCGCGGGGGGCAAGACGCTGGCATTGGGCGCCAGCATGCGCAGCACCGGGAGGCTGTATGCGTTTGACGTCTCCGCGCACCGGCTCGACGCGCTCAAGCCGCGCCTGGCGCGCAGCGGCCTCTCGAACGTGCACCCTGCGGCCATTGCGCACGAGCGGGACGAGCGCATCAAGCGCCTGGCCGGCAAGATCGACCGCGTGCTGGTGGACGCGCCCTGCTCGGGCCTGGGTACCTTGCGCCGCAACCCCGATTTGAAGTGGCGCCAGAGCCCCGAGGCGCTCGGCGAGCTGACGGCCAAGCAGGCTGCGATCCTGGAAAGCAGTGCGCGCTTACTTAAGTCGGGAGGGCGCCTCGTCTATGCCACCTGCAGCGTCTTGCCGCAGGAGAACGAGGCGATTGCAGAGGCCTTCTCGAAGGCCCACCCGGAGTTTGTGCCTCTGGAAGCGGGCGAGGTGCTGGCGCAGCTCAAGGTGCCGGATGCCGCGTCCTTGTGCAGCGGCACAGAAACCGGCACGCGCTACCTGCGCCTGTGGCCGCATCGGCACAAAACCGACGGCTTTTTTGCTGCGGTGTGGCAGCGCAAGTAGGCATTTCTTAGAACGTGAACACGTTCTAAAGACAAAAAAACCGCCGGGCTCGCGCCGGGCGGTTTTTTTACCTGGAATGGGCCGAATTACTTCAGCTTCATTTCCTTGTACTCGACGTGCTTGCGAGCCTTGGGATCAAATTTCATGATCAGCAGCTTTTCGGGCATCGTCTTCTTGTTCTTGGTGGTGGTGTAGAAGTGGCCAGTACCCGCAGTGGATTCCAGCTTGATCTTGTCGCGTCCGCCTTTGCTTGCCATGGTGGTTCTCCTTAAGCCTGGCCACGTGCGCGCAGGTCTGCGAGCACCGAATCAATACCGTTCTTGTCGATCAGACGCAAACCGGCGTTGGAAATGCGCAGGCGCACCCAGCGGTTTTCGGTCTCGACCCAGAAACGGCGGTATTGCAGGTTTGGCAGAAACCGGCGCTTGGTTCTGTTGTTGGCGTGGGAAACGTTGTTCCCCACCATGGGCTTCTTGCCCGTGACTTCGCAGACGCGTGCCATGTGGACACTCCGATACTGTTCAACGGCCGTTTGCGGGCGCCACCGGGGTATTCCGATGGCCTGCAATGCGGCCTCACCTCGCCAGAAAGGGTGGCGGTAACCCGATTTGTCCGTGGTCTGAATGACCGAGGCCCCCCGCACGGAGCGGAGCGCCCATTGGACAAAGCCGCAGATTATAGCCCGCTTCAGGCCAACTATTGCTGTTCCAGGTAGCGCTGGGCGTCGAGCGCCGCCATGCAGCCCGTGCCGGCGCTGGTGATGGCCTGGCGATAGACATGGTCCTGCACGTCGCCCGCAGCAAACACGCCGGGCACCGAGGTCTGCGTGGCAAAACCCTGCAGGCCGCCCTGGGTGACGATGTAGCCGTTCTCCATCTTCAACTGGCCCTGGAAGATGTCTGTATTGGGCGCGTGCCCAATGGCAATGAAGCAGCCCTGCAGCGTGAGGTCTTCGGTGTGGCCGTCCTGCGTGCTCTTGATGCGCACGCCGGTCACTCCGGTGATGTCGCCCAGCACTTCATCCAGGGTGAAGAAGGTCTTGAGCACGATCTTGCCGGTGGCCACTTTCTCCATCATCTTGTCTATCAGAATCGGCTCGGCCTTGAACTTGTCGCGCCGGTGGATGAGCGTGACCTTGCTGGCGATGTTCGAGAGGTACAAAGCCTCTTCCACAGCGGTATTGCCGCCGCCGATCACGCAGACCTCCTGCTCGCGGTAGAAAAAACCGTCGCAGGTGGCGCAGCCCGACACGCCCTTGCCCATAAAGGCCTCTTCGGTGGGCAGGCCCAGGTATTTGGCCGAGGCGCCGGTGGCAATGATGAGCGCATCGCAGGTGTAGCCGCCGGTATCGCCCGAGAGGCTGAAAGGACGCTGGCTCAGGTCCACCTGGGTGATGTGGTCAAAAATGATTTGCGTCTTGAAGCGCTCGGCGTGTTCCAGAAAGCGCTGCATCAGTTCGGGGCCTTGCACGCCCTGCACGTCGGCTGGCCAATTGTCGACTTCGGTGGTGGTGGTGAGTTGGCCGCCTTGCGCCATGCCGGTGATCAGCACGGGCTTGAGGTTGGCACGGGCGGCATAGATGGCAGCGGTGTAGCCCGCGGGGCCGGAGCCGAGGATGAGAACTTGGGCGTGCTGAGGAGTGGGCATGGTAAAAGATCAGGTTGGTTCGCCCCACGCACCCGCCAAAGCAGGCGCCGGGGCGCGACAAGGCAAGCCCCAAGTATCGGACAAACGGCGCAAGCCGCGGCCGGGGCTGGCCGACTCTGTGAGCTTACTCAAGGATGTATCTGCATGGCCATCGTGACCAATCTTGATTTGCTGCGGCGCGTACCGCTGTTTTCGCTGCTCACGGTGCACCAGGCCGAAGCCTTGGGTAGCGCAGTGAGCAAACGGCGCTTCAAGCGCGGCGAGGCGCTGGTGGTGCAGGGGCAGAAGTCCGACGCTCTGTATCTGCTGCTGACCGGACGGGCACGTGTCAGCGCCTCCGACACGCGCGGGCGCGAAGTCATTTTGGCCACCCTGATGCCGGGCGACTATCTGGGCGAGATGAGCATCATCGACAATGAGCCGCATTCGGCCTCGGTGCACGCCCTGGTGCAGACCGACGTGCTTGCATTGGGCCGCGCCGAATTCACGCGCTGCCTGGCGGAAAACGTCAGCATGTCGCTGGTGGTGATGCGCGGCCTGGTCAAGCGCCTGCGCCACGCCGATCGCAAGATCGAGTCGCTGGCCTTGCTGGACGTATATGGACGTGTGGCCCATGCCTTGCTCGATCTGGCCGAACCGGACGGGGAGGGCGGCTCGCGCATTCACGAGAAAGTGTCGCGCCAGGAGATGGCCAAGACCATTGGCGCCTCCCGCGAGATGGTCAGCCGCGTGATGAAAGACCTGGAAGTGCGGGGGTTTATTGAAACCCTGCCCAACGGCGCCACGCTGCTGAAAAGCCGGCTCCAAACCCTGGGCTGAAATGGAGGCTGCGGTAAGCTTCAGCGCTTCGCTTATGACCTACTCCCTCAACACTTTGAACGCCTCTTCTGCCGGCAAGTCCGGCCCGCGCAGCCCCGGCGCACGTTTCGGTCACGAAATCACCCTGATGGCTGGGTTTGTGGTCTTGGTGGTGTGGATGTTGGCATTGTGGAGCTACGCGCCGCAAGACCCGGCCTGGTCCACCTCCGGCGCTGCCGCCAGAGCGGCGGTGCACAACCGCATTGGGCTTGCGGGCGCCTGGTTGGCCGATGTGAGCTATTTCGCCTTTGGTTTTTCCGTCTGGTGGTGCCTGGCGGCTGGTGTGCGCGCCTGGATTTCGTCGCTCGCTCGCCTGCTGCGTGGCGGCGCTCCTGCCGAAGGCGCGCCTGCGCGGCGTCCGACCCTTGGGCGCGCTGTTTTTTGGGGTGGCCTGGCCTTGTTGATGGCGGCCAGCTGCATGCTGGAATGGACGCGTTTGTACCGTTTGGAGCCGCTCCTGCCCGGCGATGCGGGCGGTGTGGTGGGCCATGTGATGGGTCCACTGGCCATGCGCTGGCTGGGTTTCACGGGGTCGGGCCTCTTGGGGATTGTGCTGGTGGTGCTGGGCGCGGCATGGGTGCTGCGCTTTTCCTGGGGCCCTTTGGCCGAAGGGCTGGGCGCGCGCATCGACGCCTTGCTGCAGTCGCGGCGCGCCCGGCGCGAGGTGGCGATTGACCTGGCCGAAGGCCGCCGCGCGGCGCGGGCGCGCGAAGCGGTGGTCACTGGCGAGCGCACCGACATCGAGGCGCACCACCCGGTGCCGGTGCAGATCATCGAGCCGGTGCTGGTCGACGTGCCGCAGAGCACCCGTGTCGTCAAGGAGCGGCAAAAGCCCTTGTTCACCGATCTGCCCGACAGCCGGCTGCCGCAGGTTGATTTGCTCGACGCGGCGCAGCAGCAGCGCGAGAGCGTATCGCCCGAGACGCTGGAGATGACCAGCCGCATGATCGAGAAGAAGCTCAAGGACTTCGGTGTCGACGTGCGCGTGGTGGCCGCCATGCCCGGCCCCGTGATCACGCGCTACGAAATCGAGCCAGCCACGGGCGTCAAGGGATCGCAGATTGTCGGGCTGGCCAAGGATCTGGCGCGCTCGCTCAGCCTGGTGTCGATTCGCGTGGTGGAGACGATTCCGGGCAAGAACTTCATGGCGCTCGAATTGCCCAACGCCAAGCGCCAGACCATCAAGCTCTCCGAAATTCTGGGTTCGCAGATCTATCACGAGGGCAAGTCGATGCTCACGATGGGCCTGGGCAAGGACATCGTCGGCAACCCGGTGGTGGCGGATCTGGCCAAGATGCCGCACGTGCTGGTGGCCGGCACCACGGGTTCGGGCAAATCGGTGGGCATCAACGCCATGATCCTGAGCCTGCTCTACAAGGCCGAGGCGCGCGACGTTCGCCTCTTGATGATCGACCCCAAGATGCTGGAGATGTCGGTCTACGAAGGCATTCCGCACCTGCTGGCGCCCGTGGTCACCGACATGAAGCAGGCGGCAAATGGCCTGAACTGGTGCGTGGGCGAGATGGAGCGGCGCTACAAGCTGATGAGCAAGCTGGGCGTTCGCAACCTGGCCGGCTACAACGTCAAGATCGACGAGGCCAAGGCGCGCGGCGAGTCCATTGCCAACCCCTTTAGCCTGACGCCCGAAGAGCCCGAGCCGCTCCAGCGCCTGCCCCACATCGTCGTGGTGATCGACGAGCTGGCCGACCTGATGATGGTGGTGGGCAAGAAGATCGAAGAGCTGATTGCCCGCCTGGCGCAAAAGGCGCGCGCCGCCGGAATCCACCTCATTCTGGCCACCCAGCGCCCCAGCGTGGACGTGATTACCGGCCTCATCAAGGCCAACATCCCCACCCGCATCGCCTTCCAGGTCAGCAGCAAGATCGACAGCCGCACCATCCTCGATCAGATGGGCGCTGAAGCCCTGCTGGGCATGGGCGACATGCTTTATATGGCCAGCGGCACCGGCCTGCCGGTGCGCGTGCACGGAGCGTTCGTCAGCGACGAGGAGGTGCATCGCGTGGTCAGCTACTTGAAGAGCCAGGGCCAGCCCGATTACATCGAGGGCGTGCTGGAGGGCGCAACCGTGGACGGCGAGGGCGATCTGTCCCTGGATGGCGAGGCGGGCGGAGAAAAAGACCCGATGTACGACCAGGCGGTCGAGATCGTCCTCAAGGACCGCAAGGCCAGCATCAGCTACGTGCAGCGCAAGCTGCGCATCGGCTACAACCGCTCGGCGCGGCTCTTGGAAGACATGGAGAAGGCGGGCCTTGTGAGCGGCCTCACCACGAGCGGGCAACGCGAGGTGCTCGTCCCAGCCAGGGAGTAGCGGCATCCCCGTGAGCCGCGGCCCTCAGATCCTTCTCTTGCAGCTTCGCTGCGCAAGGGGGGACAAAGCCAGCGCGGCGGGGCGGCGCGGCCGGCCCAGGCCCTTGCGCGGTGTCCGCTGGTAGAGGGAGCGCCCTTATTCCTACATCGGTACTTGCTTCGGCTGCGATAGAACAGAAGCCGACTTTGAGGGTATTGGAATGAAAAACACGATTACTGCAATTTTCATAGCTGTCTGCGCAAGCGCAGCAAGCGCTGACGGGCTAAAAAGCCTTGAATCCTTCATGCAGAACACGCGCTCGGCACAGGCCGAGTTCACTCAGGAAGTGACAGCGCCGCCGAAGAACGGTCAGGCAGCGCGCACCAAAACGTCCAGCGGCAGTTTTGCTTTTGAGCGGCCGGGGCAATTCCGCTTTGACTACAAGAAGCCCTTTGCCCAGACCATCGTTGCCGACGGCAAAACGCTGTGGCTCTACGACGCCGACCTGAACCAGGTCACCGAGCGCGTCCAGTCCAAGGCGCTGGGCAGTACACCGGCGGCGTTGTTGGCCTCGGCGCCCAACCTGCAGGCGCTGACCAAGGACTTTGCGCTCGAATCTGCGCCTGAGCAGGACGGGCTGCAGTGGGTGAACGCTACGCCCAGGACCAAGGACGGGCAGTTGCAGAGCGTGCGCGTGGGCCTGCGCGGCGAGCAGTTGGCAGCGCTGGAAATTCTGGACAGCTTTGGCCAGCGCTCCATGATTCGCTTTGACAAGGTGCAGGCGAACCTGGCTTTGCCCGCATCCACCTTCGATTTCCAGGTGCCCCAGGGGGCGGACGTGCTCAAACAGTAATAGCAGTCCAGCGTCAGGCGCCTGCCCATAGCAGCGCAAGGGCAAGGACGGCCGGCAGGGTCTGGATGAACAGGATCTTGCGGCTCGCGGTGGCGGCGCCAAACAGGCCCGCCACAGCGACGCACAGCAGGAAGAACACCTTTACCGCCAGCCCCGCGTCACCCAGCCACAGGCCCCAGAACAGCCCCGCGGCCAGAAACCCGTTGTACAGCCCCTGGTTCGCGCCCAGGACTTTGGTGGCGGTCGCCAATTCCTGGCGCATGCCAAAGGCGCGCAGCCCGGCCGGCTTGTCCCACAAAAACATCTCCAGCACCAGGATATAGACATGGAGCAAGGCGATGATGGCAACGACGATGTTGGCGGCGGGCAGCATGGCGAAGGATGTGCAAGATGAAGAGTGCTGCAGCATAGCTGCCGCAGCCATACTGTGCTGGCGAAAACTGTTGTCCGTTGTCCGTTGTCCGTTGTAATAGCGCTTTGCCTCACACCCACTCTTGCTCGTAACGTGCCTGCCGCCAAACCCACCTCCCACCAGCCGCTGGCCGAGCGCCTGCGCCCCAAAACGCTGGGCGAAGTCATTGGACAGACACAGCTGCTGGGGCCGGGCATGCCGCTGCGCCTGGCCTTCGAGTCGGGCCGGCCGCACTCCTGCATCCTTTGGGGGCCGCCGGGCACTGGCAAAACCACCATTGCGCGGCTGATGGCCGACGCGTTTGATGCGCAGTTCATCGCCATCAGCGCCGTGCTCGGCGGCGTCAAGGACATCCGCGAAGCCGTGGAGCGCGCCACGGCGGCGAGGGACGGCCTGGAACAGCGGCGCACCATCGTCTTTGTCGACGAGGTGCATCGCTTTAACAAGGCGCAACAGGATGCGTTCTTGCCGCATGTCGAATCCGGCCTGTTCACCTTTGTGGGCGCCACGACCGAAAACCCGTCGTTCGAGGTGAACTCGGCGCTGCTCTCACGCGCCACGGTGTATGTTCTGGAGCCGCTCGGGACGGAAGACTTAAAGAAAATTGTGGCTCTGGCGCAGGCGGAGCAAGCGCTAACAGCTATTGAAAGCGTAGCAATAGATCGCCTGGTCGCCTACGCCGATGGCGACGCCCGGCGCCTGCTCAACACCCTGGAAACCCTGGCCATGGCCGCAGAGCAGGAGAGGGTGGGCGACATCACCGATGCCTGGCTGCTGCGCGTGCTGGGCGAGCGCATGCGCCGCTACGACAAGGGCGGTGAGCAGTTCTACGACACCATCAGCGCGCTGCACAAATCGGTACGCGGCTCGGACCCCGACGCCGCGCTTTACTGGCTGGTGCGCATGCTCGACGGCGGCGCCGACCCCCGCTACATGGCACGGCGCATGGTGCGCATGGCGAGCGAAGACATCGGCCTGGCCGACCCGCGCGCGCTGCGCCTGGCGCTGGACGCGGCCGAGGTGTACGAGCGCCTGGGCAGCCCCGAAGGGGAGCTGGCGCTGGCCGAATGTGTCGTTTATCTTGCGGTGGCGCCCAAATCGAATGCGGTCTACAAGGCCTACAACGCGGCACGCGCGTTGGTCAAGCAAGACGGCACGCGCCCCGTCCCCATGCACCTGCGCAACGCGCCGACCCAGCTGATGAAGCAGCTCGACTACGGCAAGGGCTACCGCTACGCGCACGACGAAGCAGGTGGTTTCGCTGCCGGCGAGACCTATCTGCCGGAAGGCATGGCAGCGCCGGGCTTCTACAAGCCGGTGCGGCGCGGCCTGGAGATTCGGATTGCCGAAAAAATGGACGAACTGCGCACACGCAACCGGGACGCCAGCGCCGACGGCGGTCCGCCGAACCAGGCGTTTATTGATAAGACCGTGCACCAGTAGCGTGCACGAAAAGTAGCTAACCTTATGTTTTGCGCATCCCTCTGATGCGCCGCAAACCCAAGGGAAAACCCCTCCAAGCCCGCGTCCGTGGTAGGTTTGCATCTCGCTACAATCCCGCCTTCAAACCCGCGCGGCAGCTTTCCTGGCGGGTTTTTTGCTAGATGGCAGACGGGCCCAAAAGGCTGAACCTCGCGCAGGTGCTCGCAAACCGAGCGCGTCACAACGAAGGATTTTCTTATGGACATCTTGCTGCAGCAGATCATCAATGGTCTGGTTCTCGGCAGCATGTACGCATTGATAGCCTTGGGCTACACGATGGTGTACGGCATTATTCAACTGATCAATTTCGCCCACGGAGAGGTGCTGATGATCGGCGCGCTCACCAGTTGGAGTTGCATCCACCTCATGCAGGACGCCATGCCCTGGGCGCCAGGTTGGCTGATTCTTCTTCTGGCGACCATCATTGCCTGCATCGTGGCGGCGGCAATCAATTTCACGATTGAGAAAGTGGCCTACCGGCCGCTGCGCAACGCGTCGCGTCTGGCACCGCTGATTACCGCGCTGGGCATGTCCATCCTGCTGCAGACGCTGGCCATGATCATCTGGAAGCCCAATTACAAGCCGTATCCCACCTTGTTGCCGGCCACGCCCTTCGAGATGGGCGGTGCGGTGATCACTTCCACGCAGATACTGATTCTGGGCGTCACCGCCATCTCGCTGGCCGTGCTGACCTGGCTGGTGGGCTACACCAACCTGGGCCGTGCCATGCGCGCCACGGCGGAGAACCCGCGCGTTGCAGCGCTCATGGGCGTCAAGCCCGACATGGTGATTTCGGCTACCTTCATCATCGGCGCCATCCTGGCGGCCATCGCCGGCATCATGTACGCGTCGAACTACGGCACGGCGCAGCACACCATGGGCTTCCTGCCGGGCCTCAAAGCCTTTACGGCAGCAGTGTTTGGCGGCATTGGCAACCTGGCCGGTGCGGTGGTCGGCGGCATTCTGCTGGGGCTGATCGAAGCGATTGGCTCCGGCTACATCGGCACGATCACAGGCGGCGTCCTTGGGAGCAACTACGCAGACATTTTTGCGTTCATCGTGCTGATCATCATCCTGACGCTGCGGCCATCCGGTTTGTTCGGCGAACGTGTGGCTGACCGCGCCTGAGGACTTCACCATGAAACAAAACAACCTTGCCAAATGGGTCATCGGCGCCATTGCGCTGCTGGTTTTGCCCCTGATCCTGCAGTCCTTCGGCAACGCCTGGGTGCGCATTGCCGACCTGGCCCTGCTGTACATCATGCTGGCCCTGGGGCTGAACATTGTGGTGGGCTATGCCGGTCTGCTGGACCTGGGCTACGTCGCCTTCTATGCCGTGGGGGCCTATCTGTTTTCGCTCCTGGCCTCGCCGCATCTCACGGACACCTTCGCCAACATTGCTGCGATGTTCCCGGAGGGCTTGCATTTCTCGATGTGGCTGGTCATTCCAATGGCGCTGTTGCTGGCGGCCTTTACCGGGGTGCTGCTGGGGATACCGGTGCTCAAGCTGCGCGGCGACTACCTGGCCATCGTGACACTGGGGTTCGGGGAAATCATCCGGATCTTCATGAACAACCTGGACCACCCGATCAACATCACCAATGGTCCCAAGGGTCTGGGGCAGATCGATTCGGTCCACATCTTTGGGCTCAATTTCGGAAAAAATCAGGAGCTTTTCGGCGTCGCGATCAATTCGGTGTCGATGTATTACTACCTTTTCCTGGTACTGGTGCTGGTTACGGTGCTGGTCTGCTACCGACTGCAGGACTCGCGCATTGGCCGCGCCTGGATGGCGATTCGTGAGGACGAAATTGCCGCCAAGGCCATGGGCATCAACACCCGCAACATGAAGCTGCTGGCGTTCGGCATGGGCGCCTCGTTCGGCGGCATGTCGGGCGTGATGTTCGCTTCCTTCCAGGGCTTCGTGTCGCCCGAGTCATTCAGCCTGATGGAGTCGGTCATGATCGTCGCCATGGTGGTGCTTGGCGGTATCGGCCACATTCCCGGCGTGATCCTGGGCGCCGTTCTGCTCTCGGCCTTGCCTGAGGTGCTGCGCTATGTGGCCGGCCCATTGCAGTCCATGACCGACGGCCGGCTGGACTCGGCCATCCTGCGTCAGCTGCTGATTGCGCTGGCCATGATCATCGTCATGCTGATCCGTCCCCGCGGCCTGTGGCCCGCGCCCGACCACGGCAAGAGCCTGGTGCAGAAGACCTGAACACCGCAGAAAGACACAACATGGCAGAGAACTCCAATGCGCCGGTGCTCAAGGTGGCCGGCATTTCCAAGCGATTTGGTGGTTTGCAGGCGCTCTCGGACGTCGGCATCACCATCAAGCGGGGCCAGGTCTATGGCCTGATCGGCCCCAACGGCGCCGGCAAGACGACTTTCTTCAACGTCATCACCGGGCTCTACACGCCCGACAGCGGCACGTTCGAGCTGGCTGGCAAACCCTATGCACCCAAGGCGGTGCACCTGGTGGCCAAAGCGGGCATTGCCCGCACGTTTCAGAACATTCGACTGTTTGCCGAGATGACGGCGCTCGAGAACGTCATGGTGGGCCGGCACATCCGCACCCACTCGGGGTTGTTTGGCGCGGTCTTTCGCACCAAAGGTTTCAAGAAGGAAGAGGCGGAAATTGCCAAGCGCGCGCAGGAACTGCTCGACTACGTAGGTATCGGCAGTTACGCCGACTACAAGGCGCGTACCCTGAGCTACGGAGACCAACGGCGCCTGGAAATTGCCCGCGCGCTGGCCACCGACCCGCAGTTGATCGCGCTGGACGAGCCGGCCGCCGGCATGAACGCCACCGAAAAGGTGATGCTGCGCGAGCTGATCGACCGCATCCGCAATGACAACCGCACGATTTTGCTGATCGAACACGACGTCAAGCTGGTGATGGGTCTGTGCGATCGTGTCACCGTGCTCGACTACGGCAAGCAGATTGCCGAAGGAACGCCCGCCGACGTGCAGAAGAACGAAAAAGTCATTGAGGCCTATCTGGGCACCGGAGGACACTGAGCATGGCCGAGCAGAACAACAACATCCTCTTGCAGGTCAGTGGCCTCAAAGTCGGCTACGGTGGTATTCAGGCCGTCAAGGGCATCGACTTCGAAGTGCGGACCGGTGAGCTGGTATCACTCATTGGCTCCAACGGTGCTGGCAAGACCACCACCATGAAGGCCATCACGGGCACGCTGACTTTTGCCGATGGCGATATTCGCTATCAGGGAGAAAGCATCCGCGGGCAGGGCGCCTGGGACTTGGTCAAAAGGGGCCTGGTCATGGTGCCCGAAGGGCGCGGCGTGTTTGCGCGCATGACCATTGTCGAAAACCTGCAAATGGGCGCATTCATTCGGCGCGACAAGGCGGGCATCCTGGCCGACATCGATCGCATGTTTGCGCTCTTTCCGCGCCTCAAGGAGCGCCGCGATCAGCTTGCTGGCACCATGTCCGGCGGCGAGCAGCAGATGCTGGCGATGGCGCGTGCTCTGATGAGCCAGCCCAAGCTGCTGCTCCTGGACGAGCCGTCCATGGGCTTGTCTCCTCTGATGGTGGACAAGATATTCGAGGTGGTGCGCGACGTGTACGCCCAGGGCGTCACGGTGCTGCTCGTCGAGCAGAACGCCAGCCGCGCACTGGCCATTGCCAACCGCGGCTACGTGATGGAGTCGGGCATCATCACCATGACGGGCCCGGGCAAACAGTTGCTGAGCGACCCCAAGGTGCGCGCGGCCTATCTGGGCGAGTAAAACGACAGGCTTGCGCGTTTCGGCTGCATGCGTGTGAATTGCTATATAAAAAATAGCTGACAACATGCATGCATATTGCGTGGGATGCTGTTTTTATTGGTTTTTTAGGAAGAAGCTGATTCCTTCTTTCCCTGTCAGGCACGCATGAGCATGCTGCAGTCCGTGCCAGTTTCCGCACAAACCATTTTTTTGCTGGTTGTGAGCAACGTCTTCATGACGTTTGCCTGGTACGGCCATCTGAAGAACCTCGCGACCTCGCCCTGGTACGTGGCGGCGCTGGTCAGCTGGGGCGTGGCCTTGTTCGAGTACCTGTTTCAGGTGCCGGCGAACCGCATCGGCTTCACCCAGTTCAGCGTGGGACAGCTCAAAATTCTGCAGGAGGTCATCACCCTGTCGGTTTTTGTGCCGTTTGCCGTGTTCTATCTGGATCAGCCGCTCAAATGGGACTACCTGTGGGCGGGACTTTGCATGTTGGGAGCGGTGTTTTTCATGTTTCGTGGGGCTTGATCGCGCCTTGTAAGCGTCTGTGCAGTTTGGCGGCGCGCACCTCGTTAAACTCGCGCCATCGCGAAACCCTGGCGTTTCGATCTCCCATCCCCCTATCGTCCTGATCCCCCTGGAGTCCCCTATGCTGTTTGGCAAGCTCTTGCCGCGCGAAGGCAACTTTTTTGAAATGTTCAACCAGCATGCCGAGCTCATCGTAGAAGCCGTCCATGCGTTCGAAAAGATGGTCGCCCATTACAACGAGCCCCACCTGCGTGAGAAATATGCGCACGATGTGGACAGCGCCGAGCGTGCGGCCGACCGCATTACCCACGATGTGAACAAGGCGGTGCACAAGACCTTCATCACCCCAATCGACCGCGAGCAGATTCATACCCTCATCAACACCATGGACGACGTGGCCGACCTGATCCAGGATTCGGCTGAGACCATGAGCCTCTACGACATCCGCGAGATGACGGAAGAGATCACCCGCCTGACCGATCTGAGCGTCAAATCTGTCGAGCGCATGCGCGATGCAGTCAAACTACTCAACAAGCTGGCAGATGCGGCGACCGCCGAGGCGGCGCTGAAAACCTGCGAAGAGATCGACCGGCTTGAGAGCGATGCCGACCGCGTGCTGCGTAGCGCCATGAGCAAATTGTTCCGTGAGGAGCCCGACGTGCGCGAGCTGATCAAGCTCAAGGCCATCTACGAACTGCTTGAGACGATTACGGACAAGTGCGAAGACGTCGCCAATCTGATCGAGGGCATCGTCCTCGAAAATTCCTGAGCCTGCGCTCCCGCCTGTAATGCAAACCGTACAGACTGCCCTGTGGGTCGTGGCGCTGCTGGTGGCCATGGCCATCGTGTTTGACTTCATGAACGGCTTTCACGACGCCGCCAACTCGATTGCCACCGTCGTCTCCACGGGGGTGCTCAAGCCGGGGCAGGCCGTGGTGTTTGCCGCTTTTTTCAACTTTGTCGCGATCTTCGTGTTCCATCTGAGCGTGGCGGCGACCATCGGCAAGGGCATCGTGCAGCCTGGGGTGGTGGACACCCACGTGGTGTTTGGCGCGCTGATGGGCGCTATCTCCTGGAATTTCATCACCTGGTATTACGGCATTCCCAGCAGCTCGTCGCATGCGCTGATCGGCGGCATTGTTGGGGCCGTGATGGCCAAGACCGGCGCGGGCGCGCTGGTGGCCTCAGGCATTCTCAAGACCGTGGCCTTCATCTTCTTGTCGCCACTGCTCGGTTTTCTGTTTGGCTCTCTGATGATGGTGGCAGTCGCCTGGATTTTTCGCCGGGCCCGCCCGAGCCGCATCGACAAGTGGTTTCGCCGCCTGCAACTCGTCTCGGCGGGCGCCTACAGCCTGGGCCACGGCGGCAACGACGCGCAAAAGACCATCGGCATCATCTGGCTGCTGCTGATCGCCACCGGCTACGCGGCGCCGGGCGACGATTCACCGCCGCTCTGGGCCATCGTCAGTTGCTACACGGCTATCGGCCTGGGCACCATGTTCGGGGGCTGGCGCATCGTCAAGACGATGGGCCAGAAGATCACCAAGCTCAAACCCGTGGGCGGTTTCTGTGCGGAAACCGGCGGCGCGATCACGCTGTTCATGGCGACCTTGATGGGAATTCCAGTCTCCACCACGCACACCATCACCGGCGCCATCGTCGGCGTGGGCTCGGTGCAGCGCGCCAGCGCGGTGCGCTGGGGCGTGGCGGGCAACATCATCTGGGCCTGGATTCTGACGATTCCAGCCAGCGCTTTTGTCGCTGCCATTGCCTACTGGGTCAGTCTGCAGCTGTATTGAGCTTCATGCTCAAACTGCGCTTTGCTATTTAATAGATAGCTATAACCGATTGACGCATAAGCGCTAGCGGCTATTTTCATTCGAAATTTTCGTGTTCTGGCCCTTGCGGGCGCTCAACGCGAGATCTTGTGCGCTTCGTCGATCTGGTACTCGAAATAGTGCTGAAAACTGTAGGCCAGGCTGGCCATCAGTACGGCGGTACCGATCAGGAGCGACGTTGCCAGCGCAAACACCGTGCTCCAGCGGGTGCGGCCCGCGGGCGCATCGGACGCGGCGCCCGGGTTGAAGCGCGCGTTCCATTTCTCGGGCGAGGCAAGTCCGTAGACGATGGCGTTGAGCGCGCAGCCGGCGATGGTAAAGCCCAGCAGCGGAATGAGAACCCAGCTGAGTGCGTCGTCCTGGCCCAGGCTTTGCACGCGTTCGATTCCGTAGACGCCCAGCGCAGTGGGCACCATCAGCAGCCACCCCAGAGGGTCGCGCAGCCCGTGCAGGTAGAAACGGTGCAGGCCGATGGGGCCGCCGAGAAAGGCCAGCCAGGCGGCAAGCGTCTTGTTTTTCATGGTCTGATTATTCGGGCGATTGGGAGTCGCCGCTGCCCAGGGGCCTTTGCATGAGCACGATGTCTCGCCAGGCGCCATGCTTCCAGCCCACCGAACGCATCAGGCCAATGTGCGCAAAGCCCAGAGACTGGTGCAACCGGATGGATCCGGTGTTGGCTGAATCGCCCACCACGGCCATCAATTGGCGCACGCCGGCGGCTTCGGCCTGCTCCATCAGCGCCGACAGCAGGGCGCGCCCGATGCCGCTGCCGCGCGCCGCCTCGGCCACATAGACCGAATCCTCGGCAGAAAAGCGGTAGGCCGGGCGCGGCTTGAACCAGTTGGCGTAGGCAAAACCCAGCACTTCGCCGCCCTGCTCGGCCACCAGCCAGGGCAGGTGGCGCGAGAGCACCTCGGCGCGCCGCGCCGCCATGTCGCTGCGGCTGGGTGGGTCGATTTCAAACGTGCCGGTGCCGTGCAACACGTGGTGGGCATAGATGGCGGTGATGGCGTCGAGATCACCATCACCGCTGGGGCGAATAAGAGTCATGGAGAAAAATGAAAGAAAGATATAATCAGCGGCTTTGCAGCGTGTCGCTGGCCGGGTGGCCATGTCGCGTGTCTCTACGTTGCGAATCCAGGGGATTCGGTTGTTAACGGGTTGTTAACGCGCCGGCCCACCACCCGAAGGATAAATCATGGTCGTCATTCGACTTTCTCGCGGCGGCTCCAAGGGCCGTCCTTTCTTCAACATTGTCGTTGCCGACAAGCGCGTGCGCCGCGACGGCCGATTCATCGAACGCCTGGGTTTCTACAACCCCACGGCCAAGGAAAACGAAGAAGGTCTGCGCATTGCACAAGATCGCCTGACCTATTGGAAGAGCGTAGGCGCCCAGTCTTCGCCCACGGTGGACCGCCTGATCAAGCAGGCCGCTAAAACGGCTGCCTGAACCCGGCTCCCCTGACAGGGCGGATTGCGTCGGTTTTGCTGACGCAATCCGCCTTTTTCAATTTCTGACACCCCAATCTCTATGACCGCCCACCTTGCGCTCGAACCAGCTGTCCTGCCCTCCGACGCCATTGAGATCGGGCGCATCACCGACGCGTGGGGCGTCAAGGGCTGGTTCAAAGTGCTGTCCTATAGCAGCGATGCGGGCGCACTCCTCGGCGCCAAGCGCTGGTACCTGCAGCCTACAGAGCGTGGTGCGCGCATTTTTGAGGGGACGGTGGTGATGGATGTGCGCCAGGCGCGCGATCACTCGGGCGCGGTGGTGGCCTGGGCCCAGGGCATCGACGACCGCAATGCGGCCGAAGCCCTGCGCGGATCGCGCATCTTCGTGCCGCGCTCGGTTTTCCCGAAGGCGGACGAGGACGAGTATTACTGGGTGGACCTGATCGGACTGGCAGTGGAAAACCGCGAAGGCGTGGCGCTGGGCACGGTGCGCGAGCTCCTCACAACGGGCCCGCAGACCGTGCTGGTGCTGGACGGCGAAGTGGTGGAGGGCAAACCCGTGGAGCGCATGATCCCGTTCGTCGCTGCCTTCATCGACCAGGTGGACCTGGCCGGACGGCGCATCGTGGTGGACTGGCAACCCGATTACTGAGCTCTGCACAGCAGCAATCCTCTGGCATGCGCTTCGATCTCATTACGCTGTTTCCCGAGCTGTTTGGACCGTTTCTGAGCAGCGGTGTCACGCGGCGGGCCTACGCGTCGGGCCAGGTGGCGGTGCACTTGTGGAATCCCCGCGACTTCGCTGAAGGCAATTACCGGCGCGTTGACGATCGTCCCTTTGGCGGCGGGCCCGGCATGGTGATGATGGCACCGCCGCTTGAGCGCTGCCTGCAGGCCGTGCGTGCCGCCCGGGGCGAGTCGGCGGAGGATCTGGCGCCCCTGGTGTTGTTTTCTCCTCTGGGCCCTCGGCTGGACCATGCTGGCGTGGAGCGTTGGGGGCAGGGCCGTGGCGCGGTGTTGCTGTGCGGGCGCTACGAAGGCATCGACCAGCGCTTCATTGATCGCCATGTCGATGTGCAGATCAGCCTGGGCGACTTTGTGCTCTCTGGTGGCGAGATCGCCGCCATGGCGCTGCTCGATGCGGTGGCGCGCTTGCAGCCTGGAGTGCTGCACGATGCTGGAAGCCACGCACAGGACAGTTTCAATCCGGCGCTCGATGGCCTGCTCGATTGCCCGCACTACACGCGCCCTGAGGTCTGGCAGGGACAAGGTGTTCCCGCAGAATTGCTCTCGGGGCACCACGCGCATATCGAGCAGTGGAGGCGTCAGCAGCGCGTGCTCTTCACCGCGCAGCACCGCCCCGATCTGATAGACCAGGCCCGCAAGGCCGGACTGTTGGGCACAGCGGACGAGCAGTTGCTGAGCCCGGCGGCAGGGCGCGCGCTATAATGGCAGGCTTTTCGATCCTCTGCCCGGCCGGCACGCCCATTTTTGCGGCGCTGCCACCCCGTCAATCCCGACACTGCCATTCATGGCGCGGACACGATCGCAGGATGCATTCATGAATCTGATCCAGACCCTTGAGGCGGAAGAAATTGTCCGTCTCGGCAAGACCATCCCCGAATTCGCACCTGGCGACACCGTCGTCGTCAGCGTCAACGTGGTTGAAGGCACCCGCAAGCGTGTGCAGGCCTACGAAGGCGTCGTGATTGCCAAGCGCAACCGCGGCATCAACAGCGCCTTCATCGTGCGCAAGATCTCCAGCGGCGAAGGCGTTGAGCGCACCTTCCAGACCTACAGCCCGCTGATCGCCAAGATCGAAGTCAAGCGCCGCGGTGACGTGCGCCGTGCCAAGCTGTACTACCTGCGCGAGCGCAGCGGCAAGTCGGCACGTATCAAGGAAAAGCTGCCTTCGCGCCGCAAGGCACCAGTGGCTGCGGTGGCCGCCGCCGAATAAGGCGCTTGCGCCCACGCGCAAAAGCCGCTGCAGCACCTTGCTGCTGCGGCTTTTTTGCTTTTATGCCGCCAGGTTCTCCACCCATCGCACCCTTTGCACTGCCGCAGTTCGATCCGCGCACGGTGCCGGTGCTCTCCACCGACACCCATCTTCCGGCCATCGCGGCGAATCGCACAACGCCCGAGGCGCTGCGCGCACGCTTTGCATCGCCGCCCGTCTGGCAACCCGAGATTGCTGCGGAGCTGAGCTTCAGTGCGCGCGTCCCGGCCCGCGCCGCAGTGCTGATCGCGCTGGTGCAGCGGTCCGAGCCCACGGTGCTGCTGACCGAGCGCACGCTGCATCTGTCCACCCATTCGGGTCAGGTTGCGTTCCCGGGAGGCCGGGTTGACGAAGGGGACGCCAATTCGGTGGCGGCCGCACTGCGCGAGGCGCACGAGGAAGTCGGACTGGAGCCGCGCTGCGCTGAAGTGCTGGGCGAGTTGCCGGTGTATGTCACCGGCTCGTCCTTCATCATTTCGCCGGTGGTGGCCCTGGTGGCACCTGACTGCGCGCTGCGCCCCAGCCCGTATGAAGTGGCCCGCGTCTTTGAGGTGCCGCTGGCGTTTGTGCTCAACCCGGCGCACCACCGCCGCCATGCATTTGAGTTTGCTGGCGTTCGGCGCGAGTGGTATTCCATGCCGTATCGGGATGCGGCCGGCTACGAGCATTTCATCTGGGGTGCCACGGCCGGCATGCTGCGCAATTTCTACGGTTTTTTGGCGGCTTGATGGTGAGTTGCGACTGGGCATGGTGATAGGACCTCAGACAGGCCGCTATCATTCCTGCCCATGAGTTTCATTGCCATCCTGCTGGCCTTGCTGATCGAGCAGGCGCGTCCGCTCTCGCGCCGCAACCCGGTGCATGCGGGCTTGCGCGCCTGGTCGCTGTCCGTCAGCCGCAATTTCGACGCTGGCAAACCGCACCATGCCTGGGTAGCTTGGTCGCTGGCGGTGGTGTTGCCAGCTTGCCTGGTAGGCGGCATCCATGTACTCCTGGTGGTCTTTGTGGGCTGGCCGCTGGCGGTCGTGTGGAACATTGCCGTGCTCTACATCACGCTCGGTTTTCGCCAGTTCAGCCACCATTTCACGCGCATTCGCGACGCACTGGACCTGGGCGACGAGCGCGGCGCACGCGAGGCTCTGGCGCACTGGCAGCAGGTCGATGTGGGCGAGCTCCCACGCAGCGAACTGGTGCGCCATGTGCTTGAGTATTCGGTGCTTGCGGCGCACCGCCACGTGTTTGGCGTGCTGGCCTGGTATTCGGTGCTGGCGGCTCTGGGCCTGGGGCCGGCGGGCGCGGTGCTCTACCGCATGGGTGAATTTGCCGCGCGCTACTGGAGCCGGCCGGGGCCGGACGAAGCACCCCGTGCCAGCGAGGCGCTGCAGAGCGCTTCGGCTGCGGCCTGGACAGTGCTTGATTGGTTGCCGGTGCGCCTGACGGCGCTGTGCTTTGCCGTCGTTGGCAGTTTTGAAGAGGCCATCGATGGCTGGCGCTTTCATGCGCAACGCTTCCCCAATGACAACGACGGTGTACTGCTGGCTGCCACCTCGGGCGCCATCAATGTCCGGCTGGGCGGTGAGGCACTCAAGCCCCGCCCCGGCGCCCAGGTGGGCGACGGCCTGGAGATGGATGCCGAGATGGGCGACAGCATCAGCACGCCCGGCCGAGAGCCTGAGCTGGCGCACTTGCGCAGCGTGGTGGGGCTGGTCTGGCGATCCGTCGTGGTCTGGATGTTGCTGCTCGCGCTGCTGACGCTGGCGCGTTTTCTTGGCTGAGCGCCCCAGCCTGGGCGCTCGTATCCGCTCAGCAACCACTCAGTAACGCGTCTGACCCAGCTCTTTGAACAGATCGCTATAAATAGAATAGCGAATAGCGCTTATCCCATCTGCGCTAGGGCCCATTTTTAGTGCAGAAATTACACCGCAGCCGGGCTCGTGCAGGTGCGTGCAGTTGTAGAACTTGCAGTGCGAACCATGCGCCGCAATGTCGGGCATGCAGCGCGCGAGGTCCATGGGCGTGATGTGGTGCAGGCCAAATTCCTGGAAACCGGGCGAATCGATCACCGCCGTTGTGCGCGCGGCGTCCAACCAATACAGCGCCGTGCTGGTGGTGGTGTGGCGGCCCGAGTTGAGGGCCTGGGAGATCTCGGCCGTGAGCACCGCCGCCCCCGGCACCAGCAGGTTGACCAGGGTGCTCTTGCCGACGCCCGAGGGGCCCAGCACCAGCGTGGTCTTGCCTGCCAGCAGCGGCAGCAGGACGCCCTGGGCGGCTTCGGGCGAGCGTCCCAGCGAGAGCGGCAGCACCGGGTAGTGCCTGCCTTCGCCGATGTTGCGATACGGCAGCAGCCGCTCCCAGGCGCGGGCAAAGGGTTCGGGCAGATCGCTTTTGTTGAGCGCAATCAGCGGCGCGATGCCAGCCGCCTCGGCGGCAATCAGCGCGCGGGCCAGCTGCATTTCTGAGAATACCGGCTCGGCGGCCAGCAGAATCAGGATCTGGTCGAGGTTGGCAGCAAATGATTTGGTGCGGATTTCATCCTGGCGGTAAAACAGGTTGCGCCGCTCCTCTACCTTTTCGATGGTGCCCTCGTTGCCTTGGCCGGCGGGCGCTGGCAGCCACGTCACCCGGTCGCCCACCACCGACTGGCTGCGTTTGCCCCGTGGGTGGCAAATGCGGCGCTCGCCGTCCTGCGTTTCCACCACGCAATGCCGCCCGTGGCTGGCCACCACCAGGCCTTGGCGCTGGGCTTCAGCCATGATGGTGTGGATGCCGGCTCATGCGAGCAGGGCGTCGAAACGGCTGGCGCAATCAAAGTCGGTGCTGGAGATGCCGCCGACGTCGTGCGTATTGAGCCGCACGACGCAGCGGTCGTAGTGCACGGAGAGGTCCGGATGGTGGTCTTGCGCGTGGGCAACGAAGGCCAGTGCATTCACGAAAGCCATGGTCTGGTAGTAATTGGCAAAGCGGTAGGTTTTTTCGATGGCCAGGTCGGCGCCGTCGCCTTGCAGTCGCCAGCCGTCCAGTTGGGCCAGTGCCGCTACTATTTCTGTAGCTGACATACCCCGCCGCGTCTGCGTGGACCAGTCATTTTTCTTCAAATCTTGTGTCATGCGGGTGCCCCTTGGTGCATGCGCGCCAGACGCTCCACGGCGGGCGGATGCGAGTAATAGAACTTCACGTACACCGGATCGGGCGTGAGCGTGGATGCATTGTCTTCGTAAAGCTTGAGCAAGGCCGAGGCCAGGGAGCCGCCTCCGGTCTGCGCCACCGCATAGGCGTCGGCCTGAAATTCGTGCGCGCGCGACAGCTGCGCAAACAGGGGCGAGAGAAACACGGTGAAGACCGGCACTGCCAGCAGAAACAACAGCAGCGCCAACGCATCGTTGGGCGGTGCGACGGCGCCGGGCACCAGCGCCGGGAGGGCCGGCTGCACGCCCAGGCCGGTATAGAACCATACCTGCGAGGAAAGCCAGCCAAGCAGGGCGAAACCGGCGAGGCTGAGCGCAAACATCGCCGCCATGCGCTTCGTAATGTGCCGATGATGGAAGTGACCCAACTCGTGCGCCAGCACCGCTTCCACTTCTTCGGGTGTCAACTGGCGCAGCAAGGTATCGAAGAACACCACGCGCTTGGCGCTGCCGAAGCCGGTGAAATAGGCGTTGGCATGGGCACTGCGGCGACTGCCATCCATCACGTAAAGGCCTTTGGCGACAAAGCCGCAGCGCTGCATCAGCGCCTGCACCCGCGCTGCCAACGTTTCGTCCTGCAGCGGCTCGAACTTGTTGAAAAATGGGGCAATGAAGGTGGGATACACCCACATCAACAACAGGTTGAACCCTGTCCACAGTGCCCAGGCCCAGAGCCACCACAGACGCCCGGCTGAGCCCATCAGCGCCAGGATGGCTGCGGCCAGGGGCAAGCCGATGAGCACGCCCAGCAGCGTCGATTTCACGAGGTCACTGAACCACAGCCGCAGGGAGGTCTGGTTGAAGCCAAAGCGCTGCTCCAGTACAAAGGTCTGGTACAGAGTGCCCGGCAGGTCGATGAGTCCGCTGATCAGGGCAAAAGCGGCGAGCAGGGCCAGCTGCTGCCCCATGCCGCCGCCCAGTGCCGAGAGCAGCGCCTGATTCAGCGCGTCCAGTCCACCGAGCAGGGTCCAGCCCAGCAAGACTGCAGCGCCCAGCGCTGCTTCCAGCATGCCAAAGCGCAGCTTGGCGCGCGTGTAGTCGGCCGCCTTGTGGTGGGCGGCTAGCGAGATGCGATCGGCAAAAGCCGGCGGAACGGCGGCCCGTCCGTGAGCCACCTGGCGCAATTGCCGGCCGGCCAGCCATGCTTTGAGCACGAAACCGGCGGCGAGTGCCAGGGCAAAGGCTAGCGTCAGCAGCAGCGATGGGGGAAAGGTGGAAGAGGCAGTGTCGGGCATGTCGGTCGAGTTTAGGGCAAGCCTGCGCGGCGCGGGCGGACGCTCCTTGCACGACAATGCACGCATGTCTGCATCCCCCGATTTCCTGCCCGCGCAACTGGCCCGGTCCGATCAAAACCTTGTCTGGCTCGACTGCGAGATGACCGGACTGGACCCCGAGAAGGAACGCATTATCGAAATTGCCGTCGTTGTTACCGGGCCGCAGCTCACACCACGCATCGAAGGACCGGTGCTGGTGGTCCACCAGAGCGACGAGCTGCTGGGCGCCATGGACGCATGGAACAAGGGCACGCACGGGCGCAGTGGCCTGATTGAGAAAGTGCGCGCCTCCACGTTGACCGAGGCACAGGCCGAAGCCCAGGTGCTGGAATTCGTCAAGCGCTACGCCCCCAAGGCAGCGGTGCCCTTGTGCGGCAACAGCATCGGGCAGGACCGGCGTTTTCTGGCCCGCTACATGCCCAAACTGGAGGCTTTTCTGCACTATCGCAACGTGGACGTGAGCACGCTCAAGGAGCTGGCCAAGCGCTGGAAGCCAACCGCTTACAGCAGCTTCAAAAAGGCGCAGAAACACACGGCGCTGGCCGATGTATACGAGTCGATTGACGAGCTTGCGCACTACCGCGCACAGCTCTTCGCGGCTGACGCGCTTGCGGGAAAACCCGAATCCGTGGCATAATCGCAGGCTTGCACCGCATTGCGCTGCAAGTTTGTGCATCTCCCTTCACACACCGGGTCCGCAATGGGTCTGGCCAATTTGGCCCAGACAGTCCTTGCGATGAATACCCAGCCGCAGCCGCGCGACGCAGCTGCAGGTTTCGTTTGATGGTTGATGTTTTTTAACCATCGATGAGACCGCCCGGAGCTCCCGCTTCCGGTCGCTTTCGTGAGAGAAAAATATGACCGACACTTTTGAAGTGCAGGGCGACTTTGCGCCTGCCGAATCCTTTTCTACGCCCGCTGACCACATCGACCGCGATGCAGGCCCCATCGAAGTTGCTACCGAAACGACCCCCGAACCCAACGGTTTTGTCGAACTGGGGCTGGCTCCTGAGCTCGTTCAGGCGGTTGCCGATCTGGGCTACACCCAGCCCACCGCCGTGCAGCTCAAGTGCATTCCGCTGGCCATGGGCGCGAACGCCCAGGGAGGGCGCTACATCGACCTGATGGTGTCCAGCCAGACGGGCAGCGGCAAGACGGCGGCATTTTTGCTGCCCGTGCTGAACACCTTGCTGCGCCAGCAGGCCGAGGCGGCCGAACAGGCGCGCGCCGAGTACGAACGCGCTGCGGCCGAGGCCATTGAGCGCGGCGAGGCGCCGCCCAAGCGCGCCAAGCGCAAGGACCCGACCAATAACCGCAATTTCAAGCCTGCCGTGCCCGGCGCGCTCATCGTTTGCCCCACACGCGAACTGGCGCAGCAAGTGGCGCACGACGCCATCGACCTGGTGAAGCACGCACGGGGCCTTCGTGTGGCCAACGTGGTGGGCGGCATGCCCTACCAGTTGCAGATTGCCAAGTTGCAGAATGCCGACCTCGTGGTGGCCACGCCCGGCCGACTGCTGGACCTGCAGCGGTCCATGCAGATCAAGCTCGACCAGGTGCAGTTCCTGGTGGTGGACGAAGCCGACCGCATGCTCGACCTCGGCTTCTCGGACGATCTCGCCGAGATCAACCAACTCACCGGCCAGCGCAAGCAGACGATGATGTTCAGCGCCACCTTTGCGCCGCGCATTCAGCAGCTCGCCATGCGCGTGATGCACGACAGTGGCTCCTCGGTGCAGAAGATCCAGATCGATTCGCCCCAGGAAAAGCACACCAACATCAAGCAGATCCTGTACTGGGCCGACAACCTGCAGCACAAGCGCAAGATGCTCGATCATTGGCTGCGTGACACCACCATCAACCAGGCCATCGTCTTTGCCAGCACCCAGATTGAGTGCGACGGCCTGGCTGCCGACCTGCAGCAGGAAGGCTTCAGCGCCGTGGCACTGCATGGTGCCTTGAGCCAGGGCCTGCGCAACCGGCGTCTCATGGCGCTGCGCCAGGGCCAGGTGCAGATTCTGGTGGCCACCGACGTGGCGGCGCGCGGCATTGACGTGCCCACCGTCACCCACGTTTTCAACTTCGGTCTTCCCATGAAGGCCGAGGATTACACGCACCGCATTGGCCGTACCGGCCGTGCCGGGCGCGATGGTCTGGCGATCACCTTTGCCGAATTCCGCGATCGTCGAAAGATCTTCGACATCGAAGGCTATACGCGCCAGCAGCTCAAGGCGGAAGTGATTCCTGGCCTCGAGCCCACGCAGCGCTTCCCGTCCACCCGTCCGCCGCAGGGCAATTTCAGCGACCGTGGTGGTCGCGAGCAGCCCGCGCGCGATCGCGGCTATGCCGGCGCGTCACGCAGCGAAGGCCGTGGTGGCTTCAATGACCGCCAGCGTGTGCAGGGTGCGCCTGAAGGCCGCTCCTTCGCGCCGCGCCGGGACGCCGATGGCTTTGGCCGCAAGCCAGGTTTTGGTGATACCGGACGTGGCGGTTTTGCTGGAGCGCGCGGCGACGGCGTTGCGCCTCGCGGCGATTTCGCGCCGCGCAAGCCAGCGTTCGCCAAGCCCGGCGCGCCGGCCGGCAAGTCCTTTACGCCGCACGATGCGCGCAAGCGCCCGGCGCGTCCCGCGCGCTGATCCAGACCGTTCGTGTTGAAAGGGCCGACTTCGCGAGAAGTGGGCCCTTTTTTTGCGTTATGGGTGGGCTCCGACTTCGCGAGAACCCGTCAATAATGCAGGCAAGAGGAATGCCCACGTGACGTCACCAATATCTTCGGCCGCCGATTTTGAGCACATGTTCGACCTCGCGCCGGTTTCGCTCTGGCTTGAGGACTACAGCGCGCTCAAGCACCTGTTTGATGCCTGGCGCGCCGAGGGGGTGATCGACATCCGCGCGCACTTCGAGGCGGACCCGACGCGCGTGCGCCAGTGCACAGCGGCCTTGAAGGCGCTGCGCGTAAACCAGCGCACGCTGGAACTGTTCGGCGCCGCGACTCCCTCCGAGCTGTTCAGTCAGCTCGATCGCGTTTTCCGGGACGACATGCACGAGCAGGTGGTGGTCGAGCTGACGCAGCTCTGGTCGGGGGCCAATGGATTTGACAACCAGACGGTGAACTACACACTCGATGGCCGGCGACTGGACGTCATCGTGCATGGCCGCATCCTGCCGGGGTATGAGGACAGCTGGGAGCGCGTGCTGGTCTCGCTGGAGAACATCACGCAGCAAGCCCAGTCCACGCAGCGGCTGCAGCGCAGCGAGCGCTATGCCCGGGATCTTTTTGAGCATTCGCCTGTTTCCCTGTGGGTGGAAGATTTCAGCGCCGTCAAGCGCTTGCTCGACGACGTGCGCACCCAGGGCATACGGGATTTCAAAACCTTCCTCAAAGTGCACCCGGAGTTCGTTTCGCGCTGCATGCTGGAAATCCGCGTCATCGACATCAATCAGCAGACTTTGCAAATGTTTGGCGCTGCGAACAAAGAGTCCTTGCTGAATAACACTTCCCGCATCTTCCGGGGCGAAATGCAGGAGTCCTTTGCCGAGCAACTGCAGGATTTGTGGGACGGTAAGCTGGTTCAGCAGCGCGAGGTGGTGAACTACGCCCTGTCCGGCGACGCTGTCCATATCCACATGCAGTTCTCGGTGCTTGATGGCCACCGCGACGACTGGGGCTTGGTCCTGCTGTCGCTGGTGGACATCACGGCGCGCAAGAAGGCGGAGGCTTACCTCGAATACCTGGGCAAGCATGATGTACTGACGCAGCTGCGCAACCGTGCGTTCTATGTGGAAGAACTCAATCGCATCACGCGCAAGGGTCCGTGGCCGCTGAGCGTGGTCACCATTGACCTCAACGGCCTCAAGAGCGTCAACGACGGTGAGGGCCATGCGGCTGGTGACGCCCTACTTCGCCGAGTGGGTGAGGTGCTGGCCAAAGCTGTGGACGCCTCTGCCTGCGCTGCGCGCATTGGGGGCGACGAATTCACCGTCTTGCTGCCAGGGACGGATGAGCGCGGCGCCATCGCCTTGACTGAGCGCATCGCCTCATTGGTGGAACTGAACAACCAGTTCTATTCAGGCCAGTCGCTCAGTCTGGCTATTGGCGTGGCCAGCTGCAGCAGCGGAGACCAGGTCGAGGCGGCGCTGCACCGCGCAGACCAGGCCATGTATGCGGAAAAGGCGCGCTACTACGAAGAGCGCCCTGCCAACCGGCGCCGCCAATGAATGGGCACTTAGCCCAGGATCGCGCTGCGGCCGATTTCTGGCCAGCGATGGTGCAGGTAGATCCAGGCAGCAAGGCCGATGCCCATCATCAGCAGCGAAGACAAAGCCATCAAGGCGGTGGAGTGCATCACCAGCGGCACCAGCAGGCCTGCCACCGTGCCATTGGCCACCGAGCCGATAAAGGCCTGCAGTGAAGATGCCATGCCGCGCCGTGCCGGGTACAAATCGAGCACCAGCAGCGTCACCACAGGCACCATCAGTGCCCAGCCAAAGGCGAACACCGCAATGGGCACCAGCGCCCAGGACGCATGCGCGGGAAACAGCAGATTGGCCAGAAGGTTCAGCACCGAGGTCGCCAACATGATCACAAAGCCATGCCGGATCTGGCGCTTGGGCGGAATTTTCCCGGCCAGCCTCCCGCTTAACCAGGCGCCCGACATGATGCCGGAGATGGTCAGCAAGAAGAACCAGAAGAATTCCTGTGGCGCCAGGCCCAGGTGCTCGCCCAGAAACGCGGGCGCCCCCAGCACATACAGGAACATGCCGTTGAATGGCACGCCGCTGGCCAGTGCCAGCAAAAGAAAGCGCGGGCTCGCTCCCAGTTCCCAATACCCTCGCATCAGGTGGCGCACTTCGAACGGCTGGCGGTGGTCTGCATGCAGCGTCTCGGGCAACAGACGGTAATTGGCCAACCACAGCGCAACGCCTACCAGGGTCAGGAACCAGAAAATGCTGTGCCAACCCGTGTGCACCAGCAGCCAACCGCCGACGATGGGCGCGATGGCCGGTGCAGCGCCGAAATAAATGGTGACTTGGCTCATCACCTTCTGCGCCTGCGCAGGCGGAAACATGTCGCGAATGACGGCGCGTGAGACGACGATGCCGGCGCCCGTCGACAAGCCCTGCAGGGCGCGGAAAAACACCAGTTGCCCAATGGTTTGCGACAGCGCGCAACCCGCCGATGCCAGTGTAAAGATGGCAATGCCCCACAAGACCACCGGACGCCGGCCAAAACTGTCCGCCAGTGCGCCATGGAACAGATTCATGAACGCAAAGCCGAACAAATAGGCCGACAGCGTCTGCTGCATTTCCACTGGCGTCGCGCCCAGAGCAGTGGCGATGCCCGAAAAGGCGGGCAGGTAGGTATCGATCGAGAACGGCCCCAGCATGCCCAGCAGCGCCAGCAGGACGGCCAATGCCCAGCGCGGAGCGCGCCACAATTCGTCGGCTTGCGGATTCATGGAAAGCGGTTCTAGTTCTTTGAGGAGTAATGGCGCCAGTGTCCCGAGCGGGATGCTGCGCAATTATCGAGGGGCTTGCGAAACCGCGCTTGGCAGCATGTGCGCAGAGCGATCCAAAGAAAAAGGGAACTGGCGAATCGCCAGTTCCCTTTGTAAGTGGTGGGTCCTGAGTGGCTCGAACACTCGACCTACGGATTAAGAGTCCGCTGCTCTACCAACTGAGCTAAGAACCCACTTTAAAACCTTGCCTGCCTTGGCAGAGAGCGAAATTATATACAGAAAATCGGGCCACCCCGCGAACATTCCTGTCTATTGCATCGCATTGCGGCTGGCGAGCTCGACGAACAGGCCGCTGTGGTCCAGTTCGCCAAGGCCGTGCTGGATGCTTTGGGCATACAGCCCTTCGAGCAGCGCCGTTACGGGTGCATCGAAGCCGATCTCCTGCGCGGTGGCGAGCCCGTTGCGCAGGTCCTTGAGCTGCACGTTCATGCTGCCGCGCGGGGCGAAGTCGCGCTCCACCATGCGCTGGCCATGCAACTGGAGAATGCGGCTGTCGGCAAAGCCTCCGCCGATGGCTTCGCGGACCTTGGCCATGTCGGCGCCCCCTTTGGCGGCGAAAAGCAGGGCTTCGGCCACCGCACCGATGGTGATGCCGACGATCATTTGGTTGGCTAGTTTTGCCAACTGTCCAGCGCCGTGCGGCCCGACCAGCGTCGAGCGCCCCAGCACCTGAAAAATCGCCTGCGCGCGCTTGAAGTCGGCAGGTTTGCCGCCGACCATGATGGCCAGCGTACCGGCTTCGGCGCCTACGGTGCCGCCCGAAACAGGGGCATCGAGGTGGTCCACACCCATTTCGCTCAGACGCGCAGCGTGATCGCGCGCCTCGCGCGGCTGGGTGGAGGCCATGTCGATGAACAAGGTGCCGCGCGCCATGGCTTGGGCGGCGCCCTGGTCAAACAGCACCTTGCCGACGACCGAGCCGTTTTCGAGGAGGCTGATGGTGATGTCGGCCTGGGCTGTGGCTTCGCCGGGACTTGCGCACGCAATGGCGCCGTCGTCGGCCAGCAGCTGGGTTTTGCCAGGGGAGCGGTTCCAGGCGTGGACTGGGAAGCCGGCCTGGAGCAGGCGCCTGCCGACGCGCAAGCCCATCAGGCCAACGCCAAGCAAGGCGATGCGTGGGTGTGAGAGCTCGGGCATGGACATGTTCCAAAAGGAGTGGTAGCTCCATCATGGTGCGCTTCGCCTTCGGCTGGCTGTCAGCTGGCTTGCAGTCTCGTTGCGCTGGCGTTCAAGGTGTTTTGCTTTAAGTCGCACCAGATGGCGCTCTGCGGCACCCACCGGGGCGCTTTCCCACGTTGTAAGAGCGTCGCCTGTAACATGATCAGCCCTGTTCAAGCGCAAGGCAAGGTATCTATGAGCTTCCCTCTGCATGACGCGGCCTGGTACGAGAGCATGTACAACAACCGTGCGCTTGTTCCGGACAATGGCGAATACCTCCAGCGTTGGGCCGACGATTCAGCGGCGGTTCGGCGCAGCCAGGGCAGTGTGCTGGACCTGGCCTATGGCAATGGCGCCAGCGAAACCTTGGATATCTTTCCTGCTGTTGGAATGCAGAGCGATGCGGGCGCGCCGGTGCTGGTGTTTGTCCATGGCGGTTACTGGATCGCGCTGGACAAATCGGACCATTCCTTCGTCGCGCCGGCCTTCTGCCAGGAAGGCTGCTGTGTGGTGGTGGTCAACTACGCGCTGTGTCCTGGGTCCGCTTCGCATCCGGTAACGATTCCGACGATCCTTGACCAAATGGAGCGTGCGCTCGCCTGGGTGGGCGACCACATTGCCGGCCATGGCGGTGACCCGGGGCGCATCACGGTAGCGGGGCACTCCGCGGGTGGCCAGATCGCCGCCATGCTGCTGTGCACAGCAGGGCGCGGCGAAGGTTCCACGAGACCGGCACCTGGGCTTCGCAGTGCATTGTCGATTTCGGGAGTGCACGATCTTGAGCCGCTGATGCATACGCCGCGCTACCAGTCGGTTCTGCAGCTCACGCCCGAGCAGATTCAGCAGGCCAGCCCTGCGCGCCAGCCGGCGCCTGTCCTGGGCGAGCTGTGGTGCGCGGCAGGGGGTGGCGAGAGTGCGGAATTCTTGCGGCAGAACCAGCTGATGCAAGCGGCCTGGGGCCCCCGCATCGTGCCCCGGTGCGCCGCACTGCCGGGGCTCAACCATTTCAGCATTCTTGACTCGCTGGCCACGCCAGGGCAGGCGCTGCACGAAATGGCCTTGGGCTTGCTGCGAGCGCCATGCGTCACATCAACAGATGTTCGCCCGCATTGTCTCCACCGAGGATGACGTAGTTGACCTTGCGGATGTCCATCAGCCGCGTACCGCCAGAGTAGCTGATCGAACTTTGCACGTCCTGCTCCATCTCGATGAGGGTGTCGGCCAGCGTGCCTTTGATGGGCTCCAGAATGCGCTTGCCCTCGACGTGCCGGTATTCGCCCTTGTTGAAGTCGCTGGCCGAGCCGTAGTACTCCTTGTAAAGCTGGCCATCCACTTCCACCGTCTGGCCGGGGGATTCCTCGTGCCCGGCAAAGAGCGAACCGATCATCACCATACTGGCGCCGAAGCGCACGCTCTTGGCAATGTCGCCATGGCTGCGGATGCCGCCGTCGGCAATGATGGGCTTGGTGGCCACGCGCGCGCACCACTTGAGCGCCGAGAGCTGCCAACCGCCGGTGCCAAAGCCGGTCTTGAGTTTGGTGATGCAAACTTTTCCCGGGCCCACGCCGACTTTGGTGGCGTCTGCGCCCCAGTTTTCCAGGTCGATCACCGCCTCGGGCGTGGCCACGTTGCCGGCGATGACGAAGGCGCGCGGAAGCTTTTCCTTCAGGTGCGTGATCATTGCGTGCACCGTCTCGGCATGGCCATGCGCGATGTCGATGGTGATGTAGTCGGGCGAAAGACCCTCAGCGATCAGGTGGCTCACGGTGTCGTAATCGGGCTGCTTCACTCCCAGCGAGATGGACGAGTACACGCCGCGCTCGGTCATGTTGCGCACGAACTTCAGGTTGTCGAAGTCGAAACGGTGCATGACGTAAAAGTAGCCGCTCCTGGCCATCCATTCGCAGATGGCCTCGTTCACCACCGTTTTCATGTTCGAAGGCACCACCGGAAGGCAAAAGTGACGTCCACCCAGCTCCACGCCCGCGTCGCACTCGGCACGGCTTTGTACGCGGCACTTGCGCGGCAGCAGCAGCACGTTGTCGTAGTCGAAGATTTCCATAAAGATTCCAAGCTCCGTAGAAGGCCGCAGAGGCAAACGCTGCCCTGCGGTGGGCGCTTGGCTTGGCTCCGGTTTTTGCCGGGCGCCTGTAGCGAGGCGGCCCGAACCCCGCTTGCGCAGGCACAAAAAAACCGGGTGCCAAGAAAACTTGGGCCCGGTGGTTGATTGTACGGGTGCAGCATGGGGCGCGCTGGCAGGTGGGTTAGGGCTGGGTTGCAACGCACTGCGCGCGCGCTGTGGCAACTACCTGGCCGTTGCCGTCTTCCATCCAGCCGATGAGCGCCAGGCGGTTCGGGTCAGCGCTGGGCGCCATCTGCATGGAGCGGCGTTCGATCCAGCGGGTATCGCGCGGCAGATTGCGAAGCTCATTTTTTAATAGCACGTCTCGCACGTTCCACTTGCGCTGGAACAGGTTTCTAACCAGATTTCTGCTGACTGGAGTGCCTTCCACACCTTGTGGAATCTGCTCAACGAGCGCGATGGACACCGTCCATTCACCGGTGGCGTCAGGCGGTAAGGCGCCAAGGTAGCTGACTGTCGTGCCGACGTAGCCGCTGATCGCGGGGCCGAAGGACACGCGCAAGTGGCCTGGCAGGCGCTGCGCCACCGCGGCGACATGGAAGTCGGTCCCGGTGGGTGGCTGGCGGCCAAGGGCTTGCAGCCGGGCGAGTGCTTCGGTGCGTGCGGCGGCAGACAGCGGTGCATCGTCGCCCGTGCGCCCTGGGGTGATCCAGTCGAGCACCGCTGCGCTCACGCCGGGCGCGAAGGTGGGGTTGCTCCAGCAATCGGCGCAATCGGCGCTCAAAAACCGCTCGTAGAGCGCTTGCGGTGCGGGCGCGCCGTCGCTGCTGCAGGCGTTCTGCGCGATGGCCAGTGGCAGATGCAGGGCCAACAACAGGGGCAGCAGCAGTGGCGGAGTGGCGGTGGAAAACTTCATGGGGCCTCGCTTTCTACAATCGGCGCATGTTCCCACAAGACCCGGTTTCGCGTGCGCCGCAGGGCGTCGCCTTCCCAGCGCAAGATACTGCGCCAGCCCCTGGCGTTTCGCCGCTGCTGGCGAACCTCAACCCCGAGCAGCTCGCTGCCGTCACGCTGCCGTCGGGCCACGCGCTCATCCTCGCCGGTGCCGGCTCGGGCAAGACGCGCGTGCTCACCACGCGCATCGCCTGGCTGCTGCAAAACGGCCTGGCCACGCCGGGTGGCATTCTGGCTGTGACCTTCACCAACAAGGCCGCCAAGGAAATGGTCGCGCGCCTCTCGGCCATGCTGCCGGTGAATGTGCGCGGCATGTGGATTGGCACCTTCCATGGGCTGTGCAACCGGCTGCTGCGCGCGCACCACAAGGCGGCGGGACTGCCCCAGGCGTTTCAGATTCTGGATACGCAAGACCAGCTCTCGGCCATCAAACGGCTGTGCAAGCAATACAACGTGGACACCGAGCGCTTCGTGCCCAAACAGCTGCAGTACTTCATTGCCGGCTGCAAGGAAGAGGGCATGCGCCCAGGCGACGTGCCTGCGAACGACAGCGACGCGCGCAAGAAGGTCGAGATCTACCAGTTGTACGAAGATCAGTGCCAGCGCGAAGGCGTGGTCGATTTCGGCGAGCTGATGCTGCGCAGCTTCGAGCTGCTGCGCGACAACGACCCGATCCGCGCGCACTACCAGCACCGCTTTGCCCACATCCTGGTCGATGAGTTTCAGGACACCAACAAGCTGCAGTACGCCTGGCTCAAGCAGCTCGCGGGCGATGAGGTGGCCGGCCACTTTGAGCCGCACGGCAGCGTGATGGCCGTGGGCGATGACGATCAGAGCATCTACGCCTTTCGCGGCGCGCGCGTCGGCAACATGCAGGACTTCGTGCGCGAATTCGATGTGCGGCGGCAAATCAAGCTGGAGCAGAACTACCGCAGCTACAGCAACATTCTGGACAGCGCCAACGCGCTCATCAGCCACAACAGCAAGCGCCTGGGCAAGAACCTGCGCACCGAGCGCGGCCCCGGCGAGCCGGTGCGCGTGTACGAAGCATCGAGCGACCTGGCCGAGGCGCAGTGGATGGTCGATGAAATCCGCCAGCTGGTGCGAAACGACGGCGTGGCGCGGCAAGAGGTCGCCATCCTCTACCGCAGCAACGCGCAAAGCCGGGTCATTGAAACCGCGCTGTTCAATGCCGCCGTGCCTTATCGCGTCTATGGCGGCCTGCGCTTTTTTGAGCGCGCTGAGATCAAGCACGCACTGGCCTACCTGCGCCTGCTCGAGAACCCGCAAGACGACACCAGCTTTTTGCGCGTGGTGAACTTCCCGCCGCGCGGCATCGGCGCGCGCAGCCTGGAGCTGCTGCATGACGCGGCCAAAGGCGCGGGCTGCTCGCTGCACGACGCCGTCACCAGCATGACGGGCAAAGCCGGCAGCAACCTGACCGCCTTTGTCGCACAGATCGACGTGCTGCGTGAGCAAAACCAGGGCCAGCCGCTGCGCGCCATCATTGAGCAAATGCTGGAGTCGAGCGGCTTGCTGGCGCATTTCCGCGCCGAGCGCGACGGCCAGGACCGCATTGAAAACCTGGAAGAGCTCGTCAACGCCGCCGAGAGTTTTGTCATGCTGGAAGGCTTCGGGCGCGACGCCGTGGCCTTGCCGCTCGACGAGCACGGCCAGCCCCTCACGCAAAGCCCCGCCAGCCAGGGGCTGGACACGACTGCACCGTTGCTGGATGCGCCGCTTTCCGGCCCGCCGGGTGTGGACCAGGACACGGGCGAAACGCTCTCGCCCCTGGGCGCCTTCCTGACCCACGCCGCGCTCGAAGCCGGCGACAACCAGGCCCAGGCCGGGCAGGACGCCGTGCAGCTCATGACGGTGCACGCCAGCAAGGGCCTGGAGTTTGATGTGGTGTTCATCGGCGGCCTGGAAGAGGGCCTGTGCCCGCATGAGAACGCGCTCAGCGAGCAGGGCGGCATCGAGGAAGAGCGCCGCCTGGTGTACGTGGCCATCACCCGTGCCCGAAAGCGTTTGTACCTGAGCCACTCGCAGACCCGCATGCTGCACGGCCAGACGCGCTACGCCATCAAGAGCCGCTTTTTCGACGAACTGCCCGAATCGGCATTGAAGTGGATCACGCCCAAGCAATCTGCCTTTGGCAAATCTGCTCCATATTCAGGAGCTGGTAACGCTTATGGGGCAAGCGCTAGAGGCCAATTTGGCTTGAATTCTGAGCGCTTCGCCAGCCCACCGGTGCCACCGCAGAAGCAGGCGCCCGCCCACGGCATCGCGGCCGGCAAGAACGTGTTCCACGCCAAGTTTGGCGAGGGCAAGGTGCTGGCCATTGAAGGCACAGGCGACGACGCGCGTGCGCAGGTGAGTTTTGGGCGCCATGGCACCAAGTGGCTGGCGCTGGCGGTAGCGAAGTTGACGGTGGTGGACTGAGGATCGCGCGCGAAATGCTGGTGCTGCCAGCCCTGATTTTTCCGTTTGTCCTGGGTCTCGCGCTGTATCGCCTGGTCCAGATTCCCCGCCGGCTCTGGGCGGGTGGTTTGCGGCTTCCTGGCCGGCACCGCCAACCCTGGCTGGTGGCAACCGCAGGGGCCTACCTGGGTTTGCTGTGCTACACCGCTGCGCTTGCGACGGCTCTGGTTCGAGCATTTTTTCTCGCAGAAAATCAGTTGCCTGCGTACCTGCCCCTGCTCTTTTATGTCGCGGCCTACCCGGTGGTGTATTTCGCGGCGGCATGGATTTTCTACTACGGGTTGACGCCCAAGAAGCACCTGGAACCATGATGAACACCATAGCGGTCCGCCAAGCGGCACTGTCCGACATCGATGCCCTCGCAGCGCTGTTCAACGCCTATCGCCAGTTCTACGGGCGCGAGAGCGACGTCGATGCGGCAAGGGCGTTTCTGGTCGCACGGTTTGCGCATGGCGAGTCGGTGTTGTTGCTGGCGTTCCAAGGCAGTCGGCCGGTGGGGTTTACGCAGCTCTACCCCTCTTTTTCCTCTGTGTCGCTCGCGAGAATCTTTGTGCTGAACGACCTTTTCGTGGAGTCGTCCGCGCGCAAGCAAGGCGTTGCTGGCAAACTGCTCTCTGCGGCTGTGGCGTTTGCAGAGACTGTAGGCGCCGTCCGCCTTTCGCTTTCCACGGCAGTGACCAACAAAACTGCCCAGTCGCTCTATGAAGCGAGCGGTTGGAAGCGCGATGAGGCGTTTTTGTCCTATGGGTTTTCTATTCCGGCCGAATGCGAGGCGCCAGCGCATTCGCGTCGTTCGCCGCAGGAGCGAACCGGAAGGTCCGGGGGCGTACAAGGAGCGGCGTAGCAGTGCAGGAGAATGCGTGTCAGGCCCGTCGCACTCGGCGGTTCTGGCCGCGACTGCTCGCCCGGCTTGATAAGCACAATCACGCAATATCGACAACAGGCGAGTCAATCGCATGGCGCCCGGCAAGAACGTCGACACCAAGCCTGGGTCTGCGGACGTGCCGCGCGCTTCGCGCCCAGCCAGCCGCCTCTGGCGGCGGAAGGTGACCCTGCCGCATCTCCCGATGGCCGAGGAACTCCTGCCTCTCGCGATGCAGCGCCCCGACCAGCGGCGTGTGAAGCCTGCCGCCGTCACCTCCATCGACCCATGACTACTGCCCAGTACCGACACCACGACGCGATGCTGGAGACCATCCAGCGCCACGCGTTCAGCTATTTCGTCCACGAAACCAATCCACTCAACGGGCTGGTGCGGGACAAGACCGCGCAGGGTTGGCCTTGCAGCATTGCGGCGGTCGGAATGGCGTTGAGCGTCTACCCGGTGGGCGTGGCGCGTGGTTACCTGTCGCGCGGTGATGCGTTGACACGAACGCTCGCGACGCTGCGGTTTTTCGCTGGCAGCGAGCAAGGCGACTCCCCGGCTGCCACCGGGAACCGCGGTTTCTACTACCACTTCCTGGACATGGATACCGGCAGGCGCGCGTTCGACTGCGAACTCTCCAGCATCGACACCGCCTTGCTGATGGCGGGCGTGTTGTGCGCGGCAGCTTTCTTCAACCAAGCCAACCCGCGCGAGGCCGAGGTGCGCCAGTTGGCCAATGTGCTCTACGAACGCGTCGACTGGCGCTGGATGCTGGCTGGGCAGGCGACGGTGTGCCACGGCTGGTTGCCCGAAAAGGGGTTTCTGCAGTACCACTGGCACGGGTACGACGAGGCACTGATTTTGTACATGCTGGCGCTCGGATCGCCGTCGCACGGCATCGGCCCCGAGTCGTATGCCGCCTGGGCCAGCACCTACGCGTGGCAGACCGTAGAAGGCATCGAACTGCTGCACGCAAGCTCCTTGTTCATCCACCAGATGTCGCATGTGTGGATCGATTTTCGCGGGCTGCAGGACGATTTCATGCGCCAGCATGGCAGCGACTATTTTCACAACAGCGCGCAGGCCACGCGCGTCCAGCAGCGCTACGCCATGCGCAACCCCCACGGCTTTGGCGGCTATGGCGAGTTCGCCTGGGGCATTACGGCAAGCGATGGGCCGGGTGCGCGCAACCCCCATCCGCCTGGTGATGTGCACCGCTACTTCGACTACGTCGCGCGCGGAGTGCCGGATGGCCCGGACGACGGCACCCTGGCACCGTGGGCTGCGGCTGCGTCGCTGCCGTTCGCGCCTGGCATCGTGTTTCCCACTCTGGAGAATTACCTTCGGCTGCAGCTGCACCTGGAAAATTCCTACGGATTCAAGGCATCCTTCAACGCCACTTACCCCTCGGGGCGTACGCATCCCATTGGCTGGGTGTCTCCTTTTCATTTCGGCATCAACGTGGGGCCCATCGTGCTGATGATTGAGAACTTCCGAAGCGGCTTTGTCTGGCAACTTTGCCGCCGCATTCCCGTGCTGGAACGGGGGCTGCGTGCTGCCGGTTTTCGTGGTGGGTGGTTGGATGGCGCGCCGGCATCCTCCTGAAGCCCACATGGCGGATGGACAATGCGCTCTTGCAGTGATCGGCAGGCGCAGCATGCTTGCCCAGGTTTTCTGTCGCCCGCGGCGCTATGTCGCGCGCTATCTGCCGTTGCAACGCCGACTTGCAGTAAAGTGGTTGCATTTTTTCGGTTTTAGAAAATGAAGCGAAAAATAAATGCTTATAAAAATTTTCATAAAATGAAAAATAAATATCTGTATTCAGATCGCCCCATCAAGAAAAGCATGCATCTTGAAAGCGCCTTTCGGCACCATATTTAGCTTCTTGCGCTTAAATTTCTATTCATTGTAGTTATTCCGATGTTTTGCGCACTTGCCAAATGAATCTTCCCGTCACGCGTATCATCTCTGTCGATCAATTATGTGTGGGCCTTTATGTGCATCTGGACATGAATTGGCTGGATCACGCGTTTGCACGCAATAGTTTCAAATTAAAAAATGCCGCGCAGATCGACACCATCAAACGCATGGGTATCAAGGAGATTCGGGTGGAGCCCGCCCGTTGTTCCACCCGTCCTTTGCCTTTGACCGCCAAAGTGTCGGAGCATACGGAAATCGTCGTCCCCAGCGCAGAAGAAAACGCGTTGATCAGCGAGAAAAAGGCGCGCATCGAAAGAATTATTGCAGAACGTGCTGCGATTGCCCAATGTGAGAAAGAATTTGCCAAGGCGGGCAGCACCTTGAAAAATATCGAGCGCAGTGTGTTTTCCAGACCGCATGAAGCTTATGCCGATGCAGATCAATTAGTGCAGCATATGCTGGATGCTCTGCTGGCAGACAAGAGCATTGCGATTCACCTCATGAACGACAAAATCGCGGGTGAGGACGCGTATTTTCATTCGCTGAACGTGTCGGTGCTGGCGATGATGCTGGCCAAAGAGTTGGCGCTGCCGGCCGAGGATATCAAAGCCATTGGTATCGGCTGCCTGTTTCATGATATTGGCAAGGTGGAAATCCCGGCGCGGATTATTAACGCGACTCTCCCTCTCAACCGTGCAGAAAAGAACTTGCTGCAACTGCACTGCCAGTACGGCCTGAATGTGGTGAGCAAGCTTGGCTTGCCGAGGGCGTCGCTCGACATCATCGGTCAGCACCATGAATCCATGGACGGCAGCGGTTATCCTGATCATTTGCGTGGTGATCAAATTTCTTTGTTGGCTCGAATCGTCGGTGTGGTTAACACCTACGACAATCACTGCAACCGTGCCAATCCGGCCGATTCGCTGACACCGTTTGAGGCTTTATCGATGATGTTCAAGCAGCAGCGCCACTTGCTTGACCCGGCGCCGCTGGATATGTTTATCCGCTGCATGGGGGTCTATCCACCTGGCACACTGGTGAAGCTATCGGATGAAGCGCTGGGCATGGTGATTTCGATCAATTCCGGAAAACCATTGCGGCCCAGCGTTTTAATTTATGATCCGAGCGTGCCGAAGAACGAGGCGATTATTCTGGATCTAAGTCAGGAAACCGATATAGAGATCAGCGCCAGCCTAAAGCCCAGCCAACTCAGCCAGGAAGCCTACGACTACCTGAGTCCCCGCAAGCGCATGAGCTATTTTTTGGATGCGCCGAAAGTGGGGACGAAGAAGCCCTAGGGACGTCCTGCATAACTCCTCGCGGCGTGTGATAGCGCGGACTCGGGCGGTCTGCGTCGTTGCGTTTCACAGCCCATAGCTACGGCTACTGCCTGCAAAACACGCCTAGCATCCCATCCCGATCCGCACTACACCCACTCGCGTAGAGTTTTGCAGGACATCCCTAGAAATGTTCGTTGGAACCTCGCCAATTGCCGGCCGTGCTGTTGCGCTGGTTTGAAAGAATTTTTTCATCGACGGCCCTGCTGGAGCGGCTGCACGCTTTCAGTTGATATTTCCATAACCGGAGCCGGGTGTGGCTTGCGAACCTTTTTCGTATTGGTGGCCACTTCCGTCCCTGGACCCTTTGACGCCGGTGATCTGCCAGGCAGTGCGCTGGCGCACCAGGGCGGCCAGCATCTCCATCTCTTCATCGCTGTGGTTGATGGCGCGGGCCGGGAACAGGCTTTGCCCGTTGCGCGGGCTCGCTTCGGCCCAGAACGACTGGTGGTAGGTGGATTCGCTGACGGTCCGGTCTGCGCCTGCGGCAATGTCCACCGTGCCGTAGCAGTTGCAGAAATAGCTGCGAAAGTCCTGCTCGGCATGTACCTCGACGTACACGCCGGTGCCTCGGATGCCCGCTGCCATGGTGGGCGTCACCACGCGGCGGTCGCTGCCACGGCTCCAGACGCTCGCCACGGCCCCGTGGAGCAGGCGCAGCACGCGCACTGCAACGGGGCTTTCGCCTTCCAGCGCCAGATGGGTGTTTTCGCGCACCAGGAAAGCACTGTCGCCCACGGTCAGCACCGCGCGGGAGCCCGGGCCGGTCTCCAGGCGGTCGCCTGCGGCAATGGCGTCTTGCAGGCCTATGCGCGCACCATTGCGCAGCACGTCGCCGTGCAGTTCCACCACACGGCTGGGCATATCGTTCGCGGACTGTCCCCGCACGCTTTGCCAGCCACCAGTGGCCGCCCACAGGCTTGCGGCCTGCAACAGGTGGCGCCGCAGCAGCGGCGTGCGGTCAGTCGGTTGAGGCAGGCGAAGCGTCGGGGGTCGGAAGGGCATCGACCGCATTTTGCTTGTCCTGCGGTTCGGGCAGCTCAAGACAATCCCGAAAGGCAAGCCCAAGCGAGGCCAAAGCACACCACCGCCAGCATGGATGCATGCCGGCAGTCGGGCGTTCTTGCCTCGAACGAAGCCTCACCCCAGCTTCATCTGCGTTGGCATTCCCGTCAAATAGCCGACCGCGGCGCCGAACTTGTTTTTGTAGTTCGCCTTGATCAGCGGATCCAGCGTGTCCTTGACCACGCTGTGGATGCCGCCCCAGTCGCCCGCGTGCTGGAAATTGCTCATGATGTACATCCAGCCGTTGACTTCGTCCACCGCATGCAGACCGGTGGATTCACCGCCTGCCGGCACCGACATCAGGCGCGAGAGCATTTTGGTGTCGACGTTGTAGGCCCACAGGAAGTTGTTCACGTGCTGGCTGCTGTCTTCTCCGATGAACAGGGTGCGCAGCTTCTCCGAGAACTTGAGGTTGTCGGGGTTGGCGATGCGATTCGGGTTGGCGGTGTTGCCCAGGGCGTCGGCGCTGATGTCTTCGCCGGTGATGAGGGCGCGGGTGTCGGCCGGCATCCAGTCGCTCTGGATGGCAGCACCGGCCAAGTCCTTCTGGCCGCCGCGCAGGTTCAGCGCCATGACGGCGCCGGCTTTGAGTGCTTGGTCGAGGGCAATGCCGTTGCCGTCCGTATGGCCCTTGCCGCCCTTGACCATCGAGTCCTGCACGTTTTGCAAGGCCGAGTACGCCACCTTGTCGCGGACATTCACCGTCGTGCCTTCCATTTTGGAAAAACCCATGCTCGCGCCCACGTAGGCGGCGTAGCGGTGGGTTTCCAGGAAAGCGGCGGCTTTTTCCATGCCGGGCTTGAGGCGAAGCCATTCGGTGCGGCCGTTGCTGATTGTCTTTCGGAAGCTGGCGTCTGACGGGTCTTTGCTGGCGAGGTCGAAGATGTCGCTAGGCGCCGTGCTGCCTGCCAGCGCCTCAATTTGCGCGCTGGTGGCCGAGCCGAGCGGGATCCAGGTGAGCGTCGCGGCCGGGCCGGCTGGGTTGACCGAGAAGCCCGCGCCGACTTTGGCGACGTAGAGCGTGCCGGACGAGAGGTCGCGCGCCTTGTCGGCGACGAACACGAAGAGGCCACCGTTGGTGGCGTCGTCGCCCATCAGCGTGGTGCGCTCATCGGGCATGACCTGCACCAGCTCGTGCGAGATGCGGCCCAGGCAGTAGTGCTTCCGGATGCTGGCGGTGCCATCGGCCTTCACCGTCACTTCGGGCAGGTGGCCGTAGTGGTAGGGGTTGGCGGCGGTCTCACTGCCAAACAGGTTCTGGCTGAAGGCCTTGAACTGGCTGCTGCTGGCGGCGGTGAAGGCGTCGGGCTCGTATTCTTCGCTCGACAAATGCGTGCCCCAGGGCGAGAGGCTGGCGCCGCAGGTGATCCACAAGCCATGCGCGCTAGAGGTGTCCACGTTGTGGTACTTCACCAGGCTGAGTTTGCCCGTGTCGGGGTTCTGGTCCAGGGTGAGTACGGCAATCGGCGAGGGCAGGCGGCCGTACATGTCGCTGATGCCGTCCTGCGCGAAGCTGGTGTATTCGAACTGCACCACCGCGAATACGGGATTGCCTTTGACGCCTTCCACCTTCGCGCCGGGCACAGTCAAGAGCGAAGTGCCATCGGGCGAATCCGAGAAGAACTGGCGGGGCGAGGCTGGCACCGTGCGGTCGACGATGGGCTGATTGCGGATGTCGTAGTAGCCGCCCGCGAGCATCGTGCCGCCCTTGCCATCGGGCACCGCATCGCCGGTGATGAAGAAGGGCTGATAAGCCAGGTCGAAGCTGCGCACCGATTGGTCGCTCATCGTCACCTTGAGCGCCGAACCGACGCTGGTGGTGGCCATGGCGCCAGGGTTGGCCAGGGTCGGCGCAGCCATGGAAGTGAAGGCTGCGGCGGCGAACTGGGCCTGCTCGTCGTCGCTACCCCCGCCGCAGCCGGCGAGGAAGGCAGCGGCGCCAGATGCGCCCAGAGGCAGCAGCGGCACGCCGGCAAACAGTTTCAGGGCCTTGCGGCGGGTGGGCAGGGTCGTGGATGTCATGTGGTGAGAGTCCTGTAGCGGTTCGGGCATCGGGTGTGCCTGTCGGCGCGCGCGGGGCGCGCACCGGTCAGGTCGCTCTCGATGCTAGAAACGCTGCATGACAGCTTCGTGATGAAGCCATGACAGTTGTGCGACAACGCAATCGCCTAAATCTGCGGCTCCTGCGGCCCGCTTTCGGCAAGCGTGGCAGGCTCTGCGTCCTGCTGTTCGGGCGGCTCAAAGCAATCCCGAAAGGTAAACACAATCGACGTAAAGCACATGGCCGCCAGCATCAGTGCCAGTGCCACCATGGCACCGCCCATCACCGCGGTGCCGCCGCCCAGACCCATGACTTCGAGCAAGGCGGTGATCAGGCTCATCGCGACACCGCCCAGGGCAAACACAGCCAGCCAGCCCAGGCCGTACACCGTGAACGCACCCAGGTTGCGCACGCAGGCGATGAAGCTGAAGAACAGGCTTTTGACCGGCGGTACGCCATGCCAGTGCACCAGCCCCGGTGCGTGCCAGAACAGGAGCGAAAGTGGCAGGTACAGCACCATGGCCACCCACATCGCCAGCTGGAAGTCACCACTTTGCGCCACTTCCTGTGTCAGGGGCTCGCCGCCCAGGTAGACCTGGGCAAACTGCCCGCCGTCGAACAAGGCAGAGATCGCAATGATGAGCAAAAAACCTGCGGCGTAGAGCGCGCCCAGCACGGCCATGTCGCGCAGGCGCTGGCGTCCGGTGCGAAAAGCCACCAGCAGCAGGGCGGGCGTGGGGAAGCGCCCCTGGCCGGCCTCGGCTGCGGCCACCATCATGGCCAGCGTGGCGGATGGGAGCAGCGCCAGAGCCAGAGCGGGGCCGATGAGCGGGAACATGGTGACGATCGACATGGCCGCCATGGTCATGAAGAACAGCGCAGACAGTGCCATGGGCTGGCGCCAGAAGACGCGAATGCCGCCTTTGACCCAGGCGATGCCGGTGCGGGCGGGGACGATGTGAAGTTTCATGCAGACAGGCAGGTGGAGGCGTTGGCACAGGGCACAAGAGGGTGGGCGACGCGCTGGCGCAGTACGCGTTCGAAATGCTGGGGGTCGTGCGGCGTCAGCACCTCGGCTTCGCGCGGCAAATGCCAGTCCCACAGGCGCGAGATCCAGAAGCGCAGCGCTCCGGCGCGTGCCATTGCAGGCAGCAGGCTGCGCTCGGCCGCCGTGAGCGGCCGCACGGCCTCGTAGGCCTGCAGGAGGGCGCTGGCGCGCTCGCCGTTGTGCGCGCCTGTGGGCAGGTGCACGCACCAGTCGTTCATGCAAACCGCCAGGTCGAACAAAAAGGTATCGACCCCGGCAAAGTAGAAATCAAAGAAGCCGGTGAGCTGCTCGCCCTCGAACATCACGTTGTCGCGGAACAGGTCGGCATGCACCGGGCCGCGCGGCAGGGCGGCGTAGGCCGGGCTCTCGCCTACGTGGTTCTGGTACGCCAGCTCGGCCTGCAAAAGCGCCGCCTCGGCCGCAGTCATTTTTGGAAGTACCAGGGGCGCCGTCTCGTTCCACCAGGCCAGGCCGCGCAGATTGGGCTGCTGCCGATCGAAACTGCGCCCCGCCAAATGCATGCGTGCCAGCATGTCGCCCACGGCGGCGCAGTGCACCGGTTCTGGCGCGAGCTGGCTGTGGCCGGGCAGGCGGTTGACCAGGGCGGCGGGTTTGCCGCAGACGCTGTGCAGGATTTCGCCCTGCGCGTCGCCCTGCGGGTCGGGCACGGGAATGCCGGCGTGCGCCAGGTGCTTCATCAGGTGCAGGTAGAACGGCAATTGCTCGGCGGTGAGGCGCTCGAACAGCGTCAGCACGTACTCGCCCGCGGTGCAGGTGACAAAGTAATTGGTGTTCTCGATGCCGCCCGCGATACCGCGCAACGCGACCAGCCCGCCGAGATTGAGCTTGTGCAGCAGCGTGCTGGCCGCTTCGGGGGAGACGGGGGTAAATACAGCCATGGCTCAGGGCACCACGAAAACGGGGCGTTCAAAAAAGGGCGGACGCGAGGCGGGTCGCGGGGTGGGGCGAGGACAGGGCAGAGGGCGGGCGCCGCTCAGAACTTCATCACGTTCCACACGCGCGGACCGGTGGTGGACTCGGCGCCGTTCTGCGCCCGGTTGCGTACGCCGTCAGAGGGCAGCACCTCGTAGGAAGGCATATTGCCGGCGGCGGGCTGCACCGTGATGCTGCGCGTCTGGCCGCCAATGCGCAGTTCGTCCACCGTGCTGCCCTGGTCTTCCAGGTGGATGCGTTCGGTGCGCTGCTCGACCCGCTTGTCTTTTTGCTCTGTATTTGATAGCTGCTCACCCTTATCGGATGAGCGCTGGAGGCCATTTTGACTGGTATTTTGAGCGAAAGCAGGGGCGCTGACAAAAGCCAGCAGCACAAGAGAGGCAAGGGGGGAGGCAATCAATGAGGTTGGGGCGCGCATAGCGCGATTCTAGGCGTGCCGCGCCGCGCCACCTTTGCGCCAGAGACGCAGGGCCGGGGGACTATACCGGCCCGGACGCAAGCGCCCCATCGGGTCAGCGCGCCGGCGCGGCCGCCGCCTCGTCGTCCACCGCCTTCTGCACTGCCAGGTAGAACGCTTCGCGCGCGTCGCTGGTGGCGCGGTCGCTGGCGCCGGCGGCCCAGTTGGCGTTGGATGCAATCACCAGTTTGCGCTTGGGGTCGATGAAGATGCCCTGGCCGAAGATGCCGCGTGCGGCAAACGCGCCGGTGTCGTACGTCCACCACTGGTAGCCATACGCCCGGCCGGGCTGGCCGGTGGAGGCTTGGCCAGAGGTGGCCTCGGCCAGCCAGCCGTCCGGCACGATGCTCTGGCCGCCCGCCTTGGCGCCGTCCAGGACGAACTGGCCAAAGCGGGCAAAGTCGCGCGTGGCGGCCTGGATGCAGCAGCCGCTGATCTCGTTGCCGGTCTTGCTGAGCAGCCAGGTGGCTTGCTGTTCCATGCCCGCCGGGTTCCAGACCTTTTCATACAGATAGTCGGCCAGCGGCTTCTTCGTCGCCTGGTTCACGAGGATGCCCACCAGATTCGTCTCGCCGGTGCTGTAGTGCCAGCGCGTGCCGGCCGGCGCCTCGCGCGGGAGCTTGCGCATGTAGCTCACCAGCGCGTCCACGCCGGCTTCGGGCTTGTGGTTGTTGAACTGGGCCACGTCGGATTTGGGGTCGCCGTAGTCCTCGTTCCAGCGCACGCCGGACGTCATGGTAAGCAGCTGGCGCACGCTCACGTCGTCGTAGGCCGAGCCTTTCATGTCCGGGATGTAGTCGCTGACCTTGTCGTCCATGCTCTTGATGAAACCATCGCGCAGCGCCGCGCCCACCAGCGTGGAGGTGAAGGATTTGGCGACCGAGAAGCTCGTCCAGCGCCCGTCCTTGTCAAAGTCCAGGCCGTAGCGTTCGATGCGCAACTTGCCGCCTTGCAGCACCACGATGGCAGCGCTGCGCTGGCTGGCCATGTAGGCGTCGAGGTCGATGGGGAGCTTGAGCGGCTCGCCCTGCGGCAGAGGCTTGGGCGCGCTGCTGGCCGGAATGACGTGCCATTTCGCCAAGAGCGAAATCCGGTCGAGTGCGCGAAAGGCCGCGTCGCGCTGCGGCACGCTCCAGAACAGCAGGTCGCGGTTGGTGGGCGCCGTTTTCAGCAGGGCGCGCGTCTCCTTGTCCAGGCTGAACCAGCCGGCTGTGCCGGCAACGATGAGGGCAGCGAGCGCTCCCAGGGCGATTTTCTTGAGCTTCAATGCAGTACTCCCACGTGGGTAGTGCCAAACGAAATGGCGACCGGCGATATTCAACACGAAGCGCTGTCATGGCGCCAGAGGGCAAGCCCCTTGGCGATGTCCTGACGGCCACCGCCAGCGCCCGCTTCCTGTGCACAATCTGGCGCATGAGCGACAAAAAAACCCTGCTGCTGGTCGATGGCTCCAGCTACCTCTACCGCGCCTTCCACGCCATGCCCGACCTGCGCGCCGTGCCGGGCGACCCGGCCAGCGCCGCCACGGGCGCCATTCGCGGCATGGTCAACATGATGCAGGCGCTGCGCAAGGAGGTGCGCGCCGACTACGCCGCCTGCGTGTTCGACGCCAAGGGCCCCACCTTCCGCGATGCCCTCTACCCCGAATACAAGCAGCAGCGCAGCCCCATGCCTCAGGATTTGCGCGCGCAGATCCCGCCCATCCACGAAGTGGTGCGCCTGCTGGGCTGGCCGGTGCTCGATGTCCCCGGCGTGGAAGCCGACGACGTGATCGGCACCCTGGCTGTGGTGGCGGCGCGCCAGGGCATTGAGGTCATCGTCAGCAGCGGCGACAAGGACCTGGCGCAGCTGGTGGACGAGCACATCACCATCATCGACACCATGAACGGCAAGCGCCGCGACCTGGCCGGCGTGGAGGCCGAATTTGGCGTGCCGGCGCGCCTGATGGTCGATTTCCAGACCCTGGTGGGCGACGCCATCGACAACGTGCCCGGCGTCGAAAAGGTCGGCCCCAAGACCGCCGCCAAGTGGCTGCAGGAATACGGCTCGCTTGACGCCGTGGTTGCCAGCGCCGACCAGATCAAGGGCGTGGCCGGCGAGAACCTGCGCAAGGCGCTGGCCTGGCTGCCCACGGGCCGCCAGCTCCTCACCATCAAGACCGACTGCGATCTGGATGCGTGGATTGCCGGCCTGCCCCGGCTCGACGCCATTGCCATCGGTGCGCCCGACGTGCCCCGGCTGAAAGACTTCTACGAGCTGTACGGCTTCAAGGGCTTGGCCCGCACGCTGGAAACCGCGCCCCCAGCCGCTACAAACGCTCCCGATGTCGCCATGCCAGGCCAGAGTGGTGACCTGTTCGCCGACCACTCCGCCAGCCCCGTGGCCGAGGCCGCGCAGCACCGCAGCGTGGTGTACGACACCATCCTGAACTGGGCCGACTTCGACCAGTGGATGCAGCGCCTGCAGGCGGCCGAGCTGGTGGCCATCGACACCGAAACCACCTCGCTCGACGAGATGCGCGCCGAAATCGTCGGCATCAGTTTCAGCGTGCAGGCGGGTGAGGCGGCCTATATCCCGTTGGCCCACGCCGGGCCGGATGCGCCCGAGCAACTGCCGCTCGCCGACGTGCTGGCGCGCCTCAAACCCTGGCTGGAAGACGGCAAACGCCACAAGCTGGGCCAGCACGTCAAATACGACCGCCATGTGTTCGCCAACCACGGCATCGAAGTGCAGGGCTACGCGCACGACACCATGCTGCAAAGCTACGTGCTGGAAGTGCACAAGCCGCACAACCTCACCAGCCTGGCCCAGCGCCACACAGGCCGCAGCGGCATCAGCTACGAAGACCTGTGCGGCAAGGGTGCGCACCAGATTCCGTTCGCCCAGGTGCCGGTGGACAAAGCCGCCGCCTATTCGTGCGAAGACTCCGATCAGACGCTGGACGTGCACAACGCCCTGTGGCCGCTGTTGCAGGCCGACGAAAAACTGCGCTTTATCTACGAGCTGGAGATGGCGAGCAGCGAGACGCTCTACCGCATCGAGCGCAACGGCGTGCTGATCGACGCGCCCACGCTGGCCGCGCAAAGCCATGCACTGGGCCAGCGCATCGTGCAGCTGGAGACCGAGGCGTATGAAATTGCCGGCCAGCCCTTCAACCTGGCCAGCCCCAAGCAACTGGGCGAAATCTTCTTCGACAAGCTCGGCATGCCGGTGGTCAAGAAGACCGCCACCGGCGCGCGCAGCACCGACGAAGAGGTGCTGGAAAAGCTGGCCGAGGACTACCCCCTGCCCGCCAAGCTGCTGGAGCACCGCAGCCTCTCCAAGCTCAAAGGCACCTACACCGACAAGCTCGCGCAGCTCGCCAACCCGCGCACTGGCCGCGTTCACACACACTACGCGCAGGCCGTGGCCGTCACCGGGCGCTTGTCCAGCAACGACCCCAACCTGCAGAACATCCCCATCCGTACGGCCGAAGGGCGCCGGGTGCGCGAGGCCTTTGTCGCACCGCCCGGCCGCGTCATCGCCAGCGCCGACTACAGCCAGATCGAGCTGCGCATCATGGCGCACCTCAGCGGCGACCAGGCCTTGCTCCACGCCTTTCAGCACGGGCTCGATGTGCACCGCGCCACCGCCGCCGAGGTGTTTGGCGTGGCGGTGGACCAAGTGTCAAGCGAGCAGCGCCGCTACGCCAAGGTCATCAACTTCGGCCTCATCTACGGCATGAGCAGCTTTGGCCTGGCCAAGAACTTAGGGATTGAAACCAAGGCCGCCGCCGCCTACATCGACCGCTACTTCCAGCGCTACCCCGGCGTCAAGCAGTACATGGACGAGACCAAAGCGTCGGCCAAATCCATGGGCTACGTGCAGACCGTGTTTGGCCGCCGCCTGTACCTGCCCGAAATCAACAGCCCCAACGGCCCGCGCCGCGCCGGCGCCGAGCGCGCCGCCATCAACGCGCCCATGCAGGGCACGGCGGCCGACCTCATCAAGCTGGCCATGGTGGCTGTGCAGAAAGAGCTGGACGCGCACAAGCCAGCCATCAAAATGATCATGCAGGTGCACGACGAACTGGTGTTCGAGCTGCCCGAGGCCGATGTGGATTGGGTCAAGGTCGAAATCCCGAAACTGATGGCCGGCATTGCCGACCTGAAAGTGCCGCTGCTCGCTGAAGTCGGCGTGGGGCTGAACTGGGACAAGGCGCATTGACTGGCTCCCCCTGCGCCGCTTCGCGCCGGTGCCACCGGCAGAGCCGGCAGCTCTTCAGGGCTGTCCAAGCCTGCGCAGGCAGGCTCGGAGCCGCAGCCCTTCAGCCCCCTGAGGGGGGCGCCTCCGGCGGACTGGCGAAGCCAGATCCGCGGTGGCGCTGGTCTGGCAAGTACGTTCGTTGCTCAGCGGAACTGCCCCCTTGCCGGCATCTTGAATGCAGCTGGCCCGAGGGACGTTATTTTTAGATGTTTTAGGCCTCTAGCGCTTATCCATTAAGCGCTTACAGCTATCAAATTTGATTCCCGTGAATTCCGTGCAACCCACCCTGCGGCCCGCCTCCTGGACCCCCGCCATCCGCATGGGGCTGTCCATTGCCACCGCTACCGGCCTTTATGGCGTCTCGTTCGGCGCCCTGGCCGTGGCCGCCGGCCTCAGCGTAGGCCAGGCCATGGCGCTCAGCCTGCTCATGTTCACCGGCGGCTCGCAGTTCGCCTTCATTGGCGTCATTGCAGGCGGCGGCGTGCCGTCTGCCGCGCTCGGCGCCGCAGCACTGCTGGGCGTGCGCAATGCTGTCTACGCCATGCAGATGAACCACATGCTCCAACCCCGTGGCTGGCGCATATGGCTTGCCGCGCAGGTCACCATCGACGAATCCACCGCCACCGCTGCAGGGCAAACCGATAGGGCCGAGCAGGGCCGTGGCTTCTGGGTGGCGGGCCTGGGCATCTTCGTGCTGTGGAATGTTTTCACTTTCGTCGGCGCCTGGCTGGGCGACGCCCTGGGCGACCCGCGCCGCTGGGGATTGGACGGCGCGGCCGTCGCCGCCTTCCTCGGCCTGCTCTGGCCGCGCCTGCGCCAGCGCGAGCCCGTGGCGCTGGCCGTGCTGAGCGGCGTGGTCACTGCGCTCGCTCTGCCCCGGCTGCCGCCCGGCCTGCCCATCCTCGTTGCCGCTGCGGTGGGTGCGGCATGGGGTTGGTGGGTGCCGGATCGCGCAGCAGCATCGGCAGGCGCTGAAGGGGCTGCACCATGAGCTTGTGGCTTGCCATCCTGGTCGGCGCCGCCGCCACCTACCTCACCAAACTCTCGGGCTACGCCGTGCCCGCCCGCTGGCTCAGCAACCCGCGCATGACGCGCGTGGCAGGTGCCATCACCGTGGCGCTGCTGTCGGCGCTGACCGTGATGAACACCTTTGCATCGGGCACTGCGCTGGTGCTGGATGCGCGGCTGGCTGCTTTGGCGGTGGCGGCGCTGGCCTTGTGGGCGCGGCTGCCGTTTTTGCTGGTGGTGCTGCTCGGGGCTGGGGCGGCGGGGGTGGTGCGGTGGTGGGGGTGAGAGGGCGCTTGTATGGATCGTGGGTTCACAGCGGGCGGCTGTCGGCCAGTCGGGCCAGAGGCCAGTGTTGAAAATGGTCGTTCAGCGGGAGAGTCCAGTTACCGTCGAGGGTGGACTGCAGGATTGAGCGCATGCCTTTGCGAAGGACGGGTGCCGGGATGTGCGCCCGGCGGCGCAGTAACTGTTCTTTCGCGTCGCCGAAAGAAAGTCACCAAAGTTCACGCAAGTGGGGGTTCGCTCACTTCGCACAGCGAAGTTATGCGAACACCAAAGGGCGACCCCGCTGTCCGTGTCCCCTGCGCTGCGCTACGGGGCAACCTGCGGTGCGCGCTTCAGGCGGGGTCCGCGCAAACTCGCCTGCCGGCTCAAACAGCGCGCGGCCCTCATCCGCCTGAAGCTGTGCTCCTCGGCACGGCCAGAGGGGAAGGGGAGCCGGGCAGCCCTTCGGGCCATCGCTGCGCTCGGCCTCAGCGTCGGCAGCACGCGCGGCGCAGGTAGCGGGCCGGATTCGGCGGAGCGCAGGCATTGGGGGCGCAGTGCAACTGTCGGATCACGATTTTCGCGCAGTGAAACTCGTGCTCAGACCCCAATCCCGGAATGGTGGGCGCAGCGCGGGTTCTTTGCCAATTTATGCTTGCGGCACTGTATTGCCGTCGAGATGATGAGCGGCTGTTGCTGGCCAGGAGCAGCCGGTGGGCGCATGGAGGAGCTGTCCTTCAACGTTTGACATCAGCTGCGGCTGGAAGCAAGCGAAGCTTGCTGGAAGACGTCGTCTCGATTGATGGTTAGGCACCACTCTTCTCTGTCAGCGCTTGAAGCTTTGCATAAGCTTGCCGGAACGGTGCTGCTAACGCAAACGCAATGGCCAGCAAGACATTAAACGCGAGCCAAAGCGACAAGAAGACTAGAGCCAACGCACTTCCCACGGTCGTTGGTCCAGGGGAGACTGCCTCCCAGCAGATGAACGCGATTGACATAGGAATGCCGACAAGGAAACCCCAGGCGTTCTTGAAGTACCAAGCTACGTTCGAGCCTTTGATTTGCGCGGTCGATGGTTTTGCTTCATGCAGCTTCGGCTGGAGCCTTGCTTGGCGCGCCTGATGCACGGCAATCCCAACTGCCACGAAGACTTGAACAATCACACCGACGATTGCGATCCAGTCGCTAGTAGAGAGAGAGAGCGCTGCCATTTGACGCTAACGAATGAAAGGGACTTCCCCGTCCCGAGTGATCCGCGCAGTCACGGGGTACGGCATCAAAGTGCCACGATGGAAAGTGCAATCTCTCATCATCTCATTCGTTTTGTGGAAGGGGAATTCCATGTCTGCCATTGTCATCATCGGTATCGATCGAGAGCTGGGCGCTCACAGCCCAAGTTCTGGCAGAAGGGAGCGCTGCGTAGCCCATCACAGACCGCATTGGGGTGCGATGTCCACCGTCGGCTTCGGGTCGACACCAGCCGACCAAAAAACCCAATTTCGATCATTGCGTGGCATTCAAAAACTGCCAGTCGATAACCCTCCTCCTTCAAGGCGGCGCACGCAAACCTCTACCGCCCAAGAAACATCGCATCCACCTTCGGCAGCCCCTCGAAGCAAGCGAACGTCCCCCCATCCGCAATCTCTTTGGCCGCGTGCAGGAACCCCGCCCAGGCCGTGCGCGCCAGGGCACCGCCCACGCTGATCCGGCGCACGCCCAGATCTGCAGCCTCCGCGACGGTGATGTACGGCGCGTTGATCAGCAGGTTCACCGGTTTCGGCGCCACAGCGGCGACGACTGCAGCGATATCTTCTCGCTTGTGAATCCCCGGTGCGTACAGGCAGTCGGCGCCTGCCTCTGCATAGGCCTGCAAGCGGCGGATGGTTTCGGCAATGTCCGGGCGCCCGCAGATGAAGCCTTCTGATCGGCCGGTGAGCAGGGCGCCTCTGCCCGTCTCGTCAATGGCTTGCCGCGCAGCTTGGATTCGGGCGACCGCGAGTTCGAAGTCGTGCAAGGGATGACTAGCGTCGCCTGTGGAGTCTTCGATGGAGAGCCCTGCAATGCCGGTGGCTACGGCGAGTTTCACGTTGGCTGCGACCTGTGTCGGCTCAATGGCGAAGCCACCCTCGAAATCTGCGTTCACGGGCACTGCAACGGCGGCAACGATTTGGCGCAGGTGCTCAAGCGCCTGGTCAAGGGTGATCTGGTTGTCCGGGAGGCCGCGCGACCACGCGAAGCCTGCGCTGGTGGTGGCCAAAGCCTTGAATCCCATCTGCTCCAGAGTCCGTGCGCTCCCCACATCCCAAGGGTTCGGCATCACAAAGCAATTCGCGCCGTGCAAACGGCGAAACGTTTCGCACAGTTGCTCATGTGCTTCCATGTTTTGGCTCCAAGAACACAATAGAAGGGACGATTTTGCGCTTGCAAGCGTGCCGGTTGATGGGCGGGCAGGGCACGCACGTCGGCCAGCCCGATTGGCACCACTTCCTGATCGGTGGTGAACCGGGCCGCAAGACAGATTTTCATTCGAAATCTAGAATTCGCGTGTTCCAGCCGCATCCTCGAACCCGTTTCAGTGGTTCGCGCGCCTGCTCCAGAAAACTTCTCCCAATGTCCAGTCTTGCCGCCACGCTGAGGCCGTCCCGATCCCCCAAGGCCGAGTACCGCGTGCTGGGCGCCATCAGCGCCTCACACATGGTCAATGACATGATGCAGTCGCTGATCCTGGCGATGTACCCGATTCTCAAGGGCGACTTTCACCTGAGCTTCGTGCAGATCGGCTTCATCACGCTGACCTACCAGTTGACGGCGTCGCTGCTGCAGCCGCTGATTGGTCTGACTACCGACAGGCGGCCGCAACCGTATTCGCTGCCGTTTGGCATGGTCTCCACTTTGTGCGGTCTGATCCTTCTGGCCTATGCGCCGACCTACGCGGTGTTGCTGCTTGCTGCTGCGTTTGTGGGCTTGGGGTCCGCCATCTTCCACCCGGAATCGTCGCGTATCGCCCGGCTGGCGTCGGGCGGGCAGCACGGGCTGGCTCAGTCGGTGTTTCAGGTGGGTGGCAATACGGGAAGCGCGATTGGGCCCTTGTTGGCAGCGGCCGTGATTGTTCCTTTCGGTCAGCGCAGCGTGGCCTGGTTTGGGCTCGTCGCACTGCTGGCCATCGCGATGCTGCTGCAGGTGAGCCGTTGGTATGCCGCGCACAACCTTGCGGCTGGGCCGGTCGGCCTGCGAGCCGCACCAAGCTCGCCGCACCCACGCGGCGTGGTGCTGTTTGCCATTGGCGTGTTGCTGGTGCTGATTTTTTCCAAGTATTTCTACATTGCGGGGATCAGCAGTTTCTACACCTTCTACCTGATCGAGAAGTTCGGCTTGTCGGTGCAGAGCGCGCAGGTACACCTGTTCATCTTCCTGTTTGCCTCGGCGATTGGCACGCTCGCTGGTGGGCCGATTGGCGACCGCATCGGGCGCAAGCCGGTGATCTGGGCGTCCATTCTCGGCGTTGCGCCCTTCGCGTTGCTGCTGCCGCATGCCGATTTGTTCTGGACGACCGCACTCACGATCGTGATTGGGCTGGTTCTGTCGTCGGCCTTCTCGGCGATTCTTGTTTATGCGCAGGAACTCATGCCGGGAAAGATTGGCGCGGTATCCGGCTTGTTCTTCGGCTTTGCATTCGGTATGGGCGGCCTTGGCGCAGCGGCGCTGGGCTTGTTGGCCGACCGCACCAGCATCGAGTTTGTCTACAGGGCGATCGCCTACCTGCCGTTGTTGGGCGCCGTGGCCGCCTTGCTCCCCAAAAGTCAAAGAGCGGCTGTCTAGGAGGCTGTCGGACTTGGAGCGTCGAAAGCGAAAATCGGCCCCAGCGAGGACAGTTTTCGCCGGATTTGCCGCCTCATAGCCCGGCTATGGGGCAAAAAGACGGTGGAAAATGGACCGCTGCGGTCGATTTGCAGCCGACGATTTCCAAGTCCGACAGCCTCCTAGCATTGCCTCGCCCCGGGGGCAGCGTCGGCTGCCCCCCGATTCTTCAATGAGCCCCTTTTCACCTGCATCCGGCATCGGCGTCAAAGCCAGGCTGAAAAGAACGTTCCGCTCGCTGGACAGGCACAACTACCGCGTCTGGGCTGCTGGCTCGTTTGTCTCCAACATCGGCACGTGGATGCAGCGCATTGCCCAGGATTGGCTGGTGCTGACCCAGTTGACCCACAACAGCGGGACTGCGGTGGGCGTTGTGATGGCGCTCCAATTCGGCCCGCCGATTGTGCTGATGCCCTTGGTGGGGGCCGTGGCCGATCGCGTGGATCGCCGAAAAATGTTGCTTGCCACGCAGTCGGCGATGGCTGCGACGGCACTGGGTCTTGGCCTGCTGGTGCTTACGGGGCTTGTCACGCTGTGGCAGGTGTACGTGTTTGCCGGGCTCATGGGGTGCATCAGCTCTTTCGATGCTCCGGTGCGCCAGACCTTTGTCGCGGAATTGGTGGGTGATGACGATCTGCCCAATGCGATCGCCCTGAACTCGACGCTGTTCAACAGCGCCCAATTGATCGGCCCAGCGGTCGCCGGGGTGCTGATTGCCGCCTTGGGAACGGGGTGGCTGTTCATCATCAATGGGTTGAGCTTTGTCGCTGTCCTCACGTCGTTGCTGAAGATGCGCGTTGGCGAGCTCCGCAACCTGTCCAAGACCGGCAAGACCGGCAAGCCTGGAGTCGCCATGGCCGACGGCCTGCGGTACGTCAGGCACAAGCCCGACCTCGTCATTGCCCTGGCCATGCTGTTCCTGGTGGGAACCTACGGACTCAATTTCCCGATCTTCATCTCGACCATGTCGGTCACGACCTTTCATGGTGGCCCCCATCTGTACGGAGCGCTGTCGTCGGCCATGGCGGTTGGGTCCGTCCTGGGCGCCTTGCTTGCCGCTGGACGCGAGCAGCCCCGGCTGACGATTCTGGCCGCCAGTGCCTTTGGATTTGGCGTGATGTGTACGCTTGCTGCGGTCATGCCCAATGTCTGGTTGTTCGGCCTGGCTTTGGTCGGGCTGGGCACCATGGCGCAAACTTTTACCACCTCGACCAACAGTCTGGTTCAGTTGAGAACGGAGCCCTCCATGCGCGGGCGCGTCATGGCGATCTATATGGCCATCTTCCTGGGGTGCACGCCGCTAGGCGCCCCCTTGGTTGGTTGGGTGGCTGACGGTTTCAGTCCACGCTGGGCGCTCGGGGTAGGCGCGGCATCGGGTTTCGTTGCGACCATCGTCGCGTTCGCCTACCACCGCTATCGCATAGGCAAAATTCGCACACAGCGTTGAATGGGGTGGGGCCTGCCCTGCGCGATGGCAACCGTCGCTAGGCTCCGTTCTGCGAGGAAGGCGTTCCCCGATGGGTTCGTCAGCACGATGATGGGGGTTCGTGCGGTTTAATTCCGCATGCCTGCACGTCCATCCCACCTGCTGTCCCCCTGGACGATCGTCATCACCGGTCTTGTCTCCCTCGCGATCGCGATGGGGATCGGCCGGTTTGCCTTTACGCCATTGATGCCGCTGATGCTGCGGGATGGAAGCTTGGATGCGGTCACCGGGACCGAATGGGCCGGCGCCAATTACATCGGCTATCTGGTCGGGGCGCTGACGGCCTCCATTTTTGGGCGTTCGCCTCAAAACGGTATCCGCGTCGGGCTGATCGGGGTTGCGCTGACCACCGGGTGCATGGTCTGGGGCACGGCTTCCCTTCCCTGGATCGGCGCAGTGTTGCGCGGCAGCGCCGGTGTGTTCAGTGCCTGGGTTCTGGTGTGCACAAGCGGTTGGTGCCTGTCCGAACTGGCCCGCAGAGAGTCGACTTCTCTGGGCGGATGGATGTACACCGGTGTCGGTCTGGGGATTGCGCTGACCGGCGTCCTGACCTGGCTCGGAGGCAAGCAATCCGCCCTGCTGCTCTGGATGGAGCTTGGGGTGTTGGCGGCTGCAGGCACGGCTTACGTGCTGCGCAGCCTGGCCGCTCCGTCTGCCACTTTGGCGCCCCCGGCGGCCAACACGAGCGCGCATCGGGCGAAGGGGCCGCATCCTGGCAAAGGCTATAGGGGCTTGGTGTTTTGCTACAGCGCTTTTGGTTTTGGCTACATCATTCCGGCCACGTACTTGCCCACCATGGCAAGGCAACTCGTCTCTGACCCGCTGATCTTCGGCCTGACCTGGCCCATTTTTGGCGCGGCGGCGGGATTGTCGGTTGCTTTTGCGTCTCGCTGGCTGTCGGCCTGGCCGCGCAGAAGAGTCTGGGCCGCAGCCCAGGCTGTCATGGCATTGGGCACTTTGCTTCCGCTGTGCCAACAGTCCTTGTGGATGCTGACCGCTTCGGCGGTTTTGGTGGGAGGCACTTTCATGGTTGCCACCATGGCTGGCTTGCAATTGGCGCGGGAGCGGATGCCCTCCAACCCGACACAGATGCTGGCCCGCATGACCGCTGGTTTCGCGGCCGGCCAAATCGCGGGCCCGCTGCTGGTGCGATGGATCGGGACCACCCAGTGGGCGGGGTGGGATGCGCTCCATTGGGCGAATGCGGCCGCTACCGTGCTTTTGGCTGCCACGGCATTTTGGTTGTGGCACAGTTGCGCGCCCCCTCATCGATAGGCCAATCGGCCGCCACGGCCAGAAAGTGGCGTCGTTTGCAACTTGTATGAGGCCACTGCCAGCGGTGCAGGTTGATCGGGAACACCAAGGTAGTCAAGCGGGTATTGCCATACGCCGTCGAGTGCGAAGGCACAGGGACGGGCATTTCCGACGCTTGTCTTACAGAGCGCAGTGCCCATCGCTGACCTCTATAGCGGGCTGCAGCGCATCCACTGTGGCTACCTCCCAGAAGAACGGCAGCGCGTGCCAGCAAATTCTTGCGGCCACGCTTGCAAGAAAGTCCCCATGCCCGGCAAAGCACAGGATTCACAGACGAACCCACCCTCCAGCGCAGATTCCTGGCTGAACAAACTCGGGCCTGGCCTGGTCACCGGGGCAGCAGACGATGACCCCAGCGGCATCGCTACCTATTCACAAGCGGGTGCCCAGTTCGGTTTCGAGCTGTTGTGGAGCCTGCTGCTGACGTATCCGCTAATGGTTGGCATCCAGATGATCAGCGCGCGCATTGGACGGGTGAGCGGCCATGGCCTGGCCACCAATATCCGCCAGCATTACCCGGCCTGGCTGCTGTACTCCCTGGTGTCCCTGCTGGTGCTGGCCAACACCATCAACATTGCTGCGGATCTATCTGCCATGGCAGACGCAGTGACCTTGATTCTGGGTGGCAGCGCGCATTTGTATGTGGTTTTCTTCGGGGTGCTATCGCTGTTGCTGCAGGTGTTCATTCCCTACAAAAACTACGTTCGCATCCTTAAATGGCTGACCTTGGTGCTGCTTGCCTACGTGGCGACTGCGTTTATGGTGAAGATTCCTTGGTCTGCTGTGCTGACGAAAACGTTCTTGCCGCATATCCAGTGGAAGCCGGACTACATCACCACCGTCGTGGCAGTATTTGGCACGACCATCAGCCCCTATCTGTTCTTCTGGCAGGCGTCGCAGGAAGTGGAAGGAATGCGCGTCCAACCGCGTGTCCAGGCGCTTAAAAAGACCTTGGACCAGGCCGACAAGCAACTGCGGCGGATCAAGATCGACACAGTCATCGGCATGGCTTTCTCCAATCTTGTCGCATTTTTCATTGTGCTGACTACGGCCGTGACATTGCATGCGCATGGCATCACCGATATCCAGACCTCGGCCCAGGCGGCTGCAGCACTGCGGCCCATCGCCGGAGAATTCGCCTTCCTGCTGTTCACGATAGGCATCGTCGGCACCGGGTTGCTGGCGGTGCCAGTGCTCGCGGGCTCGGCGGCTTATGCGGTCGCTGGAACGTTTCACTGGAAGAACAGCCTGGAGAGCAAGCCTATGGCCGCGAAAGCGTTCTACGGCATCATCGCGGCGGCCATGTTGTTCGGTATGGCGATAGGTTTGTCGCCCATCGACCCGATCAAGGCCTTGTTCTGGAGCGCCGTGATGAACGGCGTGATCTCGGTGCCCATCATGGTGGTGATGATGCTGATGGCCGCGCGCAGCGACATCATGGGCTCCTTGGTGGTGGGCCTTCGCCTCAAAGTTTTGGGCTGGCTGTGTACTGGCGTAATGTTGGTGGCTGTGCTGGCCATGCTGATCTCCATGGCAAGCTGATGGTGCGAAGAGGGCAGTGCTTGGCCGCACGTGGGGCGGAGCCGGCTAGCGGCCCGCCTGCCGCGCCGCAGGGGATATACCAAAAAACGCTGCGTCGCTACACTGATCTGTTCTCCTTCTGCATGTACCGTGCTGACCCTTTTGAACCGCCTGTAGGACGTGTAATCCATGACCACCCCCACCCCTTACACCCCGCCTGCCATCTGGCACTGGAACAAGGAAAACGGCGGCAAGTTCGCCAGCATCAACCGGCCGGTGTCCGGCCCCACGCACGACAAGGAACTGCCGGTGGGCAAGCACCCGCTGCAGTTGTATTCGCTGGCCACGCCCAATGGGGTGAAAGTCACGGTCCTGCTGGAAGAGTTGCTGGCGACGGGCCACAGCGGGGCCGAATACGACGCCTGGCTGATCAATATCCAGGAAGGCGCTCAGTTCGGCAGCGGCTTCGTGTCGGTCAACCCCAATTCCAAGATTCCGGCGCTGCTGGACCGCAGTGATGCCGCCCATCCAGTACGCGTGTTTGAATCCGGTGCCATCCTGTTGCACCTGGCGGAGAAATTTGGCGCCTTCGTCCCTGCCAGCGGTGCCGCGCGCGCGGAGTGCCTGTCCTGGCTGTTCTGGCAGATGGGCAGCGGGCCGTTCCTGGGCGGCGGTTTTGGGCACTTTTACGCCTATGCGCCGGAGAAGTTCGAATACCCGATCGACCGCTTTGCCATGGAGGTCAAGCGCCAGATGGATGTGCTGAACAAGCGCCTGGCCGAACACGCGTTCATCGCCGGCCACGACTACACCATCGCCGACATGGCGATCTGGCCGTGGTACGGCGCACTGGCCAAGGGCCAGCTCTACGAAGCGGGCGAGTTTTTGCAGGTGCATGAGTACACGCATGTGGTCCGCTGGGCCGACCAGATTGCCCAGCGCCCGGCAGTGCAGCGCGGCCGCAAGGTGAACCGCACCTGGGGCGAGCCCGCCAGCCAGTTGCACGAGCGTCACGACGCCAGCGACTTCGATACCAAGACGCAGGACAAGCTCGCGCCGTCGGCCTGAGCCATAGGACACCACCATGATCACTCTCTACGACTGCGCCACGGCGCCCAGCCCGCGCCGCGCGCGCATCTTTCTCGCTGAAAAGGGCGTGGTGCACGCCACCGTCGCGGTGGACCTGCGTTCCGGCGAGCAGCTCGGCGAGGCGTACCGCCAGATCAACCCGCAATGCACGGTGCCGGCGCTGCGCACCGAGGGCGGCCTGGTGCTGGCCGACAACCCGGGTATTGCGGCCTACCTGGAAGCGCAGTTTCCCGAGCCGCCCCTGCTGGGCACCACGCCCGAGGAAAAAGCCGAGATCGCCAGCTGGAACTGGCGCATGGAGTTCGAGGGCCTGCTGGCCATTGCCGAAGCACTGCGCAACAGTGCGCCCGCCATGGCCAACCGGGCGCTACCCGGCGCGGTGAACTACCCACAGATTCCTGAACTGGCGCAGCGTGGACTGGCGCGGGTGGAGCAGTTCTTCCTGTTGCTCAACGACCGCCTGGCGGGCCGCGACTTCATTGCCACCGAGCGTTTCAGCGTCGCCGACATCACCGCCGTGGTGGCCGTGGACTTTGCGCGCGTGGTCAAGCAAAAGCCGGGCGAGCAGCATCCGCACCTGCTGCGCTGGCGCGCCGCCATGGCGCAAAGGCCGTCAATGGCGCTGTAGCAACATGGCTGCGCGCAAGACGCTGCTGATCGTCTACCACTCGTTCACCGATGGCACGCGGCAAATGGCCGAGGCGGCGCGTGCCGGGGCCACAGCGGACGAAGGCTGCACGGCACGCCTGCTCCACGCTGCACAGGCAGGAGCGCCGGACGTGCTGGCGGCCGACGGCTACCTGTTCGCCACGCCCGAAAACCTGGCCGCCATGAGCGGGCAGCTCAAGGATTTTTTCGACCGCAGCTACTACGCGGTCCTGGACCGGGTCAATGGCCGGCCCTATGCCAGCCTCATCTGCGCGGGCAGCGACGGCAGCAATGCTGCGCGGCAGGTGGCGCGCATTGCCACCGGCTGGCGGCTCAAGGCGGTGGCAGAGCCGCTCATTGTCTGCACCCACGCACAGACGCCCGAGGCCATTCTGGCGCCCAAGCAAATGGGCGCCGACGATCTGGAGCGCTGCCGCGCGCTGGGCGAGGCGCTGGCGGCGGGTCTCGCGTTGGGAATTTTTTAATTGCTATTTGTTTGATAGCTATTTGTGCTTTATCAGTAAGCGCTAGAGCCACTTTTTAATCATATTTCCAGGCGGAACACCCTGCGTGCTGTCAGCGCCACGCTGTGGCCACCAGTTGGCTGTAGTGCACGCCCGGCCGTCCCAGAAGCCGCTCAAACACCGCCGAGTCGCCCACGTTGTCGCTGCCCAGCATGGCCAGGGTTTCGCTGCACCAGGGGGATGCGGGTACGGCGTCGCCCAGGCGGGCGCTGAGGTGCGTCAGCCACTGTGGCAGGCGCAGCACCCTGGCCGGGCGGTGGCCCAGTTGCTGGCGCAGGCTGGCAATGAAGTCGGCCATGGTGAGCGCCTCGGGCCCGGTGCATTCGATCACCCCTGTTTGCTCCAAAGCCCGGCCGAGCAGGGCGACCACGGCCACGGCCAGATCGTGCACCGACACGGGCTGCACCCGCGCGTCCAGTACCGGGCCGGGAAGCAGGGCCACGGGCAGGCGCGCCAGATTCATGAACAGCGCACTGCTGTCGCCACCTTTGCCATACACCACGCTGGGCCGCAGGATGGCGGGGTGCAGCGCGCCCTGTGCGGCGAGCGCCTGCAAATGCGTCTCGGCTGCCCGCTTGGTCTGGGCGTAGCGTGTGCTGCTGCCGTCAATGCCCAAGGCCGAAATCTGCACCACGCGCTGCACCCCAGCCTGGGCACAGGCGTCGAACAGTGCGATCGGGGTGCTCTGGTGCACGGCGGCGATGGGCCGCGCTCGGGTGTCACGCAGCACGCCGACGGCGTTGATGACGGCGTCGATGCCCTGCAACCGTGGCAACCAGGCAGCGGCCGTGGTGTCGCGCGCAAAGTCCATGGGCACCTGGCCGAGCTGCGGGGCGGCGCTGCGCGGCGAGACGCCACCCTGCACGGTGTGTCCGGCAGCCTCTAGCGCTGCTTGCAATGTGTGGCCAATGAAACCGCTGGAGCCGGTAAGAAGAATGCGCATGGGGAGTTAAAAATGATGGCGTTGGTCCGACGATACGGCGCTTTCCATTGCCGCAGCGGGCGGGCCAACGCGCCACCGGTGGCGGCTTGCGGTTTTGCCGCTTGGGCCAGCACAAAGGTTTTGGAGGCCCTAGACTTGAGCGCTCTATTTCAGGAGATCCGTCATGTCGCTCAAAGAAATCAGCTCTGATGTGCATGCCCTGCTTGCCGGCCGAAGCACCGAGACGGGCGCCCGCCGGCGCTCGGTGCTGCAATCCATGGTGGGGCTGGGCTATGCCGCTGCTGCAGCACCACTGATGGCGCAGACCGCCATTGCCACGCCGGCGGATGGACTCACTGTGGGGGAAATCAGCTACACGGTCGATGGTTTCAAAGTGCCGGCCTACCGCGCCGCACCCGCAGGCAAGACCGGGCTGCCGGTGGTGCTGGTAGTGCACGAGATCTTTGGCGTGCACGAATACATCGCCGACACCTGCCGCCGGCTTGCACACGCCGGCTACCTCGCGATTGCCCCCGAGCTGTACGCGCGCCAGGGCGACCCGGCCAGCTACGGCGAGATGGCCAAGCTGATGAGCGAACTGGTGTCCAAGGTGCCCGACGCGCAGGTCATGGCCGACCTGGACGGCGCACTGACCTGGGCAGCCGCCAACGGCGGAGACACGGCGCGCGCCGCGATCACCGGTTTTTGCTGGGGTGGGCGCATCGCCTGGTTGTACGCGGCGCACGGCCCGGTGAAGGCGGGCATTGCCTGGTATGGCCGGCTTGAAGGCGCGTCCACGCCCCTCACGCCCAAGCACCCGCTGGAACTCGCGCCCATCCTGCGCGCACCGGTGTTGGGGCTCTATGGCGAGGCCGATACCGGCATTCCCCAGGAATCCGTGGAGCGCATGCGCGTGGCGCTGGCGGCGGGTTCGGCAGCAGCCAAGGCGTCCCGCATCGTCACCTACCCGGAGGTTCCGCATGCCTTCCACGCCGATTACCGCGCCAGCTACCGTGAGGCAGCGGCCAAAGACGGCTGGAAGCGTCTGCTCGACTGGCTGCGCGATCATGGCGTGCGCTGATGCAATAGAATTTGCGATAAAAAGTGCCTCTGGCGCTTAATGAATAAGCATTTATAGCTATGATTTTTATAGTAATTGTGTTCGCCACCTTGGCGGCGGGCATCGGCAGTGTGTGGGTGGCCGCCTTGTTGATGCGGGCGGGCCTGGGCAGCAGCAGCGATGGGGTTGGGCCGCGGCACCTGCTCAGCCTGGCGGCGGGCGCGCTGCTGGCCACGGCCTTCATGCACTTGTTGCCGGAAGCCTTTGAAAGCAGCGTTGGCCCGCAGGCACTGTTTGCCACGTTGCTGGTAGGCCTGGTGTTTTTCTTTCTGCTCGACAAGGCCGAGCTCTGGCACCACGGACACGAGCATTCGGACGGCGGCCATGCGCACAGCCACGCGCACACGCATGAGGACCATGATGACCATTCGCCAGCCGCCCCGCGCGTGGGTGGCTGGGCGGTGCTCACCGGCGACAGCGTGCACTGCTTTGGCGATGGGGTGCTGATTGCCTCGGCTTTCATCGCTGACCTGCGACTGGGCCTGGTGGCTGCGGTGTCTGTGCTGGCGCACGAGGTGCCCCACCATATGGGAGACTTGGTGGTGCTGCGCCAGAGCAGCACCAACCGGCGCGTGGCGCTCGTCAAAGTCTCGCTCGCAGGCGCCGTTACGGCCCTGGGCGGTGTGCTGGGTTACCTGCTGCTCGAACGCCTCGATTTCGCGCTGCCCTATTTTCTGGTGGTGGCGTCGAGCAGCTTTGTTTACGTGGCGCTGGCTGATTTGATTCCGCAGCTACAAAAGCGCCTGTCCGCGCGCCAGACGCTACACCAGGTGCTGTGGCTGCTTGCAGGCATGGCGCTGGTCACCGTCGTCGGTCATTTCGCGCACCAGCACTGAAGACTCAAGGCCCGATCGCGAAGACCGCGGGCGTGTGGCGCCCCGGCGGCAACGCCCCGCGCCACTGGCTGGTGGGAAAGCTGCGGATGCTGGCGCTCTCCAGCGTCAGTCCGCTGGCCACGGCCAGGCGGGTGTTGGACTTGAGCGTTTGCACCAGCGCCTGCAGCAGGGCCGAATTTCGGTACGGCGTTTCAATGAACAACTGCGTTTGCCCGGTGCGCAGGGCCAGGGATTCCAGTGCGGCGATGCGCTGGGTGCGCTCGGTGGCGTCCTGCGGCAGGTAACCGACAAAAGCGAAACTCTGGCCATTGAGCCCGCTGGCGGCGAGTGCCAGCAGCAGGGACACCGGCCCTGCCAGCGGCACCACGGCCAGGCCCAGATCGTGGGCAGCGCGCACCACCGAGCTGCCGGGGTCGGCGACCGCTGGCATGCCGGCTTCGCTGAGCAGGCCTACGTCGTGTCCCGCAAGAGCCGGCGCCAGCAGGGCGCGCGTGTCGGCGCTGGCGTGGCCAGGTCCACCGTGGTCGCCTTTTTTGTGCACTGCGCGTGGCAGCTCGGTAATCTGTTGCTCCTGCAGCGGGAGCGCGAGCGGGTGCAGGGCGTCGATGCGTTTCAGATAGGCGCGGGCGCTTTTGGCGTTCTCGCAGATCCAGTGCGTGGTGCGCGCAGCTGCGACCAGCGTGCCGGCCGGGAGCGTCTCTTGCAGCGGCGTTTGCGTCTCGCAGCCGAAATCAAGGGGCGCAGGGACCAGCAGCAGCCGGCCGCGGGCGGTGCCCGCCGTCTCGCCGCTCATGGCAGCACCAACCCGGCGGCGCGCAGCATGCGACAGGTGCGGATCAAGGGCAGACCGATCAGCGCGGTGGGGTCGTCGCTGACGATGGCGTCCAGCAAGGCAATGCCCAGCCCCTCGCTTTTGGCGCTGCCAGCGCAGTCGTAGGGTTGCTCGGCGCGCAGGTAGCGCTCGATGGTCGCGTCGTCCAGCGGGCGAAAACGCACTTCCACCGGGGCAATGTCCACCTCGGAGAAACCGCTGTCACTGCATACCACCGCCACCGCCGTCTGGAAGACCACGGTGCGCCCGCTCATGCGGCGCAGCTGCGCCGTGGCGCGCTCGTGGTTGCCGGGTTTGCCCAGCGGCTCGCCGGCCAGATCGGCCACCTGGTCGGAGCCGATCACGATGGCCTGCGGATGCAGGGCGGCCACGGCATGGGCCTTGGCCAGCGCCAGGCGCAGTGCCAAGGCGTGCGGCGCCTCGCCCGGCAGGGGCGATTCGTCGCTTTCGGGTGCGGCGACGGTAAAGGGCAGGTGCAGGCGTTCGAGCAGTTCGCGCCGGTAGCGCGAGCTCGAACCAAGCACCAGTGGACGATTTTTCACAGCGTAGTCAGGCATCGCGCGATTCTCTTACACTGCGCCCATGACCAAGGAATATTCCCCGGACCGACTCGACGTGAAGGCCTTCGTGCAGGCATCCGCGCACCTGGCCGGGCACGATTCTTTGCTCAAGTACGAGCGCCTCGCGCAAGAGGCCACGGGCCTGCACCCCGCTCTGCGGGTGGACTGGGAGGCGCAGGGCGAACTGCGACCGGCTGCGGGTGGCGTCGGCGCGCCGCAATTTTGGTTGCGCCTGCAGGTGCACGCCACCTTTCCCATGCGTTGCCAGCGCTGTCTCAATGGCGTGGACGTACCGCTTGATGTGGACCGGTGGTTTCGCTTCGTGGCCGACGAAACCACGGCCGAGGCGCTGGACGACGATTCCGAGGAAGATTTGCTGGCGCTGAGCCGGGATTTTTCGCTGCACGAACTGATTGAGGACGAACTGCTGATGGCGCTGCCCGTGGTGCCGCGCCACGAGGTCTGCCCGAGCGAGGTGCCCATGAGTTCCTCCGACGAGGATTTCGAGGCCGCCAACGCCGAACGCCCCAATCCGTTTGCCGCGCTTGCCGGCATACGCATCGACAAAGACAAGAAATAGGCAGAAGCGGCCAAGCCCGGCCTGCGTTATAATCGAGGGCTTCGCGCGAATCCCCTCGTGTCTTCAATGGGCTGATCGCGTTTTTACCAACCCCTCCCAAGACCAGGAGCCGATCATGGCTGTTCAGCAAAACAAAAAATCTCCTTCCAAGCGCGGCATGCACCGTTCGCACAACGCGTTGAACGTGCCCGGCATTGCGCTTGAGCCCACCACGGGTGAAGTGCACCTGCGCCACCACATCAGCCCCAACGGCTTCTACCGTGGCCGCCAGGTTCTGAAGAACAAGTCCGAAGCCTGATTTCTTGCGCAGCAAGCGCAGGCCGAGGCCCGTAGCTACACACCCTGTAGCGCGGGCCTTTGTTTTGGCCACTGCGTTTCAGTCCTAGACCACTTTGGCGACCGCGTCGCAACGTTTCATGACCACATTGGCAGTCGATTGCATGGGAGGCGACCACGGCCCCCGCGTCACGCTGGCGGCCTGCCGCCGTTTCCTCGATTCGCACCCCGATGCGCGCCTGCTGCTGGTGGGCCTGCCTGAGGCGCTGAAGGATTTCACCCATGCGCGCGCCAGCGTCGTGCCGGCCAGCGAGGTGGTTGGCATGGACGATCCGATCGAAGTCGCGCTGCGGCGCAAGAAGCAGTCGTCAATGCGCATTGCCATCGAGCAGGTGCACAGTGGCGCGGCTCAGGCGGCGGTCTCGGCCGGCAATACGGGCGCACTGATGGCCATTGCCCGCTATGTGCTCAAAACGCTCGATGGCATTGATCGGCCCGCCATTGCCAGTCAGCTGCCCAACGACAAAGGCGGCGCCACGACCGTGTTGGATCTGGGCGCGAATGTGGACTGCTCGGCCGAGCACCTGCTGCAGTTTGCGGTGATGGGCTCGGCGCTGGTGGCCGCGCTGGGCGGCGCCGCCCAGCCCACTGTGGGCTTGCTCAACATCGGCGAAGAGGCGATCAAGGGCAGCGAAGTGATCAAGCGCGCAGGTGAGCTGCTGCGCGCCGCGGGGGCTGCCGGAACCATCAATTTTTACGGCAACGTTGAGGGCAACGACATTTTCAAGGGCACGGCGGACATCGTGGTGTGTGACGGTTTCGTCGGCAACGTGGCACTCAAGGCGAGCGAAGGCGTGGCGAGCATGATCGTCGGCGGCCTCAAGCAGGAGTTCAAGCGCAACCTGTTCACCAAGCTGGCGGCACTCATTGCCTACCCGGTGTTGGCGGCGCTGATGAAGCGCATGGACTACCGGCGCTACAACGGCGCGGCGCTTCTGGGCCTGCGCGGATTGGTCTTCAAAAGCCATGGTTCGGCCGATGAACTGGCCTTCGAACTGGCTTTGGCCCGCGCGTATGATGCAGCCCGAAACAACCTTCTTGACCGTGTTCGCAAGCGCATCGACAGCGCCGCGCCTCTGCTGAGCGTGGTCCCCGCCGAGCGCAGCACCGCCACGACGCAGTAACCGCTTGATGAATTCCTATTCCCGCATCACCGGCACCGGCAGTTACCTGCCGCCGCGCCGCGTCACCAACGCCGATCTGGTCGCCCAACTGGCCGCTGGCGCTGTAGAAACCTCTGACCAATGGATCGTGGAGCGCACCGGCATCCAGGCCCGGCATTTTGCCGCCGAGGATGTCCATTGCAGCGACATGGCGCTCGAAGCCGCGCGCCACGCGCTCAAGGCGGCGGGGCGCGACGCGAGCGAGATTGACCTCATCATTGTGGCCACGTCGACGCCGGACATGGTGTTCCCCTCGACGGCCTGCATTTTGCAGAACAAGCTGGGCGCGAACGGCTGCCCTGCGTTTGACGTGCAGGCCGTGTGCACCGGTTTTGTCTATGGCGTAAGCGTGGCCGACGCCATGATTCGCGCCGGCAATGCGCGCTGCGCCCTGGTGGTGGGCTCCGAGATCTTCAGTCGCCTGCTCGATTTTCGTGACCGCACCACTTGCGTGCTGTTTGGCGACGGCGCCGGCGCCGTGGTGCTGGAGGCGTCGGAGACGCCCGGCATTCTGGCCACCGACTTGCATGCCGACGGCAAGCATGTGGGCATTCTGTGCGTGCCAGGCCATGTTTCGGGCGGCGTGGCCAGCGGCGATCCCTTCCTCAAGATGGACGGTCAAGCTGTATTTAAACTGGCTGTAGGGCTTCTAGAGAAATCCGCCCGCGCCACGCTGGAAAAAGCCGGCATCGAGGCAAACCAGATCGACTGGATGATTCCGCACCAGGCCAACATCCGCATCATGCAAAGCACGGCGCGCAAATTGCACTTGTCTATGGACAAGGTCGTGGTCACGGTGGACCAGCATGGCAATACCTCGGCCGCGTCGATCCCGCTCGCGCTGGACCACGCCGTACGCTCGGGCCAGGTGAAAGCGGGGGAAACCGTGCTGCTCGAAGGCGTGGGTGGCGGTTTTACCTGGGGCTCGGTACTCCTTAAAATGTAGCTGCTAGCGCTTTTTGCATAAGCGCTGGAGCCTGTTTTCATTGGTATTTTTCGAGGTGGCATGAATTCATTTGCGTTTGTCTTTCCAGGCCAGGGATCGCAGGCTGTCGGCATGCTCGACGCCTGGGGCGACCATCCTGCCGTGGCCGCCGCGCTGGCCGAGGCCTCTGAAGCGCTCGGCGAGGACCTGGGATGTTTGATACACGACGGCCCCAAGGAAGCGCTGGCGCTGACCACCAACACCCAGCCCGTCATGCTGGTGGCGGGCGTTGCGGCTTGGCGCGTCTGGCGCGCCGAGGGCGGCGCATTGCCCATGGCGCTGGCTGGTCATTCGCTGGGTGAGTATTCCGCCCTGGTGGCGGCCGGTGTGCTGACCCTGGCCCAGGCTGCGCCGCTGGTGCGCCTGCGCGCAGCTGCCATGCAGCAGGCCGTGCCCGTGGGCACCGGGGCGATGGCTGCCATTTTGGGGCTGGATGCTGCAAAAGTAATAGCTGTTTGCGCAGAGGTGTCGGGCGCTGGCGGCCAAATTGAGCGGGAAGTGGTGGAGGCGGTGAATTTCAACGACCCCTCGCAGACCGTGATCGCCGGCAGCAAGGCGGCGGTGGAGCGCGCCTGTGAAGCGCTCAAGGCGGCAGGCGCCAAGCGTGCGCTGCCCTTGCCGGTCTCGGCCCCTTTTCATTCGAGCCTGATGCGGCCGGCGGCCGAGGCGCTGCGCGAGGCGCTCGGCGCACTGGCGCTTGCGACGCCCCAGATTCCCGTAGTCAACAACGTTGACGTCGCCGTGCAGAGCGAGCCCGAGGCGATCCGCGACGCCCTGGTGCGCCAGGCTTTTGGTCCGGTGCGTTGGGTTGAATGCGTGCAGCAGTTGCGCACCATGGGTGCGACGCATATTGTCGAGTGCGGCCCGGGCAAGGTGCTGGCCGGCCTGGTGCGCCGCATCGACCCCGAACTGGTGGGCGCGGCACTGTTTGATCCGGCCTCCCTCACCCAAGTCAAGGAGCTACTGGCATGAGTGGCATTGAGGAAAAACAAGCGCCCGTGGCGCTGGTGACTGGCGCCTCACGTGGCATCGGCGCTGCCATTGCGCTTGAACTGGCGCAGCGTGGCTACCGCGTGGTGGGCACAGCCACCACGGCAGAGGGTGCGCAGCGCATCGGTGCTGCGCTGTCCGCCCATGCCGGCTGCAGCGGTGCGGTGCTAGACGTGAACGATGCGCCCTCGGTGGACGCACTGATCGACAGCGTCGTCAAGGAGCAAGGCGGCCTGCAAGTTCTGGTGAACAACGCCGGCATCACGCGCGACCAGCTTGCCATGCGGATGAAGGACGACGACTGGGACGCCGTGCTCGGCACCAACCTGGGGGCGGTGTTCCGCGTGAGCCGCGCTGCGATCCGGCCGATGATGAAGCAGCGTTTTGGCCGCATCATCAGCATCACCAGCGTGGTGGGTGCCTCGGGCAATCCGGGGCAGGCGAACTACGCGGCAGCCAAGGCGGGCGTTGCCGGTATGACACGCTCGCTGGCGCGCGAACTCGGCAGCCGGGGCATCACGGTCAATTGCGTGGCGCCCGGTTTCATCGATACCGACATGACGGCCGGTCTGCCTGAAGCTCAGCAAAAAGCCCTGCTGAATCAGATCCCGCTGGGCCACCTGGGGCGGCCTGCCGACATCGCATATGCCGTCGCTTACCTCGCCTCGCCGCAGGCGGGCTATGTGACAGGCCAGGAATTGCACGTCAATGGCGGCATGTACATGTAGATGAACAAAATTCGCGTCAGATGAATGCAAATAATCTTGTATCAAATGGCACGATCTAAGCAGCTAGAATCCCCGATCAATCTACCAACATCCAGAGTGAAACCATGAGCGATATTGAAGCACGCGTCAAAAAGATCATTGCCGAGCAACTCGGCGTGGAAGAGTCCCAGGTCACCAGCGAAAAGGCCTTCGTGGCCGACCTCGGTGCCGACTCGCTCGACACGGTCGAACTGGTGATGGCACTGGAAGACGAATTCGGCATCGAGATTCCCGACGAAGACGCCGAGAAGATCACCACGGTGCAGAACGCCATCGACTACGCCACATCCCACCCGAAGGCTTGATCGGCGCGCTGCGCCGCGTTGAGCGAGTCAACAAGCACAAGGTTTTACGAATGAGCCGTCGTCGCGTTGTCGTGACCGGCCTGGGTTGCGTTTGTCCCGTGGGAAACACGGTGCAGGACGCCTGGGCCAACCTCCTGGCCGGGCGCTCCGGTATCGACCGCATCACCAAATTTGATGCGTCGAACTTCGCCTGCCAGATTGCCGGGGAAGTGCGCGGTTTTGATCTGGGCGCCTACCTCAGCGCCAAGGATGCGCGCGGGATGGATTCGTTCATTCATTTCGGCATCGCTGCGGCCGTGCAGGCAGTGCACGACGCCGGCCTGCCCACAGGCGAGGCATTGGACGATGAGCTGGCCACACGCATTGCCTGCGTCATCGGCTCAGGCATTGGCGGCCTGCCGCTGATCGAAAACACCCACGCAGAGCTCGTGGCCCGGGGGCCGCGCCGCATCACGCCTTTTTTCGTTCCAGCGTCCATCATCAATATGGTGGCTGGGCATGTATCCATGCGCTTTGGCTTCAAGGGGCCGAACCTTGCGGTGGTCACCGCCTGCACGACGGGCCTGCACTGCATCGGTGAGGCCGGCCGAATGATTGAATACGGCGACGCAGACGTGGCGATCGCCGGCGGCACCGAAGCGACGGTATCGCCGCTCGGCATTGGCGGTTTTGCCGCCATGCGTGCGCTGTCGACCCGCAACGACGACCCGCAGGCGGCGTCCCGTCCTTGGGACAGGGATCGCGATGGCTTTGTGCTCGGCGAAGGCGCCGGCGTCGTGGTGCTTGAAGAATACGAGCACGCCAAGGCCCGGGGCGCGCGCATGTATGCCGAGCTGATTGGTTTTGGCATGAGCGCCGACGCCGGACACATGACCGCGCCCAACATGGATGGCCCGCGCCGCGCCATGCTCAATGCGCTGCGCAACGCCGGGGTCAACGCCGACCAGATCGACTACCTCAATGCCCACGGCACCTCCACCCCGCTGGGCGACGTAAACGAAACGCATGCCATCAAGGCGGCGTTTGGCGATGCCGCGCAAAAGCTGGTGGTCAGTTCGACGAAATCCATGACCGGGCACTTGCTGGGTGGCGCGGGGGGCATCGAGAGCATCTTCACCATCCTCGCGCTGCACCACCAGAAGGTACCGCCCACGATCAACCTGGACCACCAGGACCCCGAGTGCGACCTGGATTTCTGTGCCAACACCGCGCGCGACATGCCAGTGGAACTGGCCATGAAGAACAATTTTGGCTTTGGCGGCACCAACGGGACCTTGGTGTTCCGGCGCGTTTGAGCGGCCGGCCAGTGCGTCCGCAACGCGCTTGATCCGCCCAATTGCCTCACAGGATGTGAATGAGCGTTGCCACCCAGCGCTACCCCGCGCCCGCAGTGCAGTTTCCGCTGCGGCGCAGCCCGGTGTTGGCAGGCGCACTGACTTTTTTGAATGCTGCCGCCTTGCTTGTGCTGCTGGCGTGGATGAGTGCTGGTGCGGGGGCGGACCGACGCACTGCCGGGCCGGCGCTTCTGCTTTGGGCGGTGGTCGCTGTGCTGGCCGCGCGATTCTGGACTCGGCTCCCCGTGGGCACGCTCGCCTGGGACGGGCAGGGTTGGGAGTTGCAGGGCACTGGCAGCACAGCGGCGCCGCAGCCTTTGGGGAGCGTGGTGGTCATTCAGCTTGATCTGCAGCGGCGCATGGCCTTGGCATTTCCCGAGGGGCACCCCGCAGTCTGGCTGTTTGTCGAGCGATCCCAGGATGCCGCGCGCTGGCTTGATCTGCGCCGTGCGGTATATTCGCGCGCCACAGCTGCGCTGTCAGATTCTGCCCCGCAGGCCGCCGGGGACGCCGCAGTCCCTGATCGCCGCGTGTGACAGTGCCTCCAGTCGGTTCCTTGTGCCGACGCCCGCTTGATTCATGACCGACCCCACTTCCGCTGCTCCTGCCGAACCCCGCGCGCCCGATGCCGACTTCCAGCTCGTGCAGCGGACGGTGGCGGGTGACCAGCGCGCGTTTGAACTGCTGGTCATCAAATACCAGCGGCGCATCGAGAGGCTGATCGGCCGCATGGTGCGCGACACCGATCTGATTCCCGACATCGCGCAAGAGACCTTTATTCGCGCCTACCGGGCGTTGCACCAGTTTCGCGGCGAAGCGCAGTTCTATACCTGGCTCTACCGCATTGCAGTCAATACCGCCAAGAAGACCTTGCTGGACCTCAAGCGCAATCCGGTGGTCTACCACGCAGGGGCACCGGGCGGCGATGAAGACGATGAAACTTCCCGGCCCCGGCACGAACTAACCACCGATGAAACGCCCGAGACGGTGCTGGCGGCCCAGGAAATTGCCGTTGCCGTCAATGCCGCGATGGAAGCCCTCCCGGCCGATTTGCGCGAGGCGGTGACGCTGCGCGAGATCGAAGGCCTGAGCTATGAGGAAATTGCCCAGGCCATGGATTGCCCGATCGGGACGGTGCGTTCACGCATTTTTCGAGCGCGAGAAGCGATTTCGGCGCGCGTGCGCCCGATGTTGGAAAACCAGTCGGGCAAACGCTGGTAGGTACGCGGCCCCTAGACACTGCAGGTGGACACCATGGAAACGGAACTGAAAGCACAAGAACTGCTGTCGGCGCTGGCCGACGGCGAACTCGAAGGCGAAGAGCTTGCACAGGCGCTGGACCTGTGCACGCAGGACGCGTCGCGCGTGTCCTGGCAGACCTACCACCTGATCGGTGATGTGCTGCGATCGCCCGAACTGGCGTGCGCCAGCGACAGCGAGCGCTTTTTGCTGCGACTGCGTGCCGAGCTCGCGCGGTCGCCTGCCCAGAGCACAGTATCTCCGGTCGCCGTGCCCGTCAGCGCCGAAACCATCGCCACGGGGCCGGGCGGCTCGGCAGCCAATGATTCAATCTGGCGGTGGAAGTTGGTGGCTGGTTTTGCTTCCTTGGCGGCGGTGGCCGCTATTGGCTGGAACTCGCTTTCCGTGCTGCGGGGTGAGCCGCTGCAAGGGGCGCAACTGGCAGTAACCACGCCGCCTGCGGTATCCGCGCCAACCGAGCTGGCACAGGCTGGGGCTACGGTGATGATTCGCGATCCTCGGCTGGATGAGTTGCTGGCCGCGCACAAACAATTCGGTGGTGCCTCCGCCCTCCAGATGCCTGCGGGTTTCTTGCGCAATGCGACGTTTGAGGCTCCGGAGCGCTGAACGCTGCCCCGCAGCCACGCCGCTCGCGAGGGTGTGTGCTGGCGCGCTCGTGGCCCTGGCTGCGCAGTGTGCGAATGCGCCTGCGTGGGCCGCAGGTGCGGTGGATGCTGGCGCTCCCAGCAGTTCCGCAGCGGCCCAGCTCCCCACGGATGTGGCCGGCTGGATTGCGCGGGTGCAGCGCGCGGCACTGGAGCGAAGCTATGTGGGCACCTTTGTCGTGACCACAGATGCAGGCGCCACCAGTGGCTCGCGCATCTGGCATGCCTGCGAAGGCGATCAGCACATGGAGCGGATCGAGGCGCTCGACGGTCCTGCGCGCACCATCTTTCGCCGCAACGGCGAAATGCGAACGTTTTTTCATGCCTCGCGGACGGTGGTGACCGAGCCTTTGCGTCGCTCTACACCCTTCTCGGGCGCGGTGCCGTCCCTGGCGGACCAGCTCGACACCTTGTACCGGGCCGAGCGCCTGGGGCGCCAACGCGTGGCGGGGCGCGATGCGGACGTGGTCTGGCTGCGGCCGCGCGATGCGCTGCGATTTGGCTACCGCATCTGGAGCGAGCAGGGCTCGGGGCTGGTGCTGCGACTGCAGACCGTGCAGGCAGACGGCCATGTGCGCGAGCAGGCGAGCTTTTTGCAGCTGGAACTCGACGCGCCGGTGTCGCTGCCCACACTGTCACGGGCCATGGACGATCTACAGGGTTACCGTGCGCTTGCACAGGTGCCTCAGCGCGAACTGCCAAAAGAGGAAAGTGTCTGGGCGTTGCGCGAAGCGGTTCCCGGTTTTTCGCTCCAGGGTTGCCGGGTGCCTCAGACGCGCGGCAATGCCATGCAGTGCACGTATTCAGACGGTCTGGCCAGTGTGTCGCTTTTCTTCGAGACCCGGGAGGGCGCGCAGACCCTCAATGCGTTGGCGCGCTGGTCGGCAGGTGCCACGCAGGCGCTGGCCCGCCCGCTGGACGCCCATACCTGGCTGACCGCAGTGGGCGAAGTTCCTCCGGCCACGCTGATGCTGTTTGCCGAGCGGCTGGTCCGCGTGCGCAAATAGTCGCGTCCACGCGTGCGGGGAACCATTTGGTCCGGCGCGTTTCTGAAAGTGCATGCGCGCGGCGCGGACGAAATTTGAAAGGCCAGACATCATGAAAACTCAGTGGACGAAATTCAACGCGTGGACGGCGGCAGGCGTGCTGGCTGTCGCAGGCACAGTAGGCGTGGGCGCTGCCAGCCTCTCGCCTCATCACGCGCAGGCGCAGGCACCAGGGACCAGTGTGCGTGGTTTGCCGGACTTCACCGATCTGGTAGAGCAGGTCGGCCCCTCGGTGGTCAATATCCGCACACTGGAAAAAGTCTCGGCGCGCAATATGTCGGGCGGCATGGACGAAGACATGCTGGAGTTCTTCAAGCGCTTTGGTCTGCCCATGCCCAACGTGCCCAAGAGCCAGCGTCCCAACCCGCGCCAGCAGCAGCCAGAGGAAGAGCAGCCGCGCGGGCTGGGGTCGGGCTTTATCCTGAGTTCTGATGGCTATGTGATGACCAATGCCCACGTCGTCGAAGGCGCGGACGAAGTCATGGTGACGCTCACCGACCAGCGCGAATTCAAAGCCAAGATCATTGGCTACGACAAACGCAGTGATGTGGCCGTGGTCAAGATTGACGCCACCGGGCTGCCAGCCGTGAAAATCGGTGATGTCAGTCGCCTGCGCGTGGGCGAATGGGTCATGGCCATCGGTTCGCCTTTCGGGTTGGAAAACACCGTGACCGCCGGCATTGTGAGCGCCAAGCAGCGCGACACGGGCGACTATCTGCCCTTTATTCAGACCGACGTGGCCATCAACCCCGGCAACTCGGGAGGTCCGCTGATCAATATGCGCGGTGAAGTGGTTGGCATCAACAGCCAGATCTATTCGCGCTCCGGCGGCTTCATGGGCATCTCGTTCTCGATTCCGATCGACGAAGCGATCCGTGTCAGCGACCAGTTGCGCGCCACGGGCCGCGTGACGCGCGGGCGCATCGGTGTGCAGATTGGCAATGTCACCAAGGACGTGGCCGAATCGCTTGGCTTGGGCAAGCAGCAGGGCGCGCTGGTGACGGGCGTTGAACAGGGCGCACCGGCCGACAAGGCGGGCGTCGAGGCCGGTGACATCATCACCAAGTTTGACGGAAAAATCGTGGACAAGATTTCTGATTTGCCGCGCATGGTGGGCAACACCAAGCCCGGCACGCGCAGCACCATCACCGTGTTTCGCCGCGGCCAGACGCGCGATCTCACGGTGACTGTGGCCGAAATCGAACCCGACAAGGCCGAAGCCAAAGCCGGCGCGCCAGATGCGACAGCCAAGGCATCGCCGGCTGCACAGAAGCTGGGTCTTTCGGTTTCCGAGCTGACCGATGCACAGCGCCGCGAGCTCAACGTCAAGGGCGGTGTGCGCGTCGAGGCTGCCAGCGACGCTGCGGCGCGTGCGGGCCTGCGACAGGGCGACGTGATTTTGGCGGTAGCCAATACCGAGATTACCGGTCTCAAGGAGTTCGAGGCCGCGCTTGCCAAGGCCGACAAGAGCAAGTCCATCAATGTGCTGTACCGGCGCGGCGACTGGGCGCAATACGCGCTGATTCGGTCCGCGCGGTAGCCGGCCAGGGCGCTCGCAGGCTTTTGCCTACAATACGCGCCCAAGCATTGCTTATGTGACAGGGCGCGTCCTCTGAGCGACGCGCCCTTTTTCATGTCTGCTGCGCCGCGCCCGCGCCACCCCAACCCTCCTGTCGATGAACCACATCCGAAATTTTTCGATCATTGCCCATATTGATCACGGCAAATCCACGCTGGCCGACCGGCTGATCCAGCGCTGCGGCGGCTTGGCCGACCGGGAGATGGAGGCGCAGGTGCTCGATTCGATGGATATCGAAAAGGAGCGCGGCATCACCATCAAGGCGCAGACGGCTGCACTGCAATACAAGGCGCAGGATGGGCAGATTTACAACCTCAACCTGATTGACACGCCCGGCCACGTCGATTTTTCCTACGAGGTGAGCCGTTCGCTCTCGGCCTGCGAAGGTGCGCTGTTGGTGGTTGATGCCTCGCAGGGTGTCGAAGCGCAAACCGTGGCCAACTGCTACACCGCGCTCGACCTGGGTGTGGAAGTGCTGCCGGTCCTCAACAAGATGGACTTGCCACAGTCCGACCCTGAGAACGCCAAGGCCGAAATCGAGGACGTGATCGGCATTGACGCCGAGCATGCGATTCCCTGCTCGGCCAAGACTGGCATGGGCATTGATGAAATTCTCGAAGCCATCGTCGCCAAGGTGCCGGCGCCGGGCGGCAACCCGGACGGCCCGCTGCGCGCCATGATCATCGACAGCTGGTTCGATACGTACGTCGGTGTGGTGATGCTGGTGCGCGTGGTCGACGGGCGCCTCCTCAAGGGCGAGCGTTTCAAGATGATGGCCAGCGCCGCTGTCTACAACGCCGACAACCTGGGGGTCTTCACGCCAGCGACGGAGCCGCGTGACCGTCTTGAGGCCGGACAGGTAGGTTTCATCATTGCGGGGATCAAGGAACTGCAGGCTGCCAAGGTGGGTGACACCATCACACTGGAGAAAAAGCTTCCGAACAACGCGGGTCCCGCCGCCGAGGCGCTGCCCGGTTTCAAGGAAATCCAGCCGCAGGTGTTTGCCGGCCTGTATCCGACGGAAGCGAGCGAATACGATCAACTGCGCGATGCATTGGAAAAGCTCAAGCTCAACGATGCCTCGCTGCACTACGAGCCCGAGGTAAGCCAGGCGCTGGGCTTTGGTTTTCGCTGCGGTTTTCTGGGCCTTTTGCACATGGAGATCGTGCAGGAACGCCTGGAGCGCGAGTTCGACCAGGACCTTATCACCACCGCGCCCAGCGTGGTCTACGAAGTGGTCATGCCGGGCGGCGAAGTGGTGATGGTGGAAAACCCGGCGAAGATGCCCGACCAGGGCAAGCTGCAGGAAATCCGCGAGCCCATCGTCACCGTGCATCTGTACATGCCGCAGGAGTATGTGGGGCCGGTGATGACGCTGGCCAACCAGAAGCGTGGCGTGCAGATGAACATGGCCTACCACGGTCGCCAGGTGATGCTGACCTACGAGATGCCTCTGGGTGAGATCGTGCTCGACTTCTTCGACAAGCTCAAGTCGGTGAGCCGGGGCTATGCGTCCATGGACTACGAGTTCAAGGAATACCGCGCCTCCGACGTGGTGAAAGTGGATATTTTGCTCAATGGCGAGAAGGTCGATGCGCTTTCCATCATTGTGCACCGCAGCCAGAGCCAGTACCGCGGCCGCGCCGTGGTGGCCAAGATGCGCGAAATCATCAGCCGGCAGATGTTTGACGTGGCCATCCAGGCCGCGATTGGCGGCAACATCATTGCGCGTGAGAGCATCAAGGCGCTGCGCAAGAACGTGCTGGCCAAATGCTACGGCGGTGATATCTCGCGCAAGAGGAAGCTCCTGGAGAAGCAGAAGGCGGGCAAAAAGCGCATGAAACAGATTGGTTCGGTGGAAGTGCCGCAAGAAGCTTTTCTTGCCATTTTGCAGGTGGAAGATTGATGCAGCTGGTTCAGATTTTCACGTCGCTGTTGCTCGCCGCGTTCGCGGGGTACATCGGCGCCTGGTACTTTGGCGCTATTGAGGGCAATTTCGCCTTGCTTCTGTTTTTGGCCACCGTGGTAACGGGCTGTTATTGGCTCGCCGAACGTTTCTATTTCTTGCCGCGCCGCCGCCACGCAGCGCTCGCGATTGAGCAAGCGGCCCAGGCGCGGCGCGCCGAACTCGATCGCCAAGGCATTGCGCGCGTCGATATCGACACGGGCGATGCGCAGCAGCGCGTGCTGGCGCAGCCCTGGTGGCTTGATTGGACTGCGGGACTGTTTCCCGTGATTGCTGCAGTCTTTCTGCTGCGCTCGTTCTTGTTCGAGCCTTTCAAGATTCCTTCGGGCTCGATGATTCCCACACTGCTGGTGGGCGACCTCATATTGGTCAACAAATTCACCTATGGCATTCGCTTGCCGGTCATCAACACCAAGATCACCCAAGGCAATGCACCGCAGCGGGGTGACGTAATGGTGTTTCGCTACCCACCGCAACCCACGCTGGATTACATCAAACGCGTGGTCGGCGTGCCGGGCGATGAAGTGGCCTACATCAACAAGCGCCTGACCATCAACGGCGAGCCGGTCCCTACCGATACGCTTCCGGACTACTTTGAAGAAGACGCCACGCGCTATTTCAAGCAGTTTCAGGAGGAGCTGGGCGGTCACCCGCACCGACTGCTGAACAACGACAGCGTTCCTGCGTTCGTGCAAGGGGCGAGTAATTTTGCCTACCGCGACAACTGCCGCTACAGTGTCGAGGGCGTCGTCTGCAAGGTGCCGGAAGGCCACTACTTCATGATGGGCGACAACCGCGACAATTCGCTCGATTCACGCTACTGGGGCTTTGTGCCGGAAGCCAATATCGTGGGCAAGGCGTTTTTTGTGTGGATGAATTTTGGCAACTGGAAGCGCATTGGTGGGTTCCAGTGAGCAATTTGAACCAAGTGTCGCAAACAAGAACGGGAGATTGAATACCATGAAACAGCATCGCACCGCCAGCCCTTCGCGCCAACGCGGCCTGTCCTTTATCGGCGTTATCGTCATTGGCTTGCTGGCCGTGGCGGCCTTTGCCATTGGCGGGCAGTCGGTGCCGGTGTTCCTTGAATCGCACGCCATTCAAAAGGCCATCAACAAGGCCTCGAAGGAAGGCACCACCGTGCCGGAAATTCGCGGCAGCTTTGATCGGGCTGCTGCAATCGACGACATCTTTACCATCGGTGGCAAGGATCTGGAGGTGACCAAGCGCGGCGACAAGGTCGTGGTTCGGGCCAAATACTCGCGTGAGATTGCTCTGGCCGGGCCTGCGTATCTGGTGTACCGCTTTGACCTGCAGTCCGAATAGGTGCCGCCCCTGGTCTCGCTGCAGCAACGCCTGCAGCATGCATTTTCCAATCCGGCGCTGCTGACGCGCGCGCTCACCCACCGCAGCGCCAGCAGCGACCACAACGAGCGACTGGAGTTTTTGGGCGATTCGGTGCTCAACCTGGCAGTCTCCAGCCTGCTGTACGAGCGCCTGGCCAGCCAGTCCGAGGGCGATCTCTCGCGTGTGCGTGCCAACATGGTCAAGCAAGACACCTTGCACGGACTGGCCGTAGAACTCGGTCTGCCCCAGGTACTGCGCGTGGGCGAAGGTGAAGCGCGCTCGGGGGGCAAGACGCGGCCTTCGATGCTTGCCGATGCGCTCGAAGCCGTTATTGGCGCCGTCTACCTGGATGCGGGCTTTCAGACCGCTACCGAGTTGGTACGGCGTTTGTTTGAGGGTGTGGAGATCAGCCCCCAGATGCAGGCCGCGGCCCGGGATGCGAAAACTGCCTTGCAGGAATGGCTGCAAGGCCGGCGCATGAAGCTGCCAGACTACCGGGTGGTTGATACCACCGGCGCGGCGCACCGGCAGTCTTTTGAAGTCGAATGCAGCATTGGCGAACTCGCGCTGGCTGCGCGCGGCAGTGGGGCTTCCCGCCGCGCGGCCGAACAATCTGCGGCCGCTGCCGTGTTGGCCCAACTCCAGGCGAAAAAATCATGACCGATGCTACAAATAAAGAAGCTGCTCCCGCTGATGGGATAAGCGCTGAAGGCCAAAAAAGCCTTGAATCCATGCTGGCGGCGAGCCGGCCTGCGGCAGCGGTGGGCGATGTGGGCGAAGCGGGTGAAGCCAGTGCAACAGGACAGCGCTGCGGCGTGATTGCCATTGTCGGCAAGCCCAACGTCGGCAAATCCACGCTGCTCAACGCCCTGGTGGGGCAGAAGATCAGCATCACGTCGCGCAAGGCGCAGACCACGCGCCACCGCATCACCGGCATTCACACGCGGGAACAGACGCAGTTCATCTTCGTCGACACCCCGGGTTTTCAGACGCGCCACGCCACGGCGCTGAACAAATCGCTCAACAAGACCGTGATGGGCGCCATCGGCGACGTGGACCTGATCCTGTTCGTCGTCGAGGCCGGCAGTTTTACCCTGGCGGATGCCAAGGTGCTTTCGCTGTTCAAACCCGGCATTCCGACCTTGCTGATTGCCAACAAGCTCGACAACATCCACCGCCGCGCCGAGATTGCGCCCTGGCTCAAGAGCATGCAGGAACGCCACCCGTTCGCCGAATTCGTGCCCATGTCGGCCAAGAACAAGAGCGATGTCGAGCGGCTGTACGGTATTTGCGCAAAGTATTTGCCCGAGCAGGCCTGGTGGTACGGTGAGGACGAACTGACCGACCGCAGCGAAAGATTCCTCGCCAGCGAAACGGTGCGCGAAAAGCTGTTCCGCTTCACCGGCGACGAGCTGCCCTATACCTCCACCGTCGTCATTGACCAGTTCAGCGAAGAGAAAAGCAAGCAGCACAAGCGCCTGGTGCGCATTGCCGCCACCATCGTCGTCGAGCGCGACAGCCACAAGGCCATGGTGATCGGCGACAAGGGCGAGCGTTTGAAGCGCATCGGCACCGAGACGCGGCAGGAGCTGGAGAAACTCATGGACGCCAAGGTGTTCATTGAAATCTGGGTCAAGGTACGCTCCGGCTGGGCGGACGACGAAGCGCGCGTGCGCTCCTTCGGGTATGAATAGCGATCACCCCCCTGCGGCGCTTTGCGCCTTCCCCCCTCTCCTTCGGGAGGGGGGACGCCACCCGTGGCCTGGCAAAGCCAGTTCCACGGTGGCCGCTGGTGGGAGGCGATGTGGGATACCGTGCCTTCGCTTGTCGCCCTCTCCTGCGGGAGGGGGACGCCACCAGTGGCCTGGCGAAGCCGGTTCCACGGTGGCACTGGCACTGCGCCGCGCTGGCGCGGGCGGCCGCGCTCCGGTTGAAATATTGAATGAAATTGGCATCTAGCGCTTATGTAGCAAGCGCAGTTAGCTACTGAAACAATAGCGCAATGCCTCCGCGCCGCTTTTCCAATGAACCCGCTTTCGTCCTGCACCGCTACGACTGGAGCGAGTCCAGCCTGATCCTGGAAGTGTTCACGCGCAACCACGGGCGCACCGCGCTGGTGGCCAAGGGTGCCAAGAAGCCCAGTTCCAACTTTCGCCCGGTGCTGCTGCCGCTCCAGCCCCTGCACCTGGGCTGGACGCAAAGCGCCGGGGGCGATGCCGAGATCCACACCCTCAAGGGAGCGGAGTGGGTCGGTGGCCACATCATGCCCACGGGCGACGCGCTGCTCTCGGGCCTGTACATGAACGAGCTGCTGCTGCGCCTTCTGGCGCGGGGCGACCCGCATGCGCTGCTGTTTGACCACTACGCGGCCGTGGTGCGGGTGCTGGCCAGCGAGCACGGCGAGGCGCTGGAACCTGTGCTGCGCCTGTTCGAGCTGGTGTTGCTGCGCGAAGTGGGCCTGTTGCCGGCGCTGGACCTGCAGACGCTGACGCAGCATGCGCTTGACCCCGCGGCGCGCTACGCGCTGGTGGCCGAAGGGGGGCTGCGCGCGGCGGGGCCCGACGAGCGCGCCAGCCTGCGCGGCGCGCAGTGGCTGCTGCTGGCGCAGGCGTTGCAGGAAGGCGCGGCGTTGACGGCCCTGCTCCGTGCCTGCGCGCCGGTGGCCTTTGAGCTCAAGCCCCAATTGCGTGCGCTGCTGCAATACCATTGCGGTAGCCCGCGCCTGCGCACCCGCCAATTCATGATGGACGTGCAAGCGCTCTGATCCTGTGCCGCGTTCTCTTGGCCCACCCGCTCTATGACCTCTTCTGCTACCCCCCACCGCACCGCGCTCTCGGTCAACGTCAACAAGGTGGCGCTGCTGCGCAACACCCGCCACCTGGGCATTCCCGACGTGCTGCGCGCCGCGCAGATCTGCCTGGAGGCCGGCGCCCAGGGCATTACGGTGCACCCCCGGCCCGACGAGCGCCACATCCGCGCGCACGACGTGCATGCCCTGGCGGCTTTGCTCCGGCAGTGGCCGGGGCGCGAATACAACATTGAAGGCAACCCCTCGCACAACCTGATGGAATTCATCCGCCAGGTGCGCCCCCAGCAAGCCACCTTCGTGCCCGACAGCGAAGACCAGTTCACCAGCGACCACGGCTGGAGTTTTCCGCAGGATGCGCAGCAGCTCGCGCCGCTGATTGCCGAATGCCGGGCGCTGGGCGTGCGCGTGAGCCTGTTCATGGACCCTGTGCCCGAGCAGATGGAGCAGGCACGGGCCGTGGGCGCCGACCGCGTCGAGCTCTACACCGAACCCTATGCGGCCGCCTGGGGCACGCCGCAGCAGGGCGCCTGTTTGGCCCGCTACCGCGTCGCTGCGCAGGCCGCGCTGGATGCGGGGCTCGCGGTCAACGCCGGGCACGACCTGAACCGGGACAACCTGGCCGCCTTCGTGCGCGGTGTGCCGGGCGTGCAAGAGGTTTCCATTGGCCACGCCCTCATTGCCGACGCGCTGGAGCTGGGCTACCGCGCCACGGTGCAGGCCTACCTGGCCTGCATCGAAGCGGGCCAGGCCGGGCCTGAAAATTCCTGATTTGATAGCTGCTAACGCTTACCAGATAAGCGCTAGAGGCCAAAAAGACCAGAAAATATGATCTACGGCATAGGCACCGACATCTGCGACGTGCGCCGCATTGCCGCCAGCGTGGAACGCCATGGCGAGCGCTTTGCTGAAAAGCTGCTGGCGGAAGGCGAGCTGGCCACCTGGCGCATGCGCACAGGGCGGTGGCCCGAGCGCGGCCTGCGCTACCTGGCAACGCGCTTTTCCGCCAAGGAAGCCTTCAGCAAGGCCATCGGCCTGGGCATGCGCATGCCCATGACCTGGCGCGCTTGCGAAGTCGCCAAGCTCGCCAGCGGCCAGCCTGTGATCGTGCTGCACGGCGCGCTGAAAGATTGGTTCGAGGCGCGCGGCCTGACGGCGCACATCAGCGTCACCGACGAGAGCGACTACGCGGCCAGCTTCTGCGTGGTCGAGAAAAACTGAGCAATATTGTGCTCCAGCGCTTATCTGGTAAGCATTTAAAGCTATCGTATATATAGCATTTTCTTATTTCTACTCCCATGACCGAACACGCTCCCCTCCTCATCGACGTGGCTGGCACGGCGCTCACCGCCCGCGACCGCCGCCGCCTGGCGCATCCGCTGGTCGGCGGCATCATCCTGTTCGCCCGCAACTGGGAAAGCCGCGCCCAGCTGCTCGACCTCACCGCCGCCGTCAAGGCGGTGCGCGGCGATCTGCTCATCAGCGTGGACCACGAAGGCGGGCGCGTGCAGCGCTTTCGCAGCGACGGCTTCACCCAGCTGCCGCCCATGCGCGCCTTTGGCGAGCTGTGGATGCAAGACGGCAAAGCGGGGCAGGGCAGCGGCGCGCTCGCCGCCACCAACGCGGCCACCGCGGCGGGCTATGTGCTCGCCAGCGAACTGCGCGCCTGCGGCGTGGACTTTTCCTTCACGCCCGTGCTCGACCTCGACCATGCGGATGAGCCCGGTGCTTCGCGCAGCGGCGTCATCGGCGACCGCGCCTTCCACCGCGACCCGCGCGTGGTGGCGCTGTTGGCCAAGAGCCTGATGCACGGCCTGCTGCAGGCGGGCATGGCCAACTGTGGCAAGCATTTTCCAGGGCACGGCTTCGCGCGGGCCGATTCGCACACCGATGTGCCGGTGGACCAGCGCAGCCTCAAGGCGATCCTGCAGGACGACGCGGCGCCGTACGCCTGGCTCAGCAGCACGCTCACCGGCGTGATGCCGGCGCACGTGGTCTACCCCAAGGTGGACAGCCGGCCCGCGGGCTTCTCGCAGCGCTGGCTGCAGGACATCCTGCGCCGCCAACTGCGTTTTGACGGCGCCATCTTCAGCGACGACCTCAGCATGGAAGGCGCGCGCCGCCTGGACGGCCAGGTGGTCAGCTACACCGACGCCGCGGTGGCCGCGCTGCAGGCCGGCTGCGACCTGGTGCTGCTGTGCAACCAGAGCCTGGGCGACGGCCGGGCGGTGGACGAACTGCTGGATGGGCTGGAAGCGGCTCGCACACAAGGCCGCTGGCAGCCAAGCCGGGACAGCGAGGCGCGCCGCCTGGCGCTGTTGCCCGAAACCCTGCCCCAGCCCTGGGACGAACTGATGCTGCAGCCCGCCTACATGCAGGCGCTGGACTTGCTGCCCTGAAGGCTGGCGGTGGGACGCACCGTGCGCATGCGTGGCGCGATGGTTTGGCCTACCCGCCGATCCGCCACTTATGATGGAAAACGGTTTGCGGGCTGCCCTCCGGCAGGCCGGTTCAACTGCGAGGAGTCTTTATGCGTACGTCGCGCGCCATCTTCCTGTGTCTCCTGTTCGCGGTCGGAACCATGGTCTCGGCCGCGTTCGCGCAGGAGATCAACCTCCAGCCCAAGTACGGGCTGCTGCCGAAAAACGAAGCGCAAAAGACAGCAGATGCGGCGTTCCTCGCCGGCATCGACAACCGCTACCAGGGAAATCGAAAGAAGGCTGCTGAAGAGCTGTCGGCCCGTGGCTGGCAGTTGCTGCGCCGGAACGCAGCCCCGGATGCCATGAGGCGCTTCAACCAGGCATGGCTGGCCGATGCGTCCAACGGGAGCGCCCTGTGGGGAATGGCCGTGGTCCAGGCCGCCTCCGGGAAATTCCAGGAAGCACTGGCGCTCTTTGCCGAGGCGGAACGCGTGATCGGCGGCGACATCGATTTCTCCGCCGACCATGCCAGGGCACTGGGCGCCGCCGGCGTTGAAACCAAGAGCGAATCGATGTTGAACGATGCGTTTGCCCGCTTCGCGCGTGTTTACGACAAGGATCCCCAACACACTCTGAACTTGCAGAACTGGGCCATCACGCTGTTTAACGTCGACAACTACGCTGAGGCATGGAAAAAAATCAAGTTGGCCGAGGCGACACCCCGGCGCGCGGAGCTTGATCCGGAGTTTCTCGCGGCGCTTCAAAGCAAGATGCCTCGGCCATGAGGGTAAAGGCACCTCCAGTTTTGCTGTGGAACGGTAAAGCCAGCCGCTGTGGCGTCGGCGCTATCGGCGCCCTTGACCGGGACATCATGGGCCGCCAGCATGCGGGCGCTGGACCTGCTGCCATGAGCAAGCGACAACCCCCTGTGGCGCTTCGCGCCTTCCCCCTTCTCTCACGCTGCGCGTGGGAAGGGGGACGCCGCCCGTGCGGCGGGGCGGCCCTTGCACGGCGGCCCGCGCATGGGGCGCGCCAGTTTCATACGCTGTGGGCGGCGCACAGCGCCATGGAACACTGAAGGGAGAATGGACATGCGCGTAGGTGTGCTCACCAGCGGGGGCGACTGCCCCGGCCTGAATGCGGTGATCCGCGCGGTCACCAAGTCGCTCATCCACCACGGGCGCTGCGAGGTGCTGGGCATCGCGGACGGCTTCGAGGGCCTGATGGGCGAGGCGCCGCGCACCCGCGCGCTGGGCTGGGAGCAGGTGTCGGGCATCCTGCACATCGGCGGCACCCTGCTGGGCACGAGCAACAGCGCCAACCCCTTGAAGGATGCCTCCACCCTGGCGCAGGTGGGCAAAAACGTGCACACGCTTGGCCTGGACGTGGTGGTGGCCATTGGCGGCGACGGCACCATGAGCATCGCCCACGGGCTTGGGCAGCAACTCGGGCTGGCCTGCGTGGGCGTGCCCAAGACCATCGACAACGACATCGCCCTGTGCGAGCGCAGCTTCGGCTTCGACACCGCTGTGGCCACGGTGACGGAGGCACTGCGCCGCATCGAGAGCACCGCCTACAGCCACCACCGCGTGATGATCGTCGAGACCATGGGCCGCCACGCCGGCTGGCTGGCGCTCGAGAGCGGCATCGCCGGCGCGGCCGACGTCATCCTGCTGCCCGAGATCGACTACGACCTGCAGGCCGTCATCGAGCGCTGCCGCGAGCGCGAGCAGCGCCAGCGCTACACCATCATCTGCATCGGCGAGGGCGCCAAGGAGCGCGGCGGCGCGCTCACCGTGCGCGAGCGCATCGCCCACAGCCCCGACCCGGTGCGCCTGGGCGGCGTCGGCCATGTACTGCGCGAGCAGCTGCAGCCGCACCTGGCGAGCGAAGTGCGCGCCACCGTGCTCGGCCACGTCCAGCGTGGCGGCGACCCGACCCCGTTCGACCGCGTGCTCGCCACTCGCTTTGGCCACCATGCGGCACGGCTGGTGACCGAAGGCCAGTTCGGCCGCATGGCCACGCTGCAGGGCGGGCAGATCGGCAGCGTGCCGATTGCCGAGGTGGCGAACACCCAGCGCAAGGTGCCGCTGGACCACGAGCTGATCGCCATCGCGCGGGATATTGGGGTGTGTTTGGGGTGACGGGGCAGGGCGGGATGGGGTGCAGGGCGGGATGGTGCAGGGCGCCGTCCTTGGCCCACTGCGCGCGGTGGGGGGTGCATTTTTTAAAGCGCATCCAGCGGGCTCAAAATGCCCCGCCCGCCTTTGTTGAGCACATGGGTGTAAATCATGGTGGTGCTCACGTCCGCATGGCCCAGCAGTTCCTGCACAGTGCGGATGTCGTAGCCCGATTGCAGCAAATGCGTGGCAAACGAATGGCGCAGCACATGCGGCGACACCGGCTTGTCGATCTGCGAGCGCCGCGCCGCCTCGCGCACCGCGCGCTGCACCGATTCGGGGTACACATGGTGGCGCCGCTCCAGCAATGCGCCCGTGCGCGCATCCGGGCGGGGGTCGATGGCCCGCACCGGCGACGGAAACACCCACTGCCACGCCCAACTTTTGTCGGCATTCGGGTATTTGACTGCCAGCGCATGCGGCAAATAGACGCGGCCCAGGCCTGCGGCCAAATCCTTCTCATGCAGCGCGCGCGCCTTTTGCAACTGCGCCTGCAGCGGGGCCATCAGGTTCTCTGGCAAGACGGTGACGCGGTCCTTTCCGCCCTTGCCCTCGCGCACCACAATCTCGCGCCGCGCGAATTCCACATCCTTGACGCGCAGGCGCAGCCCCTCCAACAGGCGCATCCCCGTGCCGTACAGCAACTCGGCAACCAGGCCTGCGGTTCCATCCATGTGCTGCAACAGCGCGCGCACCTCGGCAGGCGTCAGCACCACGGGCAGGCGGCGCGGCCGCTTGGCCTGCACCACCTCGTCCAGCCAGGGCAAATCAACCCCCAACACCTGCTTGTACAAGTACAGCAGCGCGGCCTTGGCCTGGTTCTGGGTGGAGGCCGACACCTGCCGATCCACCGCCAGGTGGCTCAGAAACGCCTCCACCTCCGCCGCGCCCATATCCTGGGGGTGGCGCTTGCCGTGGTAGACAATGAAGCGCCGCGCCCAGTCGATATAGGCCTGCTCGGTGCGAATGCTGTAGTGCCGGGTGCGCAGGTGAATGCGCAAACGCTCCAGCAGTTTGGGCTGGCGCGGCGGGGCATCGCCGGCGGCAGTTGGCAGATGTGCGGGATCGGTCGACATCAGCAAAATTTTAGGTTTGCCTAAACGGCAACCGATTAGGGTTTACCTGGGAGGACTGGGAGATGCGTTGCGTTATCAGACCGTTCCACGTAGCATCACTGTCGTCTAATTCTAGTTAGACCTCAAATAAAAGGTTGCATGCTATACGCCGCCATTGACTACTTGAAATACCGCCGTCGCAAGGGACGGTATTCGAAACAAGCCATGGAAAATGAGGGATTTTCACTCGCCATTGAAAGAAACTTTCCGGGCTATAAGAGCATTCCACTTGGTCACATCGCATTCGTAAGCACATCAGGCTCACTAGCCAGTTGGTTAATCATGTATGCCTGCAATGGGGTCGTCAGCCACGTCACGATGTTTTATAGCGAAGGAGTGCTGCACGACACAATCACTTCCGGCATCCAGCGAAGACCATTCTCCGAGTACTTCGACGGAATCTCTTACATTCGTATTACGGCACCCCCACCAAGCACAGATATGGCCTACGCAAAAGCATTCATGGATTCGTCACTCGGTGCATCCTATAACTGGCTTGGCATCGCTCGCCTGGGGCTCGCAAAACTTATTGGGAACCATCATGGCGCTCCCTGGTATTTATGTGCGGACGTATTGCTCACCCTAGGAGTGGCCATCGGGGTAAACTGGGTCATATCCGGTGACATAAACACAACCGCATCCGCAATTTTGGCCGCTTACCCCATTGTTTTCGCTTTCAACAAATATCGAAATAGAAACTATCTCAAAGAGGTAAGCATGCAAATCCAATCTCGTGCTAAGTAATGAGTTTTAAAGCCAATGCTCCATATTCATTGCCTAGCATTGGTTGTTTTCTTGCGTTGGGTCTAACCCGGCGCTCAAGCCGACCCGCCTGCGGCGGTCGGCTTAGCTTGTTCGTTAGCTACCTACCCCAACCATGCCGAAGCCTGCGCCATATCCGCTGAAACCGCCGGTCCTGCTGGTCAAGGGCGTCGGTGCAATGCTTGGGTCGAAATCCAGTGTCGCCAGTCTGGCAGACGCCGATCACAGGGTGGAGCTCTCTCGAAATCAACAGTTGCGAGCCGCAAGCCAAGCGCGGCAGGCAGAGAGCCTGGTCGAGATTCAGGCAACGGTCTCCAAGCGAGCGACGCTACTTCGTGGCGTCTTGTTCAAGTCCTTCTTGTCAATGGCGTCCGCAACTGCGCTCGCATACCTCGTGTCGGTCAGCAAGTTTGGCCTTCAGGCATCTGGATCTGTCTTGGCTGTTTCTTCAGCCTTTTGTTTCGCCTGGGCCACGCTTGGCCGGTTAGGGTGGTCCGGCCAATCCAACAAAGGCGACACGTCGATCGAGCGCGTTGACCAGATGCTTTTTCACGCGCTGTACTGGCTCGGCATGTACTTCGCAGCGGCCGCAGTGCTGTGAACGTAGCGAGTAAAAACGGTGGCTAACCCAGCGGTCAAGCGGACACTCCGCAGCAGGCCGCCCTTGGCCCTCATTTCATTCTGGGCCAGGCGCGTCCTGCCGCTGCGTGCCGCTTACCGCAAACGTTAGCCTTCTCGCAATAAACAGCCCCTTGCTTTGATTGTCGTTGCTTCCACCGTCGGGCACTTGTGCTGCTTAATTTTCACCATCGTTTGAATCGCGCCCACGCGAATCGTGGGAATAAAAAGGGAGTTATCTTGAAAAGTATTTTTTCTATCTTATTTTTGAGTGTGCTGACAGGCTGCGCTTTTTCACCCGTCGAGCGTCCACCTGTCACTAAGTATGTGGATTCTCAAGCGGTTTATGAGTTCTCTGGAATCACAAAAGATGCGGCTATGGAGATAGCGCGGAGCTCCCTGCAATCGAATGGTTACGAGGTGATTTCTTTCGTCCCCGAACTTGGCGAAGTCAGAACCAAGGCAAAACTAGTGAGCACGCCAGCCGTATGTGACTGCGGCACATGGAATGGAACGGTAATTACTGGCAATGCAGAATCTGTTTTCATCATCACTTCCAAAAATCAGAGCGATGGCAAAGTAAGCGTAAAAGGCGGTTTTAGTTGCGGCACAACCTTTTCCGGTACCAATCTGTATGGTGCAGTTACAAAGGTTGAAACCTATGCCTGTGCCAGTCGGGGTGTGGCTGAAGGTCAATTTTGGGAAAAATTCCGTGAGATTGATATGGTGAGGAAACAAAAACAGTAAGACTAGCTAACCGGGCGTTCAAGCGGACTGGCCTACGGCCGTCCGCTTAACTTCATTCGTTAGACCTTACAAAAAGAGACCTCATGTCATTACAGGGAAAAACAGACGATGAAATCCGCGCGATGCATGATGCGCTGATTCAAAAAGTCAAGGATTTAGGTGGAAGTGCTGGCAACAATAAACTCATTCGAGAATTGGGCTGGGATGAAGATGACTACTGGATCATCCGTGATCGAGTCGTTGACTTAGGAAGCTTGCGCCGCTACCGAGCAAGGGGCGGCGCTGTTGCCATCGTTCCACCACCTGTGGCTGCCGAAAAAACGGTAGCGAACGAACAAGAAGCGCCGCAGAATTTTGAGTGCCCTCAACCAGTTGAGCCCGCAGAGCGGGATTTGTACGAACCGGTTGCCACTGTTTTGCGAGGTGCTTGGGCGAAGGACAGTCGCTTCAGGCATCACGTGGTTGAAATTACGGCCAGCCAAGGCAGAAGGAATACGGGCGGAACGTGGACGCGCCCTGACATAGTTGTCGCTGCGCTGCGGGTCTTTCCATTTCTGCCCGGCAAGTTTTTTGATCTCATAACCTTCGAAATTAAGCCTTCTTGGGCGTTGAACGTGACAGCGGTATACGAGGCACTTGCCCATCGGCGTGCAGCAACTCAATCATATGTCTGGCTGCACAGCGCTGATATCGAAGCTGATGCGGAAGCTATTGATCGCATTACTGAAGAAGCAGAGCGTCATGGGATCGGCTTAATTGTCGCCACAGATCCTAATGATTACAACTCATGGGATATTCGCGTTGATCCATCCCGCGTAGAGCCAGATCCTGAAGTCCTCAATGAATTCATCGCTCTACAAATTAGCGACGGTGCAAAAGATGAACTTGCTGCTTGGGTTCGATAGGTTTTTGCATTTGCGTGCAGTTCTAACTGTCGGTTCAACGCGGACAAAAATGCTGCGCATTTTTACCGGTTAACCTAGGCGTTAGGTGCTTTGTGACTCGCAACTTTTTGGCATACGCAGCCTGCGCTACTGTTCGCATTTTCTGAAACGCAAATCATGGCGCGAGAACTCAGCGAATCTGATTGGAAGGTACTGAAACAACTGCACTCAATCGCATTGGAACGCTTTTGTCAGCGCGTGCTGTCGGAGGTTGATGGCATTGTTGCAGACACTTCAAAAACTTCACATCAGCGCTATCTCGCCATGTATGAGGCCATTCAGCGCCGAGACAAAGAAATATCGAGAGTCTTTGATGACCTGCGGCGCTCAACAGCAATACTTCAACTCGCTGCCCTTCGGTCTCGAAAGTTGATCGAAGACGCAGAGTTCATGCGCTTCAGCGAGGAAACCCAAGGGCTTGTCGGAGTGTTTCTTGAAGCACGCTAACACGTCAATCAACCCGACCGCCCAAAAGCGTCGCTTTTGGGTTCCCTCCGCGCTGCGCGCTCCGGCGGCGGGTTATCTTCAACGCTGGGCTGGGCTGGGCTTGGCTTAACTCCGCGCTCCAGTGGAACGCGCGTGCGTCGCGGCCCCCAGTTTGGTCGGCACCTATTTGATTTTTTTGGGGAATGCCACGCCTGGCACGTCTTTCCGCAGACCGCCGATCAGGGCCCCGCGCTGGCAAGCCCCGGCGGCTCCCCCTCTGACTCCGCCGCAGGCGCCACGACCACCGGCGGCAGACCCTGCCAGCGCCGCACCACGCGCTGGAACACCAGCGCATTGGGGATCTGCAGCCAGCACGGCTGGCCCTGCGCGGCGTCGTGGTCGAGCAGCGTGGTGTAGAGCAGGTTGACGTCCACCACCTGGCCCTTGGCGCCGGGTTTTTCGGCGGTGTCGAGCACCTCGATGTGGTCGCCGACGCGAAACGGCCGCACGGTGAGGATGAGCAGGGCGCAGAACAGGTTGGACAGCACGCTCCACGCCGCGAAGAAGGCCACCGCGCCGACGGTGGCAAAGCCGGTGAAGGCGGTCCACAGCACCGTGGCGGAGACACCCAGGCGCTCGAGCACCAGCAGCAGGGCGCTGCCCATGATGAGCCAGCGGATCAGCCCGGTCAGGGGCGCCAGCAGCTTGCTGGGCAGTTGGTAGCGGGCGCTGGCGCGGCGCACCAGCCGGCGCAGCAGGTACTGCAGCACCCAGGCGGCCAGCAGGATCAGCAGGATCTGCAGGCTGGGGACGATGAAGTCCAGCCAGTCCTGCACCCAGTCGGGCAGGCGGGATTTGAACTGCTGCAGGCGCGGCACCATGCCGGTCGTCGGTAGCGGCCCGTTCACTCGCGCCGCAGGGCGGGGAACAGGATCACGTCGCGAATGCTGGGGCTGTCGGTCAGCAGCATCATCAGGCGGTCGATGCCGATGCCGCAGCCGCCAGCCGGTGGCATGCCGTATTCGAGCGCGCGCACGAAGTCGTGGTCGAAGTACATGGCTTCGTCGTCGCCGCTGTCCTTGGCGGCCACCTGCGCGTGAAAGCGCGCGGCCTGGTCTTCGGCGTCGTTCAGTTCGGAAAAGCCGTTGCCGAATTCGCGCCCGGTGATGTAGAGCTCGAAGCGCTCGGTGACTTCGGGTCGCTGGTCGTTGGCGCGCGCCAGCGGGCTGATTTCGGTCGGGTGCTCCATGATGAAGGTGGGCTGCCAGAGCTGGTCTTCCACGGTTTCCTCGAAGTACAGCACCTGCAGACTGGCCAGGCTGCGCGCCGAGAGCCGGTTCTTTTCTTCGTTCATGCCCAATTTTTTCAGCGCACTGATGAGCCAGGCAGCGTCGTCCACATGCGCGCCGGCCTCGGTGTACTGGAAGATGGCTTCGCGAATGGTCAGGCGCGCGAACGGCTGGGCCAGGTCGACCGCCCGGCCCTGGTACGAGAGCTGCAGCGTGCCCACGGCTTTTTGCGCTGCATCGCGCACCAGTGCCTCGGTAAAGCCCATCAGGTCCTGGTAGTTCCAGTACGCCGCGTAGAACTCCATCATGGTGAACTCGGGGTTGTGGCGCACCGAGATGCCTTCGTTGCGGAAGTTGCGGTTGATCTCGAACACCCGCTCGAAGCCGCCCACCAGCAGGCGCTTGAGGTACAGCTCGGGCGCAATGCGCAGGAACATTTGCTGGTCGAGCGCGTTGTGGTGCGTGGTGAAGGGCTTGGCGTTGGCGCCGCCGGGAATCGGGTGCAGCATGGGTGTTTCGACTTCCAGGAAATCGTGCTGCACCATGAAGTCCCGCAAGCCGCTGACGGCTTTGCTGCGCGCGACAAAGCGCTGGCGCGCGGCCTCGTCGGTCATCAGATCGACATAGCGCTGGCGGTATTTCACTTCCTGGTCGGCAATGCCGTGGAACTTGTCGGGCATGGGCCGCAGGCTCTTGGTCAGCAGGCGCAACTGGCTGACCTGAATCGACAGCTCGCCGGTGCGCGTCTTGAAAAGAGTGCCTTCGGCGCCGATGATGTCGCCCAGATCCCAGTGCTTGAACGCGGCGTACAGGTCTTCGCCCAGCGCGTCGCGTGTGACGTACAGCTGGATGCGCCCGCCGTGGCTGCCCAGCGACCCGTCCTGAATGGTGGCAAAGCTCGCTTTGCCCATGACGCGCTTGAGCATCATGCGGCCGGCAACGGTCACCTTGACGGGCGCTGACGCCAGGGCTTCGGCCGAGCTTTGGCCATGCAAGGCGTGCAGGTCGGCCGCGTGGTGGAGCGGTTTGAAATCGTTCGGAAAACTCACGCCGCCGCCCTGGGCCTGGGCTTCGCGCAGGGCGCGGAGTTTCTCGCGGCGCTCGGCGATCAGCTGGTTCTCATCGATGGCGGGGGCGGTGGGGACGGGGTGTTGGTCAGACATGAAAAGCGCTGGTGATGGGGCAGCTCGGCTGCAGGCAGGGCCATGGCGCGTGCGCCAAACCCGACATTTTAAGTTTGCTGGCGCCCACTGACTGCAGGAAGAGCGGATTGCGCCGAAAGGGCTCAGAAATCGGGGGCGATTCCCGTACTCTCCAGCATGTCGGCCACGAGTTCGAGCCGTACCAAAGGGTTGTCCAGTTCCATCATCCGCTGTTTCAGGTCCATCGGCATGGGGAGCAATTCGCACCAGCGATTGGCCACCCAGCCGCTGTCGGCCAGCTGTTCGGAGGTGGCTGCGGCGCCAGCCGAGGCGCCTTGCGGTTCGCGCAGGGAGGCGAGAACGGGAGCCAACAGCTGGGCGGTGGCAGCCAAGTGCTCGGGAACCGGCGTGGGGATATCGTCGGGAATCTGCTCCACGTCGGCAATCCACAGCCCATGGGGCAACTGCGTCTCACGCTGCAGGCGAAAGCGCTGGCTCCCGTGGCAGCGCGCCAGAAGCAGGCCCGCCTGGGGTGCCTCCAGCGTTTCCACATGGGCCAGGGTGCCCACCGCGCAGAGCTGGTCGGCTGGGGCGCCCGCACGGCGCACTTCCGTGCCGCTTTGCAGGCACACCACGCCAAAGGGTGCGCCAGCCTCGTGGCATTTGCGCACCATGGTGAGGTAGCGCACCTCAAAGATGCGAAGCGCCAGCGTGCCGCCCGGATAGAGCACCGCCTCCAGCGGAAACAGGGGCAGTGAGGTCAGCGAGAGAGGCTTGGTCATGCTTGCCGATATCATCCCATGCCGCAGCGAATTCGAGGAAACCCGCTCCCATGCTTTATCAGATTGTTTCGTTTTTGCTCGACGTGGTGGGAGGCCTGTTGACCGGTGCCTGCCTGCTGCGCCTGTACATGCAGTGGCAGCGCGTGCCCTTTGGCAACCCGGTCGGTAGGCTGGTGTTTGCACTGACCGACTGGCTGATCCTGCCGCTGCGCCGCGCCATTCCGCCTGCGCGCGGCATCGATTGGGCCAGTCTGGTGGCAGCCATGCTGGTGCAACTGGTGCAGTACCTGGTTCTGTGGATCATCCTCGGCGCCGGAGCGGGCTGGGCCTGGCTGCCGTGGCTGGCGCTGTTTGGATTGCTGCGTGTGGCGATCACCGCCACCATGGGCTTGCTCATTGTTCATGCCGTGATGTCATGGACGCAAGCGCGCTCGCAAATATCGGACGTGATTGACCGGCTGGCGGTGCCGATTCTGCGTCCGGTGCGGCGCCTGCTCCCGCCCTTGGGCGGCGTCGATTTGTCGCCGCTGGTGCTGATCGTGCTGCTGCAGGTGCTGCTGATGGTGGTGGGCCACCTGCAGGTGTCGCTGTGGCGCTGAAAATATGAATGAAAATGGCCTCTAGCGCTTATTGGGTAAGTGTTTATAGCTATGAATAAATGAGCGTAAAAAAACCGCCAAGAATGGCGGTTTTTTTGGTGATGGCGTTGCTACCTCAGGCCACCGCGTCCGCCGGCAGGCGCTGCAGAATCGCCAGGCTTTGGGCGATGGTGTTGCGCAGTTCGCGCCGGTCGCTGATGAGGTCCACCGCACCTTTTTGCATCAGGAACTCGGCGCGCTGGAAGCCCTCTGGGAGGGTCACGCGCACGGTGGATTCGATCACCCGCGGGCCGGCAAAGCCGATCAGCGCCTTGGGCTCGGCGATCACGATGTCGCCCAGAAAGGCAAAGCCTGCGCTCACGCCGCCCATGGTGGGGTCGGTCAGCACGCTGATATAGGGCAGCTTTTTCTTCGCAAGTCGGGTCAGCGCTGCGTTGGTCTTGGCCATCTGCATGAGCGAGAGCAGGCCCTCCTGCATGCGTGCGCCGCCCGTGGCAGTAAAGCAGATGAAGGGCACCTTCTGCTCAATGGCGGTTTCCACCCCACGCACGAAGCGTTCGCCGACCACGCTGCCCATGGAGCCGCCCATGAAGTCGAACTCGAAGCAGGCGACGACGACGTTGATGCTTTTGACCGCGCCGCCCATGACGATGAGTGCGTCGGTCTCGCCGGTGTTCTCCAGCGCTTCTTTCAGTCGCTCGGGGTATTTGCGGCTGTCCTTGAACTTGAGCGCATCGACGGGAATGACTTCCTGGCCAATCTCGTAGCGCCCTTCCGGGTCAAGGAAGGCGTCGAGCCGGGCGCGCGCGCCAACGCGATGGTGGTGGCCGCATTGCGGGCAGACATTCTGGTTTTGCTCCAGATCGGCCTTGTAGAGCACGGCTTCGCAGCTCGGGCACTTGATCCACAGGCCCTCGGGCATTTGCCGGCGCACATTGGGGTCGGTTTGCTGGATCTTGGCGGGGAGGAGTTTTTCTAGCCAGGACATAAGTTTGCCTTTGTAAAAAAGTGCCGCGCTGCGCAGTAACGCCCGCGGCCTATTTGAGGGACTGCCTTACGCCAGGGCCACCGCGCAAGGGCCGCCCCGCCGCGCTGGTGGCGTCCCCCTTCCCGGCGAAGCCGAGAGAAGGGGGATGCGGCGTAAGCCGCTCAGGGGGATGAACCGAATTATGCGTCGAGCGCCTTGCGGATTCCGCGCAGGAAATCGACCGCCACCGGCACCACCTTCTCATGCGGCTGGCCGTCGAGCAACTGAATGATGCGGCTGCCAATCACCACCGCATCGGCCACCTTGCCGATCGCCTGGGCGGTGGCCGCATCACGAATGCCGAAGCCGACGCCCACTGGAATGCTGACCTGCTTGCGGATGCGCGGCAGCATGGCCTCGACGGCGGCGGTGTCGAGCGAGCCCGAACCGGTGACGCCCTTGAGCGACACGTAGTACACATAGCCGCTGGCCACACGCGCCACCTGGGCCATGCGCTCGGAGGTAGAGGTAGGGGCCAGCAGGAAGATCAGGTCCATGCCATGCGCTCGCAGCGCGCCAGCAAAGGCTTCGCATTCCTCGGGCGGGTAGTCGACGATGAGCACGCCATCGACCCCGGCCGCCGCTGCATCGCGCACAAAGGCGCCAGCGCCATGGATCTGGTCGTAGCGCTCCACCGGGTTGGCGTAGCCCATCAGCACCACCGGCGTGGTCTGGTTCTCTTCGCGGAACTCGCGCACGTAGCCCAGCACTTGCTTGAGGCCAACCCCCAGCGCCAGGGCCTTCTCGCCCGCCTTCTGGATCACCGGGCCATCGGCCATGGGGTCGGAGAACGGCACGCCCAGCTCGATCACGTCGGCGCCAGCCCCCACCATGCCGTGCATCAGCGCGGGGGTGATGTCGGCAAAGGGGAAACCGGCCGTGACATAGGGAATGAGCGCCTTGCGGCCGCGCGCGGCGAGCTGCTCAAACGTGGTGGCAATGCGTCCCGGGTTCATGGTTTTCCTCCTGCGCCCTTGACCGTCAGGCCGCGCATGGAAGGGCGGTCGTAGAAGTCTTCGCCCGACAGGTCGGCCACAGTGCCGATGTCCTTGTCGCCCCGGCCCGAAAGGTTCACGAGGATGGATTGGTCAGGGCGCATGGTTTTGGCCAGCTGCATGGCGTAGGCGAAAGCGTGGCTCGATTCCAGCGCGGGGATGATGCCCTCCGTGCGGCACAGGTGGTGGAAGGCGGCAAGCGCCTCGGTGTCGGTGATGCCCACGTATTCGGCCCGGCCGATCTCCTGCAGCCAGGCGTGTTCGGGGCCGACGCCGGGGTAGTCGAGCCCGGCGCTGATGCTGTGTGTCTCGGTAATCTGGCCGTTTTCGTCCTGCAGGATGAAGGTGCGGTTGCCGTGCAGCACGCCGCTGGAGCCGCGCTGCAGGCTGGCCGAGTGCTTGCCGCTGTCCAGGCCTTCGCCGGCTGCTTCGACGCCGATCAGGCGTGTTTTTTCAAATGGGATGTAGGGGTAGAAGATGCCCATGGCATTGCTGCCACCGCCCACGCAGGCTACCACCACGTCGGGCTGCTCGGCGGCTATTTTTTGATCGGCCAGCATCGGCGGCATCTGCGTCAGGCACTCGGTGCCGATCACGCTCTGGAAGTCGCGCACCATCATGGGGTAGGGGTGCGGGCCAGCCACCGTACCGATGATGTAAAAGGTGTTGTCCACGTTGGCCACCCAGTCGCGCATGGCTTCGTTCAGCGCGTCTTTCAGCGTCTTGCTGCCCGAATCCACCGGCACCACGGTAGCGCCCAGCAGCTTCATGCGGTAGACGTTCGGGCTTTGGCGCTTGACGTCTTCGCTGCCCATGTACACCACGCATTCCAGCCCATAGCGCGCGCAGATGGTGGCCGTGGCCACACCGTGCTGGCCGGCGCCGGTCTCGGCAATGATGCGCGGCTTGCCCATGCGCTTGGCGAGCATGGCCTGGCCGATGACGTTGTTGATCTTGTGCGCGCCGGTGTGGTTGAGGTCTTCGCGCTTGAGGTAGATCTGCGCGCCGCCAAGCTCCTGGCTGGTGCGCGCTGCGTGGTACACCGGCGAGGGCCGGCCGACGAAGTGGTTGAGTTCGTAGGCGAATTCGGCCAAAAAGTCCGGGTCATGCTGGTAGCGCGCATAGGCTTCCCGCAGCTCTTTCAGGGCAAAGGTGAGGGTCTCGCTGGCGAAGCTGCCGCCGTAGCTGCCGAAATGGCCCGACGCGTCGGGCTGCTGGTAATCAAACATGGGTGTTCCTGGCAAGGTGCTCGTCGGCCGCACGCACGGCGGCGACGAAACGTTGGATCTTGTCGGCGTCCTTGATGCCCTTGTGGGTTCCTCCCCCAGGGGCATCGCATTCGACGCCGGAGCTGACGTCAACCGCGAGCGTGGTGCAACGCGGCCGGAGCGCCAAGATCCCATCGCCCACGTTTGCAGGCGAGAGTCCACCACTTAAGACGAGGTGAGCGTTTACGCTTGGAGGAAGAAGTGACCAATTGAATGCCTTGCCGCCACCGCCATACGCTTCGACATGGGCATCGAGCAAGATGGCTTGGGCGCGGGAGAATTGCTGGGCATATTCTACGAGGGGGAAGCGTGCCCTGCCGTCGCCCAGGGGTATGCGCGCGGCGCGCAGGAAGGTCCGGGCGCCCTGGCCGCTGGCGGCCCAGCAGTCTTCCGGCGTCTCATCGCCATGGAATTGCAGCGTAGCGCCTGCCACATAAGCGCTTGCAGCTATCACATTGATAGCACTCTCGTTGACGAACAACAGCACGGGTGTGACAAACGGCGGCAGGCGTGCCGCGAGTTCAGCCGCACGCGCTGGGGTCACGGCACGCGGGCTCGGCGCATACATCACAAAACCGATGGCGTCGGCCCCGGCGGCCACGGCCGCATCCACGTCTTGTTCGCGCGTCAGTCCGCAGATCTTGATGCGTGTGCGGGCCGGGGCGGGAGCGGGGGCGCTCAACCCGCCGCCGGGCCGCCCCAAGGCGGGTTGGGCCCCCTCGGGGGGCAGCGAACCACGCGCAGCGGGGAGCGTGGGGGCGCTCAACCCGCCGCCGGGCCGCCCCAAGGCGGGTTGGGCCCCCTCGGGGGGCAGCGAACCACGCGCAGCGGGGAGCGTGGGGGCAATATCGGTCATGGAAGCCAATCATACGCAGCGGTTCGTGCGGGCAGGCCCCACGATTGCGCGTACACCGGCCCCAGAAAATACAGCCCGTCGGGCGAAAAGGTCGGCGCCGCCACCTTGCGCGAGCGCGCCTGCAGTACCTCAGCCATCCATTCAGGGCGCTGGCTGCCCTGACCAACAGCAATCAGGCCGCCCATGATGTTGCGGATCATGTGGTGCAAAAAGGCGTTGGCTTCGAATTCGAAGTGCCAGTAGCAGATATCTGCGGCCGCATCGCCACGCCGCGTGATGCGGATCGGCTGCAGCGTCTTGACGGGCGAGAGCGCCTGGCACGCCGCAGCGCGAAAGGAGGTGAAATCGTGCTCGCCTTCCAGCATGCGCGCCGCCTTGGACATGGCATCGCCGTCGAGCGGGCGAAACACCCAGCCCACGCGCCCGGCGTCGACGCTGGGGCGCACGGGCGACTGGAGCAGTACATAGGCATAGCGGCGCGCCGTGGCACTGGCGCGGGCGTGGAAACGGTCGGGTACGGCGCGTGCCCACTGCACGGCGATGTCGGGCGGCAGAAAACGATTGGTGCCACGCACCCACGCAGAATCCGGACGCTGCACCCGGGCATCAAAATGCACTACCTGCATCAGGCCATGTACGCCAGCGTCGGTGCGGCCAGCGCAGAGGGTCGAGATGCGGGCGGTTCCATCCGCGCAAAAGCGGGCCAATGCCGCTTCAAGATGGTCCTGAACCGTATTGCCCGAACTCTGGCTCTGCCAGCCGCTGTAATGCTGGCCGCTGTAGCTCAGACCCAGGGCGATCCGGCCGCTCAATGCCGCAAACCTAATTCAGTTCGCTGAGCATGCGCTGGGCGCGTGCCTTGAGCTCGCCGCCCGATTCCGCGATGACTTCCTCGATCAGGGTGCGAGCGCCGTCGCTGTCACCAATGGCGTTGAACTCGTGCGCAAGAGCGAGCTTGGTGGCAAGCGGGTCTTCTTGCACTTCAGATGCAGCTTCTGCCGGCGCACGTTCTGTCGTGGGGCCCGCCGCATCGGTGGCGTTGAGGTCCAGTGACAAATGGCCCAGGTCAAAATCCATCAGACCGGAATCCGAGGGGATGAAGGGCGTGGGCTGGCTCACCTCCAACGGTTGGGGTTGTGTGTCGAGCGAAGGAAGGTCCATCGGGAAATCGAGATCGTCGGGTCGTGCGGCGTGCGCTAAAGGCGCCGGGCCAGTGGGAGGGGTCCATGCGGGCTCTTGTGCCGGCTCGCTGGTGGTGGCTGCTGCTGCTGCCGCCGCCGCGGCAAAGCTGCCAGCCGCTGCGGAGGCGGCGGGCACAGAGACTGGGGCGGGTGGCGCCTCCGTCAAGGCATCGTCTGGCAAGTCCAGGTCCAGATCAAGGTCCAGATCTGCCGGAAGCGACGGCGGCCCTTCGGACGCGCCATAGGTACTGGCAAAGCTGCTGGGGGGCGTGAACTCAGGCGCTTCAACTGCCTGGCCGCCGGGTTGGTAGAACCGATTGTCCGGATCGAGTTCGCGGCCCAGTTCGGTCACGCGGTTCCAGTCGGTGCCTTGGCCATTGGATATGCGGTAGATATCTTTGGCGACCACTTCCAGCGCTTTGCGATCCTGGCGCTTGGCATAAATTTCAGCCAGCTTGGCGTGCACGGAAATGCGGTCCGGGTTGTGGCGGATCGCTTCTTTCAAAATCTCTTCGGCCTGCAGATCGCGGCCGTAGGCCAGGTAAACATCTGCCTCGGCCACCGGATCCACGTCCCCGCCTGCGTCAAGCTGGCTAGGGGAGTAGGCCATCGAAGAACCGGTGGAGCTGTCGTTGCCAGCGGTATCGACACGTTGACCGCCACTGGCCCCAAAGAAGGAGTCGGGCTGGAGCTTGCTTTCCAGGAAAGAGCTATCAACGCCTGCGTTGGCGCGCCGGTTTTGTGCCACGCGGTAGCCGCCATAACCGAGCAGGAGCAGCAAGAGCAGGGCCGCGCCCGGGATGAGTGGCTCGTCGATCAGGCCGGCGAGGAAGCCGGGTTCTTCCACGGGAGCTGCGGGAGCCGGGGTTGCTGCGGCAGGAGCCGGTGCGGACGCGGGAACCATCTCACTGGTGGCGATCGTGCCCGGTGCGGAAGCGGCTGCGGCGGGCTCCGAACTGCTTGCAGCAGGGGCTGGTGCTGCTGCGTCGGGCGCGGAGCTGCTTGCGGCTACCGCAGGGGCCGTGGCTGCAGGGGCAGGCGTGGTTTCGCCAGCAACGGGCGTTGCGGGCAAAGCCGCAGCGACGGGGCTGGTGATGGCGGCACCAGGTGCTGCACTGCCCGCGACGCCACTCGGCACAGCTGCCGTGCCGCCCGCATCTGCGGAGGCGAGTTTGTTCAACTCGCTGATGTTCTTGGAGAGTTCTTCAACGCGGGCCGAAGCTTCGTTGGCTTGCTTGCGCGCGGCCAGAGCCTCGGGCGTGGCCTTGCTGCCCTTGACGGCGCCTTTGGAAAGGGTGAGCTTGTCGGGTGAAGTGCTGGCTGGCGTTTGCTCCTGCACTTGTGCCTGCACGCGCCCGCTCTCGCTGCGGCCGGCGGCTGTGGTTTCTGCTGTTGCGGTAGTGCCAGCCAGCTTGCGGCGGTAGCCGTTGAAGTCGCGGCTTTGCGCGGCAATGGTCTGGCGCGCTTCGGCTGCCGGCGTGGCACTGGCCTGGGCGGCATCGGGCAATTGCAGGACTGCGCCTGCCTTGAGGCGGTTCACGTTGCCGCCGATGAAAGCGTCCGGGTTGGCGCGCAGCAGAGCGACAAGCATCTGGTCAAGCGAGATATCGCGCGGCCGATGCGTGTTGGCAATGCGGCCGGCCGTGTCGCCTGCCTTCACGTTCACGCTTTCTGGCGATTCGGTGGCAGGTGCGGGAGCCAGGCGCGCCGGGGCGGCCGGGCGCGGGGCAATCACGGCAGACGCGCGTGCTGCAGGCTGCGGCGACGCACTGACTTGGGGGGCAGCGGTGACAGCGGGCGCAGCGCGGCGCAGCGCGGGCGGATCAAACAGCATGGTGTAGCTGCGTGTGATGCGCCCGGTGGCCCACGTCGCGTCAATGACCAGATCGACAAAGGGCTCGTTGACGGGCCGGTCGCTGCTGACTCGCAGGACAGAACGGCCATCCGGCAGACGCTGAAGCACCAACCGCAATTGCGAAATGGCGCTGGAGTACTCAAGCCCCTGGCTGCGGAAGGTTTCCGAACTGGCCGTGGTGGCCTTGAGCGATTCGGCCTCTGCCGGTGTGATGCGCGGCAAATCGATTTCAGCGCGCAGTGGTTCACCCAGTGCAGACTGCACCGTGATGGGCCCCAATGCGAGGGCCAGAGCGTCAGGTGCATAAAAAGCCACAGACGCAAGCGTGGCAGCCGCCAGCGCAGAGAATTTCCAACGGTGCATGGTTGCCATTAGCTGATGGGAAAAGGTGGCGTCGCCGCGCGGATTGTCGTTTTTCATGGTCTGTTGCCCGCCCCGCTCCGGCGTTAGAAAATGTGTAAAAGCACCATAGCAGCAATGTTTTGCAGTGACAAGCTAAGGAAATGGGGAAGCTTCAGCCAGGCACCGCGAAGGCGTCGCGATGCCTTTGGCTGTTGTCTTGCGACAACGAGCGTAACCGAGTGCGTCTGTTCGCAGGTGCCTTTTTGGCCCGCGTCAGGCGTCCAGCAGGATGCGCAGCATACGCCGTAGCGGCTCGGCCGCACCCCACAGAAGCTGGTCGCCCACGGTGAACGCGCCCACGTAGTCCGGCCCCATGGCCAGCTTGCGGATGCGGCCGACGGGAATCTGCATGGTGCCGGTGACGGCCACAGGCGTGAGATCCTTGATGGTGGCTTCGCGGGTGTTGGGCACCACCTGCACCCATTCGTTGTCGGCAGCAATCATGGCTTCGATATCGGCCACGGGTACGTTCTTCTTCAGCTTGAAGGTCAGTGCCTGGCTGTGGCAGCGCATGGCCCCCACGCGCACGCAGAAGCCATCGACGGGAATCGCAGCCGAGTCGAAGCCATCGCCCATGCCCAGAATCTTGTTCGTCTCGGCCATGCCCTTCCATTCCTCTTTGGACATGCCGTCGCCCAGATCCTTGTCGATCCAGGGGATCAGGCTGCCGCCCAGGGGAACGCCGAAGTTGGCCGTTTCGGCGCTGGTGAGCGCGCGCTGCTTGGCGATGACCTTGCGGTCGATTTCCAGGATTGCGCTCTTGGGGTCGTCGAGCAGCGCCTTCACCTCGGCGTTCAGCGTGCCGTACTGGGTCAGCAGCTCGCGCATGTGCTGGGCGCCACCGCCCGACGCGGCCTGGTAGGTCTGCGTGCTCATCCATTCCACGAGCCCTGCCTTGTAGAGGGCGCCGACGCCCATCAGCATGCAGCTCACGGTGCAGTTGCCGCCAATCCAGTCCTTGCCGCCGTGGGCCAGGGCGTTCTTGATGACCGGCATGTTGACCGGGTCGAGCACGATGACGGCGTCTTTTTCCATGCGCAGCGCAGAGGCAGCATCGATCCAGTGGCCGTTCCAGCCGGCAGCGCGCAGTTTGGGGTACACCGCGTTGGTGTAGTCGCCGCCCTGGGCGGTGAGGATGATGTCGCAGCGCTTGAGGGCGTCAATATTGAACGCGTCTTGCAGCGTGGTTTCGCTCCTGGCCATCGCCGGTGCCTTGCCGCCCGCGTTGGAGGTGGAGAAAAACAGCGGCTCGATCAGGTCGAAGTCTTTTTCTTCGGCCATACGGTCCATCAACACCGAGCCGACCATGCCGCGCCAGCCGACGAGTCCTACCAACTTGCTCATTTCAACGCCCCTATCAAGTTAAAAAACAGTGCAGACCAGACTGTTTTGCCCCGGCTCGTCTGGCCAGGGAGGGCGCACGACGAACCGGAGCTGGGTCAGCCCTTAATGGTCGTGGTTTTGGTGGTGCTTGCGCGCGCGGCCACATCTGCCAAGGTGGCAGGTGCGATGTTCACGAGGAACAGGCGGTCGGCAAACATAGGGCAATATTCTACTGGACTGGAATTTTGCGAGACTTACAGCGTTGAGGCGGCCGACCATTGCCCCGGCGGTCTGGCGCCTGAAGTTCAGGCGAAGGGCACGGAGAGTCAAAATGTCTAGAACAGAAGTTTTCAAGGATTTGCCATGGCCAGATTAACGCGGCGTCTCGTTCTGGCTGGGGGTGGGGTTGCTTTGGCTGCGGTCGGCGTTGGTGGCTATCTCATCAAGCATCCCAGGCCTGCGCCCATTGGCTTTGACATCTCGCCGGAGGAGTTGGCACGGGCGCGTGCGTTGCTCTCGCGCCATCTTTCCATTGATGCCCATGCCCACCCAGGCCGCACCTTTGTTGACGGGGCAGAGAATCTGTCTGGGCTGGTCTGGCTCTACGCCAAGCTGGGAACGTTTGAGAAAAGAACGATTGCCGATATGCAAGCGGGTGGTTTGACCGCCGCAGCCTTTGCCGCCGTTTCAGACTTCCAGACGCTCGGCGCCGCCGGTGAAAGCCTGACGGCGGTACGAAACTTCGACCCTGGCGAAGCCTGGATCAGCTACCAACGGCAGATCGGCAACATCCAGGCGCTGGGCGACAGCGGACTGGTTCGGCCTATCAAAACCTTGGCCGATTTCCAGTCCGCCAAGGCTTCGGGCAAGCCCGGCGCGTTCCTGACCGTCGAGGGCGGTGATTTCCTTGAAGGGAAACCGGAACGTGTGGCCCAGGCCTATGCCGATGGGGTGCGGTCCATCACGCTCATGCACTACCGCAACAACGAGTTGGGCGACATCATCACCAGTGCCCCCGTGCATGGAAAGCTGAGCGATGCTGGCGTGGCTGTGGTCAAGGCCATGAACGCCATCGGCATGTTGGTGGACGTTGCCCATGCGTCGGAAGCCACCGCCATGGGCGCCATTCGTGCGTCGTCCAAGCCCGTAATTGCATCGCATGTCCACGTGCAGAGCGAAAAACTTCAGCACCCACGGTTCATTTCTCTCGATCTGGCCAAAGCCGTTGCAGAGACAGGTGGTGGCGTTCTGGGGGCGTGGCCTGCCGGAATTGGCGTGGTTGATCTCAATGGCTTTGTGGATCGCACCTTTGAGCTGGTTGACCATGTCGGCATCGAACATGTCTGTCTGGGAACCGACATGGATGCCAACTACAAACCGGTGTTGGATACCTATGCCAATCTGCCGGTCTATGTTGCCGGGCTATTGAAGCGCGGCATGCAGGAGCCCGAGGTGGCGAAACTCATTGGCGGGAACTTCCTGCGGGTCTTTGCGGCGGTGCAGAGCGTCTGATCTGCACCAGGCCGGTGGCACACTTTGAGCCTTCAGCCCAGCGCCTTCACTACCGCATCCCCCATCTGCGCCGTGCCCACTTTTGTGGTGCCTGCGCTGTAGATATCCGGCGTGCGCAGGCCTTGGGCGAGCACGCTTTGCACAGCGGCCTCAATGCGCTGGGCGGCTGCTTCCTGGTTCAGGCTGAAGCGCAGCATCATCGCGGCAGACAGGATGGTCGCCAGCGGGTTGGCCACGCCTTTGCCGGCGATATCCGGCGCGCTGCCGTGGCTGGGTTCGTACAGGCCCTGGTTTTTGGCATTCAGCGACGCTGAGGGGAGCATGCCAATCGAGCCGGTGAGCATCGAGGCCTCGTCGCTCAGGATGTCGCCAAACATGTTGCCGGTGACGATCACGTCAAACGCCTTGGGCGCCTTGACGAGTTGCATGGCGGCGTTGTCGACGTACATGTGCTGCAGCTCTACGTCGGGGTATTGCTGCCCCACTTCGGTCATCACGTCTTTCCAGAACTGGAAAGTCTCCAGCACGTTGGCCTTGTCCACGCTGGTCACGCGCTTGCTGCGCTTGCGCGCCGCCTGGAAGGCGACATGGGCAATGCGCTCGATTTCGGGGCGGCTGTAGCGCATGGTGTCGAAGGCTTCTTCGGCGCCGGGGAAGTGGCCGTCCACGGCCGTGCGGCGGCCGCGGGGCTGGCCGAAGTAGATGTCGCCGGTCAGCTCGCGGATGATGAGGATGTCGAGACCTGCAATCAGCTCGGGCTTGAGGCTGGACGCGCCAACCAGTTGCTCGTAGCAGATGGCGGGGCGGAAATTGGCGAACAGGCCCAGGTTTTTGCGCAGGCCCAGAATGGCTTGCTCGGGGCGCAGCGGCCGGTCGAGTTTGTCGTATTTCCAGTCACCCACGGCGCCGAACAGGATGGCGTCGGCCTCCTTGGCGAGTTTCAGGGTGGACTCGGGCAGGGGGTGGCCGTGCGCCTCGTAGGCGGCGCCGCCCACCAGGGCCGATTCCATCTCGAAGGGGAGGTCCAGCGCATCCAGGACCTTGATGGCCTCGGCGACGATTTCTGTGCCAATGCCGTCACCCGGCAATACCGCGATTTTCATGATGATGCTTCTATTTTGATAGCTGTAAGCGCTTTATTTATAAGCGCTAGAGGCCTATTTCTTGTAAATTTTCAGGACACCATCGAATGCGCCAGCCAGGGCTTGGTGGCCAGGCGCTCGGCTTCAAAGGCCTTGATCTTGTCCGACTGGCGCAGCGTCAGGCCGATGTCGTCCAGGCCGCCCAGCAGGCAGTACTTGCGGAAGGCCTGCACTTCAAACGCAATCTCTTGCCCCTGCGGGCGCACGATCACCTGGCGCTCCAGGTCGATGGTGAGCTGGTAGCCGGGGAAGGCCAGCACCTCGTCGAACAACTGGGCCACCGTGGTTTCTGGCAACTGAATCGGCAGCAGGCCGTTCTTGAAGCAGTTGTTGAAGAAGATGTCGGCATAGCTGGGCGCGATCACGCAGCGAAAGCCGTACTGGCCGAGTGCCCAGGGCGCGTGCTCGCGGCTGGAGCCACAGCCGAAGTTCTTGCGCGCCAGCAGGATGGAGGCACCTTGGTAACGCGGCTGGTTCAGCACGAAGTCGGGGTTGGGCTTGCGGCTGGCCGGGTCCTGGCCGGGCTCGCCGTGGTCCAGGTAGCGCCACTCGTCAAACAGGTTGATGCCAAAACCGGTCTTCTTGATGGACTTGAGGAATTGCTTGGGGATGATGGCGTCGGTGTCGACGTTCTCGCGGTCCATGGGGGCGACGAGGCCCTTGTGGGTGTTGAATTTCTGCATGCTGGGCTTTCTTATTTGGCGGCGCGCTCGATGGCGCTGCCGGCTCGGCCAATGTCCTGGCCCATGCCCTTGACGGTGTTGCAGCCGGCCAGCACAAAGGCCAGCGACAAGGTGAAGAGGATTGCGGTCTTTTTCATGACAGGCTCCTTCAGTCGAATGGGGGTGAGAGTCAGGCGAACTTGCGGATATCGACGAAATGGCCGTGCACTGCGGCTGCGGCGGCCATTGCCGGGCTCACCAGATGCGTGCGCCCGCCCGCGCCCTGGCGGCCTTCGAAGTTGCGGTTGGATGTGGAAGCGCAGCGTTCGCCCGGCTCCAGGCGGTCGGCGTTCATCGCCAGGCACATCGAGCAACCCGGTTCGCGCCATTCAAAACCAGCGCCCTTGAAGATGGCGTCGAGCCCCTCGCGCTCGGCTTGCTGCTTCACGAGCCCTGAGCCCGGCACCACCATGGCGAGTTTGACGTTGCCCGCCACCTTGCGGCCGAGCTTCTTCACCACGGCGGCGGCTTCGCGGATGTCCTCGATGCGGCTGTTGGTGCACGAGCCGATGAACACCTTGTCGATGGTGATGTCGTCCATGGCCTTGCCGGGCTGCAGGCCCATGTAGGTGAGCGCCCGCTCGATCGCGCTGCGCTTGCTGGCGTCTTTTTCCTTGTCGGGGTCGGGCACGTGGCCGTCCACGCCCAGCACCATTTCGGGCGAGGTGCCCCAGGTGACTTGCGGAACGATGTCCGCAGCATTCAGGGTGACCACCGCGTCGAAGCTTGCGTCCGGGTCGGAGTGCAGGGTGCGCCAGTAGGCTGCGGCCTGGTCCCATTCGGCGCCGCCGACAAAGCGCCCGGATTTTGCATCGTAGCCCGGTGCCAGGGGCTTGCCGCGCAGGTAGTCGATGGTTTTTTCGTCCACCGCCACCAGGCCGGCGCGGGCACCGGCTTCGATGGCCATGTTGCAGACCGTCATGCGGCCTTCCATGCTGAGCGCGCGAATGGCTGGGCCGGAAAACTCAATCGTGTAGCCGGTGCCACCGGCGGTGCCGATCTTGCCGATGATGGCCAGCACGATGTCCTTGGCGGTGATGCCGGGCGCCACCTGGCCGTTCACCTGCACCAGCAGGTTCTTGGCCTTCTTGGCCAGCAGGGTTTGCGTGGCCATCACGTGCTCGACCTCGCTGGTGCCGATGCCGTGCGCCAGTGCGCCAAAGGCGCCGTGGGTGGAGGTGTGCGAATCGCCGCAGACGACGGTCATGCCAGGCAGCGTGGCGCCGTTTTCCGGGCCGATGACGTGCACGATGCCCTGGCGCTGGTGCATGAACGGGAAGAACGCCGCCGGGCTGATCTGCGCCATGTTGTCGTTCAGCGTGGTGATCTGCTCTTTGCTGATCGGGTCGGTGATGCCGTCGTAGCCCTGCTCCCAGCCGGTGGTGGGGGTGTTGTGGTCGGCCGTGGCGACAATGGAGCTCATGCGCCAGACCTTGCGTCCGGCCTGGCGCAGGCCCTCGAACGCCTGGGGGCTGGTGACTTCGTGCACCAGATGGCGGTCGATGTAGAGGATGGATGTGCCGTCTTCCTCGGTGTGGACGACGTGCTCGTCCCAGATCTTGTCGTACAGGGTGCGTCCCATGGGGTGCTCTTCTTTCAGGTGGGGAGATGAATTTTAGGTTTTGTTGCGCTCGTCAGCAGCGGCAGGGGCCAGGTGCTGCGCGAGCAGATGGGCAGTGACCGGCAGGGCGTCAAAGTCGCGCGCCACCAATGTGAGGGTGCGCTCGGCCCAGGGCTCCAGCAGGGGCACGGCTTGCAACTGGCCCACACCGTGCAGCAGGGCAAAGGCGCGATCGGGCAGCAGGCCAATGCCCAGGCCGTTGTCGATCATGCGGCACATGGCGTCCACGCCTGTCACCTGGATGCGCTGGCGCAGCGTGCGGCCTACGGCGGCGGCCGCTGCGCGCATCGCCAGGCTGATGCTGCTGTTGGCGTGCAGACCGACGATGTCGTGGTCGAGGATTTCGCTGAACTGCACGCCGTCCCGCGCCGCCAATGCGTGCCCTGTTGGCACGACCAGGACGAGCCGGTCGCTGCGGTACGGCCGGGTTTGCAAGTCGGCGGCTGTGCTGCTCGGGCCCAGATGACAGATTCCCAGATCGGCCGCGCCCTCGCTGACGGCATGCTGCACGGCGCCGCTCAGGTGTTCCTGCAGGTCGATCTTGATGTGGGGATGGGCGCGCGCAAAGCCGCCCAGGTCTTCCGGCAAAAAGCCCACGATGGCGGAAATATTGGCATGCACGCGCACGTGGCCGCGCACCCCGCCCGCGTACTCGCCCAGCTCGCCCTGCATGCGTTCCAGGCCGAACAGCACGGTGCGTGCGTGGTGTAACAGGCTCTCGCCGGCGGGGGTCGGCCGCACGCCGCGGCTGTGGCGGTAAAGCAGAGGGGTTTCCACGGCAGCTTCCAGGTCCGCCAGCCTTTTGCTGACGGCCGAGGCCGCCAAGAACTCGCGCTCTGCCGCCCGCCCGATGCTGCCCAACTCGCAAACCGCAACAAAAAGCTGCAGCGAGGTCAGGTCGATACGGCGCGCAAAGTTGCGCTCTGAGCGGGACATGGAAGCAAAGACCCCTTGAAAAACGAAGTCTTTGTATTTTCTTCTAATAAATATTCCTTAGACATCGCAAAACGCGATGTCTAAGGAATTCAAATACGCGCGGGCCGAGCCGCTCTTACAGCGAATGAACGGCGTCTTGTTCGGGCACCAGCGCTGGCCAGCGCAGTTCGTGGGCGATGCGTTCGCGCAAGCGGTCGGCAGCTGCCATCTCTCCATGCACCACGAACACCTGACTTGGAGCGTGGTCCAGGCGCCGCAGCCAGGCCAGGGTCTGATCGCCATCGGCATGGGCGGAAGCTGACGTGATCTGTACCACCTGGGCGCGGATAGCCACCTCCTGGCCATGGATGCGAATGCTTTTCTCGCCCGCAGCGAGGCGGGCGCCGCGGGTTCCTGGGGCCTGGTGGCCGGTGAGCACGATCAGATTGCGGTGGTCGCCCGCATACAGCGCGAGATGGTGCAGTACGCGTCCGCCCGTGGCCATGCCGCTGGCCGACAGAATCACCATCGGCCCGTGGCGCTTGGCCAGCGCCTTGGAGTCTTCGGTGGTCTGCACCATGGTCGCGCTGTGCGACAGCGCATGCACTTCATGCGCGCTGAGGCGGTGCTCCTGCGGGTGATGGGCAAACAAGGCCGTGGTGTTGACGGCCATGGGGCTGTCAAGAAACACCGGCAATTGCCGGGGCAGTGAGCCGCGCTCTTTGAGTAGGTTGATGGCGTGCAGCACCGACTGCGCGCGGCCCACGGCAAACACCGGCACCACGGCCACGCCCCCACGCTTGGCGACCGGCGCCAGCGCTGCGCCCAGCTCGTCCACCATGTTCTCCGGGGGGTGCTGGCGGTCGCCATAGGTCGATTCGATGAGTACCGTGTCGGCTTGTGGCGGCGCCTCGGGCGGCGCCATCACGAGATCGTCGTCCCGGCCCAGATCGCCGGAAAAGAGAATGCGGTGGCCGCCGACTTCCAGCAGGATGCTGGCGGCGCCCAGGATGTGACCGGCGGAACTGAACGTGGCGCGCCAACCTGGCACCGGCTCGAAGCTGCGGTGCAGCGCGTGGGTGTGGAACTGGCGCAGGCAGTGCTGCGCATCGAGCCGCGTGTACAGCGGCAGCGCAGGCGAGTGCTTGCTCAGGCCGTGGCGGTTCAGATACGCCGCGTCTTCTTCCTGTAAATGGCCACTGTCGGGCAGCAGAATGCCGCAGAGCTCGCGGGTGGCGGCGGTGGCATGGACCGCGCCGCGAAAGCCATCACGCGCCAGCAGCGGCAGGTAGCCGCTGTGGTCCAGGTGCGCATGGGTCAGCAGCACCGCGTCGATTTGCGCGGGGTCGACGCTCAGAGGTTGCCAGTTGCGCAAACGCAGCTGTTTGTAGCCCTGGAACAGACCGCAATCCACCAGGATGCAGTGCCCGTCGTGGCAAACGAGGTATTTGGATCCGGTAACGGTGCCGGCGGCGCCGAGAAACGTGATGCTGGGGGCCATGGGGTACTCCGATGCGCTCTGGAGCCCCATGGTAGCCAACTCATTCCATTTCTAAATCAAACGTGTACCTTGTCGGCTTCCCTTGCCGTACGTCTGTACTGTCTGCGCTTCGCCTTCGCGTTCACGCTTGATTTGAAAACGGAATCAGCTGAAGAAGCTCTTGAGCTTGTCGGTCCAGCTCTCGCCGCTGGGCGAGTGGCGGGCGCCGCCCTTTTTCAGTGATTCTTCGAGCTCCCGCAAGAGCTTGCGCTGGTGCTCGGTGAGCTTGACCGGCGTCTCGACCGCAATGTGGCAATACAGGTCGCCGGGGTAGCTGGCGCGCACGCCCTTGACGCCTTTGCCGCGCAGGCGGAACTGCTTGCCGGCCTGGGTGCCCTCGGGGATGTCGATGGCCGCTTTGCCGTCGAGGGTGGGCACGTCGATTTCGCCGCCCAACGCCGCAGTGATGAAGCTCACGGGCACCTGGCAGTGCAGATCATCGCCGTCGCGCTCGAAGATGTCGTGCTTCTTCATGCGGATTTCGATGTACAGGTCGCCGGGCGGCCCGCCATTGGTGCCGGGCTCGCCGTTGCCGGTGCTGCGAATACGCATGCCGTCGTCGATGCCGGCCGGAATCTTCACTTCCAGCGTCTTCTGCTTCTTCACGCGGCCCTGACCCTGGCAACTCGGGCAGGGCTCGGGGATGATCTTGCCCGTGCCGCGGCAGTGCGGGCAGGTCTGCTGAACGCTGAAGAACCCCTGGCGCATCTGCACCGTGCCCGAGCCGCTGCAGGTGCCGCAGGTTTTGGCGCTGGTGCCCGGCTTGGCACCGTTTCCGTGGCAGGTCTCGCAGGCTTCCCACGATGGGATGCGGATCTGGGCGTCTTTGCCACGCGCGGCTTCTTCCAGTGTGACTTCCATGGCGTAGCTCAGGTCGCTGCCACGGTAGACCTGCCGCCCGCCCTGGCCGCGCCCGCGCCCACCCTGGCTGAACATGTCGCCAAAGATGTCGCCAAAGGCTTCGGCAAACCCGCCAAAACCCTCGCCGCCTGGGCCCCCGGGGCCGCGCATGTTCGGGTCCACGCCCGCGTGCCCGAACTGGTCGTAGGCCGCGCGCTTCTGCGAATCCGACAGCATTTCGTAGGCCTCTTTGGCCTCCTTGAAGCGGTCTTCTGCGGCCTTGCCTGCCTCGCCCTGGTTGCGGTCAGGGTGGTGCTTCATCGCCAGCTTGCGATAGGCCTTCTTGATCTCGTCCTCGGAGGCGTTCTTGGGAACGCCGAGAACTTCGTAAAAATCTCTTTTCGACATGGAGTTGTCAGCCCGGTTGGAACAGGAACGCCGCGCGAAAGCCTTTGGGGCTCCCAGCACGGCGGCTTGGTCGGGGCGGCTGCGCCCTGGCGCGCAGCGCCTGGGCTCAGCCCTTCTTCACTTCCTTGACTTCGGCATCTACCACGTTGTCGTCGTCCGCGGCTGCAGAACCTGCACCTTGCTGGGCCGACGCGTCCGGGCCACCCGCGCCCTGCGCTGCCTGGGCCGCCTGCTCATTGGCGTACATCTTCTCGCCCAGCTTCTGGCTGGCGGTCATCAGGGCCGTGGTCTTCTGCTCGATGTCGGCCTTGTCTTCGGTCTTGAGCGCTTCTTCCAGGGCCTTGGCTGCCGCAGTGATGGCGTCTTTTTCGCCAGCATCAAGCTTGTCACCATGCTCGCTCAGGCTCTTGTTGACGCTGTGCACGGCTGCCTCACCCTGGTTGCGGGCCTGCACCAGTTCGAGTTTTTTCTTGTCGTCGGCGGCATTGATTTCCGCGTCCTTCACCATCTGCTGGATCTCGGCCTCGGACAGGCCCGAGTTGGCCTTGATGGTGATCTTGTTTTCCTTGCCGGTGCCCTTGTCCTTGGCGCCCACGTGCAGGATGCCGTTGGCGTCGATGTCGAACGACACTTCGATCTGCGGTGTGCCACGCGATGCCGGGGGAATGCCTTCGAGGTTGAATTCGCCCAGCAGCTTGTTGCCCGAGGCAATTTCGCGCTCGCCCTGGAACACCTTGATGGTCACGGCCGGCTGGTTGTCGTCGGCGGTCGAGAAGGTCTGTGCGAACTTCGTCGGGATGGTCGTGTTCTTGGTGATCATTTTGGTCATCACGCCGCCCAGGGTTTCAATGCCCAGTGACAGCGGCGTCACGTCCAGCAGCAGCACATCCTTGCGGTCACCCGAGAGCACCTGGCCCTGGATGGCGGCGCCGACAGCCACGGCTTCGTCGGGGTTCACGTCCTTGCGGGGTTCCTTGCCGAAGAATTCTTTCACCTTCTCCTGCACCTTGGGCATACGGCTCATGCCGCCGACCAAGATCACGTCGTTGATGTCCGACACGCTGATGCCAGCGTCCTTGATGGCCGTGCGGCAAGGGGCAATGGTGCGTTCGATCAGATCATCCACCAGGCTTTCCAGCTTGGCGCGGGTGAGCTTGATGTTCAGGTGCTTGGGGCCCGAGGCATCGGCCGTCACGTAGGGCAGGTTGATGTCGGTCGCGGCCGAGTTCGACAGTTCGATCTTGGCCTTTTCGGCGGCTTCCTTCAGACGTTGCAGGGCCAGTACATCTTTGGACAGGTCAACGCCCTGGTCCTTTTTGAACTCGGCAATGATGTAGTCGATGATGCGCTGGTCGAAGTCTTCTCCGCCCAGGAAGGTGTCGCCGTTGGTGGAGAGCACTTCAAACTGCTTCTCGCCGTCGACGTCGGCAATTTCAATGATCGATACGTCGAACGTGCCGCCGCCCAGGTCGTACACCGCAATTTTGCGATCGCGCTTGTCCTGTTTGTCGAGGCCAAAGGCCAGCGCTGCTGCCGTCGGCTCGTTGATGATGCGCTTGACATCCAGGCCGGCAATGCGGCCGGCGTCCTTGGTGGCTTGGCGCTGGGCATCGTTGAAATAGGCGGGGACCGTGATGACAGCTTCCGTCACGGGCTCGCCGAGGAAGTCTTCTGCGGTCTTTTTCATCTTGCGCAGAATGTCCGCGCTGACCTGTTGTGCCGAGAGCTTCTTGCCGTGCACTTCCACCCAGGCGTCGCCGTTGTCGGCGGCCACGATGGAGTAGGGCATCAGGTCGATGTCCTTTTGCACTTCTTTTTCGGTGAACTTGCGTCCGATCAGGCGTTTGACGGCGTAGAGCGTGTTCTTGGGGTTGGTCACGGCCTGGCGCTTGGCCGACGCGCCCACCAGTACTTCGCCGTTTTCCAGATAGGCGACGATGGAAGGCGTAGTGCGCGCGCCTTCGCTGTTTTCGATCACGCGGGTGGTGTTGCCCTCCATGATGGAAACGCAGCTGTTGGTCGTGCCGAGGTCAATGCCGATGATTTTTCCCATTTTTTTCTCCGCGAGGCAGTTAGTTGGTCTGAATGGATGCTATTTGTGGCCTGCGTCGCCAGCTTCAAGCGGGCCGGCGCATTTTTGTGCTTACTTGGGCGCAGTGACCGTCACCAGAGCGGGGCGCAGCACCCGATCGGCAATCAGATAGCCCTTTTGCAGCACCGAGACGATGGTGTTGGCTTCCTGGTTGGCAGGCACCATGCTGATGGCTTGGTGGCGATGGGGGTCGAACTTTTCGCCCGCCGGGGGCGTGATCGCCAGCACCCGGTTGCGCTCCAGCGCCGAGAGCAATTGGCGCAGGGTGGCTTCGGACCCCTCGCGCAACTGCGCAGCGGTGGCGTTTTGAATGGCGAGCGCCGCGTCCAGGCTGTCGGCCACGGGCAGCAGGCCCTCGGCAAAGTTTTCGATGCCGAACTTGCGTGCCTTGGAAATTTCCTCTTCGGCACGGCGCCGGGCGTTTTCGGCTTCGGCCTTGGCGCGCAGAAACTGGTCGGCCAGATCGGCGCTTTTGGCCTTGAGCTCGGCCAATTCGGTCTGCAGGCGCAGCATTTCGTCGTTGGCATTGGCTGCCATTGCGGCTTCAAGCTCTTCGGGAGGCAGATTCGGGGCTGGCATGGCAGGTTGGTGGTGGTTGTCTTGCATGTCGGTCGTCTCAGAGGCGAAAGAGCGGATGAAAGGTAGGTATGCCGGCGCACATGGGGGCGGCCTGCCTAAATTCAAGCATTTTGCATGGCGCGATGCGCGGCCGCGCGTTTCAGCAACAGGCGCCGGCTGCGTACTATAATTGCCGGCTTTGCCTTGCCACACTGCTACGGACGCAGCGGGTGGCTTTCAACCACAAGGAGTATGCATGCGTCATTACGAAATCATTTTGTTGATCCATCCGGATCAAAGCGAGCAGGTTCCTGCCATGCTCGAGCGCTACAAGGGCATGATCACCGCCGGCGGTGGCCAGGTGCACCGCGTGGAAGACTGGGGTCGCCGGCAACTGGCGTACCTGATCAACAAGCTCGCCAAGGCGCACTACCTGTGCATCAACATCGAAGCCGATCAGGCGGTTATGGCGGAACTGGAGCATGCCTTCAAGTTCAACGACGCCGTTCTGCGCCACCTCACCGTGCTGAAGAAGAAGGCCGATACCGGCCCATCGTCGATGATGAAGACCGTCGAGCGCGAAGAAGCCCGCAAGGCCAGCCAGGCCGAATACGCAGCGTCCGGTGAGCGCGGAGAGCGCCCTGACCGTGGTGACCGTGGCGAGCGCCCGGACCGTGGCGAACGCAGCGAGCGTACCGAGCGGACTGAACGCGCATAACGCCAGGCACAGCGCTTGGCCCAGGCAGTGGAGAACCACGTTGCCCTGACCGCCTGCATCGCCGAGGCCCAGCCTTTGCGATTCACGCCCGCCGGACTTCCCGCCATCGAATTGCGGCTTGAGCACAGCTCGCAGCAGCAAGAGGCAGGACAGAACCGCGACGTCAAGGCAGCGATGAAAGCGGTGGCTTTTGGTGCGATGGCCGAGCGATTGGCCAAGCAACCCATAGGCAGCCTCTGGCGCTTCACCGGTTTTCTGGCCACGCCGCGCAATGGCAAGCACGCTGTGCTGCACGTTCAGGATATTCAACCCGATTAATTTTCAAGAGGTCCGTCAATGGCCACGTTCAAGAAATTCAACAAAGACAAGCGCCCCAAGCGCAACACCCAGTCGCTGCTGTTCAAGCGCAAGCGCTTCTGCCGTTTCACCGTCACTGGCGTCGAAGAAATCGACTACAAGGATGTGGACACGCTGCGCGACTTCATCGCTGAAAACGGCAAGATCATTCCCGCGCGCCTGACCGGCACGCGTGCGATCTTCCAGCGCCAGCTCAACACCGCCATCAAGCGCGCACGCTTCCTGGCACTGGTGCCTTACAGCGACCAGCACAAAATCTAAGGAGCACCCGTCATGCAAATCATTCTGCTCGACAAGGTTGTGAACCTCGGCGTCTTGGGCGACCTCGTCAAGGTCAAAGACGGCTACGCCCGCAACTTTCTGATTCCCTCGGGCCGCGCCCGCCGTGCCACGGCTACCGCCAAGGCCGAGTTCGAAGCCAGGCGCGCCGAACTGGAAAAGGCCGCAGCTGAAAAGTTCGCCGCTTCGCAAGCCGAAGGCGCCAAGCTCGAAGGCAAGGTCATCAAGCTGACCCAAAAGGCCGGCGTGGACGGCCGTTTGTTTGGTTCGGTCACCAACGGCGACATCGCCGAAGAGCTGGGCAAGCTGGGTTTCAAGGTACTGAAGTCGCAAGTGCGTATGCCCGCTGGTCCCATCAAGACCATCGGCGACAGCACCGTGAGCGTGAACCTTCACCACGACGTGGCGGTGGAAGTTACCGTTTCTGTGTACGGCGAAACCGTCTGATCACGCAGCGCGCTGCGCATCCCTCACAAAGGCCGCCTTCGGGCGGCTTTTGTTTTGGGGCTCGCGAGAGAGCGAGGTGCTTCTGCTCAGAGCGGGGTCCATGTGAAGACAGATTCTCAGCCAAAAAATTGAGTGTTTTTTGGCTCTAGCGCTTAATGGGTAAGCATTAGTAGCTATATTTTTAATAGTGAACTGGCAGAATAGACTGTCATGCCATGGGCACAGATTGGTGCGGGTGCGGCTGCACAAGCAGGTTGCGCCCGGCTCCCCAGCCGCTCCACGCCATGACCGCTGCGAGCAGCACCAGCAAAGTCGCCGCCGATGCATAGCCGCCCGTCCAGCCGCGCAGCAGGCCCACCAGCAGCGGGCCAAATGCCGCGAAGGTGTAGCCCCAGCCCTGCGCCATGGCCGAGAGCTGCGCAGTCACCTTGGCGTTGGCGCTGCGCATCACGATCAAGCTCAGTGCCAGCGCAAAGGCGCTCCCCAAACCGCAGCCCAGCAACATGGCCCAGACCCATCGACCGCCAAGCGGGGCAAAGATCAGAGCCAGCAAGGAACCCAGCACCAGCAGCGCCAGGCTTACAGCGAAGGCCCGTTGGTCCCTGCAGCGCGCCGCAATGGACGGCGTCAGCAGGCTGGTGACCAACTGCGTGAGGATGGCAGCGGCCACCACATAGCCCGCCTCCGCGCTGTCCAGGCCGCGCTCGCGCAGGATCGGAGCGAGCCAGCCCATCACGATATAGGCCGTGGCCGATTGCGAGCCCATGAAGATGGTGACTTGCCAGGCAAGGCGGTCCCGTCCCAGGCTGCCCAAGCCCCTGCGCAGTTCGGGAGGCCGTGCATCTGAAGCCACATGGTGCGCAGCCGACAGCGCCAGCGGTGCCCAGAGCAGCATCACCAAACCGGCGGGCAGCGCCCAAACGGCCAGTGCAGGCGCCCACGCGCCGCCAAACAGATGCTCTTCCAGCGGCACAGTGAAGGCCGTGGCAATGGAGGCTCCAGCGCAGATGGCCAGGGTGTAGAGCCCGGTCATCATTGCGGCGCGGCGGGGGAAGTCGCGCTTGATCAGGCCCAGCACCAGCACATTTCCGATGGCAATGCCCGCCCCTGCGAGCACCGAAGCAGCAAACAGCAGCGGCAAATGCACCCACCCGCGCAGCAGGGTGCCGACGCAGATCAGCAGCATGGCACCGAGCAGCGTGCGCTCGACACCAAAGCGCCGCGCCAGGGCCGGCGCCGGCGCCGAGAAAATGCCCAGGCAAAGAATCGGAAGGGTGGTCAGGAGACTGGCGCCCGTGGGACCCAGACCGGTGTCGCGCATGATGTCCGGCAACACCACCGACAAGCTGCCAAACACCGGACGCAGGTTGAAGGCAATCAGCAGCAAAGACAGACCGAGCAGCAGAGACTGCTTGCGCTGAAGCTGCGTGGGCGCGTGGGGGGTGATGGGCGTCTCGTTGCGGAGTGAGGGAGATGCGAGAACCTCAGAGCGAGGCAGGGGCGGTTGCAAAGGCATGAAGCCGGGACTGTAGGCCCCTTGGAAAGCCATTGCAGCGGTCGGGGCACCCGCCGCACTTGGTGCTGCATCCAACCGCTCGGCGGACACAGGCCGAGCGGTTGGATGCGCGAATTGCAAGGTTTTACAGCCGCTCTTTTACATACGACGGCCGGTCCATGTCCACGATTTCGACGCTAAGCTGAACCAGCATGCCTTCGGGCTGCGGCGTGCGGCGGCGCAGGACGGCGGCCACGCGTTCGGCCAGGTCGGCCTTGGCTTCGGGCGTGCGCCCGGCCAGCAGGCGCAACTGGGCGTGCACAAAGCCACGCGGCGAAGACTCGGTGCCTACGGCAAAACTGGTCTGCGAGACGAAACGGGTTTTGAGGTCAGCTTCGATCTGTACTTCGGGGCTGGCGCAAACGGCTTCGTTGAGTTCCACCAGGGTTTTGCGTTCGGGGAAGGGCGCCAGGTTGGCAGAGTATTCGACAGTAAGGTGCGGCATGGCAACGGTCCTTAGGAACAGGTTTTAGAGCGCCTGGGTAGGCACATGGTCGCGCAGCGCGCACGGGCGGTTCTGCGCGTCGACGAAGACCAGTTGCGGGCGGTGCGTCGCCAGTTCGGCTTCGCTGACCTGCGCAAAGGCCGCAATGATGAGCAGGTCGCCCACGCTGGCGCGGCGCGCAGCTGAGCCATTCACGGAGACCATGCCGCTGCCGCGCTGGCCCTTGATGGCGTAGGTGATGAAGCGCTCGCCGTTGTCAATGTTCCAGATGTGGACCTGTTCGTTCTCCACGATGCCGGCGGCGTCGAGCAGGTCTTCGTCGATGGCACAAGACCCTTCGTAATGCAGTTCACAGTGGGTGGCGCGGACGCGGTGAATTTTGGATCGAAGCAGGGTGCGGAGCATGGTGTTTTGGCTGTGAATCACTGGCTGACCGGTGGCACGAGAATGGTGGAGGCTGCGGGCGCGGCGAGGTTGGGGTAGTCGCGGCTGTAATGCAGGCCCCGGCTTTCGCGGCGCAGTTGCGCCGAACGCACGATCAGCGCGGCCACCTGGACCAGGTTGCGCAGCTCCAGCAGGTCGCGCGTGACGTGAAAGTTGGCGTAGAACTCGTCGATCTCGGCCAAGAGCAGCGTGATGCGGTGCGTGGCGCGCTCCAGGCGCTTGTTGGTGCGCACGATGCCCACGTAGTCCCACATGAAGCGGCGCAGCTCGTCCCAGTTGTGCGAGATGACCACGCATTCGTCGGCATCGGTCACGCGGCTGTCGTCCCAGCGCGGCAGCGCCGGAATCTGCACGCGCGGCGCGCTGGCAATGTGCTGCGCGGCTGCACGCGCAAACACCATGCATTCGAGCAGCGAGTTGCTGGCCAGCCGGTTGGCGCCGTGCAGGCCGGTGCAGGCGACTTCGCCCACGGCATAGAGGCCCGGCAGGTCGGTGCGGCCCGAGAGGTCGGTGAGCACGCCGCCGCAGGTGAAGTGCGCCGTGGGCACCACCGGGATAGGTTCCTTGGTGATATCGATACCCAGCTCGGCGCAGTAGGCCAGGATGTTGGGGAAGTGCTCGTGCAGAAACTCGGGGCTCTGGTGCGAAATGTCGAGCAGCACACAGTCCAGGCCGTGCTTTTTCATCTCGAAGTCGATGGCGCGGGCCACCACGTCGCGCGGTGCCAGTTCGGCGCGCGGATCGTGGTCGGGCATGAAGCGCGTGCCATCGGGCAGCAGCAAGCGCCCGCCTTCGCCGCGCACCGCTTCGCTGATCAGAAAGGACTTGGCGCGGGCGTGGTACAGGCCCGTGGGGTGGAACTGGATGAATTCCATGTTGCCCACGCGGCAACCGGCGCGCCAGGCTGCGGCAATGCCATCGCCGGTGGCCGTGTCGGGGTTGGTGGTGTAGAGGTACACCTTGCCGGCGCCGCCGGTGGCCAGAATGGTGTTGGGCGCGCGGAAGGTAACGACTTCGTCGGTGGCTTCGTCGAGTGCGTAGAGCCCCAGGCACTGCTGGCCCGCAAGGCCCAGCTTGGCGCTGGTGATCACGTCCACCAGCGTGTGCTGCTCGAACACGGTGATGCCGGGCGTGCCGCGCACCACGTCGATCAGGGTGCGTTGCACCGCGGCGCCGGTGGCATCCGTCACGTGGGCAATGCGCCGTGCGCTATGGCCGCCCTCGCGCGTGAGGTGCAGTTCCTCTCCCTCCTGCGTAAAGGGCACGCCCAGCTCGCGCAGCCAGGCGATGGCAGCGGGCGCGTTTTCCACCACAAAGCGGGTGGTGGCCAGGTCGCACAGGCCGGCACCGGCCACCAGGGTGTCCTGGATATGCGCCTCGAAGCTGTCGTCATTGGCCAGCACGGCCGCGATGCCGCCCTGTGCCCAGGCGCTGGAGCCGTCCTGCATCTGGCGCTTGGTGATGACGGCCACGCGGTGTGTGGGCGCCAGGTGCAGCGCCGCAGACAGGCCAGCCAGGCCGCTGCCCACAATGAGAACGTCGAAATCGTGTGAAGCCATGGGGTCTGTTCACTCGGTGCAATGCACGGCATCCGGCCGGTGCGGTGGCCCGCAGGTGCTGCGGGCGCGGGGCGGGCCATGTCAAGCAGGCGTATAGGCCAGCCTGACATAAATCGGGGAAAAGGCTTCGGCCTGGGTGATCTCAATCAGGGTTTCCTTGGCCAGTTCGAGCAGCGCGATGAAGGTGACCACCAGCACCGTGCTGCCGCGCGAAGGGTCAAACAGGGCTTCGAACTCGACGAAACGCCGGCCCTGCAGCGCCTTGAGCACCTGGCCCATGTGTTCGCGCACGCTCAGCTCTTCGCGCGTGATCTTATGGTGCTGCACCAGCCGCGCGCGCTTCATGATGTCCTGCCAGGCCTCCTGTAGATCGGCCAGGTGCACGTCGGGAAAGCGTGGCTGCAGGCTTTGTTCGATAAACACCTGGGCACACAGAAAATCGCGTCCCTGCTGCGGCAGGGCCGAAAGCCGCGCGGCGGCCATCTTCATTTGTTCGTATTCGAGCAGGCGCCGCACCAGCGCGGCGCGCGGGTCTTCGGCCTCGTCGGCACCTTCTTGCTTGCGCTGTGGCAGCAGCATGCGCGACTTGATCTCGATGAGCATGGCGGCCATCAGCAGGTATTCGGCGGCCAATTCAAGGTTGCGGCTGCGGATTTCTTCGACATACACCAGATACTGGCGCGTCAGCCCCGCCATGGGGATGTCCAGGATATTGAAGTTCTGCTTGCGGATCAGGTACAGCAGCAGGTCCAGCGGGCCTTCAAAGGCCTCCAGGAAGACTTCCAGCGCGTCGGGCGGGATGTACAGGTCGGTGGGCAGCGCAAACAGCGGCTCGCCATACAGGCGTGCCAGCGCCACTTGGTCCACTACCTCGGGCATGGCGCCCGGGGCGGCGTCGCCCGGTAGGGCCGTGGGCGCCGGGGCAATTGTCTGACCCATGAATTGCTATTGAAAAAATAGCTGCTAAGGCTTATTTAGTAAGCGCTAGAGGCAGATTTGACTATAAATTCTTATCGGTGTCCGTCTGGTAGACGTAAGACTTTTGTGGCACGCGGGCGGCGCGGTATTCCTTCCACAAGCCGCGGTCCACCGGCTTGTCCCACAGCAAGGCGCGGCCGGCGCGCTGCTGGGCATCGAGCTCGGGGCGTTCCTGCTTGAGCTTCTCGATGAACTGGGTGGCGTCGGAGGTGTAGTGGGGGCGGGCGAAGATGGACATGGCTTTGGGTTACGCTAGTTCGCATGATTTTACCGGGGACCACCATGACCATTGCCAAACTGCTTGGCGCCACGCTTTTGGGGCTCGCCCTGCTGACCGGCTGCGACGCCCAGCGCATCAGCGAACTGCAAAGTGGCCAGTCCACCGAGGCCGACGTGCGCGACCGCTTTGGCGTGCCCGAGAACACCTGGCCTGAGCCCGGCGGTGGCCACACACTGGAATACAACCGCCAGCCTGCGGGGACCGAGAACTTCATGATCACGATCGGTGCCGACGGCAAGCTGGTCGCCGTGCGCCAGGTGCTCACGCAAGACAATTTCGCCCGTGTACAGCCCGGCATGGGCATGGACGAAGTGCGCCGCCTCCTGGGCAAACCTGCGAAAACCACGCGCTTTGACTTGACCGGCGAGACGCATGTGGATTGGCGCTTCATGCAAGACGCCAACACGCGCAAGGTGTTTACGGTGATTACCAAGGGCGACGGCAAAGTGCTGCGCACGCAGTTTGGACCGGATCCGATGGCCAGTGAGAACCTGGGTGGAGGGCGGTGAGTTTGCAGAACGGTTGACGGCCTTGATTCGGTCGCGCTCCATCGCATAGGGCGGAGGCCGGGTGATGCGCCCGGCGGCGCAGTGACTTTTTTTGCCAAAAAAAGTCACCAAAAAAGGCTAGCCCTGCTGTCTGCGACCCCTTCGCTGCGCTGCGGGGCAACCTGCGTCGGGGCACTTGCGGGGTGCGCCGTGGAACTCACTTCGCTGCTGTGCAGCTGCGTTCAGACAGCCACGGCGAGCCAGTCAACCAAGCATGCGCGCACCAGCGCGCATGCCACCCCGCAAGCACCCCGCCGCAGGCGCATCCACAAGGGCGGGGAACCACACGGGCCTTTGCTGCGCTCGGCCTCGGGAAATGCAACTTCGGTCCACAGCGACTCGTATGTCTTTTATTGGGCCGAGCGCAGCAATGGCCCGTATGGATGTCTGAGCCCTTGTGGCCGTGCCGAGAAGCGCAGCGGCGGGCGGATCAGGACTCGCGTCTGTTTGAGCGCGCAGCGCGAGTTCAGCGAGACCCCGCCCGGCGCGAGCATCGCAGGTTGCCCGAAGCGCAGCGCAGGGACACGGACAGTAGGGCGGGCGTTCTTTGGTGACTTTCTTTCGCTGGAAAGAAAGTTACTGCGCCGCCGGGCGCACACCCCGGCTCCCGCGGTTGCCAAAGGAAAAATTACCCATCGTCGTCGGCAAGAGCGCCAGCGCTGTTGGCCCGAAAGCCAGTGGCAAAGCCGCGCAGGGGCTTGCACCAAATTCAGGGCGCGATCTTTCGTTTCAAAGCCCGCGCCACCGGCACCGGCAGATTCGCCAACGATTCCAGCAGGCTCGGCAGGATGCGCAGCTTCAGCCCCGCCAGCGTCGGCGGCACGATGGCCTCGATCAAGTGCGGGCCGGGCGTGCGCAAGGCATGCTCGAAAGCGGCCAAAAACTCCTCGGTGGTGGTGGCCCGGCGGGCGCGAACGCCCATGCCTTCGGACAAAGCCACGAAGTCCAGCGGCGGGTGTTTCAGGTCCAACTGCGCCCGCGCCTTGTCGCCAGCGCCCGCTGCGCCCACGCGCCGCAGCTCGACGTTGAGGATGGCGTACGAGCGGTTGTTGAAAATGATGGACACCACGTCGAGCTTCTCGCGCGCCATGGTCCACAGCGCTTGAATCGTGTACATGGCCGAGCCGTCGCCCGCCAGCGCAATCACCTTGCGGTCCGGGCAGGCAATGGCCGCGCCCACGGCGTTGGGCAGGCCCTGGCCAATGGCGCCGCCGGTGAGGGTGAGCACGTCGTGGCGCGGGGCGCCGGCCGTGAACATCGGCAGCATGATGCCGGAGGTCTGCGCTTCGTCGACGAGGATGGCGTTCTCCGGCAGCAAATGGCCCAGCGCCTTGCAGACCTTGTCGGCCGTGAATTTGCCGCGCGGGCGCGCCGGGCGCTTGGCGGCCTGCAGCACCGGCGCCGTCTGGCCTGCCTCAACAGCGGTGCAGAGCTTGTCCAGGCTGGCCGCAACGTCCTGCGTGGGCGCGGCGAGTTCGTGCAGTTGGCAGTCTTCCGGCACCAGGTAGCTTTTCTTGCCGGGGTAGGCAAAGAACGAGACGGGCGCCTTGGCGTCCACCAGAATCAGCTGGTCGATACCGGTGAGTTGCACCGAAGCCAGTTCGGCCAGGTAGGCGATGCGTTCGACGTGCGGCAGACCCGCGCCGCGCTCGATGCGGGTGGGGAACACTTCGGCAAATAGCTTGGCACCGGTCTTTGCGGCGATGCGGCCCAGCACCATCAGCGCCTCGGCGCGCAGGGCACGGCCTCCCAGCAGAAAGGCCTTTTTGCCGGGGCCTTGTAGCGCCTGGGCCACGGCGGCCACCACGGCGTCATCGGCAGCGGGCGGCGCTGGCTTGGGCGCCACGGTCTGCGCCATGCCGCCTTCGCCCCAGGAGACATCGGCCGGCAGGATGAGCGTGGCGACGTTGCCCGGCGGGCCCATGCACTGGGTGATGGCCTCGGCCGCGTCGCGCCCCAGCGCGGCCGTGCTTTGGGACGTGCGCACCCAGGGCGATACGTTGCGCGCCACGGTTTCTATGTCGGACTGCAACTGCGCGTCGTACTTCACGTGCTGCGTTGCGTGGTCGCCCACGATGTTGAGCACCGGCACCCGGCCCTTGCGTGCGTTGTGCAGGTTGGCCAGGCCATTGCCCAGTCCGCAGCCCAGGTGTAGGAGGGTGGCGGCGGGCTTGTCCGCCATGCGGGCGTAGCCGTCGGCCGCACCGGTTGCAACGCCTTCGAACAGCGCCAGCACAGCGCGCATCTCGGGCACGGTGTCGAGCGCGGCGACGAAGTGCATCTCAGAGGTGCCGGGGTTGGTAAAGCAGGTGGTGATGCCGGCATCGACCAGTGTTTTGAGCAGGGCTTGGGCGCCGTTGGACATGGGGTGAATTCCTTGTTGGGGTCAGAGCGCGCGGCCCGAGGTGATGGAGCCGGCCGCAGCGCGCGCGGTGAGGATGCAGCCGGGCAAAAACGTGCCTTCCAGCGAGCGCTTGCCACTGGCGCCGCCGCCGCCAAAGCCCGCTGCTTCGCCCACAGCGTACAGGCCGCCAATCGGCTGGCCCGCAGCGTCCAGCACGCGGCTTTGCAAATCGGTCTGCAGGCCGCCCAGGCTTTTGCGCGTGATGAGCTGCATCTGGATGGCAATGAAAGGGCCCGCGCCGGGCTTTTGCAAAGGTGCTGGCGCGCAGGTGCGCAGCTTGTCTGGCCCCCATTGGCGGGCGTGCAGGATGCGGCGGATCTGGTCGTCGTTGTGCAGCTTGCTGCCATTCGCAAAATTGGCGTCGAAGCGGTCGGCCGTGGCCTGCAGCACTTGGGGCCGCACATCGTGGGCGCCAGTGAGCGTGTTCATCTTCGCTGCGAGGCCGGTGAGTGTGTCGTCCACGAGGAAATGCGGGCTTTCGGCAGCCATTTGTTTCACCAGGCGGTGGTTGCCGAGCAGCGTTTCCTTCAGGAATGCCGGGAACTGCTTGTCCCGGATGCGCTGGTTGTGCTCGGCGCCTGAAATGGCGAATTCCTTGACCGCTATCCGCCAGTTAAGCAAATGCCAGGTCCAGAACTTCTCCTGGGCTGCCACGCGCTGGCACAGCCAGTGGGTGTCGAAACCCGTCACCAACGGCTCGGGGCCGATGCGCTCGCCTCGGTGGTTGAGCCACAGCGCGGATTTGCAGGGAATGGCGGAGAGGCCGTGTCCCTCGAAATGCGGTTGCGGGTGCGGGAAGCCAGCGGCGTAGTTCCACATTTCGCCCGGGTGGGTGATGCGAGCGCCCAGGGCACCTTCTACCCAGTGGTGCATCTTGCCGTCGGCGTAGGGGTGCGCTCCGTTGAGCATGGCGGTGGGGCGGGGGCGGTCGTTAGGCCAGTTGGCGCGCGCTTCTTCGTGGCTACCGTTGAGGCCGCCCATGGCCAGCACCACCACGGGGGCCGTGAGGCGCACTTCGGCACCCGTGCCCTCATTCACTGCAACTGCGCCGGACACCTGGCCGGTGCTGTGCTCCAGTGCGAAGACGCGGTGGCGATGCAGCAGGGTGAGGCGGCCGATTTTCGCGGCTTCGCGCAGCGCGGCAATCATGCGCCGCGTCAGTTCGCGCGAGGTTCCCCAGACGATGTGGTAGCGCGGAACGCTGTTGCCGTCGCCGTTCATGCCGCGTTCCACCCAATTCACGGCGGGCATGAACTTGACACCTGCAGACAGCAACCAGTCGTGCACCTCGCTGCGCGAATGCTGCACATAGTGCTCGGCCCATTGGCGCGGCAACACGTCGCCCTCGCCCAGTTCGGCAAAGCGCAGCCAGTCGGCCAGCGCCCGCTCGGGCGTGTCGGGGATCTTCATGCGCGCCTGGAGCGGCGTGCCCACCAGTGCCATGCCACCAAAGGCCCACAGGGCCAAGCCGCCGAAGCGCTCGGGCGTGTCGCGGTCCACCAGAGCGACGGATCGGCCCGCGCGCAGGCATTCCAGCGCGGTGACGATACCGGCCAGGCCCCCGCCGACCACCACCACATCGTGCGGCTGTGATTGCATTGCTTGTCTCCATTTTTGTGGCTGAACCATAGCGCTTTATCATGGAATCTATCTTGACCTTGGAGCCACTGCATGTTGACTTCAGCACCCACCGTCTCCCTGAGCTGGGTCAACACCGTCATTGCCGCCGCCGAGCGCCAGGGGGTGCCCAGCGCCGACCTGCTGGCCCGCGCTGGGATAGCGAGCGAGTGCCTGGGGGCCCCGCGCTGGCCGGTGGACGACATCACCCGCCTCTGGCGGACCGCCGCCGCGCTGACGGGGGACGCCGCCTTTGGCCTGAACACCGGGCGCCAGGTCGGGCCGGGCAGCTTCAATGTGGTCAGTTTCATTCTGCTGTCGTCGGCCACGCTGCGCAGCGCCATTGGCCAGTTGCAGGAGTACCAGCGCCTCATCAGCGATGGGGGGCGCTTCCAGACCGTGGCTGGGGTGCAGCGCAGCTGGCTCATTTATCACCCGCAGCAGGGCAGCCTTGCGTTCAGCCCGCACCAGGTGGAATCCGTGCTGGCTGCGGCCGTCTGCTTTAGCCGCTGGGTGACCGGCCAGCCGCTAAAGCCCGTGCGCGTGCAGTTCAGCCACGGGCAGATCGGGCCTTTGTCGGCCTATGCGCAGGCCCTGGGGGCCGAGGTGCAGTTCGAGCAGGCCTTCAATGGACTGCTGCTGGAGAACGCCGTGCTGGATGCCCCCTTGCCCCAGGCCGATGCCGAACTGGCGCAACTGCACCGCGCCCATGCTGCGGTGCAGTTGGCTGCCTTGTCGGCGCCTGTGCTGCTGAGCACCCGGGTCGAGCAATGGCTGACCGGCGCACTCGACGGCAGCGTGCCGGGCCGCGCGCAGGCGGCGCGCCAGTTTGGGCTGGGGGAACGGGCATTCGCGCGCCGCTTGCAGGCCGAGGGCGTGTGCTACGCCGACCTGGTCGATGGCGTGCGCCATGCACTGGCCTGTCAGGCCGTGGCCGGTGGGGCCGAGCCGTTTGTGCGTATTGCGCGGCGGCTGGGGTTTTCGGAGGCCAGTGCCTTCAACCGGGCGTTTCGCCGCTGGACGGGCCGTGCCCCGGGGCACTGGCAGCAGCAGGGCCTTGCGGCGCCGCAGACTGCGCCGCAAGCCGGACGTTGAAGCCCGAGCGCTCCATGAGCGATGCGGGTTGGGCCTGTGCGCCCGAGAGGGTCAGCCGTCCGCCGCGCTCTGCTACCGCTTTGAGGATTTGCTCCAGACCTTCGAGGCCCGTGGTATCAAGGGCAAACAGGTCGTGGATATCCAGGTGCACCTGCACGCCTTGCGGCGCGGCCTCGATGGCTTGCGCCAGTGGGTCTATCTTGCTCGCTGCGCCAAAGAACAGCACGCCGTGCAGGCGCCAGGCCAAGGTGGGCGCAGCGTTCTTTGGCGGAGCTTCGGGCTCGGCGCGAAACAGCTCGCTCATGCGCCGCACAAACAGCGCGCAGGCCAACACCAGTCCCACTTGCACGGCCACCGTCAGGTCGAACACCACGGTGAGAAAGAAGGTGCCCAGCAACAGCAGGCGGTAGTGGTTTGAAAAATGGCGCAGACGTGCAAATTCGTGCCACTCGCCCATGTTCCAGGCCACGTGCAGCAGGATGCCCGCCAGCACCGCCAGCGGAATGTGCAGCGCCAGCGGGGCGGCTGCCAGCACGATGACGGCAAGGGTTGCCGCATGCACGATGCCCGCCACCGGCGACGTGGCGCCCGCGCGCAGGTTGGTTACGGTGCGGGCAATCGTTCCCGTCACCGGCATGCCGCCAAAGAACGGGACGACAAAGTTGGCCAGACCCTGCGCCATCAGTTCTTGATTCGGGTCGTGCTTGCGAATGTGAGGGTCGATGTTCAGCTGATCGGCGACGCGCGCGCACAGCAGCGACTCGATGGCGCCCAACAGCGCGATAGTGATGGTGGGCGCCACCAGCAGGCGCACCGTATCCCACGAGAACTCGGGCAAGGCGAACGCCGGCAGGCTTTGGGGAATCCCTCCAAAGCGCGTGCCCAATGTTTCCACCGGGTAGCCCATGCCGTGCGAAAGGGCGGTGAGGGTGATGAGCGCCACTACCGGTGCCGGAATGCGCGCAAAAGAGCGGACCGTGTGCCCCTCGGGCAGGCGCAGCACGGGTGAATCGTGCATGAAAAGGCGTGGCCAGAGGAACAGGCCGCCCAGGCAGGCGGCGCCCAGGCCCAGGGCGTAGGGATTCACGGTGCCCGCATGCAGCGCCATCACGTGCACTTGCGAGAAGAAATTGCCCGGCATCTTGTCGATGGCGAGGCCCAGAAAATCCTTGAGCTGCGAGACAGCAATCAGCACTGCAATGCCATTGGTAAAACCGATGACGATGCTTACCGGCACAAAGCGCACCAGGCTGCCCAGGCGCAGCAACCCCAAAGCAAACAGCAGCACGCCTGCACAGGCGGTAGAGATCAGCAGGTTGGCCACGCCATAGCGCTCGACGATGCCGTAGACGATGACGATGAAAGCGCCCGCCGGCCCGCCAATCTGCACGCTGGTACCGCCCAGCAGCGCCACCAGGAAGCCACCGATGATGGCGGTCCACAACCCCGCTTGCGGTGGCAGCCCACTGGCAATGGCAAAGGCCATGGCCAGCGGCAAGGCCACCACGCCCACAGTGACGCCCGCGCCCAGGTCGGAAAGCAGCCGGCTTTTGCTGTAGCCCCGCAGCGCATCGATCGCGCGGGGGCGGAAGGTGTGCAGTGGCATGGCGGCGGATTGGGCTTAGCGCACGCGCATGCCAGGCTGGGCACCGGGGCCGGGTTCGAGCACGTAGATGCCCGGCTGGGCTTTTTCGTCGCCGTGGCTGGCGGCCAGCACCATGCCTTCGGAGAGGCCAAACTTCATCTTGCGCGGCGCCAGGTTGGCCACCAGCACGGTGAGCTTGCCGGTGAGTTGCTCGGGTGCGTAGGCGCTGGCAATGCCGGAAAAGACGTTGCGGGTCTTACCCTCGCCCGCGTCCAGCGTCAGGCGCAGCAGCTTGGTTGAGCCTTCGACGCGCTCGCACTGCTCGATTCGGGCAATGCGCAAATCGATTTTGGCGAAATCGTCGATGCTGATGGTGGGCGCGATGGCTTCGCCGCCTGGCAGAGTTGCAGCGTCATTTGCTACATTTTTCATAGCTTCAAGCGCTTTCTGATCCTGCGCTGGAGGCTCAAAAAGTGCTTCAAGTTGCTTAAGGTCCACGCGCTGCAGAAGGTGCTTGTATTCGCCGATCCGGTGGCCGGCGCCGAGCAGCGATTGCGCGCTCTCGAAGCTGAAGGGCGCCACGTTCAGGAACGCCTCCACCTGCGCGGCGAGGCCCGGAAGGACGGGCTTCATCACGATGGTCAGCAGGCGGAACGCCTCAATGCAGGTGCTGCACACGTCTTGCAGGCGGCTGTCCATGCCTTCCTGTTTGGCCAGTTCCCAGGGCTTGTTCTGGTCCACGTAGGCGTTCACGCGGTCGGCCAGCAGCATGGTTTCGCGCAGCGCCTTGCCGTATTCGCGCTCGGCCAGCAATTCGATGATGCTGGGCGCCACACCTTTCAAATGTTCCAGCAGCGCATCGCCGTCAGCGGAAACAGCCGCCAGCTGGCCGCCAAAGCGCTTGGTGAGGAACCCTGCGGCGCGGGACGCAATGTTGATGTATTTGCCAACCAGATCGCTGTTCACGCGCGCCAGGAAGTCGGCCGCGTTGAAGTCGATGTCCTCGTTGCGGCTGCTGAGCTTGGCGGCCAGGTAGTAGCGCAGCCACTCGGGGTTCATGCCGAGTTCCAGGTATTTGAGCGGGTCCAGGCCCGTGCCCCGGCTCTTGCTCATCTTCTCGCCGTTGTTGACGGTGAGAAAACCGTGCACGAAGACCCGGTCGGGCACCTTGCGGCCGCTGAATTTGAGCGTGGCCGGCCAGAACAGGGTGTGGAAGGTGACGATGTCCTTGCCGATGAAGTGCACCTGCTCCAGCGCCGGGTCGGCCATGTAGGCGCCGTAGTCTTCGCCGCGCTTGGCCAGCAGGTTCTGTAGCGAGGCCAGATAGCCGATGGGGGCGTCGAGCCACACATAGAAATATTTGCCCGGTGCGTCGGGAATCTCAATACCGAAGTACGGCGCGTCGCGCGAGATGTCCCAGTCGCCCAGGCCCTCGCTGGTGCTGCCGTCGGGGTTGGTGCGCACGCTGAACCACTCGCGCACCTTGTTGGCTACCTCGGGCTGCAGGCGGCCGTCCTGGGTCCAGTCTTCCAGAAAGGCGACGCAGCGTGGGTCAGAGAGTTTGAAGAAGAAATGCTCCGACGACTTCAAAACGGGCTTGGCGCCGGACAGCGTGGAATAGGGCTCAATGAGGTCGGTTGGCGCATACACCGAACCGCACACCTCACAGTTGTCGCCGTACTGGTCCTTGGCGTGGCAGCGCGGGCACTCGCCCTTGATGTAACGGTCCGGCAGAAACATCGATTTCTCGGGATCGAAGAACTGGTCGATGGTGCGCGTCTCGATCAGGTCGTTGGCCTTGAGATCGCGGTAGATGTCCTGGGCCAGCCGGTGGTTCTCGGGTGCGTCGGTGCTGTGCCAGTTGTCGAAAGCGATGTGAAAACCGTCGAGGTACTGCTTGCGGCCGGCGGCAATGTTCGCCACGAACTCCTGCGGCGTCAGGCCCGCCTTTTCGGCAGCAATCATGATGGGCGCGCCATGCGTGTCGTCGGCGCCAACGAAGTTGACTTCGTTGCCCAACATGCGCTGCGTGCGCACCCAGATGTCGGCCTGGATGTATTCCATGATGTGGCCGATGTGGAACTTGCCGTTGGCGTAGGGCAGGGCGGTGGTGACAAAGAGTTTGCGGGGCATGGGCGGGGGCTTTTTCAGGGACGCCGCTCCAATCGGTGCGCGGCGCAAGCGGCAATTTTAGGACCTGCCTCTGTGCCGCCCGCTGCTGGAAGGGCGAGGGTGCCCCAAGATCGATCTACGCAGCTTTCGGTGGGAGAGCCGACTCCACTCTTTGTGCCTCTGCCGAAACCGGAACCCCCGTGTCCTGCCAGCCAAAAAACCGGCAGACCTCGTCGCGCTTGGCCAGGGTGTCGGCCCGTCCAAGCGCCATCAGGTCGCGCGTGTAGGCGGCTTCAAACAGCAGGTAGCTGGCCAGCGCCGCGCCGCGCACGTCCTGCATGTTGGAGGTGACGCCCAGCGCGCCGAGCATGGTGCGTACCGACGGCGGCAGGTCGCCCACGTGGCGCGCAGCCATGGCGTCGAGCCGCTGCGAGGGGGCAATCACCAGCAGTTCGATGGGCCGCAGAAGGCTGCCGCTGCGGGAGGCCTGGGGAATGAGCGAGATCGTCTTGTTAATGCGCTCCATGCGTTCGATGTCCACCGCGAGTGCATCCAGAAAGATGTTCGATAGCGCGTGGCCTGCAATCTGCGCCAGCGAGGGGTAGGCCGGCATTTCGCTCTGCGGGGTGGGATCTTTGGGCTCGTGCATGCGCCCGGCGCCCACCACCAGAATGCGCTCGGCCCCCAGGTGGATGGCGGCGGCGATCGGTGCCGACTGGCGCATGGAGCCGTCACCAAAGTATTCGGTGCGCTCTTCGACATCGATGGCCGTGGCCGGAAATACGAAGGGAATGGCAGACGAGGCCAGCAAATGCTCGTGCGTGATGCGGTCGCGCACGGCGCGGCGCTGCGAGCGAATCCAGGGGTCGTGGCGCTCGCCGGCCTCAAAAAAGGTGACGTGGTCGCCCGAGGTGTAGCTCGATGCCGTCACCGCCAGAGCGTCGAGATGGCCCTTGCGAATGACCATCGGTAACCGCACCAGAGGCACCATTTGACGCAGCAGATGGGCCAGCGGCGCGTTGTCCAGCAAGGACTTGGGCCGAAGCCGCCGCCAGCGCGCCAGCACCCAGCCCAGCGAGAGCAGCGTCAGCCAGCGCGCACCGCTTTGCGCCACGCTGAACGAGTCGGCGCGATAGACCTGCCGGGCTTGCATGTGGCTCCAGGCGCGGGCAATGCGCCGCACCGCCCGATCGAACTGATCGGCGCCGCAGGCCAAGGCGGCGGCGTTGATGGCGCCGGCCGAGGTGCCCGTGATGATGCGAAAAGGGTTGGGCTGCTTGCCCGCGCCGCAGGCCAGACGCAGATCGGCAATGGCTTCGAGCACGCCCACCTGGTAGGCGGCCCGAGCCCCCCCGCCGGTGAGCAACAAGCCCGTGCGGCCCACCGTGCTCGCCGCATCGGCTGCCGCAGGAGCAGGCACGTCTCCGGGCGGCAAAGAGTTGAGGGTTTTTTCCATTGTGGTCTTGCTGCGAATCAGAAATGCTTGCACCGAGTACGCAGACGATCTTGCAGTGTGCGGCAGCCGCGCCGCCCTTGCGCCACGGGAAAACCCAGGCTATCGCCCTTGTTCCAGCAGCATGCGTGCCAGTGCGTCGCCTTCAATCAAGGCCACACCTTCGCTGCGGGCCAGCGCGCGGGCGGAGTCGCTGACCGTGCCTTGCGCCACCAGATACTGCCCCGCAGACAGCTCGCGCTTGCGCATGGCGGCTACCAGTTGCGCCATGGGCTCGGCGCCATGGCTGGCCGCCTTCCAGCGGCGTGCGCTGACCAGCACCGTGCGGCCCCCTTGTTCCACGCAAAAATCGGCTTCCAGCCCGGTCACCGCCTGCACGTTGGCGCCCTGGGCGCGCCAGGCGCTCTCCAGGGCCGCAGAGAATTCGCGCCAATTCATGGCGCGCAGCGCTGCCGCTTGGGCCGCCACCTGGGCTGCAGCAGGCGCCCGCCACTGTCGCCAGGCCGCCACACAGCCCACGCCAAAGAGCGGCAGCGAGGCCACCGCACCAAAGGCCTTGAAGCGATCGGGCGCCAATGCGGCTACCACCGCCGTGATGGCACCAGCCACCAAAAAGCTCACCCACCAGGGTGAGCGCAGCAGGATCGCAAACAGCGAGTTGTCGGCCATTTTCAGTTTCACGGGGCTCCTTGTAGACGCTGGGGCGGCGCGTGCCCCCACTGCCCACATTGTCGTAGCAAGGCAATAGACTTGGGCATTACCTGGAGAGATTGAATGGCTGTTTCCGAACACGACCTGCTGGCCGCTCTGGCCACCGTGCAGGACCCCCATACCGGCAAGGACTTTGTCAGCACCAAGGCCCTGCACAAGCTCACGATAAGCGGGGGCGACGTGGCCTTCGAAGTGGAGCTGGGTTACCCCGCCAAGAGCCTGGTACCGGTGCTGCGCACCCAGTTGGTGGCCGCTGCGCGGGGCGTGGCTGGCGTGGGCAATGTGTCGGTCAACATCACGAGCAAGATTTCCGCGCATTCGGTGCAGCGCGGCGTGCAGCTCTTGCCGCAGGTGAAAAACATCATTGCCGTGGCGTCGGGCAAGGGCGGCGTGGGCAAGAGCACCACCGCCGCCAACCTCGCCCTGGCGCTGGCGGCCGAGGGCGCCAGCGTGGGCGTGCTGGACGCCGACATCTACGGCCCCAGCCAACCCATGATGCTGGGTATCAACCGCCGTCCCGAGAGCGTGGACGGCAAGAACATGGAGCCGCTGGAGAACTACGGCATTCAGGTGATGTCGATTGGTTTCCTGGTCGACCAGGACGAAGCCATGATCTGGCGCGGCCCCATGGCCACGCAGGCGTTGGAGCAACTGTTGCGGCAGACCAATTGGCGCGATCTGGACTACCTCGTCATCGACCTGCCGCCCGGCACCGGCGACATCCAGCTCACGCTGTGCCAGCGCGTGCCGATTACCGGTGGCGTCATCGTCACCACGCCGCAGGACATCGCTCTGCTGGACGCCAAGCGCGGCATCAAGATGTTTGAGAAAGTGGGTGTGCCGATTTTGGGAATCGTCGAAAACATGGCAGTGCACGTGTGCAGCAACTGTGGCCACGTGGAGCACATCTTCGGTGCTGACGGCGGCAAAAAAATGGCGGCGGAATACGGCATGGAGTACCTTGGCGCGCTGCCGCTCGACATGCAGATTCGCCTGCAGGCCGACAGCGGAAAGCCGACCGTGGTGGCTGACCCCGAAGGCGAGGTGGCGCAAATCTACAAGCGCATGGCGCGCAGCGTAGCGGTAAAAATAGCCCAACAGAGCAAAGATTTTTCCGCCAGGATTCCGACGATTTCGGTGTCCAAGGACACCTGAGACGCCTGCCAATCGGACTGTCTGTCGCTCGCCGAGTGCATCTTGTTGATTCGCGGAGGTTTTCATGAAGCGCAGGATCTTTGCGCTGACCCTGGCCCTTTCCGGGCCCATACCGGCCGCTGCCCGCTCTGAAGCGCCCTGCGCGGGCCCGTAGCTGCCCCACAGGCAACGACTTTTTGATCGAGCAACTGCCGGTGCTGAACGACGCTCTCTGCTGCCTGCGCGAGAGGCATTGGGTGGCGTTTGCGAGGGAGATGCGCCTTCCAATGATTGACGAGCCCCGCCCTCGACCCGTTTGGAAACTTTCCCGAATTCAAGCGTTGCGCTGTGTGGGCGGCGAAGGCTTGAGGTCTGGCGGCGCCTGCTCGGACACCGCAGCGGCACAGGCCATAACGGTGTCGCGCCCGGCTGCTTTGGCTGCGTAGAGCGCATCGTCTGCCTGGCGGAAGAGTTGCTGTGAGTCGCGCTCAGCGCTGGCCTTGGCACTGGCTCGACTGGGCTCGACGCCCTGGCTTGTGAAAAGCAAGGGTTGGGGTGTCACCGTAGCCACTCCCACGCTCACCGTGACCACAGCGGCAACGCCTGAGGCGGCATGCACGATGGACAGCTTGCGAACCGCGAGCCGCAACTGTTCGGCGATGACCATCGCATCGCGTGCGTGCGTGTCGGGCAGGAGGACCGCAAACTCTTCGCCGCCGTAGCGAGCCACCAGATCACTCGCACGCGATGCCGACCGCGCCATGGCCGTGGCCACCTTGCGCAGGCATTCGTCGCCGGCCAGGTGACCATAGCGGTCATTGAAGGCCTTGAAGTGGTCCACATCAATCATCAGCAAAGACAGGCTGGAACCCGAGCGCGCCGCACGCTGCCATTCCACAGCCACGGCTTCGGTGAGCGCGCGGCGGTTGGCCACGCTGGTGAGCGGGTCCTGGCGCACCAGGGCCTCCAGCGCAATGCGGTACTGGTCAAGCTTGGTCTCGGCGCGCTGGCGCTCGGTGATGTCCTGGACGGTGCCGGTCATGCGTGCTTGGGTGCCTGGCGTGGTGCGTTCGCCCCACATATCCACCCAACGTTCGTTGCGTGCGTCGGCAATGCGGTATTGCATCCGCAACGGGGTGTCGTCCCCCAGCGAGGCTTCAAGGCTTGAAAGCACATGCGGGCGATCGTCTGGATGCACCTGGGCCAGCCATTGCATGCGCGCCACCGGTGCGTCGCCCGGCAGGCCAAACAGTTCGGCCGCCATGGGCGAGAGGGTGAATTCCCCTGTTTCGACTTGGTACGCGTAGTAGCCCACCAACGCCGACTTCTGCGCACTCTCAAGCCACTGCATGTTGCGCGCCAGGCTTTCTTTGAGGGTGCGCTCGCGCAGCCAGGCCCGCCGTTGCCAGACCACCAGAAGCAGGCCCGCCAGCAGGAGCGCAAGGCTGAGGGGCAGGCTCAGTGCAATCAATTCGCGCCTGGAGGCGTCGCCAAATGCTTCGGCCACATCCACCTTGGAGACCAGAAACCAGGGCGATTCCGCAATGGCGTTGACCACGGCCAGAACGTCCTTGCCTCCGACATCGCGGGCGCGAATCAGCCCGCGCGCTCCGGCCACGGCCTGGATCATCAGATTGCCTTGGTCGGACCCGGGAACCAGTGGAACGGGTGTCGGAGTGCTTTGCTGACGCAGAGGGCTGAGCAACACAGCATTGGCCCCCTCCGCACTGACGAGGGCAGATTCGGCACTCTTGCTGGCGGTGGGCCAGGGCGTGAGCAAGGAATAGAGGCTGGTGCGCACGTCGATCACCAACCACACGGCTCCCAGAGGCCGCATGCCGTCGTAGATGGGAGCCATCAGGCTGAAGAACGGAAAGGCAAAAAACGGGTCGCTCCTGGGTTCCACCACGCTCGGCGTTGCGCTCTCAAGCGCCCGCTTCAATGCCTCCTGCTCCAGGGCGGGCAACACAGCACTTGAAGAACCTGCAGGCAGCAGCAGCGCCCCTTCGGGGCCGACGAAAAACACTGCTGTGTAGCGCGCGCGCTCTTGAAGAATGCGCAGCCGGTCGTGCACCGGCGTTTCTGCCTCGGAAGATGGAGCGTCGCGCCAGCGTGCCACGGCCTGGGCAAACAGGCCATCGTCGGTCAAGGCACTGGCGTCGCCCAAGCGCCTCTCGCGCCAGTCGGACACCGCGCTGGCCTGCAGGCGACTGATGGTCTGCAGTTCGCGTTCAGCTTGATGTCGATACAGCGCTGTGCGGTCCTGGTACACCATGGTCAATGCCCACAGCAGCCCCAGGCTCGCCAGGACCGCGATGCCGATCGCCAGTCGCGCAAGCAGGGCGCGGTGGGGAGAGTGGAGCAATGCGTGACGGACAGACATGGCGTGGAGAGGCTTGTAACAGTGCGCGCAGTACAGTGATGGCACACTATGTCAGATTTTGTAAATGCATCGAGCGTTCCCCCGCAAGCGTTGAATCGGGAGAGCTTGATTTAAAGGACCGCTTGTGCTGCGCCAAACCTTGCAACTACTGCTTGCTGCGATCCTGGCCCTGGCCGCACTGTGTGCGCCTGCGCGCGCTGAACCGGGCGGCTCCCAAGTGGTATTTAGTATTTCTCTCGAGCCTGACGGCCTGGACCCTACCGTCGCGGCGGCGGCATCCATTGGTGAGGTGGTGCATTACAACGTGCTGGAAGGGCTGGTGAAGATCGAGGAAAGCGGCGCCACCTCGCCTTTGCTCGCAAGCGGCTGGCGCCTGGAAGACGGGGGCAAGACCTACCGTTTCGCGCTGCGCAAGGGCGTGCGTTTTCATGACGGGGCGCCGTTTGACGCGTCGACGGTGCGCTTTTCCTTCGAGCGCGCCATGGCGCCTGCGTCGACCAACAAGGCAAAAAAGGCCTTGTTTGACAATATCGCCGCCATAGAAACGCCCGACGCCTACACCGTGGTGCTGCGACTGCACCATGCCGACGCCAATACCTTGTTCCGTCTGGGCGAGAGCACTGCCGTGGTACTCCACCCCGCAACGGTGGAACAGGCCGCCAGCCACCCCGTGGGCACGGGCCCCTACCGCTTCGAGCGCTGGGACCGAGGCAGCAGCATCGACCTCGTGAAATATGCAGACTACCGAAACGCGAGCCAAGTGTTCATGGATGCGGTGAAGTTTCGCTTCATCAACCAGCCCGCTGCCCAGGCGACGGCCATGGCGGCACGTGAAGTTGATGTATTTTTCAACATCGCCACGCAGACCGTCGAGCGCTTTCAGGCCGACCGGGCTTACCAGGTGCTGATCGGAGCCTCCAGCGGCAAAGGCATGCTGGCGCTGAACAACCGCCGCAAGCCGCTGGACGACGTGCGCGTGCGCCGGGCCATCACCCATGCCATCGACCGGGAGCGCTTCATCCAGCAGGTGCTCGACGGCCGGGGCAAAGCCATTGGCAGCCATTTTTCTCCAACCGATGCGGGCTATGTGCATCTGGCCGGCCTCTACCCCTACGACCCCAAGCGCGCCAGAGCCTTGATGCGCGAGGCCGGGGTCAAGCTGCCGCTCTCGCTGACTCTGACGCTGCCGCCCACGCCCTATGCACGCGATGGTGCGCCGTTGATCGTGGCGGCGCTGGCAGCGATTGGCATCCACGTGACCACCGAGCCTGTGGATTGGGCACACTGGCTGTCGGGCACCTTCAAAGGGAATTTCGACCTCACGCTGATCAACCACGTCGAACCGCTGGACTACCCCATCTACACCGACCCCAACTACTATTTCGGCTACGATAGTGCCGAGTTTCGCCAATTGGTAGAGCGCCACGCGGCCAGCAGCAGCGCCCGCGAACACCAGGTGCTGTTTGCGCAACTGCAGCGCAAGCTGGCCAACGATGCGGTCAATGCCTGGATTTTTGCGCCCCAACTCAGCACCGTTGCGCGCAAGGGTCTCAAAGGCCTGTGGATGAATTACCCCATTTTTGCGCACGACGTAGCGGCGCTGCGATGGGAGTGAACACGTTCTGTGGGACTTGCCCAGGGCCGACGGCGGTGCGGCACAAATGGGGCTATGTATGACGCCATGCTGAACACGCCTGCCATTGCTGAGCCCTGTGCACCCGCGTTGACGGGCAGCGGCGTGCCGCGCCTGGCCGCTGCCAACGCGCTGTTGACGC